>Ga0209333_1000023_pt1 | contig 91192 bp, 88 predicted proteins | sample BlaSpr_A8_OM2_O3_FD_187982 | JGI IMG/M metagenome (GOLD analysis project Ga0209333, IMG submission 187982) | Forest soil microbial communities from Thunder Bay, Ontario, Canada - Black Spruce, Ontario site 2_A8_OM2_O3 (SPAdes) (version 2) | ecosystem: Environmental > Terrestrial > Soil > Boreal... | reverse complement strand
GGCCACACCCGGGGAAGCGTCCTCTACCTGCACAGTCAGCAGCACCTGTTCTCCGGCGACACCCTGGCCTGGTCGCGGGAGACCGGAGACCTTCGCGCCATCCAAACGATCTGGTACTCCCGTCAGGAGTTTCAGCGCTCCCTTGCCCGATTTGCCGACTCCGGCCACCGCTTTGAGCATGTCTTTCCCGGGCACGGAGACTGGACCAAAGCCCCCGTCAGCGACATGGGCGACCGGCTGGCACGGCTCACCGCCAGTTGACCAGGCGGTGTCAGGATAGTCATACTTGTAGTCATGACTGACACGATGCCGCTCGCCAAGGTCAAGGCCCACTTGTCCGAGGTGGTCGACCGGGTCATCGCATCACACGAGCGAGTCAACATCACCCGCCACGGACACCGTGAGGCCGTGGTGATCGCCGCCGACGATCTCGATGCCCTGGAGGACACCCTGGACATCTTGTCCAACCCGGTTGCTGTCAGCGAGATAGCTGAGGCCCGGGAGGCGGCGGCCCGCGGTGAGGGCCTGGATCTCGCTGAGGTCCGGCGCCGCTATTTGGGCCGCAGTGCCTGACTATGACCTCCTGGTAACGCCGCCCGCGCAGCGCGCCCTCGACCGCCTTCCCGAGCGAGTCGCTGCCGCAGTCGCCGAGCTTCTCACCGGAGATCTGCTGGCTGCGCCACGCCGGGTCGGCAAGCCGTTACGCCGTGAGCTGGCGGGAATCTGGTCCGCCCGGCGTGGTTCGTACCATGTGCTCTATGAGATCGACGAGGAGAAGCGGCGTGTTGTTGTTCCTCGGGTCGATCATCGCGCCGACATTTACCGGCCCTATCGGTGATCAGCCAGCTGGACAGTGCGCGGGTCCGCATTCGCCATGGCTTGCCGCTGGCTAGGGTCGTAAGCCGTGGACCGGATTGCGATCGTCGGCTGCGGGGGAAGCGGCAAGTCCTGCCTCGCCCGATCCCTGGGCAGCCTGCTAGGCGTCATGCCTGTCCACCTGGACGGCCTGTACTACGACCAGAACTGGAGGCCGCTGGACAAGGAGCAGTTCGCCGCCCTCCAGCGCGACCTCGTGGCCGCGCCGCGATGGATCATCGACGGCAACTACGCGTCCAGCCTGCCGATCCGGCTCCACGCCGCAGACACGGTGATCTTCCTGGACCTGCCCGCCTGGATTTGCCTGTGCGGAATCGCGCTGCGCCGAATGCGCTACGGAGGCGGCCAGCACAAAGACATCGGTGTCTACGAGCGCATCAACTGGGGCGTGGTCCGGTACATCCTCGGCTACCGCCGCCGAATGGCACCGCGGGTCCGGAAGCTGATCGCCGACCACGGGGGGAACGCGGAGGTCGTCGTGCTGCGCAGCCGCCGCGCTACCCGCGACTACCTCATCGCAGAAACGGCGCAGGCCTCAGGCTCCGCGCGCCCGGTCTCCGCCGGTGATCAGCGAGGCTAACCCGTTCATCTCCGCCGCATGCCGACCGCTCAGCTGCTCGCCGAGGAGTGACCTCACAGGTTTACCTGCGTCAGCGGAGGCACACAGTAGTTCCCTGATCACAATCGCGTATTCGGCTGGGTTCCGCGTACACGATGTGATCGGCTTTGCGTTGGGACAGGGCTGGCCATACCTGCGCGCGCAAGGGGTGTTAGCGGTGGGCGAGGAGACAGAGCCGAACCTGCTCCCAGAAGCGGAAGGCGACGCGACTACGGGAGGATCCACGCCTCCCGGTACCGGGCTCCCCAAACGCCGGCCAAGTTTAAGCGCTGGGCCCATCCAGCATCCGCTGCCTGATCTCTCTGAGGAGGAGGCGGCGAAGATCGCGCGCAAGCTTGCCGAAGAGCGGGCCAGGCTCGACGAGCAGTCGGCCCGCCGCAGTCCTGATGAATCTGCCCGAGCCAGCCCGCCTCCCTCGCCGGCGCCGCATGCTTTCCTCCCGGCGCAGCGGTTGGGCAAACTAATGACCAGTCGCCTCTCGGCGGAGCCCCGATGGACGAGCCCAGCGGCCGAGCCTTCATGGCACGTCCTCAGGACCTTGGTCAGGTTGCGGCGCGAGGAGGAGGGCGGTGTCCTCGGCCTGATGTCCCTGGCCGGCCGCGAGCTTGCGGGGTCGGCCGCGGAGGCCGAGGCCAAGGCGGATGAGTCCGGGACCGGTCTGGCGCCCGCAGATCCCGCGATTGCGTCCGTTCAGGAAACGTTCGCGATCGTAGGGGCCGCAGGGGACGAGGCGGCCGCCTACTTCTACGGCTGGCTGTTCGCTGGTCATCCCGAGCTTCGCGCGCTGTTCCCGATCGCAATGAACGAGCAGCGGGACCGCCTGTTCCGTGCGCTCGGCCGGATCGTGCGGAGCCTCAGCACCCCGGAGGAACTGGCGGCCTACCTCACGCAGCTCGGCAGGGACCACCGCAAGTACTCGGTGGAGCCTGAGATGTACGACGCGGTCGGGGATGCGCTCATGGCCACGCTGCGCGCCTACGCCGGGCCGGCGTTCACTTCGGCCGCCCAGGAGGCGTGGGCAGACGCCTACAAGGCGGCGTCGTCGCTGATGATCGAGTCAGCCAACAAGGACAGCCTGGGCGCGCCGCCATTCTGGACGGCTGAGGTCGTCGGCAACGAGCAGCGCAGGCCAGGAATCGCCATCCTGACCGTCGCTTCGTATCTGCCGCTGCCCTATGAACCTGGCCAGCACCTGACCATGCAGACGCCGCGCTGGCCTAAGGTCTGGCGGCCCTACTCGATAGCGTGCCGGCCGCGCGAGGACGGCCTGATGACCTTCCACGTCAAGGCCGTCCCCGGCGGCTGGGTCAGCAACGCGCTGGTCTATCACACCGAGCCGGGCACCGAACTCATCCTCGGCACCGCGCTGGGCACGATGACGCTGCGCCGGGCCGGGGGCAGGGACCTGCTCTGCGTCGCAGGCGGAACCGGCCTGTCGCCCATCAAGGCCATCATCGAGCAGGCAATCAAGGAGTCAACCGAGTGTCCACGGCAGATCCACCTGTTCTACGGCGCGCGGACCAGGGAGGATCTGTACGACCTGCCGGAGCTGTGGCACTTGGTCGACGCCTACCAGGGTCTCCAGCTCACCCCGGTCGCCTCAGACGACCCGGCCTTTGACGGGATGCAGGGCAACGTGGGCCGGGTGGCCGCCCGCTACATGCCGCACCGGGAGTGCGAGGCCTACGTCGCTGGCCCGCCCGCGATGGTCCGCGAGACCCTCGGGGTACTGGCGAAGTCTGGCCTGCCGCGAGAGCGGATGCACTATGACGATGCACTGCTCGCCGACGACGAGCCACCCGGGACGGGCCCGCACGGCGAAGCGGGCGAACAGCCCGAATAGCTTCCGCCGCGGGCCAGGCTAGGTTGTCCCCGCATTGCGGCGGGAGCGGTTGGCTGGCAGCGGCGTCGTGGCTGGGCGCGGCACAATGCATGCTGACTCCCGAGAACTCAGTCCCCGAGAAGGCGGATGGTGAATGACAGCAACCGTCCCGGCACCTGCACAGTCCATCGACCGGAAGATCGCCGAGGAACTCGGCGTACGCGAGCGGCAGGTAACCGCGGCCGTCGGACTGCTGGACGGCGGTGCCACCGTGCCGTTCATCGCGCGATACCGCAAGGAGGCGACCGGCACGCTCGATGACGCCCAGCTGCGCACGCTCGAGGAGCGGCTCCGGTACCTGCGGGAACTGGAGGAGCGGCGCGCCGTCATCCTGGAATCGATCCGTTCCCAGGGCAAGCTGGATGAGGCGCTCGAAGCGCAGATCATGGCGGCCGATTCCAAGGCGCGGCTCGAGGACATCTACCTCCCCTACCGGCCGAAGCGGCGGACCAAGGCCCAGATCGCGCGCGAGGCCGGGCTCGAGCCGCTGGCCGACGACCTGCTCGCCGACCGCGGGCTCGATCCGCAGCAGGCGGCCGTGCCGTACGTGGACGCGGCCAAGGGCGTGCCCGACGTGGCGGCCGCTCTGGACGGCGCGCGTGCGATCCTCTCCGAGCGGTTCGCCGAGGATGCCGACCTGATCGGCGTGCTCCGGGAGCGGATGTGGTCGCACGGCCAGCTCGTCTCGCGGGTACGGGACGGCAAGCAGGAGGCCGGCGCCAAGTTCGCCGATTACTTCGAGTTCGCCGAGCCGTTTACCCGGCTGCGCTCGCACCGGATCCTGGCCATGTTCCGCGGCGAGAACGAGGAGATCCTCGACCTTGATATGGACGCGGCGGAGGTGGTCCCGGACGACCCGGCGCCGGCCGCCACGGGCGGAGCCTTCAGCGACTATGAGGCGCTGATAGCGGAGCACGTCGGCATCGTCGGCGCGGGCGGGCAGCGCGGTGGCCAGACCGGGCCCGCTGCGCGCTGGCTCGCGGACACGGTCCGCTGGGCGTGGCGGACGCGCATTCAGATCCGTCTCGGCGTGGACCTGCGGATGCGGCTGTGGCAGAGCGCGGAAGAGGACGCCGTCGGCGTGTTCGCCGCCAACCTGCGGGACCTGCTGCTGGCCGCTCCTGCTGGGACGCGGGCCACGATGGGCCTCGATCCGGGGTTCCGGACCGGCGTGAAGGTTGCCGTGGTCGACGCCACCGGCAAGGCGGTCGCAACGGAGACGATCTACCCACACGAGCTGAAGCGGTCGGCCGAAGCCGGCTCGCGGCCGTCGAAGCCGGGAGCGGGCTGGGCGGCGTCGCTCGCCGTCCTCGGCCGGCTGGCAGCGGCGCACCAGGTCGAGCTCATCGCCATCGGCAACGGCACGGCGTCGCGGGAGACCGACCGGCTCGCTGCGGAGCTGCTGCGGGCGCACCCCGAGCTGAAGCTCACGAAGATCGTGGTCTCCGAGGCCGGAGCGTCGGTGTACTCGGCGTCCGAGTACGCCTCGCGGGAGCTGCCGGGCATGGACGTCTCGCTGCGCGGCGCGGTGTCGATCGCCCGCCGCCTGCAGGATCCGCTGGCCGAGCTGGTCAAGATCGACCCTAAGTCCATCGGGGTCGGCCAGTACCAGCACGACGTGTCCGAAGTGAAGCTGTCGCGCTCGCTGGACACCGTTGTCGAAGACTGCGTGAACGCGGTCGGCGTGGACGTGAACACGGCGTCCGTGCCGCTGCTGGCGCGGGTGTCCGGCATCGGGGACGGACTCGCGGCGGCGATCGTGGCGCACCGGGATTCCGCCGGGCCGTTCCGCAACCGCAAGGCGCTCACCAAGGTTCCCAGGCTGGGCCCCAAGGCGTTCGAGCAGTGCGCCGGGTTCCTGCGCGTCAACGGCGGCGACGACCCGCTGGACGCCTCGAGCGTGCACCCGGAGGCGTACCCGGTGGTCCGCCGCATCCTGGCGGCGGCCGGGACCACGATGCCAGAGCTGATCGGGAACACCGCGGTCCTGCGTTCGGTGCGGCCCGAGGAGGTCATTGACGAGCGCTTCGGCCTGCCGACCGTCAGCGACATCCTCGGCGAGCTGGAGAAGCCCGGCCGTGACCCGCGCCCGGCGTTCACGACCGCGGCGTTTGCCGAGGACGTGCAGACGCTCGAGGACCTGGCACCCGGCATGGTCCTGGAGGGCGTCGTCACGAACGTCGCGGCGTTCGGCGCGTTCGTCGACATCGGCGTCCACCAGGACGGCCTCGTGCACGTCTCGGCGATGTCCCGGAACTACGTCTCCGACCCGCGCGAGGTTGTCAGGTCCGGTGACGTCGTGCGCGTCAAGGTGCTGGGTGTCGACGTCGCTCGCAAGCGGATCTCGCTCACGCTGCGCCTGGATGACGAGCCTGCCGACCGCGGCCGGGAGTCCCGCCCGCCGAAGCCGGGGCCGCAGCCAGGGCCCGGGCGGCCCGCGGGATCAGGCCGCGACAAGCCGCCGGCGGGCCGGGGCCGCGACCGGGGCGCCCAGGACGGCGGAGGCGCGATGGCCGAGGCGCTGCGCCGGGCGGGTCTGGCCGGCGGTGCTCCCGGCGACCAGCGCCCGAGGTAGCGTCGTGGCCACGCCGACTCCTGACGGGCCGGATCAGCCAGGCAGCGGCTTCTCCATGTAGATGCGCCGGTAGCCGTCCTCTGCGCGGCGGTCGACCTCCGTGTAGCCGAGCCGGCCATAGATGGCCTGGTTCTCGGTCATTGCCTCGTGGGTCACCAGCGCCATCCGGGTGAACCCACGACGGGCGGCCTCCTGCTCGGCGAACCCCATCAGAGCGCGGCCGAGCCCGCGGCCCTGGGCGCCGGGATGTATGGCGATGTTCTCGACGAGCAAGTGATCCTCGCGGGGATACAGGGTGAGCACGGCCGTGACGGGGGAGCCGGCAACCCAGGTCGTGCCGTCCTCGACGGACGGCCCGTAGTCGCGAAACATCGGGGCGGGCCGCTTGTCCATCCGGGTCAGGTACTTGGCGTAGGCCGCGTCGATGATCGCCTTGATCGCCGGCAGGTCGGCGGCGGTCGCGCGGCGCAGGCCGGGCGGCCCGGACGCGGTGTCGGGTGAGGCAGGCACGAGCCGACCTTACAAGCCGGCCGGCCCGGCGACCGTTACGCCGTCACGGCCAGGGCCGGACCGTCACGTCACGGGCCAGGGCCAGCGCCGCGGCCAGCTCGGGTGAGCTGCCCGTTCCCCCGATCCCGAGCGTCGACGCGGCGCCCGCCGCGCAGCCCAGCGCCAGCGCGTCCGGCGGGTCGCTGCCGCGCAGCAGCCCCGCGAGCAGGCCGGCGTTAAAGCAGTCCCCGGCGCCGGTCGCGTCCACCGGCGACACCGGCGGGGGGGTGGCCAGATACTGCCCGCTTCCGTCAGCGTAAAGGGCTCCGCGCGCGCCGAGCTTGACCGCTATCGCGCCCCCGGTCCTGGTGAGGGTCGACACCGCGTCAGCAAGCGTCGCGGCCCCGGCCATCCGCAGCGCCTCCGCCTCGTTGGGCAGCAGCAGGTCGGCCTGTGCGAGCACATCGGCGAAGAATTCGGCACCCCAGGCCCCGGACGGATCCCAGTTGGTGTCCAGCGACGTGGACGCCCCGGCCGCGCGCGCCGCAGCCAGCAGCGCCGGAAGACCCGGCCCGAGGGTCTGCTCCAGCAGGAAGTAGCTGCTGACGTGGACGTGCCGGGCCCGCGAGAGCAGGTCGGGGGGCACATCCGCCGTGGTGAGCGTCGGGATGGCGCCTTCCGCGGTGAGGATGGCCCGGTCCTCTCCCCGCGACAGCGCGACCGTCATGCCGGTCGGCAGCTGTGCGCGGACGCTGACGCCGCCGGTGTCGACGCCCGCCCTGGCGAGCTCGGCGAGCATGAAGTTCCCGGCGGCGTCATCGCCGATCGCGGCGGCCAGCGCGACCCGCAGGCCGAGCCTCGCGGCGGCGATCGCGGTGATCGAGGCCGACCCGCCCACGACCAGGGCCATGCTGTCGACCAGCTTCTCGTGCTGCCCGAAGACGGGTGTGACGTCGTCGCCCAGCACCAGGACGTCCGGGTTGCAGTCGCCGATCAGGAGGAGGTCGAAGGCGCGCTGGCCCGCCGGGGCCGGGCGGACGGGGCGGACCGGGCGGACCGGGCGGACCGGCCAGACGACCGCCGGGTGCGGCTCACTCCCCACTGGCCCGTGCCCCCGGGTGCCCCTCGCCCACGAGTGTGACCTGCACCCCGGCCTCGGTCAGTGCGCTGACCGCGTCGGCGTCAGCGGAGGCGTCGGTGATGAGCTCGCTGACGGCGCCGACCTCGCAGATCCGGGCGAACGCGACCTTGCCGATCTTGGAACTGTCCGCCACCACCACAACGCGCCTGGCGCAGCCGAGCATGACCGCGTTCGTGTGCGCCTCCACTTCGTGGTGCGTGGTGCAGCCAGCCCGGGCGTCGATGCCGTCCACGCCGATGAACGCCACGTTGAGATTGAGGCCGGTCAGGCTCGCCTCGGCGATCGGCCCCGACAGCTCATAAGACTGGCTGCGGGCCACGCCGCCGGTGGTGATCAGCTTGATGCCGGGCCTGACCGCCAGCTCCGAGGCGATGTTCAGGGCATTCGTCACGATCGTGAGCTTCTGCCGGTCCGCCAGCGCCCTCGCGACCTCGGTGGCGGTCGTCCCGCCGGTCAGGCCGACCGCCATCCCCTCGGTAACCTGCGCAGCTGCCTCGCGCGCGATGCGCCGCTTCTCCTCCGCGTAGCGCACGCCCTTGTACCGCAGCGGCAGCTCGTAGGACACGGCGTGGGCGGTCGCCCCGCCATGCGTGCGAGCCAGCAGGCGCTGCTGTTCCAGGATCACCAGGTCCCTGCGGATGGTCGCGGGCGATGCGTCCAGGTCATCGGCCAGGTCGGCGACCGCGACCGATCCACCGTCGGCGAGCCGTTCCAGGATCGCGCTCAGCCGCGCAGCTCTGTGCATAGCAAAAGAGCATATCGGTGCAGGTTGGTTGCTTGCCTGCGATCGGCCCCGGGTCACCGCAGGCCACGGGCGTGGTCACTGTTGCACGATTGATGCTTGATAGTGCAAATGCAGGCTTGCAACTATGAGTGAATCCACTCTAGATTGACGGAATATGAGCGTAAACGATCGCCTCCGGGCCGCCGTGTCCGCGCTCGGGTCGCGCCTGCCAGCGCGCCTGCCCGAAAGAGGGAACCGATGAAGAGTCTTGGCACCGTCAGCAGACGGGCGGGAGCGCTCGTCCTCAGCGTTGGGCTGGTCACGCTCGCCGCCGCCTGCGGCTCTAGCGGCAGCGGCAGCGGCAGCAGCGCCAGCTCCAGCTCGTCGAAATCGATCACCGTCGCCGTGGCCTATCCGTCCCCGCCGAAGGCCCTGCTCGCGGAGTTCACCAAGCAGACCGGCATCAAGGTCACCTGGGTGAACATCGGCTGGGACGACCTGCAGACCAAGATCGCCGCCGCCGCGTCCGCCAACACCTACTTCGCCGACGCCGCCGACGTCGACTGGTCCAAGGTCGGGGAGTACCAGCGGACCGGCTGGTTCTACCCGCTGAACAAGTACTTCGATGTGGCCAGCCTCAAGTCAGACATGCCCCAGATCGACACGTTCACCTCGAACAACGACCTGATGGGGATGCCGTTCGACTCCTCGTTCCTGGTCACGACCGTGAACACCAAGGACTTCGCCAAGGCGGGCATCACGACGATGCCGACGACGATCTCCGCGTTCACCGCTGACCTGAAGAAGGTCGGCTCGGCGAACAACATGGCCAGCCCGCTCGACCTCCATCTCGCCACCGCCGAGGGCCTGTCGACCTGCTGGTACCAGATCACCTCGGCGTTCGGCGGCCAGGTCCTGACGTCCAAGGACACCCCGGCGTTCACGTCGCCGAGCTCGCCCGGCTACCAGGCGATGGCGTGGATGGTCAGCGCCTACAAGAGCGGCCTGGTGCCCAAGGGCAACATCAACGAGACCGACTATCAGGGATTCACGACCGAGATGGCGAGGAACCGGGTCGCCGCGGAGATGTGCGACTACTCCGGCAGCGTCGCGTCCATCTACCAGGTGCCGTCGACGTCCAGTGTGGTGAACGACACCGAGTACATCCCGACGCCGGGAGCCGCCGGCGTGGGCGGGAACGTCGCCAATCCCGACGGCATCGGCATCCCGAAGACGGCCAAGAACGTTGCGGGCGCGGTGAAGTTCATCAAGTGGTTCACGGCCACCGAGAACCAGGCCACCTGGGCCGGGCTGCAGGGACCGAAGGACGTGGTAAGCACGTTCCCGCTGCCGGCCAGGCTGTCCAGCTTCAACCTGATGGTGAAGGCGGGCAACATCTCTCAGGCGTCCCAGCTGGACACCATTCTCAAGGCGCACGCCAAGGCGCCGTTCCCGAACGGGGCGCCGCCGTGGTACGTGCAGTTCAGCGCCTCCGTGCAGACCAACATTCACGAGGCGGCCGCCGGGCAGGAGACTGTCCAGCAGGCGGTCAGCGCGATAGCCAGCGAGGTCAGCCAGCTGAAGTCCTCGGGCTGAGCTGACGCAGCGGGGCACATCGCCATCGCAGCACCCGGTGAGCACGACGCAGTAGGGAGGCGTGAGTTTGAGCGCGGCGCGCCGTGGCAGGCTGCTGCCTTACCTTCTGCTCTCGCCGCTGGTCGTGTTCATCGGGGCGCTGTCGTTCGTCCCGACCGCCGACACCACGGTCGAGGCGTTCTTCCGGGTGATGCCGCTTGACCCGCCGGACAAGTTCATCGGGCTCGGCAACTTCCGCGCGCTGTTCGCTGACTCGGCCATCAACACGTCCTGGATCAACACCGCGGCCTACGTGGTCATCGGCGTGGTGGCCTCGGTCGTGCTCGGCACCGCGATCGCGGTCGCGCTGAAGCAGCGCTTCCGGCTGCGCGGGGTCGTGCTGGCCCTGGTGATCCTGCCGTGGGCGCTGCCCGCGGTGGTCGAGGCCGTGATCTGGAACTGGATCTACAACCCGACCTTTGGGGTCATGAACAGCGCGCTGCATTCCGCGCACCTGATCGGCGGCTACCACGTGTGGCTCGGCCTGAGCCGGTGGCTGACGATCGGCCTGATCGAGATCGTGCAGGTCTGGCAGATCACGCCGCTGTCCGCGCTGATCATCCTGGCGGCGCTGCAGGCGATCCCGACCGACCTGTACGAGGCCGCGCGGGTGGACGGCGCCGGGCCGCTGCAGGCGTTCCGGCGCATCTCGCTGCCGCTGATCCGGCCCGCGCTGGCCGTGTGCGCGGTCGAGGCGCTGGTGCTGTCGCTGAACATCTTCGACCAGGTCTACATACTCAACGGGATCGCGCCGCTCGGCTCCTCGGTGATGCTGCAGACCTACGTCACCACGTTCGAGAACCTCAACTTCGGCGGCGGGTACGCGCTGTCGCTGCTGGTGACGCTCGCCACCGCGGTGGCGTCGATGGGGATGCTCGCGCTGCTCTACCGAAGGACGGAGGCCGCGGGATGACGGCCGGCACAGGCGAGCGGGCCACCCGCGCTGTGACCCGGGTGGCGAGCGGCCCGGCGGGCCGGGCGCTGTCGCGCAAGCCGGCCCGCCTGGTGGGCCGCACCGTCGCGATCGTCGTCATCCTGCTGTGGTCGCTGTTCCCCCTCTACTGGGCGCTCAACACCAGCCTCAGCACGCTGTCGGGGGCTGACAGCACACCCGCGCACTACTTCCCCTCGCCGCTGGCCGGCGCCAGCTACCGCGCGGTGTTCGGGATCGGCAGCTCGGCTTACGGCATCTCGGCAGAGCTCGGCAGGTCGCTGCTCAACTCCGTGATTGAGTCCGGCGCGGCGATGATCGTCACCGTGGTCATCGCGATCCTCGCGGCGTACGCGTTCGCCCGCATGCAGTTCCGGTTCAAGCGGACGATCTTCGTGAGCGTGCTGGCCACGCTGCTGCTGCCCGCATACGCCACGCTGATCCCGCTGTACCGCATCATGGCCAATCTCGGCCTGGTGAACACCTACCTCGCCGTGATCCTCGTGTACGTCTCGGGCTTCCTGCCGCTCGCGATCTGGATCCTCTACAACTACTTCAACACCATCCCGCGTGAGCTGGAGGAGGCCGCGTTCGTCGACGGTGCCTCGCCGATGAAGGCGCTGCTGCGGGTGGTGATCCCGGTCGCCAGGCCCGGCATCGCCGCCGCCGCGATCATCTCGTTCCTGCTCGGCTGGGCCCAGTTCCTGTTCCCGCTGATCCTCACGACGAACCTGTCGACCCAGCCGGCCACGGTCATCGTCGCGGCGCTGAACCAGCAGCGCATCGTGCCGTTCACGCTGCTGATGGGGTGCGGCGTGATCGTCGCGGCCGTCCCTGGCGTGCTCGCCCTGGCGCTGAACCGCTATCTCATCCAGGGCATCACGGCCGGGTCGGTCAAGTAGCCGGGCTCGCCGCCCGGTAGTAGCGCACCAGGTCCAGGTAGCGAGCTGCCACGGCGCGGACAGCGGCATCTGCGTTGCCGTCGGCGGTAAAGGCGCGAAGCGCGTCCCACCAGATCGTCCGGCCGACGGCAAAGCCGGTGAAGCCGCCGGTTGCCGCGGCAATGGCCAGCCAGCGCCGGACCGCGGCGTCGTCGGCTCCGCGACCCAGGACGAGGCACCCGGCGTCCGGATCTGCGGAGCGCACCGCCTCGGCGATGCGCGCCGCGTCCTGGAGGGACTCCGGCCCCTCGATCTTCCACAGCGCCGGGTGCAGTCCGTCGCCGGCGATCTGGTCGATTGCCGTAACGGTGAGCCCCGCCCTGGTCTCGCGGTCGAACCGGCTCTGGTCGTGTCCCGCGGCCGCGAGCTGGGCGCGCTCCGGCGGCACCAGGAGCTCGAGCATGAGCTGCTCCGGCCGGCCCTCGAGCCAGTTCGAGAGCTCGCGCAGCCGGCCCCGCTGCCTCGCGTTCATGGCCGTATCCCCGCCGGGGTTGTAGCGGATCAGGACCTTCACGTAGTCCGGGTGCTGGGCGGCGATGACGCGCTCAGGATGGCCGCCGCACAGGTAGCGGAGTTCGGCCTGGCCGCTCTCTTCGACGGGCATGGCGACGCTGATGCCGGCCGCCTGCGCCCGGGGCACGAACTGGCCGCCGTATTCGTGGTCGATGAGCAGAACGGGGGTGTCCGGGCTCACCTGCGGCGCCGCCGCGATGAGCGCGTCGGTGACGATTCCCTTGGCCGCCACCATGGTCGCGTGCTGGTCGGGCGCGGGCTGCCCGGTCAGGTGCATGAAGTCGCGCCGCAGCGAGTTGCGGTGGTCGAACGCGAGGGCGAAGATCTGCGTCATATTTCGGTCACCGCCGTGAGCGCTTCCAGCTCCGCGACGTCCTCGGCGTTTACCACGCCGGCAATCGGCTGCCGCGCAGCCGCGGCGGACATCGCCGCCGCCCGGCGCAGCCGGTCGGGCCACGGCCGTCCGGTCAGATGCCCGTCGGCCAGCGCGGCGAGTGCGGCGTCGCCGGCCCCGACCGGGTTGCCGTGCTGCGTCGGCGGCACCGCCAGCAGCGTCGTCGCCGGCAGCACGCCGACCAGCCCGCGGGGGCCGAGCGAGACAACCACGCTTTGCGCGCCATCGGCGAGCAGCCCGCGGGACGCGCGAACCGCGGCTGGCAGCGGAACTGGCACCGTCAGCCCGGCCGCCTCGGCCAGCTCGTGTTCATTGGGCTTCACCAGGGCGGGCTTTGCCGCGACCGCGGCCAGCAGCGGAGCGGCGTGAGCGTCGACGAACGCCGCGGCGCCGCAGTCCGCCGCCATGCGGGCAAGGGTGCGGTACGCGTCTGCCGGGACGCCGCCGGGCAGACTGCCGGACAGGATCACCAGGCCTGCCCCCCGGACCAGGTCGGGAAAGCGCTCGGTAAACGTCGCCCACTCCGCGCCGGTGACCTTCGGCCCGTCCTCGTTGTACGCGGTGACGGCCGCGTCCCGCACGCTGAACGCGCTGACGGTCCTGCGGCTGCCGCTCGCGCACCGGACGAACCGGTGCGGAAGCGCCCAGGCATCCAGGTGCGCGGCGATCTCGTCACCGACCACACCGCCGGCGAACCCCGTGACGGTCACGTCGTGACCGGCCCGGTGCAGCAGCCGGGCGACGTTGATGCCCTTGCCTCCGGCCTGGGCGTGGACCTCGCTGACCCGGTTCGACTGCCCGGCGGCAAAGTGCTCGCCGACATAAGTGATGTCCAGGGCGGCGTTCAGCACGGCGCACACGACGCGCTCGCCGCGCGGCTTGGTCACTGGCCGGTGTACATGACGGAGCGGGCGAGGTGCCTCGGCCGGTCCGGGTCAATGCCGCGTACCAGGGCGGTCGCGATCGCGACGCGCTGCGCCAGCACGAGCTCGGCCTGCGGGTCCATGCCGGAGATCACAACCGTCGCCTGGGTGCGGGCGATGTCGCTCACCAGCACGCTGTCATCTACCCCCAGCAGCCAGACCACCGAGTCCTCGGTGGCCGTCGCGATCGGCCCGTGCCGGTACTCCAGTGCCGGGTACGACTCGCTGCGCGCCAGCGCGGCTTCCTGGATCTTGAGGGCCGCCTCCCGGGCCAGCCCGGTGGTCCAGCCGCGGCCGAGGAAGACGTAGTGCGGCCGGTCGATCAGCCGGTCGTCGAGGTCGGCCGCCACCGCGGCCTTGGCCTGCTCCACCACGGGGCCGAGATCCTGGCCGATGTGCGCCCGCGCCACGGTGAGCACGGTCGTGGCAAACCTGGTCTGCACCACGGACTGCTCGTCGGCGTAGTCGAGCACCAGCAGCTGGTCCGTTGCCTCGCCGATCGGCGCCGAGGCGTCGGCGGTGATCCCGACCTTGCGGACCGACGGGGGCGCATCCCGCAGCGCGTCCAGGACCTCGATCGTCGTCCCCGAGCGGCTCACCGCGAGCAGCGTGTCATAGTCACGAAGCGGCAGCTCCGACGCTGGGAAGGCGTCGGTCTCCCCGTGCGCGGCGGCCTCGCGCGCCGCGGCGATCGCGCTCGCTACGTGCCAGGAGGTGCCGCAGCCGATGATCGCGACCCGTTCGCCCGGGGCAGGGAGTATCTGCGCGGCCTCGTCGGCAGACTCGAGCGCTCTCGCCCAGCATTCTGGCTGACTCGCGATCTCCCGCTGCACGTGCGCTTCAGGTCGTTGCACAGCGGATCCCCGTCAAAAACGCGCACATCTTGCCCTTAAATTCTGCACAGTCTGGCCTATTTGGCTCGACTCTACGACATGTGTGATCACATCACAAGGTGCTTGCCCCGCCGGGCGACGCTGCTGTCCTCGGCGGCCGGGCTGCCTATGATCCCTGCATGGGCAACTCCTCCCGCGGTGCCCGCGGCTGGGCCGGCCAGCCGGGCCGCGCCCGCTGGTGACGGCCCATGCAACGTCGTCACCGGCTCAACCAGATCGTGTCCGCGGTCGTGGAGCGCGGGCAGGTCGACGTGCCGTCGCTCGCGACGGAGTTCGCCGTGTCGCGAGCGACGATACGGCGTGACCTGGAGGTGCTCCAGCGGCAGCGGCTGGTCGGCCGCACGCACGGCGGCGCGACGATCCACGCGGCCTTCAACGACCTGCCGCTGAGCTACAAGAAGACCAGGGACCTGCCGGAAAAGCAGCGCATCGCCCGGCATGCCATGGCGTTCCTCGAGGGTGCACGCGTGATCGGGACCACCGGCGGCACGACCGTGTCCCAGTTCACCCAGCTGCTGCGCGACCGGGACGACCTCACCGTGATCACCAACGCGCTCAACGTCGCCACCGACTTGGTCGGCCGCCCCGGCCCTCGCGTCTTCGTCGCCGGCGGCGAGGTCCGCGTGAGCAGCCAGGAATCGGTGGGGCACACCGCCGAAGCGTTCCTGGCCTCTTGCACCATCGACGTCGCGTTCCTGGGGGTCGATGGGGTGGACGCGGTGGCAGGCTGCACGAATTACGACCCGGCGGGAGCGCGCGTCAACGCGGTGCTCGCCCGGCGCGCCCGCAAGCGGATCGTGCTGGCCGACGCGACCAAGATCGGGCGGGTCACCCTGGCGCAGGTCTGCCGCATGGCCGAGGTGGACGTGCTGATCACCGATTGCCGGGCGACGCAGGCCCAGCTCGAGGCGCTGCGCCGTCAGGGCGCCGCGGTCGCCTGCGTCTGACCAGCCACAGCGGCCAGCGCGCACATCGTGCTCGTAACGAGCAGAATTCAGGCCAATTCTTGCGTACTTCATGCGCATACTTGGCGTGAACCGGACCGTCCAGCATGATGGCATTTGTGCGGGCTTCCGTAACCCCGTGCATATGTGGAGGACTCATGAACAGGCTGACCCGCGCCTTAGTGGCCACGCTGGCGGCGGCGCCGCTCGTCGTCTGTGCTATCGCTCCGGCCGCCCAGGCAGCCACGAAGTTTCCCGGGGGTCCCGGCCAGACACCCGTGATGGGCTGGAGCGGCTGGAGCTTCCTTCGGCTTGGCGCGGACTCAGCGCAGGTCGAAGGGGAAGCCCGGGGGCTGGTGAGCACGGGCCTGGCCGCAGCGGGCTACCGGTACGTCAACATTGACGACGGCTGGTATCAGTGCCCAGGGCCGCAGGGCCCGAACGTTGACGCGAACGGCCGGTGGGTCGTGAACACCGCGACCTACCCGGACGTGGGGTCGCAGAACGGCGTCCAGGCACTGGCCGCGTACGTGCACAGCCTGGGCCTGAAGTTCGGCATCTACGAGACGCCGGGCATCTCCAGCCAGGCGGTGGCGCAGAACACCCCGATCCTGGGCACCTCTTACACGGCCGACCAGATCGCCACCAGCAAGCCGGACAACAACTACAACTGCGGCGGCATGGTGGGCATCAACTACAAGGCGCCCGGCGCGCAGGCGTACGTGGACTCGGTCGTTGACGAGCTGGCGTCCTGGGGCGTGGATTACATCAAGCTCGACGGCATCACCAACGGCAACGGCGCGGACATCAAGGCCTGGCGGGCCGCGATCGAGCAGTCCGGCCGGCCGATGGTGCTGAACATCACGCAGGGCAGCTATACGATCAAGATCGCTCCGCTGCTGAAGCAGTACGCCAACCAGTGGGAGTTCACGCCGGACATCGAGATCAACGGCCCGGACGAGGGCTCGGCGAACGCCTGCAACGCACCGCCGTTCACCGGCTGCCTGAGCGTGTTCCCGCTGACGAGCTACGCGCACTGGAGCGACAGGTTCGGCGCCGTCGCGCAGTGGCAGCCGTACGGCGGCCCGGGCGGCTTCAACGACTACGACTCGATCGAAGTCGGCGACGGCAGCGCGGACTCGGGGATGTCGCTGGCCGCCTCGGAGTCCCAGCTCAGCCTCTGGGCGCTCGGATCGGCCCCGCTCATCCTGGGCAGCGACCTGACCACGGCGGTGACGAACGCCTACGGCACCAGCACCGGCGTCACCCGGCGGGACTTCAGGCTGCTGACGAACCGGCAGGTCATCCGCGTCGACCAGGACGCGATCGACGCGTCCCGGATCGCCGTTACCGGCACGGCGGGCCGCAAGACCGCGGGCGATCAGGTGTTCGCCAAGATCGACCGGCGTGGGGACGGGATCGTGGGGCTGTTCAACACCACGACCGCGAGGAGCTCGGCGCCGGTCACGATCTCGACGACGGCCGCCGCGATCGGGCTGCCGCCCGACCCGCACGGCTACCTGGTGCAGGACCTGTGGGGAGGGCAGTCGGTGGTGGTCGGCGGCGCGAAGTCCTTCCGGATATCGTCCGCCGGCGTGATCCAGGCGACCGTCCCAGCCGAAGGAGCGGCCCTGTACCGGGTCATCCCGCTCCGCTGACCTCGTTCGGGCACGCGCTGCCCGTCTCACCACCCGCCGGTTGCGATGAGACGGCGCAGCGCAGCCTGGGCTTTAGGCGGCCTCCTTGCCGATCGCCTCGCGGACGGCCGGGACGATCTCCCCGGCCCAGCGGCCGAGGGTGAGGGTGTCCGGTGCGCCGCCCTCGGGCGAGAAGAGCATGAAGCCCGAGGCGCCGTGCTCCAGCACCGCGCCGGTCAGTTCCTGCGCCCACTGGTCGGCTGAGCCGCCGATCCAGCGCCCTTCTGGGTCACGCGTGGCGGCCAGCGGCTGCTCGGTGATGCGCCCGGGGAAGTTGAAGACGGTGCGGATCTCACCCGGGTCCCGGCCCGCCGCTGCCGCGGCTTCGTCGATGACCGGCCGGGATTCCCGGTAGCGCGCGCTGAGCCAGTCTGCTGCGGGGATCCAGCCGTCGGCCACCCGGCCGGTGGCGGCCAGGGACTTCCGGCCGACGGACCCGGTCCACACCGCGGGGGCGGCCACGGGAGCCGGGTCGATCCGGTCTACGTGGTAGTGGCGGCCCCGGTAACTGACCGGCGGCCCGCCGCCCGCGAGCAGCTTGACCAGAACGATGGCCTCCTCGAAGGCGTCGACGGCGTCGGCCGGGGACAGCCGCTGCACGCCCATGTCCGAGATCCGGTCCCACAGCCCGCCCGCGCCCATGCCGAGCACGACGCGCCCGCCGGACAGCGCCGAGAGCGACGTCACCATTCGGGCCAGCATGGGTGCGGGCCGGGTCGGCAGGTTGGTGACGTTCGCGAATCCCGCAAGGTGCTGGGTTTGCCCGAGGACGAACGCAAGGGATGCGTAGGCGTCCAGGCGCTCGCCAAGGTAGGGGTGATCGGACAGCGAGAATATGTCGAGCCCGTCACGGTCGGCCTGCTGCGCCATCCGCAGCAGCTCCGGTTCCTCGCCGACGACGCTGTGTGCGCCAAAGCCGAATACGACATCTTGTCCAGCCACGGTTCTCCCTTTCGCTGGGCGCACGATCAAAGATCAAGAGTTCGTAGCACGAATCATATTAGTTCGTATAACGAACTGCAATGGGGCGGGATCAGCGTGCCGCGGCCTCGGGTCGTGCGGGCGGCGTGCCCCCCTTCGTCCAGTTCCAGGAAGACCACGGGAACCTTGTTGTCCAGCACCACGTGCCCGAGCAGTTCGGCCAGCGCGGCGCGGTCGGCAGCGGACAGGCCGGCGGGCAGCTTCTCGATCCGCCGGCAGGTTTCGGCGTAGAACTCCGCTGCGAGCCTGCTGCCCTGCGGCGTGAGGGCGACCCGCACCGCGCGGGTGTCCTGCGGGTCGGGTTCGCGCCGGACCAGGCCGTTGCGCTCGGTGCGGTCGACCAGGCCGGTCAGGCTCGACTTGGCGAGCCCCAGCATCGCGCCCAGTTCGCTCATCCCGTACGGCTGGGCCATCAGCACGCACAGCAGCTGCCCCTGCTGCGGGGTCAGGCCGTGCTCCCGGCCCGACTCGGCGTACACGGCATTCACAAGGAAGGCGGACCGCACTAGCGCGGCCGCAATCCCGATCTGGCTGTCATCGCGCTTGGCCACCTGGCCAGGATAACATCGGAGCCCATTTACAATTCGCACTGCGAACTACCTGGCCTTGCTCAGCGGAAGTCGGCGGCGTGGTCTGCGGCCCACCGGGCGAAGGTGTGCGCGGGGCGTCCGGTGATCTTCTCGACGATGACTGATGTCCGGGCTGGGATGCCGTTGCCAGCCGCCCACGCGCGCAGGATGGCTTCAGTTCCGATCGGGGGCATGGTCTTGCCGAGTTCTGTTCGTGCCTGCTCGGGGGATATCACCTCGAGGCGGATTTCCCGGCCGGTGGCGTCGCCGATGTGTTCGGCCTGGCGCTGCAGGGTCAGCGATTGCGGCCCGTAGACGGTGTAGGCCTGGTGGCCGTGGCCCGGTTCGGTCAGGGCGGTCACGGCGAGTGCGGCCATGTCCTTTTCGTGGACCGGGGCGGTCTGCGCATCCGGGTAGGCAAGCCGGACCACGTTCTCAGTGCGGATCGATTCCGTCCACCACAAGCGGGTGTTGGTGGCGAACATCCCGGGGCGGATGAATGTCCAGTCCATGCCGGATTGCTCGATGGCCAGCTCGACCGTCCGGTGCTCGCGGGCGATCGGGTTGTGCCCTGCGCCGGCGTTGACGACCGCTCCCGATGACAGCAGGACCACGTACCGGACCCCTGCGGACAGGGCGGCCTGCACGAAGCCCTCGATACCGTGCGGCTTGGCGTACAGGAAGACCTTCTCGGCCCCGGCCAGCGCGGCGGGAAGGGTTTCGGGCTGCTCCAGGTCGGCCGCTGCGGCCTCCGCCTGGGGGGCGAAACCCGCCGCCGCGGGATTCCTGCTCGTCACCCGAACCCGCTCGCCGGCCGCCTGCAGGCTGGCCGCGACGTGACGGCCCACGTTCCCGCGCGCGCCGAAAACGACCGTGACCATTGCCAAGACCTCCCTAATCCCGCCGTGCGCGCGCCCGCATATCCCCTGTCCCGAACTCGGTCACGGCAGCCTGCCGGATCTTTGCCGGGTCCGTTCCGCGCGTATGCCGCGTTCCTCGGTACTCGGCGCTCTGCGAGACTTCACGACTCCGATGATAGTTAGTTATTCAATTGAATGATAGAGTCAGCCAGATAGATGACAGCTCCGCGTCCCGGTTCCGGTCAGTGGCGTCGGCTGCGGACGAGGCCGCGTCGGCCAGCCGGCCTGGCGAAGAGACGCGTACGGCGCCGGCAAGGCGAACATCGGGGAATGACACTTGCTTCGCCTGAGCCGTACAGCCTTCGTTGTGAGAAGGTCAGGCAGGCCTGCCGTCGGCCTGACCGAGGTTGGTGAGCTGGGCTGAGGTCAGGAGCGGTACGGTGACGGCGTGAGCGGCCTCTGTCCGCAGCCCGTCCAGGAAGAATGCCAGGCATCGCCGCCAGGCATGGGGCGCGGAAGCGGCGGACTCCCTGATCACCTGAGAGATCGCCCATGTCAGGGAGACCAGATCGGCTAGCTGGAAGTCGGGGCGCAGTTGCCCGCTGTCGTGGGCCCGGCTGATGATCTGTTCTGCGTGAGCGAAGCCGCGGCGGCACGCTTTGGTTACCTCGGTACTTACCGGGAACCGCTGGGCGAACGCATCCGAGAGGCCGCGGTCGGCTGCCAGCATCCCGAACAGGGCCTCGGCGAAGCCGGCGAAGCCGTCCCACGGGTCAGGGTCCGCAAGCGCCTGCGCGGCGATCTGGTCCAGGCCCGCCAGCCGCGGGGGGAAGATCGCGTCGAAGAATGCCTCGCGCGCGGGGAAGTGAGCGTACAGCGTGCCGATGCTGACTCCGGCCCGGCGTGCGATGTGCTCCAGCGGCGCGTCGAGCCCACGTTCGCCGAACACCTGAATGGCGGCGTCCAGGAGCTTGTCTCGGTTGCGCGCCGCGTCTGACCGCAGCGGCCTGGACCTTGCTGGCATGCTGCCATCATACAAAAGCCGAGGGAACCCTCGACTTCTGCTATCGTCGGCTTTAAGTCGAGGGAACCCTCGGATTAGCCGCACTGCGCAGGAGGCCGCCGTCATGCCAAGCCCAGCCCGCAAGACAGCTGTCATCGTCGGCGCAGGACCGGGGCTCGGGCTGTCCATGGCCCGTCGCTTCGGGCGCGAGGGCTACACCCCAGCCCTGGTGTCCCGCTCCGCGGCTCGCCACGCCGGGTACCTCGCGTCGCTGGCCGGGGATGGAATCGACGCGGGCTCGTTCACCGCCGACGTGCGCGACCAGGCCCAGGTCCGCTCCGCCCTGGAGGCGATCGCCGGGCGCTACGGGACGATCGAGCTCCTCTACTACGGGCCGGCGGCAGTCGACCCGGCGGCCCTGCCGAAGCCGATCACCGAAACCGTTCCCGGTGCCGTACATGAGGCGATGAGCTGGGTGTATCCGGCCATTGGCATAACCAGCCAGGTACTGCCCGCGATGATCCAGCACGGCAGCGGCGGCCTGCTGTTCGCCGGCGGTCTCAGCGCCATCCAGCCGATGCCGGCGCTGGGCGCCCTAACGGTGGCGTCGGCGGCTCTTCGCAACTATGCGCTGACCCTCAGCGCCGGACTGGCAGGCACTGGCGTTTACGCCGGGACCCTGACCATCGGCGCGCTCATCGAGCGCGGTGATATCTACCGTTTCGTGACATCCGAGGCCGGCCGGTTCGGCAGCACCGGGGTCGCCTCCCTTGATCCGGACGAAATCGCCGACACCGCCTGGGACCTGTACACCAGACGCGACCGTGCCGAAGCGACCTTCAGCACCCTCGGCTGACGGGCTGGTGCTCACTGCCCGGCCGTTCAGAACGGGTAAGCTGACAAGTTCTCATCGGCTGGCGGCCTGCCGGCCCGGTCGGCGTCGGTGAACAGCGCGTACCCCTGGCCGTAGAGCTGGGAGCTGAAGTCGCTGACGACTCGCTGCTTCCACGGGCGGCTCGCGATGGCGTGCGTGACCCGGCGCGCTCCGTGCGGCCGCCGCATGATCATCTCGGCCAGTGCCCATGCCCGCTCCAGTAGCTGGTCGCGGGGCAGCACCTCGTTGACCAGCCCGTACTCAAGCGCGCGTCGGGCGTCTACCGGGCTGCTGGTGTACATGTGGTAGGCGGCCCGCTTGGTGCCCATCAACTGCTGGAACGCCAGGGCTTGCCCGTCGCCGGGGGCCGTGGACATCAGGAAGTGCGGGTCGAAGAAGCTGGTGTCCTCGGTGCATATCGTGATGTCGCAGGCCAGCGCGATCTCGGTATGCAGGCCCGGGCCGTTGACCGCGGCGATGGTCGGGATGTCGACGCCGAAGACGAAGTTCTCCAGCAGCTTGGCCGCGTCCTCGTACGTCTTGGCGATGTCCGCCGTCGTCCGAGTGAAGTGCGCCGCGGCGCCGCGCTGCCCGTCGAACCACTTCTCTCCGGTGCCGGTCAGGATGAGGACCTGGTTCAGCGGGTCGTTTCCGACTTCGAGCCAGGCCTGTCCCCACGCGTTGTGGCTGGCCATCGTCTGGTAATACGGGCCGCCGTCGCGGTGCATGCGCAGCTCGACGATGCCGTCCTGTCGGCGCATCGCGAAGAAGTCCCGGTACTTAACGGAGTACTCGCCGAAGTCCGGCCGCCGGACAAGGCCCGTCCACATGGCCTGCGTCAGTCCCGGCTCCGCCTCACTCATGCCTGTCTCCTGTCTCGGTGGTACTAGCTCGTCCGGTGCTGCTGAACAGCGGGTAGCCGGAGTGGTAGCCGATCTCCACGAAATCAGCGCCGGGGGTACGCTCCGCGAGCGCTTCCCGGACGGGGGTGGTGTCGAACGCGGAGGTCAGCCCCGGCATCCAGTCGTCGTGGTGCCCGAGGAGCAGCCGGGCGGGGCTGAGCAGCTCCGCCTGGCCGGCGATGAAGTCCGCCAGGGATCCCTGGACGGGATCGCCGTCGATGTTGCCGCGTCCCGCCGCGCCCAGGATGGCGACGTCGGGGCGGAGCCGGCCCAGTACCGGCGTCCAGCAGCCGGCGGTGTCGGTGTAGAACAGCGACCCTTCCGGCGTCTCGATGAGGTATGCCAGCGCGCCGCCGTCGCCCCGGCTGGCGAGGGCATCGTGGCTCGCGACGAAGTCCCGCACGCCGGGATTGCCCTCGGCCAGGCCGACGAGCCCAGCCAGCGCCACGTCCATCCGGGACCGCTGCTGGTGCCAGTCCACGCCGAGGTCTCCAAGGCACACCGTGGCAGTATCACGCGCCGATTCGGCCCACACGCACGAGTGCAGCCCGGGGAACACGCGGACGGTGATGCCGCCGCCAAGGCGGAGCCGCTCCCCGCCGGAGACGCAGGCGAGCTGCGATTCCGGGATGCCGAGGGCGGACATCACCCGGACGGTCTCATAGGAGCCGACGATGGTGGCGCCGGTACGCGCCGCGATCCGCTCGGCGCCCCACAGGTGATCGGCATGCGAGTGGCCGACCAGGATCCAGTCGGCCCGCTCGACCGCGTCCGCGCTGAAGCCAGTCGGGACGGCAGCCGGGGAACGATCCAGGTAGGCGTCGAGGAACACGATGAGGTCGCCGATGGTGAGCCGGAACGTCGCGCAGCCGGCCCAGTCCAGTATCGCGGTCTCCCGCACGCCCTCGGCGTGGTGGCGCCAGAGGCCGCCGCCGCTGGCCTGGGCCCGGACGTTTCGCGCGGGAAAGCTCATAATGACCGGGCCGCCCCGATGATGGATCCGGAACACCAGCACCCCGCCAGATCGCCGTAGGCCCGCGTGCTCGGCGTGTTCCCGGCACACTCCGCCAGCCGCGGCGGGCGCACGAAACCACGTACCCGGGCGCGCAGTCCCTCGATGTCTTCCACGTCCTGAACTCCCCTCCGCGATCGGGCATCCCCTTAAAGTGGGGTCAGTGACCAGATAATATGGATGATGACCCCACTTTGCAATGACGAGGGGTCGAAAATCGTGGCATCAAGGAGCAGCCATGGAATCAGCGACGACCGCCGCCGGGGCCCTCGCCGGGAACCGCCCCCTTCGCAAGGATGTCCTCAGGAACCGCGAGGCCATCCTCGCCAGCGCGGAACGGGCCTTCGCCGAGCGCGGCCCGGCCGCGTCCCTTGAGGACGTCGCCCGCGACGCCGGGGTGGGCAGCGCCACGCTGCACCGCCACTTCCCGACCCGGGACGTACTGATCTCGGCCGTCTACCGCCGTCAGATCGAGGACCTCTGCGCCGGCGTCGGTGACCTGCTCGCCCGCCACCCGGCCGACGAGGCGCTGGCGGAATGGCTGCACCTCTTCGTGAGCCACGTCCTGGCCAGGCCCGGCATGGCCACCGCGATCAAGGCAGCCGCCTGCCAGACGCGCGAGCTTGGCGACATCAGGGCCACGCTTCGCTCGGCGGTCACCCGGCTGGCCGCGCCCGCCGTCACCCGCGGCATGATCCGCCCCGACATCACCACCGACGACATCCTCCGCGCGCTCGCCGCCGTCTGCCTATTCGACGACCAGCCCGCCGCGCACGCCCAGGCGATACGGCTCATCGACCTGTTCGCCGACGGCCTGCGATACGGAGCGCAGCAGCATTCAGGCAGCCCATGAGGGCAAGGCGGCCCGGGCCAGCGGCTGCGGATCCTCCCGGACCAGTACAGTCAAAGTGATGACCGGCCAGTTTCCCTCTCTGTCCGGATCTTCCGGGCCAGTGCCGGCATCGCCGCGGGTTTTGTCAGGGGCGGGTCGGCCCGGTGGCGGTGACCGTCACGATGGCGGCCAGCTTGCCGATGACGCTGTCCCAGCCCCCGCCGACCTTTCCGGCTACCTCGGGCAGTGCGGCCGCGAGCTCGCCCAGCTGCTGATGGACCAGGGTCAGCAGGGTGGTGCCGTCGGGCAGTCTGCGCAGGGTGACGGTGAGCAGCGAGTCGTAGACCGGACCGTCCGCCCGCTGCGGGCCGGCGAACCCCCACCGCCACATGATGCGCTCGTCGGGGACGAGCTCCAGGATCTCGCACTCGAAGCCGCCCACCGCGGCTGCACCGTCCGCATGCCAGACGCGGTACGTGCCACCGGCACGCTCGTCAACCTCCACTCTGGTTACCTCGTATCCCGGGGTCATCCACTGCCGGATCAGGGCGGGATCGAGCCAGGCCCGGTAGACCCGGTGCGGCGGCGCGGCGATCACCCGCTCCAGCCGCACGGCTGGGTACTGCTCGCCCGCGGTCACGGCTGCTGCTCCTGCGGGTCGGCGTGATCGGCCTGCAACAAGGCTTCCATCGCGTCGATGCGGTCGCTCCAGAAGTGCTCGTAAAAGCGCAGCCATGCGTGTGCGGACGCGAGGGGCCTTGCGTCCAGGCGGCAGACGTGCCGTCGGCCCTCGACCCGGCGGGTCACCAGCCCGGCCCGTTCAAGCACTTGGACGTGCTTGGATGCGGCCGCCAGCGAAATGTCGAGCGGCTCCCCGAGCTCGGTCACGGAGAGTTCGCCGTGAGCGAGGCGGCCCAGCATGCCGCGCCGGGCTTCGTTGGCCAGGGCGTGGAACACGTCGTCCATCGCAACCGTATCCTTAACCATGTGGTTGAGCATATCGGCTGACCACCGGAAAGCTCAACCGTTTGGTTGAGGTTCTTTGGCCGAACGTTGACCTCGCGCGCCGGCCCCGCCCTGGTGCGCCCGGGCTGGCGCACGCCGAGCTGGCGCACGCCAAGGAGCAGACGGCCGCGTCAGGCGGCTGCGGCGTCGCGCTTGGTCACTTCTTCGCGGACGATCGGGATGACCTGCTGGCCGATGTCGATGGCGTCGGCGAGCAGGTCGTAGCCGCGCATGGAGATGATGTCCACGCCGAGGTCGATGTAGTCCAGAATCGCCTGCGCGACGGTCTCGGGCGTGCCGACCAGCGCGTTGGAGTTGCCCGAGCCCCCGGTGACCGCTGCGGTGCGAGTCCAGAGCGCGCGGTCGAACCGCTCGCCCTCGGTGGCGATCGCGATCAGCCGCTGCGAGCCGGTGTTCTCCGGGTTCTTGATCGACCGGCGCCGGGACAGCTGGCCGCCGCTCGCCGCGATCCGCGCTTCGATCCGGGCGACGACGTCGTGCGCCTTGTCCCAGGCCTTCTCCTCGGTCGGCGCGATGATCGGCCGGAATGCGACCTGGATTTTCGGGACGTCGGACCGTCCGGCCGCCTTGGCCGAGGCTTTCACCGACTCGATCTGCTCGGCGGTGCTGGCGAGGGGCTCGCCCCACAGGCAGTAGATGTCAGCCTCGGCGCCGCCGGCCTGGTAGGCAGCGGGGGAGGACCCGCCGAACGACACCCGTGGCCTGGGCTCCTGCACCGGGAACACGTCGCTGACGAAATCGGCGAAGTGGTAATGCTGTCCGTCATAGTCGAACGGCTCGCGGGACGTCCAGGCCTGCTTGATGATCTGGATGCACTCCCGGGTGCGGCCGTACCGCTGGTCATGGGTCAGGTAGTCGCCCTCGCGCTGCTGCTCGTGGTCGGTGCCGCCGGTGATGAAGTGGACCGTGACCCGTCCGTCGCTGATCTGGTCGATGGTGGCGAAGGTCTTCGCCGCGAACGTGGGATAGGAGACGTTCGGCCGGTGGGCGAGCAGCAGCTGGATCTTCTCCGTTTCGCTGGCGATGTACGCGGCCGCGGCGTTCGGGTCGGGCGAGCCCGAGCCGTAGGCGAACAGCACCCGGTCCCACCCGTTCTCCTCGTGCGCCCGGGCGAGCCGCAGCGTGTAGTCCTTGTCGAAGCTGGCTCCGGACCTGGCGGTGATCTCGCTGCCGTCGTTCGTGGCCGCGATGCCGAGGAACTCAACGGGCATGACACGCCTCTCCCTTGGTGCGTTTCGCTATTCCAGCTATAGCAACTGGATTAATAGGGAAAAGCGGGGACCGCACGGACGTATTCCCCCGGCCTCTGCAACCGCCCCGTCGATGCACCCGATGGGCTGCATAGAACGACCGCCGCGTCGCACGATCACGCGAGCCGTCGGCTGGCCGGCTATGAGTACGGGAAGTGGCAGGCGACGGCGTGGCCGCCCGATTGCTCGGCCAGCGGCGGCTCCACCTCGGCGCAGATCTGAGCGGCGCGGGGGCAGCGCAGCCGGAACCGGCAGCCCGAGGGCAGCGCAGTCGCTGACTGCGGGTCACCCGCCAGCCGGCCCGAGGCGGCCTGGGCGCGGGACGCCGCCGGGTCGGGGACCGGCACCGCGGCCAGCAGCGCGACCGTGTACGGGTGCGCGGGCGCCGTGAAGATCTCGTCCGCCGGTGCCTGTTCCACGATCTTGCCCAGGTACATGACGGCGACCGTGCTCGCCAGATGCCGCACCGTGGCGAGGTTGTGCGAGATGAAGAGGTAGCTGACGCCCAGCGTGTCCTGCAGATCGGACAGCAGGTTGATGATCTGCGCCTGGACCGACACGTCCAGCGCGGAGACCGCCTCGTCGCAGACGATGAACCTCGGACCGACCGCGATTGCCCGCGCGATCGTGACGCGCTGCCGCTGGCCCCCCGACAGCTCATGCGGGTAACGCGCCGCCACGTCTGCGCCAAGGCCCACCAGCCGCAGCAGTTCGGCGACGCGCTGTGTGCGGGCGCCGCGGTCCGGCTCGAGGCCGTGCGCGGCCAGTGCCTCGGCGATGGTGTGCCCGGCCGTTCGCCGCGGGTCCAGCGAGCCGAGCGGATCCTGGAAGATCGCCTGCATGTCCTTGCGCGCGGCCCAAGCGTGATCCAGGCCTGCTCCCGGGGCACGCCGAACAACTCAGTCTGGTCCGGCCCGTTGCCCTTGCCGATGACCAGCTCGACGCGACCGCCGCTCAGGTGGTCGAGCGTGGCGTAGTCCTCGGCCACCCGCACCGGGTCCAGCGCTGACAGCAGGGTCACGCCGGTGAACAGCCGGATCCTCGACGTCCTGGCAGCGATGTGGCTCAGCACCACCGGCGGGGCGCTGGACAGGAACGGGTGGTGATGGCGCTCCCCGACCGAGAACCCGTCGAAGCCGAGTTGCTCGTAGAGCACGGCGTTCTCAACCACCTCGCGGAAGCGTTCGGTCTCGCTTGGTGTCTCGCCGGTCAGCGGGTCGGGACCGTTGGCGATCAGGTCGTTGCCGATGAACTTGGCCATGTGCCCTCGCTTGCTGATCCAGGCGGCGGTGACCTGAGCTGGGCGCCGGTCTCCAGCGCTCGGTTCATAACTGAAGTATCCGAGTATGTCGGTAGGAGTACAAGACATTAGGCTCGGCACTTGCGGCAGCACCGCCACGGCGCGAGCATTATCTATAAATAAGATTGAGTTGATAGCCAATAGGAGGTCATCATCATGAGCAGCGGGCCAGCGAACATCCCGCCCGTCGAGCCGTGGCTGGCCCACCTGCGGCGGGAGACCGAGCGGTTCGCGGACGTTGTCTCGCAGTCGCCGCTGTGGGCGCACGTGCCCGCATACCCGGACTTCACCGTGTACAGCCTGGCCGTCCACATCGGCCGTGTGCTGAGGCTGTTCCACGGCGTCCTAGCCGGCGACGGCGAGGACTACCTGGCCGCCGATGCGCCCGACGCCGAGGACGTGGCCGACTGGGTGCTGGCGGCGCTCGACCCGCTGATCACGCTGCTGGGCGAGGTCCCGCCGGATAAACCGGTGTCCCTCCCGCATCAGGCAGGAGACCGGCCCGCCGGGCTGATCGCCCCGCAGGTTTCGGTCGAGGTCGGAGTGCACCGCTGGGACGTGGAGTCCGTCCTGGGCGAGCATGTTCCCATCCCGTCCGACCTGGCGGTGCAGGACGTGGAGAGTGTGTTCACCAACTTTGCTCCCCGGCTGGCCGCCAGCGGCGTGGCTGACATCGGCGGCACCGTATGGCTGCGCACCACCGACACCCCGGCCGTCTGGAGCGCTGCGGTGAGCGACGGCCGGCTGGTGACCGAGCACGCACCCGACAGCACGGCTGACGGGGCCGTCACCGTGACCGGCTTGGCGCAGGACATCGCGCTGCTGGTCTGGAAGCGGGCGCTACCGCCCCGGCGCGAACTGGACGTAACCGGGTCGGTGGACGTCCTCAAGCGCTTCCTCGTCACCGACTACATCCCCGATCCGCGCACCACGCCCGCGCACTGAATCTCAACGCGCCGCAGCGGCGGGTGATGCACCACGCCCGCGCAACGCGTTCCAGGCCGAGTGATGCACCACGCCCGCCCAGGGGTGGCAGCGGGTGTGCTCAGGCGGCCGGCGTCTCGGTGACCGCTGGCCGCCAGCCGAGCTGCGGCGCGACGTGGCTCGCGACGTCGTGCAGGATCTGCACGTAGTCGTCCCGGCCGAACTCGTAGGGGAGCTCGATCCGCAGCTCGGACACCTGCTGCACGGCCACGTCCGCGCGCAGCCGCTCGACGATCTGCTCCGACGGCCCGACCAGGTCGGGCGCGAAGAGCACGCCCCGGTCGCCCTGCGGGGCGAGGGTGCGCTCGTGCCGGCTGGCCTCGTAGGCCTGGTACCGCTTGCGGGTGCTGGCATCGGCGCCGTCAAACGGCACGACGACCCGGCCGAGCGCTATCCGGCCGGGCCGGCCAGGGGCTATTCGTTCCAGGTATTCGTCGAGGTAAGCGAGCTGGGCGGTGGCAAAGCCCGTCGCGCCCTCACCGAACACGATGTTCCCGGTGAGCAGGTTCAGGCCCGCCTGCGCCGCCCAGCGCACGGAACCGCGGCTGGCGGCGCCGTACCACAGCCGGTCGATCAGGCCGGCGGCGTGCGGCTGGAGCCGGGGCCGCTGCACGTTCCCCGGTGACCGGATGACGGTGTCCGGGCCGCCGATATAGTCGCCGCGCAGGCCGTCGATCAGTCTCGCGATGCGCTGGTGAGAGAAGTCGTAGGTTCGCCAGTCGCCGTCGAAGACGAGGTCGGCCATGAGCTCGGCGTGCGGCGGTGTCCCGGCGCTCATGCCGACCTGAAGGCGGCCGCGGGACAGCACGTCGGCCGTTGACAGGTCTTCCCCGAGCCGGAAGGGGCTTTCGTAGCCCATGGGGATCACCGCCGTTCCCAGCTCGATGCGGCGCGTGCGCTGGGACGCGGCGGCCAGGAACACGGCGGCGGACGACACCCCGTGCTCAAGGTGACGCTGCCTGATCCAGGCGCCGTTGAAGCCGAGTTGCTCGCCGAGTTCGAACAGGCGGAGCGTGTCCTCGAGACCCTCCTCCGGGCGGTTGTCCGGGAAGTTGCCAGGGGACAGGAAGGACAGCGACCGGATCTGCCCCCCGGGGTCGGCAGTGGCGCTGGCATTGGTCATCTGCTGCCCTCCGGCCCAAGGTATTACCTATCAAGACGACAGGATAACTAGAGCTTGGCACCGTTTGCGCTAAACGGTGCCAAGCAGTCATTGGCCGTAGCAGGTGCCCTTGCCGAGCAGCTTTCAGCTAGGCAGCGAGCAGCCGCTCGAAGAAGGAACGGTACCGGCGCAGGCCATTCCTCAGGTCCTCGGTGGAGACCTCATCCCCGCCGGCCCACCGTGACTCGAGCTGATCGCGTTCGCTGGCAAACATCTGGGCCAGACGCTGCATAAGCTCGGCGACGAGAGCGTCAGCGTCCTGGACCGCCGTTCTCGGCTCGTCCACGAACTCTGCCTGGATGTCCTTCCATCGCGCGCGCATGCTCTGCATCTCATCGCCTTCGAGCAACTGCGCAGGGGCCTGGTCGCCGGCCCGGAGGTCGGTGGCCGAGGCTGGCTGCTGCCCGTCTCCCGGCGGGTACTGGCCCTGGCTTCCGCGTTCCGTGCTGTCCGCACGCCCCGCAGTGGCGATCTGATCAGTGGTCAGCGCCCCGCCCTGTGCCATTTCAGAGTGCGTCATGGTGCATCCAGTCCCTTCGGCCGCTTCGCGCCCAGGTAGCCATTGATCTGTCCGTTGATGGAGTCCGGCTACCCCGTCACCGTGGTTCAAACGCCCGGGGGACCGGTCCAGGTCAGGTCGGCAAGGTTGACCACGATCGCGTCCTGGGTGGTGCGGGCGATGACGACGACCGCCTCCTCGCCGGGATCGGGGTTCTCCTCCCGGTGCGGCACCCAGGGCGGCACGTAGATGTAGTCGCCGGGGCTGGTGCGCAGCCGCCGCTCGGTCGGCTCCCCGCCGGTCTCGTCGAGGAACACGAACTCGGGGTGCCCGCTCACGACGTATATGCCGGTCTCGGAGACCCCGTGGTGGTGGTTGGCCGATGCCGTGGACGGCGCGACGTGCGTCTGGCCCATCCACAGGTCCCGCGACCCGACGCTGCTCCCGGAGATCGCCTCCAGGCGTGTCATGCCACCGGTCTGGGCGGTCTGGCCGGACAGCGCCGAGCGCGTTACCTGGTACAGGCTCCGGTGGAAGCCGTCTTGCGCCGTCGTCACCACGACTCCTTCATCAACAGCCGATACTCCCTGTCTTACCGACAGATTATTCAGAGGTGATCGTGATCAGCGATCCTTATTGAGCGCTCCCAGCAGTTCCCAGGTGCGGCGACGGTCGTCGGCACCGCCCAGGCCGGTGTTGGTGATCACGATCTCGGTGGCTCCGGCGTCGACGTAGCGGTCGATCGCTGCAGCCATCGTTTCCTCGTCGCCGATCACGGCGAGATCCGCAGGGTGGGCGACCCCTTCCCGCTCGAGCACTGCGCGGTAGGACGGCACATCCAGATAGAACGCCATCTGCTCCCGCGCGTCGGCGCGCACCGACTCGGCGTCCGCGGTGACCACGCCCGGAAGCGCCAGGACGATCCGCGGGGCCGGCCTCCCGGCCGCGCGGGCGGCTTCACTGATCGTCGGCACGATGAAGCCGGCCAGCGTCCTGGGTCCGGCCAGGTACGGCAGGGTGCCGTCGGCCAGCTCGCCGGTGACCCGGAGCGCCTGCGGGCCCATCGCCGCGACCAGGACGGGCGGGGGCGGCTGTGCCCCGGCCAGGGCCGTCGGCATGGAGGTGGATGCCCGCAGGGTCTGCCCGGCGAAGTCCACCGCGCTGCCTGCGAGCAGCGACCCGAGCACGGTCAGATACTCACGCAGGTGGCGAATGGGCCTGCTTGGATCGACCCCGTACGACCGCTGCACCGTCCGGGGCGCACCGAGGCCAAGGCCGAGCGTGAACCGGCCGTGGCTGGCCGCCTGCGCGGTCTGGGCCTGGCTCGATATGACGATCGGGTGGCGCGGGTAGATGGGGACCACCGAGGTGCCGACGCCGATGCCTGGCACCGCATGGCCGATGACGGCGGCCATGGATAGCGCGTCGTGATCGAACTGCTGAGAAATCCACACCGAGCCGAGCCCGGCCGCTGCGGCCTCGCTGCTCAGCGACACCAGCGTGTCAACCTTGTTGGGTGCTCCCACCCGGTCAGCAGGGCCCGAGGGCAGCGCCACTCCAATCGCTCTCACGGTCCTTCCAACGCGACCCCCGGTCCGGCATTCCCCCTGCTCGCCGACGTCAGCGCGGCCGAGCCGGATGGCGGCCGGTACAGGTAACCCAGGTGCCGCATGGTGACCACGCGCTGCCGGTACTCGGGCCCCAGCTTGCGCCGAAGCCGGTGTATGTGCACATCCACCGTCCGGGTGCTGCCCTGGTAGGCGGCGCCCCAGACGCTGTCCAGCAGGTGCGCGCGGGTGAACGCCTGATACGGCCGGGCGGTAAGGAACGCCAGCAGCTCAAATTCCCGGTACACCAGGCCGATGTCGCGGCCGCTGACCAGGGCCCGGTGCTGGGCAGCGTCCACGACCAGCCCGTCGGCCGGCTGCCCGGCCGAGCCCACGCGGGTGGCCTGGCGAGCGCCCGGAAGAAGGTAGCCGACCACCGCCAGGTGCGAGCCGGGGCCCAGCGGCATGACGCCGAGCAAAGCGCCCTGCTGTTGTAACGCCACCGGAGGCGCTACCAGATCGGCGTACGGCGCTAGGGAGACAGAATCGGCTGACTTGGACACTGCGAACTCCACGGGCGATCTCGCGAGCGGGGGAGTAGCGGGCTTGGCGGCAGGCCAGACTCGACAGCGTGCGCGCAGGCCGAGCCGGCTCAGCTGTTCCCAGCCAAGCTTGCCGATCTCCAATTGTCAATTAAAATGATTGGAAAAGTAGCTAATATGCTGGGGGGCCTGATGCCCAAGGCGTACGGGTTCACCGCCCACGGCGGCCCCGAGGCGGAGGCCTTTCTCGACGTGTCGCGGCCGGTGCCCGGACCCGGCCAGCTCCTGGTCGCGGTCCGCGCCGCCGGGGTCAACCCCGTCGACTGGAAGCGCCGCGCCGGGTTCCGCGCGCCGAGCACTCCCCCACCGGCGCTGCCTGTGGTATTTGGCAGCGAGGTCGCCGAGGTTGGTATTTGGCAACCCGGTCACCCGCTGCACCGGGCGCCGGAGGCGCTTCGAGTGGTCGAGCAGGGCCACGCCCGTGGCAAGATCGTGATCGAGGTTGCCCCGGGGTGACGGCGCATCCGCTCGACAATCCCGTCTGGTCGTCGCTGGCCGGCCCGCACGCACGCTTCGTGCAGCGCCGCGGCAACGTGCTGCGTTATCCGGCCGATGTCTCGCCGTTCATCGGGCTGCCCGACGAGCCGGGCGCCGCCGACTGGGCCGATCTGGCGGCGCTGGCCGGCCCGGGCGCGGTGGTGGCGCTGGTCGGCGTGCGGGTGCCGCCGCCCGCCGACTGGACCGTGATACCGGTCGGTGAGGGCGTACAGCTCATCGACGCGGGCGTCGAGGCCGCGCCCGACGGCGAGACCGGCGAGGCCGCCCTCCTAGGACCTGGCGACGTGCCGGAGATGCTCGACCTGGCCGCGCGGACCAGGCCGGGACCGTTCCTGCCGCGCACCAGGGAACTCGGCGTCTACCTGGGCATCCGGCGGGGCGGGGCGCTGGTCGCCATGGCTGGCGAGCGCCTGCACCCGCCCGGCTGGACCGAGATCAGCGCGGTGTGCTCGGACGAGCGATGGCGCGGCCGCGGGTTCGCCTCCTGGCTGACCCGTATGCTCGTAGCGGGCATCCGCGCCCGCGGGGAAACCCCGTTTCTGCACGCCCTCGCCAGCAACGCCGGTGCAATCAGGCTGTATGAGGCGCTCGGCTTCGAGCTCCGGCGCACGATGGCGTTCTCGGCCGTTCGCGTGCCCGACGCCGAGCCCGCTGCCCGCGGGTACAGTTGAGCCGCCGTCAGTCAGAGCCAGCAGCCGTGCGCTATGGCGTGCCCACCCGGCCACCCTTGATGACCCCGCGCCCCCTTCCCGGGTGGTCGTCGCGCGCGACCGCTGGGACTCCGTCGGGGACCTCGGGCACGTCGATGACGAGGGTTACCTCGGAATGCATGCTCAGCCTGCGCAGGAAGTCAGGGGGGAACCCGAGCTGGCGGCTCGCCTCGTCAATCACCGGCCGGCTCATGTCGAGTGCCTGGTTCAGCCTGGACGCGCTACCAGGCTGGGACACGACAGCATCTATGTGATCATTCCTATAGGACTAGTAGGTAATCATGAGCGAACGTGATGGTGAGCCATCACGAAACGTCGTTGGACATCGCCGCCCACGCCATCACATGCTGGTTGCTATGACGCACTCGCCCTACACCCTAGGTCCCAGGACGCAGCGGGCCGCGGTGATGCTCACGTGTCGTCGCTGGCTGGACTTCGCCCGCAGCGGCGCTGCGCACTGTCGCTGACGCATCCCGCTCCTCTTGCGGCACCGACGCCGCCGGTAACTTCCACCATCCCGGATCCGCGGTGCGCAGCATGCGCCCACCCGGATGACGATCACCTCCACCAATGACCGTGGGTACCTGCGTGCCCGAACCGGGATCCGGTTCGGGCATCGTCGCCGGCGACGAGCACCCGTCATGACTCCTCCCTGCGAGGCTCGAAGGAAGGCAGCGCCATGTCCCGTCGCAACCTCAAGCTCGGCGCCATCTTGATCGGTGTCGGCGGACCGGGACAGCACAGCACCTGGCTGAGTCCCGAGATCCCCGGCAACGCCAGCGTTGACATCCGCTGGTACATAGCCCGCGCCCAGGAGGCGGAGGCTGCAAAATTCGACCTCGTCTTCATCGTCGACAGCCAGTTCATCACCCCAGATTCGCCGAACCACTACCTCAGCCGTCTGGAGCCGCTGACGCTGCTGTCGGCCGTCGCCGTGCACACGACGCACATCGGCCTCGTGGGCACGATCACGACGTCGTACAACGAGCCGTTCAACGTCGCGCGCCGGCTCTACTCGCTCGATCACATCAGCGGCGGCCGGGCCGGCTGGAACGTGGTCACCAGCGGCGACGCCGGGACGGCGGGCAATTACAGCCGTGACGAGCACTATGACTACGCCACCCGCTACGGCCGTGCGCTCGAGCACGTCCGGGTCGCGCAGGGGCTGTGGGATTCCTACGAGGCCGACGCGTTTCCCCGGGACAAGCAGCGGGGCGTCTTCCTGGACCCGGAACGGCAGCACGCCCTCAGCCACAAGGGCGAGTACTTCTCTGTCGTCGGCCCGCTGAACCTCGAGCGCTCGCCGCAGGGCCAGCCGGTCATCTTCCAGGCCGGCAACTCCGAGGAGGGCCGGGACCTGGGCGCGAGCATCGCGGAGGCCATCTTCACGCACGCCCAGACCCTCGAGCAGGCGCAGGCGTTCCGCGCTGAGATGCGCGAGCGTGCGGCGGCCAAGGGCCGCGACCCCGAGAGCCTGCTCATCATGCCGGGGATCTTCCCGGTCATCGCCGGCACCGACGAGGAGGCGCGCGCAAAAGAGGATGCGATTCTCGGCAGCAAGAGCTTCGACCGCGCGCTCCGGGAGCTGGGCCGGCCGTTCGGCTGGCACGACTTCTCTCAGTACGACCTGGACGCGCCGTTCCCCGACGTCGGCGATGCCGGGAACAACAGCTTCCGGACCCACGCAGAGGCGATCACCAAACTCGCCCGGGACAACAGCTACACCCTGCGCCAGGTGGTCGAGCACCAGTTGCGCTCCAGCCGGTCGCCCTTCGTCGGCTCGCCGCTCACGGTCGCGAACGAGATCCAGCGCTGGTTCGACGGCGGCGGCTTCGACGGCATCAACGTCAGCGTGACCGTCCCGAGCGAGTTCGCCCTGTTCACCGGCAAGGTGCTGCCGATCCTGCGGGAACGGGGTGTCGTCCGCCGCGAGTACGAATCGGCGACATTGCGCGGCAACCTCGGCCTGCCCATCCCGGAGAACCGCCACACCGCGGCCCGGAGAACGGGCGGCAGTGGCACCGAGAACACGGACGCCTTCACGAGCCCCGCGTCACCTCCATTCACACCACAGCGCCCGGTCCGGGCCTGACCAGAAAGAAAAGGCTGATGAGATTTAATCCACTATCCACCCGCCGCCGGCATCGAGCCGCCGCCGGCGCAGTCGCCATTGGCGCAGCGCTGGCTTTGGGGCTCAGCGCCTGCGCGAGCAGCGGCTCGAGCACGGCTGCCGATTCCAGCAGCGCTGGTGCCGTGCTGAAGTGGGCCACGACCTACTTCCCGGCACACTGGGACCCGGTCGTCAACGGCGCCGGTGCCCAGTTCCGGCCGCTCACCCTCGTCTACGCGTCGGTCACGAACATCAACGCGCAGGGCGACCCGGTGCCGGGACTCGCCACGAGCTGGACGTACAACAAAGCCGGTACCGAGGTCACCTTCCACATCCGGCCCGGCCTGAAGTTCTCCGACGGTACGCCGGTCAACGCCCAGGCGGTCAAGGACGCGATCATCCGCGCCAAGACCCAGCAGAATTCGGCTCTCATCGAAGACCTGGAGCCGGTCCAGAGCGTCACCGTCAGCGGGACCTATGACCTCGAGGTGTACCTGAATCACCCCGACTTCCAGATTCCGCTCGTGTTCGGCGAGCGGGTACTGCTGGTCGCCAGCCCGAAGGCAGCCGCGGATCCCACAAAGCTTGACGAGGATCCGGTTGGGGCCGGCCCGTTCATCGTCACCAAGATCATTCCGGGCCAGGAAGCAATATTGAAGAAGAACCCGGGTTACTGGGATGCGAAGGACATCCACATCCAGAGTGTGGAGCTGTTCAACGCGCCTGCTCCGGCGACAGTGGTCGCTGGGCTGCAGACCGGCACCTACAACTTCGCTGACCTCGATCCGTCGGAGGCCACGGCGGCCAAGGCGGCCGGGCTCGACGTGTTCGTGCAGCCGGGGTACAACGCCGAGAACATCAGCATCAACATCAACAAGGCACCGTTCAAGGGCAACCCGAAGCTGATCGAAGCGATCCGCTACGGGATCAACCGCGAGCAGTTCGTGAAACAGCTCACCTTCGGCTACGGCTCGTCCACCGACGAGGTGTTCCCGCCCGGGGCCATCGGCTACAACTCGGCGGATGCCAACCTGTGGCCGTACAACCCGGCCAAGGCCAAGCAGCTTCTCGCCCAGGCCGGTTACAAGCCGAATCAGCTCAGCCTCCCCCTGGTCATCTCGACGACTACTTCCACGGCGGAGGCGGAGCTCGTGCAATCGCAGCTGGCGGCGATCGGCATCAAGGTGACGATCTCGGTCAACCCCAACTGGGCCACCCCGTTCTTCGCCAAGCAGCTCGTGTTCTCCCTCTACGGCACCACCGGGCGTGACTCCCAGACAGAGACGCTGCGAGACCACTTCGGACCCAACGGCGTGCTGAACCTCAGTTCGCCCTACGAGGTTGCCGGCTTCGAGGCGGCCGTCGACAAGGCCGAGGCGACGCCCATCGGCTCGCCCGACTTCGCGGCGAACCTGCAGGCGGCTACGGCAGCAGGGCTGCAGTCGCAGGCGCTGATCTTCGTCTACGTCTCCCCGAACCTCTTCGCCAAGAGCAAGACGATCTCCGCGCTGCCCGGCAACCCCGGCCATGTCGATTTCACCGGCGTGACCATCAGCGGCTAGTGACCAGTCGATACAGGTAAAGGAGGACACCCCGTGGCCGTCAGCAACGCAGCGCACCCTATTGCCGTCGATGGCAGCCACGGGGTCGCCGTGGCCCGGGCCAGGCACGCAGCTCGCAGCCTGTTCACAAACGTCGGCCGGACGATCGGGATCTTCGTCCCGGTGTTCTTCGTGGCGACCTTCGCGACTTTCCTGCTCCGCGCCCTGAGCGGCCTGAACCCGGCGCGAATCCAGCTCGGCGAGGACGCCAGCCCCCTGGAGATCCACCGCATCGAGGCGTCCTACGGGCTGGACCGCCCCTTCTTTGCGCAGTACTGGAGCTGGCTCACCGGCCTCCTGCACGGCAATCTGGGGCGCAGCTGGTCCAATGGCTACCCGATCAGCACGCTGATCAGGGACGGCCTGACGGTCAGCCTCTCGGTGGCGGCGCTGGCCCTGATCCTCGGGATCACCGTCGGATTCGCCCTGGGCACGCTGGCCGCGATCCGGCGCACGACCTGGATCGACCGGGGGATCACCAGTTTCCTGTCTGTTGTGTCGGTGGTCCCGGCGTTCGTGATCGGAGTCGTTCTCGTCGAGGTCGTGGCGGTCGAACTGAACCTGCTCCCCTCGGCCGGGTTCATACCGTTCTCCCAGGGATTCTGGCCGTGGCTGTCCCACTTGCTGCTGCCGGCCCTGGCGCTGAGCTTCGGCTGCATGTCCAGCGTGGCCCGGCAGCTTCGCGCTGGCCTGATCGGGGCCTACCGCGAGAACTACGTCATCGGCGCGATCGTCCGCGGCCTGAGCCCGCGGCGGATCTTCTTCCGGCACGTGCTCCGGAACGGCATCGGCCCCGCAGTGGCGGTCCTCGTACTGGAGTTCCCGGTGCTCATCGGCGGCTCGGTCCTTGTCGAGTCGATCTTCGCGCTGGCCGGCTTCGGCCAGTTCGCGAAGACGTCCGCGCAAATGGGCGACGTGCCCGCGGTTCAGGGAGTCCTCGTCGTCTCGATCGTGCTGGTCGTGACGTTCAACCTGATAGTCAACCTGCTCCTGGGCCGGATCTCTCCGGCGTCGCACCGGGGGGTGTGAAATGATCCGCCGCGTTCTGTCCCAGCCCACCGGCCGTATCGCCGTCGGGATCCTGTCGGTGATCGCGCTCCTGGCGATATTCGGCTCGGTACTCGCTCCGCAGAACCCTCTCACGACCAGCGCCGCCCAGCTCGCCCCCATCTCCGCCAGCCACTGGCTCGGCACCGACTACCTGGGTCGTGACACGCTCAGCCGGCTGCTGGCCGGATCCCGGGCCAGCATCGTCGGGGCCGTTGAGGTCGCGGTCATCGCCCTGTTCGTCGGGGCGATCCCGGGCGTTCTGTCGGTCTACCTCGGCCGCGTTTTCGAGTGGGCCACGCTGCGGCTGATCGATACACTGATATCGCTGCCGTTCCTGCTCGTCGCGGTGGCGGTGACGGCGCTGCTGGGCAACGGCATCACCCAGGCCCTGCTGGTCGTCGGAGTGCTCCTCGCGCCTGCCTTCTACCGGGTCTCGCGGGCGGCCGCGCTCTCCGTCGCGAGCTCGCAGTACGTCGAGGCGGCGCAGATCTCAGGGGCGTCACCGGCGTGGGTCGTGCGCCGCCACGTCTGGTCCAAGGTGCTTCCGCCCATCGCGGTCACGATGGCGTACACCGTCGGGGCGGGCTTCGTGGTCGTCTCCAGCCTGAGCTTCCTGGGCATCGGCGTGGAGCCCCCGGCGGCGACCTGGGGAGGCCTGCTCTCCTCCGATCTCAGCTACCTCGCATACCAGCCGTGGGCCCCGGTGGCGCCGGCGCTGCTGATCGTGGTCACGGTGTGGGCCTGCAATCTCCTGGCCGACGCGATCCGCGACGTCTCCGGCCAGGCGGGCCGGGCGTTCAGCAACAGGCGACCGAAACGGCGCCGGCCGCTGGCCCTCCCGCGAGGAGGTGCATGATGGCGTTCGCCGCCGGCTGCGAGACCGGATCGACGGTCGCTGCCCCGCCCGATGCCGCGGCGCTCCTGTCCGTCCGCGACGTGCGCATTCGTGACCGGGCGGCCGACCGGGAGATCGTCCATGGGATCAGCTTCGAGCTGGCGCCCGGCAAGGTCGTCGGGATCGTTGGCGAATCCGGCAGCGGCAAGACCCTGACCTGCCGGGCGATACTCGGGATTCTGCCGGATCAGCTCGTGGTCTCGGCGGGGAGCATCACGCTGGCCGGGCGTGACCTGGCCAAGCTGAGCGTCAAGGAGTGGACCGAGATACGCGGCTCCACCATCAGCGCGGTCTTCCAGGATCCGGCGTCCTATCTCAACCCCTCGATTCCGGTCGGACCGCAGATCGCCGAGGTCATCCGGGTCAAGAAGAAGGTAGGTCGGCGGGAGGCCCGGGACCGGGTACTCGAACTGCTCCGCTCGGTCCGGCTCCGCGGCCCCGAGAGCGTCTACGGCCAGTACGCCTTTGAGCTGTCCGGCGGCATGCTCCAGCGGGTGCTCATCGCGGCCGCCATCGCCGCGGATCCCAAGGTGCTGATCGCGGACGAGGCGACCACCGCGCTGGACGTGACCGTGCAGGCCGAGATTCTCGATTTGCTGGCCGACCTGCGCGAGCGCACCGGGCTCGCCTTGGTCGTCGTGGCGCACGATCTCGCGGTCGTCGCGCAGGTGTGCGACGAAGTGCTGGTCATCCGGGAGGGCGACGTCGTCGAGCACGGCACGACCGAGGACGTGCTGTACCGGCCACAGGATGAGTACACCCAGCTCCTCATAGCAGAACATGAGCAATATGGCCTGGAGCGCTTCCTGGATTCCCCCCGAGAGGAGCGGGCATGAGCGCCCGGACCGTGCTGGAGGTCGAGGACCTCGAGGTTCACTACGGGCTGGGCCGCAGGCGTCGGCGCGTCCTGGACGGGGTCTCCCTGTCCGTTGCGAACGGCGAGGCGGTCGGGCTCATCGGCGAGACCGGCTCGGGCAAGACGACGCTCGCCCGCGCTGTCCTCGGGCTCGTGCCGTTCTCGGGGGGCCGGGTCGTGATCGACGGGCAGGATGTCTCGCAGGCCAAGGCACGCCAGTGGCGCGCCCTGCGCCGCCGGGGCGTGGTGCAGTACGTCTTCCAGGATCCGCTGCGCAGCCTCGACCCTGATCTGACGGCCGGGCAGTCAATCGTCGAGCCGCTCCTGATCCAGGGGATCTCGAGCGCTGAGGCGAATGCCCGTGCCCGCGCCTTCCTCGACAGAGTCCGCCTCGACGCCGAGTTGCTCGACCGTCTCCCCGGCGAGCTTTCCGGCGGCCAGCGGCAGCGGGTCGCGGTGGCTCGCGCCCTGGTCACCGAACCGAAGTTGATCATGCTGGACGAGCCGGTGAGCGCGCTGGACTCCGCGAACCGGGTCCAGGTCATGGAGATCCTCAAGGGCCTGCGCGAGGCGGGTGTCGGCCTGGTGTTCATCTCTCACGATCTCGGCTCCGTGGCCGGCCTGACCGACCGCATAGCGGTGCTCTACCAGGGAGAAGTGGTCGAGGTCGGCCCAACGCGCAAGATCATCAACGCCCCCCAGCATGTCTATACCCGGCTCCTCATCGACTCCGCCCCGACCCTCCGGTCCGCCGCGGCGAAGAGGGCCGAACGTGAACAGTTGCGCGCCTTGCTTAACGCCTGACCGCAGCGCAGAAAGGAAACCCCGTGTCCCGCACCCTGCACCTTGCCCAGAGCGCCTACGGCGTCGGAGGTCCCGGCCAGCACGGCCTGTGGAAGGACCCCCGCGTGCCGAAGAACGCCAGCATCGACATCCGCTACTACATCAAGCAGGCGACGATCGCCGAGAGCGCGCTCTTTGACGCACTCTTCATCGTGGACAGCCAGTTCATCAACGCCACCTACCCGTCGCACTACCTGAACCGGCTGGAGCCGCTCACCCTGCTCTCGGCCGTGGCCACGCACACCACGAACATCGGCCTGATCGCCACGGCCAGCTCGACCTACAACTCCCCGTTCAACCTCGCCCGCCGGTTCGCCTCGCTCGACCAGATCAGCAACGGCCGGGCCGGCTGGAACGTGGTCACCAGCTTCGACTCGCAGGTGTCCAAGAACTTCGGGCTCGACGAGCACCTCGACTACGCCACCCGGTACGGGCGCGCCCGGGAGTTCGTCGAAGTCGCCCGCGGGCTCTGGGACTCCTACGAGGACGACGCCTTCCCCGCCGACGTGGAGCGCGGCGTCTTCCTCGACCCGACCAAGCTGCACGCTCTCAACCACGTCGGCGAGCACTTCAAGGTGGCCGGACCGCTCAACTTGTCCCGCTCCAAGCAAGGACAGCCGGTGATCTTCCAGTCCGGCGTCTCCGAGGACGGCCGCAACCTGGCCGCGCACGTCGCCGAAGGTATCTACGCGCCCGGCGGCTCTCTGACCGAGGCACAGGCCTACCACGCCGACATCAAGCAGCGCGCCGCAGCGCTCGGACGCGACCCCGACCACATCATCATCCTGATCGGTGCCAGCCCGGTCGTCGCCGACACCGACGAGCGCGCTCGTGAGCGCGACCGCGAGATCTACGAGGAGGACAACGACTTCGACCGGAAGCTGGCCTTCCTCGGCCGCTCCTTCGGCGCCTACGACTTCACGCAGCATGATCTGGACGAGCCGTTCCCCGACCTGACGCACCTCACCGAGCGGGGCCGCCGAGGCGGCGCTGACCTGGTCCGCCGGGCCCGGGACCAAGGGCTGACCCTGCGGCAGGTCGCCGAGGCCGCGTCCGAGTACCGGCCGGGCCAGTTCGTCGGCGCTCCCGAGACGGTCGCGGACGCACTCCAGCACTGGTTCGACACGAGGGCGACCGACGGCTTCAACCTGCGCTTCCGCACCATCGATGCCCTGGAGAACTTCGTCGGCACGGTCGTCCCGATCCTGCAGAAGCGCGGTGCCTTCCGGACCGAGTACGAGTCGGACACGCTCCGCGGCAACCTCGGGCTGCCGATCCCCGTCAACCGGTACACCGCGGAGCGTGAGCTCGCTCGCGCGAACGCCTGAGAGGAAGCCGTGCCTGATTATCAGCCCTCCGTCACCGGCGGGCGTGACGTGCACACTGTCCGTTTCCCGGCCGGCACGCCGCCGGCCCAGCTGGACGTCCTGATCGTCGGCGCGGGCCCGGTCGGGCTGTCGTCGGCCATCGAGCTGGCCGGCCGTGGCGTCGGGGTCGCGGTCGTCGACCGCGCCCGCACCGCGACGCTGATCCGCGCGGGGGCGATGGGCCACTCGGCGCGTACCGTGGAGCACTTCCGCCGCTGGGGGGTGCTGCAGGAGATCCGCACCGAGTGGACATTTCCGCCGGAGTGGGTTCATGGGATCCGGCTCATCACGTCGCTGACCGGCCACGACCTGGTGCCGAACCGGCGCCGTGGCTTCACCGACCGGGGCGCAGGCCCGGACCGGCACTCGCTGGCAGACCGGATCAGGCGGCCGCAGACCGCGCTCCAGCAGGTGTTCCTGAATCACCTCGGCAGGCACGGGGTGAGCGTGACCGGCGGCTGGCGGCTCGAGGCGCTGCACGAGTACGCCGACTGGATCGACGCCGAGGTGGCCGACGTCGACTCGGGAGAGCGCCGCACGATCCGGGCGCGGTACGTGCTGGGTGCCGACGGCGGCAGCAGCACGGTCCGCCGCCTGGCCGGCATCGACCGGGACGGGGAGCGTGCTCCGCAGAAGCGGCTGCGGCTCATCGTCAGGACCGGAGACGAAAGCGAGCGGCTCGGCCCGGTGCCGAGCGGCGTCAACCTCGTCTTCAATGCGAAGGCGTGGGGCTTCCTCGCCGCTGTCAGCACCCGCGAGTGGCGGGTGTACGCCGGACCGTATCCGCTCGACTACGAGCCGACGCACGAGGAACTGGTCGACATCGGCCGTGCCGCGTTCGGGTTCGACCTCGACCTCGAGGTGGCGTCGGCGACCACCTACTACGACTCCAGCCGGGTCGCCCAGACGTTCCGCAAGGGCCGCGTGCTGCTGGCCGGCGACGCCGCCCACGTCCGCACCCCCGGCGGCAACCTGGGCGAAGGCTTCGGCGACGTCACCAACCTCGGCTGGAAGCTCGCCGCCGTGCTCGCCGGGCACGCCCCGGACGCGCTGCTCGACAGTTACGACGCCGAGCGCCGGCGGCACAACTGGCGGATCGCCGACTACGCGCTGGAACGGGCTCGCCGGGGTCAGCAGCTGCGCGAGCAGATCCGCCGGGACGGCATTCCGGATGACGCCGACCTCAGCCCGGAGGCTCAGCAGCGGCGGGCCGAGATCGGCGCCCTGATCGGGCGGGGCCGGTTCGAATCGGCCGGCGTCGAGCTCGACGAGCGGTACGACGCCTCCGCGGCGATCTGGTACGAGCCTGGCCAGCTTGACACCGAGAAACCCTGGCAGTCCGACCTGTACGAAGACGACCCGCGCCCCGGCCACCGCGCGCCGGACGGCTACCTCGACCCGTGGGGCGACACGCTCTACGACCGGATCGGCAACGACTTCGCGCTGCTTGTGCTCACCGAGGACGCAGCGGCCGGGCGGGCGTTCGCCGCCGAAGCGGCAGCCCGGTCGCTGCCGCTCGTGGTCATCCACCTGCCTGACCCGTCGGTGCGCGAGCTGTACGGCGCCGACAACGTGCTCATCCGGCCGGACCAGCACGTCGCCTGGCGTGGTGCGCAGGTCCCCGGCGGTGGCGCCGCTGCCGTCCTTGACCTGGTCCTCGGCGGGGCCCGGGACGCCGCAGCCGGGCCAGCGGGGTCCGAACTGGCCGCCGCGAGCACCGGGGCGGCGAGCTAGGTGGCCAGGCAGATCCGGCTCAACCTCAACCTGCAGACCGCGGGCCGGCACGACGCGGCGTGGAAGCGGCTCGGCGACACCAGCGAACTGGTGACTGACGTCGACTACTACGTCAGCATCGCCAAGCTGGCGGAGCGCGGCAAGCTGGACGGGATCTTCCTCGCCGACTCGCACGGCTCGCTCCGCGGTGAGTCCACCCGGCGGCCGTGGCGCGGTCTCGAACCGACGGTGCTGCTGGCGGCGATCGCCCGCGACACCGACCGGATCGGGCTGGTGTCCACGGTGCACGCGATCTACGGGCATCCGTTCGCCGTCGCCCGGAGCATCGCGAGCCTCGACCACGTCAGCCACGGCCGGGCCGCGTGGAACATCATCACCAGCCAGAACCCGCCCACCCTGGAGGCACTCGGCCTGCAGGACACGCTCGACCACGACACCCGGTACGCGAAGGCGCAGGAGTTCGTCGAGATCGTCACGGGCCTGTGGGACTCGCTGCCGAGATCGGCGATCGTCAACGACCCCGAGCACGACGTCTACATCGACGAATCGAAGACGGTTCCGGTCGATTACCAGGGCCAGCACTACCGGACCCGGGCGGTGCTGCCGCTGCCTGGCGGCTACGCCGGCCACCCGGTGCTATTCCAGGCCGGCGCCTCTGATCACAGCCGCGCATTCGGCGCACGGTGGGCGGACGCGCTGTTCACCGGTCAGCGCACCAAGGAACTGGCGAGGCGGTTCTCGGCCCAGGTCAAGCGGCTAGCGGCTGCCAACGGCCGGGACCCCGAAAAGCTGGTCGTGCTGCCCGGCCTGTTCGTGATCCTCGGTGGCACTGAGGCCGAGGCGCAGCGCCGCAAGGACGAGCTTGATGGCCTGCTCGACTCCGACTATCTCCTCGGCCAGCTGGCCGAGCGGCTCGGGGTGTCGCCTTCGGAGCTGGTGCTCGACGCGGAGCTGCCGTACCACAAACTCGCCGGCGCGTCGGGGACGTCGCTGCTGGCGCGACACCGAGAGCAGCTGGTCACCGAGGCGCGGGACCGGAAGCTGACCGTGCGCCAGCTGCTCTTCAACAACCTGAGCGGCGGCCACCGCGTGCTCATCGGCACGCCCGAGCAGGTCGCCGACGACATCGTCGAGTGGGTCGACGAGGGCGCCAGCGACGGCTTCAACGTGAACATCGACGTGCAGACCGAGGGACTTGAGCAATTCATCGACGGAGTGGTGGCCGAGCTGCAGCTGCGGGGGCGCTTCCGCACCGAGTACGAGTACGAGACCTTCCGGGAGAACCTCGGGGTTGCCTGAGCTTCATCCCGCCTGCTTCTGAAAGGGACCAGCACATGACCGATCAGCCCAGCAAGCCACGCTTCCGGCTCGGGTTCCTCACCCATGTCCAGGGGCGGGATGAGGAGACGGCGACCTACCGGAACGCGCAGGAACTGTTCGTCGTCGCCGACGAGCTCGGCTTCGATGTGGGGTGGGTGGCGCAGCACCACGTTCCGCACGGCGGCGGCGGGCTGCCATCGCCGTGGACGTTCCTCGCCTACGCCGCCGCCCGGACCAAGCGCATCCGGCTGTCGACCGCGATCACGATCCTGCCGCTGGAGAACCCGCTCCGGCTGGCCGAGGACGTCTCGGTTGTTGACACGCTCAGCGGCGGACGGGTGGAGATCGGCGTCGGCAGCGGTGGCAGTGAGATCGAATACGCAGCGTTCGGCCGCGACGTCGGCCGGAAGCGGGAGCTGACCAGCGAGGGGCTGAAGGCGCTGCGCGAGGCGCTCGCCAACCGGGAGGTGGGCGCAGCCGGGTTTACGATCCAGCCGCGCGCCGGCGCCTTCACCGACCGGATCTGGCAGGCCGTCTTCAGCGCGCCGGGCGCACACTACGCCGCGGCGGCAGGCTCCAACCTGCTGCTCAACCGCGCTGCGTACGGCCACAACGAGCCAACCGACCACGTGCAGCGGCCCTGGGCAGATGCGTATCTGGAGGCCTGGGACCAGCCGCGGATCCCGCGTATCGGGCTGTCCCGGTTCGTGTTCCCGGCAAAGGACAAGAAGACCGCGCTGGATCAGATAGGCGCGGACGTCCTTGCGGCCGCGCGGCGGTTCACCCTGCGCGGCGCGTTTCCCGAGGGCATCGACCAGCAGGAGGCGCTGCGCCGGTTCCATTCCTTCTACGGTCACCCAGATGAGATCGTCGCGGCGCTGCAGCAGGAGAAGGTCCTGCCGGTCGCCACGGACCTGATCACGCAGTTCAATCCTGCCGTGCCGGGTCACGATGCGGCCATCCGTGCGCTCGAGCTCATCGCGACCGAAGTGGCTCCGGCGCTCGGGTGGCAGCCCGGGTCGGTCGACTCCGCCAAGCCCATCGAATCCGCTGCCGCCCTCACGGGCACGGCCCAGCTGGCAGGAGCGTGACATGAGCGAGGCCACCTTCGTCACTGACTACACCGGCCCAGAGGGGCTGCGCACCCGTGGCACCGTGCTGGTTGTGCCCGGCCGCGGTGAGAGCCAGGCGACCTACGAGCGCTTCGGCCGGCGCCTGGCCGCCGACTCCTACCGGGTGCGTGTGCTGCCCGGCCCAGTGATCACCGAGGCTGACCTGGCCGGCTCGCTGGAGCGGCTGGCCGCACAACTGGCCGGCGCGTTGGCGGGGATCGGCACTGACGGGCCCGTCCGCCCGCTGGTGCTGGTCGGATCGGACACCGGCGCGGCCGCCGTGGCCGCGCTGGTGGCACGGTCGGTGACCCATTGCGGAACACCGGATACCCCGTGGTGGCCGCAGGCGCTCGTGCTCGCCGCGCTGCCCGGCTACGCCGCGCGGCAGGCGGGCAGCTGGGACGAAGAGCTCGACGTGCGCACGCACTGCAGCGTGCACCGCGGGGTACTCAGCGACGATGAGTTCGTGCAGCGCGGGACGCTATCGGCCCTTGTTCCCAGAGCGCTGCTCGACGCCGCATACGGCAGCACCGCCGACGTGCCGCAGCTGCTGCTCGTCGGCGACGCCGACCCTCTCGCCGACCGGGACGCCCTGACCCAGGCCGCGAAGGCGCTCCCGGCTGCGCGCCTGGTCGTGGTGCGCGGCGCGCACCACGACGTCCTCAACGACCTGCAGCACCGCTCGGTTGCCGCCGAGGTCGTCACGTTCCTTGAAGCGCTGCGAAACGAGCCGTCGCTGGAGCCGATCGTCGCGGTGGGGTCCAGTGCGTGGTGACCGGCCGCGAGGGAACACGAGCGGCCGCAGATGACCACCACGCTCTTCGATCCGAGGTGGCTGCGGCACGTGTTCGGTGCCTTCCCGTCCGGAGTCGCGGCCGTCGCCGCGATCGTGGAGAGCGCTCCCGTCGGCATCGTGGCCAGCTCCTTCACGTCCGTATCGCTGAACCCAGCGCTGGTGTCGCTGTGCATCGCGCATACGTCCACCACCTGGCCGGTGCTGCGCGAGGCGCCGCGGCTCGGCGTCAGCATCCTGTCCGCCGCGCAGGAACGCGCCGGGCGGCAGCTGGCTGACCGACACGGCGACCGCTTCGCCGAACTATCGTGGCGCGCGACCGCCGACGGCGCTGTGCTGCTGGACGGAGCCAGCGGCTGGCTGGAGACGAGCGTGGACCGGCAGGTGCGGGCCGGCGACCACGACATCGTCGTGCTGCGCGTCCACGACCTAGACGCCGACCACGACATCAGCCCGCTGGTGTTCCACGCCGGCCAGTTCCGTCGTCTGGAGTCCTGAGCGTCGGCCGCGCCGCGAACGCTGAGTGGTCGGGAGGTCCGCGTAATAGCGAATTAACTATTAATCCGATCGACATACTCAACTTTTTCCATTAGGCTCTGGTGCATGCTTCGGATCCTGGATGTCGCACCCCTGCGCAGCTTCGTGGCTGTCGCGGACTGTGGCGGCTTTCAGCGAGCCGCTAACTCCCTGCACCTCAGCCAGGGTGCGGTCAGCCAGCATGTTCGCCGGCTAGAGGCGGCGGTCGGTCGTCCGCTCGTCGAACGGCAGGGCCGTGGCTCCCGGTTCACTCCGGACGGTGAGAAGTTGCTGCGCCAGGCCCGGCGCATCCTGGCTCTGCATGACGAGACGCTGCGCGACTTCAACGTCGAGTCTGAGCAGACGCTCGTGATCGGCTCCACGGAGCATGCCGCTGCTCAGTTGCTCCCTGACCTGTCCACCTCGCTCACCGACGCGTTCCCTGACTGCCGCCTGCGGTTCCGCGTCGACCGTGGCGCGCAGTTGCGTGAGGCGCTGGCTGGCGGTCGGATCGACCTTGCGCTGCTGCTCGGACCCTCGGACGACCCGCACGCCAGAACGGTCGGCAGGCTCGAACTGACCTGGTACTCGGCGCCAGACTGGAGACCGTCGGCCGCAGGTGAGCCCGTTCCGCTGGTTGCCTTCGACGATCCGTGCGCGCTGCGCTCCCGTGCGCTGGAAACCCTGTCAGTGCATGGCATCCTCGCAGAAGTGAACTGCGAGGCTGCCCACCTGGCAGGCGTTCAGGCGGCCGTCCGGGCCGGCCTGGGTATCGGTCTCATGGCGACCCTCGGGCAGACCCCGGACGGCCTCGTCGCCCGCGACGACCTGCCGAGCCCGGAAGCGATTGCCTTGTCGGTGTGGCCCAGGCGTGGGCTACCTCTCGACCTCACCGAGGGGGTGGCCGAGTCGTTGCGCCGCCTGCTGGCGCCTTCCCGTCGGATATGGCCATCCGTCCAGAACGTCCTGCTGGCCACCGGAACCTGATCTGAGTCCGTCCCATGACGAGTGATTTAGTATTCCAAATCCTCGTCACCTGAATGGATACGTCCTCCGGGGCCCGGCTAAGGTGCTGGGTACGCTGCCGCCGCGGTGGTGATGGTCGTGACCGGCAGCCCGGCCTGCGCTGCGCGGTGGTAGTCGTCGTCGACGGCGGTGACCTCACGCCCGGCCGCGTGCAGAATCGAGGCGGCGATGCTGGCGCGGTATCCGGCCTGGCAGTGCACCCAGATCGGGCCGGGGGGCAGGTCCGGGATGCGCGCGGGCAGGTGGTGCAGGGGGACGTGCAGCGCGCCCTCGATGTGGCTCTCCGACCACTCGAGCCGGCGGCGCACATCAAGCACGGCGACCGGCTCGTGACGCCAGGCCGCGGCCAGGTACGCGAAGTCGCATACCGGGTACGAAGTGAGCCGCTGAGCCCAGCCGCTCTGCGGGCCTGCGGTGCCCGCGATCCGGTCGATGCCGATCCTGGCCAGGTCGCGCTGTGCGTCGGCGACCTGCTCGGGGCTGTCGCCTATCAGCGTCACCGGGGTGCCAGCGGGCAGTAGCCAGCCCAGGTTGGAGACGAAGCTGTCGCCGTAGCCGAAGCTGAACGACCCGGGCACGTGCCCGGCCGCGAACGCGCGCCGGTCGCGCAGGTCCACGACCCATTCCCCGGCGTCGACGCGCCGGCCGATCTCGTCCGCACCCGGCGCCTCCAGCGGGGCCAGGTCGGCTTGCTGGGGGCCCGCGGCGTTGGCCGGTGCCATCCGGGCGTAATAGGCCGGGTAGTCGTCGAGACCGGCCAGCAGATCGGCGACGTAGGTGTCCTCGTCCAGCGTGAGCGCGGGGTTCACCAGCTGTTCCTCGGCGATGGTCGACCCGTCCGAACCGGACGGCGAGGCGGCGCAGAAGCTGCCGAAGCCGTGCGTGGGGTAGATCACGGTCTGCCCGGGGAGCATCGCGGCCAGCCGCCGGGTCGAGGCGTGCTGTGCCGCGGCGAGGGACGGCGCGTGCTGGGCGCCGAGCAGGTCGGGGCGCCCGGTCGACCCGTGCAGCAGCGAGCCGCCGGTAAATACCGCCAGCACTGCGCCGGTGGCCGTGTCCTCCAGCGCATAGGACAGGTGGGTGAACGTATGCCCGGGCGTGGCGATCACCCGGACCCGGATGGAATCCCCGACGTCCACCTCGTCCCCGTCGGCGACCGCGACCCGGCCGAACGCCACCTCGTCGGCGCCGTTCACGTGATACGCGGCGCCGGTCGCGCGGGCCAGCGCGAGGCCGCCGGTCAGGTAGTCGTTGTGAATGTGGGTCTCGAACACGTGCGTCACGGTGATCCCGCGGCTGGCGGTCAGGGCCAGCACCCGGTCGATGTCCCGCTGCGGATCGACGACCAGCGCGACCTCCCCGTCGGTGACCAGATAACTGCGGTCGCCGAGCGAAGGCGTCTTGATCGTTGCTATCTCGACCACTGCTTCCCCCAACCGTTGCGTTACGGCACCTTTGCCGTAACTGTCGCGAGGGCCGCCTGTCCGGCCGCCGCAAGTATTGAGTCGTCCTGCGGCGTGTGCACGCGGGCGCATAGCACGTCCCTGTAATGCCGTTCTAGCGGATATTTCCTGGTCAGGCCATTGTTACCGACGAGCGCGACCGCCTGCTCCACCGTTGTAATCGCCGCCCGGGTGCCGGCCAGCTTGGCGATTCCCGCGCGCCCGGCAACGGCGGGGTCCCCGGCGTCTGCCCGCGCCGCCAGGCTGGCGACCAGTTCGTCGGCGGCGCCCAGCGACGCCTCGATCTCGCCGACGGCGCTCTGGAACCTCGGCAGCGTGGCGAGCGGCTTGCCCAGGGCCGTCGGGGTCCGCTCGGCCAGGAATCCGATCAGCCAGTCCCGGGCCGCGCTGGCCACGCCGAGGTAGAGCGCGGTGAGGCCGAGCGCGTTCCAGAGCATCAGCGGGCTGTCGCGCGGCGCGGGCCCCGCGGCCGGCTCGGCCAGGCCGGTCACGGCGTCGGCCGGAACCGGCGTGCCCGCGAAGATCACGTCGTCGCCCCGGCTGGCGCGCAGGCCGAGATGGTCCCAGGTCGGCTCGATGGTGATCCCGGGGGAGTCGGCCCGGACCAGGAACCCGCCAACGCGGGCCGGGTATTCGTCGGTGCCGGCCCAGACGATCATCCAGCGCAGCCCCACCGCCCCGGTTGAGAAGATCTTCCGGCCGTGCAGGGACCAGCCGCCCGCAGCCCGGCGGGCGATGGTCGCGGGCAGGCCGCCGCGTGCGGGTGTGCCGAGTTCCGGCTCCACCCGGAGCGCGTTGATCAGGACCGGTTGCTCGGCGCACTCCTTCAGCGCCCCGGCGTACAGCTCGTCTGGCCAGGTCGGCTGCTGTGCCTGCAGGGCGTGCGCGAACAGCGTCATCGCGGTGATCAGAGCCGCCGAGGGGTCGCCGCGCCCGAGAGCCCGCAAGATGGCGACGGTCTGCGCGAGCCCCGCCCCTGGCCCGCCGTAGCGCTCCGCCACGGTGGCAGTCAGCAGCCCGGCCGCGTGAACGGCCGCGATCCCGTCGTCAGGGAACGACGCCTCCCGGTCGTGCTGCTGCGCACGGGCCGCGAGGGCCTCGGTCACCGCGGGCAGACAGCCCAGGTCGAGCCCGCTCACGCGGTCCTGCCCGTTCGCCTTCGGGGCACCCGTCCGCCTCCCCTTCCCCCCTCACTGCCCTGCGGCTCGATCATGCCGTGAGCGCCTCGGCTCCGGCGGCCGCTCCGCCGACCGGCGTCCCCGCCGCCTTCCTGCGCAGCAGTGGCACGAGTTCGGTGCCCCAATCCACCACGTCGTCCAGCGGGTCGAAGCCGCGGATCAGCACGGTGTCCACGCCCACCCGCCGGTAGGCCATCAGGGCGTCGGCGACCTGGCCTGGCGTGCCGACCAGCGCGGTGGAGTTACCGCCGGGACCGGTTAGCTTCGTGATGCCGTACCACAGCCGCTCGTCATGAACGTCCCGCTCGGCGCCCTGCCGCTGCAGGCGTTCCGACCCGACCGACGAGGACTCCCTGAAGCCGAACAGCCGGCCGCGGGTGGGCACCTGGATGTCCTGGACCTGCGCGGTCTTCGCCTGCGTGACCCGGGCGGCCGTCGCCGACCTGATCTCCTCGGCGCGCTGCCACGCCGCCTGCTCGGTCTCGGCCACGATCGGCCGAACCGACAGGCTGAATCTGATCGTGCGGCCGTGGCCCGCTGCCGCGGCCCGGATCCGGGCGATCCGCTCGGCGATCTGGTCTACCGGCTCACCCCAGAGCATGTAGACGTCCGCGTGCTCGGCACCGACGCCGAGGGCGGCGTCCGACGCCCCGCCGAAATACAGCGGGATCCCGGCTGCTGTTGCCGGCCTGACCGAGCTGTAGGCGCCGCGGACCTTATAGAACTCCCCGTCGTAGTCGAACGGCTCCGCCTCGGTCAGCTCGCGGCGGAGCAGACTCATGAACTCGGCGGTTCGCGCATAGCGGCGGTCGTGGTCGGCGAAGTCGCCATCCCGCTTCTGGTCCAGTTCGTCGCCGCCGGTTATGTGGTGGATGGCGACCCTGCCGCCGCCGGTCAGCTGGTCCAGCGTGGCCAGCTTCCGTGCGACCAGCGTCGGCGCCACGAACCCCGGCCGGTGAGCGATCAGTACCTCGAGAGCGGACGTGCTGTAGAGGACGTGCGCGGCGACCGCGAATCCGTCCGGGCTGGTCGCGCCGTAGCCGATGAGCACCCGGTCGAAGCCCGCGTTCTCGTGCGCCTGCGCGAACTGCGCCAGGTATCCGGGGTCAACCGGCGGACCATCGAGGGAGCCGCGAGACTCCGACACCTCCTTGGTGCCGACCATGCCGATGATCTCAATGGACATTGCCGACGCTCCTCCCGGCGCTCCGGTCGACCCGGTGTCACGCATCCCGTCGCATGGCCTCGCTCACCCGGCGGGGTCCCCGGCCGCAGCGACCGACATCCCTTGCATGCAAACACCAACAGTGGCTGCTTGTCAATAAATTCGATCGAATTACTAGGATTAGCTGACGCGGGAAACATCGTCGTCGGCAGGCCTCAGCCCGGGACGCCCCCGCTGCGGTGGTCCCAGCCGAGGATCGCCACCGCGCCGGCGGCCTGGTGCGGCCTCATGCCCGGCCGCTTGTGCGCGGCCCCGGGGGGGGCAGTTGAGGTCGCCGACCCTTCCCTCTTCAGGCGGACGGACTTAGCTCGAAGACCGCCTGGCGCACCGCGGGAATCGATGACCCGTTGGTGAGTCCGCCGGTAGCAGCTGTGCCGGATCGTGGGCCGCCGGGCGTTGACAGCCGCTGGGACGTTCCTTAAATTATAGTTTGTCGATCGAATTTATCGACTTTAGGAGGATCGGCATGAGCGCAGTCACCGCAACCGATGTCCAGCAGGGCGGCGTCACGGTCCGGCCGCTGCAGCCCACGATCGGCGCGGAAATCGGGGGCGTGGACCTCCGGCACCCGCTGAGCACCGCCGCGCGAGACCAGATCAAGGCCGCCATCCTCCAGTACAAGGTGGTGTTCTTCCGCGATCAGCACCTGGACCGGGACCAGCATGCCGCGTTCGCGCGGCAGTTCGGCCCGCTGTACACCCACCCGAGCGTGAATAAGCCCTACGGGGACAAGGTGCCGGCGATTCACCAGATCGCAGCAGTGGACGCCAAGAAGCACGAGAAGCTCGCCGACCGGCAGCAGGCCGAGGGGTGGGACCCGTACCACAGCGACACCAGCTGGCGGCTGGTCCCGACCTGGGGTGCCGTGCTCCGGGCCGTGACCCTCCCCGACGTGGGCGGCGACACAATCTGGGTCGATGCCGGGCTGGCCTACGACGGGCTGCCGGACCACGTCAAGGAGCGCCTCGAGGGGCTGCACGTGACGCACGATTACCGGGCGGCGCTGCTCAGCTCCGGGCACGACTACCCGATCGTCGCGCACCCGATCGTCCGCACGCACCGCGAGACTGGCAGGAAGATCCTCTGGGTCAACTTCAGCCAGCATCCGTGGATCGTCGGGCTGGACAACGACGAAAGCAGGGAGCTCCTCTCGATCGCCCACGACCAGTACCGCAAGCCCGATTACCAGGTGCGCTTCAGCTGGCGGCCAGGATCCATCGCGTTCTGGGACAACCGGGCGGCGGTGCACTACGCGGTCCGCAACTACGGTGACTTCCCGCGGCTGCTGGAGCGGATCCTGATCGCCGACGAGCCGCAGTACGCCGAGCTCTGAGCGGGCTGCCGTGGCTGTGCAGATCTCAGCGCTTCCAGCGCCGCGCAGCGGCCGCGGGGCCGTCGTCGCGGTGATCGGCGGCGGTGCGAGCGGCACACTTACAGCCGTCTACCTGCTAAGGGAGGCTGCCAAGGCTCGGGTGCCGTTGCGGATCGCCTTGATCGACCGGAACGGGCGGCACGGGATGGGTCAGGCGTACGCGACCTCGAACGCCGCCCACCTGCTGAATTCGCCCGCCGGGCGGATGAGTGCGGTCGCGGACGATCCCGGCCATCTCGTGCGGTGGGCGGCGGAGCGCGGGATCGAGCACGACGGGTTCCTGCCCAGGCCGGCCTTTGGCCGCTACCTGAACGAGGTTCTGGCCGATGCCGAGTACTCGGCCGGGTCCACCGCCACCCTTAGCCGGATCACCTCTGACGTGGTGGCGCTGACCCGTGGCGGCCTGCACCGGCCGCTGCGCCTGCACCTGGCAGCCGACGGCCGCGTCGACGCCGACATTGCCGTGCTGGCCACCGGCAACCGGCCGCCCGCTGCGCCCTGCCCGGTCCCGGACTCGCCCCGCTATGTGGGCGACCCCTGGCAGCCCGGCGCCCTGGACGGCATCGCCGACGGCAGCCCGGTGGCGGTTCTGGGAACGGGCCTGACCATGCTGGACGTCGCGCTAACGGTGACCGGGGCACACCCGGGCACGACCGTGCACGCGGTATCCCGGCACGCCTTGCTGCCGCGTGAACATCGATGTCCCCCAGGAGCCCCGTTCGCCCCCGGCCCGCGCAAGCCCGCCGCGCTCGGCCCCGGGATCCTCGCGCGCGGCCCGGTCAGCCTCCCTGCCCTGATCAGAAACGTCCGGGCTGCCGCTGCCGACGCGCCAGACGACTGGCAGTGCGTGGTCGATTCCCTGCGCCCGCATGTCGCCGGGCTCTGGCAGGCGCTGACGCCGGAAGACAAGCGGGTATTCCTGCGCAGCGTCGCCCGGTACTGGGAGGTGCACCGCCACCGCGTGCCGCCCGCAACCGCCGGGCGGATCGGCCGGCTCAGATCCACGGGCCGGCTCGCGGTGCACCAGGGCCGCGTCATCGCGGTCACCGAGGCTCCCGGCGGCCTTCGCGTCCGGATCGAGCAGGATGGGCGGACGGCCGAGATCGCGGCCGGCTGGCTGATCAACGCCACCGGTCCCGCAACGGACATCACCGCTACCCAAGACCCGCTGCTGCGCGGCCTGCTCGACGCCGGCCTGGCCACGCTGGACCCACTGCGACTCGGGCTCCGGGCCACCGCCGACGGAGCGCTGCTGGACGTCTCGAGCAGACCCAGCGGCACCCTCTTCACGCTCGGGCCGCCGCTTCGGGGACAGCTGTATGAGACCACGGCCGTGCCGGAGATCCGCGACCAGGCCGCCGCGCTCGCGACACGGCTGATCTCGGCGTGCCGCAGCCGTGCGGCCGAGACCGCAGCGTAGCGGCCGCTTGCCACGGTCGCAGCCTCGCGCGGCGGCTGAGTCTCGCTAGGGTGAGCCCCGTCCGCTCGGGCGGGGAGGGCGGGGAAGGCGGAAAGGGCGGGACGGCGGGAAGAGCGGGACGGCGGAAAGAGCGGGACGGGTGCGAAGAGCGGGAAGAGTGCGAAGGGAAGGTGCGGGGTGTCAGTTCCGGTCCGGATCGTTACGGTCGTCGGCAACCCGCGCCCGGAGTCGCGCACGCACGGCCTGGCGCGGACGCTCGCGGCCGAGCTCGCGCGCGCCCTGCCGGACGCGACCGTCGGCGAGGCGGACCTGGCTGTGCTGGGGCCCGGCGTCCTCGACCAAGCCGACGACGCGGCAACGGCGGCCGTTGGCGAGGTGCTCGCGGCCGACGTGCTGGTGGTCGCCAGCCCGACTTACAAGGCCACCTACTCGGGCCTGCTGAAGGCGTTCCTGGACCGGCTCGCCACTGGCAGCCTGGCCGGGAAGACCGCCGTCCCGTTGCTTCTTGGCGGCGCACCCAACCATCAGCTTGCGGTCGACGTGCACTTCACCCCGCTGCTGCTGGAGCTCGGCGCGGCCGTCCCGGTGCGCGGCCTGTTCGTGCTCGAATCCGATGTCGACGGCTTTCCCGCGTTCGCGGCGAAGTGGGCCGCGGCGAACGCTACGGCGCTGGCCCGCTAATCCGGCTGCAGGCTTATCTCGAAGTCGACGCCGCGGAACGGGTTCGCCAGACCGAACTGTTCGGCCCGTTCCGGGTCATCGATCTCAGGAAACGCACGGACCAGGCTCTCCTTGACCCCAAACACGGCGTCGGAGTCCAGGTACGGGCTGTCATCGGCGAACAGGTGCGTCGTCACGGTCGCGTAACCGGGCGCGGAGACGATGAAGTGGATGTGCGCCGGGCGGTACGGGTGCCGCGCCATGGCCTCGAGCAGCTGGCCGACCGGGCCGTCCACCGGGATCGGGTAGTACCGCGGCACGATCGTGCGGAACCAGAACCGGCCGTCGGCATCGGTGGTGAACAGCCCGCGCAGGTTGTCGGCTCCCGAACTCGGCGAGGTCCGCTGCACGTCGTAGAAGCCCTCGGCGTCGGCGTGCCAGACGTCGACCTGCGCGCCCGGTACCGGCTCTCCGGCCGGGCCGGTTACCCGCCCGGTCACCAGGCAAGGATCCCCGGGCACCCCGAGGCTGATGTCGGCGCCGAGCTCACGCGGCGGTGAGTCCACGACGTGGAACGGGCCGGTCACGGTCGACTCGGTCGCGGCGCCGACGGCCCGGTGGTTGATGGTCTCCACCAGCATCGAGACGCCGAGCACGTCGGAGAGCAGGATGAACTCCTGCCGCGTGTCGTCGCACTTGTGGCCGGTGGCGGTGAGAAACGCGATCGCCTCCGCCCACTCGCGCTCGGTGAGCTCGACATCCTTGACGAACGCGTGCAGGTGCCGGACCAGCGACCCCAGGACCTGCCGGACGCGAGGATCCGGGGAGCCGGCCAGGCTGGCGCACACGACCTCCGCTGACCGCTCCTCGCTGAAGAGCTCACCCAGGTCCGGCTTTGCCGAGCGTTCGGTGCTCATCCGCGATCACTCTCCCGGTGCGATCCGTCGGCGGCTGGTGCGCCGATGATGTCGTCACAATAGCTTGAGCTGGCCGTTCACAGCTGAGACCTTTTCGTGACCTTATATCGGACATCCTGCCATTACTCGGGCGCGTCCCTTTAGTCGGAACGTAGGGATACGGGGGCTTCGTCCCCATAGCCGCCGGGGGCTGGCGGCGCCTCATGGCAGGGGGTTGCTCGGTGATCAGCAAGCTTGGCGTTGCCGTGGCCGGAACCGGCCTAGTGATCTTCGCGGCGAGCGGAACGGCGGCTGCCGCCCCGGCTGCGCACACCTCGCACGGGACGGATCCGGTGACCGCCTACGTCGCCAACGTCGGCTCGGACACGGTGACGCCGATCGACACCGCCACCAACACCGCGCTGGCCCAGATCACGGTTGGGAACGGCCCAACGGCCATCGCGGTCACCCCGAACGGCAAGACCGCCTACGTCGCCAACAGCGGCTCCGCTTCGGTTACTCCGATCGACACGGCTACCAATACCGCCGGGACCGCGATTCCGGTAGGGGAGAACCCGCAGGCCCTGGCGATCACGCCGAACGGCAAGACCGCGTACGTGTCCGACAGCGATGTCGGCACCGTGACCCCGATCAACCTGGCGACCAATACCCCACTCGCGCCGATTTCCGTCGGCGCGGCAAGCTTCCCCGCCTACATCGCGATCACACCGAACAGCAAGACCGCGTACGTCATCAACGAGGACGCGGACACGGTGACGCCGATTGACACGGCCACCAATACCGCGCTGGCCCCGATCCCCGTGGGCTCCACCCCGGCCGCCATCGTGATCACGCCGAATGGCAAGACCGTGTACGTCGCGAACAGCGGCTCCGGCACGGTGACCCCCATCAACGTCGCGACCAACATCGCGCTGGCGCCCATTGCCGTCGGAAGCAGTCCCTACTACCTGGCGATCACGCCGAACGGCAAGACCGCCTACGCCAGCGACTACGGATCCGAAGGCTCCGGCTCGGTGACCCCGATCAACGTGGCCACCAACACCGCGCTCAGCCCGATCGCCGTCGCAGGGAATGCCGCCGCCATCGCGATCACGCCGAACGGGAAGACCGCCTATGTCTGCACCGGCCTGGACGCAGTAACCCCGATACGGACCGCTACCAACACTGCGCTCAGCCCGGTCGCCGTCGGCGGCCCGAGCCAGATCGCGATCATGCCCAGCGGCGCAACCGCGTACGTGACCAGCGATCTTCCCGGAACGGTGACGCCCATCGAGACGGCCACCAACACTGCGCTGCCGGCGATCTCGGCCCAGCCCAACCCGTACGCGATCGCCATAGCGCCGTAATCGGCCGTGCCCGGCCCGGACACCGGGGCCGGGCTTGATGCATAGACGATGGCCGTGGCGCTGGACTCGGCACGCGAGGCGTGCGGGGAGCCTGAGACCGCGCCCGGCAGCCGGGGTGCTGTGACCCGGTCACGATCGACCGTGTCACCGCCGCGCAGTAGGCTCGGCAGCGGTGCGGGAGGGCACCGCCGGGTCCGCGGGAAGGACTGAGTCCGCCTCTGCTGGTCGCGGTAGCTCCTTGCCGGATGGCAGGCCGTCTTCGCTCGAGTGCGGAACGCGGGCCCCGGGCTCAGGAGGAGACGTCATGCCCCAGCTTCCCGGGCATCCCGACATTGACCAGCTCCGCCGCCAGGCACGCGAACTGCAGCGCGCCGCACAGGGCGGCGACCCGGACGCGCTGCGGCGGCTGCGGACGGTCTCGGACAAGGTCACACTGTCCACCGCGCAGCTCGCGCTGGCGCGCGAATACGGACTCCCCAGCTGGCGCCGGCTCCGCGATGAAGTCGAGCGCCGCCGCGCTGTGCTTGACGAGCCGGAACGCGACGCCGCGGACGCGGACGCTGATGCGCTTGTTGACGGCCAGTACGCCGACCGCCCGCAGCTGCGGCCGGTCCTCGACGCGGTGCTCGCGGCGGCGTCCGCGCTTGGCCCGGTGACCGTGCAGGCGCGCAAGACCTGCGTCAGCCTGGTCTCGCCCCGGCGCACGTTCGCCGCGGTGCAGGCTACGACCAAGAGCCGGGTGGATCTGGGCCTGCGGCTCGATGGCTTGGCACCCGCGGGGCGGCTTCTCGTGGCCAGGAACATCGCCAGCGGCACGATCAATCTCCGCATCGCGCTGGGCGGTCCCGGCGAGGTCGACGAGGAGGTGGCCGGCTGGCTGCGGCGCGCGTACGACGAGAGCGTGGCGCCACCGCCCCCGCGGCGCCCGCCCCGGCGGCCGGCGCCGGTATTGGGGACGTTGAACGTGCTGATCGACGGGTTCGACCTGCCCGGGCTGACCTGCCACCCGGAACCGGGCGGCGCGGTGCACCGCACCGTGCACGTCGCGCTGACCGGCCGCGATCCCGCCCGGCCCTATCTGGAGCTGCCCGGCCGCGGCGGCGCGGAGGCGCTCGAGCCGGTGCCCGGCGACGCCCCGTCGGCCCGCTGGGAGCTCCCGGTGACCGTCCGCCGCGGCGACGACGGCCTGGACTTCGGCGGCCCATTCGTTCGCGGGGCTCGCGACGACCGCCACCTGGGACTGGCCTGGGGCGACGTACCCGGCGACGGCACGTTGCGGCTCTTCCGCGGGGCCAAGCTCCGCCTCGTCGAATTGGAGCCGGGCATGATCGAGGCGGCCATGCGCCCGGGCCACCGGCTCGTCGCCCGGATCCGCCTGACGGATGCCAACGGCAACCCGGTCTGCGCCCGGGTTCACCCTCCGGCCCTGACCTGGTCGGTGCAGAGATGCGGGTAACCAGCCGCAACGCACGGTTCCAGCAGTGGGCCGCGCTGCTGGACAACCGCGCCAAGCGGCAGCGCAGCGGCGAGTTCATCGTCCAGGGCGTGCGGCCGATCACGCTGGCGTTGCGTAACGGGTGGCCGATCCGGGTTCTGCTGTACAACGCGGACGCCGATGCGTCGCGGTGGGCGCGGGAGACGCTCGATGCGGTTGCCGCGACGAAGATCGCGGTGTCGGCCGAGCTGATGCGGGAGCTGGGCGAGAAGGACGAAGGGCCACCGGAGCTGCTGGCAGTGGCCGAGCTGCCCGCCGACGACCTGGCCCGGATCCCGGTGGGTCCCGCCATGCTCGGCGTCGTCGCCGACCGGCCGGCCAGCCCGGGGAACCTGGGCACGCTGATCCGGTCGGCGGACGCGTTCGGGGCGTCCGGGGTGATCGTCGCCGGTCACGCGGCCGACCCCTACGACCCCCGGTCCGTGCGGGCCAGCACCGGCTCGCTGTTCTCCCTGCCGGTGGTCCGGGTCGCGTCGCACCGGCCGGTGCTGGACTGGGCCGCGGCGATCCGGGATGGCGGAGTTGGCGTCCGCCTGGTCGGCACCGACGAGCACGGCGGGCTGGACGTCACCGGGGTCGACTTCACCCGGCCGACGCTGCTGCTGGTCGGCAACGAGACGGCCGGGCTCAGCGCGGCCTGGCGCGAGGCGTGCGACGAGCTGGCCAGGATCCCGATGCTGGGCACGGCCAGCTCGCTGAACGCTGCGATGGCCGCGTCGATCGCGCTGTACGAGTCGGCCAGGCAGCGAATCGCCGCATGGGCATGACCGGCTGCGCCGAGTCCGCGCCTCGGTGGCGAGGGCGCGCCACCTGAGGAGCGGCAGCGACGCAAGGATCGCCGGGTGCTCACGAGTGGCCACCAATCAGCCGGATCACGAAGTTCGCCCCACTTCGGCTTGCGGACTGCGCGCAGCGGTGCAGACTGAAACGGAGGCGGTGCGAGATGTTCGAGAGGTTTACCGACCGGGCGCGGCGGGTCGTGGTCCTGGCTCAGGAAGAGGCCAGGATGCTGAACCACAACTACATCGGCACCGAGCACATCCTGCTCGGGCTGATCCACGAGGGTGAGGGCGTCGCTGCCAAGGCGCTGACGTCGTTAGGCATCAGCCTGGAGGCGGTGCGCCAGCAGGTCGAGGAGATCATCGGCCAGGGGCAGCAGGCGCCGTCGGGGCACATCCCGTTCACACCCCGGGCCAAGAAGGTGCTGGAGCTGTCGCTGCGCGAGGCGCTGCAGCTCGGCCACAACTACATCGGCACCGAGCACATCCTGCTCGGCTTGATCCGCGAGGGTGAGGGCATCGCCGCCCAGGTGCTGGTCCGGCTCGGGGCCGACCTGAACCGGGTCCGGGTCCAGGTCATTCACCTGGTTCACAGCGAAAAGGGCGACCGGCCAACACGCATCGCGGCCGCCGCCGAGCCGGTGCGGCTGCGCGCCCAGGGCGAGCACTGGGTCGCCGAGCTGCCGTCCACGCTCGCCAAGCTGACGCAGCGGATAGAAGCGATCGAGCGCCACCTGGGCATCACCGAGGGCACCAGCCCAGAAGCCCCAGCCCGCGAGGCACGGTCGGCTGGCGAACCGGAGCCCGCCGGCGAACCAGCGCCGACCGCCAAACCCGAGCCACCCGGCAAGCCAGAGCCGGTCGGCGAACCAGAGCCGACCGGCAAGGCAGAACCAGTTGACGAGCCCCCGCCCGCGAACCCAGAAACCCCACCCGCCGCGGCGGCCGCGCCTGACCTTCCTGCCCCCCGTGGCGCGGCCGACCGCCCGGGCGACCCACCCGCTTCGCCTGGCGGTACCGCAGCGGCCGAGGAGAGTTAGAGCCACTGGTCGGAGTCGCTTACTGCAGGTAGCGGTTTGGACCTGCTACGGCAACGCTGCGTTATTGCCGTGGGTCAGCCACGGATCGCGCCGCGGCTTTTTCCACGATCGTGGTGGATTTTGTTCGCTATGTGGTCGCGATCCACCACGATCATGGAGCGGTGGGTGTCGCGAGGCGGTAGATTCGCCGGGCCGTGCCGCTGAAGATCGCGGACTTCTCGGTCTCACTCAGGTCGGCGGTGAGCGCGCGTGCCGCCGCGCACACGCCGGCATAGCCGACGTGCATCGTGCTGACCGGCCAGTCCGAGCCGAACATGAGCCGGTCCGGGCCGAAGCCGGCCATTGCGATCTCGTAGTGGGGCCGCAGCAGCGCGTCCGCCAAGTCCGCCCGGCCGGGTGGCAGCTCGCCGAGGAAGCCGGAGAACTTGCCCACCGTGTTCGGCAGCGCGGCGAACGCGCGGAACGTGTTCGCCCACGACCCGTCGACCCCGGAACCGATCTCGGGATTGCCGAGATGATCGAGCACGAAGGTCAGCTGCGGCGTCGCGGTCGCGGCGGTGACGGCCGCCCGAAGCTGCGGGCCGGCCGCGACCACGTCGTAGACGAGCCCGGCGTCGGCCACGGCGGCCAGCCCGCGCAGCACGGCCGGCCTGGCCAGCCAGTCCGGGTCGGGCTCGGTCAGCACCGTATGGCGGATTCCCACCAGCCGGTCGCCCCCGGGAAGCTGCCGGAGCGCGGCTATGGCATCCGGCACGCCGGGCGCTTCGAGGTCTACCCAGCCGACCACGCCGGCGACGAGGTCGCTGGTCGCGGCGAGCGTGAGCAGTTCGGGCGTCTCCTCCGGCTTGGTGATCGTCTGCACCACGACCGTGGATGTGACCCCCTGGGCAGCGGCCTCGGGTTCGAGGTCGGCGAGCAGGAAGTTCCTGCGCAACGGCTCCAGTCCGGGCTGGTCGAGGAACGGCTGATCATGAACGGACAGATCCCAGACGTGGTGGTGCGCATCGATGATGGACATGTGCCTCACAGGCCGAGATCGTCTAGCTGCTTGTGCAGGTCGGCCCGCGGGCCGCTCGCGGCCGACGCCGACTTCGAGCGGACGGACCCCTTGCCCGGTCGGGTGCCGGTCCGGCGTTCCCTGAATATCCAGCCAGCCGCTATGCCTCCGACCAGCCCGCCGATGTGTGCCTGCCACCCGATTCCAGCGTGCGGGAGCAGCACGGTGAACTGGTACGCGAAGCAGAGCGCCATGACGGCACCGATCAGCATGTCGATCGGGTGCCGGTCGAAGAACCCGCGGACCATGATGTAGCCGAAATACCCGAACACCACTCCGCTCGCGCCGGCGCTGACAGAACCCGGGCTCTCAAAGATCCACGCGCCCAGACCGCTGGTCAGGATGACCAGCACGGTCACGCCGAAGAACTTGGTCACGCCGCGATACGCCGCCAGGAAGCCGAAGATGAACAGCGGGCCCGAGTTCCCCTCGATGTGGGCCCAGTTGAAGTGCAGGAACGGTGCGGTCAGGATGTCCGGAAGGCTGGCGGCGTCCCTGGGCCGGATTCCGTAGGCGAATGTGAGCTGGTAGTGATCGGCCCAGTTGGCGATCTGGATGATCCACAGGATGGCGAGGAACCCGACCATCACGAACAGGGCCTTGCGCGCTTCGGCCAGCACCGTCTCGGCGTTGCCGGCTCCGAGGTCCCAGATGCTGCGGTCGGCAGAGCCGCGCGCTGCTCCACCCGTCACGCCGGGCCGGGTCTGGCCGGGCAGCGGGCCACCGGCCTCGGGTCCTGATCCCGGGCTGCTGCTCACCATCACCACCCGTCCGGCCGTCAATTGCTCATCGTAACCATTCGCGGGTCTGTCAGTTGCTTACTGTCACTATCCGGCTCGGCGGACTGCTCACTATCGCCACCGATCGCAGCAGCGATGCCCTCTTTGGAAGTTAACCCATCCGAGGCGCCGCCGGGGATGGCCCGGCGTGTCGCGGCGCGTCACTTATCCGGGAGTGGTGATCACAACATCGAGCCCTTACGCCGAGTAATTGCTACCTTACGCGTTGCCAAACTGTGATGTGTGAAGCGCAATTCCTGTGTTTGCAACACAACTTTTTCTACGGAAGCGCTTGGTCCACTCCTTCGCTTCTGGCAACGTAGGTCGGCGACGGTACTGGACCCACATGCGTGGTTCTGCCACCTCAAGTCTCCCGGCGCCGCATTGGCCCCATCCGTCACCTGACTCGCTGCCCTGTACCGCAGCGGTCTGCGCGCAGAGCGGTCCGCTCCGCGGGCTTGGCCGACGGAAGGACCGCATTGTCACAGCACCGGAGGCGGGCTCCCGTCAAGCGCCGCGGGCGCAGGCGACTCAGCTTTCTCCTGGTCACGACGATGACCGCGCTCGTGGCAGTTGCTGGCGGCGTCTTGGTCGAGATGCACATGGCCAGCAGCGGCGCCGATCCTGCGGCCGCGGCTTTGGCCGCGATTCCGACCAGCCACTCCGCCACTCTGCTGGAGAAGGAACGCCAGCAGATGATCCTGGTGGATGCCGCGTCCCAGACGCTGACCATGGTCGGGAATCCGAAGATGGCCACCAGCCAGTCCTCCTTGTCCGGCGGGTCCAGCGGGTCCAGCGGCAGCAGCGGTTCCGACTCGGTGCTTGTGAACATGCCGCCGCCCGACCCGGGCACGGCTCAGTCCACTGCCTTCGGCCTGCTCTCCTCGTACGGGTTCGCCAGCTCGCAGTGGGGCTGCCTGGATGACCTTTGGCAGCGCGAGAGCGGCTGGGTCTACAACGCCGAGAACGCCAGTGGCGCATACGGCATCCCGCAGGCTCTGCCGGGATCCAAGATGGCCAGCGCCGGTCCTGACTGGCAGACCAACCCGACCACGCAGATCAAGTGGGGACTCGGGTACATCAAGTCGGTGTACAGCACACCCTGCGGTGCATGGTCGCACGAGGAAGCCGACGGCTGGTATTAGGCGCCGTTTCGCGCCCCTTCCGTGTCGCCTTTCCCGCCGTCTTTCCCTTCCCCGGCTACTTTGACAGGCCGGAATGCAGTTCGGGCCGTCGGCTCAATGGAGGAACGGCCGCGTTAGCTGTGAGTAGCCGAGTCGCTACCCAGGATGGCTAAGGCGCTGCCTTGGCGACATCGTGAATGGCCTCGTCACAGGCTATGTCGATCGCTTGGAGTTATCAATCATGTGCGATTTGTAATCACTCAGCAGAGCCCGATTGACCATCTCCAGCCAATCCTGAGAAATGGACAAAGTGGATTAAACATCCACAGGGAGGGATCGCCGTGCTGTGATATACGTCATACGGATTTCGAGCCGTTTCTGGCGCCAGTGGTCGAGATTCTTGGGCAATGTGGATGCCGAAGCACCCAGCGTGCATGACGGCTGCCCCCGAGTGGCCCGGTCGCCCTGATCTCGCGTCAAGTCCTGTACGCCGCTGCATGCCCCGGATCGACGGTGGCTTGGCAGTGCGGTTTTGGGTGGAAGCCGAGCGCGCATCGCGCGCCCGACCAAGGGCCCCTATTGTCCCGCATACGACGTCGTACTCCCCTGCACGGAAAACCCTCAAAGCTCACGATGGCAGTAACAGGCTCGACCGTCCTTACCGCGGCGGCGGCCTCCGGGGTGGTGGCCTTCTGGCCAGCCGCCGCCGCATCCCAGTCGGCTGCAGTCCCGCCAGCAGCTACACAACAGGTCGCTAACTCGGCCAAGTTGGACGGCGCAGGAACGCTAGCCCCGCAAGTCCAGATCTCCAAGGTCATGTCTGCTCTACGGCAGGACCAAATCACCGCGCTCGTCGCGCAGCAAACTGCCGCCCGGCAGGCGGCTCGCCGGAAACAAGAGGCCGCACGCAGGGCCGCAGCCGAGGCAGCCGCGGACCAGGCGGCGCAGGAGCAGGCGCAGCAGCAGCCAGAGCAGCAGAGTCAGGCCTCGCCACCGCCTGCCCCGGCGCCTTCGGGCTCGGCGCAGCAGATCGCAATGGGCATGCTCGGCTCGTACGGCTGGTCATCCGGCCAGTTCTCCTGCCTGGTCTCGCTGTGGAATCAGGAAAGTGGCTGGAACGTCTACGCCACCAACCCGGCTTCCGGTGCCTACGGGATCCCGCAGGCCCTGCCCGGGTCGAAGATGGCCAGCGCAGGGGCTGACTGGCAGACCGACGCCGCCACCCAGATCCGCTGGGGACTGAGCTACATCAAGTCCCTGTACGGGTCGCCGTGCGGCGCGTGGGCGCACGAGGAGGCTGACGGCTGGTACTGAGCTGAGGCACTCTGGCAATAGGTGACGGGACCCGGCTGGCAGCCCCCGCAATGCCAGCCGGGTCCCGTTCGTCCGGGTGGGCGCAGCAGTCGGCTACGTCAGCGGCTGGAACGTCAGCATCGCCCGGCGGAAGACCGTCAGCGCCCAGCTGAAGGCGGGTGACGGGGCGGACGCGGCCAGCTCATAGCCTTGCGTCCCGGCCGACGTTGGGACGCTGACCAGCCACTGCAGGACATCGACGCGCTTTGTGCCGCCCTGCAGCCAGCTGAACCGCCACGCCGCGTCCGGCTGGCCCAGCAACGCTCCGGACCTGATCGCGACGAGCCGGTACCCCGGGTACAGGTCCTGCCGGAGCGCCTGCGCCTGCAGGTAAGCGGCTTCCCGCAGCGGCCCTGGATAGGTGAACGGCTCCAGGCTGATCTCGATGTAGGCACGCCCGGATGGCGGTCGCAAGTAGCTGACGAGGCCTTGCGTGGTCAGCTGCCAGCTCGCGGGGACGGCCACCTTGAATCCGGCCGCGGTGCCGCTGCTGGCCGGGGTGACCTGGAACCACTGGTAACCGGCGGATGGGGCGCCGCCACCGCTGTTCGCGGAACTGCTTCCCGATGCCGGGTCGTCGCCGCTGCCCAATGATGCCGTGCTCCGGCCACCGGTCCCCGTGCTTGCGGCGCCGTGGGCCGCCCGGCCGCCCGTCCCGCTGCCATGGACCGCGGGCGTCGGCGCCGGGTCCGGGTCGCTGGCCGCGCTCGGCGACCGCGGGTACACCGCGTAGCCGATGAAGGCGGCCGCTGCCATCGCGACCGCCAAGGCCGCGACCACGAGGGCTCGCCCGGGCCCCCGTGACCGCGGCTGAGCAGGCCCGGCTGCCGGGGGGTTGGCCGCCGGGGGACTGGATGCCGGGGGACCGGGCAGGCCCGCCGCCACCGGCTGGTCCAGGAACTCGGGCAGGTCGGCCGACGCTGGCAGGTCGGCGGGCGGCGGCATCGGCGGGAACTCCCGGACATCGGCGAACGCGGGATAGCCGGACGCGGTGAAGCCACCGGGGAACGCCGGTTCGGAATAGGCCTGCGCGGCCGCGTCGTCCAGCAGCCTGGCGGTCGTGGCAACGTCCGGCCGCAGCGCCGGGTCGATCCGCAGCAGCGCGTCGATGACGGGGCCGAGCGGGCCTGCCGACGGGGCCCGCGGGGCGGGTTCGTTGGCCACCCCCGCGAAGATCGCAGCCGAACCGCCCGGCCGATCGAACGGGCCGCGGCCCTCCACGGCCGTATAGAGGGTGGCACCGAGTGACCATAGATCAGAGGCGGGAGTCGCCACCTCGCCGCGTACCCGCTCGGGCGCGGTGTACCCCGGCGTCCCGAACACCATCCCGACCTGGGTGAGCGCGGGATCGCCCGGATAGGTGGCGATGCCGAAATCGGTCAGCTTCACGGCGTTGTCGGCGGCGACCAGCACGTTCCCCGGCTTGACGTCCCGGTGCAGCACGCCGGCCGCGTGCGCACACTCCAGCGCGCTGAGCAGCTGCTGGCCGACCTGCGCCGCCTGAAGCGGCCGGAGCGGGCCGTCCTCGGCGATCAGCCGGTCGAGCGACCTCGCCTGGACGAGCTCCATCACGATCCAGGGACTGCCGTCGTCTTCGACCACGTCGAAGACCGTGACCACGCCCGGGTGGTTCAGCCGGGCCGCGGCCTTGGCCTCGCGGAGCGTCCGCTGGTAGATGCTGTCGTTGTCGGCGGCGGCCCGGACCTCCTTGACCGCAACCTCCCGGGCGAGCAGCTCATCCCTGCCGCGCCAGACGACCCCCATGGCTCCGCGGCCGATAGGCTCCTGCAGCCGGTAGCGCTCAGACACCAGGCGCCCCGCGGTGGCGGCCGTCGCGTTGTGCATGGCCCGGACGTTATCGCCGTTACCAGCGATAATCCTGTGAGCCAGTTGTGAGTTCACCCCCGCGGGGGGCTCCGCCCCCCGCGATCCCCCCGTAGCCCCTCACATGTTCCGTTAAAGCCTGGTCAGGCTCGTCGATTCATCGACGAGCTACTGCGTGCTAGGGCGGGTCATCGCCAGGACGTCGAGCGCGGCGTCCAGCTGCTCCTCGGTGAGATCGCCCCGCTCGACGTGCCCGCGCGAGATCACCACTTCCCTGATCGTCCTGCCGGTTGCCAGCGCTTCGTGCGCGACAGCCGCTGCCGCCTCGTAGCCGATGAACCGGTTCAGGGCGGTGACGATCGACGGCGAGGACTCGGCGAACCGCCGCATCCGCTCCACGTCGGCGACGATGCCGTCCACGCACCGGTCGGCGAGCAGCCGGGACGCCGATGACAGCAGCCTGATCGAGTCGAGCAGATTCTGGCCGATGACCGGCATCATCACGTTCAGCTCGAAGTTGCCTGCCGCGCCGCTGAACGCGACCGCTCCGTCGTTGCCGATCACCTGTGCGCAGACCTGGCAGACGGCCTCACAGATCACCGGGTTGACCTTCCCCGGCATGATCGACGAACCGGGCTGCAGGTCCGGGACCCGGATCTCGGCCAGCCCGGTCAGCGGCCCCGAGTTCATCAGCCGCAGATCGTTGCAGATCTTGTACTCCGACACCGCGATCGAGCGGAGCACGCCGCTGGCCGCGACCAGTGCGTCCCGCGCCCCGGCCGCCTCGAAGTGGTCACGGGCCTCGGTCAGCGGGAGGCTCATGTCCTCGGCCAGGCGGGCGATCACCGCGGCGGCAAACCCGCGTGGCGCATTCAGCCCAGTGCCAACCGCGGTGCCGCCCAGCGGCAGCTCGCCGATATCGGGCAGGGTCTCGGCGATCCGCTCGGCGCCGTGCCGCACCGCCGCCGCGTACCCGCCGAACTCCTGGCCCAGCGTGACGGGCGTGGCGTCCATCAGATGGGTCCGGCCGCTCTTGACCACGTCGGCGAACTCGCGCGCCTTGGCGTCCAGCGCGGCCGCCAGCCGGTCGAGCGCGAGCAGCAGCGATTGCTTGATCAGCCGTGCCGCGGCGATATGGATGGCCGACGGGAACACGTCGTTGGACGACTGTGACGCGTTCACGTGATCGTTCGGGTGCACCCGCCTGCCCAGGCGCCTCGTGGCCAGGGTCGCGATGACCTCGTTGGCGTTCATGTTCGACGAGGTTCCCGAGCCGGTCTGGAACACGTCGATCGGAAACTGGTCGTCGTAGTCACCGCGCGCCACCTCGGCGGCCGCGTCGTGGATCGCCTCGGCCATGTCCGGCTCGAGCACGCTGAGCCTGCCATTGACCGCCGCCGCCGCGCCCTTGATCGAGGCCAGGGCCCCTATCAGCTCGCGCGGCAGCCGTTCGCCGGACACCGGGAAATTCTCCACGGCCCGCTGCGTGTTGGCGCCCCACAGGGCGTCCTCGGGCACGAGCACCTCGCCCATCGAGTCGTGCTCGATGCGGAATCCGGGCTTGGCGTCGGTCATCGCGGGCCGCCGATGGTCAGCAGCGGCTGCCTGGGCGCGGTGACGTCCGCGAAGAAGTCGTTGCCCTTGTCGTCGACGATGATGAACGCGGGGAAGTCGCGGACCTCGATCCGCCAGACCGCCTCCATGCCAAGCTCGGGGTACTCGAGCACCTCGACCTTGGTGATGCACTCCCGTGCCAGCTTGGCGGCAGCGCCGCCGATCGACCCCAGGTAGAACCCGCCATGTTTGCGGCAGGCCTCGGTGACCGCGGCCGACCGGTTCCCCTTGGCCAGCATCACCAGCGATCCGCCCGCGGCCTGGAACTCGTCCACGTAGGAGTCCATCCGCCCGGCCGTGGTCGGCCCGAACGACCCCGACGCGTAGCCCTCGGGTGTCTTGGCCGGCCCCGCGTAGTACACCGCGTGGTCCCGGAGGTAGGCCGGCATCGGCTCGCCTCTGGCCAGGCGTTCTGAGATCTTGGCGTGGGCGATGTCCCTGGCCACGACCATCGGGCCGGTCAGCGCCAGGCGCGTCTTGATCGGGTACCTGGACAGCTCGGCCCGGATCTCGTCCATGGGCCGGGACAGGTCGATCCGCACGACGTCGGCATCGAGTTCCTCTTCGCTGGTGTCCGGCAGGTACTGCGCCGGGTCCGTCTCGAGCCGCTCGAGGAACACCCCGTCGCGGGTAATCTTGCCGAGCGCCTGGCGGTCCGCCGAGCAGGACACCGCGATCGCCACCGGACAGGATGCGCCGTGCCGGGGCAGCCGGATCACCCGGACGTCGTGGCAGAAGTACTTGCCGCCGAACTGGGCGCCGATCCCGGCCCGGCGCGTGATCTCCAGCACCTGCTGCTCGAGTTCGGTGTCGCGGAACCCGTGAGCGGCGACCGAACCGGCCGTTGGCAGCGTGTCCAGGTATCTCGCCGACGCGTACTTGGCGGTCTTCAAGGCGAACTCCGCGCTGGTCCCGCCCACGACGATCGCGAGGTGATACGGGGGGCACGCGGCGGTGCCGAGCGAACGGATCTTCTCCTCGAGGAACTTGGCCATGGCACCGGGGCTGAGCACCGCCTTGGTCTCCTGGTACAGGTACGACTTGTTCGCCGAGCCGCCGCCCTTGGCCATGAACAGGAACTTGTACGCGTCCCCGCCGGTCGCGTACAGCTCGATCTGGGCGGGCAGGTTGCTGCCGGTGTTCTTCTCCTCCCACATGGTCAGCGGCGCGAGCTGGGAGTAGCGCAGGTTCAGCTTGGTGTAGGCGTCATAGACGCCGCGGGCAATGTGCTCTTCGTCGCGCCCATCGGTGAGCACCTGCTGGCCGCGCTTGCCCATCACGATCGCGGTACCGGTGTCCTGGCACATCGGCAGCACCCCGCCCGCCGCGATGCACGCGTTCTGCAGCAGGTCGCGGGCCACGAACCGGTCGTTCCCGCTTGCCTCGGGGTCGTCCAGGATCGACCGCAGCTGCCGCAGGTGCCCGGGCCGCAGCAGGTGCGCGATGTCCCGCATGGCGGTCTCGGTCAGCAGCGCGAGCACGTCCGGCTCGACCTCGATGAAATCCCTCCCGAACGCGGAACGCGCGCTGATCCCGTCGACGGTGAGCTGGCGGTATTCGGTGGTGTCCTCGCCGAGCGGCAGCAGGTCGGCATAGCGAAATTCGGGCATGCGTCTCATCGTAGATCGGCGGCTGATGTGGCCGGGGGCGGCCGGCACGTCGTATGGCATGCGGGGACAGCCGGCATGTAGCCAGCCGTTCTGGGTAGCTGGAGGTCCGGATCTGGCTCAGCCAGGAGTGGGAAAACGAGGTTGCGGCATGACGAGCGTTCCCGATATCAATCTAAACGGCGTCGATATCAGCGAGGCGGCACGGCAGCTGGAGCTGGCGGTGCACGACGCGCAGGTGGCCTACGACTGCGTCGGCTTGGGGAACCTTGACCGCGCGCACGAGCACGCGATCACCGCGCGCATCGCTGCCGACGCTGCCGAGCACCTGCTGCGCGCCGCGCTGGAGGCGGGCGTGAGTGGCGAGGCCGCCAGCGAAGCCATCCTGGAGTAGCCAGCCTGGCCCGGCGGTCTGCTATTTAACCAGCTCACCTGGCCAGGCGGGGAAGCAGGAGGGCGGCGGCGGTGACCCCGAGGATCGTGACGCCGACCAGCACCACGGCGTCGAGCCCGAGGTGGGCCTGGGTGCCGATGAGCAGCCCGCGGAGCGCGTCCACCTCGTAGGACAGCGGGTTGACCTTGCTGATCGCCTGCAGCCAGCCGGGCATCAGCTTCTCCGGGTAGAGCGCGTTCGAGCTGAAGAACAGCGGCATGGTGATCGCCTGTCCGATGCCCATTAGCCGATCGCGCGACAGGGCCAGCCCGGCGATGCTCATCGACAGGCAGGAGAAGAACGCCGAGCCGAGCACGACGATTGCTGCTGCGCCGAGCAGATTGAGCGGGTTGTGGGTGAGCGCGACGCCGAGGATCGCGGACAGCACCACGATCACGATGGCCTGCACGATCGAGCGCACGCCCGCGGCAAACGCCTTGCCGCTGATCAGCGCGGCGCGCGGGGTGGGCGTGACCATCAGCTTGGTCAGCACGCCCGCGTCGCGTTCCCAGATGATCTGGATTCCGTAGAAGATCGCGATGAACAGGGCGGACTGGGCCAGGATGCCCGGGGCCAGGTAGGCCAGATAAGAGATGCCCTTCGGCGTCGGGATCGCGTGGATCTTGGTGAACGTCTCGCCGAAGATCAGCAGCCACAGCGCTGGCTGGATCGCGCGTGTATATAGCTCCGTCCGGTCATGGCGGATCTTGCGGATCTCGACCCAGCACAGCGTGACGATGCGGCTGAGCAGCCGGCGCACCACCCCCAACGGGGATTCGCCGGGCAGGCCGGTTAGTCCGGGGCTAGCCGAGACGGCGGGCGGTACGCCGGGCGCGGCGGACGTCACGGATGCCTCCCTTCTCCGGGTTGTCGTCGAGCGTGCCGCCGGTGTAGTGGCGGAACACGTCGTCCAGCGTGGTGCCGGCTCCGAGCGTGGCCTTGAGCATGCCCGGGGTCCCGGTGACGCGGATCGAGCCCGCGTGCATGAGCGAGACCCGGTCGCAGTAGGTGTCGGCCTCGTCCATGTAGTGCGTGGTCATCAGCACGGTGATCGGGGAGGACTCGCGCAGCCGGTCGATGAACTCCCACACGTCCGAGCGTGCGATCGGGTCCAGGCCGACGGTCGGCTCGTCCAGCACGAGCAGGCTGGGCGCGCTGACCAGGGCCTGGGCCAGCTCCAGCCGCCGGATCATGCCGCCCGAATACGTCTTGACCAGGCGCTGGGCGGCGTCGGCCAGGCCCATGGCGGCCAGCGCACCTTCGACACGCTCCGCGCGCAGCTTGCGCGGGACATCGAAGAGCCGGCCGAACAGCTCCACGTTCTCCCGGCCGGTCAGCGTGGCGTCCGCGGACAGCAGCTGCGGCACATAGCCGATCATCCGCCGGACCCGCATCGGGTACGCGACGGCGTCGGTGCCGAACACCGTCACGGTGCCGCCCATCGGCTTGAGCAGGGTGGTCAGCATCCGGATCGTGGTCGTCTTGCCCGCCCCGTTTGGTCCCAGCAGCCCGAACGTCTCACCCTGGGCAATCCGGAGGTCCACGTGGTCGACGGCGACGGGATCGCCGAAGCGGTAGGTAAGGCCGACGCACCGGACCGCGTCGCCACCAGGCGCGCCGCCGATAAGGCCATCTGGCGTCAGTTCCGGCGCCGACACGGCGGTGGCGTCGGGCGGCAGGCTCATAGATGCTCCATTTCGTCGGAGAGACGCAGCAGCGCGGGCACGGCGCCGGCCAGCGCCTGCTGGTCCTGCGGGGTCAGCCGCGCGAACGCCTCGCCCGCGAGCTCGGCGCGCAGATCGCGGAACTCGGCCAGCCGCTGCCGGGCCTTGTCGGTGGCGGTGAGCAGCGCGGTCCGGCCGTCGTGCGCGCTCTTCTCGCGGTTCATCAGGCCCGCCTCGGTGAGCCGGCCGACCAGCGTGCTGATCGTGTTCGGCGCCACCCGTAGTTCCTGAGCGGCATCGGCGACCGTTAGCCCGGGCCGCGCGGCGGCCAGCCGCAGCAGCTCCGACTGGGCCGGCGGCAGCGGCTGTTGCGTCCACGCCTGGCGGGCGGCACGGCGGGCGGTCCTGCGGATCACGCTGATCGCGGTGAACAGCTCGGCGGCTGCGTGCTGTCCGCCGAGGTCACGGCCAGCAATATCGTTCACAGAGCTAACTATATAACGGCCTCCGTGCCTGCGCGAGTGGCATTGCCACGGACTCTGTCAGCTACGGGTTTTGCCGGCCCGGATCATCTCCAGCGCCTGCCCCAGGCGATGCTGCCGGGTCTGCTCCTGCTTGGCGTCGGCGATCCAGCGGGCGTACTCCTTGCGGTGCGTGAAGGCCATGCGATCGAAGGACGCCTTGGCTTCCGGGTCTGCGGCAAGCGCCGCCGCGAGCGCCTCGGGCACCTCAACCTCGCGCGGCGGGCCGGACTGCCTCTACGAGCCGGGCTCGCCGGTCACGCCGCGTTCCGGCATCAGGCGCTCGCGATGTCATAGCTGAGCAGGTCGCCCGGCTGGCAGTCGAGCACCTCGCAGAGCCGCGTCAGGGTGCTGAACCGGATGGCCCTGGCGTGGCCGTTCTTCAGGATCGACAGGTTGACCACGCTGACGCCTACCCGCTCGGATAGCTCGGTCAGGGTCATGCCCCGGTCGGCGAGGAGCTTGTCGAGGTGGATGGAGATGGCGTGGGCGTCCGGGACGGCGGGCGGCACTACACCGTTCCCTCGAGATCGGCGCGCATGCCGGCACTGACCCGCATGATGCGGGCAAAGATGATCAGGCCCAGGCCGAGCCATTCCACCGGCCACGACCACCCCCAGGACGCGGGCCAGTGGACCCAGTCGACGTGCCAGGTGACCAGCAGGCTGAGCAGGTTCAGCCGGGCGAGCCCTTCGGCCAGGCTGGCCACCAGCCCGCCGGCCAGCAGCCACCAGCCCAGGGACAGCACCAGCCGCGCGGCCTGGGCGGTGTAAACGCCGTCTTGGGCGGCGGCGCGGGCCAGCCGCATCACGAGGTAGAGCGTGCCGACCCGAAGCAGGCCGGCTGGCAGCAGGGTGACCGCGAAGGCCAGGGCCTGCCCGGCGGTGGGATGGGCGGTGCCCAAAATCGCGCCGTTCCAGCTGGCTTGCACGCCGGGGGCAAGGCTGGAATGAATGAGCGCGCTGCCAGCGTGCTGCAGCAATGGTGGCGCGATGGTCACCCAGACGCGCGGCGTCAGGCCGGGCTGAGAGTTCAGGGTCGGGCCGAACAGGACTCCGCCTCGGGTCAAGGCCAGGATCACCTGGAGCGAGGTGAGGACGGCGGAGAACCAGAACACCCAGGTGGCCGCGGTGGCGAGTCGGTCCAGGGTGGCGAGTCGTTGCAGCCGGCTGTGCGGCGCCGTGGTGGATGCGGACATCGGAAGGGCCTCGCTTATCGACTATCGTTAATATCGATAATCGTAAACAACGAAAATCGTTATGGCAAGCGCGCAGCCTTGACGGGCGGGGTCACGAGGAAGACGGGCTTGCGGTCGGCAGCATGTCACTGTGTGGACGGCGGGTCCGGCTCAAGCAGGCGCCAGGGTGTCCAGGGTGGCTGTGGTCGCGGGGTCGAGGTGCACCCGAGAGACGGCCATGTTCTCCTCGAGGTGGGCGACGCTGGCCGTGCCGGGGATGAGCAGGATGTGCGGATCGTGGCGCAGCAGCCAGGCCAGGCCGACCTGGGCGGGTGTGCACACCAGGGTCGTTGCCGCCGCCACCACCGCCGGGTGCTCGGTCACCTTCGCCCTGCCGGGGAACCCCGAGCCGAGCGGGAAAAACGGCACCCACGCGATGTCGTGTTCCGCGCAGAGTGCGAGCAGGCCCTCGCCGGAGCGGTCGAGGACGCTGTAGGCGTTCTGCACGCAGGCGACACGCATGGGAAGCGCCTGGCGAAGCTGCTCCAGGCTGACGTTGCTGAGCCCGATCCCGCCGATCTTGCCCTCGTCGCGCAGCGCCGCCATCTCGGCCAGCTGACTGTCAAGGTCCACGAGCTGGTCGCCCTCGGCCTGGATCCCGGGCGGCCCGTCCAGCCGGCGGAGGTTGACCACGTCCACGCGGTCGACGCCCAGGCTTCGCAGGTTTGCCTCGACTCCGGCGCGCAGCTGCTCGGGTCGCTGGGCCGGGTGCAGTTTGCCCTGGGCGTCGTCCTCGGCGCCGAGCTTGCTCACGAGAACCAGGCTGTCCGGGTACGGGCTGAGGGCGGCGCGGATCAGCTCGTTGGCCAGGCCCGCGCCGTAAAAGTGGGCGGTGTCGATGTGGTTGACGCCGAGCTCGGCCGCTCGGCGAAGCACCGAGATTGCCGTCTGCCTGGGCGGAGCGGTGAGCCCGCCCGGGCCGGAGAGCTGCATGGCCCCATAGCCCATCCGGGCCACGGGCCGCCCGGCGAGCACGCCCATGCCGCCGGGCGGATTGCCGCCGGTGGCGTTCATGGCTCGATTATGGGGCTGGCTGCCCCTTGGCTGCGGCCTGGCCGTCGCCAGACGAAGACTGGCCGGTGCCGTTGCCCGCCGACTGCTGGCTGCCGTTCGCGGGCTGGCCGTCGGCTGCGGCGCTTGCCGCGGGACCCCCTGGGCCGGTCGCTGCCGGCATTCCCTGCTCGTCGTTCACGTACCGGCCGCCGCGCAGCAGCGAGGCGAATGCGGCGATCACCAGGATGGCCATCGCGGTGCTGAACACGATGACCAGGCCGTGGTGGAACGGGCCCGAGAGCAGCTGCGGGAAGAACTGCTTGCCGGTCAGCACGCTGACCTGGTGGGCGGGCAAGCGCGCGAGGACGCCGGTCGGGGCGAGCAGCTGGTGCACCGGGTTGTAGCCGAGGAACGCGGCGAACAGGCTGGAGACCGGGGGTGCCTGCCCGACCTTGAGCGCGAGCGCGTGCGGCACGCCGTGCGCCGTCAGGCCGTTGGTCAGCGTGGTCGGCAGCGTGCTGGCCAGGCCGACGATCATCAGCGAGAAGAAGATGCCGATCGAGAGCACGAAGCCGGAGTTCTGGAACGTCGCGAGCATGCCGGACGCGGCGCCGCGCTGCCGGGCCGGGACGCTGTTCATGATCGCGGCGGCGTTCGGCGCGGAGAACAGCCCCATGCCCGCTCCCGCCACGAAGATCAGCCCGGCGAAGGCCACGTACCTGAAGTTCGTGGGCAGGAGTATCAGCCCGCCGAACGCGGCGGCCGATACCAGCAGCCCGCCGGAGGCGAACGCGCGGGCGCCGTGCTTGTCGGACAGCTTGCCGGACAGCGGCCCGGAGATCACGAAGCCGCAGGTGAGCGGCAGCAGGTAGATGCCGGACCAGAGCGGCGTGTCCTTGAAGCTGTAGCCGTGCAGCACCAGCCAGATGCCCTGCAGCCAGATGATCAGCATGAACTGCAGTCCGCCCCGGGCGATTGAGGCCAGCAGGGTGGCCGCGTTCCCGGCCGCGAACGCCCGGATCCGCAGCAGCTTGAGGTCGAACATCGGCGCCTTGACCCTGAACTCGGTGACACAGAACGCCACCAGCAGCGCCACGCCGCCGATCAGACCGGTGAGCACCAGGGGATTGGTCCAGCCCATCGAGTGGCCGCCGTAGGGGATCAGCCCGTAGGTGATCCCGACGAGGATCCCGATCAGGCCGAGCCCGAACAGGACGTTGCCGAGCCAGTCGATCTTCGCCGGGGTCCGCGCGCCGACCTCGCGCAGGCTCAGGTAGGACCAGATCGTGCCGCCGATGCCGATCGGCACCGACACGATGAACACCAGCCGCCAGTCGACGGCCGCCAGCACCCCGCCCAGGATCAGGCCGATGAACTGGCCGGAGATGCCGGCCACCTGGTTGATGCCCATCGCCATGCCCCGCTGGTCGGCGGGGAAGGCATCGGTCAGGATCGCGGGGGAGTTGGCCATCAGCATCGCGCCGCCCATGGCCTGGATGACCCGGAAGCCGATCAGCCACAGCGCGCCGCCCGGGCCGGTCAGCGGGTCGAACGGGAGAAACAGCGCGCCGAGCCCGAAGACCGCGAAGCCCAGGTTGTACATCCGCACCCGGCCGTAGATGTCGCCGAGGCGGCCGAGCGTGACCACCAGCACGGCCGACACGACCAGGTAGCCCATCAGCATCCAGAGCAGGTAGCTGACGTTGCCCGGGGTCAGCGGGTCCAGCTTGATGCCGCGGAAGATCGCGGGCAGCGAAATGATCACGATGGAGGCGTTGACGGTGGCCGACAGCATGCCGACCGTCGTGTTGGACAGGGCTATCCACTTGTAGCGGTCGTTCCGCTCCGCGCCCACGTCCATGCCCACCGCGCAGTCTCCCTCTCCTCAAGCGGGCCGACCGCCTCCCCACGCACCCATCTTCGGCTGAGGGCTGCGGCGAATATTTGCTTAGACCAAACTAACAGACGGCCCAGCTCAGCAGGTAGCCATGGGACACCCGTCGGCACAGTCAGAACCCGGCCGCCGGCAACGGCATTCCGGGCCGCCGGAACCCCTGGAACGGCCTGCTCCGTCTTGTATCTTCTGAGGTGTGACCCCGCGACCCCCGCCACGCGATCTGCGCGCCTCCGACGCAGACCGGGAGCGGGTGATCACGCTCCTCAACGAGGCAGCCGGTGACGGTCGGCTGACCCTCAGTGAGCACTCGGAACGCGCCGAGCGCGCCTACGCGGCCAGAACGCTCGGCGAGCTTGCCGAGCTGACCACCGACCTTGCCGTGGCGTCGGCCCAGCCGATCCGGCTGGACGGCCGGAAGCCGATAGCGGGCATCTTCGGCAAGGAACGGCGCGACGGCCGCTGGGTGGTCCCCGAACGTCTCGGGGTGACCGCGATCTTCGGCGAGGTCGTGCTCGACCTGCGCGAGGCGGTGCTGCAGAGCCAGCGGGTCACCCTGCTCACCACCGTGGTCGGCGGCACCGTGCAGCTGATCGTCCCGGACGGGGTGGCCGTCGAGGTGACCGGCTCGGGCGCGCTGAGCAGGAGGAGCCAGAACGAGACGACGCGGGCAGCGCCGGATACACCGGTGATCGAGGTCCGTGGGTTCGCACTGGCCGGCCGCATCAAGGTGGTCAGGCCGCGGAAGTCGCGCTGGCGCGGAGCGCTTAATCGCCGTCGAAATTGACCGCGCTGTAGGCGCGCAGCTTCCAGAGCTGGTGCTCGCTGTGGATGTTGCGCAGCGTCCCCGACCGCGCGCGCATGACCAGCGAGTGCGTGGTAGCACCGCCGGAGCGGTACCGCACGCCGGCCATCAGCTCCCCGTCGGTGATGCCGGTCGCCGCGAAGAACGCGTCGTCCGACGCGACCAGGTCGTCGGTGGACAGCACCCGGTCGAGGTCGTGTCCGGCGGCGATCGCGCGGTCCCGCTCGGCCTCATCACGCGGCGCGAGCTTGCCGAGGATGACGCCGCCCAGGCACTTGATCGCGCACGCGGTGATGATCCCCTCCGGCGTGCCGCCGACCCCGAGCAGCAGGTCGATGCCGGTGCCCTCGCGCGCCGCCATGATCGCGCCGGCCACGTCGCCGTCGGTGATGAGCTTGATCCGCGCTCCCGCCGCGCGCACCTCCTCGATCAGGGCCTGGTGCCGGGGCCGGTCCAGGATGATCACGGTCACATCGTGCGATGAGCAGTGCTTGGCGCGCGCCACCGCGGCGACGTTCTCCGCGGGCGAGGCGTCGAGGTCCACCACGTCGGCGGCCTCCTGGCTGGTGACCAGCTTGGACATGTAGAACACCGCGGACGGGTCGTACATCGAACCGCGGGCGCTGACCGCGAGCACGGAGATCGCGTTCGGCATGCCGTTGGCGCACAGCCGGGTTCCGTCGATCGGGTCCACGGCCACGTCGCAGGCGGGGCCGCTGCCGTCGCCGACCTGCTCGCCGTTGTACAGCATCGGCGCGCGGTCCTTTTCGCCCTCGCCGATCACGACCACGCCGTCCATCGACACCGTGTTGATGAGCGTGCGCATCGCGTGCACGGCCGCGCCGTCGGCCCCGTTCTTGTCGCCGCGGCCCACCCAGCGCGCGGCGGCCATCGCGCCTGCCTCGGTTACCCGGGCCAGTTCCAGCGCGAGGTTCCGGTCCGGAGCCTCACTGGCCGGCGGCTCCGGCGGGTCGACGATGGCAGCAGCGATCTGATTCTCGGTCACAACGAGGCCCTTCCCTGGTCGCCGTGATGAAATCCTATTCATCGGCGGGCCCGCGTAGCCTGGAGGCTGTCCGCGGCCCGCTTGTGAAGGAGTGCTGCGAAACCGGATGACAACCGACCAGGGACAGCGGGCCGCGAAAGCGTCCGAACGCGGAGCCGCTACCCGGACCGCCCTGCTAGCGGCTGCGCGCGAGGTTTTCACCACCGAGGGCTATGCCCAGGCGGGCGTGACCGACATCGTGAACAAGGCGGGCGCCAGCGTCGGCAGTCTTTATCATCATTTCTCCGGAAAAGCTGATCTATTCCTCACCTTGTTTGAGGAACTCAACAAGGAGCACGCCGAGCGGACCCGCGTCGCGGTTCGCCGGGCCCGTGACGCCGGCATCAGCGACCCCAAGCAGCTTTTTCTGGTCGGCGCCCGGGAGTACCTTGCCGTGTGCGTGGAGCAGCGTGAGCTGTTCCGGCTGTTCGTGAGCGGAGACGGCCCGCCAGGGTTCGACCTCGTGCGGCAGCAGCGGATCGCCGACTGGGTGCGCATGAACACCGCTTTCTTTGTCCGCAGCGAAGAGCCACTTGACCAGGCCGTCGCGATCGTGATGACCGGCGCGCTCGGGCTTTGCGGCGCCGAACTGTCCCTCAGCGAGGACCCCGAGCACACCAGGAAGATAGCCGACGGCGTGATCGAGGTCCTGTCGCGGCTCGAGTCGCCGCGACAGCACGCGTAACGGCCCATCGGAAGAGTTCTTGCGCCGGTCAGAATGGCGCTTCGGGGTCGCTGCCGTCGGCGCGCTGTGCCATGGCCTCGGCAAGGCGGGCGCGGGCGCCCTCGAGCCACTCGGTGCATACCGTGGCGAGGCTCTCCCCGCGCTCCCATAGCTGCAGGGACTGCTCCAGGGTCAGCCCGCCGGCCTCCAGGCGCTTGACCAGCTCCGCCAGTTCGTCGCGCGCCTGCTCGTAGGGCGGCCGCTTGGCCTCGGGCCGTGCGTCCCCGCTGTCGGCTGCCGTCACGATGTCACCCTAGCGCGGCCGGCCCACAACCGAGGGTGCCTGCGCCGCGGGTGGTCGGCCCCGGCGATCTCAGCGCTGGCGCTATGGATTTGGCGGCTGATCGGCGGTGACCTTTAGCTGGTCATCGGCAAACCGGACAATCAGCTTCTCGTCGTGCGCCACCTCGGCAGCCGAGCGAACCACGCTGGAATCGCCGTGCTGCACGATCGCGTAGCCGCGGCGAAGCGTCGCCGCTGGTGACAGGGCGAGCAGCCGGGCCCGGGTGTGGCCCACGTCGTCGCTCGCCCGGTCCAGGGTCGCGGAAAGGCAGCGCCGCGCCCGTTGCGTCAGCGCGGTCACCAGTTCCTGCTGCCGTTCTACTTCGCGCACCGGATCCGCGAGGGCCGGCCTGGATTTGATGGCCGCCAGCCAGGACATCTCGCGGTCGAGCCTGCCCGCGACGGACCTGCGCGCGCGGGTGCGCAGCTGGGCTATGAGCGCGAGCTGCTCGCTGACGTCGGGCACCACCCGCCTGGCCGCATCGGTCGGTGTCGAAGCGCGCACGTCCGCGACGTAATCAAGGATCGGCGCGTCCTGCTCGTGCCCGATCGCGCTGACCACCGGTGTCCGGCACGCCGCCACCGCCCTGACCAGCGTCTCGTCGGAGAACGGCAGAAGGTCCTCGATCGACCCGCCGCCGCGGGTCACGATGATCACGTCCACGGCCTTGTCGGCGTCCAGTTGCTGCAGCGCCGCGACGATCTCTTCGACGGCATAGGGGCCCTGCACCGCGACCTGCTCGACCCGGAACCGTACCGCCGGCCAGCGCAGGGCCGCGTTCTTGAGCACGTCCCGCTCGGCGGCTGAGTCGCGCCCGCAGATGAGCCCGATCATTCCGGGCAGGAACGGCAGCGGCCGCTTGCGTTCGGCGGCGAACAGTCCCTCGGCGGCCAGGGTGCGCCGCAGCCGCTCCAGCCTGGCCAGCAGCTCACCGATGCCGACCGCGCGGATCTCCAGCGCGGTGAGCGAGAAGGAGCCCCTGGCGACGTTGAAGTCCGGCCGGGCCCAGATGACCACCCGGGCCCCCTCGGCCGGCGGCGGGTCGTTCGCGTCGAACACGGCCCGGGTGCAGACCACGCGTGCGGAGACGGCGGCAACCGGGTCGCGCAAGGTCAGGAACACGGCGTTGCCGCGCCGGTTCAGCTCCGCGATCTGGCCCTCGACCCAGACCCGCCCCAGGCGGCCGACCCACTCGCCGACCATCCGCAGCACAGTACGGACCGGGACCGGCGACTCCGGCGTGGTCTCCAGCGGCATGGTGCGGGTCAGGCTCCGTCGCTCTCAAGTTTGGCGATGCGGCGCTCGAACATCGTGAGCACGTCGGCCCGGCCAGCGTGGGCCTTCTCGTAGTCAATCAGCGTGTGCAGCTGGGCTGGGTCGAGATTCCGCAGCCGGGCGCGCAGCGAGGGAACGGTCAGGGTGTCATAGTTCGGCACCGGAAGCGAGGTTGCTGGCGCTTCCGGGGTAGTTGCTGGCGCTTCTGGAGCAACGGACGACTCCGTCGATGTTTGCCCCGTTACGGCGGCTGGTTCGGAGGCGACGGGTGGTTCGGGTACGACCTCGGCGACCTCACTGGCCTCGATTACCTCGGCGACCCCATCGGCCTCGATCACCTCGGCGACCTCACTGGCCTCGATGACCTCGGAGCCCTCAGGGGTTTCAGGTACCGGCGGAGTAGCGGCGGGCTTGGCCTCGGGCGTGTCCTCGCCGGGGATCAGCCTGACGTTCCCGGTCTCGTCGAGCGACCGCCACCTTGTCTCGTCCTTCACGGTGGTGGCGCTGGGCTGGGGCACCGGCTCCGCCGGGGCCGGCTGGGCGTGCTCCGGCTCCGCTGCCCGGCTCTTGATCCGGTCAGCCACGAGAAGCACCTGGCCGATCCCCGAGAACACGGCCCGCAAGGCCTGCGCAGGAGCTTCCTTAACGCGTTCACTGACCTGCTGCGGGATGCGCATAGTGATCTTCTCCCTCTGGCGTGTACGGTAACCCGTCGCGCCTTGTGGCTTACGGCAGCATGGCGGGCGCGTTACGGCAACAGCACATGACGCCTGCGAGATGATTCTCGTCAATCAGCACGCCCGCGCAATAGCGCGACCACGAAGTGTTGCGGATTTGAGTGATCCATCGTGCGCTCCGGTGCACTTGAGGAGTCCGCGACAGGTTCACCTACGATGGGTGTCATGTCCACTCGACGTGTCCTGCTCGCGAAGCCCCGCGGCTACTGCGCGGGGGTTGACCGTGCGGTGCAAACCGTCGAGAAAGCCCTGGAGCGCTACGGAGCGCCCGTATACGTCCGCAAGCAGATCGTGCACAACACGCACGTGGTGCGCGAGCTGGAGGGACGCGGCGCGATCTTCGTGGAGGAGGCCGAGGAGGTCCCCGAGGGCGCGGTGGTTGTCTTTTCCGCGCACGGCGTGGCGCCGCAGGTTCGGGAGGAGGCCGCCAAGCGCGGGCTGCACACGATCGACGCCACCTGCCCGCTGGTTACCAAGGTGCACAGCGAGGCCAAACGGTTCGCGGCCCAGGACTACGACATCCTGCTGATCGGGCACGAGGGCCACGAGGAGGTTGTCGGCACCACCGGCGAGGCACCGGCGCGGATCCACCTCGTGGACGGGCCCGAGGGCGGCACGAACGTCGAGATACGCGACCCGGCCAAGGTGGCCTGGCTGTCTCAGACCACCCTGTCGGTCGACGAGACGAACGAGACGGTGGCCGCGCTGCGCCAGCGCTTCCCGAACCTGCTCGACCCGCCGAGCGACGACATCTGCTATGCCACGCAGAACCGCCAGGTTGCCGTGAAGCGGATTGCCGCCGAGGCAGACCTGATCATCGTCGTCGGCTCGCGGAACTCGTCCAACTCGGTTCGCCTGGTCGAGGTGGCACTCGACGCGGGCGCTGCCGCCGCCTACCTCGTGGATGATGTCTCGGCCACCGATCCGGCCTGGCTGCAGGACGTCGAGACGGTCGGCGTGACCAGCGGCGCCTCGGTGCCCGAGGACCTAGTGTCCGGGGTGCTCGGCTGGCTCGCCGAGCAGGGGTTCGACACCGTCGAGGAAGTAGAGGCAGTGCAGGAGCGGATGGTGTTCGCGCTGCCGCACGAGCTGCGGGAAGGCGCAGCGGGCGGCTAGTTCCGGCCGCCCCCGGCGTCGCGGGGATCACGTTGCACGAACGGGTCCCGCTGCGCCGACGGCCCGCGCAGGCCCAGGTCGCCGCGCAGTTCCGCGCTCAGGTCGCGGACGCATTGCGGCAGCCCGCGCAGCAGCGCGATAACCAGGCCGATGACGACCCCGCTGAACAGCCATGGCGCAACCGCCGCCAGCGTGAGGACGATCCCCTCGGCGGCAGCCGTGAGCGAATGGCGCACAGTGTCCTCGTGCGACGTCAGCAGCTCGGCGATGACCAGGGCGGCCATGAAGACCAGCGGCGGCGTCAGCACCGCCGTCAGCAGCGCGTCGCGGCGGCTGTAGTAGGCCGCCAGCGCGCAGCCCGCCACAAAGCTCAGCCCGGCCAGCACCTCGAGATGCAGCCACCCGGCGGCCAGGGTGCCCACCAGGAACAGCAGGAACATCGCCACGACGGCGCCGCGCGCCGTCATTCGCGTCGCCGGAGGCATCACCGGCGTTGCCGGAGGGCTGTTGACGCTGCTCCCGGGCTGCGGCGCGGGTTCTCCCGAGGCCGGCGCCGGGCCTGGTTGCTGGCGGCTTGGCCGCTCCCCCTGCGGCAACCTGCCTCCTCCCGTTCGCGGCGGTCCTGCCGCCGTCAGCTCGCCGCGCCCATCACCCGGGGCCCGCTCACCAGCTGTGGTGCGGCCTTGTCGGCGAGCGCTGAGCCCGCTCCCGCGACGAGTTCGGGGTCTGCATCGGGGATCAGGTCGGCCGCGGACAGGGCACGGACGGTCTCCTGCACCGGCGTGGGCGCGTTGAGCTCCGCCTCGACCACGCCAAGCTGACTCAGTTTGCGGGCGCTCACCAGAACCCGGCCCTCGAGCGAGCCGATCGTCTTGTTATAGCTGGACACCGCGTTCGTCAGGGCCTTGCCGAGGCCGTCCACGTGCTTGCCCAGGCCCGCGATCCGGTCATACAGCTCTCGTCCCAGGTCGAAAACGGCACGGGCGTTCTCAGACAGCGCCTCCTGCTGCCAGGCGTACTGCGCGGTGCGCAGCATGGTGATCAGCGTCGTGGGAGTGGCGATGTGCACCCTGTGCGTGATCGCGTGCTCCAGCAGCGCCGGGTCATGCTCGAGCGCAGGCGCCAGGAAAGCCTCCCCGGGAATGAACAGCACCACGAACTCGGGCGCGGGGCTGAGCGCGGCCCAGTAGGCCTTGGCGGCCAGCCGGTCCACGTGCTCGCGAAGGTGCCTGGCGTGCGCGTCCAGCCGCTTCTCGCGCACCGAGTCGTCGGTGGTCTCGGCAGCCTCCAGGTAGGCGGCGAGGGAGACCTTGGAGTCCACCACGATGTTCTTCCCGCCCGCCAGCCGGATCACCATGTCCGGGCGCACCAGCCCGTCGTCGGTGGTCACGCTCACCTGCTCGTCAAAGTCGCACCTGGCGTTCATGCCGGCCATCTCGGCCACCCGCCGCAGCTGCATCTCGCCCCACCTGCCGCGGGCCTCGGGCCGCCGCAGCGCCGTGACCAGGGCCTGGGTCTGTGCGCGCAACTCGTCCGAGCTCTGCCGGGCGACCATCACCTGTTCGGTGAGGGCGGCCGCGGACCTGATCCGGGCCTCGTCGCTCTCGCGCAGTTGCAGCTCCACCCGGGCGAGGGTTTCCCGAAGCGGCTGGACCATGTGCTCCATGGCAGCCTTGCGCGTGTCCAGCTCGCCCGCCGCCCGGGCGTTGGCGGCCTCCAGCCGGCCTGCCGCCATCTCAATGAACCGCCTGCCGCTCTGGTCCAGTGCCTCCCCGGCCAGCGCCTGGAAATGCTCGGCGGCGGCCGTCTCGCCGACCCCTCGGCTCCGCGCGTAGAGGTAGCCGATGAGCGCGCCGAGGGCCGCACCGAGCAGAAGCCCGGCCAGCAGCGAGATCGTGTTCATATCTCGCCATGCTTGCAGCCTCCGCCGACAGTTTCCGCCACGACACGCCCGGGCCCGCCGGGGCGCTTCAAACCCGCATGTCCGCGTATCGGCCATTGCGCCGCTGGTGCGCAGGGTCCGAGGGACGGCGGCGTTGCGCCTAGACTCGCCCGGGTGAGCCTGTCCATCGGCATCGTCGGCCTGCCCAACGTCGGCAAGTCCACCCTGTTCAACGCGCTGACCAGAGCGACCGTGCTGGCGTCCAACTACCCGTTCGCGACGATAGAGCCCAACGTGGGAATCGTCGGCATCCCGGATCCGCGGCTCGACGCGCTGGCCAGCCTGTACGACTCGGCCAGGATCGTCCCGGCCACGGTCAGGTTCGTGGACATCGCGGGCCTGGTCCGCGGCGCCTCGCAGGGACAGGGCCTGGGCAACCAGTTCCTCGCGCACATCCGGGAGACCGACGCGATCTGCCAGGTGGTCCGCGTGTTCACCGACGCGGACGTGAGCCACGTCGACGGCGGGGTATCGCCGGAGCGGGACATCGAGACGGTGGTCACCGAGCTGATCCTGGCCGACCTGCAGACGCTGGAGAAGGCCGTGCCGCGGCTGGCGAAGGAAGCGAAGTTCGCCAAGGACCCGGCGCGGCTGCGGGCCGCCGACGCAGCGGCCAAGGCCGAGCAGGTGCTCGACGGCGGGACGACGCTGTTCGCCGGGGCCGCGGCGGCCGGGATCGACGTGGCCGACGTGCGCGAGCTGCAGCTGCTGACGGCGAAGCCGTTCGTGTACGCGTTCAACGAGGACGAGGCCGAGCTTGCCGACTCGGAGCTGCGAAAACGACTTGCGGAGCTGGTGGCGCCCGCGGAGTCGGTGTTCCTTGACGCGAAGACCGAGGCCGAGCTCGCCGAGCTGCCCGAGGACGAGGCCGCCGAGCTGATGGCCGGCCTCGGGCTCGGTGAGCCGGGGCTGGCCCAGCTCGCCAAGGCCGGATTCGCGGCGCTCGGCCTGTCGACGTTCCTCACCGCGGGCCCGAAGGAGGCGCGGGCCTGGACGATCCGCGCCGGCGCGACCGCGCCGGAGGCCGCCGGCGTGATCCACACCGACTTCCAGCGCGGGTTCATCAAGGCCGAGGTGGTCTCGTTCGATGACCTGATGGCCGCGGGCTCGATGGCCGCCGCCCGGGCCGCCGGCAAGGTGCGGATCGAGGGCAAGGACTACGTGATGCGCGACGGCGACGTCGTCGAGTTCCGCTTCAGTCCAGCATCAAAGGGCTAGCGCCGGAACCGCCTGTAGTGAGGAAGAACTGCCCACTACACCAACATCAGGCAAGGCAGGCGGCTGCCATGCAACCTCGGCCCGGTCAGGTTATGCGCGCACGGTGTCGGGGAGCTTGCCGGCCGTCCCGAGCTTGTAGGCGATGATCATGTTCCGTTGCGTGCGGGACTGCGCGGCGCCGGCGCCGGCGATGACGTAATCGCCGTCGACGGCGACGGGTGCATTGGTCGGTGCGGACATCGGCGTCTTGAACAGGATCGCGCCGCTGGCCGCGTCGAGCGCGTACAGGTAGCCCTTGAACGTGGTGGTGAACACGACGTCGTTGGTCACCGTCGCGGCGCCGAACGGTGAGGACGGAAGCGGGGTGTCCCAGATGACGGTGCCCGTGTCCTGGTTGACCGCGACCATCTCGCCGACGGCGTTGTAGAAGGCTTTGTACTGGCTGGCAATCGACCCGGCGAAGCCGGTCGGGCTGGCCGGCAGCGCGAAGTCGTTGACGGCGGCGAAGGTGGTGGAGCCGTTGCTGGCCAGCTGGGTCAGCATGCCGCCGTAAAGGCTCGGCTCGAGGCAGTACTTCGCGGGCAGGGGGTCGTGTGATGTGGGGGTGGCGTGCTCGGTGAGCAGGCCGTCGTTCTGGTGCCCGTCGTGCCCGCCCACCGGGCGCTGCCACAGCAGCTTGCCGGTCTGCGCGTCCAGCTCGATTATGATTCCGGCCTTGCCGCCGTCGATCACCACCGGCCGCCCGTCCGCGGTGGTCAGCACCGGCGGGTTCTGCAGGTCCCAGTCGTACAGGTCGTGCGGGGTGAGCTGGTAGTACCACAGCAGCTTCCCGGCCGGGCTCAGCTTGACCACCGAGTCGGTGTACAGGTCCGGGCCGGGCCGGCTGCTCCCCAGCGGGTAGCTCGTGGTGCCGAAGATCGGGGCGGGGTTGCCGATGCCCAGGTAGATGTTGCCCTGGGCATCGAACGACGGCTCATACCAGAGCCCGCCGCCAGAGTTGACGCTTGGGTTGCCCCACAAGTTCTGGTCCTGGTTCCAGGACCACTCCGGCGCGCCGGTCTTGGCGTTCAGCGCCCACAAGATCCCCTGGCCGCCGGCGCCGTATACCGTCTTCACGTTGGCCGGCACGGTGGACACGTACACGGTGCCGTTGTCGAAGCCGGGCGCCATGGCGATGCCCTCGTGGTCGTTGCCGATCAGCGTCCGGCTCCACAGCTGCGCCCCGGTCCTGGCGTCCAGGGCGACCGCCGCCTTGGCGGTGGCCGCGTACACGACCTCGCCGACCACGTTGACACCGTCCGGCCCGCCGTTCGGCGAGTCGTAATCGTGCGTCCACAACACCTTGCCGCTGGCCAGGCTGATCGCGAACACGTCGGAGTCCAGGTCCTGGACGTACACCACCCCGTTCACGATCACCGGCGTGGTCGCGTAGGCCCCGTCGGTATGGGTCGTGTTCATCGTCAGCGGCACGGTCCACGCCACCCCGAGCTTCGAGACGTTCGCACTGGTGATCGCGCTGGCCACGTAGCGGTTGCTCGTCAGGTCGGCGTCCGGCTGCGTCCAGCCCGCCGCGGGTCGGCCCGTGGCGGGCGGGGCGGTCCCGGTGACCGGCGTGCCGTGCTTGGATGGGCACGCCAGCGCGCGCGAGCTGCTGCTGGTGCTGCTCGAACACCCGGCGATCAAGCCCGCCGCGACCAGCAACGCCGCACCCGTCACCGCGAGCCGGCGCCTGCCGATCGCACTGGCCTCATTGCCCATGGCTCACCATCCGTGTTCACGTCCTTGGACAGGTCACCATCAGGCTGGCACGTCCGGCCCGGTCTGCGGAGGGGTGGAACTACCCACACCCCAGGATGCCGAATCGTCACTCAGCCGAGTTCCGTTTCAACGCGCAGGGCCATGAACGCGAGGCGCCGTGCTGGATGCCGTTCGCGTGATCATCTAGAGCCCGCGGCCGTGAGCACGGCGAGAACCATCGTGGTTATGGCCGCCAGCCCGTGGCTGGCGGGGATGAGAATTGCCAGCTGTGCCCGCCGCTGCCGCGCGGCCCTGGACGGGGCATCGCGTGCCCGGGCAACCACGTCCTCGACGAGCTGGCTGAGCAGCACGTCATCGGTGAGCGCACGGTTGAGCATCTCGTCGGTGGGCCCGCCGGTCAGTGCATCTTCGGCGGGGGCGGCGAACGCGTCGTCATATGCCGGGCCGCCCCCGCCCGCGTGGTCCGGGCGGGTGCCGGCATCGGCGCGGTGGGCGGGGAACGGCGTCCAGACCGTGACCGTGGAAACGCCGAGCCCGATCACCACCATCAGCAGGCCGACAGCCAGCCAGGCCAGGACGATCCAGCGGGTAACCAGATAGCTGACCCACACCAGCAGCCCGGTGCTGGCCATGCCGAAGTGGGCGAAGACCACCCGGGGTGCCAGCCGGTCGCTGGCGCGCTGCCGCCGCAGGCCACCGCGGACGATCCAGGTGCGGAGCATGTATCCGCCGCTGACGGCGTCGAACAGCCAGGTGCCGAGCGTGACGAAGGCAAGCGTCCGGCCGGGCGCAGCGGCCGCGCCCGAGTGGATGTACTCCAAACCCGCTAACGCGGCTGCCTCGGTCGTAACGGTCATAGCCTCTCCCGGGGTGATGGCAGCGTATCCGCCCGAGTGCGGCCGGACCAGACCATCGGGGCGGCGCCGCGTTCCGGCCCAAGAAGAGTCCGGGCACCGGCGGTCACGCGGTCGTCCGGGCCTTCATAGACTCCAGAGCCATGAGCACCGAGCCAGTGAGCACCTCCGCCGACAGCCCCGAGCCGCCGGCCGCCCGGCAGGTCCGCCAGGAGCGCACCTTCCATGGCGACACGTTCGTCGACGAGTACGCGTGGCTGGCCGACAAGGAAAGCCCCGAGACGATCGCCTTCCTCGAGGCGGAGAACGCCTACACCGAGGCGATGACGGCGGGTCAGGAGGATCTTCGCGAGGCCATCTTCGGCGAGATCAAGGCGCGGACCAAGGAAACCGACCTGTCCGTGCCGAGCCGCAAGGGCGGCTGGTGGTACTACGTGCGGACGATCGAGGGCCAGCAGTACCCGGTGTTCTGCCGCCGGGCCGTCCGCCCGGACGACGCCGGACCGCCGGTGAGCGAGGACGGCGCGCCGCTGGACGGCGAAGAAGTGCTGCTGGACGGCAACGAGCTGGCAGGCGACGGGCAGTTCTTCGCGGTCGGCGCCTACAGCGTGAGCCCCGACGGCCGGCTGCTGGCTTACTCCACCGACTTCTCCGGCGGGGAGCGCTTCACGCTGCGGGTCAAGGACCTGGTGACCGGCGAGACCGGGGCCGACGAGATACCGGACACGTTCTACGGCGCGTCCTGGTCGCTGCACGGCACGGCGCTGTTCTACACCACGGTCGACGACGCCTGGCGGCCGTTCCGGGTGTGGCGGCACATAGTCGGCACCGTCGCGGCCGACGACGTCCTCGTCTATGAGGAGAGCGACGAGAAGTTCCGGGTCGGTGTCGGCCTGACCCGCAGCGAGCGCTTCCTGGTCCTGTCCGTGGCGAGCTCGGTGACCAGCGAGGCGTGGCTGCTCGACGCCGCGCAGCCCGAGGGCCAGTTCACGATCGTGACGCCGCGGCGGCAGGGGGTGGAATACCACGTCGACCACCAGATCGCCGCCGACGGGACGGACCAGCTGCTGATCCTGCACAACGACCACGCCGAGAACTTCGAGCTCGATGTCGCGCCGCTATCGGACCCTGCGGCCCGCACGACACTGATCCCGCACCGCGCCGACACACGCCTGCTGGACATGGACGCGTTCGCCGATTACCTGGCGGTGTCGTTCCGCCGGGACGGGCTCACCGGTGTACGAATCCTCCCCCGTGGCGGCAGCGAGTACGAGGTCACGTTCCCCGAGCCGATCTTCACCGCGTTCCCCGGCAGCAATCCGGAGTACGACTCGAGCGCGCTGCGGCTCGGCTACGTCTCGCTGGTCACGCCGGACTCGGTCTACGACTGCGACATGGCCACCGGCGAGCTCACCCTGCTCAAGCGCCA
>Ga0209333_1000022_pt1 | contig 92215 bp, 88 predicted proteins | sample BlaSpr_A8_OM2_O3_FD_187982 | JGI IMG/M metagenome (GOLD analysis project Ga0209333, IMG submission 187982) | Forest soil microbial communities from Thunder Bay, Ontario, Canada - Black Spruce, Ontario site 2_A8_OM2_O3 (SPAdes) (version 2) | ecosystem: Environmental > Terrestrial > Soil > Boreal... | reverse complement strand
GCAGGCACCTTGCCTGTTCGGCAAAGTGCCTGCTCAGTGGCGGAGGCTCGGGGATTTGAACCCCGGATGGGCGCGAACCCAAACCGCATTAGCAGTGCGGCGCCATAGACCGGACTAGGCGAAGCCTCCCAATGACCCAGCGGGGTCCGACCCAGGGTACCGGTACCGGCAGAGCGCCGGCAAAGCAGATCGTGCAGGTGGCCACCGGGGGATCAGCGGGCCTCGACCACCTCGTAGTCGCCGTTGGCGTATGCGTCCCGGATCCGGGTCTTGGCGAACTTGCCGACGCTGGTCTTGGGCACCTCGGTGATGAACGACCACCGCTCGGGCAGCTGCCAGCGCGGTATCTGCGTCGACAGGAATTCCCGCAGCTCAGTGGCGGTGACGGTGGCGTCCGGTGCCAGCACGACGGCGGCCAGCGGCCGCTCGCCCCACTTCTCGTCCGGTACGCCGATCACCGCGGCTTCGGCGACCTGCGGGTGGGCCATCAGCATGTTCTCCAGTTCCATCGACGAGATCCACTCGCCGCCGGACTTGATCACGTCCTTGGCCCGGTCGGTGAGCGTGACGTAGCCGAGCCGGTCGATGGTCCCGACGTCGCCGGTGCGCAGCCAGCCGTCGTGGAACTTCGCCGGGTCGTCGTCCTTGTAGTAGCTCCCGGTCACCCACGGCCCGCGGGCCTCGATCTCGCCGACCGCCTCGCCGTCGTGCGGCAGCACCGTGCCATCCGGGCCGACCAGTCTGCCTTCGACCCCGCACATCAGCCGGCCCGCGGTGTCGCGGTAGCGCCACGCCTCTTCCTCCGGCGTGCCGGCGGGCGGGTGCGCGACGCTGCCGAGCGGCGAGGTCTCGGTCATCCCCCAGGCCTGCACGATCCGGACGCCGAGTTCCTTCTCATACGCCTCCTGCAGCGAGTGCGGCACCGCGGAGCCGCCGCACGGCACCAGCCGCAGCGAGGACAGGTCCCCGCCGTTCGAGCGCACGTATGCCAGCAGCACATTCCAGATCGTGGGCACGGCACCGGCGATCGTCGGGCGCTCCGCCTCGATGAGCCGGACCAGCGGCTCCGGCTGCAGGAACCGGTCCGGCATGATCAGGTCGGCCCCGGCCATCACCGCCGCGTACGCCAGCCCCCAGGCGTTCGCGTGGAACATCGGCACCACCGGGAGCACCTTGTCCCGCTCGGACAGCGCGAACGTGTTGCCGTGGCAGACGGCCATCGAGTGCAGGTAAGACGACCGGTGGCTGTAGACGACGCCCTTCGGGTGCCCGGTGGTCCCGCTGGTGTAGCACATCGCCGCCGCGGACCGCTCGTCCAGCTCGGGCCAGTCGAACGTGCCGGGCTGCGCGGCGAGCAGGTCTTCGTAGGAGTGCACCTGACGGCCGGTGGCAGCCAGGTCATCCACGGGGCTAGGCGTTCCAGGCTCTGGACTTGTCACCAGGACGTGCCGGATTGCCGGGGCATGCGGAAGGACCTGGGCCAGCAGTGGCACCAGGGTGGCGTCGACGATCACCACATCATCCCCGGCGTGGGTGGCGATGTAGCCGATCACCTGGGGGTCGAGCCTCAGGTTCAGCGTGTGCAGGACCGCGCCCATGGACGGGATCGCCAGGTAGGCCTCGAGATGCTCAGCGTTGTTCCACATCAGCGTGGCCACCCGCTGGTCGCCGTCGACGCCGAGGCTGCGCAGGGCATTTGCGAGCTGGGCGGCCCTGGTGCCGGTCACGCCGTAGCTCTGCCGCCGGGTGCCCGAGGACGTGCAGGTCACCACCTCGCGGTCGGCGTACGCCGACGTGCCGTAGCGCATGATCGCCTGCACCGTGAGCGGAACGTCCATCATCGTGCTCTGCACTCTGGCCACCTCCTGCGGTGTGCCCGGTACCCGCCCCTGATGGGCCGGAATGCCCCTGGGGTGGATAGTGCCACGCTAGCGGGAAAACGTCACCACCGGCCCGGTCTGGCCGGTCAGTCGGCCTGCAGCTCGGCGTCGATCCGCAGCTTGGCGACGGCGCGTGAGACCGTGCTCTTGACGGTGCCGAGACTTACCCCGAGCGCGGCTGCGACCTCCGCCTCGGTCATGTCCTCGAAGTAGCGGAGCACCACGGCCGCGCGCATCCGCTGCGGGAGCCGGTCGACGGCCCGGCGCAGCGTGTCGGCCATGTCACTGCTCCCCGTCTGGTCCGCGACCGCCTGGTCGGGGATCTCGTCGGTGGGGTATTCCTCCAGCCTGCGGCGGCGCCACCACGAGATGTGCGTGTTGACCATGGCGCGGCGGACGTAGCCGTCCAGCGCGCTCCGGTCCTCGATCCGGTCCCAGGCCAGATACGTCTTTGCCAGCGCCGCCTGCACCAGGTCCTCGGCGTCCGCGCGGTTTCCGGTCAGTAGATATGCGGTCCGCAACAGTGACCGACTACGGGCCGTTACGTAGTCGCGGAAGCCGGGGTCGTCGAACCCAGGCCGGTTCGGCCGCTGTGCCAGCACCTGCCCGTTGGTATGGCTCCGCTGCGCGCCGACGCTTTCCCCCTGGTCAACGCCTGCGACGCCCCGAGTTGCTGCGGCTGGATCCGCGCGTGCTTCCACCACGAAGTGATCGCCCCCGACGCTCACATTCTAACGGTACTCGCCGCCGCCGTTAACGGGTGACTACCGCTTGTAACGGCGCGTCGTCTTTCTGGAGATACACAAGTGACGGCTACGCGGCCTCGCCGCCGGGACGCACATGTGTGACTTCCAAATGGAAAAGGCGTGAATCGCTTGACGTGGGCAGTGCCAGGTAAGCATGGTCATTTAGGCTGGGTTGGTTACCCAGGTTGTATGCGCCGCCGGGCTGGCAGCCCGCGCGGCCGGATAGGGGCGGATGAGCCGGGCAGATGACCCGGCCGGGGCGGGCACGACGCCGGGCCGGTAACCCGCGGGACTACCGGCCGGGTGGCATGGGGCTGGGCCGCGAGCCTGGCAGGGGAGGGCCGATGCTGGACGTCCAAGGCGACTTCCGGTGCTGCGATCGCTGCACCGGGAACGCCACGGCCGTACGCGCGTCACGGCGGCGAATGCTGAAGGCCGCGGTGCGCACGACGCACGACGGGTCCTCGGACCCGGAGGCTGACCAGGCCGCCGACTTCCCGACGCCCGGCAAGCTGCCGCGGGCGGTCACCGGCACGGTCCGCGACGTCAGCCCGCACGTGCTGGTGATCGGGAACGGCGCCAGCGAGACCCGGATCGCGCTCACCTCCGACGCGACGGCCTGGCGTGGCGCCCCGCTGGACCCGTCCGGGGTGCAGCCGGGCGACCAGGCGGTGGTCCGGCTGCGTCCTTCGCAGCGCAGCGTGGCCGACCGGATCTGGGCGAACATCGGCCGCGTGACCGGCGTCATCATCGAGCGCGAGGCGGACAGCCTGCTGGTAGACGAGGGCAAGACGAAGCCGCGCCAGTTAGTGACGATTCCGGGTGCCGCGTCTGGCCGGGTCCAGGTGCGCTTCCCGAACCTCGAGCCCGGTTATCTGCTCGACGTCATCGGCGTGCGGCGGCCCGGCGAGCTCGAGGCACGGATACCAGCGACGTCCCAGCCCGCTTACCCCGTCGACCAGATGCCCACACCGCCGATGGTGACCGGCCGGGTACCCGCCGCGATCAGCGGTTCCGCCACCTGGCATGAACCGGTAGACGAGCCACCCGGGCTGCTGGGCGTGTCGTACCCGGCCCTCGACCCGGGGTCCGGGTGCGCCGAGGACCCGGTCGGGAGCGTCGCGCCGCAATTCGTGCGCATGCCCTACCTGGCCGTGGGCAGCGTGCTGCAGGTCAGCAACGACTGCGCCAAAAGCTCGTGCACGCTGTCGGTCACCGGCTGTGCCGCCATCGCCCGGCTGTTCAACGACCGGTGCGTCACCTGCGGTACCTCCCCCCGGGGCCGTATCGCCGACCTGACCCAGGCCAGCTTCATCGCGCTCGGCGGCGAACTCGAGCGCGGCTGCTTCAACGCGACGATCACGATTGGCCGCTGACGATGCTTGGCCACGCAGTGCTCGAGATCCGGGAGGCTCAGGTTCCGCTGCTGTCGGCCATGCTCCTCGGCGGGTGCGCGGCCAAGCTGGCGCGTATCCTGCGCGTCGGGTCGATGGACGCCGGTCTCGGCCCGACCGCACTGTTCCCTCTCCGGCTGCGGCGCCCGGTCGCGATCACGACCTGTGCCGTCGAGTTCGCCTGCGGCGTGGCGCTGATCGTCACCGCCGGGGGCCTGGGCCGGGGCGGGCCCGCGACCGCCGTGCGGCTCGCCACGTCGCTGCTGTTCCTGGTCGCCACGTGCGCGCTGATCGAGCTTCGCACCAGCCATCCCGAAACCGGCTGCGGGTGTTTCGGTGAATTCAGCAGGGCCCCGGTGAGCGGGCGCACGCTGGCCAGGTCGGCCTTTTTTGCCGCCGCGGCGCTGGGCACGATCGGGCTGCCCCCGTTGCGGGCGCCGCACCCCGGTGCCGATGCGGCCAGGCTGCTGGGGATCTTCGCGATCGAGCTCGCGGTGATCGCCCTGCTCTCACCGGAGCTTGGCGAAGCGCTCACCCGGCTCGGCTACTCCGAGCCGTGTGAACTGCGCAGGCTGCCGACGGTCCGGACGCTGGCCGCCCTGCGCCGCAGCTCGCAGTGGCGCAAGCGGGCCTGGCTGATCACCACCGAGGTGCCGGTCGACATGTGGCGGGAACTGTGCTGGCGGTACGTGGTGTTCCCCGCCCGGATCGGCGACCGGGCCACCGAGATCATCTTCGCGGTCTACCTGCGTCCGCACCGGCCGGTGATCAACAGCGCCCTGGTCGACTCGGCAACGGGCGAGGTGCTGGCGTGGCCTGCGGCCCCGGCCCGGCGCAGGCGGCTCTTCGCGGCGAAGCCGCTGTGGGCCGGTCCCGGGTCGGCGGGCGCAGGCGGCGTAAGCGCAGACGCTGGATCTGATTCGGCGTCCGCCCCCCGGGGTGGGCATGGGCCTGCCTCCGGGACCGGGCCCGGGCCCGGCTCCGGGCTGGGGCCAGGGGGTCGCCGGATTCCGGCGGGCATGCTCTCGGCCCCGAGTGATCCCGGCTATCACATCCCCACGGTCATGAGGGAGCCCCCGGCCCATTCGTCGCCAGACGATCTGCCATTTTCTAGCGATCTATAGCTGGCCTTCTAGACGGGGCAAGAATTCCGCAGAACATGCGCCACGCCGTGCCTCGTTGAACCCCGGGCTGATGTCCCGCTCGAGGCGTCTCAGGCCGGCTGGGCGCGCAGGAAACGGCCGAAATGGGGGACGGTAAAGGCAATCAGGCCGCGCTCCGAGCTGTAAATCAGCCCCTTCTTGATCAGGCTGTCCCGGGCCGGGGAAACGCTGGACGGCTTACGGCCAAGTTCCTCGGCGACCTGGGCGGTCGGCACCGGCTCGTCGCCAAGCTGCGCCATCGCCCGCATGTACTCACGCTCCGCAGGCGTGGCGCGCTCGTACCTGCTGCCAAAGAAGCCGACCGCGAGCTCGCCGGCCGCCACCGGGGTGGCCACGGTGACGTCGGCGGCGGTCACCGGGCTCGCCGCAGCGACGTCCCAGGTCACCTTGCCGTAGGCCTGCACGAAGTAGGGGTACCCGTCGGCCGCCACGTACAGCGCGTCCAGCGCCGCGGCCTCGAAGTCCGCGCCCTCGCGCCGGGCGGGAGCGAGCAGCGCGAAGTCCGCGGCATCCCGGTCGAGGCGGTCGATCCGCACGTACCGGAACAGCCGCTCGGAGTAGCTCTTGCTGGCGGACAGCACGGAAGGAAGGTGTGGCAGCCCGGCCCCGACCACGATCAGCGGGCCGCCGGTCTGCGACAGCTCGTGGCAGGCCGCACAGAGCGCAGAGACATCGGGCGCGGGCACGTCCTGCATCTCGTCCACGAAGAGCGCGATGCCCACCGAGAGGTCGGCGGCGACCGAGGCGGCGTCGGTCAGCAGCTCGGTTAGGTCGATCTCGAGGTCACCGGAATCGGCCCGGCCATGTGAGGCGGGTACGTCGATGCCCAGGTGCGCCGCGTACGACCCCTTCGGCGCGGCAGGGTCGCGGATGGTGAATGCCTTGAGAACGCCGAGAAACTGGTCGATCCGGTCCGGCGCCCGGTGCCTCGGCGCGAGCTCGCGCACGGCCATGTGCAGGGCCGAGGCTATCGGCCGCCTGATCGACTGCTCCGGCCGCGCCTCGATCTTCCCGGTTCCCCAGAGTCGCTGCATGGCCATCGAGCGGAACGCATTCAGCAGCACGGTCTTGCCGACGCCACGCAGCCCCGTAAGAACCATGCTGCGTTCCGGCCGCCCGCGGGCGACGCGTTCAAGCACCACCTCGAACTGGCCGATCTCGCGATCGCGGCCCGCGAGTTCCGGCGGGCGCTGGCCAGCTCCTGGGGCATAAGGATTGCGAACCGGGTCCACGGCATTGGAGCCTATTGCCTGATCTAGCGCTTTCCTTAGATTGACTTAGAAAGCACTCGTCGGCGTGTCGCAGCAAGCCCGCCGAGCCGTACCGGAGGCGGGGCCACGCGCCCCCAGTACGGCCCGGACGGACGATTCAGCCGGACGCTCAGGCTGCCCGGCTTAGTGCAGCAGCCGCAATGTGTTGGTGGCGTCGTCGACGTAGTAGACGCCGCCGTCCCGCGGCACCACGGCCAGGCCGAACAGAGCGCCGGAGCCGGGCGGACTGCCGGAGCGGTCCAGGAAGCGGTGCGCGACCTGAGTCCCGCCTGTTGACGTCTCGACGATCCGGCCATCTCCGCCGTTGACGGTGAGCACGTCGCTGTTCGGCGCGATGACCAGGCCCAGCGGTGCGTTGAGCCTTCCGCCCGAGGTCAGCACGAACCCGGTGCCAGCGCTCGACATGCGCGTTGCCGCGTACGGGATGCCAGTGATCCGGTTCTCCCCGGTGTCAGCCACGTAGAGCGTGCCGTTGCGGTCAAGGCCTACGCCGGTCGGCCCGATGATGAACGCAGACGCGTTGGTCTGCTCCGAGAAACCGGAGCCGATCTTGGTCACCGCGAGGAGCTTCGGCGGGCTGTTCCAGTACGTGCGGACCAGCAGCCGGAGCACGGTGCCCCTGTTCACCACCGCCCCCTTCGCCGCGACCGTGCCGTTCAGCACATTGGTGACGAACAGGTCGGCGTCCAGGCCCTTGCCCAGGGCGGCCATGTCCCACGGGCCGTTGATGCCGTGGCCGGAGATGGTCTCCCGCACGGTTCCGCGGCTGTCGAGCACAATCAGGCAGCCTGCCCTCGCCGTGGCCGCCATCCCGTTCTTTGATGGCGTGCTGCCCACGACCACCCATCCACCGCGCAGCACTTCGAGCGCGGTGGTCAGCCCCACGCCGCCCGGGCACGGCCCGGTCAGCTGGGAGCGGGTGATGTGCGCGAACAGGGTCTGCTTGCCGCCCGGCGAGACTTGCACGATCGTGGTGCCGGTGCCCTGCAGGTTGGCCTTGTTGTTGAAGTTGCTAACCAGGATGTCGCCGCGGCGCAGCTTGCCGCGGCTGTGCCGGACAACGACGATCCCGTACGGGTTGACGTCCCCGTTGCCCGGAACGGTCGAGGCAATGGTCTTGAGCTTGCTGAACTGGCTGATGAACGGCGGCGGCGGCGAGGCAGACGCCGACGCTGACATCACGAGTCCCGCGCTGACGGTCAGGGCTGCCGTGGCGGCAGTGGCCATTAACCGATGAAGTACCGACATGCACACGCTCCCCAATAGAAAAAAGTGAAGCTTCGGCCGCTGCGTTGCCAGACGCGACCAGCGGCACGGGAGGCCCCACCCGTGTCGCTGCCCCTGTAACGGACGGCCCCTGTGCGCGGTTCAGCCGTACTGGCTATTGTTTGCGGCCGGATTCGGCCTGGTTCAGCCGCGCCAGGAACGCATTGTAGGCGGCGAGATGCTCGTCATCGTCGATCCCGCGCCGGCCGTCCCAGCTGACGGCCGCTGGCGCCGGCCCGCCACCGGCGGCCGCGGCGGAGTCGGTGCCGCCTTCGGCCGTTCCGGGCGACGCCTGATGTGAGGCAACCAGGTTGGCGAGACTGGCCCTGCGGGCCGCCTCGAGCCACCCGTGGCCGCTCGTCGCCGCCCTGCCGTCAAGGCTCCACATCATGTACACGAGCATCATCAGGCCGAACATGATGGCGTCGCCGCCGATCCACATCACCGCTCCGCCACTGTGCAGGTCGGACAGGGGCGCGGGCGCCCACGACGGCTGCGGCCCCAAGGGAACCCCTGGCGTGCCGGCCGAGCCGTAACCCAGCATCAGCCCGGTGAACGTGTCCACCGGCATCACCAGGACCAGGATGACGAACCGGACCGGGTAGCTCAGCCGCCAGCGGATCGGCTCACGGCCCAGAATCGGCAAGAAGAACAAGTAGCCGACCACGAGGAAGAGGACGTGCTCGGCGTTGTGCGCCAGCTGGTTGGTCTGCACCAGGTTGGCGAAATTCGTCAGGTGCGCCCACATGACCGCGACCGCATAGGCCACGCAGCCGAAAACCGGCCAGGTAAGGAAGCTGGCAACCCGGGACCGCAGAATTCGCTTGACCCAGGTATGCAGCGGGTTCCTGCTCGCGTGCATTAGCAGCGTGATCGGCTGGCCGAAGATGAGCAGCGGCGGGGCGACCATGATCAGCATCAGGTGCTGCACCATGTGATCCCAGAACAGCACGTTGTCGTAGGAGCCGATGCCGCTTTCCGTTGCCAGCACCACGACCGCGAGGCCGCCGAGGAACATTCCGGTCTTCCAGACAGGCCACCGCCTGTCCGGATGCCGGTGTGCGACCCGGACCACACCCCACAGGTACAGCCCAGCCAGGATGACCACGGCGGCGGTGACAATCGGCGCGAACTGCCAGACCGTGAAAACGGCCGGCAAGCCGAACGGGCGCAGCATGGGGACCTCCTCCGATCGTGAGCCTACTCACCCGGCGCGCGTCGCCGGGCTGCAGGCTTGTGCCGGCCGTGTTCGGCACCCTGTGCCGTGCGCGGCTATCGTGTCTGCGGGAGGGTTCGCCTAGTGGCCGATGGCGGCAGTCTTGAAAACTGCTAGGAGGCGTGAGTTTCCTCGTGGGTTCGAATCCCACACCCTCCGCTTTTTGATCTTGCCCCACCCGGTCCCCCGCCACGTGCGGGCTCATCGATGTACCGATGGGCCTGTTCTTTGCGGCCCGTTGGTACATCGACGTTGGTGCGGCTGCTGACATGAGCTGCCGCGGCTGGGGGCAATTGGGCGCCGGAGAGCAATTTGCCGCGCCGATGTGACCTGACGGCTATATAGCGGCGCCGGGCCGTCCCCCAGCGAAGGGGACGGCCCGGCGACTGCCTGGATTCTTATCAGGGACTGACGGTAAGGATCTCCGTGTCCGACGACTTCAGCGCGTAGTCGTCGCCCGAGTATGCGGCCTCGATCGTCACCGACCCTGCTGTCGCGTCTGCTGCGGTTGGTGTGTAGCTGCAGGTCGCAATGTTGTCTGGGTCGGCGCCTTGGGGTTCCGTGTCGGTCACCGGGACGTTGGCGCACCCGGAAATCGCCACGCCGCCGATGGAGAAGGTGACCAGGTCCGGGCTGACGCTGTCGGCCGCGGAGAGAGCGTCCCCCGGCTCGTCCCTCACGTCGGCCGTCAGGGTGACCGCGGACCCCTCGGTGCCCGTCGCCGGCTTGAACGTCAGCAGAGTGGTCGTGATGTCCCAGGTGACCAGCTTGTGGTCGACGGCCTGCCCCGAGTTAGAGGTGGTCCACTCACTGCCAGCGGTCGGCGTGTAAGTGGCCTCGTAGAGGAGGAATCCCCAGGTCTCCGGCTCGGTCTGCACGTTGCACGAAGCCTTGCCGTTGTCCGCGGCCGTCAGCGTGGCAGTGCACTCCATGTTGGGCGGCACCACGCCAGGGTCACGGTACACCGTGAACGATACGGTCCCGGTGGGAGCCGAGCCGCCGGTGGTCGGGGCCACGGTCGCCGTGAGGGTAAAGGCATCGCCCGCGTTCACGTAGGAGTAGGGGTTCGGCGGGGTGGGAGCCGGGCTGGTGACCGTCGTGGTCGTGGCGATCGGGCCGCCACCGCCGGTCGTGGGCTTGTTCGTGATCTTGATCGTTGCCGTGCCGGACGACGCCTTGTGGTGGGCGTTACCGGAGTACTTGGCGACCACCGTCTTCGTGGCCGGATCGACGAACTGCGCAACGCAAGACGTCTTGCGCGCCTTCAGGCTGCCATGGCACAGCTTGCGCGTGCCGGACCAGAACGTGACGGTCCCGGTGGGGTTCCCGCCCCGGCCCTTCTCGGTGGCCGACAGCGTGATGTTCGTGTGGGTGTAGCCCGTCTTCGGCGCCGACACGACCGTCGTCGTCGCGTACTTGACCACCGGCGCGGCACTGGCCGCCCCTGCCGGCAGCGCCGACATGGCGCAGGCCGCCGCAGCCAGCGCCGCCACCGACGCCGCCTTGACCACGACGGGCGGACGGTTCAGTCTCATGCAGATGCCTCCTCGGATCACCCCGGTGTGAAGTGAGCGCGAGCATCGGGCGACGGCCCGTATGGCGCTCGTCAGTAGGACGCCGAAGGTGAGATCCGGGATTACAAGGATGAGCCGGATAAGCGATGCGACTGGAAGTTATGTCCGACAGAGTCCGGTTTAACGTGTAGATGTGACCCGATGGTTATACAAGCGCCGAGCCAGCCGCGGAAAGCCGAGGCCCCACGAGGCCTGGCAGCACGGCAAGCAGCGTCAGCCTGCGCCTTCGCCGGGCGCGGACGCGGCCGAAGACCCGGGCGTCGCCAGTGGTCCCGAGGAAGCCTCCTCCGCAGCCGAAGGTCCGGGACCGTTGCCCGCAGCAGCCGGCCTGCTCGCCAGCGGCCCGGTGATGGTGGCGGCCACCCGGACGGCGACGTCGCGCAGGGTCTCGCCGAGCAGGCCCGCGGCCTGGCGAAGCTGGTAGTGGCGCTCGGCGTCCTCCTCATGATCGGCCGCATCGCTGAACGCCTTGACGAGCCGGTCGACCAGGTCCTCGGCCGTTGGCCACTGGCCGATAGCCTGGCGGGCCTCCGGTGTCACCCGGTTCACGTACCAGAACCTCGGATCGCCGCCGGTCTCGGTCTTCCGGAAGTCCACGAACGTCGGATCCATCGCTTCCAGCGACCTGGACACCTCGGCCAGGTCCAGCCCGGTCTTCTCGGCGACGTCGCTGACCGTCACCATGTAGCTGTGGTCGAGCAATTCCACGACCGCGCTAAGCACCGGAACGTCCCGGACTCCCCAGGTGTCTTCCACTGTCCCCGCCCTTACCGGTCTGAGCCCTTACCGGCCTGACCACGGCATCTGCCGATCTCGGTTACCGCCCCAGGTTATTCACACCAGGCCCGGCCCGCGCCCCGTGCGGCTCAATGCGCGCCTTGCACCGATTTCCATGCGCGGCCGGTGGCCCGCCGTGCCACAAAAAGCGCGAGCATCATAACGGCCAGGCTTACGACGTCGATGGCCCCGGCGTGAAACAGCCCGGGCCGCGAGCCCTCGGCCAGCACCCAGCAACAGCCACCGGCCAGGAACACGGTCATACCGACCGCCGCCGCGCTGACCAGCCATGCCTCATAGCGCAGCAGCCGTGGTGACCAGTCGAGCCTGCGTATGGTGCCCGCCACGCCCACGACAAGGGCGACCAGCGCCAGCGGGCTCACCACCATCCAGGCGACCTCTGCCGCGGGGAACGCCGCGAGCGCGGCCGGGTGTGCCCAGTACGAGGAGACCGACAGCGTGGCCGCCCAGCTGAACGCGGCCACCCCGCCGGGCACGAGACCCTGCTGCGCCCAGGAGTGGCCGCCCGTGCCCGGCCAGGCGTTCTGGAAGTGGTGGCTGCCGACCGCCAGCACCACGGCTCCCGCCACCGCGAGCAGCAACGGCCCGTGCAGGTGCCGGGCCCGCCCCCGGACAATCCCGCCTGCCGCAGCCACGGCCAGCGGCAGCACGGCGAGCACCACGAGCACGGTGAGCAGCAGCGCGGCGGCGGACATCGCCACCATGCCAACCCGCGTGGCGGTCGCGGACGGCGCCGCCCATTCCCATCCCACGGTCAGCTGCGCCCACATCGCGATGCCGAACGCGAGGAACGCGGCCAGCGAGCAGACCGCCGTGGCCAGGCCGGCCCTGACCTGTTCCGACGGCTCGAGCTCGTGGCCGGTCAGGCCCGCGCCGGTAAGCCGGGCCAGCAGACCGCCGCGCGCCACGTCCCCGGCCCGGCGCCACGACCTCGGCCGCTCGGCGAACTCCGCGAGGAGCAGTTCGGTGAACTCGTCCCCGTAGCGCGCCCGCCACGTGGGCGGATACCAGCGCAGCAACCGCGCGGCCCGACGCTCGGCGCCGCCTATCACGACGCACCCCAGCCGGTGGCCAGCCGTCGCAGCCCGACGTCGGCCACCCGGCGCTGGTCATTGAGATGCGCCTTCAGCGCCCCGGCCCCGGCAGCGGTCAGCCGGTAGGGCCTGCGCCGGTCGTCGCTGTCCAGCGCCTCGATGAGCCCCTGCCCCTCGAGCCGGCTCAGCGCCTCGTACAGGGTGCCGGGCGCCAGCCGGACCCCCGCGAACGCCTCCACGTCCTTGGTGAGCGCGTATCCGTGCTTGGGGCCGTCCGCGAGGCTCGACAGGATCAGGGTGGCCGGGCCCGCGTACCGGCCGAAGGTTCCGAGCGTGTTGTCCTTCGCACCTGCCACATCCGTCATCTTAGATCGGCCGACGATCCATCGGGAACCGAAACTCTGGCGGGCAGCAGGCCGGGCACGCGCGAAGCGACGAAGGCCCGGGGAAACGGATCACGCAGCCGCCACAGGCTCGCGTCGATGACGAAGTGCGCCATGACCACGCCCAGGTACGCGCCAAAGGCCAGCCGCCCGGCGAATGCGGCGCCGTGCAGATGCGAGGCGACGCTGAGCGCGAGACCGCCGATCAGCGCGATGTTGCACACTACGGCCAGCCGGATCGCCCGGCCGGGAAGCTGCCCGTTCCCGGCCGCGACCAGCCCGATCAGCAGCAGGTACTGCAGGCCGTGCGCGATCGTCATCCCGCCGACCGCCGCGTACGGTGACCCGAACACGAACACCGGACCGAAGAAGCACAGCGAACTCAGATATACCGCCCGGAACGCAGCGCCGCCCCCCGGTCGCCGTGCCACCGTGATGACGCCGACCGCTACAGCCCCGACGAAGACCACGGCTGCCATCGGGTACATCAAGCCGAGGCCGGGATTGAGCCGGAGCTGGAGCAGGCCGGGATGCGCGATCAGCCCGGCGATGCCCGCCCAGCCAGCGGTCATCAGCGCCCGCCGTTCCGCCGGCCGGAGCGGGGCAGCCCGCCGCGACGACGCGGCCAGCGCCGCCATGCCGAGGTTCTGCTTCTGGAAGTGGAAGAACTGCCACGCGTAGTACGGCAGCAAGAACCACGCCATCGTCGCCGGTGAAAGTGCGGCGGCCAAAAACGCCGTCGCCAGGATCAGCGCGGCCGGCAGCAGCACGAGCTTGGCGCGGTGCTGCCTGGCGTGGCCGCGGACCTCCGGCAGCGTGTAGAGCCACCCGGTGGAGGCGACGTGCACCGACGAGCCGACGAACAGCAGCCAGGCCAGCGCGCGGACCGGAGGCGCGGACGCTGGCGGCGCCAGCGCGATCGCCGCAGCGAACGCTGCAATTGTGACCGCCAGCGTGCCGGTAAGCCAGACCCGCGGGACGCCAGACCGCCCACCGGCCGCACGCTCACTGGCCACTCCAGTCGCGGGCTGGCGTCTTTTGCTTAGTGTGGATGTACCAAACGACGTGCTATAGGCCGTCTTTTGGTTCAGTGACGTCACGTCAGCCGCCGCCGCAGCCGCCGGCCGCTCCCGCTGATGGGATTACGACCACGATGAGCAACACGAAGACTGCCACCACGCTCCCCAGCAGGACCGCTAGCAGCAACGCGGTGTGCCATCGCCCGCGACGCCGCTCCGGTTCAGCGCAGGGCGGGTCAGAGATCATTAATTGCTCCGGCATGCCGACACACTAGTTCGGCAGCCGGTATATCGTCAAGCGTTACATCGGTCTACGGATCAGTTAGACCCTCCTGGCCCTCGCTGGCATGGCCAGCCCGTCACCGATCACGGCGGCGAGCGCCAGGTAGGCGTCGGCGGTCGGCCGGGCCACGAGGTCAAGCTCGACCTCGGCACCCTCCTCGAGGTGGGAGTCGTAGGGAATCTTGATCACGGCCCGGGACCGCGAGGCGAAGTGCTCCTCGAGGCGGCTCAGGTCCACGCTGCTCTTGCTCCTCGGCCGCACCATGGACAGCACCACGACGGCGTTACGCACCAGGTCCCCGTAGGAGTGCGCGGCCAGCCAGTCCAGCGTCGCGCTCGCGCTGCGAGCGCCGTCCACCGAAGGCGAGCTGATCAGCACGATCTGGTCAGCGAGGCGGAGCACACCGGCCATTGCTGAATGCAGCAGGCCGGTGCCGCAGTCGGTCAGGCAGATCGAGTAGTAGTGCTCGAGCACCCGCGCGACCATGCCGTAGTCCTGGTCGCTGAACGCGACGGAGACCGTGGGGTCGCGATCCGACGCGAGCACCTCGAGCCTGCTCGGCGCCTGCGAGGTGAACGTGCGCACGTCCGCGTACCGCCTGATGTGGCCGCGCTCGTTCAGCAGGTCACGGACCGTTGCGGCGGTCTCCAGCCTGACCTTGTCCGACAGCGTGCCGCGGTCGGGGTTGGCGTCGACCGCGATCACCCGGTCGCCGCGCAGCGACGCCAGCGTCGAGCCGAGCCCGACCGTGGTAGTGGTCTTGCCGACCCCGCCTTTCAGGCTGAGGATCGCGACACGGTGGTGGCCACCCGCGACCGGGGTCCGGACGCGGTTGATCATGTCCCGGCGCCGCAACTCCGCCGCCGACGACGGCACGCGCATGAGCCCGCCGGTGGCGTGGTAGAGGATGCGGCGCCAGCCCGGATCGGGCGCGCGCCGTCTGCCGGGGAGCAGGAACTCCGGTGTCAGGCCGCCGACCGATTCCGCGTCGCCGTCGGCCGCTTCCCGTTGCGTGGCGGGACCCTGCGCGGGCCTGGGCGGCGCCTGCTGACCCGCGTCCGCGGCGTGAGCACCCGGCGGGCGGGGCGGCGCTGGAGGAGCGGCCTGCTGCGCCGGCGGAGCGGGCGGCTGCGGAGGAGGAGCGGGCGGCTGCCCCGGGATTCCGGCAAGCGGCGGGGCGGCTTCGGGGGTCGGCTGCCTCGGCGGGGCCGCCGGGTTGGGCGCGGAAACATAGGCGCTCGCGGGCCGGTACGGATCGGGAGTTGCCTGGTCCGGCGGGGCGTAGCCGGGGCCAGGGGGACCGTACCCGGGGGCAGCGTAGTCGCGGCCAGCGTAGTCGCGGCCAGCGTAAGGATCGGCCCGGCCGTACGCGTCGGGCCCGTATGGATCCGCGGGCCCGTACGGGTCTGCCGGATCGTAGTCCTCCGCCGACCCGTATGGATCGGACGCGCCGTAAGAGTCGGTCCGGCCGTACGCCGGGGGCCCGAACCGGTCGCCCGAGCCTGACGGGCCGCCCGGCGTGCTGGCCGAGGCAGGCGAGCCCCACGGGCCCGCGCCCGGGCCGCCCGGGCCACTGGACGGGTTCGGCGGCTTGGGGGTACTAGGCCAGCCTCCCGCGCCGGACCATCCCGGCGAAGAAGACCACCCCGATCCCGGTTGGCCGGGCTGGCTCTGTGACCCCGGTGCGCCCTGTGACCCCGGTGCGCCCTGCGGACCCGGTGCGCCCTGCGGACCCGGCGAACCCGCGTCGCCCTGCTTACCGGTGGCACCCGGCGAGCCGGGCTGGCCCGGCATACCCGGCTGACCCGGAATATTGGACGGACCGGACTGCCCCGCCGACCGGGGCTGACCCACCGCGCCCGGCGCGTTCGACGGACCCGACTGGCCCGGCGCGCCCGGTGACCTGGGCTGACCCGGCTGGCCCACCGCGCCTGGCGGGTTCAACGGGCCGGACTGGCCCGGGGCACCCTCGGCACGCGGCGGAACCGGCTGACCCGGCTGACGCACTGGACCGGGCTGACCCGGCGGGAACCTGGTAGCGGGCGGAGCGGCGGAGCGCTGACCCGGCTCGCTCGGCGGACCAGCCTGGGTCGACGGGCCCGGCTGGCTCTGCGGGCCCTGGCTCTGCGGGCCCTGGCTCTGCGGACCCGCCTGGCTCGGTGGACCGCCGACCCCCGGCTGGCCTGGGGGGTTGGCGGCTGGCGCGCCCGCGGCACCGTGCGGACCTGCCGTGCCCGGCGGGCCGGCCGGAACCGGTGCGCCCGGTGCACCGGCGGCGGGCTGCGGGCCGGAACCGTCCGGCGCGCGTTGCGGCCCCGGCGGAGCAGGCGGGCCGGGCATACCAGGAGGACCAGCGGCACCTGGCGCACCAGGAGCATTCTGTGGACGCGGCGAGCCAGCACCCGACGAATTCACCGGAGTTGGCGCGCCCGGCTGGCGCTGCGCGGAGGCACCCGGTGCACCCGGCTGACCCGATGGCGGTGGCGGCCCAGCGGCCTGAGCCGGCCCTCCGGAGCCCTTGTCCTGCGGTCCGATCACCCCGTACGTGCCGTAGAGGTCGTCGTTACCGTACTCGTTGGGCGCGCCGTAGCGCCCGATCGGGTCGTAGCGGATTGGGCCGTAAGGATTCGGGCCGCCGTCGGGCGGGCCGTAAGGGCTCGGCGGGCTGCCTGCCGACTGATCGGTGCCGTTGTTACCGCCCGGCCTGCCCGGCTGCCCAGGCGCAGCGGGCGGATACATCGCTTCGGCAGCCTCGTTCGCCGCCTGCTGTGAGGCCGGCCGCTGGCCGGGTGCCGAGCGCTCGGCGTCCGCCGCGGCCCGCTCGCCGGCCCCGGACCGTTGCTGGTCCCGATCGTCGTTGGCCACGGTGGTCCCCTAACCCGTCCATCAGGAAGTCTCACGTGTGTCCGGCCGAGGACCTTGCCCGCGAGCCGGTAACGGCGCGAGCGGGGGCCTGCGACAGGAGGGGCAGGCTTGCCACAGTACCGACACCTGATGTCATCCCCTACTAAGGATGGACCCACGGCTGGACATGCTCCGAACTCGATCTTTCCACGCAGAACGGGCATCGTCTACCATCCGGGATGCCAGGCCGGCCGCTGGGCGGCCAGGGCCGGAGGGTGCTACGCGTAACGGCCCGTATGCCAGGCTGAGACCGCCGGGTGGCGAGCTGGAGGGAGAGCGCGCATGCGTGCCGTGGTCATTTCCGAGCCGGGAGGGCCCGACGTCCTGCAGCTTGCCGAGGTACCGGACCCGGAGGCCGGGCCGGGGGAAGCCGTAGTGGAGATCGTCGGTGCCGGCGTCAACCGCGCCGACCTGATGCAACGGATGGGCCTGTACCCGCCGCCGCCGGGTGCGCCGCCGTATCCGGGGCTCGAGTGCTCGGGCCGCATCGCGGCGCTTGGCGAGGGCGTGGACGGCTGGGAAGTCGGCGACCAGGTGTGCGCGCTGCTCAGCGGCGGTGGGTACGCGGAGAAGGTGGCTGTCCCGGCCGGGCAGCTACTGCCAGTGCCTGCCGGAGTGAGCCTGTCCGACGCGGCCGGCCTGCCCGAGGTGACCTGCACGGTGCACTCGAACGTGTTCCAGTCCTGCGCGTTGCAGCCCGGGGAGACGCTGCTGGTGCACGGCGGCGCCAGCGGCATCGGAACGATGGCCATCCAGCTGGCCCGCGAGCACGGCGCGCGGGTGGCGTGCACCGCCGGCACGCCGGAAAAGCTGGACCGCTGCCGGGAGCTCGGCGCTGATCTGGCGGTCAACTACAACACCGAGGACTTCGTCGAGGCCGTCCGCGACTTCACCGGCGGCAGGGGCGCCGACGTGATCCTCGACATCGTTGGGGCCGCTTACCTGGCACGGAACGTCGCCGCGCTGGCCACCGGCGGCCGCCTGGTCGTGATCGGGATGCAGGGCGGCACCCGGGCCGAGCTCGACCTTGGCATGCTGCTCGGCAAACGGGCCAGCGTCCGCGCGACAACGCTGCGGGCCCGCCCGGCGGCGGAGAAGGCCGAGATCGTGGCGGCGGTCCGCGAGCAGGTCTGGCCGCTGATCGAGGCGGGGCCGGTGCGGCCGGTGATCGACCGCGTGCTGCCGCTGGCCGAGGCACCGCAGGCGCATCGGCTGATGGAGAGCGGCTCACATTTCGGCAAGATCCTGCTCGCCGTCTGACCGTGCAGCCGGGCAGCCGGCCCCCCTGCGTGCGGAGCGACGGTGGCTCGGGACAGACTAGGCCTATGAGCGACCAGACGAACCCCGAGCCGGAGCGCGCCAGGGTGGTCGTGGTTGGCCCGGACGGCGTCGCCATGGAGACCGACGCCACTGAGGCCAGCGAGCGGCCGGTGACCGAGATGGTCGAGCAGCCCGCCAAGGTGATGCGAGTCGGCAGCATGATCAGGCAGCTGCTGGAAGAGGTCAGGGCGGCGCCGCTGGACGAGAAGAGCAGGGCCAGGCTCAAGGAGATCCACAAGAGCTCGATCAAGGAACTCGAGGATGGGCTCGCGCCCGAGCTCGTCGAGGAACTCGAGCGGCTCTCGCTGCCGTTCGCCGAGGACGAGGTGCCGAGCGAGGCCGAGCTCCGGGTGGCACAGGCACAGCTGGTCGGCTGGCTGGAGGGCCTGTTCCACGGGATCCAGACCACCCTGTTCGCGCAGCAGATGGCCGCGCGGGCGCAGCTCGAGAATATGCGGCGGGCGCTGCCGCCGGGCATGGTGCCTGGGCAGATGGTGCCAGGGCAGATGCCGGGCGTGGGCGGCGACGACTCTCCGCAGCGGGGCCCGGGGCCCTATCTCTAACCCGCCCGACCCGCCCTAACCCGCCGCTGGCCAGCCAGTTACGCTGCCGCGTCAGGTCGCGGCGCCGCGTTCGGTCGGCGGGTGGCGCAGGGCCGGCCACCGGACGGCGAGCGCGCGTCCCACGTCGACGAGCTGGCGGGCCCGGTGCACCTGGGACCGCCAGTCCCCACCGGTCGCGCGGTGCGCGAGCGGGACCTCGACCTCCGTGATCCGCATGCCCTGGCGGAGCAGGTCGATCGTGAGCCCGGTCTCCACGCCGAATCCCGGCGCGAGCGGGCGCGCCGCCTCGAACGCGCCGCGGGTCAGGCAGCGCTGCCCGTTCAGCGGCTGAGCCGGACGCCATCCGGTTGCGCGCATGATCCCGGAACCGGACAGGCCTACGACGAAGCCGTGGCCGCCCTGCTTCACCCGGGTGCTGAACACCGCGATCGTCATGTCCGCGCGGCCTTCTCGCACCGGCTCGGCCAGCGGGGCCGCCCCGGCAGCGGTCTCGGCCAGGTCTGCGTCCAGGAACAGCAGGTGACGCGGGCGGTCGCGGCGCTCATTGTCCTCGAGCAGGCGGACGGACTCGGCTCCGGTCTCCATCGCGGCGGCCTTGCCCCGGTTGCGGGCGTGCCGCATCACCGACGCACCGGCATCCTGGGCTGCCGCGGCGGTGCCGTCGGTCGACCCGTCGTCCACCACGATCACGATGTCGACACCGGGCAGGCCGACCGCTGCCCGTACGGTCGCGGCGATGCGATCGGACTCGTTCCTGGCCGGGATAACGACGGCGACATCGCTGCTCGGCGGCACCATGGCTGCGATCCTAGTGGGGCCGCGAGGTTGGCAACGGCTACTGCCCGGCCACCGCCGCCGGGTCGTCGAGCACCGTGAACACGCTCTCCAGGCCGGTCACCTGCAAGATCTTCCTTATCGCCGGGCGCGGAGCGGCGAGCTCGAGGTCGCCACCCTGCTCGCGCGCCTTCCGGTGCGCGGCGAGCAGCACGTTCATCCCGGTCGAATCGCAGAACTCGACCCCGGACATGTCGACGATTACCTGCACCGGGTTGTCTCCGGACAGAAGGGAAACCAGCTCTCCGTGCAGCCGGGGCGCGGTGTACAGATCGATCTCGCCGCCCAGCGACATGATGGTGCGACTCCCCTGTGACCGAGTCGAGACCTTTAGCTCCACGTGCGGCACCTTACCCGGTCCAGGGCGCCGCCGACCAGATGGAACGTTGCCGCAGATGTCCAACTCGCTGTTCGGCTCAGCGAATGTGCGCCAAGCTTGATGTTCACATTCAGCAAAGGGAGCTGGAGCACTCTCGGATGCACTCTCAGCCAGGTCAGCCCCGCCGGGGCGGGGGCAGGCGGGTCGGCGGGGATGGGGCCGACACGCCCGGGCCGGCGCCGCAAGCCTCGGCGCCTGACGAACGCGCCGAGACGCTGCGGCAGCATCTGGAGGGCCTGCGGCAGCGCGCGCAGGGCGCCGCGTCCTGGCTCGGCAGCAGCGCTCAGTACGCGCAGCTGCTCAACCGGGATGGTTTCGTCCCGGTCACGGCCAGGTTCACCGCCGACGACCTGGCGTTCCTGGCGAACGCGCGCGAGGAGCTGCTGAGATTCACCGAACTCGGGCTGCGGCTTGCGGAACTGCATCAGCCGCAGGAAGTCAGCGCGATCACCAGCGACCCGGCAGCCCAGTTCCACCGGTGCGGGAGCTGCATGTGGCGGTGGCCCTGCCCGACGTTCCGGATCCTGGACGAAGTGCTGTCCGGCGACCCGCTGCCCGGCGACCTCGAGGCCACCTAGCGGCCGGCTCGGCGTGGCCGCCGCCGCCGTCGCGGCGGCGAGAACTAGCCGGCCGGCGTCAGCCGCCCGAGCGGCTTGGCCCTCCGGAGCGGCTGGGTCACGGCCTCGTGCGGCATGAACACGCCCGGTCGGGCGAACTGGGCAGCGGGCACGCCCGCGTCCGGTGACGCTGCCGGGTCCCTTGCCACCGGACATGCCATGCACCGCGGGCCGCCGCGGCTGCTGCCAAGCTCACTGGCTGGCACCCGGATCACTTCTAGCCCCGCTGCTTCGAGCCGGTTATTGGTCTGGGCGTTCCGCTCGTGACTGATCACGACCCTGCGGTCGATCGCCAGCGCGTTGCCCCCGTCGTCCCATTGCTGCCGCGGCGCCGTCAGCGGATCCATGCCGGTCTCGATGACGTTGAGCCGGTCGATCCCCATAGCCTGCGCCGCTGCCTCCAGGAACGGCTGCGGCCGCGACATGCGCATGCCCTCGGGGCGGGGGGTGATGGTGTGCGCGGTCAGCGTGAACGCGTGCCGGGGATACATGATCACGGTGTCCACGTCGACCATCGTGCAGGCAGTGTCCAGGTGCGCGCCCGGCCCGAGCGACTCCAGCGGCACGGCCAGGACCGTGTGCGCGAGCCCGGCATCGAATACCCGCCGGGCAAGGCGCTCGGCGCCCGCCGCGGTGGTCCGCCCGCCCACGCCTACCGCGATCACGCTCGGCGCCAGCAGCAGCACGTCCCCACCGGTTACCCGCTCGAGTCCCGGCCCGTACAGGCACTTGGTGCCAGCGAACCTCGGATGGTGCGCGTAGATCACGCCGATGAGCTCGGACTCGCGATGCCGTCCTGCGGCGGACAGGCAAGTGACCGCGGCCCGGTCGCCGATCCAGACGCTCGAGTCGCGGCTGAAAGTGAGGTTCGGCAGCGGATCGATGATGAAGTCATGCCGGTCAAGTAGCTCGAAGACCACGCCGCGGCCGATCGTCAGCTCGTCCGCGGTAAGGCCCGCGATGAGGACCTGGGCGAGCGTCTCCGGGTCCAGTTGGTCGAGGTACTCGCGGACCTGCGCCCTGAGCTCATCGCCGAGTGCCGCGCTGGCGAGCACCGAGGTGATCGCCTCGTCCCTGGCGGGCTGGTACTCGAGCGCGTCCTGCAGCAGTTCCGTCACATAAAGGACCTCGACGCCGTGCTCACGCAGCGCGCTGGCCAGCGCGTCGTGTTCCTGCTGGGCACGGCTTGCCCAGGGCAGCGTGTGGTAGAGCAGCCGGCCCGCGTCGCGTGGGGTAATCCTGCGCAACTCCAGGCCCGGGCGATGGACCAGCACCGTCCGAAGCCGGCCGACCTCGCTGTCGGCGCCGTGCGCGTGGCCCACGATTCCCCCCGGCTGTGCCGCCACGCCCCCGGCGCGGCCGCTGGGCGCCCCCCAGCGCCCCTGGAAGGAGTATCACCATTCCGGCGCCGATTACGCATGCGCGGTGCTTTTGTGTTAACGACTGGTCACTGTGGGTAAGTGACGGTTCCGCTGCCGCCGCTGGGGGCACGGGGATGACAGCCCAGACTGTGAGCCCGAAGCTGCCGCTGCGAACCCCCCAGGTGCGCGACAGGTCCTCGACGATGCCGAGGCCGCGCCCGCCGAGCGCCGACAGCGATGCCTTCGTCTGGCGAGGCCTGGTCGGGCTCCCGCCGTCGCTCACCGTGACCTCGACCGACTCCTTGGCAACATTCCAGGTGACCTGGATCCGGGAACCGGGAAGCGATTGCGCATGACGGATCGCGTTGCTGAGCAGTTCGCTGATCACCAGGGCCACGTCGCGTACGACCGTGTCGAAGATGCCCGCGGCGATCAGGTCAGCCGCGAGGCGCCGTCGTGCGACGGCCACGCTTGCGGGCGTGGCGGGCAGGAGGACGATGCTCGATCCCCTGTCACGGCGCCCGGCGAAAGGAACCATTGCGACCGGGAATGCCCATCCCGGCAGGCCGGGAAACCGGAACGGACCGCCGAGTGCCGACCGGGTGCTGCCAGTCCTGGCGACGAGCGCTTCGCCGACGCCGTTCAGCCGATATCATGGGCAACTCCGCGGTGCTGGTGGTCCTTGCGCTGGCCCGGTCCGTCAGGCGGAGACCACGTCATAACCCATCGTCACGGCAGGGATCTGCCCCAAACCTGGACAGGCGCTGGACAGGTGAACCCATGAACCGTGCAGGCCCCAGCAGGCCAGGCGAGCTGGATGCCGCCGGGGCCCGGCCTGTGGACGCCGGCGAGCCCGCCGAGACCGGTGAGCCGGCGGACGCCGAGGCGCGGGTGAGCACCCACGGGGATAGCAGGCCGCGCCCGCCGGAAGGGGAAGCCCCCCGTGCCGAGGAGCCCGGCGGCTGGCTGCGCCGCACCGCCGCCCGCTCCTGGGTACGGCACCTGGTGCTGCTGGTGGTGTACCTGGCCGCCGGGATCGCGCTGACCTGGCCGCGGACCGCCTACCTGTGGCGGCACCTGCTGGTGGAGACCCGCGACACCTCGGGCTACGTGTGGGACCTGTGGTGGACCGCGCACCAGGTCGTTCACCTGGCCAACCCCTGGTACACCAACCACATGGCCGCCCCGGTCGGCATCCAACTTGGGTTCGACACCACGATGCCGCTGGCCGGCCTGATCATGACGCCGGTCACGTTGGCCTTCGGCCCCAGCGCCTCGTTCGACGTGCTGACGATCCTGGTGCCGGGCCTGACCTGCTACCTGATGTACCGGGCGGCCCGGCTGTGGCTGACCGAGCCCGGGGCGATCGCCGCCGGAGCGCTGTTCGGCCTGTCCTCGATGCTGGCGTGGCAGGACTGGATGCATCTGAACATCGCGCTCGGCACGATCTTCCTGCCGATGACGCTGGAGGCTGTGGTGCGTCTGCGCCGCCGGCCCGGGGCCCGCCAGGGCCTCATCCTGGGCGTGGTGCTCGGCGCGAGCCTGCTGGTCAACCAGGAGTCGGCGGTGATGGCCCTGCTGCTGGTCGCGGCGGCGCTGCTGCCGTGGCTGATCCGCCGCCCGGCCGTGGCCCGGCTGCGGGCGCTTGGCTGGGGTGCGCTGGCCGCGGCGATCGTCGCAAGCCCCCAGCTGATCGCAATGATCCAGCAGGCCGCCGGCGGCGGCGCATCCGTCAACGGGCGCACGCTCGCGGTCACCGGCAAGTCCTATGGCGTCGGGCTGTTCGACCTCATCAACCCCTCGCAGCGAGTGGCGTCCTACGGGCTGACCAGCCTGGCCAACGCCGCGGCGAACGACAACGGGCGCATCGGCGAGGGCATGCCGATGTACGGCGTGGTGCTCACCGTGCTCGCGCTGCTCGGCCTCATCGCCGCCTGGCGGCGAAGCAGCGCGTGGAAGCTGGCCGCGCTGTGGGTCGGCTGCTCCTGGCTCGCCCTCGGTGCCGTGCTCTGGATCGGCCACAAGCCGCGCCTGCCGTTCCTGGAGCGGTGGTACGGCCAGCGGGTTTCGCTGATCATGCCCTACACGTGGTTCATGCGCATCCCGTGGCTGTCGGACCTGAGGGAAGCCGACCGATTCGCCATCCTCGGGCTCGTCGGCGCCGCGCTGCTGGCCGGCGCCGCGGTGGAGTGGGTGTGGCGTCATGCCCGCATCGCGGTCGTCGTGGTGGCAGCTCTGGCGGTGTTCGAGGCGGGCTGGGGGGGCAGTTCGAGGGTCGGCGTCATGCCGACGTCGCTGCCCGCGCTGGACCGCGCGATCGCCGCCGACCACTCCGATTCGATCGTGGTCGACGCGCCGTTCGGGCTGCGCGGCGGCGTCCCGCTGTACGGTGGGCAGTTCGCTGCTCAGTCCCTGGTCCTGGCCACCAACGACGGGCACCGGCGGGCGGTTTCCTACACCTCCTGGGTGCCAGCCGCGACCATTCGCGGGATCAAGAAGCATCTGTTCTACACGCTGCTCGTCAGGTCCTCGAACTACATCGACGGCACGCCGGTGATCGTGCGGGCCACGCCGACCCAGCTGGCGGCCGCGGCGCGGGACGCTCGCCACATGCACGTCGGCTGGGTGCTGGTCTGGACCAGCAACCCGCTGACCGCCAAGTACCTGACCGACACGGGCTTCCGGCTCGACTACCGGGCCGACGGCGCCGCCGTGTACCGGCCGGTCGGCTGACAAGGATCCGGTTGCCTGTCACGCAGTACCGCAGCCAGCGTGCCGCCCGTGCGTCAGCGAGCAGGCGGGACATCGCCGAGCAGGCCCTCGGCCGCCAGGCCGCGCACAAGGCCGCGCAGGCCAGCCGACAGACCCTCCCGCTCCTCGGCGGTGAGGGCGCCGAGGATCCTCGCCTGCCGGGAATGCCAGGCGTTCCACAGCCTGGCCGCCACCGCCCCGCCCTCGGCGGTCAGGTAGAGGCGCACGTACCGCTGGTTGCCCTCGTCCCGGCCGCGCCGGATCCAGCCCTTTCGCTCCAGCCCGGCGGCCAGCCGGCTCACGGTGCTCTTCTCCAGGCCGAGCAGGCTCGCCAGCTCGCCCTGGGCGATTCCGCGCGCCTTGACCAACTCGATCAGCGCACGTGCCTCGGAACTCGACAGCTGCGGGACCCCTGCCGCCGCGGCAGCGCCGTCGACGGCATTCCGCTGGCGGCCGTCCGCGGGTGCTGCGTGCCCCAGCCCGAGGACATCGGCAGCAGCGCCAGCCGCGACCGCCGCGCGGTCAGTGGTACTGATACTGGACGCGCCGTTTCCTGGCGCATCGGCACCGACCGCCCCGTCCCCGGCAGCCGGGCTCACCAGGCGCAGCAGCTGAGCGAGCAGCTGCCCCAGTTCGGTGTCGTCCAGTGTGTCGCTCACAACAACAGTTGTACCGCACAACTCAGTGGGTGGTACAGTCGCCGCGTGACAGTTGCTCCGTACAACTCACCGGCGCGCTCATCCGGGCGCTCCAGACGCGGCACCGGCTGGGCGCAGGGACAGGGGGCAAACGCTACAGGCGGCAGGAGAAAGCGGTGCCGCCAGGTGCCACACCGGCAAGCAGGAGACACAGCGTGAGCAACGACAGGCGCATGAGCGCGCCAGGCCAGCTCCAGGAGGGCGACGAGTTCGCGACGTCCGGGCTGGTCACGCCCGAGCTGCCGGACACCCCGCTCGCGGAGCTTGCGGCCCAGCACGGCCTGCGGCCCAGCGCGGAGCGGCCGCCGGTCGTCGCGTACATCCGGCACCTGTGGCAGCGCCGCCACTTCATCATGGCCTTCGCCACCGCGCGCAACATCGCGATGTACACCGAGGCGCGGCTCGGCCAGGTCTGGCAGGTGCTGACCCCGCTGCTCAACGCCGGTGTCTACTTCCTGATCTTCGGCCTGCTCCTGCACATCAACCGGGGCATCCCGAACTACCTCGGCTTCCTGGTCACCGGCGTCTTCGTGTTCAACTTCACCCAGCGGGCGTTCATCTCCACGTCCACGGTGGTCACCGAGAGCCTGCCGCTGATCCGCGCGCTGCACTTCCCCCGCGCCGCGCTCCCGCTGGCCTACGTGATGATCGAGCTGCAGCAGATGGTGCTGTCCATTGTCGTGCTGGCCGTGATCGTGGTGTGCACCGGCGAGCCGATCACCTGGTACTGGCTGCTGGTCATCCCGGCGCTGCTGCTGCAGACGATCTTCAACGTCGGCGCCGGGCTTGCGACCGCGCGGCTGGGGTCGAACGTCAACGACTTCAGCCAGTTGCTGCCGTTCCTGATGCGCACCTGGCTGTATGTATCCGGTGTGCTGTTCCAGATCTCCACTCTGGACATCGCCCGCAAGTGGGTCGCATTGCTGCAGATCAACCCGGCCGCGATCTACATCACGCTGATCCGCGAGGCCCTGCTCACGACACAGCGGCAGAGCCAGCCGGGCGCGATGCCGTACAACGCGCTGAAATGCGCCCAGTGGCACCGTACGAAGAATCCGCTGGACTGGAGCGCCTACTGTGCCCCGGTGACCAACCCGGCCCACTACTGGTACTACGCGATAGCCTGGGCGGTGCTTGCCCTGGTAGTCGGGTTCTTCTTCTTCTGGCGAGCGGAGGCGAAGTATGGCCGCGGCTGAGCAGCCGATGGTGATCGCGGACGACCTGCACATCGTTTACCGCGTGTTTGGCGCGGGTGGCGACAAGGGGACCGCGGCCACCGCGCTGTTGCGGATCATGGGCCGCAAGACCCGGGGCTCGATCCGCGAGGTGCACGCGATCCGCGGCGTCTCGTTCATCGCCTACAGCGGCGACGCCGTGGGAGTGATCGGCCGCAACGGCTCGGGCAAGACCACGCTGCTGCGGGCGATCGCCGGCCTGCTGCCGCCCGAGCAGGGCAACGTCTACATCAACGGGGAGGCCGCGCTGCTCGGCGTGAACGCCGCGCTGCTCGACGACCTCACCGGCGAGCGCAACGTGGTCCTCGGGTGCCTGGCGATGGGCATGAGCAAGGCAGAGACCAAGGAGAAGTTCCCCAGCATCGTGGACTTCTCTGGCGTCGGCGACTTCATCGACCTGCCGATGAAGGCCTACTCCAGCGGCATGGGCTCCCGGCTGCGGTTCGCGATCGCGGCCTCGAAGAGCCAGGACATTCTGCTCGTCGACGAGGCCCTGGCCACCGGCGACGCGGAGTTCCGGGTCAAGAGCCACGCCCGGATCCAGGAGCTGCGCAAGGATGCGGGCACGGTCTTCCTGGTCGCCCACAACCTGGAAGAGGTCGAGCAGACCTGCAACCGGGTGATCTGGATGGAGCGCGGCAAGATCGTCACCCAGGGCGAGGACGTCATCGGGATCATCGACCGGTACATCGAGGCCTCGGGCGGCACGCCGGTCGACCGCGACCCGGTCACCGGGAAGCGGATCCACACCCGGGTGCCCGCGAAGACCTGAGCAGGCCTCGAGCGGCCGCCGGGCTAGACCTGAACCTGCCCGACCTTCGTGGCCTTGTCAGCCTTGTCGGCCTTGTCGGCCTTGCCTGCCTGCGGGGCCGGCTCGGCATCGGCATCGGCATCGGCCTGCTGGTCCGCCTTGTCCGCCAAGCGCAGTTCCAGGCGCATGACCGTCCCGCCGCCCTTGCGCTCCTCGGCCACGACCTCGCCGCCCTGCTCCCTGGCGAGCTGGCGAACGATGTACAGGCCGAGGCCGATGCCGCCGAACCGGCGGCGGTCGCCGGTCTCACCCTGCACGAACCGTTCAAAGATCCGATCCCGGTCCTCGGCCGGGATGCCGACCCCCTCGTCCTCGATCAGAACCTGGATCTTGTCCCCGGCCTGCTCGGCGCGAACGGTCACCTTGCCGCCGTCGGGTGAGTACTTGTAAGCGTTCTCGAGCAGCTGCCCGACGATGATGTCGGTTGCGGTCGGATCGCCAATGGCCTTCGGCAGCTGATCGGGGACCTCGACCGTGAGTGTGTGCTTGTCCGAGAGCGGCCGGAACGCGACCGCGGCTCCCCGCAGCAGCCCGCCGAGGTCGAACGGCCCGTTGTTCACCTGCAGCTGGTCGGCGCCGGCCCGGGAGCCGAGCAGCAGCTGTTCCACCAGCCTGGCCAGCGCGCCCGCCCGGTCGGCGATCGTCTGCACCGCGCTGCGGCGGTCGGAGTCGGTCAGCTTCTCCCACCGGCTGGCGAGCGTGCTCGCGAACCCCTGCACCACGGTGATGGGGGTGCGCAGCTCATGGCTGGTGGTGGCCAGGAACAGGTCCTTGGCCTCTTCGAGCTCCTTGGACGCCGTGACGTCGCGGAAGTCGAGGACCTGTTCGTCGCGGCCCTCCAGGCCGGTGCACAGCACGTCGAGCCAGCGGCCGCTGTCCAGCTTGTAGGTCAGCTTGGCTCCCGGGTCTGGCAGCGGGAACGGCGGCGGCTTGCCCGTGGCCTGCTCGGGCGGCACGCCGGTCAGCTGGTGCGCGGCCGGGTTCCACTGCCGGACCAGGCCGTCTTCGTCGAGGACCGCGATGCCGTCCGCGCTGGCGTCGATCACCGCGCGTTCGTGCGCCCGCTGCCTGACGACCTCCTCGTACGCCGTGGCGTTGGACAGCGCCACGCTGGCGTGCCCGGCCAGCAGCTCGAGCAGTTCCAGCTCGACGTGGCCGACCTTCTGCCTGGAGTACAGCGCGTACAGCGCGCCATACGGGCGGTCCCCCACGTGCGAGAGGCTCAGCGTGATCGTGTGCAGCCCGGGCAGCGCGGACCAGATGAGGTCGTCGAACCGGCCCGCCTCGGCGGTGGCCATCATCACGGTCTTGCCGGACCGCATCAGCTCGCCCACGGTGCTCGACGCCAGGTCGGCGGTGCGGCCGCGCAGCCGGGTCGGCAGCCCGTCGAGGCTGACCAGGCGCAGCCTGTCGTCCTCGATGAGCACGAACCCGCCGGCATCCGCCCTTGTCAGCTCCCGGAGGCTGGCCGCGATCCGGTCCAGCACGGCCGACAGCTCCAGCTGCGCGTTCATGTCCGCGACCACGTCACCGAGCCGGCGCACCACCCGGGCGCGCTCGGCCATGTAGTGCTTGACCGCCTCGTCGCCTGCGGTCTGGTGGCAGACGCTGACCCAGCCCGCCGTCTCGCCCGAGGCATTCACCAGGGCGCTGGTGTCGATGCGCAGGTCGAGCAGCGCTCCGTCCTTGCGCAGCCTCCGGGTGGCAAACGAGACCTGGCCGCCGCTCGCCACGTGCTCGAGCACGGCGTTGTGCTCGGCCTTCAGCTCCTCCGGGATGAACGCCAGATCCAGGCCGACGACCTCGGACGCCTTCCAGCCGAACATCTGCTCCGCGGCCGGGTTCCAGAGTGTGACGGTCCGGTCTGCGCCGAAAGCGATTATCGCGTCGGCCGCACACTCGATAACCGCGCGCGCGGTAGCGTCAATCCGCTCCCGGTCGCGGCCGCTCGTCACCGACAGCCTAAGGGCCACGATTCATGATCCCACCGCTTGGCAATGCATGGTCAGCGAAAACGCGTGAAATTTCAGTGGCAACCCGGCAGCAGGTCCCACTATCGACGCATCCGGCAACTGCGCCGGCCCCGACCGCGATGCGGGACGCGAGGAACCGAGCGGGGCGGGCACGCGTCCAATGGGCATGAAGCGAGACTTGCTTAGGGTCCGGAATGGCGCCCGTTACCTTCTGATCGCCGCGATCTGCGCGGCCGCGGCGACCGCATGCGGCAGCAAGCCGGCGCCGTCCGCCAGCGCGGGCAGTGCGCCAGCGCCCGCACCGAAGGTGTCGCTGGACATCACGGTCAGCACCACGCCCAATGCGCCGTCCAAGCACTGGACGCTGCAGTGCGAACCGGCCGGAGGCACCCACCCCAACCCGGCGGCGGCCTGCGCGGTCCTGCTCAAGGCGAAGAACCCGTTCGCGCCGCTGCCCAAGGGCATCATGTGCCCGATGATCCGGGTCGGCACCAAGACCGCGATCGTCAAGGGAACCTACTTCGGCAAGCACATCGACGCCAAGCTCAGCCCGGGCGGCTGCCAGCTGGCCCAGTGGGAGAAGATCGGGCAGATCTTCAACTGATTCCCTACTTCAGCAGCCGGGACATCCGGCGGTCGGCCAGCGGCTTGCCGCCGGTCTGGCAGGTCGGGCAGTACTGCAGCGCGGAGTCGGCGAACGACACCTCGCGGATGGTGTCGCCGCACTCCGGGCATTGCTGACCGGCCTTCCCGTGCACCCGCAGGCCGGCCTTCTTCTCGGCCTTCAGGTCGCTCGCGGCGAGCCCGTCCGACCTGGCGATCGCGTCGCGCAGGGTGCTCACGATCACCGTGTGCAATTCGGTCACCTCGTCGTCGCTGAGGCTCGCGGCCAGCCGGAACGGTGACATCTTGGCCGCGTGCAGCACCTCGTCCGAGTAGGCGTTGCCGATGCCCGCGATCACGGACTGGTCCCGCAGCAGGCCCTTGATCTGCGTTCTGCGCCCGGCGAGGATCGCGGCGAGCGCTTGCGGCGTGAACGCCGGGTCCAGCGGGTCCGGCCCGAGCGACGCGATGCCGGGCACCGCCGCGGGGTCGGTCACCAGGTACACGGCGAGCCGTTTGCGGGTGCCGGCCTCGGTCAGGTCGAATCCGGTGCCGTCGGTGAACCGGAGCCGGAACGCCAGCGGGCCCTTGCCGGGCCGGGGCGGCTGCTCCGGCAGGCTGTCCCGCCAGCGCAGCCAGCCTGCCCGGGCCAGGTGCACGATCAGGTGGAGCCGCTCCGCTCCGATCACCAGATCCAGAAACTTGCCATAACGCTTAGTCCCGGTGATGGTCTGGCCACGCAGCGCGTCCAGTGGCGGATCGTAGGTCTTCAGCACGGAGATCTCGGCCACGTCCGCGTGGTCGATGACGCGGTCCGCGACCCGCTCTCGCAGGTCGTCGGCGAGGGCCTGGACCTCGGGTAGTTCTGGCACGAATCCGATTCTGCCTGGTCCGCCCCCCTGCTCTGACCGCCCCGCCCGCAGCGCGGCGCGTCAGCGGGATGCCGCGGCCGAGCCGGGCAGGGGAAGCGAGCGGGGCGGGACCGCGACCGACTGCACGATCGAACTCGTCGTCTGGCCATACAGCAGGAACTTGTCCAGCACGGCCTCGAACTCGTCGATCGCGGGAGCGTACACGCGCATGATGAAGCAATCCTCGCCGGTGATCCGGTAACACTCGGTTACCTCGGGGATACTCGCGGCGAGCTCGGCGATCCGCCGCAGCTGCCCGGGACCTGGCCGGACCCGGACGTACGCGGAGACCGGATAGCCGAGCGCCGCCGGGTCGAGCTCGAGGCGGTAGCCCGCGATCACATCGCATCGCTCGAGCCGCGCCACCCGCTCGGTCACCGCGGGCGCCGACAGCCCCGCCCGCCGGCCGAGCTCGGACATCGCGATCCGCGGATTGCGGCCAAGCTCGGCCAGGATCCGCAGGTTGATCGGATCGGCCAGCAAGGATCCTGGATTTTCATCGCGAGTAGCGGGTCGTGGCTGCCGATTATTAGGCATCAAGCGCTCCAAGCCTTCTGCTTGCCCTGTAAGTAAGGCTCTGGGCCGTCAAGTATCAAAATATGACAGCAGCCGGGGAGACGGGAACCGCGGCGGGCGCGCGAGACGGGCCGCCCGCCGGGCTTGCCGGGGCCGCGGGCGCGAAGAAACACCGGCTGCCGCCGCACGCCTACTTCCTCGTCAGCGCGGTCTTCCACTACCTGGGGCCGGCCCTGGCGGTGCTGCTGTTCGCCCAGATCGCGCCGCTGGGCGTCGCGTGGCTGCGGATCGCAAGCGCCGCGGTGGTGTTCTTGCTGTGGCGCCGCCCGGCCCGGTTGTGGCGGCTCTGGCGGGCCGCCACGGCCAGGACCCGGTGGCTGCTCGTCGCGTTCGGGATCGTGCTCGCGGCGATGAACGCCTGCTTCTACCTGGCGATCGCCCGGATCCCGCTGGCCACGGTCGGGGCGATGGAGTTCCTCGGCCCGGTCGCGCTGGCCGCGGTCGGCGTGCGGAGCCGCCGCAACGCCGCCGCGCTGGCGCTGGCCGTGGCGGGCGTGGTGCTGCTCAGCGAGGTCAAAGTCGTCGGCCAGCCGGTCGGCCTGGCCTTCTCGTTCGCCAACTGCGCGCTGTTCACCCTGTACATCGTGCTCGGGCACCGGATCGCCGCGGCCGGCGGCAGCACCGGCATCGACCGGCTGGCGACGGCCATGCTCATCGCCGCGGTCGCGATCAGCCCGGCCGGGATAGCCGCGGCCTCCGTCGCGTTCTCCCGTCCGCTCCTGCTGGGATCGGGCTGCGGCGTTGGCATCTGCTCGTCCGTGATCCCGTACGTCACCGACCAGCTCGCGATGGCCAGGCTTCCGCGCGCAGCCTTTGCGCTGCTCATGTCGTTGCTGCCGGCCAGCGCGACGATCATCGGGGTGATCGTGCTGCACCAGCTGCCGGACCCGGCGGAGATCGCCGGTATCGGTTTGGTTGCGGCCGGAGTCGCGCTGCGGGCCGAGTCCCCGCCAGCCAGCTCCTCCTGATCGGCCACCCCGCTGCAGGTGGCCAGTTATGCCGGGTCATTACCGGTCCGGTGGCAAGAACCTCGCCATGCGCCTAAGCTGCGGCCAGCGAACTGGAAGGGGTCAGGAAGAACCAGCAGTAACGAAGTGGGCGAGGAGGGATTTGAACCCTCACGTCCTCTCGGACACACGGACCTGAACCGTGCGCGTCTGCCGTTCCGCCACCCGCCCTGGGCAGTGAGTCAGGTTAGCACGTCCGCAAGCAATGCCACTGCGCCGATACGATCGGATGCGGACAGACGCGAGGAGGGAGAGGGGGTACCCGGTGGGAGTTCTGCAGCGCTTTGAGCACAGGCTCGAGGGGATGGTCGAGGGTGCCTTCGCGCGGGCGTTCAAATCGGAGCTGCAGCCGGTGGAGATCGCCAGTGCCGTGCAGCGCGAAATGGATGATCGCGCTGCGATTGTGGCGCAGGGCAGGACGCTGGTTCCCAACGACTTCGTTGTGGAGCTGGCCGAGGCGGACAATGAGCGGCTCGAGGTCTATGCGGACAGCCTCGGCATCGAGCTCTCGACGCTCGCCCGGGAGCATGCACGGGAGCAGGGCTACTCGTTCGTGGGTCCGGTGCGGATGCGCTTCGAAGGCGTCCCCGACCTCACCACGGGCACGTTCCGGATCCGGTCCGGCGTGATCCGGGGCACCACCGTCGAGGACGGCGAGATCCGCAGGCCCGCCAGCGATCTTCCACGCCCGGCCGGCGGGTTCGCCGGGAATCCGCGGCTGCTGGTCTCCGGGCCGGAACCGGGTTCGGACGGCAACACGCAGCGCACCTACGAGCTGAGCGCGCCGCTGACCATACTTGGCCGCGGCACCGACTGCGATCTGCGGCTGGTCGATCCCGGTGTCTCGCGCCACCACGCCGAGCTGCGCGTCGAGGATAACGAGGTCGTCCTCGTGGATCTCGGCTCCACCAACGGCACCTTCGTCAACGGCCAGCCGGTGCGCCGCATGGCACTGACCGATGGCACGCGCGTGACGCTGGGCCGGACGACCCTCGTCTTTCGCAGGGATGGTGTGTACTGACGACCCACGACGCCGCGACCACACCGGCGGCGGTACAACCCCGACCGGCTGACGGCGCCGCCAGGAAAAGACGGCTCCGGCAGCCACTGACCAGCAGAGGGCAGCAAAGGCATGACCCGATGACCGCGCTCACTCTCACGCTTATCAGGCTTGCGTTTCTCGCAGTCCTGTGGCTGTTCGTGATCGCAGCGGTCGGTGTGGTCCGCACCGACCTTTTCGGCAACGCCGCCTCTTCGGTTTCGTCCCGCAGGCAGGCGCGTAAGCAGCGGCAGGCGCGCCCCCGTCCGGCGCAGCCTCCCAAACCCCCGCGTCCGCAGCGCAGCCGCAACCCGCGATCGACTCCCCAGCAGCTTCTCGTCACGGCGGGCGCGCTGGCGGGCACGACCCTGGGCCTGACTGATCAGCAGATCACCATCGGCCGCGCGAATGATGCCACACTGGTGCTGAATGATGACTACGCTTCGACCCGGCATGCCCGGCTGTTTCCCCAGGATGGTCAGTGGATTGTCGAGGACCTTGGCTCAACGAACGGCACCTACCTCGACCGTCAGAAGGTGACGCATCCGACTCCGGTACCGGTCGGCGTGCCGATCCGAATTGGTAAGACCGTCCTGGAACTGCGCAGATGACACTTGCACTCCGCTATGCGGTCAACACAGACGTCGGGCTCCTACGCGAGGGAAACGAGGACTCGGCGTACGCGGGCCCGAACCTGCTCGCGATCGCCGATGGCATGGGCGGGCACGCCGCCGGCGAGGTCGCCAGCTCGGTAGCGATTTCCGCTATCGCAGGCCTGGACACCGACCTCCCCCAGGACCAGCTGCTCAGCTCGCTCGCCGCCGCGGTCGCGCAGGCCAACAACACACTGCACGAGATGAGCATCGAGGACCCGTCCGTCGAGGGCATGGGCACCACGCTGACCGCGCTGCTCTGGTCCAAGGGCACGATTGCCATCTGCCACATCGGCGACTCCCGCGCCTACCTGCTGCGCGACGGCGACTTCCACCAGATCACGCGCGATCACACGCTGGTCCAGTCGCTGGTGGACGACGGCAGGCTGAGCCCGGCTCAGGCCGCCACCCACCCGCAGCGCTCGCTGGTGATGCGCGCACTGCAGAGCGGCACCGAGGCCGAGCCCGACCTGTCCCTGATCGAGGCCAAGGCCGGAGATAGGTACCTGCTCTGCTCGGACGGCCTCTCCGATGTGGTCAGCGACGACACCATGCGGACGACGTTGCTGCAGGAATCCGACGGCGAGAAGGCGGTGGCCCGGCTCATCGACCTCGCTATGCGCGGCGGCGGCCCTGACAACATCACCTGCATCGTCGGCGACGTCGTGGAGAGCGGGCCAGAACCGTCGGCCGGGCAGGCCTACCGGGTGGTCGGCGCGGCGTCAAACGGCGACGGCCGGCCGCGGCTGCGGACCGATAGCCCGGCAGGGCGCGCCCACCTGCTGACCCACGGTGGGTCACCCGCCACCGGCATCACGGCGGTCAGGCCCGCGGTGCCAGCGGCGGACGGGCAGGCCGCCAGCGCCGAGCCGGAAGCACAAACCGATTCCGGCACCGCCGACCACCGGGCGCCGAGGCGGCGCTGGCCGGTGGTCACCACGATCCTGATAATCCTGCTGATCGTCATCGTCGGCGGCGGATACGCCGGATGGCGCTACACCCAGAACCAGTACTACGTCGGCACCGACGGCAAGCAGGTGATCATCTACCGCGGTGTCAACCAGAAGGTGCTCGGCATGAGCCTGTCCAGCGTTTACACCAGGACCGGCATCAAGCTGTCCCAGGTCCCCGCGACCGACAAAACCGCGGTGGTGAGCGCGACCGCCCCGGGCAGCCTGACCGACGCCCGCAAGACCGTGAACAGCATCCGCCAGACGATCACCTGCAACAACTACGACGCCGCGTACGCGAAGTGGCAGGCGCTGCCGACGTCGCACAAGGTGACGGTGACGGTCCACGGCAAGAAGCAAACGCGCACCGAGCCCCTGACCCGGCCGCCGGCGCCCAAGACGCCCACGGGCTGCGCCCCGCAAGGGACGGCTGGGTGACCGCTATCTCCAGCCAGCCCGCAGCGCGGCCGTCCGCCGGGGCGGCCGTGGCGATGCCGCGCGGGCGGCGCCGGACCGAGCTGCTCATGCTCGCGTTCGCCGTAGCTGTTGTGCTGTTCGCCTACGCCAATGTCGGATTCGGCCTGAACGGGAAGCTCCCCGCTGGCCTGGCGGAGTACGGGCTCGCGTTCGCGGCGATCGTGCTCGTCGCGCATTTCGCCGTCAGGAAGCTCGCGCCGTGGGCCGACCCGCTGCTGCTGCCACTCGCCGCGCTGCTGAACGGCCTCGGGATCGTGATGATCTACCGCCTCCAGGAATCCGGGCGGAACGGGAATCCCGGCACCCAGATCACCACGATCGCCGCGTCGACCACGGCCGCGCAGGTGATGTACAGCGCCTTGGGCGTGGCCGCGTTCGTCGCGGTCCTGTTCTTCATCAGGGAAGTGCGGGTGCTGCAGCGCTACACCTACACCCTCGGCGCCATCGGGCTGATCTTGCTGGCGATTCCGGCGGTGCTGCCCGACAGATTCAGCGAGATCCCAGGCACCGGGGCCAAGATCCAGATCGCGATAGGCGGCTTCACGATCCAGCCAGAGCAGTTCGCCGAGCTAGCGCTCGCCGTGTTCTTCGCCGGGTACCTGGTCGCTAAGCGCGACGTGCTGGCACTGGCAGGCCGCCGGTTCCTGGGCATCGACCTGCCCCGGGCCCGTGACCTGGGGCCGGTGCTGATCGCCTGGGGCGTCAGCCTGCTGCTGCTGGTCTTCGAGAGTGACATCGGGACCTCCGCGCTGTTCTTCGGCATGTTCGTCGCGATGATGTACATCGCCACTCAGCGCACCTCCTGGCTGCTGATCGGGATCCTGCTGTTCATATCCGGCGCGTACGTGGCGAGCAAGCTCTTCAGCCACGTCGGCGCCCGATTCACCGAATGGCTGCACCCGTTCACGTCGGCCAACGTTTTCTGCAACCCCACCCCCGCGGCGCACTGCGTGTCCTCTTACCAGCTCGTGCAGGGGCTGTACGGGATGGGCGTCGGCGGGATCCTCGGCACCGGGCTCGGGCATGGCCAGCCGTACTTCACTCCGCTGGTGCAGAGCGACTTCATCATGACCGCGTTCGGCGAGGAACTGGGCCTGACCGGCCTGATGGCCATGCTGCTGATCTTCGGCCTGCTGGTCCAGCGCGGCCTGCGGGCGGCGGTGGCGGTCCGCGACCCGTTCTCCAAGCTGCTGGCCGGCGGCCTGGCGTTCGCGATCGCGCTGCAGGTGTTCATCATCGTCGGCGGTGTGAGCAGATTGATCCCGCTGACCGGTATCACCACGCCGTTCCTGTCCCAGGGCGGTTCCTCGTTGCTGACCACGTGGGCTCTTGTCGCGCTGCTGATGCGCGTCAGCGACACCGCGCGGCGGCCGGCCCCGCAGCCGATCCAGGACGAGGGCATGACACAGGTGGTGCGCGCCGGATGAATCGTGCGCTGTTCCGCCTGTCCCTGGCCTGCCTGGTCATGTTCGTGCTGCTGCTGGTCAACATCAACTATGTGCAGGGGTTCGAGGCCAGCAGCCTGGCCAGCAAGCCGGGCAACGCCCGCACCTTCGACCAGCAGTTCCAGTACCAGCGAGGCTCGATCATCGCCGACGGCACCGGCGGCCCGCTGACGATCGCCAATTCGCAGCCGGTCAAGGGCGACTCTTCCTCTTCTGGCAACGCTATCTACCAGCGCCACTACCCGCACGGCGCCATGTACGCGCCGATCACCGGCTACGACACGGTCTACGGCGCGACCGGGATCGAGTCCGCGTACAACAAGTACCTGGCGGGCACGTCGCCGAGTCTGGCCGTGCACAACCTGATCAGCCTGCTCACCGGCAAGGCCAAACAGGGGGCCTCGGTCAACCTCACGGTCAGCCCCAAGGCACAGAAGGCGGCCTACCAGGCGCTGCTGAGCGATGGTGGTCACCAGGCCGCCGTCGTCGCGCTCAACCCGAGCACCGGCGCCATCCTGGCCATGGCCTCCTACCCGTCGTACAACCCGAACCTGCTCACCACGTTCGACGGTGCGAAGCTGAACAAGATCGACAAGCAGCTGCTGGCCGACCCGTCACAGCCGCTGCTCAACCGGGCCATCAACCAGACCTACCCGCCCGGTTCCTCGTTCAAGATCATCACTGGCTCGGCCGGGTTCTCGACCGGCAAGGTGGCAGGCCCGCAGGCGACCATCGCCGCCCCGCAGCCGCTCACGCTCCCCAACGGCAACACGCTCAACAACGACGCCGACGAGACCTGCTTCGGCGGTCATCCCCAGGTCATCCAGGCGTTCCTGCTGTCCTGCAACACCGCGTTCGCGAACATCGGCATGAAGGTGGGCGGCCCCGGGCTGCAGAGCCAGGCCAACAAGTTCGGCTGGAACGACTCGAACCTGACGATCCCGATGCAGGTCTCGCCGAGCGTGATCCCCAGGATCACCGACCAGTCGCTCACCGCGATCTCCTCGATCGGCCAGCTCGACGACCAGGTGACCCCGCTGCAGGAGGCCCTGGACGCCGCGGCGATCGCGAACCACGGCAAAGTCATGCGGCCCTACCTGCTGCAGTCGGTGCAGGCCCCGGATCTGACGACGCTCGCTTCCACCACCCCGTCGGTGCTGACGCAGGCGGTCAGCTCCCAGGTGGCCAGCGAGGTCGGCTCGATGATGGTCCAGGTCACCCAGAACCCCGACGGCACCGCATACCAGACCGCCGGGCCGCCCGCCGTGGGCAGCCTGGTGATCGCGGGCAAGACCGGCACAGCGGAGAACACCGTCAGCGGCGCGGGCCTGGACGACGCGGTGTTCACCTGCTACGCGCCCGCCAGCAACCCGCAGATAGCGGTCGGCGTCATTGTCAAGGGCGGCGGCTTCGGAGCCGACGCCGCTGCCCCGATCGCCGTCAAGATCATCGAAGCTTACCTGGGGGTGCACTGATGAACCTTTTTCATCCCCCCCATGACTGGCCACATACCCTGAGCGCGAAATCGCCAGATGAAGAGGGCTCATTGCCCAGCCAGACCCAGACAGACATCTACGCAGGGCGGTAACGCAAGTGCGAGACATGACTCAGCCGCGGCTACTCGGCGGCCGATACGAACTCGACGGGGTCGTCGGGCGCGGCGGCATGGCCGAGGTCTACCGCGCCCGCGACATCCGTCTCGACCGCATCGTCGCGGTGAAGACGCTCCGCGATGACCTGGCGCGCGACCAGACCTTCCAGGCCAGGTTCCGCCGCGAGGCCCAGTCCGCCGCTTCGCTCAACCACCCGAGCATCGTGGCGGTCTACGACACCGGGGAGGACATGCTCGGCCCCACCCCGGTTCCCTACATCGTGATGGAGTACGTCGACGGCCGGACCCTGCGCGACCTGCTGCGGGACGACCGGCGGCTGCTGCCGGAGCGAGCGCTGGAGATCACCGACGGAGTGCTGCGGGCGCTGGACTACAGCCATCGCAACGGGATCGTGCACCGGGACATCAAGCCCGGCAACGTGATGCTGACCAGGACCGGCGACGTCAAGGTGATGGACTTCGGCATCGCCAGGGCGGTCAGCGACGCGCAGGCCACGATGACGCAGACGGCGCAGGTCATCGGCACCGCGCAGTACCTCTCGCCGGAGCAGGCCAGGGGCGAGCGGGTGGACGCCCGCAGCGACCTGTACTCGACCGGGTGCCTGCTCTACGAGCTGCTCACCGGCCGTCCCCCGTTCACGGGCGACTCGCCGGTGGCGATCGCCTACCAGCACGTGCGGGAGAACCCGATCCCGCCCTCGCGGGTGGACCCGGAGATCCCGCAGTGGGCGGACTCGATCGTGCTCAAGGCCATGGCCAAGGACCCCGGGGACCGCTATCAGTCGGCCGGGGATATGCGCAATGACATCCAGCGCGCGCTGCAGGGCATGCCGGTCGCCGCGCCGACCCAGTTCGGCGCCTACCAGGGCACCCGGCGGATGGGGGCGGCGACCCAGATGGCTGGGGCGACGGGCGCGATCCCGCCGTATGACTATGGGCCAGAAGACGATCAGCCCGGCGGCAGGAAGAAGTGGCCGTGGATCGTGGCGGCCGTGGCGGCCGTCGCCGTCATCGCGGGGCTGATCTGGGGGTTCAACTACATCTCGAGCAGTGGCGGCAACATCGCGGTGCCGAACGTCGTCGGCCAGACTCAGGCGCAGGCCCAGAAGGCGATCGTGCAGGCGGGCCTGGTGCCTTCGGTCGTGGACAAGGCATCGAGCAGCGTGCACAAGGGCGACGTGATCAGCACCAGCCCGCCGTTCGGCACCAAGCTGTCCAAGAACGCCACGGTCAAGCTGTTCGTGTCCGAGGGCCCGGCTTCGGTTAAGGTGCCGAGCGTGGTCGGCGAGACCGAGAACGCGGCCACGAGCCAGCTGGAGAACGCGGGCTTCGTGGTCAGCCAGAAACCCCAGCCGAACTCGACGGCGCCGCAGGGCCAGGTGGTCAGCCAGAACCCGAAGGCTGGCACCCCGGTATCCAAGGGCAGCGGTATCACGATCTACGTCTCCGGCGGCGCCGTTCAGGTCCCGTCCGTGATCGGCGACCCGATGGCCACGGCGCAGCAGATCCTGTCCGGTGCCGGGTTCAACGTGGTGACCAAGACCGTGCAGGGACCGGCCGGATCGACGCCGGGTAACGTGTTCGAACAGAACCCCAGCGGCGGCACGGCGCCCACCGGCAGCAACGTGACCATCTTCGTCGCGGCGGCGGCGCCAACGCCGACACCTACCACACCGAGTCCCACGGCGAGTGCGACACCGACCCCGACCGCCTCGGACAATCCAGGCTTTAGAATTCCTTCAGGAGGCGTCGGCCGTGCCAAAATCACGCGTTAGAAGCAAGGCGGTCTACACACCGCCACCAAAGTCAACCAAGGCGAAGGTCAGCCCACGGTGGCTGGTTCCGTCCATGCTGGGCTGCCTGCTGCTCGGCCTGGCCTGGATCGCGCTGTTCTACATCACCGGGGGCACCACGCCGTTGCAGAGCGCGCTCGGCGACTGGAACCTGGTCCTCGGGTTCGGATTCATCATCCTCGGAGTCGGGCTCTCAACGAAGTGGCGCTGACACCGAATCACATCGCGGTGATTCGGTACACACCGTCATCCACAGGCTGTGCATAGCCTGGCAGCTGGCTAGCTGAGGGCTGTCGCGGCGAGCTGGTGGTTGCGCGCGAGCAGCGCCAGGGCCAGGATCGCCAGCACGGCGATGGTCGCTCCGCCCTGGATCAGGGCCCGGTTGCCGCGCGGCGCGTAGGCGTAGGCGGCGGTCAGCAGGCCGCCGGCCAGGATCCCGCCCACGTGCGCCTGCCAGGCGATGCCCGGCACAACAAAGCCGATCACCAGGTTCAGCACCACGACGGTCACGATCCACCTGCTGTCCAGGCGCAGCCGCCTTGCTACCACGAACCAGGCGCCGAACAGGCCGAAGATGGCGCCCGAGGCGCCGAGCGCCTCCACGTTCGTGGGGCCGATCAGGTAGAACATCACCGAGCCGCCGATGGCGCTGACGAGGTACACGGTGAGATAGCGCCCATGGCCGAGCAGCCGTTCGAGCGCCGGGCCGACCAGGATCAGCGCCCACATGTTGAACGCGATGTCCAGCGGCCCGAGGCCGCTCAGGCCGGGCGGCGGCAGGAACGCGGACGTGAGCAGCCGGTACCACTGCCCCTGGGACACGCCCTGCAGCGGGCCCCCTGGCACGATCTCGGCCCGCCCGAGCATCGCCCAGTCGTTCGCGATGTTCGGGTGCGCCAGCTCCACGAGGTAGAGCAGCACGTTGATGCCGACCAAGGCCCAGGTGACGACGGCGCCGGCGGCCGGCCGGCCGCCGAACACCGCACCGCCGCTGCGGGTGCCGCGGCTCCCCTCCCGCACGCAATCGACGCACTGCTGGCCGACCGCGGCAGACCGGAGGCAGTCCGGGCAGGCCGGCCGGCCGCAGCGCACACAGGACACATACGTCTCCCTGCCCGGATGCCGGTAGCAGGTGGGGACCTTCGTGCCCTGGTCCGCCGTTGAGTCTGGTGGGGTGGCCACCGCCAGTCTCCTATCCCGCGGTTTCCCCGTTGCCGGACGGCCGCTCGATCGAGACCGATTCGAGCACCACATCCTGCGCCGGGCGATCGTTCCGGCCGGTCTGCACCTGGCTGATCCGCTCGACGACGTCAGCGCCGTCGATGACCTCACCGAAGATGGTGTGCTTGCCGTTGAGGTGGGGCGTCGGCACCGTCGTGATGAAGAACTGCGACCCATTGGTGCCCGGGCCGGCGTTGGCCATCGCGAGCAGGTACGGCCGGTCGAACCTCAGGTCGGGATGGATTTCGTCACCAAACTTGTAGCCCGGGCCGCCGGTCCCGGTGCCGAGCGGGTCGCCGCCCTGGATCATGAACCGCGGGATAACGCGGTGGAAGACCGTGCCGTCGTAGAGCCTGCCGGTCGTGGCCTGGCGGGTCCGCGGGTCGGTCCACTCGCGCCCGCCCTCGGCGAGCTCAACGAAATTCGCCACGGTCTTCGGCGCATGGTCGGGGAACAGCCGGACCTGAACCGTTCCCTGGCTGGTGCGAAGCGCTGCGGTGAGCGTATTAGTCATGGAAAGCATCCTTGCACGGTCAGCCTATTGCGCCGGCCGCTGTGCTTGAACCGAGGCAAGCCGCCCCCACCCACCTCCTCATCCCTTCATCTCGCCGCCCTGCCTCGTCGCTCCCACCCGCCTTCACTGGCGGCGCCGCGCCCTTTGGCGATCTTGCCGATAACGGTTGACCTGCCCAACCGGGGGAAGTGCATACGGCGGGAAAGACTCTTGGGAGGTTCGATGTCCCTTATGACCAGAAAGAATACGGGTGCAGCCGCGAAACAGCGCGCGCTCGATACCGCCTCGCAGGTGCCGGTGATGGCCCGCAGTGCCGGGCAGACGGCGAAGACCGCCGGCCTTGCGGCGCGGCAGAGCGCCGAGGAAGCCGTGGCCTGGGCTGCGCCGCACGTGCAGGAGGCGCGCAGCTGGGCCGCGCCGCACGTGGAGCAGGCCGGCATCGCCGTGCGCGACAAGATCGCCCCGGCTATCACGGAGAAGATCGCGCCGACCATCTCTTCCGCGCTGGTCGAAGCCGCGCACCGGCTCGATGACTCCCGCCCGCAGCGGAAGCGCTGGCCGCGGGTGCTCGCGGGTTTCGCGATGGTCGCCGCGGTCGGCAGCGCGGTGGCCGCCATCGTGCTCCGGCGCAAGCCCGACTTTTCCAGCCTCGGCAACGAGGACCAGGCGCCGGATGGCAGCACGCCGCCGGCCCAGGCCAACGGCTCGGCCGCCGCATCGGCCGCCGAGGAGGAGTCGGCCAACGGAGGGCCTTCCCGCACGTCCTGACCTCGCGCAGCGTGTTCGTCCCGAACCGGGCATGACATCTGTCATGCCCGGTTCGTGATCCTGGGCACAGGGCCAGCGCCGGGCGGCCACCTAGCGTGGCTGTCATGAAGACAGCAAGCCCGCAGGCGAGCCCTGCCGTCATGTTCCACAACGTGACAAAGGTCTACAACGGCCGGGTCACCGCCCTGGATCACGTGAGCTTCGAGATCCCCCGCGGCGCGACGGTCGCGCTGCTCGGGCCCAACGGTGCCGGGAAGTCAACGGCCATCGACACCATGCTCGGCCTGCGCAAGCCAACGTCGGGCGTCGTGCGCGTGCTCGGCATGACGCCGGCGGCCGCCGTCGCTGCCGGCCAGATCGGCGGAATGGTGCAGACCGGCGGCCTGCCGGACGGCGCGAAGGTCTCCGAGCTGATCGCGCTGTTCCGCCAGCTCTATCACGGCAGCCGCAGCCAGGCCGACCTGCTCCGGCTGGCTGGCCTCACCGACATCGCCGACCGGCGGGTGGAACAGCTGTCCGGCGGCCAGACCCAGCGGGTGCGCTTCGCCCTCGCGCTGGCCGGCCGCCCCGACCTGCTCTTCCTCGACGAGCCGACGGCGGCCCTGGACGTGGAGGCGCGCCGCAGCTTCTGGCAGTCCGTGCAGACGATCGCCGGCCAGGGCACCACGGTGCTGTTCGCCACCCACTACCTGGACGAGGCCGACGCCAACGCGAGCCGGATCATCGTGGTCAGCCACGGCCGGATCATGGCCGACGGCACCCCGTCACAGATCAAGGCCTACACCTCGGTCCGGATCATCCGGTTCAGCACAGCCACGCCCGACACCTCGGCGCTGCTCCGGCTGCCCGGCGTCAATGACGTCGTGGCCAGCGGCGACGCGGTGGCGATCCGGTCCGGCGACGCCGATGCCACCCTGCCCGCGCTGTACGCGCTCGGCGGGCCAGTCCGGGGACTCGAGGTCGGCGGCGGCGGTCTCGAGGAGGCCCTGATCGCACTCACCGGCGGCGGCGCCGCCGGGCAGGGCGAGCCGGGCGGCCGTGCCGCCGGCGTAAGCAACTCCTCCGACATGACCAGGGTGGGCTGACCGATGATTGCCTTCTTGCGGTTCGAGATCGTGCGGACGCTGCGTAACGTCCGGTTCCTCATCATGCTGATCGCGTTTCCGGTTCTGCTCTACCTGATCTACGCGAAGCAGCAGGGCATATCACAGGGCCTGACGGTCGCGACGCTGCTGCTCGTGTCCATGGCCGTGTACTCGGGCATGGGCTCGGCAATGTTCGCCAGCGGGCCGCAGCTGGCCAGGGAACGTCACAACGGCTGGATGCGGCAGCTGCGGATCTCGCCCATCACCACGCCAGGATGGTTCGCTGCCAAGCTGGTGCAGTCGGTCCTGATGATCATTCCGGGGCTGGCTGTGCTCGTCGTCCTGGCCCTGACCTACGGCCACGTGCAGCTGGCCGCGGGCAGGCTGGGCACGCTCGTGGTCATCATCGTGGCAGGCACCATCCCGTTCTGCACGGCAGGCCTGGTCATCGGGCTGATGTTCGACAGCCAGACCGCTCAGGTGGCGCAGATGATCACCCTGCTGGTACTGGCGTTCCTCGGCGGGATCTTCATCAGCTGGTCCAGCCTGCCCAGCGGCATGCAGACGGTAGGAAAGCTGCTGCCCAGTTACCACCTCGCGCAGCTCGGCTGGAACGCCGCGGCCGGGCGGCCGCTGGGGATGTCGCACGTGGCCGCGCTCGCCGCCTGGACGGTGGGCCTCGGCGCGATAGCGGCCTGGCGCTGGCGCCAGGAAAGCACCGCCGCCTGATCCGGCCACGAAACCGCCGCCGCCCCGGTCCCGCCCATGAAGAAACCGCCGCCACCCCGGCCCCGCCATGAAAAGGCATGATGTTGACATGAACAGTGCCGACGGGTCATTTCCTGAGGATGCGGGCCAGGGGGCCGCACCTCAGGGAAGCCCGGCGACAAGTGTGGCCGTGCCCGGGCCGTCCTACGTAGACGACCTGGACCGGCAGGGCGAGCGCTGGTCCCGCAACCGCCGCCGCTGGATCCGGGCAATGGTCATGTTCTACCTGACTGTCCCGTTCTGGTCCCATCGGCTGTACTCCGGCCCGCACGCGCTCAGCCCAGGGAGGCTCACCTTCCTCGCCGCGGCCACGGCCGTCATGATGGTGCTCACCGGCCGGCTCATTTTCCCGGCGCCAATGGGGACGCCGCGTGAGGTGCCATGGGCAGGGCTGATCGGCGTCGTCGGGCTCTCCGTCGCCATCCTTGCCGTGGGTGGCTCGCACGGCTCGAACTGGGTCAGCGCGCTCGTCATCGCGAGCGCCGCCATCGGCCGCGCCCTGCCGACCCTGCGCCTTGTCGTGCTCGGGGCCGTGGTCTGCACCGCCGCCGGCATGACCGTCTACCTGATCCAGGGGACCCTGAACTCCAGCAACAGCCTGGCCTTCATCGCGCCGCTGGTGGCGGCGTGCTTCGCGTACAGCGCCTCCCGCCGGGTCGACCTCGTCAACAATCTGCGCGATACCAGGGCCGAACTCGCCCGGATGGCGGTCGCCGATGAGCGGCTGCGGATCGCGCGCGACTTGCACGATCTGCTCGGGCACAGCCTGTCGCTGATCACCCTGAAGGCCGAGCTCGCCGGGCGGTTGCTCGACGCCGACCCGGAGCGCGCGGCGCGCGAGGTCGCCGACCTGGAGCGGGTGGCACGCCGGTCGCTCGGTGAGGTGCGCGCCGCGGTGACCAGCTACCGCCAGCCGCGCCTGGCCGCCGAACTCGCGGCCGCACGCCACATGCTGGCTGCCGCCGGGATGGACTGCCAGGTGCACGCGCCCGCATCCATCGAGCTGCCCCCGACCATCGATGCCCTGCTTGCCTGGACGGTGCGCGAGGGCGTCACGAACGTGGTCAGGCACTCCGGCGCGCGCACCGTGACGATCACCGTCAGCATCACGGCCGACGAGGTGAGCGCCGAGATCGCCGACGATGGGGTCGGCCCGACATGGGACGCTGACCGGCGTCCGGGCGAGCACCAGGGATCCGGCTTGTCCGGGCTTACCGAGCGGGCACGCGCCGCCGGGGCGGAGATCAGCTCGGGAGAAGGCCCCGGCGGAAAGGGTTTCCGGCTCCTGGTCCGGGTTCCGGCCACCCGGTTCAGCGGCGCGACCGCCAGCAGCTAGCGGCACGGGGCACCGGGGGCACGGGCGGGCGCAGCTGGGGCCCGCCCGTCATCATGGACGCATGAGCCTGCGCATCATGATCGCTGAAGACCAGACGATGGTTCGGCAGGCCCTGGTGGCCCTTCTCGAACTCGAGCCGGACATTGACGTTGCCGCCGAGGCCGCCAGCGGCGACGAGGCACTGGCGATGGCGCGCAAGCACCAGCCGGACGTGGCCGTCCTGGACATCGAGATGCCGGGACCCGGCGGCATCGAGGTGGCACGACAGCTCACGCAATCCGGCTTTGCGGGCAAGATCGTCATCGTGACCACGTTCGGGCGGCCCGGCTACCTGCGGGCGGCGATGGCCGCTGGAGCCAGCGGCTTCCTGCTCAAGGACGCCCCGGCGGCCGAGCTAGCCGCGGCCATCAGGCAGGTGGCAGCCGGGCAGCGCGTCGTCGACTCGGCGCTGGCCGCCGCCGCGCTGACCGAGGGTGAGAGCCCGCTGAGCCAGCGCGAGACCGACGTGCTCGCCGCGGCAGCGGGACACGAGACCATCGCGGTCGTTGCCGCCCAGCTGAACCTGTCGCCCGGCACCGTGCGCAACCATCTGTCGGCCGCGATCCAGAAGCTGGGCGCCCGAAACCGCGCCGACGCCGCCCAGATAGCCCATGAAAAGGGCTGGCTCTAGCCGGGACGCTCAGGCTCGGACGAGGGTGCGCTCTGCGGCTGAGGTGCTGGTCAGGCAGAATCGCTGTGTGCTGCTGAGCGATGTCGTCGAGGTGTCGGCGGGGGTCACCGCCACCTCCGCGAGGAACGCCAAGATCGCGCAGATCGCGGCGCTGCTGGCGCGGGCCGAGCCGGGCCAGGTCGCGGTCGCTGTGGCGGTCTTGTCCGGTGAGCTGCTGCAGGGGCAGATCGGCGTGGGGTACGCAACGATCGGCGATCTGTTCCGGGCCGCCGACGCGGCAGGGGCGGATGACGGTGGCGATGCGGGCCCGCTCACGCTGACCGAGGTCAACGAGGCGTTCGCCGCGATCGGCGCGGTGACCGGGCCCGGGTCTGTCGCGCTCCGCCGGCAGCAGCTGGCCGTGCTGTTTGCCCGGGCGACCGAGCGCGAGCGGGAGTTCCTGGTCCGGCTGCTGGCCGGCGATCTCCGGCAGGGCGCGCTCGAGGGCGTGATGACCGAGGCGGTCGCGAAGGCCGCCGGCGTCCCGGCCGAGGAGGTCCGCCGGGCGCACCAACTTGGCGGGTCACTGCCCGAGGTGGCCGAGGCGGCGCTGGGCGGCGCCGGGCAGGCCGGCAGTACGGACCGCCGGGCCGCCACCGATCAAGCCCCGGCCGATCAGAGGCTGATGGAGGGCGCGGAAGAGCCGGCGGGCGGTGCCGGGCACGACGGCACGACGTCGGTCGAACGGGCGCTGGCGGCGCTGCGCGGGTTCACCTTGCGCGTGGGCCGGCCGGCCCGGCCGATGCTCGCGGCGTCGGCTCCGGATGTGGCCGCCGCCCTGGCCAAGATCAGCCCGGCGGCTGCGGAGTGGAAGATCGACGGCATCCGGATTCAGGTGCACCGGGCGGGCGACGAGGTAGCGGTGTTCACCCGGACCCTGGACGACATCACCGCGCGGGTGCCCGAGATCGTCGATGCGGCCCTGTCGCTCCCGGTGACCGCTGCCGTGCTCGACGGTGAGGCGGTGGCCCTCGCCCCGGACGGCAGGCCGCGCCCGTTTCAGGTCACCGCGGCCAGGATCGCCAGCCAGGCCGACGTCGGGCGGATGCGCGGGCAGACCCCGCTCACGCCCTTCCTCTTCGACCTGCTGCACCTGAACGGCAGCGACCTGATAGACGAGCCGGCCGGCGAGCGGCATCGCCTGCTGTCCGAGATAGCTCCGGCCACACTGCTCACCCCCCGCATCGTCACCGCGGACCTGGCCGAGGCAGAGGCCTTCTTCGCCGACGCGGTCGCTCAGGGCCACGAGGGCGTCGTGCTGAAGTCCCTTGACGCTCCGTACCGGGCCGGGCGCCGGGGCGGTGAGTGGATCAAGGTGAAGCCGAGGCACACGCTCGATCTCGTGATTCTCGCCGCCGAATGGGGCCATGGGCGGCGCCGGGGCGTGCTGTCCAACCTGCACCTCGGTGCCCGCGACCCGGAAACCGGCGGTCTGGTGATGCTCGGCAAGACCTTCAAGGGCCTGACCGACGAGATGCTCGCGTGGCAGACGGCCAGGCTGCTCGACCTGGCGGACCCGCCGGTGCAGATCGCGGCGGACGCCGACCGCCCGCAGGCTTACGGGGTCGTCAGGGTGCGCCCCGAACTCGTGGTAGAGGTCGCGTTCGACGGGGTGCAGGCGAGCCGCCGCTATCCCGGCGGCCTGGCGCTGCGATTCGCCCGTGTGCTGCGCTTCCGGCCGGACAAGAAAGCGGCCGATGCGGACACCATTGACGCCGTTCGCGCTCTTTGGGCCGGTGAACCCTAAAGGTCATTACCGGGCACGGTAAAGGCATTTCGAGATTCGGTAAAGGCATTTAAACGGCGGGTAAAGATCGCGTCAATGATGCTTTCCCGGTACTCGGGAAATCCAGATCGTCGAGTAATTTCGGCATGCGTAATCCCCGATGTAACGGGGGCGGGGGGAAGCCTCGACACATGGCCGGAGCGTGGTGTACGGGAGTGGGCGGGGTGGAGTAGCCGGCCTGACCAGGACGGTGCCCCGCGCGCCACGGCTCGTTTCGCCGGAGTGGCTGCCTACACCGACATCGCGTTCCGGGATTCTCGGCTGGGTCGCCGCCGCCGACATCGCGATCTCGCTGCTCTTGATGATCTTCGTGTGCGTGGCCGGGCCAAGCCTCGTTGTGCCGGTGATCCCGCGGACCTGGCCGATCCCGCCGCTATGGTTTCCCCTGCACCTGTCGCAGGCCACGAGCGTCACCCTGATTTACTCCGCGATCGTGATCGGCGCAGTCGGTGTCGCCTGCGGCCTGGTCGCGGTGCGGCGCGGTGCCCGGCCGAACCTCCGGTTGCTGGCGGCGGGCGTGATCCTCGCGATCATCGTGCTGGCCCTGCTGCCGCCCGGCGGGTCCACGGACAGCCTCAGCTACGCGGCGTACGGCCGGATCGCCCTGATCGGCCACAACCCGTACGTGATGACGCCGGCGCAGCTGCGCGCGATCGGCGACCCGATCGGCCTGCAGACCACGCTCAACTGGCAGACCGACCCCTCGCTCTACGGCCCCGTCGCGATCGCGGTGGACTGGGCGGCGGCGAAGGTGGGCGGCATCACGATCGCCTACATTGCGGCATGGCTGAAGCTGCTGTTCGCGCTGGCGTTCGGCGTGATCGCGCTGGCGCTGGACCGCCTGTTCCGCCGCGATCCAGCCGCCCGGGCCAGGGCGCACCTGCTGTGGACCGTGAACCCGCTGATGCTGTGGGCGGTGGTCGGCGGCGGTCACATCGACGGGCTCGGCGCCGGCCTGGGGATCCTTGGGCTGCTCGTGGCGCGCACGGCCACAGCGGGTCCCCAGGCCAAGATCCCGCCTGCCCGGGCCCTGCTCGCCGGGCTGCTGGTCGGTGCGGCCATCGGCGTCAAGGCGCCGTACTTTCCGCTCGGGCTCGCGCTCGCCTGGTCGTGCCGGAACTCGATCAAGGCGGCGACCGCCGCAGGCGTTGGCGGCGTGATGGCCCTGGTCCCCGGCTACCTGGTCGCCGGGCCGGCCGCGCTCAAGGACCTGCTGGTGCGCAGCAGCAACCTGGTGACCTTCGACAGCTTCTGGCGGCTGTTCTACTCGCCGTTCGGCTACGACACCATGCCGCGCGGTCTTGAGCTGTTCGCCGCGGCGGCCTGCGTGGTCGTGGCCGCGCTGCTGGCCTGGCGGCTGCCTGCCGGGCCACCGCACCTGCCGGTCATCCGCCCCGCCATGGCGCTGATGCTGGCCTGGCTGCTGGTATGGCCACTGCAGCGGCCGTGGTACGACGCGATCGCGTTCTGCCTGCTGGCCGTCGTCCCTGCGTCGCGGCTGGACTGGCTGATGCTGATCCGGGCGGTTCCGGCGGCCATGGCGATGGTCACCGTCTATGGGGATCCGCGCCCGATGTGGCTGGCGCACGTCATCGGGTTCGTGGGCAGCGAGGTGTCACCGTGGGTCCGGCTGGGCACGGTCCTCGCAGCGGTCGTACTGTGTGTGCTTGGCGCCTGGACCTTGCGCCAGCCGCGGGCGGAACGGCCCGCTGTGGAGGCGGCTGCTCTGACGTAGCCGGAAGGGGCCCTCGATGAAGACGGTCTGGACCGGCGATGACGGTGCCTGGCACACGACGCTGCGCAGGCGGCAGGTTCTCGCCGACCCCAGGATCAACAAGGGAACCGCGTTCAGCGACGAGGAGCGGCGCGTGCTCGGCGTCACCGGGCTGATCCCGAGCGGTCACAGCACCCTGGACGGCCAGGTGTCCAGGGTGTACGCGCAATACCAGAACCAGGCCTCCGACCTGGCGCGGAACGTGCTGCTGAACGAGATGCGCGACCGAAACGAGGTGCTGTACTACCAGCTGCTGACCCGGCACCTCACCGAGATGCTGCCGATCGTCTACACCCCGACGGTCGGGCAGGCCATTGAGCAGTACAGCCATGAATACCGCCGCCCGCGCGGTGTCTACCTGTCGGTCGACCAGCCCGACCTCATCGAGGCCTCGCTGCAGGCACCGGGCCTGAGCCCGGGCGAAGTGGACCTGGTGGTGGCCACCGACGCCGGGGCGATCCTCGGTATCGGTGACTGGGGGGTGGGCGGCATCGGCATCGCCGTCGGCAAGCTCGCCGTGTACACCGCGGCGGCCGGCATCGACCCGAACCGGGCGCTGCCGGTCATGCTCGACGTGGGCACCGACCGGCAAAGTCTGCTCGACGACCCGCTGTACATCGGGAACCGGCGCCCGCGGGCCGGCGAAGCCGAGTACGACCGGTTCCTCGAGGCGTTCGTCACCGCGGTCGGGAAGCTGTTTCCCGGGGCGCTGCTGCACTGGGAGGACATCGGCGTCAGCAACGCGCGGCGGCTGCTTGACCGGTACCGATACCAGACGCTCTCGTTCAACGACGACATCCAGGGCACCGGTGCGGTCAACCTGGCGGCAGTTCTCGCCGCGGCCAGGGCCACGGGGGTCAGCCTGGCCGAGCACCGGATCGTGATCTTCGGGGCGGGCACGGCGGGGACCGGCATCGCCGACCAGCTCACCGCAGCGATGCTGGCCGACGGGCTGTCCGAGGACCAGGCGCGCCAGCGGTTCTGGGCGATCGACCGCGCGGGCCTGCTGACCAGCGCGACGACCGGCCTCGGCGCGGAGCAGCGCCGGTACGCACGCCCCGAGACCGAGGTGGCCGGATGGCAGCGGGACGACTCGATCGGCGGCGCCGGGCTGGCCGAGGTGGTGCGCCGGGTGCATCCGACGATCCTGATCGGCACGTCCACCCGGGCGGGCGCGTTCACCGAGCCGGTGATCAGGGACATGGCGGCGCACTGCGCCCGGCCGGTGATCCTGCCGATGTCGAATCCGACCCCGCTGTCTGAGGCGGTACCGGGCGACCTGATCCGGTGGACTGACGGCCGCGCGCTGGTGGCCACCGGCAGCCCGTTCCCGCCCGTCGACTACCGCGGCGTCAGGTACGTGATCGGTCAAGCCAACAATGCGCTGATCTTCCCCGGGATGGGCCTGGGTGTCATCGCCGCCCGGGCCACCCAGGTCACCGACAACATGCTGGCCGCCGCGGCGCACGCGGTGTCCGGGCTCGTCGACACCGCCACGCCGGGCGCGCCACTGCTGCCCGAGGTCGAGGCCATGCGCGAGACGTCGGTTGCTGTCGCGGCCGCCGTGGCACGGGCCGCCACCGTGGACGGCGTGGCAGGCGCCAGCCTGGACGGGGACCTGCCGTCCCGCATTCGTGCCCTGATGTGGGAACCCGTTTACCGGCCGGTCAGGCCGGACTGAGGTACCGCACGATCGCCGCGGTCAGCGCGCTGGCGACCTGCTGCTGGAAACGCGCCGTCACCAGGAGCCCGGCATCGACCGCGTTGCGCATGTTGCCGCACTCGATCAGCACCTTGGGCACGGTGGTGAGGTTGAGCCCGGCCAGGTCATCGCGCGGCATGATGCCGCCGGAACCCTCGTAGTTGCTTTCCGGCATCGCGGTCTCCGCCAGCATCGCCTGCCGGACGTCCCCGCCGAACCGCTGCGACGCCGCGATCACCGCGTCGTTCGGGCCGTCGGCCACCGGCTCCAGGATCGTGAACCCGCGGCCGGACGCGGCTGCGCCGTCGGCGTGGATGTCGACCGCGACATCCGCGTGGGCAGCGTTGATGATCTCGGCGCGGCGGTTGACGCACGGCCCGACGCCGGTGTTGCTGGTCCGTGTCATGATCACGCGTGCCCCGTCACGCCGCAGGTCGGCCCGCAGGTACCTGGCCACATTGAAGTTGAACTGCGCCTCGGTGTAGCCGCCGTCGGTCGTCGTGCCCGTGGTGTCGCAGGCTTCCCATTCGGCGCCGTTCCAGATCTGCCGCGCGATCGCGTCCGGGGCGGTGAAGTTGCCGCCATTGTGACCTGGGTCGATACCGACGATCTTCCCGGCGAGCGGCGGCGCGGAGACCGAGTGCGTGGGCGTCGGCGTCGCCGACGGGTGCCGGGCCGCCGACGACGTGGATGACGCGGGCGAACCAGACGACGCCGCCGAGCCAGACGATCCGGTGCCGGTGCAGCCGACGGCGGCCAGGGCGGCGGCGGATACGACCAGCGCGGCCCGCCCGGCCGACGACCAGCGGGGGTGGGGCCGCCCGCCGGAATCCGCGACGCGGCGGCGGCGGGGATTCTTGTGCAGCAGGAATGCCCGATCGGTCGCTGGCTGGCGGGTGGTCGAAATCGTCAGGAGCACGCGGCTTCACTCCGGGTTCACTTCGCGGCCAGACACGGTGTGAGCGGGACATCACCGAGTGCCGCGGTGAGCAAGGCTAACAGCCGACGTACCGAGGTATCGGCGGATTTACCCGGCGACCAGGTGCTTTGAACCCGTACGATGCCGACAGCCGTCATATGGATGGCAGTAAAGCAGCACGGGGAGCATGTCGGTGATTATCCGCCGGGGGTATTCCGTACCTGAGAACATCACCATGTTCTATGCCGGTGCGGGCGTGGTTGGATCGGTGTACCCGCTGATCCTGGCGCATACCGGCGGTCCTGGCCTGGAGTGCCCGCTGCGGGCGCTCACCGGCGTGCCCTGCCCGTTCTGCGGTCTCACCACGGCGACGGTTGCCCTCACGCACGGGCACTGGGCGACCGCGGCCGCGACCAGCCCGCTTGCGTACCTCGTCGCCGCCCTGACCCTGGGCACGGCACCGGTCCTGGTCGCGCGGAACGCGGGACTGGTGGCCCAGCCGAGCGCCTGGTCTCCGGCCACACGCAAGCGGGTGGGCTACGTCGTGGCCGTGGTGGTCGCGCTGAGCTGGGTCTTCCAGCTGCACCGTTACGGCCTCCTGTGAGGTCTCCCCACCGGTCCACGCAGAGACGACGATCTCCGTCACCAGAAAGGCACGTCCATGACTTATGAGAACCCTCCAGGGGGCAACGCCGGTCCCCCCGACGGCTACGGCCAAGCGCCGGGTGGGTATGGCAGCCCGCCACCCGCCGGCGGCTACGGCAGCCCGCCACCGCCCCCGCCACCGCCCGGGGGATACGCCCAGCAGCCGGGCGGATATGACCAGTCGGCGGGCTACGGCCAGCCCGGAGGGTTCGGCCAACCCGGTCCCTACGGCCAGCCGGGCGCATACGGCCAGCCCGCGGGCGGCTATGGCGCGCCTCAGGGCGGCTACGTCAGCCAGGCAGGAAACTACTCGAGCTGGCTGTACCGGGTCGGCGCTTACCTGATCGACATCGTCCCCGTCTGGATCCTGATCGGCATCGGCGTGGCCTCGCACAACAGCGCCGTCTATTTCATCTTCGTGCTCGCCGGAATCGCCGTCACCGCGTACAACCGCTGGTACCAGGCTGGGAAGACGGGCCAGTCCTGGGGCAAGAGGGCGCTGAACATGAGCCTGATCGGCGAGCAGACCGGCCAGCCGATCGGCCCCGGCAAGGCCTTCCTGCGCGACATCTGCCACATCGTCGACAGCATCATCTGCTACGTCGGCTTTCTGTTCCCGCTCTGGGACGCCAAGCGGCAGACGCTGGCCGACAAGATCATGCAGACCGTCGTTATCCCGTCGCGCTGACTCTGCGGGGGGCTCCGCCCCCCGAACAAAACCCACATGCAGGGCTTCGCCCCCGGAACACCACCCGGAAACCTGGGCGGTTTCCGGGTGGTGCAGCCCGCGCAAGCGCGGGCTCTCAGGCACGGGCTCCACTGATCGCGGAGACAGCGGCCCTGGCGGCGGCGTCAACCTGGGTTATCCCGGCGGACTCGGACGGCTGGTCGCTGGACAGCACCGCGACGAGCAGCTCATGCCCGCCGCGCGATATCAGGCCGATGCTGTTGATCACCCAGGTGGTGGCGCTGCCGTCGGGGAGCCAGCCGTCCTTCACGGCCGCTCCAGTGCCCGGCGCGGCTGCGGCGGTAACTCCCCAGTCCTGGTTGGCCGCCACGTGCCGCATCAGGCCGAGCTCGAAGGACCGGGACCCCGCCGAAAGTGGCGAGTGGCTCGAAGCGAGGTCGGCCAGCAGCCGCAGCTGGTCCTCGACTGTGGTGCTGGTGAGTCCCCAGTAGATGCCGTCGCCCGGCGTGGTCTGCCGCAGGCCGAATTCCTGATTGGCCGCCTGGAGGCCCTGGCGTTGCCCGACGGCTTCCCAGAGTTCGTTGGCGGCCTGGTCGTTGCTGTCCTCGATCATTTCGGTAGCCAGCGCCCGCTGCTGCGCGCTCAGCGGCGCATTCGACCACTGGTGCTGCAGCAGCAGCGAGGCGAGGATGTCTACCTTGATGATGCTGGCGGTGTGAAACTTCCGGTCGCCCCCGTAGACGGCCACGGCTCCGGTTGCCGCGTCGACCACTCCGGCCGCGAGGTTGCCCGTGCCGCCCCGCAACACCGGGGCGAGCGCGGCGGCCAGCCGCGCGTTCTCCGCCGCCGCGGAGGAGAACCTGATGCTCCCCGGCCCGGTCAGCACCACGGATCTCGATCCACTGGCTGAGGCCGTGCGAGTAGCGGCCGGTGCCGTCTTCCTGCGGGCCCGCTGCGCAGCCGGGTGACCATGCACACCCGATACCGAGAGCACCACGATGCCGACGGCAACGAGCACGAACGCCAGCACGAACGTCAACCGCTCCCACGGCCGCAGCGGGCCGGCATGCGCAGGAGGCCGCCTCGACTGATTTCCCCCCGCGGGCATGGATTCCCCCTTGAAAGGCATGCCGACAAAGACTTTCGGCGGCATGCAAACCCCGTGCAGGCCTCCCCTTGGCCCGCGAATCCCGGTATGTTCCCTCGGCCTGCGAACCCCGTGCAGGTTTCGGGCGGTGTGCGGGGGCGGAGCCCTCCGCAGGTGGGGGGGAATGCGGGGAGTGGGGCTCCCCGCAGGTCAGGGCAGCGAGCATAGGACGACTGCCAGCGGCACGTCTTTGGAAAGGAGGTTTCTGGGGCCTTACCCTGCTAGCCCCGCTGATCCCATTAGTCCCAGCTGCACCTCTAGGTCCTCCTCCGCGATCAGGACCTCGCCGCCGAAGGCCGCCTCGGCCGCCGCGCGTGCGGCCTGCCGGTCATTGTCCGGCCAGAAGTGGGTGAGCAGCAGGCGTCGGGCGCCGGCCGCGGCGGCCGCCTGGCCGGCCTCCCGGGCCGTCAGGTTGAGCGACGGGCCGGGCGGAGCGGCCGGGGCGCCGGGACGCTGCCACCGATCGGTCGCGTCGACGATGTAGAGGTCGGCGCCGCGGCCAAGCTCGGCCAGCCTGGGGTCGGGGCCAGTGTCCCCGGTATACGCCACGGTCAGGCCGGGCGCGGACAGCCGGACGCCGGAGTTCGGCAGGTAGTGCGGCAGCGGCATGCTCTCCAGCCGGAACGGCCCGATCTGCTGCGGCCGGGCGGGCAGCGGATGCCAGTCGAAGGCCCGCCGCACCACGTCAGCGCCATCGTCTTCCAGGCTGATCAGCCGCGCGAGCACGGGCCCGGGCGCGTGCAGCGGAATCGGCGGGGCCGACCGCCGGCCGAACCACCGGGCGCGCAGCAGGCCATGCAGGTCAACCATGTGATCGGGAGGTGCGTGCGTGACGATCACCGCGTCGATCCCGTCCGCAGCCGACGAGCCGAGCAGCGCCAGCAGCCGCGGCAGCGTGCCGTAACCCAGATCGAGGACGACCCGAGCGCCCCCATGCTCCAGCACGAAGCCGCTGCAGGCCCGCCCGGGCTCGGGCCAGGCACCGCAGCTGCCGAGGACCACCAGCCGGCCGCTCACGCACTCAGTCTGGCACTGGGGCTCCCGGCCTCATCGATGTACCAAGCTCGTTCTATGCCGTTCTATGCGGCCCAAAGGTTCATCGACCGGCGGCGTGTGATCATACGGAGGGACCGATGAGCGAGGGAGGCTGATCATGCGAGTGCTTGACGCGATAGGTCACGCACTCGCCGTCGCAGGGTCAATGACCTGGGAGATCACCTGGTCGCTGATCCTTGGCTTCACGCTCTCCGCGGTTGTGCAGGCCGTGGTGCGGCGGGAGGCCGTCACCAGGCGGCTGGGCGGCGATGGCCCCGCCACGCTGGCGCTGGCCGCCGGGCTCGGCGCCGCGTCTTCGTCGTGCTCCTACGCGGCGGTGGCGCTGGCCAGGTCGTTGTTCCGCAAGGGCGCCAGCTTCACCGCTGCGATGGTCTTCGAGATCGCCAGCACCAATCTGGTGATCGAGCTGGGCATCATCCTGGCGCTGCTGATCTCCTGGCAGTTCACGCTGGCGGAATATGTCGGCGGGGTCATCATGATCAGCCTGGTCGGCGTCACGTTCAAGGCATTCGTCGGAGAGAAACTTACCGGCGGGGCCAGGCGACAGGCGGAGCGGGGGCTGGCGGGGTCCATGGAGGGCCACGCGGCCATGGACATGAGCATCTCATCGGGCGGCGGCTTCTGGCAGCGGCTGCTCAGCCGGGACGGCTACACCGCGGTGAGCCACATCTTCGTGATGGAGTGGGCGGCGGTCATCCGCGACGTGGTCGTCGGGCTGCTCATCGCCGGGGCGGTCGGTGCGTGGGTGCCGGACACGTTCTGGCGGCATCTGTTCCTGACCGGTCACCCGCTCGCTGCCAGGCTGTGGGGACCGGTCATCGGCCCGGTGATCTCGCTGCTCAGCTTCGTCTGCTCGATCGGCAACGTGCCGCTGGCCGGGGTGCTGTGGAACGGCGGGATCAGCTTCGGCGGCGTGGTGGCGTTCCTGTTCGCCGACCTGATCATCATCCCGATCCTGATCATCTACCGGAAGTACTACGGCACGAGGATGATGCTGGTGGTGCTGGGGGCGTTCTACGCCGCGATGGTCATCGCCGGGTACATCATCGAGTTCGTTTTCAGCGCGCTCGGCCTGGTCCCGGCCGAGCGCGCCGCCCGGGTCGCCGCGCACGGCATCCAGTGGAACTACACGACCGTCCTCAACATCATCTTCCTGCTGCTCGCGGCGGCGCTGCTGGTGCGCTTCTTCCGGTCAGGCGGCGGGCCGATGCTCAGGATGATGGGCGGCGCCCCGGACCAGCATTCCGCCGAGCCCGCTACGGAACCACGGTGACCGGCCACTTGCCGGCCCGGACCAGCCTGGTCGCCAGCGAGCCCACGATCCGGTGCCCGGCGTGCTCGGAGGCGCCGACGATCAGCGCGTCCGCCCGGCTCTCCTTGGCGGCGCGGTTGAGCTCGGTCCACGGATCCCCCATGACGGCGCGGAACTCGAAGTCAAGCCCCATCTCCGCGGCTCCGTCCCGCAACCGCTGCTCGATCTCGCCCGCCGACTGCGCCGCCGCCTCGCTCATCGCGGCCGCAACCCCGGGGGCGGCGCCGATGTTGGCTGACAGCCGCGCCACGTAGACGGCCAGCAGGCGGCAGTGCTGCCTGCGTGCCAGCCCGGCCGCGTAGGCGGCGGCCCGCCACGACGTCCGTGAGCCGTCGACGCCGACCAGGATCAGCGTCGGCCCGTCGGTGCCAAGCTCGAAATCGGACCCGGGGGGAGTCACGGGCCCAGTCTGCCAGCCCGGCTAGGAATCACCGGCGGCGCGTGTGCGGCCCGGCTCGGCTTCGGCTACGCGGCGCCGTCGCGTGACTTGCTGCCCTGCTGGCTGAGCAGGCCGCGCAGCCGGCCGACCTCGTCGCTCAGCATGTGCAGCCCTTCCGCCAGGGACGGAAGGTCCGGGTGCGCGGCGGCCCACTCCAGCTGCCGCTCGGCCTTGTCCTCGATCAGCTGGCGCTCGGTGTCCCGCAGCGCCGCCGCGTGCTCGTAGTCCTCGGCCCCGGCCGCCGACTCCTTGTCCTGGCGTGCCTGCGCGATCTGCCGGTCGAGGGCGCCGACGTCCGGCCCGCTGCCGAGCTGCTGCTCGACGGCGGACAGCCGGGCGTCCATCGCCTCGATCCGGCCAAGGATCTGGGCCAGCATCCGGCCTTCCAGGGTCGTGCCGTCGTGACCGGCGCCTTCCGGGCCGGGACCGGGAGTACCGACCTTGGGCTGGCCGTTGCCTCCGCCGCTCTCGGCATCCCCGGCACCCTCAGCGTCGTCGGTGTCATCGAGCAGCCGGAGCACCTGCTGGCGGACCAGCTTGAGATCGGCACCGAGCTCGATCAGCACCTGCGCGGCGGGCCCTTCGCCCTCGCGGAGCAGGCCGAGCAGGATGTGTTCCGTGCCGATGTGGTGATGGCCGAGCTGCAGCGCCTCCCGCAGCGACATGTCCAGCGCCCTCTTGGCCCGCAGCGTGTACTGCTGGTGACTGGGGGCCGGCACCTCATGGCCCTGGCCGGTGATCCGCTCGATCTGCTGGCGCACCGCATCCAGGCTGATGCCCACCAAATCCAGCGCCTCGGCAGCTATTCCATCGCGTTCCTGAACCAGGCCGAGCAGGATGTGCTCGGTGCCGACGCGATTGCTGTTGAGCGTCCTGGCCTCGTCCAGGGCCAGGTCAAGAACCCGGCGCGCCTCGTCGGTAAACCGCCCGAACATGGGTCCGCTCCGTCCTGTAAGGCTCCCCCGTCGTGCCGTTGAGTGTCAAGATACATCGCGTCTATCTCGAGCCGCAAGATATATCGTGAAGTCGGAGCTTGGTTACGTTCTGTGGCTCCTCACGCCGCCGGGCGATGCCCGGCAGGGATGGTGCCCGGCCGCCTTGTTCGGCGCCGGACCGCCCCCTACTGGATGCCGAGCGCGGCGTTGATCCGCGAGCTGGAGTCGGCCTTCTCGATGCCGCCCACACCCAGCCGCAGGGCGATCCCGAGCGCCTCACACACCTCGGCCTCCGCGACGACCGACGTCGTGCTGCGATCGCCGCCGTTCGCGAACGTGACGGAGGCCGCCGGATACCGTTCCCGAATCGAGGCGAGTGTCTGCTTGACCGTGGCGTCCTCGTCGACGGCCGGAACCGCCTCGTCGACGATCCGCAGCGCCCTTACGACCTCGAGACGATCGTCGAGCGAAGTGATGATGCGGCCCTTCTTCATCATCTGCTGCTCGTCGTTGTTGACGATGACAATCAGGCGGTCGGCCATTTCGGCTGCCGCTTCCATCATGCGAATGTGGCCGACGTGAAGTGGATTAAAGTAACCGCTGACAATACTGATTCTCAGCATAGCGGAAGGTGCCGCTGAATTACTTTCACGTTGGCCGTTGTTCACGAAGAGCTCCATTCGGAATGCTTGATAAGAGAGCCTTGGCAGCGACCCGGAACTCGGGCCCATCGGGCCTGGGAAGGCCAGCCGGAGCAGTAAGTCTGCCAGGGATACTCGGCGCATGCGCGTTGAGCATTTTAGTGTGGGCGCAGGTGGCGCCGCAAACACAACGCTGAAGTTCATAGCCACTTAACAGGCTGCCAACAGGGTCTGCGGCGAATGCTGCCACCGCGATCTCGGGCGTTCCAGGACGGTGGCTCGTCTGGCATCGTGAGCACGTGGCTCACTCAATCGAAATGTACTTTGACGACCAGGCGGATGCCGCGGTCCGGCGGCTGTGGCAGCGACTGGCCGACGCTGGCCTGCCCAGCCTGGCGACCCGCACCCATCGCCAGCACCGGCCACATGTATCCCTTGCCGTGGCCGAGTCGCTGGCCGGCGCGGACCCGGCGCCCCTGCGCTCTGTGCTGATGTCCCGCCGGCCTGCCCTGAGCCTGTACACCTGAGCACGTTCCCTGGGGCTACGGGCGTGCTGTTTCTCGGCGCCGCGGTGACCGCGGAATTGCTCGCGTTTCATGCCGATGTGCACGCGGCGCTCGGCGGGCAGCCGATCCGGCACTGGGCCTACTACCTGCCCGGCAACTGGATACCGCACTGCGCACTCGCGGAAGGGCTGGATGGACCGGAGGCGGGCAGGGCATTCGGGCTCCTTGCCGACTACCAGCCCATCACGGCAGAGGTGACGGCGGCCGGCATAAAGGACACCGCGACCGGGGCCATCACGTTGCTGACTGGCTGATTCCGTCCCCGGCGCCGCCCGGCAGCATCGCCAGCCGCAGCCGACGTAGCCGGTCGGGATCGGCGATGATGTCGATGGCGGTGATCTTGCTCGCGGCGTTGACCGTCAGGGCCAGCACGACCTGCAGCCGGCCGGCCGGCGCCCAGATGATGCCAACCGAGCCATCGACCAGTGCCAGCCGGGACTGCGCAGCCCGGCCGGAGGCAAGCATCGCGCCCTTCGAGGCCCTGGCCGCGCCCTGGAGCACCATTGGCCTTCCGCCCCCGCTGACATGGGAATCGCCGGTCAGCGTGACGTCCGCATCCAGCAGCGTTATGAGGGCGTTCATGTCGCCGCCGCGGGCCGCTGCGAGGAACGCGGCCGCCACCTCCCGCTGCCGGGTGAGGTCGTCGGCGCGATCCGGGTTCCCCGCTCCGCGCACCCGGCGTCTGGCCCGGCTCGCGAGCTGCCGCGTCGCGTCGGTCGAGCGCCCGAGCACGGCGCCCACCTCGGTGAACGGCATCGCGAACATGTCGTGCAGCACGAACGCGAGCCGTTCGGGCGGCGTGAGTGTGTCGAGCACGACCAGCAGGGCGATGCCAACCGAGTCCGCGAGCACGGCCTCGTCCTCCGGATCACCGGCCCGGCTCGGCGGGGCGGCGCCGGGCCCGGCCGCGCCGTTTGTCATGGCTGCCATCTCGGCGGCGCCGGGCCAGGAATCACCGACCGGCTCCTCCTGCCGGTGCCGGCGCGCCCGGAGGATGTTGAGGGACACCCGCGCGACGACCGTCGTCAGCCAGCCGGCGAGATTCTCCACCTCGCTGGTATCCGCGCCGGTCAGCCGCAGCCAGGTGTCCTGAACCGCGTCGTCCGCGTCACTCATGGAGCCGAGCAGCCGGTAGGCCACCGCGCGCAGGTGCTCGCGGTGTTCCTCGAAGGCGGCTGCCATCAGGTCACTGTTGGCCATTGGTCATGTTCCCTCGTTGCCAGGTGTCACCGTGCTGACACCCGGCGGGGCGCGGATGTGACAACGCACCGGTGCAGCGTCCAGGTTATGCAGACCGAGCACTGATCTTCTATGAGGCGGTTCTCAGCTTTTGGGGAGCCGCTGTTAAGGGCTGGCCTGCATAGTCATGACTGGCGGAACCGAGCCGAGACCCGAGGGGTGAAGGGCGCGATGGGGGAAGCCACAGAGTTCGGCATTGACGGCGATCCCGGTCCGAAGCGACCAGGGCTGTTCCGGCGGGGGCGAAGTTGGCGTCCCGGCGACCTGCGTCTTGCGCGCACCGGCAGCGGCATCCCACTGGGCGCGTCGGGTCCCGCCCAGCCGTCACGGGCCCGCGCCAAGCGCGTCTTCGCGCTGCTGCTATGGCTCGCCGTCACCGCCGCCGCAGCGGCGGTGCACTACCACGCAGCCCAGATCCTGATCCCGGTCACGTGGCTTGCCGTGGGTCCGCTGCTGGCCTCGCTGCTGCTGGCCCCGCTGGCCACGGCCGCGCTCGCGGGCTGGGCGGTCTTGCTGGGTTTCGGCCTGATGCTGGACCAGCCGGGACATCCGGAGGGCTTGGTATCGCGGGTGAGCGTGCTCGTGCTGCTGGCCGCGTTCGCCGTCGTCAACGCCGTGCTGCGGACCGCTGCGCAGCGGCGGCTCAGCCAGGTCCGCGCCGTCGCCCGGGTAGCGCAGAGCGCGGTGATGCGCGAGGTGCCGACCACGGTGACGGCGGGGCGGCTGGCTTCACGCTACCTCTCGGCGGCGGCCGAGGCGCAGGTGGGCGGCGACCTGCTCGAGGTCGTGTCCAGCGGAGGTCGCTCGCGCTGGCTCATCGGGGACACCCGCGGAAAGGGATTGCCTGCGGTCCGCCTCGCCAGCCTCGCGATGACCAGCTTCCGCGACGCGTGCGCCCAGCCGGGCCTGGCGCTGACCGAGATCGCCAGGGTCGTGGATCAGTCGGTCACTCGGGCCGTCGGAGACGAGGGCTTCGTGACCGCCGTGTTCGCCGAGTTCGACCCGCGCGGCTGGCTTCAGCTGGTCACGTGCGGCCACCCGCCGCCCCTGCGGCTGGCTGCCGACGGCAGCCTGCGGACGCTGGCACCCAATGCGTACGCGACACCGCTCGGCCTGCACCCCGACATCCAGCCGACCACGTTCTCGGTCGGCGCGGGCGACCGGCTGCTGTTCTACACCGACGGCCTGCTGGAGGCGCGCGACCGGGGCGGCCGGTTCTTCCGCCTGGAAGACTGCGCGGACACGCTGCGCAAGCCCGATCTCGAGGCGGCCGCCGACGAACTGCTCGGACGGCTCATGGCGCATACCGGCCGCAGGCTCGAAGACGACATCGCGCTGCTGCTGTTCGAGGCCTCGCCTTCGCCGGTGCCCATCGGCGCACGGGCTGCAGAGCCGTCCTACGCCTCCGGCGCACGCCGCTAACGTACGAAGCCGGCGATCAGGGCGCCCGCCCGCGACCGCGCCGCATGTCCGGCCTGAGACCGCGCGGGTCTGGGCCACATGGTCGGCCCGCAGCGACGGCGCCTGACCATCGCCAACCTGTATTGCCATCTCGGCCAGCCTCTTGCATCGTAGTTCAATTCTACATAACATCACTATGTCAAGTTTAGTCGCTATCCATAAGGTGGGCGCTGTGGAAGACTTCATCGAGGCGCTGGGGGCCGACCGGGCCGAACTGATCCGGATCTGCGAGGGCCTTGACGCAGCCGAGTGGGCCGCCCCGTCCGGATGTCCCGGCTGGTCGGTCAAGGACCTGGTCGCACACATGGGAGCCCTGTTCTGGAGCGTGGTCGACCTGGCGGTGCTGCCCGACATCAGCGGGCTGGCAACCGAAGCGGCCCAGGAGGTTCTCGTGGGCTCCCGCCGGTCGCTGACCGCCGAGGAGGTCCTGAATGACTACGCGACGGTGAGCGAGAAGGCGCTGACCGCCCTTGCCGGGTTCGCGGGGGCAGATTTCGAGGTGCCACTGGGCGACCTCGGAACCTACCAGGCCGGGATCTTGCCGGCGGCGTTCTGCTTCGATCACTACACCCACATCAGGGCCGATCTCTTCGCGCCCCGCGGGCCGCTGCCCGGCCCGACCCCGCCGTCCGACGAACTGCGCCTGGCCCCGGCGCTGACGTGGATCGAGGCGGCGCTTCCGCAGCAGAACGCGGCGCTGCTCGACCATGTCGCGGCCGCCGCTGACATCGTGATAACCGGGACCGCCGGGCGGACGATCAGGGTCGGCGATGCGGCCGAACCGGCAGCGGCGCTGGTGCGTTCCGGCGGCGACGCTTGCGTGCGCTGGATCACCCAGCGGGCCAGCTGGGAAGACCTCGGCGTGCACACTGAAGGGGATCCCCGTGTCCTGTCTGTGCTGCGACAGCTGAAGGTGTTCTGACAAGGCCAACGGGTCGCTCACTCCCGGGCGCAGCTGGTACCGGGCCATGCGAGCGGATCGACGGGATCGGTCACTGGATGCAGCTCGAGGCGCCGCTCGCGGTCAACCGTCTCCTGCTCGGATTCCTGCGTTCCTGACCTGAGCCGGTGCGGATCCGTAGGCGGCCGCGAAGCCCTGCCGCCAGCTCGGATAACGCAGCGTCCATCCGAGTTCCCGCTTGGCCTTGGCGTTAGAGGCACCACGGCTGCTGGTTCCCATGTTGACGGCGTCCTCACCTGCCACGAGGCGCGCCAGCCAGGCGGGCATGTGGCGGGGTGGCTTGGCGCCGAGGACGCTGGCGAGCACCGGCAGCCATTCGCGAAGCGGAGCAGGGTCGTCGTCCACGATGTTGTAGATGCCGCCCTGGCCGTACTCGAGCGCCGCGACGGTGGCCGTGGCCGCGTCGTCGAGGTGAATGTACGACATGATGCCTTCGCCGTTGCCGATGATCGGGAACAGCCGCCTGCGCACCGGCTTGAGCAGCGGGTTGCCGGCGTCGCCGTAGAAGCCGCCGTACCTGAGCGCGATGCCGCCGGCCCCGGTGACGGCCTTGTCGAGGTACGCCATCGCCGCGAACGTCTGCTCGGTGCCCTTGGCCGGGGCAGCGATGAGCGGATCGTCCTCGGTTTTGACCATCCCGCCCTCCCGGGCGTACCGGTAGGGGGCGAAGCTCTGGGCGACGAAGAGGCTCACGGCCGCGTCGCGCGCGGCGGCGAGCAGGGCGTCGATTCCCTCGGTCCGCAGGCGGTTGGTCTGGGCGAAGGTCTTGTCGAGCTTCCTGGAGAAGCCACCGGCCAGAGCGGTCGCCTGATGGATGACCGCGTCAGGCTTGGCGGCCAGCACGGCCGCACGCACGGCGGCGGCGTCGAGCAGGTCGAGCGCCACGGCCTCGGCGCCCAGCCCGCGGATCCGCTCCGCCTTCTCCGGAGACGATGTGAAGGTGCCGGTCACCTCGTGACCACGGGCGATCAGCTGGGGAACGAGGCGAGTTCCGATCGCACCGCTCGCTCCTGCCACGAACACTCGCATTACATTCTCTTTCCCGGGCGGCTCCGCCCACTCGCCGGCGGCGTTCTCCGGTCACTACACCGACACCTGGCAGAGCGAGAATGTGACCGATCGGCGTACCCGTGGGCCAGCTGCTAGTCGCGCTGCCCGCCCGGGTCGGTGCTTGCCGCGGCCGCCTGCTGCGCGGCGCGTTCCACCCGGTCACGATGCGCTGCCCACCACGCCGGGTCTTCGGATGGCAGGTTCGACACCTCAACGCTGAGCCCTGCCGTCCCGTCGATGAGCTCCCGGACGACGTCCGCCTGCCCGGCGTGCCTGTTGGTCTCCGCGACCAGGCGGATGAGAATGTGGTGCAGCGTGACCTCGTTGCCGTCCGCCGGCCACCAGGGCACGTGGCCGACGGCGTCCAGCGGCAGCGCGTCGATCGTGGCATCCGATTGCGCACACGCCCGCCGGTACAGGCCGGTGATGAACGCGCGTGATTCTTCCGGGGCCGCGAACATGTCCGAGTTCGGGTCGGTCTCGTCCCAGGGAATCTTGTCGTCGGACGGGCTGCCGAACGTGTCACCGAAGTACCCCTGCTCGACGAGCGCCAGGTGCTTAACCAGCCCGAGCAGGTTCGTGCCGGTCGGCACCAGCGGGCGCCGGATGTCGTACTCGGTCAGCCCGTCGAGCTTCCACAGCAGCGCGTCGCGGGCTTCCTGCAGGTACCGGTGCAGGTCAGCTTTTGGATCAGATCCGGTCATCCGGCCATCGTTGCAGGCCAGCAGCGACCGATGAGTTTCGCGGACCTGCACAGTCCCACTACGAGCAAGCCAGCGGCCTGAGGCCGGTGACGCAGCGTGGAAGGGATCACCATGGGGCAGCCAGTCGTGCACTTTGAGATCATCGGCAGCGACCCGGCGAGGCTCAGAAGCTATTACGGCGAGTTGTTCGGCTGGACGTTCAGCGTCGGCGACACGGTCACCGAAACGGTGTCCAAGCCGGGGAGCTACGGCTTCGTGGACGCAACCACGAACGGCGACGGGACTGGGCCAAACGGTGGCGTCGGCGGCGGCGAAGGCTTTCAGCCTCGCGTGCTGTTCTATGTCGGCGTTCCCGACGTTGAGGCCGCGCTCGAGAAGGCGGAGAGCCTCGGCGGAACACGCCGGATGGGTCCCGAGGGAACTCCCGGAACCCTCGTGGTCGGCCACTTCACCGACCTAGAAGGAAATCTCATCGGCGTCGCCGGCACGAAGTAGCGGACCGGTCACCGCGCCTGCCGACCTGCCGCAGATCAGGTGAGGTCGGGCGCCTTCGTGACCTCCGGGGAGGCAGCCGTCACGTGACTTGGTTCCGCTATCTGGCTCATCTCCCCCCTCCGCTCACCCTTCCTCTTCTGGTAGGTGCCATAGGCAACCGTCCATGCCGACAAGACGGCCGCGAATACGAACGGCGTGACCTTCGAGCTGGCCAGGGCTGTTCCGGTCGAGGTGTTGTAGACGATGACCACCCGCAGGGCGGCCTCGACGAGAAACCCGATACCCCACACCGCCGTGATGATCCGGAAGATGCGCCGGAACTTTTCGAATTCCCAGAGACTGGTCATTTCGCGGCCCCTGGCGGTATCCGGCCCGGTGAACTCCAGGACGACGCTGAACAACAGCGGGCGCCGCGCCCAAAGCGAGCCCAGGCACACGAAGCCGAATACGGCCGTGGGCACCGATCCCTCGACCAGTAGCAACCTGGCGCTGTGGAAGGCCAGGCCCAGGACGGTGCCAACGACGATCCCGGCGAGTACCAGGCCACCGACAACGTCAAGCCGCCTGTTCCGGATGGCAGCGATGACCACGCCCAGGACCGGGAACACCCCGCTCAGCAGCAGGGCTGCCACGGCCGACCACCCGGCCGAACGCAGCGCACTGTAGGCGGCGAGCGGGGCCGCGACGTCGAAGATCGCGATCATCGCGATGGAGAGGAGCCGGCCACTCTTCGTCCCGGCACTTCCGGCGGGCTTCCGGGCATCAGCGCTCGTGTCCACGTGAACGGACCTTCCGTGATGGTGCGAAGACCGGTGCCCCCGCCCAACCCGAAGCATAGGTCGGTTCGACCTATGCGGCAAGGTAGGCTCTTGTCATGGCTGAGCGCCGACTCACTTCGTTCGAGCACATAGTGCTCGGCCTGATCTGCATCGAGCCGTCGTCCGGCTACGACCTGAAGCGGATCTTCGCCGTCACGCCGATGGGCGTCTACCAGCCCAGCTCGGGCACCCTGTATCCGGCGCTGCGCCGCCTGGAGCTGATCGGGATGATCCAGACCCAGACCCCGTCGGGCCAGAACGGGTCGTCAGCCCGGCATCGCCGCGTCTACGAGCCCACCCAGGCCGGGCGCACGGCGCATGCGGCCTGGCTGCGTGCCCCCGTGGAACCTGCCACGGTCGCGCGCGACCTCGGCCTGCACCTCATGCGCTTCGTGATGATGGAACACCTGTTTCCCGCGGAAGAGGCGGTCGGGTTCCTGCGGGGCTTCGCTGACGCGCTCGCGGAATTCACCGGCGGGCTGGAGCAGTACACGGCAACCGCCGATCTGGGTACCGGTTATGCACGCCTTGCCCTCGGCCACGGGCTGGCCGTCCACCGGGCCAGTCTGCAGTGGGCCGAGGACACCATCAGGGAGCTGTCCGCTACAGCCAATGGCAGTGCTCAGATGACCATGGAGGATTGACATGGCCAAGCTGATCTACTCGGCCATCACGTCGCTTGACGGATACATCGAGGACTCCGGCGGCAACTTTGGCTGGGCGGCGCCGGATCGTGAGGTGTTCGCGTTCATCAACGACCTCGAGCGGCCGATCGGCACCTACCTTTATGGCCGCCGGATGTACGAGACGATGGTCAGCTGGGAGACCGCGCCGACCAGCAACGATCAACCGGCGGTGATGCGGGACTTCGCGGAGATCTGGCGGGCAGCCGAAAAGATCGTGTTCTCCCGCACGCTGCAGGAGCCATCAAGCGAGCGGACGCGGATCGAGAGCGTCTTCGAGCCCGCGGCGATTGGCCGGCTCAAGGAGTCCTCGGCCCGCGACCTCACGGTCGGGGGCGCCGAACTCGCGGGCGCGGCCATGGCCGCGGGCCTGGTCGACGAGTGCCACCTGTTCCTCAACCCGGTCATCGTGGGCGGCGGAAAGCCCGCACTGCCGGACGGCGTCCGCGCCCAGCTCGAGCTACTGGCCGAGCGCAGCTTCGGCAGCGGCGTCGTCCACCTCCACTACGGGATTACTTCACGAAATACCAGTTCTCCGGGTTGAGGGACAGCGTCGGAGACTGCGGGAGGGCTCCCTTGAGATTGTTCGCGACCTCGGTGATCTGATAGGCCGGGAACGGCTGCCACTCAAACGGCAGCTGCTTCGACAGATAGTCCTGCCAGCTGTACATGTACGACAGGTTCGAGCTGGTCAGCGTCTTCTCGATCATCTGATCGTTTTCCGTGTTGCTGTAGGCACCGTAGTTCGACGTGGCGCCGGTCAGGTACAGCACATCGCCGGTCGGCAGGTAGTCGGGCGAGAACGTGAAGCCCTCGAAGTTGGCCATGTCCCAGTCACACGACACCTTGACGGCCACGCAGTTAGCCGCGGCCACTGAGGTGACCTGATTGATCGGCTGGGGCTCGATGTTCAGCTTGATGCCCACCTGCGCCGCGTTCGACTGCAGTTCGGTCATCTCCGACGCGAGCCAGGTCAAGCCGCTGGCGTACGGGAAGTTGAAGCTCAGCGTCTTGCCCTGGGCGATCCCCGGGCCGCACTTGGCTGGATCGACGCAAGTGGTGGGCCCGCCGGGCACGACCTTCCAGCCGTGGCTGGTCAGCAGTGCCTTGGCCTTGGCAATGCTGAACGGGAACGGATCGCCCTTCTTCCCCTCCGCGGACAGGAATTTGCTCACCGGGGTACTGCCGACCGGGCCGACCGTGACCGAGCCGTAGCCGCGCAACGGCCCGCTGATGACGCCCTGCTGGTCCATTAGGTAGGCCATCGCCTGCCGGAAGTACAGCTGCCGGATGATCGGCCCGTTGCCGGTGGTGGACTGGAAGTTCATCACGTAGAAGCCGATACCCCAGGCGTACAGCGGGGCCAGCGTGTACCCCTTCGAGGACAGCGGGTTCGCCCCGAGCGACGACCCGGCCGGCTTGGCGGGCAGGTCAGAGGCCGGTATGTAACCGTAATCGATCTTGGTGCTGCTGCTGGATGACTGCATCACGTCGTACTCGGCGGAGTCGGTGGTGAACGGCACCTCCTCGAACGCCGACAGCTTCGGCTTGACCGGGCCGGAGTACGACTTGTTCGGCACGAACGTGACATGGCCGTCGGCGTTGAACGCGCTCAGCTTCCACGGCCCGTCCACGATGCCCCAGACCGGCGACGTCGCGTACGTACTGAGGTCCTTGGCCTGGCCGGCCAGGTAGGCATACACCGCGGCGCAGTCGCTGACGGTCGTGTCGCAGTTGCTGGGGCCGGAAGCCGTCCGGTCCCACGCCGCGGGCATCGGGGTGATCTGGCTCAGGTTGTTGTACAGGAACCAGGTCGAGGAGTACGGCTTGTTCATCGTCATGGTCAGCTCGGTCGAGCTCACGACCTTGATGTTGGAGACGTTCGTCGGGAACCCGCCCGGCACAGAGCCGAACCAGTCCTGCGGCACCGCCTTCATCATGTTGATCCAGAACATGATGTCGTCCGCGGTCACCGGCGTTCCGTTCGACCACATGTAGTGCTTGAGCTTGATCGTCACGTTCTGGCCGCTGAAGGTGGGCGTGCTGGCCAGGCTGAGCGACGTGTTCACCACGGGCTGGCTGCCATAGCCAAACCAGTAGAGCGGCCGGTACATCAGGTAGGTGAAGTCGAACAGGTTCTGATTGGTGGAGACCGACGGGTCCATGAACGGGAGGATGTAGTTCGGGGTCTGCGACGGCGGCTCGGACATCACCGCCGTCCCGCCCTTCAGCGGCGTCGTCCCCGAGCTCGCGCTCTTGCTGCTGCTGCAGGCGCCCGCCACCAGCGCCAGCGCTGCAACTCCAGCCACTGCCAGCGCCGTCCGCGGCCGGACCCACCTCGACCCAGAGCGCATTACCCGAACTGACCTCATCAGCCACCCCTCCGGCCACATAAGTCCGCCACGACTACCTGACGACATCGGAATGATGCTGGTCAAGCACGAAATGATCACATTGGTTAGCCGGTTAACGTCCTACCTCCCGCCGCCGGGGCTGGTCAGCGCGCCGCAATCGTGGCCTTGCCCGGACTGGCACGAAGTGGGGATACTTCGTTGCGAGCATCGGGGGGATGCATGAGCGACAGCACAGGCTCTGCCCAGTGGGCGATGGTGGACGAGGGCTGGGGCCGCAAGGCGGCCGACTTCTCAACCCTCAGCGAGCTGGGCAACTGCCGCGAGTATGTTGCCATGCACCATCGGCTGGGCGTGGATGCCGGAGACCGGCTGCTCGACGTGGCCTGCGGCTCCGGGCTCTCGATCGAACTGGCTCGCCTTCGCGGCGCTTCGTGCTCGGGTATCGACGCCTCGGCCAGGCTGGTCGCGGTGGCACGCGACCGGAACCCAGAATGTGACATCAGGGTTGGCGACATGCACGCGCTGCCGTGGGATCGGGCGTCGTTCGACGTCGTGACCAGCTTCCGCGGCATCTGGGGCACCACACCTGACGCGGTCGCCGAGATCCGCCGGGTGCTTCGCCCCGGCGGGCGCGTCGGCATAACGGTGTGGGGTCACATCAAGGTGTCTCCTGGCGCCTGGGCGCTGGCACCGCTCCGCCTCGCCGCTGTGGAAAAGGTGGACAATCAGGCTGCGATGGTGTCGCTCGGCCGGCCCGGTGCGGGTGAGCAGCTCCTTGAGTCATACGGATTCGGTGACGTTGAGCGTATTGACGTGCCGTTCGCCTGGGAATTCGCGGATCCGGAGCTGTACGCACGAGCGCTGATTTCCAGCGGCCCGGGTTACGAGGCTATCCAGAACGTCGGCGAGGCCGAGCTCCACCGGGCGGCCGTCGAACAGGCTGAGGCGCAGCTGCGGGACGGCCTGCCATTGCGCGCCGAGATCAAGGTCGTGGGTTACCTGGCCCGTAGGCCGGAAGGAGAAGCCACATGACGGGCAGCTTTCTCGAAGAACCCCCGGTATCCCCCCAGGTGCAGGCGCTCTACGACGACGACCTCGCCGACGGCGGCTACGTGTGGAACGTGTCTCGCTTGTGGGCGCACCAGCCCGACACCGTGAACGGGCTGTTCGAGCTGATGTCTCAGGCGTTCAAGGCGAGCGGTCTGAGCTTCCGCCAGCGCGGGATCCTGGTGACCGCCGCCGCGTCGGCCCTGGGTGATTCGTACTGCTCGCTGGCATGGGGCGGGAAGCTGGCCACAGCCTCCGAGGCCACTCTGGCCGCGGGGGTTCTGAACGGCAGCGACGCCGCGCTGACGGACCAGGAGAAGGCCATGGCAGCGTGGGCCCGAAAGGTCGTCAAGGACCCGAACTCGACGACGCCCGCCGATATCCAGAAGCTCCGCGACTCCGGCCTCGACGACGACCAGATCTTCGCCATCACCGTTTTCGCTGCCCTTCGCCTGGCGTTCTCGACGATCAACGACGCACTCGGCGCTCAGCCTGACGCACAACTCGCCGAGTCTCTGCCGCCCGAGGTACGCGAGGCCGTCACCTTCGGCCGGCCTGTAGCCACCTGACGGCCACCCGCGCATTCAGGCTTGTGCCGATGATTTTCTGGGAGCCGCCGCGTCCTATGACGTGACAGGCGCCAGTTCGCAAGTGCCGAGGAGGCCAGGCTCATGGCTACACAGACCGACACGACCGCCCGGGAGCAGATCCGAGCGCTGCTGACTGACCGCGCCGCCGCCATCACCGCCAAGGACCCGCCTGGTGCGGTGGCCCATTACGCATCCGACGTCGTCAGTTTCAGTCTGGCCCCGCCGCTGCGTTACGCCGGGGATGAGACTCGCGACCCGGCCGGGATCGAGGGCTGGTTCCAGACCTGGGACGGCCCGATTGGCTACGACATTGGCGAGCCGGTCATCGAGGTGGGTGGCGACATCGCGTTCTGCCATGGCCTCACCCACATGACGGGGACGAAGGCGGACGGCGAGCGGGTGGACCTGTGGTTCCGGTCCACCATCGGGCTCCGCCGGACGGCCGCGGGCTGGCAGATCACCCACGAACATGACTCCACGCCGTTCTACATGGACGGCTCGGGCCTGGCCGCCACTGACCTGAAGCCCTGACCCGCCTGCGCCGCTACGCCAGTGAAGTTTTTTCTGCGAGGCAGATCCGGGACGCGAGAGGCTTTCTGCTGCGCCCCGCCACCCTCTACTCCGGCTCGGTCGGAGTTGGCTGGCTGAGCGTGGCGCGCTGGGTGTCGAGGAAGGCCCGTTCGACCGGGTTCGTGGTGAGGGCGCGGGCGGTGGCGTAGGCGGCCGCGGCTTCGGTGGTGTGGCCGAGGCGGCGTAGCAGGTCGGCGCGTGTCGCGTGGAACAAGTAGTAGCTGTCCAGGCCCGAAGAATGCAGGTCGTCTACGGCGGCCAGGCCAACTGCGGGGCCGCGGATTTCGGCGAGCGCGACTGCCCGGTTGAGTGCGACGACGGGGGTCGGCGTGAGCGCGTAGAGCTGGTCGTAGAGCGTCAGGATGGCGTGCCAGTCGGTGCGGTCAAAGCTGGGCGCAAGGCAATGAACAGCGTTGATGGCGGCCTGAATCTGGTACGGGCCGGGGCGGTCGCGCTGCACGCATGCACGCACGATGGCCTGGCCTTCGGCGATCAGGTTCCGGTCCCAGAGCTGGCGGTCCTGTTCGGCCAGTCGGATCAGCGAGCCGTCGGCCCTGAGGCGGGCGGTGCTGCGGGCGTGCAGCAGCAACAGCAGCGCCAGCAGCCCCTGCGCCTCCGGCTCGCCGGGCATCAGCTCGGCGAGCACGCGGGCGAGCCGAATTGCCTCGGCGCACAGATCAAGCCTCAGCAAAGACCCGGCGGTCGCTGCGTAGCCTTCGTTGAAGATCAGGTAGAGGACGGCTAGGACGGGTTTGAGGCGGGCAGGTAGTTCGGCTTCCGCAGGCACGCGATAGGGGACGTGGGTGTCCTTGATCTTGCGCTTGGCCCGGACGATCCGCTGGGCCATGGTTGCTTCGGGAACGAGGAACGCCCGCGCGATCTCCGGTGTCTGGAGCCCGCCGAGCAGCCGCAGGGTCAGCGCGACCTGGGCGGGCTGGTTCAGCGCCGGGTGACAGCAGGTGAAGATCAGGCGCAGCCGGTCATCCGGCACGGCCTGTTCCTGCGGCGCCAGGGGATTGTCCCCGGCAGCCTGATCGGCGGCACCGTACAGGTGATGCGCTTGCGCGTGCCGCTCGTCACGGACCGACTCGCGGCGCAGCCTGTCGATGGCCCGGTTGCGGGCGGTCGTGACGATCCACGCGCCGGGGTTGGGCGGCTGGCCGTCCGACGGCCACCTGGCGACCGCCACGGTGAACGCGTCCTGGACCGCTTCCTCGGCGGCGTCGATATCGCCAAGAAAGCGGATCAGGGTGGCGACGCAGCGGCCGTACTCGCGGCGGAACACAGCCTCGACAGTCACTGCGCGAGAAGCTATGGCCAGAGCAAGTCCTCACAGCGTGGGTCGCCCGAGCACTGTACCTCCACAGTCAGGACCCAGCCGGGAAGATCGGCTCCGGCTGCCTGCCGAGGCGTGTCGATTCGGCGGTGGCCACTTCGTAGCGGGAGTGAGGGCCGGCCCCAGACCGGCCCCGGATGACAAACAGGAGTGATCGTCATGGCGCAGTACCTGCTCGCAATCCACCGCGACTATGCCGTTCCCCTTGCCCCGGAGGCGACGGGGCAGAAATGGGCTGACATAAACGCGTTGATCGACAGGATGACCGACGCCGGCGCGTTCGTGTTCCAGGGCGGCCTGCGAGGTGGCGCCGGGTCGGCGACCGTGGTGCGCCAGTCTGGCGACGACTTCCTGATGACCGACGGCCCGTACGCCGAGACCAAGGAACACCTCGCCGGGTTCTTTATCGTCAACGCCGCCGACCTGGACGAGGCCCTGGAGTGGGCCAAACTCGCCGCGGCCGCGCAACAGCGGCCGATCGAGGTCCGCCCGTTCTTCGATGGGGACCTCGACGACGCGATTCTGGGCAGCGTCAGAGAAGCCGAAGCCGAGGTGATCTGGCGCGACGCGTCCGGCGCGCGGTGACGGGAGTGATCGTCATGACGCAGTACCTCCGCTACCCGCACCTTGCACGCGATCTCATCACGTTCACGGCTGAGGACGATGTCTGGCTCGCCTCGCTGAGCGAGGCGGCAGACGGCAGTGGCACCCAGGCGTGGCGGCTGACTGCTGACCAGGCCCCGGTGCTGCATCCGCGGCTGAACCCGTCAGCTACGTACGTCGCCTGGACCTCGACTCGCGACGGCACCCGGTCGCTCCACCGGGGCGCCCCGCGGGAGGCGTATGCGGTGCCCACCGGTGGCGGCCCGGGCCGTCGGCTCACCTACTGGGGTGACCAGTTCGCGACGGTCCGCGGCTGGGTCAGCGACGACGAGGTGCTCGTGCTCAGCCGGACCGGCCAGCCCGCCAGCATGAAGACCTGGGCGTTCGCCGTGCCGCTGAGCGGGCCGGCTCGCCGGCTCGGCTACGGGCCGACAGGCGACGTCACGGTGCGCGACGGTGCCGTGCTGGTTGGCAGCGCCCTCGAAACCCACCTTTACGATCCGGCCCAATGGAAGCGCTACCGCGGCGGCACCGGTGGCAAGATCTGGTACTCGCCGGACGGCTCGCACTACATGCGGATCTTCGCCGACGTGGGCAACCATCTGGTGAACCCCATGTTCGTCGGACCCCGGGTGGTGTTCCTATCGGACCACGAGGGGACCGGCGCGCTCTACTCCGCGCTCCCGGACGGCACGGACCTGCGCCGCCATACCAACCTCGGCCAGTATTACGCCCGACACGCGACAACCGACGGCCAGCGCGTGGTCTACCAGCAGGCCGGGGAGATCTGGCTGCTCGCGTCGCTCGACGCCGAGCCGGTGCGGCTGGACATACGGCTCAGCGCAGGCCGCTCCGGGCGAGCCCCCTATCCGGCGTCCGCGAAGTCGCAACTGGGCGCGTTCACACTGGATGCCACCGGCCAGGTGCTTGGCGCCGAGGCGCGCGGCACCGTGCACTGGCTGCCCGTCGGGGACGAGCCGGCCCGGGCACTGCTCGCCGAGCCAGGCGTGCGCGGTCGCCTCCCGGTGGTCATCCCCGGCTCGGGCGCGGTTGCCTGCGCGTCGGACAACGGTGGCGAAGACGGTCTGGACGTGATCCCCACTGATGGCTCGGCAGCGAGGCGGATCGGGCACGGCGAGTTCGGCCGGATCCTGGAGCTGGCGGTGGCGCCGGACGGGCGCCTGGCCGCGGTGGCATGCGCCGACGGCCGGCTGCTGACGGTCGCGCTGGAGGGCGAACCGGTCGTCACCGAGATCGCCCGCAACGCCAACGAGGCGGTCGCGGGCCTGGCCTTCTCTCCAGACTCCGCGCTGCTCGCCTGGTCGCAGCCGTGGCTGACCGAGCGCGGTGCCTCGCAGATACGGCTGGCCCGGCTGGCCGACGGCACGGTCACCGACGTGACCCCGCCCCGGTTCGACGACACCTCGCCGGCGTTCACCCTGGACGGCAAGTACCTGGCGTTCCTGTCCAACCGCGCCTTCGATCCGGTCTACGATCCGCATCAGCTTGATCTCGGGTTCCTGCCCGGGGTCCGGCCGTACCTCGTGACGCTGCTGGCCACGACGTCATCGCCGTTCGGCCCGGAGCTGAATGGCGGCCCGGCGGAACCGGAAGGTCCTGGATGGGGTCCCGCCGCCGCGAGCACGGAGACGGAACCTCCGCCGGCCGGTCTCGATGTCGATGGGCTGGCCGAGCGGATCGTGCCGTTCCCCGTGCAGGCCGGACGCTACGCCACGCTCCGCGCGGCCACCGGCGGCGTGGTCTGGCTGGAACTGCCGCTCGCCGGGGAGCTGGGCGAGGCCATGATCGGCGCGGACGAGGAGCAGCCAACCCGGCTGATTCATTACGACCTGGCTCGGCGCAGGCGCTCGGTCGAGGTCGAGGCTCTGGACGGCTACACGGTCTCCGCCGACGGAGCCCGGCTGGCCTACCGGACCGGGGGGTCGCTGGAGATCAAGCCGACCGGCGAACCCGCCGATGCGGTGGTCAGCGTCGATCTGGACCGGATCGAGGTGACGGTGGAACCGCCAGCCGAGTGGCGGCAGATGTACCACGAGGCGTGGCGGCTGATGCGGGACAACTTCTGGCGCGCCGACATGGCCGGGGTGGACTGGGCCGCGGCCGGCGACCGCTACCGGCCGCTGCTCGACCGCATCGGCTCCGCGGATGACCTGCACGATCTGCTCTGGGAGCTGCAGGGCGAGATGGGCACCTCGCATACCGGGATCCGGCCACCGGGCTCGGGCATTGACCCGGCGCTGGCTCAGGGCCTGATCGGCGCCGACGTCGAGCCCGCCGAGGACGGGACCTGGCGGATCGCGCGGATCCTGCCCGGCGAGTCGTCGGTTATCGGCGCGCGCTCCCCGCTGGCCGCACCGGGCGTCGCCGCGGCACCCGGTGATCTCATCGTCGCGGTGGACGGGCGGCCGGTGGACCCCGACCTCGGTCCGAACGCGCTGCTGGTCGGCAAGGCCGACCAGCCGGTCGAGCTAACCCTCCGGCGCGACGGAGCTGACCGGCGGGTGGTGGTGGTTCCGCTGGCGAGCGAGCACGCGGTCCGCTATTACGATCTGGTCGCCCGGGAGCGGGCCGCGGTTAGCGAGGCATCCGGCGGGCGGCTCGGCTACCTGCGCATCCCGGGCGTGAATCCGGCGGGCTGGGCAGACTTCCACCGGGACCTGCACACCGAGTTCGAGCGAGACGGCCTGATCGTGGATTTGCGGGACGCGCAAGGCGGCGACGTTTCGGGGCTGGTGGCCGAGAGGCTCGGCCGGCGCATCATCGGCTGGTACCTGTCCCGGAACGAGGGGCCGTCGAGCTACCCGTTCGAGACCCCGCGCGGGCCGATCGTCGCGATGACGGACGAGCACGCGATGTCCGGCGGTGACATCGTGATCCAGGCGCTGAAGTCCTACGGCATCACCGTGGTCGGCACCCGTACCTGGGGCGGCGTGATCGGCTGCTATTTCAACGCTCTGGTCGACGGGACCTTGGTAGCGCAGCCGACGTCCGCCCTGTGGTTTCCCGGCCTCGGCTGGGGCGTGGACAACTACGGTGTGGATCCGGACGTCGCGGTGACAATCGCGCCGCACGACTGGGCCGCGGGCCGCGATCCACAGCTCGACACCGCCGTTCGCCTGGCGCTGCAAGCGCTGGAGCAGCGCCCGCCCGCCACCCCGCCCACAATCTGACCAGGCGATCTCGCGATCATGGAGGCCCGCATGCGCCGCATCGCCATCTCCGGACACCGCAGCCCGCCCGGGCTCACAGCAGACCTGGTAGAGCAAGCCACCCGAGCAGCCCTGGCCGGGCACGTGCCGGACGTGACCGGCCTATCCTGCCTCGCCGACGGCGCAGACCAGATCTTCGCTCGCGCGGTCACCGATCTGGGCGGGAAGCTCGAAGTCATCATCCCTGCAAGCGAGTACCGTGCTGGGCTTCCAGAACAGGCACATCCTGAATATGACAGGCTGCTCGCCCAGGCGGCAGCCGTCCACCGCATGCCTTTCACCGAGTCGACATCTGAGTCCCATATGGAAGCCAGCAAGGCCATGATCGACCAGGCCAACGAACTGTACGCCATGTGGGACAGCCAGCCTGCCCGTGCCTATGGCGGTACCGCAGACGTAGTGGCGTACGCCCGCGAACACGGCACGCCCGTGCGTGTGATCTGGCCGCACGGCGCGGAACGTGACTGACAGCGAGAGCGGGTGATCATGTATCCGTCATGCGGCGACTGGCGGCCTGCGGGAGTCTGCTCTCCAAGCGTTGCCCCTTCCGGATTATGGGGCATAATCGGAAGTGTGACATCGAGGGAGGTGCACGGTGACCTCGACAATCGAACGTGAGGAAGTACAAGTCAGAGAACTCTTTGAGAGAGTTGACGCTGTCGTCACGGTGGCGCACGTTATCGAAACCGATCACCCCGGTGAAGCTGAGAAACTCCTCAAGGTGTCAAGAGACGCGCTGTCTCAGGCTGCCCCGGTCCGGGTGCCGATCGCGGCAAAGTTGCTGGTGGTCAGCGACAAGACCGTTCGTGCTTGGGTGAATGAGGGCGTACTGACGTCACATACTCAACATCCGCGGCTGATGCTGGATACTGAGCGCCTGCACGCAGTCCTGCAATTCGTGCGCGAGTTGCGCGCACGAGGGCAGGAACGGGATCTCCTGAAAACCCTCTGGCAGCGTTTGCAGGATCAGGCGCTACTCGACCGTGACGACCTCACGGACAGCCTGGAACAGATGCGCGCAGGTCGTGCCACGCCGGCACTCACCCTTGAGGAGGAGCGCGCGGCACGCCGGTAAGCTACCGAAATGCCCGTCGCGACCTCGCTGACGCCACGCGCTCACCAGCAAGTCAGCATGCTCCGCGCGCGGGATCGGAAGGCTTATGACCAATTCCTCATTGCCCTTCGGGCGCGCGGGTGTGAGTCTCTCCACTACCGGCTCACTGGCGGCGAGTTACTGGAGCGACTCTGCGTCGTGCATCCGACCGGGCAGTTACGGGTCGTAGTCTGTTTCGAGGCAGCGAAGGCGGCGACGATTCTGCTGGTTGGGCAGCACTCGGATGACCCGTTCCTTGATGTGTATATGCAGCTTTATGCCTTGGCCGATCTCAGCGAAATTCCCTCTGACCCGCGACGTAAGCCACCATGCTGCGATGACGAGGACGGTTCTCCACCGTTGGTAGACGCCGAGACTCTCGATGATCTCGTACTGCGAGCGCGGCAATTGTCCGGCGCAGCCAGACGACGTGAACGACGAGCAGGTGGACGCTAGCCCGAGTCATGGCAGGTCGCTAACGGATCGCCGACTGCCGGGTCCGGAAGGGCACGGCATTGGATCAGGCAAGGTTGGCGTGCCGCGACTCAGCGACGAAGGCGAGGAATTCGTCCAGTTCCTCGTCGGTCTCAAATGCGTCACTGCGCAGCTCGTCCACCGAGCTGATCGCGTGGGCACCGGGAGTGCGCCGGATCAGTTCCTCCAACGGGATCAGATCTTCGCTGCCAGCCTGGCGCTGATGTTCAGCATGCGTGCTCATCGCACTTACCTCATGATCGTCCAGCTCAGATCCACGACCACAGGGTATTGACGCCCAGAACCAGCGTTTCCGCTGCCAGCAGCGCGACCACAAGAAACGCTATGCCGTACTCTGTTGCTGTACGCTTTTCACCGCCACTGCTCGTTTGTTCGAGAAACCCTTTTGACCTGTGTGTGTGGAGCTAAGGGGACTTGAACCCCTGACCCCCTGCTTGCAAAGCAGGTGCTCTTCCAGCTGAGCTATAGCCCCAACGCTTGCGCGCCGCCCTAAAGGGTACCTGCGCGAGTCGCCGATCGCAGCGTGGCCATGGGCCCGAACGCCCGGCTACCCAGCTATCCGGCCGCCCGCCCCGCCGGGCCGATGGGTCTGCGTGACCTCCTCGGCGGCGGCGTCCGCCACTGCGGACGTGGCCGGCGGCGCTCGATCCGGGACCTGGCTCCCGGCGCCGATCAGCAGCTCCGGCAGCTGGGCGATGCCGTGGATCAGGTGGGTGGCCCCGGCCTGCCGGAGCCGCTCCCCGCTGTGTGTTCCGCCAAGGATCCCCGCCACGACGCCGGCTCCGGCCCGCCGCCCGGAAAGGATGCCGACCTGGGTGTCGTACGCGACCGCTGTTTCGCGTACGTCGGTCACGCCGAGCCGGAGCATCGCGGCCAGGATCAGGTCCGGCATTGGCGAGCCCCTGGGCACGTCCTCGGGGGACAGCGCCAGGTCGATGCGGTCCCACCAGCCAAGGGTGTCCAGGACCACGGTCATCACCCGCCGGGAGAAGGCGGTGATCACGCAGATCCTGATGCCGGCGCTGGCCAGCTGCTCCATGGCGGCCGCGGCTCCTGGGGCTGGCGTCGCGCCCATGCGGCCTATGGCGTCGCAGAAGGAGCGGTCGAGCGCGAGGTGCGCGGCCTGCCCCCGGGCCTCGCTGTCGGGGAACATGGTCCGCAGGACGTCTACGGTGGACCGCCCGCGCTCCTGGTGCACCTGCGCCATGCACCTGGCGTACGCTGCGGTGCCGGTCACGACCCCCTGCGTGGCGATGGCCTCGGCGTATGCCCGGTCCACCATGCCGCCGTCGGTGACGACCGTGCCGATCAGGCCACAGCACACCAGCGAGACTGGTATCGCGCCGCTCGCCTGATAACCTTCGCGCGCCGACACGGCCGGGCCTGGGTGAAGCTAGTCGTCGTCCGTTGTGGCCTCGGTCCACAGGTCAAGCTCGGCGCGGTCGGCCTGCACCTTCCGCCATACGGCGAAGACCCCGGCCGCGACGACGGCCAGCAACAGCAGCTTCTTCACGGGCGCGCACCCCTCTACCTTGGCTACCGCGGAACCGGCCGTCCGATAGCCAAGTTCCATGATTCGGCAAGCCTAGCAAGTGCGTGGTTAGCGCGGCCGGTCCACGCGAGCCTCGTCCCAGACAGGCTCCGGCGCCTCATACACGTCGCCATCTGCGCCGAACACCACGAACCGGTCGAAAGAGCGGGCGAACCATCGGTCGTGACTGGCAGCCAGCACCGTGCCCGAGTACGACTCCAGGCCCTCCTGCAGCGCCTCGGCGCTGGCCAGGTCGAGGTTGTCGGTTGGCTCGTCGAGCAGCAGCAGCGTGGACCCGGCCAGCTCGAGCAGCAGGATCTGCAGCCTCGCCTGCTGCCCGCCGGACATGGTCTCGAACGGCTGCTGGGCGCTGGCCTGCAGTTCGTACCGGGCCAGTGCCGACATGGCCTCGTTGGGCAGCATCGCGTGGGAGGTCATCAGGATCTCCCGAGCGGTCCGGCCAGCCAGGTCCGGCCGGGCATGCGTCTGGGCGAAAAGCCCCGGAACCACCCGCGCCCCGAGCCTGGCCACGCCGGTGTGCTGCACCTGCTCACCGGCGAGCAGCCGCAGGAAATGCGACTTGCCGGACCCGTTGGAGCCGAGCACCGCAACCCGCTCGCCGTACCAGACCTCCAGGTCGAACGGGTGCATCAGCCCGGTGAGCTCCAGGTTCTCGCAGATCACCGCCCGTTTGCCGGTGCGCCCGCCGCGCAGCCGCATCCGCACGTTCTGCTCCCGCGGCGCCAGCTCGGGCGGCCCGGCGTCCTCGAACTTGCGCAGCCGGGTCACCGCGGCCTGCAGCCGGGAGGCCATGTCCGAGTTGTACGACGCCTTCTGCCGGTACATCCGCACCAGCTGCTTCAGCTTCTCGTGTTCCTCGTCCCAGCGGCGGCGAAGCTCGTCGAGCCGGTCGTTGCGGTCCCGGCGCGCCTGCGCGTAAGTCGCGAACCCGCCGCCGTGCACCCAGACGTTGCGGTCCTCCACGGTGATGATCCGCTTGGCACAGTTCGCCAGTAGCTCGCGGTCGTGGCTGACCAGCAGCACGGTCTTGGGCGTGGCGGCGAGCTGTTCCTCGAGCCAGAGCTTGCCCGGCACGTCCAGGTAGTTGTCCGGCTCGTCCAGCAGCAGGACCTCGGTCCGGTCCCGGAGCAGGGACTCGAGCACAAGCCGCTTCTGCTCGCCGCCGGACAGGGTCGCCGTCTCGCGCCAGCGGCAGCGGTCGTAGGGCACGCCCAGCGCGGCGACGCAGCAGGAGTCCCAGTGCACCTCGGCCTGGTACCCGCCTGCATCTCCCCACTCGGCCAGCGCCGCCGCGTAGCGCAGCTGGGCCCGCTCGTCGTCGCGTTCCATCATCACGATTTCGGCGGCGTCAAGCTGGGCTGCGGCCTCCCGCACCCGGGGCGCCGAGACGGACAGCAACAGGTCACGCACGGTCGAGTCGTCCCGGATGCCGCCGATGAACTGCCGCATGACGCCGATACCGCCGCTGGAGCTGACCGATCCGGACTGTGGCGTCAGGTCCCCGGCGGCCAGCCGCATGAGCGTGGTTTTTCCCGCGCCGTTCGGCCCGACGAGCGCGGCGATCATCCCGTCTCCGACCCGGAACGAGACGTCGTCAAGGAGCACCCGCCCGTCGGGCAGGGTGTGGGTCACGTGTGCGACCTCGATGTGGCCCACCTGGTCCCCTATCCACGATGCGGCTCCGCGCCCGACAATAGCTGGATGGACCCCCAGGCCTTCAACTCAAATTCCCGGCTGCGCGCGTCCGACGCGGACCGGGATCGCGCCGCGTCGGTGCTCAACGAGGCGCTGGCCGAGGGCCGGCTGACCGCGGAGGAGCACTCAGAGCGGCTCGACTCGATCTACGCGGCCAAGACCCAGGCGGACCTGGTGCCGGTGCTGGACGACCTGCCCGTCCCGGCCTCCGCCGCGGCCCCGGTCCCGGCACCCGGCACGGGGCCCGAGCGTTCCTATCACGGCGGCCCGATCGTCGCCATCTTCGGCGGCGCGGTCCGGAAAGGCCGCTGGCGGGTGCCGCCGGCCAGCATGGTGGTGACCGTCTTTGGCGGCGCCGACCTCGACCTGCGCGACGCGATCCTGCCGGGCCGGGAGATCACCATAAGGGCCGTCTCGGTGTTCGGCGGGATGTCGATCACGGTCCCGCCGGAGATGCGCGTCGTCGACTCGGGTGTCGCCGTGTTCGGCGGCCGGGACGTCTCGGGCGAAACGCCCGAATCCGAGTCCCCGGATGCCCCCGTGCTCAGGCTCCAGGGCGCCTGCGTATTCGGCGGGATCTCGGTCAAGCACAAGCGACGCAAGGACAAGCGCGAAGCCATAACTTAGGCGGCGGACGGCTCGGCGCTAACGGGGCGGACTGACGCGCGGCGGCGCACCGGGTCCGCGAGCGCGGCGGCCAGCTGGTCGAGCGCGGCGAGCGTGTGCGCGCTGACCACGGCGTCGCAGTGCGGCCAGGCCGCGGCCATGCCCCCGGCGAGCGGCTGATAGCTGGCGCTCTTGGTGCGCGGGTTCACCCACACGATCCGGAAGGCGACCAGCGACAGCCGCTCCATCTCGCGCCGCAGCACCGCGGGATCGCCGGTGTCCCAGCCGTCGGAGATGATCACGATGATCGCGCCCCGCGCCATCCCGCGCCTGCCGTAGACGTCGTTGAACTCCTTGATCGACGCGCCGATCTTGGTCCCGCCGAGCCAGTCCGGCGCGGCCTCGCCCGCGCGCTGCAGCGCCACGCTCGGCAGCGTCCGGGACAGCGCGGGCGTGAGCCGGGTGAGCCGGGTGGCGAACGTGAACACCTCGGCCCGGGCGCCCCCCGCGGCGCAGTACAGCAGCTGGATCATGGCGCGCGCGTACGGTTCCATCGACCCCGATATGTCGCACAGCACGACCAGCCGCCGTGGTCGCCAGGTCGGGGCTCTCGACAGGAGCCGGAACGTGTAGCCGCCGGTCCGTCTGGCCTGTCTGAGGGTTGATCGAAGGTCCGTGCGCGGCCCTCCCGGCCTGCGGCGTTCCCTGCGGGACCGGCGCATGGGAACGGCCAGGGTGATGCTGCGCATGAGGCCGACGAGCAGAGTCAGCTCGGATTCGGAGAGCTCGGCGAAGTCCTGCCCGGCCAGCCGCTCGACCGTGCTGCCCAGGTAGCGGTGCTCGATCTCGCGCTCCGGATCGGGCGCGTCGGCGTCATCCTCGCCAGCGTCCGGCGCCTGCGCCGACTGGGTGTCGCTGACGTGAGATTTCGCCGCCCGGGCCGCCTTGGCCAGCAGGTCCTCGGGCGTGACCGGCGGCCGCAACGGCATCGCCGGGGAGGTCGGGGCGCCGCGCCTGCTCACCGGGTCCTCCAGGCCGCCGCCGAACACCTGGCTGAACACCGCGCGCAGGACGTCGATGTCGTCCCGGCTGGACACCAGCGTCGCGAGCGAGCAGCGGTACAGGGCGTCCAGGGTCTGCGGGCGGGCGATCATGACCGCGTTCGCGAACCGCTCGCTGCGGCCGGGCCCGACCGGCAGCCCGGCACGCCGCAGCTCGGCGCCGAACCGCGCCGCCACCTCGGCCAGGTCGCTGTCAGCCATCGCCGGGGACCAGCGCGCCGAACCCGGTTTCGCGCGCGGTCTGCAGGTCCTCCGCGTACTTGAGCACGGCGCCGGCGGTCTGCTCCGCCGCCTGTTCGTCGAGCTTCTCGGCGCCGAGCATGTGCAGCGCCGCGGTCCAGCTGATGGCCTCGGCCACCCCCGGGGGCTTGGCCAGGTCCAGGCCGCGCAGCCGGGCTACGCCGTTCGCAACCTGCCCGGTCAGCGACGCGGCCGCGCCGGGGACCCGGCGGCGGATGATCTCGGCGACGCGGTCGATGCTCGGGTAGTCGATCCAGTGGTACAGGCACCGCCGCTTCAGCGCGTCATGCAGATCGCGGGTCCGGTTCGAGGTCAGCACCACCACCGGGGGGAACTTCGCCCGTATCGTGCCCAGCTCGGGAATGGTCACCGCGGACTCGGCCAGCAACTCGAACAGGAACGCCTCAAACTCGTCGTCGCCCCGGTCGATCTCGTCGATCAGCAGCACCGCCGGGCGCGGGCCCTGGTGCTCGATCGAGGCCAGCAGCGGCCGGGCGAGCAGGTACTCCGGGCCGAACAGGTCCGCCTCACGCGGTGTCTCGTGCCTGGCCTCGGCCAGCCTGATCGCCAGCAGCTGCCGGGGGTAGTTCCACTCATACAGCGCCTCGGCCGAGGTCAGGCCCTCGTAACACTGCAGCCGGATCAGCGGCGTGTCGATCGCTCCGGCCAGGGCCTTCGCCGCCTCGGTCTTGCCCACGCCCGGTTCTCCCTCGAGCAGCAGCGGCTGGCCCATCCGCGCGGCCAGGAACAGCGCCGTGCCCAGCGGCGGGTCGGCCAGGTAATCCTGGGTGTCGAGGGTGCTCAGCAGCGAGTCCACGTCGGGCAGCCGCTCTGCCAGGCCGCTCATCCGAGATCGCACCGGGGGTCACGGAAATCGCGCATTCCTCCATGATGCTGCAGACAGGAGGCTGCTCGGGTCACGGGTCCGCCGGTCACGGAACCGCCAGGTCGCTGCGCAGGCTGCGGCCCTGGATCGCGGTCCACACGCATCCGGGGGTGAGCGGCATGTCGGCGTGCCGCACCCCGAACGGCCTGAGCGCGTCGAGCACCGAGTTCACGATCGCGGGCGGCGAGCCCACGGTGGCCGACTCGCCGACGCCCTTGGCTCCGATCGGGTGGTGCGGCGACGGCGTCACGGTCGCGCCGAGCTCCCACGACGGGCACTCCATCGTGGTTGGCAGCAGGTAGTCCATGAACGAGCCACCCAGGCAGTTGCCGTTGCTATCGAACGCGATGACCTGCATCAGGGCCATGCCGACGCCGTCGGCGAGCCCGCCGTGCACCTGCCCCTCGACGATCATCGGGTTGATCCGCACGCCGCAGTCGTCGACCGCGATGAACCGCCGGATCTGCACCTGGCCGGTGCCCGGATCCACGTCGGTGACGCAGATGTACGCGCCGAACGGATGCGTGAGGTTCGGCGGGTTGTACACGGTCTCCGCGTCGAGGTGGCCCTCGACGCCGTCGGGCAGCTCGATGGCGCCGTGGGCGGCCATCGCGATCTCGGCGATGTCGCGGGCCTTCTCGGGGTCTCCGCGTACCTGCCACCGGCGGCCGGACCACTCCAGGTCGTCCGGGGACACCTCGAGCATCGCGGACGCGACGATCTTCGCCCGCTCCCGGACCTTGCGCGCGACCACCGCGGCGGCCGCGCCGGAGACCGGGGTCGACCGGGACCCATAGGTGCCGAGCCCGAACGGCGTCCGGTCGGTGTCCCCGTGCACCACGTCGACGTCGTCCGGGGACAGGCCCAGCTCGTGGGCCACGATCTGGGCGAACGTCGTCTCGTGCCCCTGGCCCTGGGTCTGGCAGGACACGCTGAGCACGGCCTTGCCGGTGGGGTGCACCCGCAGGCTGGCGCCGTCCGCCATGCCGAGCCCGAGGATGTCCATGTGCTTGCGCGGGCCGGCGCCCACGCCCTCCGTGAAGAAGCTGAGGCCGATGCCCATGTACTCGCCGCGTTCCCGCTTCTCCGCCTGCTCCCGGCGCAGCTCCGGGTAGTCGGCGATGTCCATGGCGACCTGCAGCGCCCGCGGGTAGTTGCCCGAGTCGTACTCCCAACCGGTCGGGCAGGTGTACGGGAACTGCTCGGGGCGCAGCAGGTTCTTCATCCGCAGCTCGGCGGCGTCCATGCCGAGCTCCAGCGCGAGGAGGTCGACCATCCGCTCGACCAGGTACACCGCTTCGGTGATCCGGAACGAGCAGGAGTAGGCGACCCCGCCCGGCGACTTGTTCGTGTACACGCCGGTGACCTCGCAGTGCGCGGCCCGCAGGTCGTAGGAGCCGGTGAAGATGTGGAAGAACCCGGCCGGGAACTTCGACGGCTGCGCGCTGCCGTTGAACGCGCCGTGGTCGGCAAGCACCTTCGCCCGCAGGCCAATGATCGTGCCGTCGGAGGTGGCGGCGATCTCGCCATGCATGTGGTAGTCACGCGCGAACGTCGTGGACATCAGGTTCTCGGACCGGTCCTCGAACCACTTGACCGGCTTTCCAGTGATCATGGAGCCGACGATCGCGCACAGGTACCCCGGGTAGATCGGTACCTTGTTGCCGAACCCGCCGCCGATGTCCGGCGAGATGATCCGGATCTTGTGCTCGGGCAGGCCGAGCATGAGGGCGTACAGGGTCCGGTGCGCATGCGGGGCCTGGCTCGTGGCCCACACCGTGAGCTGGCCGGACACCTCGCTGAAGTCGGCGATGGCGCCGCAGGTCTCCAGCGGCGCCGGGTGCGACCGCGGGTACAGCATGTCCTGGCCGACGACGACGTCGGCGCTGGCGAACGCCGCGTCGGTGGCCGCCTTGTCGCCCGCCTCCCAGTCGAAGATGTGGTTGTCCTGCTTGCCCGCGAGGTCATCGCGGATCACCGGAGCGCCGGGATCCAGGGCTTTGGTGGCGTCGACCACCGGGGGAAGCTGCTCGTACTCGACGTTGATGAGCTCGAGCGCGTCGCGCGCCGAGTACCTGTCCTCGGCGACGACGAACGCTATCTCCTGTCCCTGGAACCGCACCTTGTCGGTGGCCAGCACTGCCTGCACGTCCTGGGACAGGGTCGGCATCCAGGCCAGCCGGCGCTGCTCGAGCGTCTCCCCGGTGATCACGGCCTTGACCTTGGGATGCGACTCAGCGGCCAGGGTGTCGATCGAGACGATCCTGGCGTGCGCCAGCGGGCTGCGCAGGATCGCGCCGTGCAGCATCCCGGGAAGCTGGATGTCGTCGGTGAAGTTGCCCTGGCCGCGGACGAAACGGGCGTCTTCCTTGCGCTTGACCGGCCCGTACGCGGTGTGTTCCGGCCGGGTGACTGGCTCTGTCATTCGTCGGCCTCCGCGCTCGCGACGCTGCCGCCGGTGTGCTTGCTTGCCCAGAGCACCGACCGCACGATGTTCTCGTACCCCGTGCAGCGGCAGATCTGCCCGGACAGCGCCTCGCGGATCTCCTCCGGGGACGGGTCTGGGATGCGGTCGAGCAGCCACCGGGCGGTCATCATCATGCCCGGGGTGCAAAAGCCGCACTGCAGCCCATGGCACTCGGCAAAGCCCTGCTGGATCGGGTCGAGCCTGCCCCCACCCGCCTCCCCTGCCCCCTTCATCGCCAGGTCCTCCACGGTCCGCACCTTGCGTCCGTCCGCCATGGCCGCCAGCACGGTGCACGACTTCACCGGAGTGTCATCCAGCCACACCACGCAGGCTCCGCAGTTCGACGTGTCGCAGCCCCAGTGCGACCCAGTGAGGCCCAGGTCGTCGCGCAGGAAGTGGATCAGCAGCAGCCGGGCCTCGACGTCGCGCGAGTAGTCGGCGCCGTTGACGTTTACCGTGATCTGCATGCGGCTCTCGCTCGCTCAGATGCGCGGCGCAGCGCCCGCACGGTGAGCTCCCTGGCCAGGTGACGCTTGTAGTCGGCGGGCCCGCGCTGATCCGAGACCGGGTTGCAGTTTTCAGCAGCGATCCTGCCCGCCTCGGCGAAGGTTTCCTCGACGGCCGGGGCACCACACAGATACTCCTCCGCCTCGGCCGCGGCGAAGTTCGGGGCGCCGACCGCGGTGAGGCCGAGCCCGGCCTCGCTTATTCTCTCCCCGCCCGGCCCGCCCTTGCCCGGCCCGCCCTCGCCCGCCCCGCCCTCGCCCGGCCCACGCGCGCCGTCCAGCCAGACCACGGCCGCGGCCGCAGCGATCGGCCAGTCGCCCACCCGGCGGCCCACCTTCTCGTAGGCGCTGCCGCAGCCGGGCCTGATGACGATGCTGATCTCGCTCAGCATCTCGCCGGGCGCCACGACGGTCTCGTAGGGCCCGGTATGGAACTCCCGCGCCGACACGGTTCTGCTGCCGTCGGGGCCACGGATGATCATGCTGGCCTTCAGCGCCGCGAACGTCCCGGACAGGTCCTCGGACGGGTCGGCCTGGCACAGCGACCCGCCGATCGTGCCCCAGTTGCGCACCACCGGGTCGGCGATGACCCGCTCGGCGTCGTGCAGGATCGCGAAGTGCTCGCCGGCGACCGCCGAGTCGAGCAGTTCCGCGTGCCTGGTCAGCGCGCCGATCCGCAGCTCGCCGCCGGCCACGTCGATGTAGGAGAGCTCACCCAGCCCGTTGATGTCGATCAGCGTTTCCGGCTGCACCAGCCGCAGCTTCATCATTGGGATCAGGCTGTGCCCCCCGGCCAGGATCCGGGCTTCCGGCCCGAATCTGGCGAGCAGCGTGAGGGCATGCTCCACGCTGGTTGCCTTCTCGTACTCGACGTACGCCGGAACCTGCATGGACCCTCCCTCGTGCCGCGGCACGCGTCATGAGTTTACGGTCCGTTCGCGGGAGTGCCCGAAAGTGACTCCGGGACGTGGTGGCCGCCGCGCGGCTAGCACGTCCCGGAAAAGGTGCGGTGCTGAGGCTGTTCACTATCATTTTGTCGACTTCTTATCTTCCCGGACAAGTCACGCGTAACAGGCGGCACTCGCAACCCGCGCCTCACACCGCTCCAGCCAGGCACGGCGCTGCGTGATACTGGGAATGTCATGACGCTGACCCAGCTCAACGCCTTCGTCCTGGTGGCCCGCCTCGGCTCGGTGACCGCCGCCGCTAACGCGCTCGGGGTCAGCGAGTCGGCCGTGTCGCAGGCGCTGTCGGCGCTGCGCCTGCACCTGGGCGACCAGCTGGTCAGCCGCGGGCCCACGGGCATGACGCTGACCGCGGGCGGCTCGCGGCTGCTGTCCACCGCGTCGCAGATCGTGGTGCTCGGCGCCGAGGCACACGCCCAGGTCCGCGCCGCGCAGGGCGCTCCGGAGCAACTGCGGGTGGTCGCCACGTCCACGCTGGCCGAGTTCGTGATCAGCCCGCTGATGGAGGCGTTCACCCGGCGGTTCCCCGGAGTCGTCGAGGTATCGGCCGGGGTGGCGGTGACCAGCGAGATGGCGGTGCTCGTCGCGAACCGGCTGGCGGACGTCGCCATCGGCCAGGCCGTGAGCCCCGACCCGGCTCTCCCGGTGGTCAGCGAGCCGATCTTCCGGTACCGCCTGGTCGTGGTTACGGCGGGCGAATCCCGGCTGAAGGGCAACGCCCGGCAATGGCGGTGGCTGGTGGACCCGGCAGGCACCGACCCGGACAGCGATACCGGTCGGCTGCTGGCCGCGCTGCGGATCCCGGATAGCCGGATCGGGGTGTTCCCGAACCAGACCGCCGCCTGGGCGGCAGCGGCCGACGGCGCGGGCGTCGCGCCCGCGGTCGAGCACCTGGTCACGCAGCAGCTGCGCCGGGGCGAGCTCTCCCTGGCGGAGGTGCCGGGCACTCCAGTGGCCGGCACCTGGCACGCGACCCTGCTCGAGCGGCAGAGCCGCAGCGCCGTCGCCAGCGCCCTGCGCCGCTTCCTGACCACCCCCGAGGCGATGCACCTGATGCGCTCGCCCGCCACCGGGATCCCGCCGTCCCGGTTCCGGCCGCCCGTCTACGTCACGATCTGGAGCTAGTCGTCCCGGCGGCACCCTGTTGCGGGGCCCTTAAGCAACACCTTATTCGCGCCTTGCGGCGCAATCCCACGCGATGAATCATGGCCATAGTTTGTTCGTAACCAGAAGTAACAGGATATTTCTGGCTATCCGAGGGCGGGAGCATGCATGCGGATAGAGTCCGACGGGCATAGCCGGGGCAACCCGCGGCTGTACGAGCTGATCGAGCACGCGCCGAAGACCGGCAAGAGCCCGACGGTCTGGGCATGGCCCGAACTTGTCGACTACCTCAAGATCGCCGGGCAGCCCGTGGCCGGGCCGTGGCCGCCGCACCAGGAACCGCGGCCGGACCCCGACTACGACTCGCTCCCTGTCGCGGTACCCGACCCCGAATCCTCCCCGCGGCCTGCCGGGGGTCCTCCCGCCGCGGTGGCGGGGCAGGCAGAGGTGGCCGAGCACGCAGAGGTGGCCGAGCACGCAGAGCGGGGGGCTACAGAGGATTCCCTGCTTCAGCCGCCGCAGCAGCGCCCTGAATCCAGCCCGCCCGATCAGCGCTGACCAGCGGTTCACCTGGAGGGTTCTATGTATCCGTCTCGGTTCCGCTACGAGGCACCGCGATCGCTCGATGAGGCGATCGGCATGCTGCACGACGGCGGGGACTACGCGAAGGTGCTGGCCGGCGGCCAGAGCCTGGTCCCGCTGATGAAGCTGCGCTTCGCCTCGCCGGAACTGGTCGTGGACATCAACAACGTCCCCGGCCTCGACTACCACCGGGCCGACCCCGACGGCACGCTGCATGTCGGCGCGCTCTGCCGGCACGTCGAGCTCGAGCGCTCGGAACTGCTCAAGACCTACCAGCCGACCATGGCCGCTGCCGCGCCGCTGATCGCTGACCCGATCGTCCGGAACCGCGGCACGCTGGTCGGCTCCCTCTGCCACGCGGACCCGCAGGGCGACTGGGCCTCGGTGGTGATGGCGCTGGGCGGCTCGGTCGTGGCCCAGGGACCGGGTGGCAGGCGGGCGATCCCGATCGCCGGCTTCGTCACCGGCCCGTTCCAGAACGTGCTCGAGCCGGACGAGATCGCCGTCGAGGCCGTGATCCCGGCGGCGAAGGGGGCACGGGCCGGCGGCTACCTCAAGCTCGAGCGCCGGGTGGGCGACTTCGCGACCGTCGGGGTGGCGGTCGCGGTGGAGACCTCGGGTGAGCGCGTGACCCGGGCCGGGATCGCGCTGACCGGGGTCGGCGGATCCACGATCGAAGCCAGCGCCGCCGCCGAGGCGCTCGTCGGCGGGCCGCTGACCGCCGAGAGCATCGGCCGGGCCGCCGACCTCGCGGCCGGGGCGGCGCGGCCCAGGACCGATCACCGCGGCAGCGCCGAGTACAAGCGGCACATGGTGCGCACGTTCGTCACGCGCATCCTGGGCCGCATCGAGCCGGCGCAGGAAAGGGCGGCCTGACCCATGACTGTCGTATACGAAGACCTCGGCGACGAGGCCGAGGATGCGGTACCAATCCGCCGGATCCGGTTCAGCATCAACGGCAAGAAGATGATCGCCGAGGTAGAGCCGCGGCTGCTGCTGGCTCACCTGATCCGCCGCGGATTGGGGCTGACCGGCACGCACATGGGATGCGACACGACCAACTGCGGCGCGTGCACGGTGCAGGTGGACGGCAGGCCGGTGAAGTCCTGCACGATGCTGGCCGTTCAGGTCGACGGGCGCGAGATCACGACCGTCGAGGGCCTGGCGACCGCGAGCGAACTGCACCCGCTGCAGGAGGGCTTCAAGGAGGAGCACGGGCTGCAGTGCGGGTTCTGCACGCCGGGCATGATGATGGCCGCCAAGGCCCTGCTC
>Ga0209333_1000021_pt1 | contig 95432 bp, 86 predicted proteins | sample BlaSpr_A8_OM2_O3_FD_187982 | JGI IMG/M metagenome (GOLD analysis project Ga0209333, IMG submission 187982) | Forest soil microbial communities from Thunder Bay, Ontario, Canada - Black Spruce, Ontario site 2_A8_OM2_O3 (SPAdes) (version 2) | ecosystem: Environmental > Terrestrial > Soil > Boreal... | reverse complement strand
GTCGTTGTCTCCGGCAGCTGCGAGATGGCGCAGTCGGCGATCCAGGCGGTGGAGAACCTCGAGCACACCTACGGAATCCCGGCGAGCAAGATCGCCGTCACCCCGATGATCGGCATGAACGACACAACCAGCGAGACCTTCACTACCGCTGACGTGGACACGCTGACGGCATACGCGGTCAACAGCGGCCTGGCCGGGCTGCACTTCTGGTCACTGGACCGGGACACGCCCTGCGCCGATACGTATGCGTCACCCACCTGCAACTCGATTTCCGGCACGACACCACTGGAGTACACCAACAGATTCCTGAGCGACCTCGGGGACTGACGGAGATCCTAGGGCGGGCCGTGCACGGGCTACCTTCCGCGGCCCGCCTCCCTTTCCGGGGAACGTGCTCGCCCCCGGCCGGTCACCCCGGACACCAGGCGCCGTCCGTGGCCGGTCAGTGATCGAACCTAGGCACCCTGACGTCAGCGATTCCCGCGCAGCCGTCCCGCGGCTAACCCCGATTCCCGGGAGGCTGGCCGATCCCGATCACGCAGCAGCGGCTCGACGAGGCTAGCCTGAGAGCGTCGGCTGGTCCTGCACTTCAGCCCGGCCTGGCGGTGTCAAACTGGACTTGGCCGCTTGCTGCGCGATCGGCCCTGATCGCGCAGCCTTATCGATGGGCAGGTGAACCGCGGTGCTTCGCCGAATACCCGGCGCGGTGCTTCGCCGGATACCCAGAGTGCCGGGGCTTCGCTTTGGCGGAGGCCTGGACCTGCTGCTTGTCGGTGGCGCGGCGCACGTCGCATGGGAGCACGAGCAGGGCCGGCACCAACGGCCGCACGCGCTGTGCCTGAGCTGCTGGCTGAACAAGGTAGCCCCCGAGGCATCCGGTGGCTCTAGTCCGGCAGACCCGCCGGGACAGGCCTGACCGGCACGCCAGCTGGGGTCAGGGTGGAGCGTCACTGGCGAGTGCGCAGCAGTAAACGATTTGCACGCAGGCCAAAGGGGGCCGATTCAGCCATTCGCGGCCCGAACCACCAGCGGCATGAGCGTTGTATTGCGCAGGGGCTGATGCCGGGCAAATCGGCTCGCGTCCATCTGCGTTCAGGCTGGTAGGCAAGCTGGGCAAGAGGTGCGCACGGATGGCGTCGGTGCTGCACGCGGCACGAGAGCTGCTCTGCACTTGCTTCAAGCGAAGGGCGATTCGCATCTGCCCTCTCGGCATTGTGGGCCTTGAGCGGTGACGCTTACGCAGACGTCTGTCGCAGGCCATCGGTCCTGATCGCTGAGAGTGGCCACATCCTCGTCAACGAAGCGGGGTTTCTCATTCCTGGCTGGCGCGCTCCTCGCGAGTCTTGCCGATTTGCTGGCCGATGGCCTCGCCCCATCCTGGCCGATCCGGGTCGGGGCGTGCCTCGCCGGCCGCTTCCCGCGGCGCAACCTCCGTCTGTGCCTTGGCCGTCGTGCTCTTCTCCTCAAGAAGTTCGGCCGCCGCCTTCTCGCGATTCTTCTTAGCCCTGCGGTGAAAGAGACCCATGGCGTCATTGTAGACGGCCAACTTGGAGATTTATGGATTCTCTGGTGGAAATGGTATGTTTCATGCGCTGTCCGGTGCATGAGCGGGTATTGCCGGTGAGATGGCGGGACCCTTTACCGGCTGGGTTTGAGAGGATAAATGCGATCGGCGGCGGGCGGACCGGGCTTGGGATCTGGCGCCGGGTCTACTGCGGAGGATGTGGCGATGCGAGCGGTCTGGATCACTAGGCATGCCGGGCCCGAGGCCCTGGAGGTGCGGGAAACGGCCGATCCTGAGCCCGGTCCGGGCCAGGTCCGCATTCGTGTCTGCGCGGCTGGCCTGAACTTTGCAGAGGTGATGGCCGCGCAGGGGCTATATCCCGATGCCCCCAAGCCGCCATGCGTCGTCGGCTATGAGGTGGCCGGGGTCATCGACGCGGTCGGTGACGGTACCCAAGGCCACGCGGCAGGCCAGCGGGTGCTGGCCCTGACGCATTTCGGAGGACACGCGGATGTGGTCTGCGTGCCCACGGAGCAGGTGCTGCCGATGCCGGACGCGATGAGCTTCGAGGAAGCCGCCGCGATACCGGTCAACTACCTCACCGCCTACCACATGCTGTTCCGCGTCGCGAACGTCCGGCCCACCGAGCGGGTGCTGGTGCATATGGCCGCCGGCGGGGTCGGGACGGCAGTGCTGCAACTATGCCGCACTGTGGACGATCTGGAGGTTTTCGGCACGGCCTCGGCCGCCAAGCACGACGTGCTTAAGGCCGAAGGTTGCGCGCACCCTATCGACTACCACGCCACCGACTATGCCGCTGAGGTCGCCCGGCTGACCGGAGGCGAGGGCGTGGACATCGTGCTGGACCCGCTCGGCGGCCATGACTGGCGAAAGGGGCTGAAGCTACTCCGCCCGTGCGGCCGGCTGGTGGCCTATGGGTTCGCCAACTTGGCCAGCGGGCAGCGGCGCCGCCCGGCACGCTTGGTCTCCCAGATGGCACGCATACCGCTGCTGACACCGCTCGGGCTGATGAACCACAACCGGACCATCAGCGGCGTCAACGTCGGCCACCTGTGGGGGCAGGTCGCCATCCTCCGCGAAGAACTCCAGGCCGTTCTCGCCCTGTGGGACCGCGGCAGCGTCAAGCCGCTCATCGACAGGACCTACACCTTCACCGAAGCAGCAACAGCCCACCGCCGGCTCCTGCAACACCAGAACACCGGCAAGGTCGTGCTCAAACCCTGACAGCCTCCAGAACAGCAGGGATCGGCGACCGCTCCATCAGCGGCAGATCCGGACGTTGACCGAGTTAGATCAGCCGCAGTGAACAGGGATGCGGACGCGCGGGTTACTCCGCAATCAGACAATCAGCCTGACTCCCTATTTTGGCCGAAGTAGAAGCCCAATGCGGAGCCGAATAAGGCGGTCTCGGCGGGTAGCACGAGCTGTAACCAGTCTTTCACCGGCGCCCATTTCGTCATGGCGCCGAAGAAGCTCGCACCTAACGTGAACAGCAGGGACAGAGCAAAAGTCGCCGCAAGAATGGTCCGAGTTCGCTCCCTGCTAAGACGCGCGTTCAACGGCCTCAGTTCTGGCTGCTGAATGTCCCGGAGAGTGATTCCAGGAGACTCCTTGGCTAACTGCTGCGGGACGACAACCGATGGCGAAGGGCCCTCGCCGGCTACACCCGTGGACGCTACGTCGCCCATTGGGGTGTCCTTTGTGTGAATCTAGCCATGGCGCCCGCGCGGCGGCAGCACTATCTCTTGAACTCGCCCGCGTTTCTCTATTAGCACCCGACTTCGAGTTCGCTGAGCCTGGACAAATGTCTCTTCCAGGGCTATTGCCTCAGCTACGACGCCAGCGACGTCGGTTCTTCTCTCGTCCGCTAGGTCTCTTAGCTTGGACAACACCTCTGGTGTCACAGTAATACTTGACATACCGTTTCCCCCAAGCTTCCATTCGAGCCCTAAGCAAGTGTGACACATCCAGGACGCTCCCTGCTCGTAACGAGAGACCTATCTCTAAGAGCTACGCTTCATCCCTGTCATTAGTCCAGTGGGCAAATAGTAATTAATGGCACACGCATGCTTCACCGGCGCCATCTTGTTCAAGTCGGCGATGTCCGCCGGGAGCAACGCGCCGGTCGCTGTCGACGGCGACTACGTCATCGCCGGCGTCGGCGTCAGTCTGTCGACCACGCAGCGGAACATGATCTTCGCCTACAAACTCGGGGCGACAGGCAAGCTCCCTGACACCGTGGGCTCATAACCTGACTTAGGACAACCCGGCAGTCGACCCCGGCTTCACCGTCCTCATACGCGAAGACACCGGGCCACCCTGCGACGCAGGATCAGCGCAAATTGAGTCATGTCCTCTTTCAGTAGCCGACGAGGCGATGCAGCCGAAGGAAGGATTCCTTGAAGCCGAGCCGGGGCCAGGTGCGCGAGGAGAGCAGGTTGGTGACCCGCCAGTCGGTCACCACGCAGTCGTAGCCGGCCTGCGCGGTCCACGCAATGACCGCTTCGCCGAGTGCCCGGCCAGCGCCGAAACCCCGCGCATGCGGGAAGACTGCGGCAAAGGCGAGGAAGCCTGCGTGGTCGGGCCGGGTGAGCGGCGGGTGGCCACCCGCGATCTCCAGCGGGCAGCCGATGCTCGAGCCGACGACGGCGCCCTCGAGCTCGGCCACAAAGGTGGTGTAGACGGGGTCGTCGAAGTCCTCTTCCCATCCAGCCAGGCACTCCTCGTAGCTCGGCACCGGGCTGGGGGAGAAGACAGGAGCCAGGCTCTGCTGGCGGGGCAGCTCGACCTCCAGCCTGGCCAGCGCGGGCAGGTCGTTGCGCTCTGCACGCCGTACCACCACCTTGGGCTGCGCGGCCGGCGGTTCGCTGGCCGGCGGTTCGCCCGGCGGCGCGCGTACGGCGTGTGCCTGTTGCTGGCCGAACCCCAGCCGGTACCAGGCGCGCAGCAGGTCCTCGTCGCTCGCTGGCACGAGCACGTAGTGGGCGGTGCGGGTTTCCTGAACCCACCGGGCGGAAGCAAGCCCGTACATGTCGCGTACCAGCTCCGGCTCGGCGGCCGCGTGCCCGGCGGCATCCACCCAGACGTTCGGGCCCCACACCGGGCTGTCTTTGGGCGCACCCAGCACAAAGCCGGCGATGCCCCCGTCTTGCAGGGCCACCGCCCCAGACGCGCCCGGCTGCGCGAACGTCGCCGCGACCTGCGCGGCAGCTGCCGAATCGTTCTCGTAGCGTGGCGACAATAGCGGGCAGCTGAGGCGATGGGCCCGATGCCGTGCCGCCAGCAGCGCCCCCGCGGCAGGAACGTCGTCGGCCTGGAACGGGCGCACATGCGCACGTGACATGGGCCAGAACGTACGCCATCGGGTCCGGCCGGGTCATCCCGATTATTGCCAGCCACGATCCGGCAGATCGGCCACCGCTGAAACCATGAGGTCAGGGAAGCTCGCGGCGCATGAGCCAGCGGGGCTTGCCGCCGCGTCGTCCGGTGGTCTGGCAGACGCGGCTGAACCCGTGCGCCTCGAAGAGCGGGACGGTACCCACGTAACCGCTGGTCTGGTCGATGCGGTCGCTGCCAGGGTCGACTGGGTAGCCTTCCAGCGCGGTTGCACCCGTCGCATGCGCATGCCCGATCGCGCCCTCCAGCAGTTCGTGCATGAGGCCGCGGCGCCGGAATCCCGGCCGCACCACAAAGCACACCACCGACCAGGCGCCCTCGTCCTGGACGTGCGGGATTGTCCGCGATCTGACCAGTGCGCGGTAGGTGGACTTCGGCGCGACCGAGCACCAGCCGGCCGTCGAGCCGTCGACGTACGCCAGCACCCCTGGGCCCGGTTCGCTGGCGCACAGCGCTCGCATGTGCGCGATACGGCCAGGCATATCGAGGCTCGAGTTGCGGTACGCCATGCACACGCACCCGCCTGCGCCCGGCTTGCGCGGCACCATAAACGACGCGAAGTCGTCCCATCGCCCGGTCGCCGGCAGGACCTGGACACCCATGTGCCGAGGATAGGCGCCTGGCGGGCCCAGTATCGGTCTCGCGAGATCACCCGGGCGGCCGGTAGCGAGACACTGTTTCTGTGGGTGTGGCGATGGCTGCATGCAGTCGAGCCGGATGGGGGCAGAAGGCTCCGACCGAGTGGTGACGCGTGGGCCAGGAGGGCAGTGAATGACGGGTCAGGGCCTACGGCGCCGGCATGATGGCAAGCGCGCCTTGGTGGTTCGTGGCGGATGGGAGGGCCACGTGCCCGTTCCCGCGAGCGACCGGTACGCCCAGGTACTCAGGGAATCGGGCTTTGAGGTGACGCTCTCGGACTCCCTCGACAGCTATCTCGACGAGGCGCAGCTCGCCGCTACCGACCTGGTGGTGCAGTGCTGGACGATGGGCACGATGAGCAGTCAGCAGGCGGACGGGCTGTCGCGCGCGGTGCGCTCCGGGACTGGTTTCGCCGGCTGGCACGGCGGCATTGTCGACGCGTTCCGGGGCGAGCCGCTGTACAGCCTCGTGACTGGCGGCCAGTTCGTGTACCACCCGAGCGGCTTTGTCAGGTACCAGGTGCGGCCGGTAGCAGACCGCGCGGATCATCCGGTGCTGGCCGGAATCGAGGCGTTCACCCTCACCACGGAGCAGTATTACGTGCACGTCGATCCGGGTATCGATGTGCTGGCCGTCACCGATTTCGTTGCCGATCCTGCCTACCCTGATTTGGCCGGCGTTGTCATGCCGGTCACCTGGACCCGCCGCTGGGGCAGAGGCCGGGTGTTCGTGACCACGATCGGCCACTCGGTCTCGGATCTGGAAGTGCCGCAGGTGGATGCGATGATCCGGGCAGGCATGGCATGGGCGGCGCGGTGACCGCGCTGCGGGTCGGTGTCGTAGGGGCCGGCCAGATCAGCGGCGCCTACCTCAGTACGCTGCGGCGGTTGTCCAACGTTGAGGTGGTGGCGGTCTGCGACCTGGATGAGGCGCGCGCCCGGACCGCCGCCGCTGCGGCGCCGGGCGCGCGCCCGCTGGCCGTCGCCGAACTCCTCGCAGCCGACGACGTCGACCTCGTCCTCAACCTGACGATCCCGGCGGCACACGCCGAGGTCGCGCACGCAGCGATCGCCGCGGGCAAGCACGTCTACGGCGAAAAACCGCTCGCGGTCACTACCGGGCAGGCAGGTGAGGTGCTGGCCGCAGCCCGGCGCGCCGGGGTACGGGTGGGCTGCGCCCCCGACACGGTGCTCGGCACTGGCGTGCAGACGGCCCGCGCCTGCCTGGACGCCGGTGAGATCGGCACGCCGATCGCGGCGACCGCGTTCATGGTCACGCCCGGCCACGAGCGGTGGCATCCGGCCCCGGAGTTCTACTATCTGCCGGGCGGCGGGCCGCTGTTCGACATGGGCCCGTACTATCTCACCGCGCTGGTCACCCTGCTGGGCCCGGTGCGGCGGGTGACCGGCATGGCGGCCATGCCACGGGCGACCCGCACCATCGGCAGCGGTCCCCGCGCCGGCGCCGAGATCGACGTGGCGGTGGCCACGCACGTGACCGGCGTCCTGGAGCACGCCAGCGGGGCGCTGTCGACGCTGATGATGAGCTTCGACGTGTGGGCCGGGCGGCTGCCGTACATCGAGGTCTACGGCACCGGCGGGTCGCTATCGGTGCCCGATCCCAACGGGTTTGGCGGGGCGGTGCAGATCTTCACCGCCGGGGCTAAAGACTGGACGCCGGCGCCCGAGGCGGGCGGTTATCGCGAGGCCACGCGGGGTTACGGCGTCTCGGACCTGGTCGGCGCGCTGACCAGCGGCACCGCGCACCGCGCCAATGGTGAGATCGCCTACCACGTGCTCGACGTGATGGAAGTCCTCCTCACCGCCGCCGGATCACGTCACAGCGCCGACGTCACGAGCAGTTGCGACCGCCCGCCAGCCGTCCCCCTCGGCTCGCGCCCGGACGACCCCGAGGCCACGCCGCCCGCGACACAGAGCCGGCCACGCTTATCATGAGGATGGGCGTGATCGCCGGGCCAAATCCGTGAGGCCTTGCCGCTCGCGCCGACTGGGAGGTGCCTGTGGCGATGGAACCGCAGGATCCCACTGCCGGATGGGCGGCATTTGGCGGCCATCTGCGGGCCTCGGACGCGGACCGCGAGCGGGTGATTGATTTCCTGAAGGCTGCGTTCGTGCAGCGTCGGCTGAGCCAGAGCGATCTGACCGGGCGGGTTGGCCAGGTGCTCGAGTCGAAGACCTACGCCGAGCTGGCCGGGGCAACGTCCGGCATCCCGGCCAGGCGAGCGGCTACTCCGCCGCCGCGCCAGCCCGTCGCGCCGGTGCGACCGCGCCAGCCCGCCGCGCCAGTGCGCGCCAGCCCGGTTAGCTGGAAGGTCATCGCCTGGGTGGTGGGAGTGATCGTCGTGTCGCCCGGGCTGGCCGTGGCGTTCTTCGAAACGTACTACGGCAGCTTCTTCATCCTTCTTTTTGCCGGTTTCATCGCGTCTGGGCTGGTCGGCTCGCCTGGCACGCCGCGGCCTGACCGCCACAGCATGTTCTGAGCAGCGCCGCTCACGGCCTGGGCAGCCGGGCCGGTGCCTGGATTCGGCGCATCTATACTGCCGCATGGCTGCTTCTGAGCGCATGATCATCCGCCCGAGGTCGCTGCTTGATGTGGTGACCGGAGAGTTGCTCGCCGAGCGCGCCGTTGTCGTCGAGGGCGATCGAATCGTCCACGTGACCAGTGCTGGCGATGCCCCGGCCGAGGGCCCTGCCGTTGTGGATCTGCCGGACCATACGCTGCTCCCCGGCCTGATCGACTGCCATTCGCACCTGGTGGGCGAGCCCGACGATGGCCAGGGTTACGCGGGGATGCTGGCGCGGACCGGCGCGCAGGAGGCGCTGTCGGGGGCCCGGAATGCGCGGGACACGTTGCAGGCGGGCTTCACGACGGTGCGCGATGTGGGCACGTTCCGCGCCTTCGTCGACGTGGCGCTGCGAGATGCCATCAACGCGGGGTGGCTGCCCGGTCCGCGTATGCGCGTCGCCGGAGCGTACGTGACCTCCTCGGGGGGCGGAGGCGACATCACCGGGCTGGCCCCGGACGTCGACGCGGTCGTGCCTTACGAGCTCCGGGTCGGTGTGGTCAACTCGGTCGACGACGTGCGCCGCGCCGTGCGACGCGTGCTGCAGGGTGGCGCGGACCTGGTGAAGCTGATCGCTACCGGCGCCGTAATGACGACCGGAGGTGTACCCGGCGCACCCGAACTCACCGAGGAGCAGATCCGCGCCGCGGTCGAGGAAGCGTCGTTGTCTGGCGCGGACGTCGCCGCGCATGCACACAGCGCGGAAGGCATCAAGCGCGCCGTGCGCGGCGGCGTGCGCTCGGTCGAGCATGGCTCGCTGATGGACGACGAAGCGATCCAGTTGATGGCGGACGCGGGAACGTTCCTGGTGGCGGACGTCTACTGCGGCGACTACATCGCTGAGGTCGGCCGGCAGCAGGGATGGCGCGCCGACGTGCTCCGCAAGAACGACGAGACGACGCTCGCCCAGCGGCAGGGGTTCACCAAATGCCTGCAGGCCGGCGTGCGTATCGCGTTCGGCACCGACAGTGGCATCTACCCGCACGGCCTGAACGCCCGCCAGTTCGCCTATCAAGTCCGCTATGGCCAGAGCACGCTGGAGGCGATCCGGTCTGCGACCTTGCACGCAGCTGAACTGCTGCGCTGGGACGACCGGGTCGGCCGCATCCAGGCTGGCTACCTCGCGGACATGATCGCCGTGCCGGGAAACCCGCTGCACGACATACGCCTGCTGGAACATCCCGACTTCGTCGTCAAGGACGGAGCCCTCGTGCGCCACGGCCCGGCAGCTCGGTAACCCCGGCGTTCAGCCATTCCCTCGCTGGTGACACGGCCGAACTACCGAGACGGCAGGTCCAGGCCGGCCGCCTTGGTGCCCGCCTCGGCCAGCGCCGCCGCCATCATGTCCGCGGCCCGCCCGGCCGCCGACAACGCCTCGGACACCTCGACCAGCACGCCGTCTGGGTCGCCGCCGGTGCCGCGGGAGATCTGGCCGTCCTCGCGCTGCGCGACCAGGAACCGCGCGAGCTGCTCGCACAGCTCGGGCAGCTGGTGGCCCATCAGCGCCAGCCGGCCTACGACCTCGCGGGCTTCGCCCGGACCGGTGAGTTCCTCGTCATCAGCCATCAGCTGATTCAGCGCCCGGACAGCCTCTACCGCCTGCGTGGCCACCTCGCCGATCGTCATCGTGGCGGCCAGCTCGTTCACGTACCCCGGCGCAAGATCCGGCCGTGACCGGGCCAGCGCCGCAGCCTCGGTGTCATCGCCGGAGCCGTACGGCTGAACTTTCCTGGGCATCTTTCTCCACGGTTGATGGCGCGGACCCATGACAATGGGCCACCTGCATGATGCGCACCCCGGGACGTCCTGCCGCGGCGCGGACACGCCCGCCGCAACGATCCGGGAAACCCACACTCCAACCCGGTGGCCGCAGCGAGTATTTCCCCGGCAAGACAGGCACCTGCAGGCTCGCAGATAACTCGCAGATAACAAGTATGCCCGGACCCGGCACTGTCCAGGTCGCTGCTTCCGGCTGCGCAGCGGTGAGGTCCCTGCCCGCTAGTGTGGCCTGGGTGAACGAGACAACGGATCGTGACGCCAGGACCCGGGCCCGGATAGAGCAGCACTGGCAGGCCTCCGAGAGCGGAGACGGCGACACCGAGCACGCGATCTACGCCGCCGACGCGATCCTGGACTACCCGCAGTCCGGGGAGCGCTTCCGGAGCCGGTCGAAAATCCAGGCGCAACGCGGCGGGCACCCGGCCGAACGCCACTTCACTGTCTTGCGGATCCGGGGTGGTGGCGACCTGTGGGTGAGCGAGGTCGTGATCACCTACGACGGCGCGCCCAGCTACTCGGTGAGCATCATGGAGTTCACCGGCGATCTGGTGGCGCACGAGACCCAGTACTTCGGCGACCCGTTCCAGGCACCTGCCTGGCGGGCGGCGCTGTCCGAACCGATCCCAGACCGCGACCGGTGATGGCTGCTCAGCGTTCGAGCCGCGCGAGCGCGATCGTCGCCGCGGTCGCCCGCTGAGGCCGGCGTGTGACCTGGATCCGGTCCACCGCCTTTACGCTCAGAAAGCAGTCCCACTCGGAGGGCCCTACCAGCCGCTGGCTGCCGGCATCGGACCAGCTGGCGGTCGCGACGCCCGGGGCAGCACGCAGCAGAGCCCCGCCTGGCCGTGCAACGATGGGCCATGCGCGTTCAGCGGTTCCGCGTCCAGATCACTGCGGATCCTCGCGGGCACGCCGTTGTCGCGGTTCCGTTCGATCCGGACAAGGCTTGGGGCGCCAAAGCCGTGCATCACGTGGCCGGTACGGTCAACGGCTGCCGGGTACGGGTGACGCTCGCGCCTGGCGACAGCGGATGGGCATTCACCCTGAACCCTTCGAGGATGCGTGGCACGGGTGCCGAGGTCGGCTCCGAGGCGACCGTTGAGCTGGCGCCGGAGGGCCCGCAGCGCGCCGATCTTGCCGATGACATCGCCGCGGCGCTGGCGGCCACGCCGCCGGCCGGGGCCTTTTTCGACACGCTGGCGCAGTTCTACCGCAGGGCCTACCTCCGCTACATCGATGCGACCACCCGCCGGCCGGACCTCCGCGCGGCGCGCATCGCTGAGGTAGTCAGCCTGCTCGCGGACGGGATCAAGGAACGGCCACGATCATCGGCGGATTAGCCGGCCGCCAGGACGGACCTGGCGGATCGATCAGCTAGCCGCGGCCGGGGACAGTGGCGCGTGCGCGCCGTGACACCGGCGTGGGCACCGTGACACCGGCGTGCGCGCCGTGACAGGTGCGCGTGCGCGCCCGTGACAGCGGCGTGTGAGCGCCATGACAGAGCCGCCGGCCACGCTGCACCGCATGGACCCGCAATATCCCGCGATCTGCACCGAGGGGCTGGTGAAGCGGTACGGGAAGACCACCGCGCTGGCCGGCCTCGACCTCGCCGTCCCGCACGGCATCGTGCAGGGGGTGCTCGGGCCGAACGGCGCGGGCAAGACCACGCTCGTTCGCATCCTGGCCACGCTGCTGCGTCCCGACGCCGGCCGCGCCCAGGTGGGCGGATTCGACGTCGCCGGGCAGCCGGACAAGGTACGGAAGCTGATCTCGCTGACCGGGCAGTTTGCCGCCGTCGACGAGGACCTCACCGGGCGGGAGAACCTGCTGCTGATCGCGAGGCTGCTGGAGCTCAGCCGCAAGGCGGCCCGAAGGCGCGCCGACGAGCTGCTCGAGCGGTTCGGCCTGGCCGAGGTCGGCGGGCGGCTGGCCAAGACCTATTCCGGCGGCATGCGCAGGCGGCTGGACCTGGCGATGGGCCTGGTCGGCGAGCCGCAGGTGCTGTTTCTCGACGAGCCGACGACGGGGCTGGATCCCCGCGCTCGCGGGGACGTCTGGGACATGGTCCGCGACCTGGTGGCCGCGGGCACTACCGTGCTGCTCACCACCCAGGACCTGGACGAGGCCGACCGGCTGGCCAGCCAGATCGCCGTGATCGACCGGGGACGGGTGATCGACAGCGGGACCCCGGCCGAGCTCAAGGCCAAGGTCGGCGGGCAGAGCCTGGACGTCCGCCCGGCTGAGCCCGGTGAGCTGGCCAGGGTGGGCGCGATCATGGCCGAGGTCACGGGTGCCGGTGCTGGCTCGCCCAACGAACGCGACGGGGTCATCTCCGCGCCGCTGGCCCCGGGCGTCAGCGGCACCGAGGCGCTGGCCGCGGTGTCGCACCGGCTCGGCCAGGCCGGCATCGGCGTGACCGAGCTCGGCCTGCGGCTGGCCAGCCTGGACGAGGTGTTCCTGACCCTGACCGGAGGCAGGCAATGAACCCGATCCGCGCGACCCGGCACGGGCTGACGCTGGCCTGGCGGAGCGTGACCAAGCTCCGGCACTCGCCGGATCAGCTGCTCGACGTGATCATGTTCCCGATCGTGCTGGTGCTGGTGTTCGTGTTCCTGTTCGGCAACGCGGTGGCCGGCAGCACCCACGCGTACCTGCAGTATGTGCTGCCCGGGATCGCGGTGCAGGCGCTGATGTTTGCCTCGCTCGGCATCGGGCTCGGGCTCAACACCGACCTGCGCAACGGCATCTTCGACCGGTTCCGCAGCCTGCCGATCGCCCGCTCGGCGCCGCTGATCGGCTACATCCTCGGCGACGTCGCGAAGTTCGTGCTGTCTCTGGTCCTGGTGTTCGCGCTGGGCGTGATCGTGGGCTTCCGCACCCACGGCAGCGCGCTCGCGATCCTGGCCGCGTGCCTGCTCATCATGGCGTTCGCGTTCTCGGTGAGCTGGGTCACGGCCCTGCTCGGCCTGCTGGCCAAGAGCCCGGCGGCGGTGACCGCCTTCAGCTTCGTGCTGATCATGCCGCTGACGTTCGGCAGCAGCGTCTTCGTCCCGACCGGGCGGCTGCCGGGCTGGCTGCAGGCCTGGGTGAAGATCAACCCCGTGACCGACGTGTCCAACGCCGCCCGCGGGCTGATGCTGAGCCTGCCGCTGGGCGGCGCGGCCGCGGCCTCGCTGCTCTGGGCGCTCGGCATCGTCGTCGTGTTCGCGCCACTCGCCACGTGGGTCTACCGCCGGCAGCAGGGCTAGGCACGCGTCTGCCGTCGGGTGACTCACAGGTGCGCCAGCGCGGTCGCGGCCAGTTCGCGTGCCTTGGCTTTACTCGGCCCGAGTTCGTCCACCTCCACGTTGACGCCCACTCCGCCCTCGACGGCACTCAGCGAGTATGACGCCCCCCCGCTGTCCGTGCTGAGCGAGAAAGCGTCGGCTCCGAGGCCAGTCACCGAGGCGAACTGTGTGGCGCCCGATTCCGCGGCGCCGGTGGCGAACGCCTTGGCTGCCTCGTAGCCCGAGCGGGTGAACACCGAGAGAATGTAGCTTGGGCCGCCTTCGCTGGCCGATAGCTGCGTGTTGTAGAAGCACGACAGGCCGTCCCCGGGCGCGGCGGGAGACTCCGACAGCGCGCCGAGCACCTGGGCAACGACGCTCGCGGGCACGAGCGAGCAAACGTGGATGCCGGACAGGCTGCGGTCGGCCCGCGCTGGCCCGGCCGACGGCAGGGACAGCGATGGCAGGGTCGGTGCGGACGCCCGCGATCGGCCCGCCGCGCTGGTCGCTGACTGCCCGCCGGCACACCCGGTGAGTGCCAGGCACGAGGCAAGCGCCAGTGCGGCGACGCCGGACCCGGCGGCTGCGATGCGGTGCTGGTGGTTCATGTGCGCTCCAAATGGCCGTGCCTCCCCACCCCAAGGGGGAGGTCGACCAGGAGAACGGCGTGGCGGCTTACCGGACATGACAGTTCTTGCCAGGCCCGTACCACAGCGAACCGTGTCCGCGGATGGGCACGTCATTAGCTTCAGTGGGGCATTGCACGCCCTGGTGGACCCGCGGCGCGGCGCGCTGCTGCAGATCCGGCCGCTCCTGGCGGGTGCACCGGACTGACCGCGGGCTAGCCGAACCGCGCCCCTGTCAGCTCCCCGGCCAGCGCCGTCACCTCAGTGACCGCTGCATCCGTACTCAGCTGGCCAGCCGGAACGTGCAGCCCCTCGTACTCGCCGTCCAGCGCGGCCCGTGCCGTCGCCTCGGCCCGGCCCACGTCCGGATTCCCCAGATCCGGGGCACCGCGAACGGCAGCGGCGTAGCCGAGCAGGCGCGCCGCGTCGGCCGGCCGGCCGACGGCCAGGGCGAGCTCGGCGAGCGCCTCGGTCGCCCCGGCGATCGAGGGCCGGTCCTGGATCAGCGGCGGCTCGGCGGCCAGGGCCAGCCGGAACGCCTCGGCCAGGAACCCGCGCGCCTCGGATAGCTGGCCGCAGGAGACCGCGAGCCGGGCCAGGCCGGTCAGCGGCAGCAGCCGGATCCGGGACGGCACCCCGGTTGTCTCGTCGAGGCGGCGGCGCGCCGCCGTCAGCAGCGCCCGCGCCCGGTCGGGGTCGCCGGTGTGCCGGCTGATCTCGCCGAGCCCGGCGTCGGCGAAGGCCAGGACCATGGCCGACCGGGCGGCGTGCCCGGCGGCGGCGCCGTCGAGGTCGTCGCGGGCACCGGCGAGGTCGCCGGCCCGCAGCCGGATCGTCCCGCGTTCGGCACGCATCCAGGCCGCGTCGTCGGCCGCGCCGACCGCTTCGGCGAACGCGATCGCCTGGTCTATCGCGGCGATCGCCGCGGCGTGGTCACCACCGAGGCCGAGGCCGGAGCCCAGGTGGCGGACCGCGCCGGCCAGGCCCCAGCCGTCGCCGACCGCCGCGAACCCGTCCCTGGCCGCGGCGAAGTGCATGGCAGCGGCCGGGGCGTCGCCGCTTACTTCGGCGGCGAACCCCCGGTACAGGTGGCCGTTGGCAGCCAGCCACGGGTCGGGGTGGTCGATCAGGTCGCCGAACTGGGCAGCACTCTGCTCCTGCTGGCGCAGCAGCGCGAGGACGAGCGACACGGCTGGATGCGGAGCGTCGCCGGCCAGCTCGGCGGCACGGGCCGCGGAACGCTGCCCGCGCTCGAAGTCCTGGATAGCGAAGTGATGCATCGCATCGTGCCCGAACGCGGCGGCCAGCGCGGTGCGCGGCACGCGCCCGGTGTCGTCGGCCCCGGGCAGCGCCAGCGTCTCGCGCAGCCAGCCGGCCGCCTCAGCGTGGTTGCCGCTCATCGTCCAGTACCAGCCGAGCGCTGCGACCAGCCGCACCGCGGTCTCCGCGTCGGCGGAGCCGACCGCATAGCGCAGCGCCGCGCGGAGGTTGTCCGGCTCGCCGCGCAGCCAGGCCAGGTGGGCGAGCTGACCGCTGCCGCGAAGCTCCGGATCCGCAGCCTCGGCCCGGGCCAGAAAGTAACCCGCGTGAGCCCGCCGGAACCGGCCGGATTCGCCGGCCTCGTCCAGCGCGGCCGCGGCGTACGCGCGGATCGTGTCCAGCATCCGGTACCGGGGTGGTGCGTCCGGTGCGTGCCTGAACTCGGCGAACGACTTGTCGGCGAGCGCGGCGAGCAGCCCCACCACCGCGCCGGGCTGCAGGCTCTCGTCCGCGCACACCGCCTCGGCCGCCTCCGGTGTCGCGCCGCCAGCGAACACGGCGAGCCGGCGGGCAAGCGTGCGTTCGGCGTCGGTGAGCAGCTCCCAGCTCCATCCGACGACCGCGATCAGCGTCTGGTGCCGCGGCAGCGCGGCCCGGCTGCCGCCGGTCAGCAGCCGGAACCGGTCGTCGAGGCGCGCGGCGAGCTCGGTGGCCGGCAGCGTGCGCAGCCGGGCGCAGGCCAGCTCGATGGCCAGCGGCAGGCCATCGAGGCGGCGGCAGATCTCGGCCACCGCTGGCAGGTTCTCGGCGGTCAGCCGGAACCCGAACACCGCGGCCGCGGCGCGGTCGGCGAACAGCCGCAGCGCGGGGGAGTCCATGGCTTCCCCGAGGCTGACCGCTGGCGATGGCACCGGCAGCGGCGCCACCGGGTAGACCCGCTCGCCCGGGGTGGTCAGCGGCTCGCGGGACGTGGCGAGGATCCGCACCCCCGGGCAGCCGCCCAGGAGCTCGTGGGCCAGCCGGGCGCAGGCGTCGAGGAGGTGCTCGCAGTTGTCGAGCACGATCAGCAGCTGCCGGTCGGCGAGTTGCGAGGTCAGCTCCTCCGCGGCGGGCCGCAGCCCGAGTGCGGCGCAGACTGCAGCGGGGACCTCGGCCGGGTCCGTGATCCCGGCGAGCTCGGCCAGCCAGGCTCCGTCCGGGGCCTGCCAGCCGGCCGCGAGCTCGGCGGCGAGCCGGGTCTTGCCCACCCCGCCGGGCCCGACAAGCGTGACCAGCCGCGCGTCCGCGAGCAGCGCCCGGACCAGTGTTAGATCCCGCTCCCGGCCGACGAAGCTGGTGACCGGTGCGGGGAGGTTGGTGGGGCAGGTGGTACTGGCGGCAGGTGTGGCGGAGGCAGGCGTGGTGGTGCTGGCGGCGCGCGTGGGGGAGGCGGGGGTGGTGGTTCTGGCGGCCCGCGAGGCGGGGGCAGTGGTTTCGGTGGTGGGTGTGGGGAGGGCGGCGGTGCTGCCGGTGGGCGCGGGGAGGCCGCGCAGGATCGCGGTATGCAGGTCGCGGAGCGCGGGCGAGGGGTCGGTGCCGAGCGTCTCGGCCAGGCCCCGGCGCAGGTCCTCGAACGCGGCAAGCGCCTCGGCCGGGCGGCCGTCGGCGGTCAGCGCGCGCAGGTAAAGCCCTGCCAGCCGTTCGTCCAGCGGATGCGCCAGCGCTAGCTCCTGCAGGTCGGCCACGAGCTGGCCGCCGGCCCGGCCGATAGCGTGATCACCGGCCCGGACGGCGGCGAGCGCCAGCTCGGCGTGGTCCGCTGCCGTGCGCAGCCGCAGTTCCGTGAGGCGCGCGATCACGGGAAAGGCAAACGGGGCGTCGGCGAGGTCGGCCAGCGGGGCGCCGCGCCACAGGGCCAGCGCGCCGGCGAACCGGTCGGCCGCGGCGCCGGCGTCGCCCGCTTCCCGGCAGGCCCGGCCCTCGGCGGCAAGCCGCTCGAACTTTGCGACATCGGTGGCCTCGCCCGCCGCCGACAGCCGGTAGCCGGCGGGCAGCGACTCGACCGTGACGGCGTCGCCCGGCGGCAGCGCGCGGCGCAGCCTGGACACCAGCGAGTGCAGGGCGTTGCCAGCGCCGGGCGGCGGCCGCTCGCCCCAGATCGCGTCGACCAGTGACTGCGTGGTGACCAGGTGCCCCTGATCAAGGGCGAGCCTGGCCAGCAGCGTCCGGAGCCGCGTGCCGGGGATCTGGACCGGCTGCCCGGCCTCGTCCCAGGCCTCGAAGGCGCCGAGCAAACCGATCCGCACCCGATCAGACTAGTGATTCTTCCCGGATGTGCCGTCGCAGGTGAGTGCGGCGGCAGCGTCTGCTACTTGACTCTGCTACCTAAACAAGGCGCTGTAGGCGTTGAGCGCGGGCTGGCCGCCGAGGTGGGCGTACAGCACCGTGGAGTCCCGTCCGATCTCGCCGGTGCGCACCAGGTCGATCAGCCCGGCCATGGACTTGCCCTCGTAGACCGGGTCGGTGATCATGCCCTCCAGGCTCCCGGTGAGCCGGATCGCGTCGAGCGTCGACTTGACCGGGATGCCGTAGTAGTCCCCGGCCCAGCCGGGCAGCACGGCGATCTCGTCGTCGCGCAGGTCCCGGCCGAGGCCGATGAGCGCCGCGGTGTTGCGGGCGATCTTCTCGACCTGGGCGCGGGTCTCGGCGAGCTTCGCGGATGCGTCGATGCCGATGACCCGGCGGGGCCGGGCCTGGCCGGCGAACCCGGCGATCATCCCGGCATGGGTGGAGCCGGTGACGCTGCACACGATGATCGTGTCGAAGAACACCCCGAGCTGCTGTTCTTGCTGCTGTACCTCGTAGGCCCAGTTCGCGAAGCCGAGGCCGCCGAGCCGGTGGTCGGAGGCACCGGCCGGGATCGGGTACGGCATGGCTCCCTGCATGCGCACGTCCTCGATCGCCCGTTCCCAGCTGTTTTTGAAGCCGATGCCGAAGTCCGCGTCGACCAGGCGCACGTTGGCGCCCATGATCCGGGACAGCAGGATGTTGCCGACCCGGTCGTTGACCGAGTCGGGCCAGTTGACCCAGCTTTCCTGGACCAGCACGGCCCGCAGGCCGAGCCGCGCGGCAACGGCCGCGACCTGGCGGGTGTGATTGGACTGCACCCCGCCGATCGAGACCAGCGTGTCCGCGCCCTGCGCCAGGGCTTCGGGCATCAGGTACTCGAGCTTGCGGGTCTTGTTGCCGCCGAACGCGAGCCCCGAGTTGCAATCCTCCCGCTTTGCCCAGATTTTCGGGCCGCCCAGGTGCGCCGACAGGCGCTCGAGCGGGTGGACCGGGCTGGGCCCGAACAGCAGCGGATAGCGGGGGAAATCATCGAGGGACACCGGGCCTCCTAAGTGTCATCGCAGAGCGCACACTTGTGCACATCGCGGCAGTTAGTCGTTATGGTTTCAGTAAAACGGGCGAATAGGAGGCGGTTGCCGGGGTGGCTGAGATCGTGTCACTTAGCGAGGCTATCTCCGCAGCCGTGCACGACGGGGACACGGTGGCGATGGAAGGCTTTACCCACCTGATCCCTTCCGCCGCGGGACGCGAGGTGATCCGGCAACGGCGGCGTGACCTCACGCTGGTCCGGATGACCCCGGACGTGGTCTACGACCAGATGATCGGCGCTGGGTGCGCGCGCAAGCTGGTTTTCTCCTGGGGCGGCAACCCGGGCGTCGGGTCGCTGCACCGGTTCCGGGACGCGGTCGAGCACTCCTGGCCCAGGCCGCTCCAGATCGAGGAGCACAGCCACGCCGGGATGGCCAACCGCTATGTGGCTGGCGCGTCCGGGCTGCCGTTCGCGGTGCTGCGCGGGTACAACGGCACCGGCCTGGCGGCCAAGACCAACATCGCCGAGATCGTGTGCCCGTTTACCGGGGAGCGGCTGGCGGCGGTGGCGGCGCTTCGGCCGGACGTGACCGTGATCCACGCGCAGCAGGCCGACCGGGCCGGCAACGTGCAGTACTGGGGAATCACCGGGGTGCAGAAGGAGGCGGTGCTCGCGGCGACGCGCTCGGTGGTCACGGTCGAAGAAATCGTCGACGTGCTGGAACCGCGGCCCGGGGCGGTCCTGCTGCCAACCTGGGCGGTCGGCTACGTGGCCGTGGCTCCCGGCGGCTCGCACCCCTCCTATGCGCTGGGCTACTCGATCCGCGACAACGACTCCTACGTGGCCTGGGACGCGATCAGCCGGGACCGGGACGCGTTCGGCCGCTGGCTCGACGAGCACGTCTACCAGGAAGGAGCGGCGTGAACGGGTACTCGGCGGATGAGATCATGACGGTCACGGCCGCCCGCGCGCTGCGGGACGGGATGACCTGCTTCGTCGGGATCGACCTGCCCAGCGCGGCCGCGAACCTGGCCCGGGCGACGCACGCCCCGAACCTGGTGCTGATCTACGAGTCGGGCACGATCGGCGCCAAGCCCAGCTCGCTGCCGCTGTCGATCGGCGATGATGTGCTGGCCGAGACCGCCGACACCGTGGTCAGCGTGCCCGAGATCTTCAACTACTGGCTGCAGCCCGGCCGGATCGACGTCGGCTTCCTCGGCGCGGCGCAGATCGACAAGTTCGCCAACATCAACACCACGGTCATCGGCGCCGACTACGCCGAGCCGAAGGTCAGGCTGCCGGGCGCCGGAGGCGCGCCGGAGATCGCCGCGTGCTGCAAAGAAGTGATCGTGATCGCACGGCAGTCCCGCCGCAAGTTCGTCGAGCGGGTGGACTTCATCACCTCGGTTGGTTTCGGTGACGGCCCAGGGAGCAGGGATTACCTGGGTCTCCCCGGCGCCGGGCCGCAGCGGGTCATCACCGATCTGGGCGTGCTGGAGCCCGACCCGGAGAGCTGCGAGCTGGTGCTCACGGCGGTGTACCCGGGGGTTAGCGCCGCCGAGGTCAAGGAGCGGACCGGCTGGGACCTGCGGGTCGCGGCGGACCTCGGGGAGATCGCGGCGCCGAGCCCGGCCGAGCTTTCCGTGCTGCGCGACCTGCTCGCTACCATGCCCGCGAGGGACGGGCATGGGTAGCGAGCGGAGCCCGTTGACGTCTGAGCACAACCTCCGGAAGGGAGCATGCAGGTGCCGGTAGTTGTACGGAATACCCCTCGAACCGATCTCGAGGTCGTCGACGGCCTGGCGGCCGCTGGTGTGGCGACGGTGCACGAGGCCCAGGGCCGCACCGGGCTGCTGCGGGCCGACATCCGCCCGATCTTCCGGCCAGCGCGCATCGCGGGCAACGCGCTGACCTGCGAGGTTGCGCCAGGCGACAACTGGTCGATCCACATCGCCGTGGAGCAGGCGCAGACCGGCGACATCCTCGTGGTCACCCCGACCAGCCCGTGCGACGACGGCTATGTCGGCGACCTGCTAGCCAACAGCCTGCTGGCCCGCGGGGTCCGCGGCGTGGTCATCGACGCCGGGGTGCGCGACGTCGCGACGCTGACCGAGATGCGCTTCCCGGTCTGGTCCAAGGCGATCTCGGCCAAGGGCACGGTGAAGGAGACGCCGGGGAACGTGCAGACCCCGATTGTCTGCGCCGGCGTGTACGTGCGGCCCGGCGACGTGGTCGTCGCCGACGACGACGGGGTCGTGGTCGTGCCTCGTGCGGAGGCCGCGACCGTGCTCAAGGCCGCCCAGGACCGTGAGGCCAACGAGGCGTCCAAGCGGCCGAGGCTGAGCAGCGGCGAGCTCGGCCTGGACATCTATGACATGCGCGGCAAGCTCGCCGACAAGGGGCTGCGTTACGTGGACTACTCGGAGTCGTCGTGACACAGACACCGATCCCGTGCGCCGCCATGCGCGGCGGCACGTCCAAGGGGCTGGTGTTCCTCGCCGACAGCCTGCCCGCCGACCGCGCGACGCGCGACGCGGTGCTGCTCGCCGCCATGGGCTCCCCGGACCCGAGGGAGATCGACGGCATGGGCGGCAGCCACCCGCTGACGTCGAAGGTGGCCGTGGTGAGCTTGTCATCCCGCGACAACGCCGACGTCGAGTACCTGTTCCTGCAGGTGTGGCCGGACCGGCCGGAAGTATCGGACAGCCAGAACTGCGGGAACATGCTGGCCGCCGTCGGGCCGTTCGCGATCGAGCAGGGGCTGATTGCCGCGGGTGACCCGGTGACGCCGGTCCGGATCTGGATGCGCAACACCGAGACGCTGGCCACCGCGTTCGTGCAGACACCCGGCGGCAGCGTCCGCTACGACGGGACCGCCCGGATCGACGGCGTGCCCGGCAGCCACGCGCCGATCCCGATCGAGTTCGAGGACGTCGCCGGCTCCTCGTGCGGCGCGTTGCTGCCAACCGGCAACGTCGCCGACGTGATCGATGCAGCGAACGTCACCTGCATCGACAACGGCATGCCCGTGGTCTGCCTGGCAGCGTCCGAGTTCGGGCTGTCCGGGCAGGAGTCACCGGCCGACCTGGAGGGCAACGCGGAGCTGACCAAGCGGGTCGAGGCGATCCGGCTGGCCGCCGGGCCGCTGATGAACCTCGGCGACGTGACCGACAAGACCGTGCCGAAGATGAGCCTGCTGTCGCCGCCCGCGCACGGCGGCACCGTGTCCACCCGGACGTTCATCCCGCACCGCGTGCACGAAGCGATAGGCGTGCTCGGCGCGGTGTCGGTCGCCACCGCGTGCGTGCTTCCTGGTTCCGTGGCGCACGAGGTCGCTGTCGCCGGTGACCAGGCCGACGGGTCGCTGGACATCGAGGTAGAGCACCCGACGGGTTTCTTCACCGTCACCATCGACGTCAAGCTCGAAGCGGGCGGCCCCGTCGTCACCAGGTCGGCGCTGCTCCGCACCGCCCGCCTGCTCATGCGCGGCGAGGTCATGGTGCCCTCGTCGGTCTGGAGCCCGGCATGACCCAGCGCAGTTTGATCCAGAGAGGCCCGCGATGATCATCGACTGCCACGGTCACTACACGACCGCGCCACCGCAGCACGACGCGTGGCGTAAAGGGCAGCTTGAAGAGTTCGCCGAGGGCCGCCCGGCACCGGCCTACCCGCGGATCTCCGACGACGAGATCCGCGAGTCGATCGAGCAGAACCAGCTGCGGCTGCTGCGCGAGCGCGGCGCGGACATGACGATCTTCTCGCCGCGGGCGTCGGCCATGGCGCATCACCTGGGCGACGAGCGGGTCAGCGTCGAGTGGTCCCGGGCGTGCAACGACCTCATCGCGCGGGTGGTCGGGCTGTTCCCGGACACGTTCATCGGCGTCTGCCAGCTGCCGCAGTCGCCGGGCGCCGACCTGAAGGCGTCCGTGGCCGAGCTGGAGCGGTGCGTGCTCGAGCTGGGGTTCGTGGGCTGCAACCTCAACCCGGATCCGAGCGGCGGCATGTGGACCGGCCCGCCGCTCACCGACCGGTACTGGTACCCGGTCTTCGAGAAGATGACCGAGCTCGACGTGCCGGCCATGGTGCACGTCTCCAGCAGCTGCAACCCGAACTTCCACGCCACCGGCGCGCACTACATCAACGCCGATACGACCGCGTTCATGCAGTTCATCCAAGGTGACTTGTTCGCCGACTTCCCCGACCTGCGGCTGGTGATCCCGCACGGGGGCGGCGCGGTTCCGTACCACTGGGGCCGCTACCGCGGGCTCGCCGACATGCTGAAGAAGCCGCCGCTGCGTGAGCACGTGATGAACAACGTGTTCTTTGACACCTGCGTCTACCACCAGCCGGGCATCGACCTGCTGCTGCAGGTCATCGACATCGGCAACGTGCTGTTCGGCTCGGAGATGGTCGGCGCCGTCCGCGGCATCGACCCGGAGACCGGCCGCTATTTCGACGACACCAAGCGGTATATCGACGCGGCCGAGCTGACCGAGGCGGAGAGCGCGCAGGTGTTCTCGGGCAACGCGCGGCGGGTCTACCCGCGGCTGGACAAGGCGCTGCGGGAGCGTGGTCTGTAGATGACCTCTCATCCGCCCGCCCCGCCGCCCTCGCCCGCCCTCCCGACCCTCCCCGACGCCGACTGGGTGCCGTACGACCCGCACCCCAGCAAGCCCACGTACACCCCGCCGCCAGGGTCCGTCGACGGGCACTGCCACGTGTTCGGGCCCGGCGACGTCTTCCCGTACGCTCCGGAGCGCAAGTACACGCCGACCGACGCCGGCAAGGAGCAGCTGTTCGCGCTGCGCGACTTCCTCGGCTTCGAGCGCAGCGTGATCGTGCAGGCGACCTGCCACGGTGCCGACAACCGGGCCCTGGCCGACGCGCTGCTCGCCGACGGCGGGCGGTCCCGCGGCGTGGCCACGATCCGGCCCGGGGTGTCCCGGGCCGAGCTCGCCGACCTGCACGCGGCCGGCGTACGCGGCGTCCGGTTCAACTTCGTCCGGCGGCTCGCCGACCCCAAGCCGGACGACTACTACCGGGGCCTGGTCGACCTCGTGGCCGAGTTCGGCTGGCACATCGTCGTCTACTTCGAGGCCGCGGATCTGGCCGAGCGCTGGAACCTGTTCACCAGCCTGCCCACGCCCGTGATTGTGGACCATATGGGCAGGCCGGACGTGACACAGCCGGTGGACGGCCCGGAGTTCGCCCAGTTCCTGCGGCTGCTGACCGAGAACGAGAACGTCTGGTCCAAGGTGAGCGGGCCGGAACGGCTGTCGGTCTCCGGGCCCCCGGAATACGCCGACGTGGCCCCGTTCGCGCGCCGCCTGGTCGAGACGTTCCCGGACCGGGTGCTGTGGGGAACCGACTGGCCGCACCCGAACATGAAGAGCCACATGCCCGACGATGGCGCGCTCGTCGACGTGATCCCGCGCATCGCCCGCACCGATGACCTGCAGCACCGGCTGCTGGTCGGCAACCCCATGCGGCTGTATTGGGAGGAGGCCTGATGGCGACCGATTACACCTCAGAGTTCGACGACATCCCTGGCACCCGCGTGTTCACCGCACAGCGGGCCAAGCAGGGCTTCAACCTGAACGAGTTCTGCATGAGCCTGATGAAGCCGGAGAACCGGGAGCGGTTCAAGGCTGACGAGCGCGCCTACCTGGACGAGTGGCCGATGACCGAGGGCCAGAAGCAGGCCGTGCTCGACCGGGATTACAACGCCATGCTCGACCAGGGCGGCAACATTTATTTCCTGGCCAAGATCTTCGCCACCGACGGGCTCAGCTACCTGCAGGCGGTGTCCACGATGACCGGCATGAAGATCGACGACTACCAGCAGATGATGATCTCCGGCGGGCGGTCGCCCGAGGGCTGGCGCTCGATAAAGGACGGGAGCTGAGATGGCGCGCATCACCGCGGGACTCACCACCAGCCACATCCCGGCCATCGGCGCGGCGATCGACCTCGGCAAGACGGGGGAGGCCTACTGGCAGCCGCTGTTCGCCGGGTACGAGTGGACCAAGGCCTGGGCCGCCTCGGAGGTACCGGACGTGGTGATCCTGGTCTACAACGACCACGCGTCCGCGTTCTCGCCCGAGCTCGTGCCCACGTTCGCGCTCGGCTGTGCGGACGAGTTCCCGCCCGCCGACGAGGGATACGGGCCGCGCCCGGTGCCGGTCGTCCGCGGGAACGCGGATCTGGCGGCGCATCTCGCGCAGTCGCTGATCTTGGACGAGTTCGACCTCACGCTGATGTACAAGCTCGACGTCGACCACGGCCTCACCGTGCCGCTGTCGCTGGTCTACGGCCAGCCCGAGGAGTGGCCGGTGCGGGTCATCCCGCTGGCCGTGAACGTGGTGCAGTACCCGCCGCCGACCGGGCACCGCTGCTACATGCTGGGCAAGGCGATCCGCCGGGCGGTGCAGAGCTACCCCGGGGACCTCTCGGTCCAGGTCTGGGGCACCGGCGGCATGAGCCACCAGCTGCAGGGCCCGCGCGCCGGGTTCATCAACTCCAAGTTCGACAACGCGTTCTTCGACCGGCTGATCGGCGACCCCGACAACCTGGCGCTCGTGCCGCACATCGAGTACGTGCGGGAGGCGGGCTCCGAGGGGATCGAGCTCGTCATGCAGCTGATCATGCGCGGCGCGATGGGCCCGGCCGTCGAGGAGCTCTACCGCTTCTACCACGTCCCCGCGTCCAACACCGCGGTCGGGCATCTCGTGGTGCGGCCGTATGAGGAATCCCCCCAATCCCAGGGCACTTCCGAAAACCAGGAAGCGAGCTGACCAATGCGGATCGCAGTCGCCGGAGCCGGCGCCTTCGGCATCAAGCACCTCGACGGCCTCGCCGAGATCGACGGCGTCACGGTCACGTCCATCGTCAGCCGCAGGCTGGAGCAGGCCGAGGAGGTGGCGCGCAAGTATGGCGCCGAGCAGGCGACCACCGACCTCGGTGAGGTGCTCGCCCGCGACGACGTGGACGCGGTCATCTTGTGCACCCCGACCCAGATGCACGCCGCGCAGGCGATCGCCACGATGCGCGCGGGCAAGCACGTCCAGGTCGAGATACCGGTCGCGGACACCTGGCCGGACGCGCAGGAGGTCGACCGTGTGCAGCGGGAGACGGGCCTGACCTGCATGGTCGGGCACACCCGCCGGTTCAACCCGTCGCACCAGTGGATCCACCGCCGGATCGCCGCCGGGGAGCTGTCCATCCAGCAGATGGACGTGCAGACCTACTTCTTCCGGCGCAAGAACCTGAACGCGCTCGGCGAGCCGCGCAGCTGGACCGACAACCTGCTCTGGCACCACGCCGCGCACACCGTGGACCTGTTCCAGTACCAGACCGGCGAGGACGTCGAGATCGCGCACGCCGTGCAGGGGCCGCTGCACCCCGATCTCGGCATCGCGATGGACATGTCCATCCAGCTGCGCACGCCGGCCGCCCGCGTCTGCACGCTGTCGCTCAGCTTCAACAACGACGGCCCGCTGGGCACGTTCTTCCGCTACATCTGTGACAACGGCACCTACATCGCCCGGTACGACGACCTGGTCACCGGGCGCGAAGAGCCGGTCGACGTGTCCAAGGTCGACGTGTCGACCAACGGGATCGAGCTGCAGGACCGGGAGTTCGTCGCGGCGATCCGCGAGGGGCGGGAGCCGAACTCCAGCATCGCCTCGGTGCTGCCCTGCTACCGGGTGCTCGGCGAGCTGGACACGGAGCTGGCACGGGAGGCTTAGCCGTGGCGATCAGCTCGCTGGCCGCGGAGCTTGACCCGCCCGCCGACGCGCCGGTGCTCGTGCTCGGCAACTCGATGGGCACGACCGCGGCGGTCTGGGAGCCGCAGCTAGCCCAGTTCCGTCGGCACTTCCGGCTGCTCCGGTACGAGTACCCGGGGCACGGCGGCTCGGCCGCGCCGCCGGGACCTTACACGGTCGGCGAGCTCGGCGCCGCGGTGCTGGCGCTGCTCGACGAGCATGGGATCGGGCGTGCCCGGTACTGCGGTATCTCGCTCGGCGGCATGGTCGGGATGTGGCTGGCCGCAAACGCGCCGGACCGGATCGACGCGCTGGCGGTGTGCTGCACGTCCGCGTACCTGCCGCCCGCGCCATTCTGGGCCGGGCGCGCGCAGCAGGCCAGGGCCGACGGCACCGGGCCGATCGCCGAGCAGGTGGTCAGCCGCTGGTTCACGCCTGAGTTCGCGGCCCGGGAGCCGGACGTGCCCGCGTCGTTCGTAGCGGCGCTCGGGCAGGTCGCCGCCGAGGGCTACGCCGGGTGCTGCGAGGCGATCGGCGCGATGGACCTGCGCCCGTCACTGCCCGCGATCACCGCACCGACGCTGGTCATCGCCGGGGCCGAGGATCCGGCCACGCCGCCGTGGCACGGCGCCGTGATCGCGTCGGCGATCCCGGGGGCGCGGCTGGCCGTGGTCAGGGGCGCGGCGCACCTGGCGAGCGTGTCGGCACCCGGTCAGGTGGGCTGCGGGGTGCTCGGCTTCCTCCTCGGCTGAAGGATTAAGGCCTCGCTCCTGCGGATCACCGCGTCCGCTCCCATCGGGCGGATGACCGCGTCCTGGCCCGCGGTGCCGCGCCCGCCGAGCAGGGTCCTGGTCAGCTGGCCCCGGGCGTCGAGCAGCTGGTCCAGGGCTTCGGTCAGATGTGCATCGGTCACCCGGATCGGGGCGCCGCCGTTGCCTTCGCGGGCCGGCCCGGTCCCGGCCGCCAGCAGCGCGGCCCGGCGCAGCAGCTCCTTGAGGAACGCGGCGGTGACGCCTTCGGTGCGCGTGATCACGTCATCCGGGTCGGACAGGTCGAGCACCAGGCTGCCCCGGTAGAGCTCGAGCAGCCTGCGGCGGGCCTCGGTGTCGGGGAGCGGGAGCTCCGCCGCGTGGTCGACGCGGCCGGGCCGCGCCGCCAGGGCGGCCTCCAGCCGGTCCGGGCGGTTCGTCGTGAGCAGGAACGTCACGTCCAGGTCCCCGCCGAGCCCGTCCATCTCGTTGAGCAGCTGAAACAGCAGCGGGTGCTGGCCCACGCGGAGCCCGCGCTCCTCGGCGATCAAGTCCACGTCCTCGATCACCACGACCGAAGGCGCCAGCACCCGGGCCACCGAGCAGGCCTCACCGATCCAGCGCAGCGAGTGGCCGGAGAGGATCACCACGGTCACGCCGTCCAGCTGCCCGAGCAGGTACCGGATCGTGTGGGTCTTGCCGGTTCCCGGCGAGCCGTGCAGCAGCACGCCGCGCTTGAGGTGCTGGCCGCTGGCCAGCAGCCGGCCAGCGTGCCTGGCCACACCGATCACCTGGCGCTCGATGTCGTCGAGCACAGCGGGCGGGAGCACCACCATGTCCCGGCGCAGGAGCGGCCGGTCGTGGAAGCGCAGCACGCCGCCGCTGCCGCGGCCTTGGCCGAACATCTCGTCGCCGAACGAGATCACCTGCCCGCGGAACACGTTCCGGGCGACCGCCTGCTGCCGCACCTCGTCGACCACCCGCTGGGCCGCCGCCTGGTCGGCGCAGGCGACCTCGAGCGTGGCGTTCCCGTCCGGGTCGTGGTCGCCGGGTTCGCGCAGCAGCAGCGCGAGCCGGGTGTCGCCGTCGTCGACCAGGTAGAGGCCGCACCGCACACAGGCCATCGTCTGTCCGCCCGGGCCGCACGGCAGCGCCGCCATCGCCACGCTGCCGACGCCGAGGCACATGTGCTCGGCGGCGGGCTGCAGCAGGTCGGCAAGCCCGAAGCTTTCGTGCGTGAACCCGGTAAGCCCGACCAGTACGTGCTCGCGACGCCAGCCCGCCAGCCAGGCGTCGAGGCCCGCCTGCACGTTCACATGGTCGTAGCCCTGCCAGGATCCGGAGACCACGGGCAGGCTCGCGGCGTCCGGGCCGAGGTGCTCGCGCAGCACCCGCTGGACCGGCTCGTCATCGGCGCGCGCGGCAACCACCGCCCAGCGGATCAGGCGCCTGGCCATCCTGGGAATGTCGGCAAGCTCCGGCCAGTCGTCCGGTCCCCCGAGATAGGCCAAGGGTCCCCTCCGCGTCGGGGTTCACGCCTGGGCATAACGGACGCCCGGGCAACGACAGCGTACCGCCGAGCGCGCCGCGCCGTGCCCAGGTATCACCACTTGACCTGCATGTTTTCCGTATCCGGTGTTCGCCGGACTGAGCCGTTTTCGCCGTTAATGCGAGGGGCTCCACATCTCGTACACAAGGTCTGCACTCCGGCTGCACCGCGCTGGTGTCGTGTTGACCGCGAGGACGGGCGGCAGCCGCCACGACCGGATGCCGTCCACGGGGGTAGCAGGCGGTGCCCGCCAGCGAAACGCGGTTTGCCACCTTCCGGTCGAGCGGGGGGCGTGACCGGTGAGAGCAGGGTGGTGGCCGGCGTTGACGCGAGCCGCGGTCGCGGCGTCGGGCGCCGCCAGCTATCTCTGCTCACGGGGTTTTGAGCGACGGGGGTCCGGGCTGCTGGTCGCTGCCCCGCGTCGGCTAGGCGCGGGGCAGGGTCAGCGTCATCACGGTTCCCTGCGCCGGCTCGCTGCCGGCTGTCAGCTGCCCGCCGTGCGCCTGGGCCAGCTCGGCGGCGACGGCGAGGCCGATGCCGCTGCCGGAGATCTGCGCGGCCTGGCGGCCGCGCCAGAACCGGTCGAACACGTGGGGCAGCTCGTCGGCCGGTATCCCGATCCCGGTGTCGGTCACCGTCAGCACCGCGCCCGGCCCGGCGGCGCTTACCTCGACCGTGACCCGGCCGCCCTCCGGGGTGAACTTCAGCGCGTTCGTCAGCAGATTCATGATCAGCTGGTGCAGCCAGCGGGGATCGGCCAGCACATCGGCCTCGGCGAAGCGCCGCTCCAGGGTGATCCCGGCCGCTTCGAAACGGCCGATCAGGCTGGCGACGGCGTCGTCGGCCAGGTTGGCCAAGCCGCAGCGGTGCTGCGACAGGTGCAGCGCCGCGGCGTCGGCGGCTGCAAGGGTCTGCAGGTCGTTGACCATGTTCGCCAGCCGCAGCACCTCGTCGCGCAGCGAGGCCAGCTGTTCCGGGGTGGGCTCGGCAAGCCCGTCCAGCATGGCCTCATGCCCGGCCTGCAGCACCGCGACCGGGGTGCGGAGCTCATGGGCCACGTCGGCGACCAGATCCCTGCGCAGCTGCTCCTGGCGGGCCAGCGCGTCGGCCATCTGATCGAAGGCGGTCGCCAGCTCGCGCAGCTCGGCTGGCGCGGTGACCTGGCCGACCCGGGCGGTGCGCTCCCCCCGCCCCATGGCCCTGGTCACGGTGATGATCCGCTCGACCGGGCGGGTGATCCGCCGGGCCACCGCCAGCCCGGTCAGCAGCGCCAACAGGGCCGCCACCCCGGCAGCGCCGGAGATGGCCCGCAGCAGCGCGATCTGCAGGCTCCGGTCGGCGCCGCCGAGGCCGGAACCGGTGAACCTGACCAGAACCCGGCCGACCGTCATGCCCCGCACCATGGCCGTCGCGCTGAACTGCGGAGCCGACGCCTGCGCGGCGAACCCGGGCGAGTGCGCCACCACCCGGCCCGCCTTGTCGCGGATCTGGACCTCCGCGCCGGTGCGTGCGGCCAGGTCAAGCACGGGGGACAGGTCGGCCGTCGGCCAGTTGTCTTTATGCTCCCACGCGGCCGCGGCGGCCACCGCGATCGCGGTGGTGAGCTCCTGGCGCTGCCTGCTGGCCAGGCCCGACACGTCCGCGGCGGCAAAGGCCGCGGTCAGGCCGGCCAGCAGGGCGACCGCTGCGAGCGCCACCGCGAGGAACGCCAGCGCCAGCCGCAGGCCCAGCGCCTCACCGCGGGCGGCGGGACGCTGCGGCGGCCCGGCGCCGCCGTCAGCCATCGCGGGTGAGGCCCAGCCGGTAACCGCCGCCCAGCACTGTCTGGACGATCCTGGGGTTGGCGGGCTCCTCCTCGATCTTGCGGCGCAGGTTCTTCACGTGCGAGTCGACGGTGCGTTCGTACCCCTCGAACTCGTAGCCCCGCACCCGGTTGATCAGCTCGAACCGCGAGTACACCCGGCCCGGGACGGTGGCCAGCGCGACCAGGATGCCCCACTCGGTCGGGGTGAGGTCCAGGGTGGTGCCGCGCGCCACGACCTGCCGCTGTGACTCGTCGATCACCAGGGCACCGTCGCCGTAGGAGGCGCGGCCCGGCCCGGTGGCGGGCCCGCCACGGCGCAGGATCGCCTGGACCCGCAGTACCAGCTCGCGGGGGCTGAACGGCTTGGTCACGTAGTCGTCGGCGCCGAGTTCCAGGCCGGCGATCCGGTCCTCTTCGGCCGCCTTGGCGGTGAGCATCAGGATCGGCGTGTTCCCGGCGGCGCGGACCTCGCTGGCGACGAACTCGCCAGGCACGTCCGGCAGCCCGAGGTCGAGGATCACCAGGTCCGGCGATGCCGAGGCGGCCAGCGTGAGCGCCTCCGCTCCCGATTCCGTGGACAGAACCGTGAACCCGGCTCCCTCCAGATATGAGCGGATCAGCTCCCGCAGCTTGCGCTCGTCCTCGACGAGCAGCACTGTGGCGGCCATGGCCGCGCACCCCCCTCCTGCCCGACCGTAAGGCCGCGGCTCCACACGGTCATCACGGCGCCTCCAACGGTCCAGCATCCCGACGCGAGAGCTTAGTGGCACTAATCCCGGCAGATAAGGCGGCGCAATTGACCCGCAGCGACCTGGTCATGCTGCTGCCCTGGCTTGTCTTCGGTATCGCACTGGGGTTCATCGCCTTCCGGCTGTTCCGCCGTCGAGGTCCCCGGTAGCCGGGAACGAGTCGAAGAGGCGCAGCCGGTGGGCGGTCGCGGCGGCCTCGCCGCGGCTCGCCACCCCGAGCTTGCCGAGGATGTTGGACACGTGCACGCTGGCCGTCTTCGCCGAGATGAACAGCTCGGCCGCGATCTCGCGGTTGCTCCGCCCGGCCGCCACCAGGCGCAGCACCTCGAACTCGCGTGCGGTGAGCCCGAGCCGATCCTGCTGCGCCGGCCCGGTGCCAGCCGCGCCGGGATCGTCGTCCTGGCTGCCCAGGCTGACCCTGCCGCGCCTGGCGAGCAGGGCGATGTCGTCGCTCAGCGCGCCGGCGCCGAGGCGTCCCGCCAGCTTCGCGGCCCGGCGCAGTCGTTGCCCGCCGCCGTCATGGTCGCCGGCGGCGAGCGCCGCCTCGCCGGCCCGCAGCAGCGCCATGGCCATCGGGAACGGCTCGCTGGCCGTCTCCCACGCCTGCGCCGCCTCATCCCACGCGGCGAGGTCGCCGGGGTCCCGCAGGTCGGCGCGCGCCATCTCGGCGGCGAACGTCAGCCGGTGTGCCGACTGGCCCACCCCGTCGGCCACCAGCTTGCCCGCTTCGGTGCGCATGCGCTCCCGCAGCGCCGCCGCCCTGCTGGCCAGCGCCTCGTCACCGGCCGCGGCGGCGGCCAGGCAGGCCCGGACCCCCGCGACCAGCAGCGGCCACCCATACCGGGGGCTCGCCGACACGTTGTAGCGGTCCAGCGGCTTCTCGACCGCGGCCATAGCCTCGGCCGGCCGGCCCTCCGCCAGCCGCACCGCGGACTCCAGCCGGGCCATCGGCAGCTGATGCTCGTCCTTGTACCGGACCCCGTCCAGCGCCGCCCGGACCGAGGCGGCGCGTGCGGCGGCGGCGGTCAGATCGCCCCGGCCCAGCGCCAGGTCACCGGCCAGCCGCCACACCGACGACCGCCCCACCCGCGGCGGCATGAACTCCAGCGCGCGCTCGATGACCTCGGCCGCCTCGTCCCACCGGCCCAGCGAGACCAGCGGCTCGGCCAGGTTGATGGCCAGGGTCACGCCGGACGTCCGGGCCAGGCCGTACTCGACCGCCGCCGCGACACCCTCGCGCGCCACGGCGGCGGCGAGCTCGTGCTCGCCGAGGCCCTCCAGTATGTCCGACTCGGTGATCGCGACCCTTAGCAGCGGCTGGTAGGCCTTGGCCCGGGTCGCCGCCGCGCGGGCCTCCGCCAGCAGCGCCCGGTTCCGCTCCAGGGTGGCGGTGGACGGCTCGGCGCAGGCGAGCGCGATCAGTGCCATGGCCTCGATCTCGGGATCGCCGGCCTGCCGGGCCACGGCCACCGCCTCCTCGGCGCGGGCCCGGGCCTCGGCTGGGTCAAAGCCTTCCCGGTGATGGATGTCGTGGGCGGCCGCCTCCAGCACCCGGGCCCGGGCCGCGGGCGGCGCGTCGGCCGGAACCAGCCGGACCGCCTCCATCAGGTCCTTGGCGTAGTCTTCGCGGCCGGCCATCTTCGCCAGGTGACCGCGGAGGCTGTGCAGCAACGCGGCCCGCACTGGCTCGGCGCCGGCGTCGACCTCCTTCAGCGCCCCGCTGGCGAGGGCCACCCCCCGGTCGTACTCCCCGGCCAGCTCGGCGGTGCCGATCGCCGCCTCCAGCACCCCCACGTGGTCGGCGCCGATCCGGTCGGCGGCGTCGGGCACGCGGTCCCACAGCTCGAGCACCCGGGAGAGCATCGCGAGCTGCTCGGCGTGCGCGAGCGCCCGGCCGGACTCCGCCGCCGCCTGCCACGCACTGATCAGGGCCCAGCCCGGGTCCAGGGCCGCGTACCAGTGGTAGGCCCGCTCCACCGCGGCCCGGCCCGGCGGGACGAGCAGCGGGTCGCCCTCGATGGCCCTGGCGAACCGGCCGTGCAGCCCGCCACGTTCGCCGGGCAGCAGCTCGTCGTGCACCGCCTCGCGGATCAGCGCGTGCCGGAACGAATAGCCGTCAGAGCCGGCCAGCAGCACGTTCGCGGCCACGGCCGGGCGCAGCGCGCTGGCGAGCGCGGTGTCGTCGAGGCCGACGACCGCCGCCAGCAGCGCGTGGCCGACCTGCTTGCCGCCGGCGCTCGCGATCCTGACCACATCCTGGGTCGGTTCGGGCAGCCGCCGCACCCCGGCGATCAGCAGGTCGCGCAGCGACTCGGGCAGGCCGGAATCCGGCTCGCCGTCGCCGATCAGCGCCTCGACGAACAGCGGGTTGCCCTCGGTGCGGCGGTACACGGCTCGGGCCGCGTCCTCGCGTGGCTCGCTGCCGGTGATCCTGGCCACAAGCTCGTCGGTGTCGGCCCGGTTGAGCCTGCCCAGGTCGATCCGTCGCACCCAGTCGACCCGGCCGAGCTCGGCGAGCATCGGCCGCAGCGGGTGGGTGCGGTGCAGGTCATCGGACCGGTACGTGACAACGATCAGCAGGCCGCCGATCGTGCGCTGGTTGCGGATCAGGAACTCCAGCAGGTCCCTGGTTGACCGGTCGGCCCAGTGCGCGTCCTCGACGATCAGCACCAGCGGGCCACGGTCGGCGAGCTGCTCGAGCAGGATCAGCATCTGCTCGAAGAGCCGCGCCCGGGCGGCACCCGCGTCGTCCGACCCGGCGGGCTCGCCGAACTCCGGCAGCAGCCGGGCCAGTTCCCTGGTCGCCCCGGCCGGCAGCAGCCCGGCCACGCCGTCCGCGCCAAGGTCGCGGACGAGCTCCCGGAGCACCGAGGTGAACGGGGCGAACGGCAGGCCGCCGGCGCCGAGCTCGAGGCAGCCGCCAGCCAGCACCCGGGCGCCCGCCTGCCGTGACCGCCGGGCGAACTCGTTCACCAGCCGGGACTTGCCGACCCCCGCCTCCCCGCCTACCAGCACGGCGGACGGCTCACCGCTGCCCGTCCGGGCGAGCGCGGCATCCAGCGCGGCGAGCTCGCCGGCCCTGCCGACCAGGCTCGGGCTGAGGAAACTGACGGTCACGATGTCTAGGATGCCAGGCAGAAACGGGTGAGAGGTCCAGCCACATGGCGATCTTTGTTTTGGTACACGGAGCCTGGGGCGGCTCGTACGGCTTCCGCAAGGTCCGCGGCCCACTGCGGGCGGCCGGGCACGAGGTGTTCACGCCGAGCCTGACCGGCATCGGCGAGCGCGCGCACCTGACCAGCCCGCAGGTCTGCCTGACGACGCACGTCACCGACGTGGTCAATACCGTGCTCTACGAGGACCTTCGCGACATCGTGCTGCTCGGCTGGTCGTACGGCGGGTTTGTGGTCACCGGCGCGCTCGAGCACGTCGGAGACCGGGTCGCGCATCTGGTGTTCCTCGACGCGTTCGTGCCCGGCGACGGCGACAGCGTGTCCGGGAACACCGGCGGCCACGGCGCGGGCGTGCTCGGCGGCGACTGGCTGGTGCCGCCGGCGCCGCGCGAGTACGACGACCCGGCCGAGGCTGAGTGGGCAAATGCCCGGCGCACACCGCAGCCGGTCGGCTGCTTCACCGAGCGGGTCCGGCTGCCGCGCCCGCTGGAGGAATGGCCGTTCACCCGCACGTACATCAAGGCGACGGGGGAGCCGAGACCCGAGCCTGGCGGGCCGTTCTGGGCCGCCGCCGACCGGGTCCGGCAGTTGCCCGCCTGGCGCTACCGGGAAATCGCCACAAACCACATGATCCCCAACAACCGGCCGGATGAGCTGGCCGGCCTGCTGCGGGAGGTCGCCTCCGGCTGACCCCCGGTCCCCGGCTGCCGCAGGAAAGTTCCGCTGGGATGCAACGGCCGGCCGCTGCGGGCCGTCTGATCGGCATGGGGTCCGGGATACGGATCACGGCCGGTGTTGCCGCGGCTGTGATCACGGCCGCCGGTTGCGGGCAGGCTGCGGCCGCACGGCCGCAGCCAACGGCGGTCAGCCGCGGGGTGGCAGCCAGTGACCTGGCCGTCACCCCGCGAGCCCTCGGGGCCGCCGACACCGCGTTCGGGCTCAACGTGCTCGGTGCCTGGTGCCGCCGGGACCCGCACGCGAATATCGTGCTGTCCCCGGAAAGCCTCGCGACCGGCCTCGGGATGGCGTACCTGGGCGCGCGGGGAAGCACCGCTCGGGCGATGCGGGCGGTGCTGCACCTCCCGGCCGTCGGCGCCGGACTCGACGCGGCGCTGCACGCCCGGTCGGCCGCCCTGCGCGGTTTGGACGGGCCCGGCGTCACCGTGGCCGGCAGCGACCGGGTCTGGACCGACCCCAGGATGGAGCCGCTGCCCAGCTACACCCGCGCCGTGGCCGCCGGGTACGGCGCGACGGTCGGCCGGGCCCCGCTGCTTACCGATCCCGCCGCGGCGGCCCGGCAGATCGACGCCGCGATCGCCACGGCCACGCGGGGTCACATCCCGGAGCTGCTCGGCCCGGACAGCCTGAGAGGCATCGCCTGGGTGCTGACCGACGCCCTGTACCTGGACGCGGACTGGTCTGCGCCGTTCCCGGCCAGCCAGACCAGGCCGGGGCAATTCACCACGGCGACGGGGCGGCAGGTCAGTGCCGAATTCCTGCACGGCGGCGCGTTCCGGATGGTCAGCGCGGGCGGGTGGACCGCCGTGTCACTGCCGTACCGCGGCGGGAAGCTGGCGATGACCGCGCTGCTCCCCGACTCCGGATCCGGCGGCTGCCCGGCGCTGCCGGCGCACACCCTGAGCGGCATCGCCGCGGCGTTCGCGATGCCGAGGACCGGCGGCGGGCTGACCGGCATCGCACTGCCCAAGGTCAGCCTGCGCTCCTCGGCGAGCCTGGGGAACCTGCTGGCCGGCCTGGGCATGAGCGTGGCGTTCAACAGCGGCGCCGACTTCACCGGCCTGTCGCCGCAGGCCTGCTGCATCGGTCTCGTACGGCACGCGGCCACGCTGGCCGTGACCGGGAAGGGCACCGTGGGCAGCGCCGCAACGGCGGTCGGCATAACCCCGACCGCGATATCCGTGCCGCGGGGCGGCGTCGCGTTCGACCGGCCGTACGTGCTGCTGGTGACCGACACGCAGACCGGGGAGCCGCTCTTCCTGGCCCGGGTGGCCGACCCAGCCGTTTGAGAGACTGGGCACCTCACCGCTAATCCCCCGGGAGGATGCATGCTGCCCTGGTCCGGAGAGCTGGCCGGCCGACTCGAAGAACACGTGATCGCCAGCGAGCTGCTGCGGGACAACCCGCTCGGCGACCCCTGCGACCGGCCGCTGTGGGTGTATCTGCCGCCCGGATACGACGCCAACCCGGGCCGCCGCTATCCCGTGGTCTACGTGATCCAGGGGTACACCGGGCACGTGGCGATGTGGCGCAACCGGGCGCCCTTCCGGCAGCCGTTCACCGAGACCGCCGACGCGGTGTTCGCCAGCGGCGAGGCGCCGCCCGCCCTGATCGTCTACGTCGACGCGTGGACGTCCTACGGCGGCAGCCAGTTCGTTGACTCGCCGGGCACCGGCCGCTACCACTCCTACCTGTGCGAGGAGGTCGTGCCCTGGGTCGACCAGCGCTACCGGACGCTGGCCGGCGCGGCGCACCGGGCGATCGCGGGCAAGTCAAGCGGCGGGTTCGGCGCGATGATCACGCCGATGCTGCGGCCCGACCTGTTCGGCGCGCTGGCCACGCACGCCGGCGACGCGCTCTACGAGCTGTCCTACATTCCTGACTTCGGCCCGGCGGCGCGGCTGCTGCGGGACTACGACGGCGACATCTGGCGGTGGTGGGACGACTTCGGGTCCCGGGTCTCGTTCACCAAAGCCGCCGACCAGGTCCTGCTCGGGCTGCTGGGGGTGGCCGCCTGCTTCTCGGCGCACGAAGACGGGACCGTGGACCTGCCGTTCGACCAGCGGACCGGCGCGCTGCGCCCCGAGGTGTGGGAGCGGTGGCTGGACTGGGACCCGGTCCGGATGGCCCCCAGGTATGCCGGGGCGCTCCGGTCGCTGCGCGCGATCTGGATCGACGCGGGCACCAGGGACGAGCACTACCTGGACCTGGGCGCGGAGGCGTTCCGGCAGGCGCTGCGCGAGGTCGGCGTCACCGATGAAGTGGTCCGCTTCGAGCTGTTCGACGCGACCCACGCCGGCATCGACTACCGGTACCCGCTGTCGCTGGCCTGGCTCTGTCAGCGCATCGCCGCCTGAGATTCATCGAAAAACCATTGAACTACTCCGCCCGGCCCTACGTGCTCCTGTGTGTGAACGCGGAGCGGGTAACCGTAGCGAATGGAGTAGAAAACGATGCGTAATCGATGGTTGGCGGCCTCTGTACTCGCCGCAGCCGCCGTCGTCGGGCTAGCGGCGTGCGGCGGTAGTTCGTCCTCAAGCACCCCCACCGCGGCGAGCACCGGAAACACCAACACGGGCAGCAACACCAGCGCCTCGACCTCGGCGACCGGGATCAAGACCGCGGTCATCAACGGTCACACCGTGCTCACCGACTCGACCGGGTTCGTGCTGTACTGGTACGCGCCCGACACCCCGACCACGTCGAAGTGCAGCGGCACCTGCGTGACCTACTGGCCGCCGCTCATCGGAACCCCGAGCCTGGCGTCGGGCGTCACGCTGGCCGGCAAGCTCGGCACGATCAAGCGGGCCAACGGCCAGCTTCAGGCCACCTACGACGGTCATCCGCTCTACCTGTTCAAGAGCGACACCAGCGCCGGCCAGTGGACCGGCAATAACCTCAACGCCTCCGGCGGCCTCTGGTGGATGATGACCTCCACCGGGAAGAAGGACATGCACAAGGACACAGCCTCTTCGTCGAGCGGCAGCAGCGGCAGTTCCGGCTCCAGCGGCTCCAGCGGCGGCAGCAGCGGAAGTGGCGGCTACGGCTACTAATCGCCGCGCCGCGTAAGTGTGGCGGCGCCTCCCGTACCGGGCGAGGAGGCGCCGCCACTGCTGCGCGCTGTGGTAGCCGTTAGAACACAGCAGGAACGTCCAGCGCAGCGGGGGAGAGCGCAGGCGGCGATGGGTAGATTACGTCGCATGCAGCCCGCCCCCGAGACCAACGGGTCTGTCACGCGCCCCCGTGGCGGTCTGGTCATCATCTACGCCGCGCTGATGCTGGCGATCCTGCTGGCCGCGCTCGATCAGACGATCGTCGCCACGGCGCTGCCGACGATCGTCGGCGACCTCGGTGGGCTGAGCCACCTGTCCTGGGTGATCACCGCGTACCTGCTGGCCACCACCGTGTCGGCGCCGCTGTGGGGAAAACTCGGCGATCAGTACGGGCGCAAGCGCCTTTTCCAGGCCGCGATCGTGATCTTCCTGATCGGCTCGGCGCTGTGCGGGCTGTCCCGCAACATGTTCGAGCTGATCGGCTTCCGGGCTCTGCAGGGCCTGGGCGGTGGTGGCCTGATAGTGCTGGCCCAGGCCATCGTCGGCGACGTCGTCTCACCCCGGGAACGAGGCAAGTACCAGGGCGCGTTCGGCGCGGTGTTCGGGGTGGCCAGCGTGGCCGGCCCGCTGATCGGCGGGTTCTTCGTGGACAACCTGGGCTGGCGCTGGGTGTTCTACATCAACCTGCCGATCGGGATCCTCGCGCTGGCCGTGATCGCGTTCGCGCTGCCCGCGAGCGCGTCCACCCAGGCACACAAGATCGACTATGCCGGCACCGCGCTGCTCGCGGCGTCGGCGACCTCCGTGGTGCTGCTGACCTCCTGGGGCGGCACCACCTACCCGTGGCTGTCTCCGGAGATCTTCGGGCTCGGCGCCGCGGCGGTGGTCCTGGCCGTGGGCTGGTGGCTGTCGGCCGGGCGGGCCGCGGAGCCGGTGCTGCCGCGGAAGCTGTTCCGGAACCCGGTGTTCTCGGTCGGCGCGGGCATCAGCTTCGGCGCCGGGTTCGCGCTGTTCGGCGCTACCGCGTTCCTGCCGCTGTACCTGCAGGTCGTGCGTGGAGTCTCGCCGACGATCTCCGGCGTGTACCTGCTGCCGATGGTGCTCGGCCTGCTGGTCACGTCGATTGCCAGCGGCCAGCTGATCTCCAAGTTTGGCCGGTACAAGGTCTACCCGATCGTGGGCACCGCGGCCATGACGCTCGCCCTGTACCTGCTGTCTACGCTCACCGAGACGACCACGTCCGTGGTCCTTGACGTGTACTTCGCGGTGCTCGGGTTCGGGCTCGGCCTGATCCTGCAGGTTCTGGTCATCGCCGTGCAGAACTCGGCGGACTACGCGGATCTTGGCGTCGCCACGTCCAGCGTCACGTTCTTCCGTACGATCGGCGGATCGTTCGGCGTGGCCATCTTCGGGTCGATCTTCTCCAGCCGCCTGGCGGCCAACCTGGCGGCGGCGCTGCACGGGACGCCGCTGCCGCGGGGGTTCAGCCCGGCCTCGGCCCAGGTCAACCCGGCCGCGCTGAAGCGGCTGCCCACGGCGCTGCACGCGGACATCCTGCACGCGTACGTGCTGTCGTTCCATACGGTGTTCCTGGGCGCGGTACCGGTTGCGGCGGCCACGTTCGTGCTCACCTGGTTCCTGCGCGAGGTGCCGCTGCGCGCGACTTCCGCCGCCCCCGACATCGGTGAGGGCATCGGCGCGGCCTCGGCCCAGCGGTCGTCGGCAGCGGAACTCGAGCGCGCGCTGCTCCGGCTGGCCGACGTCGACCTGCGACGGCAGGGCTACACCCGGCTCGCCGATCTGTGCGGGCTCGGCCTGCCCGCCGGCAGCTGCTGGATCCTGGCCCGGATGGCCAAGGACGGCGGCCGGGTGGTGGGGACGGACCTGGCCCGTGAGGCGGGCGTCAGCGTTGAGCATGGGCGCCCGTACGCGGACAAGCTGGTCGAGGCGGGGTACGTGCGCCGTGACAACGGCTCGCTGGAACTGACGCCGGAAGGCAGCGTGGCCGCGGACCGGCTGTTCGCGGCCGGCCGGGACGGCTTGGCCCGGCTGCTGTCCGACTGGTCGCCGGAGCAGCACGCCGAGCTGGCCCAGATGCTCGACAAACTGTCCCGCGCGCTGCTCGGCGAGCGCGCCGACGAACACATCATCACCAGGTGATGCCGGCCGCCGGGTCGGTGGCGTTGAGGTGGCCGGACACGCGGGCCAGGTGCAGCCGCATGGCCTCGACGGCCTGGGCGGAGTCGCGGGCGCGCAGCGCGGCGACGATCGCCCGGTGGTCGACCTGGTACTGCTCCCGGTGCTCGGGTGAAGCGCTGCGGCGTTTGAGGTCACCCCAGACCTGCCCGTGCCGCGCGGCCTCGATGGCCTGGTACAGCGCAGCCAGCAGCGGGCTGCGGCTCGCGGCCATGATGCAACGGTGCAGGGCCAGGTCCCAGGACTCGAACTCCTCGTAGCTGGCGGCCTGGTCGCCGCCGGCCAGGCAGCGGTCCATCTCCTCCAGGTCGGCGGCGGTGGCCCAGGCGACCACCAGCGGCATGGCCGGAGGCTCCAGCAGACGCCGGACCATCATCACGTCGGCCGGCGCGAAGTCCGCTGCGCCCGCGTCCGGGGCGGATGGGTTCGCGACGGGCGGGTTCGCGACGGGCGGGTGTGCGGGGGAAGGCTCCAGGTCGCGCAGGAAGGTGCCCCGGCCGACCTCGCGGGAGATGCGCCCCTGGGCCTCCAGCACGGCCAGCGCGTGCCGCACGGACGAGCGGGTGACGCCCAGGTCTTCGGCCAGCTGCCGCTCGGTGGGCAGCCGCGAGCCCCGGCCCTGGCCCGTCTGGCGGGACTCGGCCAGGATCAGCTCGGCGAGCCGCTGCCCGCGTTCGGCATGCATCGCCGCAGGGCCGGGGGCTCCGGTGCCGGTCACGCTGGCCTGCCGCGCGGGGTCAGCCTCGTCGGCCGGGGCCGCCGTCCACATCCGTCATTCACCCTGCACCCGGCTCGCTCGGTGCCATGTTGCTCAACCAATCGTACCAATCCACCATAGCTCCCTGACCATAACGTTACAGATGAGACGCGATCTCCCTCTTGACCGACTTTTGCGGCCAGACCTATGCTCAACCAATCCGTTAGGTCAAACCAATCCGGCCAGACGGCCGGGTGCCCTGGCAAGGAGGCCGTGCGTGCGGCTCGCCACCATCGCCTCGCCCGACGGACCGCGACTGCATGTGCGGGCGCGCTCCGGTTACGTCGATGTTGCTGAGGCGACGGGTGATCCACGACTCTCCTCACTCCAGTATGTCCTGGAAACCGGGCTGGCGGCAGCGGACGCGATCCGGCCGCTGCAGGAGCGGGACGGCCGTGAAGTCGCCGAGGCGGAGTTCGCGCCCGCCGTGCCGTTCCCGCCGCGGATCCTGTGCCTGGGCCTGAACTACGGAGAGCACGCCCTCGAAGGCGGCCGGGCCGTACCCACCTGGCCCGATGCGTTCGTCCGCGGGGCCGACAGCGTGCTGCCGCCCTACGCTGACCTGGTCAAGCCCGCGCTGACCGACCGCTTCGACTACGAGGCCGAGCTCGGCATCGTCATCGGCGCGGGCGGCCGGTACATCACCGCGGCCAAGGCCCTCGACGCCATCGCCGGCTTCGTCGTCGTCAACGACGCGTCGGCCCGGGACTGGCAGCGGGCCGGGAGCCAGTGGACGGCAGGCAAGAACTTCGAGGGCAGCTTGCCGATCGGCCCCGAGGTGGTCACTACGGACGAGGTCGACGTGAGCGACCTGGCCATCAGCTCCCGGCTCAACGGCCAGGTCATGCAGTCGGCCCGGACCTCGCAGATGCTGGTCGACGTCCCGAGCGCGGTGGAGTTCTTCTCATCGTTCACCCGGCTCGCCCCCGGCGACGTCATCGCGACCGGCACGCCGGGCGGGGTCGGGTTCGCCCGGACTCCGCCGGTCTGGATGCAGCCGGGTGACGTCATCGAGGTCACGGTCGAGGGGGTTGGCACCATCCGCAACCGCATCGTCGCCGAGCAGGGGGCTCCCCGCGACTGGCGCTGGCGTCCCGGAGCGCCGAGGTAACTCACTCCACCCACGCAGCACGGAGGGGACCATGAAATTAGCGACCGCCGGGCTGGCGCTCGTGCTCGCCCTGGGCCTGACGGCCTGCGCCAGCAGTAGTTCCAGCGGCACCAGCGGATCGTCGGCGCCGAGCGGCTCCACGCTCACGATCGCCGACGTCGCCCCGTTCAGCGGCCCGGACGCCGCGCTCGGCCCGACGTACCTGGCCACGTGCTACGGCGCGACTACGGCCATCAACAACGCTGGGGGCGTGCTCGGGCACAAGCTGGCCTGCAAGAGCGTGGACACCAGGGGCGACCCGGCGGACGCGGTCCCGGCGGTCAACCAGATGTTCGCGACTACGTCCAGCCTGACCCTGGTGATCGGCTGCACCTCGGACGAGGCCGCCTCGGTCGTGCCGATCATCAACTCGCACAAGATGGCCATGTTCTGCATGACCGGCCAGTCGGAATTCGACCACGTGCACTTCCCGTACTTCTACCGGCTGGTCCCGCCCGACCTGGAGGAGTCCTACGCGATGGTGGCGATCGCGCAGGAACTGCACTACAAGCGGATCGCGCTGGCGTTCGGGAACGACATCGGCTCGCAGACCTTCATCCAGCCCGCGATCGGCGCGCTGAAGAAGGCCGGGATCACGCTTACCACCAACCAGACGCTCGACCTGTCGGCCACGACCTTCCGCACCGAGGCCGAGGCGATCATCCAGTCGCACCCCGACGCGATCATGACGGAGGCCCTCGGCTCCACGGACCCGACCCTGTTCTCCGAGATCAAGCAGCTCAACGGGGGCAAGATGATCCCGATCATCGGCACGTCGGCCGCCATCTCCCCGCCGTTCTTCAAGGCCGCGGCCGCGGCCGTGGGCGCTTCGACGTTCGCGGCCGGCTTCCGCGCGGACAACCTGGTCGTGGAGTCCAGCGGGCCCGCCTACCAGGCGTTCTCCAAGGCCCTGCTGGCCGAGCAGGGCAAGGTTCCCGGCGCCACCGGCAACTTCACCACCTACCTGAGCGCGCCGGGCGGGGTCCACCTCTACGACGGCATCAACCTGGCCGCGCTGGCGATGATCATGTCGAAGAGCACCAGCCCGAGCGTGTACGGGCCGGACATCATCAAGATCGGCGACGGCGTGCCCGGCGCCACGGTGGTGTACTCGTTCGCCCAGGGTGCAGCCGCACTCAAGGCGGGCAAGGCCATCCGGTACGAGGGCCCGGGCGGGCCGACCAGCTTCGACAGCTACCACGACTCCACCGGCATCTTCCAGGTGGACACCTATAGTTCCTCGGGAGCCGTGAACGTCGTAGGCAATCTCACCGCGACCCAGCTCAGGGCGCTGTCCGGATGAGCCCCCCGCGGTCCGTTCGGGAAAATAGCCGGGTGCCGACCCGGGCGGCGCGATAGTGGCCCTGTTCGCGGCCTCGGTCGGGTTCGGGCTGGTGACGGCCTCGGTCCTGGCGATCGCCGCGATCGGGTTCACGCTGCAGTTCGGGGTCACCGACGTGCTCAACCTGGCCTACGGCGCGATCATGATCGCCGGGGCGTTCGTCGCCTATGTGGTGAACCAGGCGGGCCTGTCGGTCTGGGTCGGCCTGCTGGCCGCGATCGCGGCCTGCTCCCTGGGCTCGGTTCTGGTCAACGCCGGCGTGTACGCGCCGTTCCAGCGCCGGGGCACGTCCGCGATCACGATGGTCATCGTGTCGCTCGGCATGACGCTGATCATCGAGTTCGGCGTGGAAGCGGTGGCCGGCGGGACCAGCGTCTCGTACACGATGGGCCAGGGTCGGACGTTCCACGTGGCCGGCCTGATCCTGACCACGGTGCAGCTGGTCATTATCGCGGTCAGCCTGGCGGTCATGGCGGGCGTGCACACGCTGCTGCGGTACACCAAGCTGGGCAAGGCCATGCGCGCGACCGCGGCCAACAAGATGCTGGCCCGCAACTGCGGGATCAGGACCGGCCGCGTCATCACCGTGACCTGGGCGCTCACCGGCGCACTGAGCGGGCTGGCCGGCGTGGTCTTCGCCATGGACTCGGGCAGCTTCAACCCGACCAGCACCGACATCTTCCTGGTGCTGATCCTGGCCGCGGTGTTCCTGGGCGGCCCCGGCCAGGCCTACGGAGCCATGCTGGGCGCGGCCGTGATCGGCATCGCGACCGAGGTCAGCGCCGCGTTCATCGCGCCGGACTACAAGTACGTGGTCGCCTTCGTGGCGCTGCTGGTCATGCTGGGCCTGCGCCCGACCGGCCTGCTGGGCACGCCGGCATGAGCTCCTACTACCTGATCAACCTGCTGATCTACGCCGCGGTGGACGGAATGGCGTGCCTTGGCCTGAGCCAGCAGTTCGGGGTGGGCGGCGTCACCAACTTCGGCTTCATCATCTTCCAGGCCGCGGGCGGCTACACCGCGGCGATCCTGGCCATGCCGCCCGACTCCGCCAACGGCGGGTTTCAGTCCTACATCGGCGGGTGGAACCTGCCGTTCCCGGTCCCGTGGATCGGCGCGGCGGTGGTCGGCGGACTGATCGCGCTGCCGTTCACGTTCCTGGTCGGCAGGCGGCTGCGCGGTGACTTCGCCGCGGTCGGCCTCCTGGTCACGGCCGTGCTGCTGAACCTGCTGGCCACCAACTTCGTGCCAGCCTTCAACGGCGACGCGGGGCTGTCCCTGATCCCGCAGCCGCTGCAGGGGGAGTTCATCCCGCAGTCCTCGGGCTACCAGTGGGGCTTCACCGCGGTCGCCCTGCTGCTCTGCGCGGGGGTCTACGTGTTCCTGCGCCGGATCACCGAGTCGCCGTACGGGCGGAGCCTGCGCGCCATGCGCGACAATGACGCGGTCGCGGACTCGCTGGGCAAGAACGTGCTCTCGCTGCGGACCGGGATGCTCGTGCTCGGCGGGGCCATCGCCGGCCTGTCCGGCGGCGTCCTGGTCTCCTACATCACCACCTGGTCGCCGGCCGCCTGGGGCTACGCCGAGACCGTGGTGCTGTTCGCCGCGGTGATCATCGGCGGGACGGGCAACCACCGCGGCGCGCTGCTCGGGGCCGTGCTGGTCCCAGTCGGGTTCGAGGAGGTGACCCGGTTCATCCCGACCTCGAACAACCTGCCGCCGAACCTGATCCCGTCGCTGGAATGGGTCGCGATCGGCCTGCTCATCCTGGTGTTCCTGTGGTTCCGGCCGCAGGGCGTGCTGCCCGAGCGCAAGCGGGTCATCGCGCTGCCAGCTGAGCACTCGCCGACCGTCGCGATCGGGGAGCGTCCAGCCGCGGCCGTGAGCGCCGGGCAGGCCCGGCCGGTGGTGCTCGAGGCAGTCAGCTTGGTCCGCGACTTCGGCGGCGTGCGGGCGGTGGACGGGGTGTCCCTGGCGGTCCGGCAGGGTACCCTGACCGGCCTGATCGGGCCCAACGGCGCGGGCAAGTCCACGCTCCTGGCCATCCTGGCCGGGACCCTGCCCGCCTCGTCTGGGACGGTGGTCTACCGGGGGCAGGACATCACCGCGATGCCCGCGTTCCGGCGCGCCCGGCTCGGGCTGGTCCGTACCTTCCAGCTCGCGAGCGAGTTCAAGCGGCTGACCGTTATGGAGAATCTCTTGTCCGCGGTGCCGGCCAACCGCGGGGACTCGCTGCGCGGGGCGATCGCGGGGAAGCGGTACTGGAAGGCGGACGAGGCCGCGGCGATAGCGCGGGCTCAGGCCGTCCTGGCCCGGTTCGGCCTGGAGAGCCTGGCCAACGACTACGCCGGCGACCTGAGCGGCGGCCAGCGTCGGCTGGTCGAGATCATGCGCGCGCTCATGGCCGAGCCCGGCATGCTGCTGCTCGACGAGCCCATGGCCGGGGTGCACCCCCACCTGGCCCGGCTGATCGGCAACGAACTGGTCGCGCTGTGCCGCGAGGGCATGACCATCCTGATGGTCGAGCACGAGCTGGCCATCATGGACGAGTTCTGCGATCCGGTGGCCGTGATGGCCGACGGGCGCCTGCTGGCCGAGGGGACCATGGCCGAACTGCGGCGCCGCAGCGAGGTGGTGGAGGCCTACCTTGCCGGCTGACCTGGCCCTGCGCGGACTGCCGCTGCGCACCCGCGGGATCACCGCCGGGTACGGCGCCGACCCGGTGATCAGGGACATGACCGTGGCCGTGGCTCCTGGCCAGGTTGTCTCCCTGGTCGGGCCGAACGGGTCGGGCAAGAGCACGCTGCTAAAGAGCCTGGTCGGGATCGTGCACGTGGCGTCGGGCACGGTGCTGGTCGGGGACCGGGACGTGACCAACCAGCCCCCGGAGGAGATCGCCCGGGCGGGTGTGGGCTACGTGCCGCAGGTGGACGACGTGTTCGGTCCGCTGTCGGTCAGGGAGAACCTCGAGATGGGCGGCTACCTGCTGCGCAAACCGCAGGTCGCTGAGCACATCGAGCGGGTGCTGGCCGTGTTTCCCCGGCTCGCCGGGATGCTCGGGCGCACCGCGGGCAAACTCAGCGGCGGCGAACGCAAGATGCTCGCGATGGGCCGCGTGCTCATGCTCGACCCCGGCGTGTTCCTGCTCGACGAGCCCACCGCGAACCTGGCCCCGGCGGTGGCCGCCCAACTGCTGGACGAGCACGTCCGCCAGCTGGCGTCGGGCGGTGCGGCGGTGCTGATCGTCGAGCAGCGCGCCCGGGCCGTGCTGGCCATCTCGGAGTGGACCTATGTGCTCGGCGGCGGCGAGGTGCGGATGGAGGGTGCCCCGGCCGAACTCGCCACCAGCCCGGACTTCATCGAATCCTTCCTGGGCGGCGGCCGGGAGCGGGGGACCGACACGGGGACAGGCGCACCGGCCTGACTATCAGGCACACTGGCCTGATGAAGGCCGACATCGTGGTTATCGGGGCCGGGGCGCTCGGGCTGAGCACGGCGCTGCAGTGTGCGCTGCTCGGCCGGTCCGTGGTCGTGGTCGAGCGGGACACGGCCGGCTCGCAGGCGTCGGGGCGGGCGGCCGGGCTGTTCAAGTCCGTGCAGGCCGACGAGCAGCGCACCGCGCTGGCCCGGCGCAGCATCGAGCTGGCGGTGAGCTTCGGCGAATGGGCCGGAACCGAACTCGAGGTGGCCCGCAGCGGCAGCTTTCTGGTGGCGCGGACCGACAAGCACCGGGACTACCTGCTGGCCGAGGCCACCCAGTCCCGCGGCTGGGGTGCGGACGTGCAGCAGGCCAGCCCTTCGGACCTGGCGGATCGGGTGTCCTACTACCGCGGCAACGACGCGGGCGAGGAGCTCGCGCTGTGGTGCCCGGAGGACGTCTACATCGAGGAGCCGATCAGCCTGGTGCGGGCGTACGCCGCGGCATGCAGGCGGCACGGCGTCGAGATACTCGAGTCCGAGGCCGTGGTCGGCATCCCGTTCTCCGGTGGCCGGGCGGCCGGTGTCGAAACCGAGGCCAGGTCCATCGACGCAGCGGTCGCCGTCGTGGACGCGGCGGGCGCGTGGGTCCGGCAGGTCGCCGGGCTCGCCGGGGCCGGCGGCCGGGTGGCGATCGCGCCGGTCCGGCACCAGCTGCTGATCACCGAGCCGTCCGCCGGGATCGACCCGGCACAGCCGATCATCCGGGTCGTCGACGCCGCGGTGTACCTGCGCCCGGCGCGGGGCGGCCTGATGTTCGGCGGGTTCGAGGCCGCGCCGCTGCCGGTCGATCCCATCCAGCAGCGGCCGTCGTTCCGCACCGACGACGTGCCTCTTGACCTCGGCGCGCTGCGGGACATGGCCCGCCAGGTCGCCGACGAGGCCCCGCTGGCCGGCTCCGCTCCGGTCGCCGAGCACCGCGGCGGGCTGTTCACGATGAGCCCGGACGGGCGTTTCGTCGCCGGGCCGGTGCCCGACGCGCCCGGTCTCTGGGTGGCGAGCGGCTGCAACGGCTCCGGGTTCTCCTCGTCGCCGGCCCTCGGCGAGGCGCTGGCCCGCTGGATCACCGGCGGCGACATGGCCGGGCTCGTGACGCTGTCGCCGGACCGGTTCCCGGCCATGACCGAAGAGCTGCTGATCAAGAACGGGACCTGGCAGTACGCGCACTACTACGACCCGGCCGGGCAGCCCGGGCAATGATCGGCCCTTCTTGGCGGGCGCAGGCGGGCGCACCGGAGGCATCGCGGGGTGCACAGCGCGGAAGCTCCGAGCCGCTGTGGCGGGCGCTCGCGGTCTTCCGGTTCGCCAGCCTCGGCTATGCCGCGCTGCGGCTGGCTGTCATCGACCGCGCCGACTACTCGCGGCCGGACTGGGCGTGGGTGGTCATCGCGGTGATGACGGCGTGGACGGTCGGCACCACCATCGCCTACTCGCGCCCGGAGCGCCGCACCAGGGTCCTGCTCGGCGTCGACTTCGCGGTCACTGCCTGCCTGCTGCTGAGCACCGCCGCACTGCAGTACCCGCAGTCGCCGCGGCATGGCGTGGCGCCGATCACCGCGACCTGGCTGGCCGGGCCGGTGCTGGCCTGGGCGGTCCGGTACGGCAGGCGGGCCGGGGCGATCACAGCCCTGATCATGTGCGGCTGCGAGGTGGTGCTGGTGCGGGGAGCGGTGTTCGGCCAGGCGCTCAACGGCCTGGTGCTGTTGCTGCTGGCGGGCGTCATCGTCGGGCACGTGTCCCGGCTCGCCGCCGAGCTGGAGGCGGAGCGGCAGCGCGTCATCGGAGTGGAGGCGGCAGGCCGGGAGCGGGACCGCCTCGCCCGCGACATCCACGACTCGGTGCTCCAGGTCCTGGCGCTGGTGCAGCGGCGGGGTGCCGAGGCGGGCGGCGCCGCGGCCGAACTCGGCAGGCTGGCGGGCCAGCAGGAAGCCGCGCTCCGTGCCCTGGTTGGCAGCGGGACGGGGGGCACCGCGGCCGGTGCGGCGCCCGGCGCGCCGGGAGACGTGGACCTCCGCTCGGTGATGCTGCCCGCCCAGACGGACCGGGTGACCGTATCGGTGCCGGCCCAGCCTGTCCTGGTGTCGAACGCTGCGGCGGGCGAGCTGGCCTCGGCGGTGCACGCGGCACTGGACAACGTGCGGCGGCACTGCGGGGAACAGGCCCGCGCATGGGTGCTGGTCGAGGACGAGCCGGGATTAGTCACGGTGACGATCAGGGACGACGGTCCCGGGATCGCGGGCGGGCGGCTGGCCGAGGCGGCGGCCGCCGGCCGGCTCGGGGTCAGCCATTCCATCCACGGCCGGCTGCGCGACCTGGGCGGCTCGGCCAGCATCAGCTCCGTCCCCGGCGAGGGCACCGAGGTTGAGCTCCGCCTGCCGCGCGGAGCGGGCGTGCCGGTGGCGCGGTCACCGGAACGGGCTTAAGGTGCGGACGTGGAGCGCAGCGGCCCGATCCGGGTCATGGTGGTCGATGACCACCCGATGTGGCGCGACGCCGTCGCCCGGGACCTGGCCGAAGCCGGATACGACGTCGTCGCGACCGCAGCCGACGGCGCGCAGGCGCTGCGCGTCGTCGGTGCCGCCCGGCCGGACGTCGTCGTGCTCGACCTGCAGTTGCCGGACGCCTCCGGCGTCGACGTGACCCGCGGTCTGCGTGCGGCCCGTCCCGCGGCGCGCGTCCTCGTGCTGTCCGCGAGCGGTGAGCAGCAGGACGTGCTGGACGCGGTGAAGGCGGGCGCGGTCGGCTACCTGCTTAAGTCCGCGGCACTCCCGGAGTTTCTTGACGCGGTGCGGCGCACGGCCGACGGCGACCCCGTATTCACCCCGGGGCTCGCCGCGCTGGTCCTCGGCGAGTTCCGGCGGCTGGCGACCGCGCCCGCAGCGGGCGGCGGGGACGCGCCGAGGCTGACCGAGCGGGAGACCGAAATCCTCCGCATGGTCGCGACCGGCATGTCGTACAAGCAGATCGCCAGCAGGCTCGTGCTGTCCCACCGCACCGTGCAGAACCATGTGCAGAACTCGCTCGGCAAGCTGCACCTGCACAACCGCGTGGAACTGGTCCGGTACGCCATCGAGCACGGGCTCGCGGACGCGTCCGAACCAGGCGGACCCCAGTAAGGCCCAGACGCCGCTGCACCAGCTACTCATGAGTAGCTTAGGCATCCGAGTTGAGTACCAGCACCGATGCCGCGCGGGCCGTCGGCCCGGAGGCTGATGGCCATGAACAATTCCGCGCTCGCCGCCGCGGGCGGCCTGTACAGCTTCAAATCCTGGTACGCGCGCCGCCTGGCGCCAGTCCGCCGGCGCCTCGTTGCCGCGAACGTGCCGCCTTCCCTCATCACGATGACCGGGATCTGTTTCGGCGCCGGCGCCGGCGCCGTCCTGGCGCTGATGCGGCCGGGGCCGGCCGCTGGCGCCGCGGTCGCCGCGCTGCTCGCCGCCCGGCTCGCCTGCGCCAACCTCGACGGCGGGGTGGCCCGAGACGGGGACCGGGCCACCCCGTTCGGCGCGGTGCTCAACGAGATCGGCGACCGCGCCGCCGAGTTCGCCGTGCTGGCCGGCTGCCTCGTGCTGGCCCCGGCGGCACTGGTCCTCGCGGCGGCGCTGGCGGCCACGCTGCCCTCGTGGGTTGCGCTGGCCGGCGCGGCGGCCGGGCTGGGCCGGATACAGGGCGGCCCGGTCGGCAAGACCGAACGCTGCCTGCTGCTCGCGCTGATCGCGGCCATCGGGTGGCCAGTCGCGTTGCTCTGGTTGCTGGCGGTTGGCTCGGCACTGACCGCGGCCGTTCGGCTCGCCCGGCTCGCCCAGCTGGCCCGCGTCCGGCAGGCCCAGAGTGCCCGGGCCGCCCGGCCGGCCCGCGTCGCCCGGGGCTCACGGTGAACGGGCTGGCCGGCCCGGCGGCCATGATGGCCGGCGTGCTGACGCTGGGCGGGATCGGCGCGCTGGTGTCGAGGAACGCCGACGTGATCCGTAAGTGGCGCACCTGGATGGTGTCCGCCCCACTGGTTGCGGGGTGCCTGTGGCTGGGTGCACCGGGAGCGGTCCTGCTTGCCGCCGGCCTGGGCGTGACCGGCGCGGTCGAGTACGGCCGGCTGGCCAGGCTCAGGGCCGGCGACTCGGCGCTGATCGCGGCCGCCGCGGTGATCCTGCCGCTGGTCGCCTGGCGGATGCCCGCCGAGCTGAGCCGCGCGTTCGGGGGTGTGCTGCTCGCGGCCGCGCTGGTCCCCGTGATCGGCGGCGATGCCGTCGCGGGAGCGCGCCGCGCCGCGGCCGCAGTGTTCGGCGCGGGCTGGCTCGCGGCCCTGACCGGGCTCGTGCTGCTCCGCGCCGCCGCGCTGCCGCTGATCATGGCGGTGGCGGTGGCCGACGTCGGTGCGTGGTGCACCGGGCGCCTGCTGGGCGGCCCCGCGCTGTCGCCGCTGTCGCCCGCCAAACGCTGGAGCGGGGTGGCCGGAGGAGCGCTGGCCGGGTCGGCGGCGCTGGCGGTGGCGGGAGCGGTCAGCGGTCCCGGGGTGTTCACGCCCGTGCACGTGATAGCGGTCACCGTCGGCCCGCCAGTCGGTGACCTGCTGGAATCGATGGTCAAGCGTGGCGCCGGCGCGAAGGACGCGGGCCGCTGGCTGCCCGGGTTCGGCGGGCTGCTGGACCGGATCGACTCGCTGCTCGTGGCGCTGGCCCTGGCGGTGATCCTGTGAACCGGCGCGCCTGCCCGGCGGCCGTGGCACGGAGGGCGCTATGGCGCACGGTTCTCACGCTGATGGGCGGCCTGCGGGTTCAGGGCGTCCCCGGCCTGCCGGCCGGGCCGTGCGTGATCGTGGCCAACCACCGTTCGCACGCGGATACGGCCGCGCTGATCGCGGCGCTGCCCGCCGGGCGCAGGCCCGCCGTTGCCGCGGCGGCGGACTACTGGTTCCGCGGTGCGCTGCGGCCGGGGATCTGCCGCGTGCTGTGCGCGGCGTTCCCGGTGCGGCGCGCCGGCGGCGGCAGCGCAGATCTTGCCGCCGCCGCCCGACTGCTCGCGGCCGGCCACGACGTCATCGTGTTCCCTGAGGGAACCCGGTCACGGGACGGGCAGACCGGGCGGTTCCACCGGGGCGCCGCGTGCCTCGCCGCGGCCGCCGGGGTGCCGCTCGTGCCCGCCGGGATCGGCGGGACGGGAACGCTGCTGCCGCCCGATGGAGCCACCCGTGGGCCGCGGCGCGGGGTGGTGATCGTGCGCATCGGCGCCCCGGTGAACGTCGCGGAGATGGCCGAGCGGCTGGTCAGCGCCGAGGGAGATGCCGTGGCCGACGCGACCGACGAGGCGCGCTCTCGGGTCGTGGCGCTTATGAGTACCGCCAATCACCGCCATTGATGCCGCGGCGCCCGCCGACCCATCCGTACCCGCGTTCCGTGGGCGCTATCGCCGCGCCTGATCACACAGTACGGTCTAGGTACATTCCGGCCGCGGGAGATTGAATTGGGTTACTTGGCAACGGCTGTCATCGTCGTGGTGGCGGTCATGATCGGCATAGCCGTCGTTTACGTGCGCCACGAGAGCCGGCCAGACCCCTCGGCCGTGCGGAGAGCCGCGCGGAGAGCACGGCGGACCCAGGCCGGGGAGCTGTGCGTCTGTGGCGGCACGGTCGGGAGAACGGGCAAGACCTCACCCAAGTTCGGGGATCTCCTGGGCTGCACGGGCTGCGACCGCACGTGGACCCTGGACGGACGGAGAGTGCTCCGGCGCGTCATCCGCCGTCCGTCCGGCCGCCGCCCGGCGGCGGGCAGCCCGGACTGAACTGCGCTCGGCCAGCTCGGCCGTCGCCAGGGCGTCCGGCGCTAAGCGGACGCCGAGACGGGGTGCGGGTCGCGCCGTTACGGCGCGTTGACGACGGGGTGCGGGTCGCGCCGTTACGGCGCGTTGATGATTTTTATCAGAATATTTCTGCCGTTCCTCTCGTCTCGGTATTGGCATCGGGCCCCGACCGGGACTTGACTGTTCAGCGCCCAGCGAGCAGGAGGCCCTCGATGAAGCTGTTCCGTTCTGCCAGCATTCCGAGCAGTCCGCGTGCCAGGCGCCGTTTCCCGCGGCTGGCGATGATCGCAGGGTCGGTGGCGCTGATGCTGCCCATCGGGCTGGCATTAGCGCCCGGCCCGGCGTCGGCGGCCGGCGCGCGCGCCTCGGCGTCAGACGCGTCGTGCCCGTGGCTGAACCAGTCGCTGCCGATAAGCCAGCGGGTCAGCATGCTGCTGGCCAAGATGACCCTGGCCGACAAGATCAACCAGGTGACCGGCGGCGGGTTCTCCGAGCCCTACGTGTTCTACATCCCGGCCATCCCGAGCCTCTGCGTCCCGTCGCAGAACGAGGAGGACGGCCCGCTCGGCGTTGGTGACGGGCTCACGAACGTGACCCAGATGCCCTCGGCGGCCTCGCTGGCCGCCACCTTCGACCCGTCCCTGGCCAACGCGTACGGCAAGGTCGTCGGGGCCGAGGAACGCGGCAAGGGCGCGACGGTCAACCTGGGCCCGACGGTGAACATCGCCCGCGACCCGCGCTGGGGCCGAGAGTTCGAGACCTACACCGAGGATCCGTACCTGAACTCGCAGACCGCCGTGGGCTTCATCGACGGGGTGCAGAGCCAGGGCGAGCAGTCCCAGGTGAAGCACTACGCCGTGTACAACCAGGAGACCAACAGGAACGCCCCGGCCGACAACGCGATCGTCAGCGAGCAGGCGCTGCACGAGATCTACCTGCCCGCGTTCTGGGCCGCCACCCAGCAGGCCAAGGCGGCGTCGGTGATGTGCTCCTACAGCACGATCAACGGCGTGCCCGCCTGCCAGAACCAGTACCTAATCAAGACCACGCTCGACCAGCGCTGGGCCTTCCCCGGCTACGTGACCTCGGACTACCAGGCGACCCACTCGACCCTGCAGTCGGCCGAGGCCGGCATGGACCAGGAGATGCCCGCCCCCCAGTACTACGGCGCGGACCTGGAGGCCGCCGTGCAGGCTGGCGAGGTCAGCATGGCCACGCTGAACCAGATGGTGTCGCGGGCCCTGACCGAGATGTTCCGGTTCAACGACTTCAATAACCCGCCCACCGGCACGACCACCTCCGTCGTGACCACGCCGGCGCACCAGGCCGTGTCCACCGAGGTCGCCGAGGACGGCACGGTGCTGCTGAAGAACGGCGGCGGCACGCTGCCGCTGTCCGCGGACAACGCCGGGAACGTGGCGGTGATCGGCCCGGCGGCCTCGGCCGACCCGGTCGACACCGGCGGCGGCAGCGCGTACGTCACGTCCACGTTCAACGTGACGCCGCTGCAGGGCATCCAGGCCGCGGCCGGATCCGGCACCTCGGTCAGCTACAGCCAGGGCCTGCCGACCGACACGTCGCTGACCGCCATCCCGAGTTCCGCGCTGACCCCGGCCTACACCGGGACCGGCTACGGCGGGACCTACACCGGGACCCTGACCGCTCCAGAGACCGGCACCTACGTGCTCGCGTTCCAGAACCCGGGCTCGTACAACGTGACGTACCTGTCCCTGGACGGCAAGCAGATCCTGGCCAACCCCGGCACCCCGCCGGTGTCCACGTACTCGGTCGGCGTGAACCTGGTGGCCGGCCAGACCTACACGCTGCAGCTTTCCGGCGCCGGCCCGTCGGCCAACCTGAGCTGGGCGACGCCGTCGGAGCTGGCTCCGGGCATCGCGGCGGCGGTCACGGCGGCGAAGGCGGCCAAGACCGCGGTGGTGGTGGTGTCGGATGACACCGAGTCCGAGGCGGCCGACCGGGCCAGCCTGAACCTGCCGTCGGCGCAGAACGAGCTGATCTCGGCGGTGGCCGCGGTCAACCCGCACACGGTGGTGGTGATCGACGCGGGCGCGCCGGTGGTGATGCCGTGGATCGGCCAGGTCGCCTCGGTGGTCGACGCGTGGTACCCGGGCGAGAGCAACGGCACCGCGCTGGCCAACGTCCTGTTCGGCAACACCGATCCCAGCGGGCATCTGCCGGTCACGTTCCCCGTCGACCTGTCCCAGGTGCCGGCCTCGACGCCGGCCGAGTTCCCCGGGGTGAACGGCCAGGTGCTGTACTCCGAGGGCATCGACGTGGGGTACCGGTACTACGACGCGAAGAACGAGACGCCGCTGTTCCCGTTCGGGTACGGGCTGTCGTACACCCACTTCTCTTACAGCCACCTGACCGTCACCCCGGGCCAGGTGCAGAACGGCAGCTCGAACCCGGGAGCCACCAGCTGCGGGTGCAACGGGCAGTCGAGCCGGCAGGTGACGGTGTCCGCCACGGTGACCAACACCGGCAAGGTCGTGGGCTCGGACGTAGCCCAGCTTTACCTCGGCGATCCGGCCTCCGCGGGGCAGCCGCCGCGCCAGCTCCAGGGGTTCCAGAAGGTCACGCTGCGGCCCGGCCAGTCCACCACCGTGCGCTTCACCCTGAGCGGCCACGCGCTGTCCTACTGGGACGACGCGGCGAACGGATGGGTGCTGCCGGACGGGCAGTACCAGGTGTATGTGGGCGACTCGTCGAGCCTGGCGAACCTGTCGCTGCGTGGCGGCTTCACCGTCACCCGCAGCGTCGGCGCCCGCTACGTGACGGCCTCGGCCCCGTCGGTGATCGCGGCCGGTTCCACGGCGACGGTCAGCGAGACCTTGGTCAACGGCGGCGACTACGCCATGCCGGGAGCCAGGTTCACGCTGGGCGTCCCGCATGGCTGGACGGCGAGCCCGGTAGGTTCCGTGCCCGGCTTCGTGGCTCCCGGCCAGACCGTGACCGTGAAGTTCCGGGTGGCCGCGCCCGCCGGCGCCTCGCCGGGCAGTGCCACCCTCAATGCGAAGGTCAGCTACCAGCCAGGGTCCGGCAGCAGCGGCGGGGTGGTGGAAGGGTCGACGACCACAGCCGTTCCGTTCTCGTCCCTGGCCGCCTCGTATGACAACCTCGGGATCAGCGACAACTCCGATCCGGCTGGCGCCAACTACGACCTGGGCGGCGACAGCTACTCGGCCGAGGCGCTGGCCGCCGGCACGCCGACCCCGCTGACACCCGGGGGCCAGGTGACCATCGACGGGACGACGCTCACCTGGCCTAACGTGCCCGCCGGAGCCCTGGACAACGTGGTCACCGACGGCCAGACCGTGCAGCTGTCCGGCTCCGGGAGCGATCTCGGCATCCTGGCCGCCAGCCAGAACGGGACGGCGACGGGCACGATCACCGTCAACTACACGGACGGGACCAGTCAGTCCTTCACGATCAACATGGCCGACTGGTACTCGAACGCACCGGCGACCGGCGACCAGATCGTCGACACCACCTCGAGCTGGAACCAGAGCTCGCCGAGCGGATCGCACGCGGTAAGCGTGTACTTCGACTCCGTGCCGCTCGCGTCAGGCAAGACCGTGGCGTCGGTGACGCTGCCCTCGCTGCCCGGCTCGTTCGGCCAGACCGAGATGCACATCTTCGCGATGGCTACCGGCTCGGGAACGCCGACGAGCTGACAGCAGGCTTGCTGGGCGGGCCCAACCGGGTTGCTACCGGGCCCGCCCAGCAGCCGTCAATGTGACATTTTTTGCAATGGGATGACCTTCACTCTACCTGGACGTTAATCATGGTCTGGGTATCGGAGGCCATACTTGAGCAATTTGTTCCGTTTTGTCGGCAACCCCGTCGGCCGGCTCGCCCGGCGCCGCCTGCTGCGGATGGCCCTGCCCGCCGGGCTCGTGGCGATCGCACTGCCGATGGCCGCCAGCATCGCCCCGGCGGCCACGGCTCCCCGGCAGGCCGCAGGCCCGTCCTGCCCGTGGCTGAACCAGTCGCTGCCGGTCAGCAAGCGGGTGAGCATGCTGCTGCTCCGGATGTCCCTGACCGACAAGATCGACATGATGGCCGGGACGGGCGCGACGGGCCTGGCGGACGGCGCGGTGACCACCACCGCGGTGCCGAGCCTGTGCATTCCGGCGCTGGCCCTGGCAGACGGGCCGAACGGGGTCGGCGACGGGCGGAGCGGGGTGACCCAGCTGCCCGCCGGGGTGTCGCTGGCGGCGACCTGGGATTATTCGCTGGTCAGCCGGTACGGGCAGGTGGTCGGTGCCGAGGAACGCAGCAAGGGCATCATGGTTGACCTGGGGCCGACGATCAACATCGACCGGGATCCGCGGTGGGGCCGGACGTTCGAGTCCTACAGCGAGGACCCGTACCTCAACGGCGCGCTGGCCGGGGCCGAGATCGGCGGAGTGCAGAGCCAGGGCGTGATGTCGCAGGTCAAGCACTACGCGGTGTACAACCAGGAGACCAACCGCAACACCCAAGCCGACGACGTGATCGTGAGCGAGCGGGCGGAGCACGAGATCTACCTGCCAGCGTTCTGGGCGGCCATCAACAAGGGCAACGCGCCGTCCGTGATGTGCGCGTACAGCACGGTCAACGGCGTGCCCGCGTGCCAGAACAGGTACCTGATCGGCGAGACCCTGGACCAGCGGTGGGGCTTCGCGGGCTTCGTGAGCTCGGACTACGGGGCCACGAAATCGACTGAGCAGTCGGTCGAAGCCGGTCTCGACCAGGAGATGCCTGACGGCGGCTACTACGGCGCCGCGCTGGCCGCGGCGGTTGGCTCGGGCAAGGTCGAGGTGTCGGCGGTCAACCAGATGGTGTCCCGGATCCTCACCGAGATGTTCCGGTTCGGTGAATTCAACGACCCCCCGGGAGCGGCGCGGGCGGTTGCGACCACCCGGGCACACCAGGAGGTTGCCACCGACGTGGCCGAGGCCGGCACGGTGCTGCTGAGGAACGCCGGCGGAACGCTGCCGCTGCAGGCATCCGGTGCCGGCGCCGTGGCGGTCATCGGCCCGGGGGCTTCGGTCGCGCCGACCGACAGCGGCGGCGGCAGCGCGCATGTGACGGCTCCATTCAGCGTCACCCCGCTGCAGGGCATCCGGGCCGCGGCGAAGCGGGGCACCACGGTCACCTACACCCAGGGGCTGCCCGCTGACACGTCGCTGTCGCCGATTCCGGCCTCCGCGCTGACCCGGTCCGGGAGGCTCACCGCGCCGGAGACCGGCACGTACGTGATCGCGCTGAAGAGCCCAAGCTCTCGCGCGGCCCTTTCCCTGGACGGCAAGGAGATCCTGGCCGAAGCGGGCACCCCGCCGACCGACTCGGTGGGCGTGAACCTGCGGGCCGGCCAGACCTACCCGCTGCGGGTCTCCGGTGCCGACACGTCGACGAGGCTGAGCTGGGCCACGCCGTCGGACCTGGCTCCGGGCATCGCCCGGGCCGTGGCTGCGGCGAGGGCGGCGCGGACCGCGGTCGTGGTGGTCTCGGACGACACCGAGTCCGAGGCGGCGGACCGGGCCAGCCTGAACCTGCCGTCAGCGCAGAACGAGCTGATCTCCGCGGTCGCCGCGGCCAACCCGCGCACGGTCGTGGTGATCGACGCGGGCGCGGCGGTGGTGATGCCGTGGATCAGTCAGGTCGCCTCCGTGGTGGACGCCTGGTACCCGGGGGAGAGCAACGGCACCGCGCTGGCCGCCGTCCTGTTCGGCCGGGTCGACCCGGGAGGCCACCTGCCCGTCACCTTCCCGGTCGGGCTGTCGCAGGTTCCGGCGTCGAGCCCGAGCCAGTTTCCCGGCCAGAACGGGCGGGTGCTGTACTCCGAGGGCATCGACGTCGGCTACCGCTATTACGACGCGAAGAACGAGACGCCGCTGTTCCCGTTCGGCTACGGGCTGTCGTACACCCACTTCTCCTACAGCCACCTGACCGTCACCCCCCGCCAGGTGCAGAACGGCAGCGCGAACCCGGGTGCCACCAGCTGCGGATGCAACGGGCAGTCCGGGAGACAGGTCACGGTGACCGCGCGGGTGACCAACACCGGCAAGGTCACCGGGTCCGACGTCGCCCAGCTGTACCTCGGTGACCCGGCGTCCGCGGGGGAGCCGCCGCGGCAGCTGAAGGGGTTCCGGAAGGTCACGCTGCGACCCGGCCAGTCAACCACCGTGCGTTTCAGCCTGAACGGTCACGACCTCTCGTATTGGGACGACAATGCCGACGGATGGGTGCTGCCGGACGGCCGCTACCAGGTGGATGTGGGTGACTCGTCGGCCCTGGCGAACCTGCCGCTGCGCGGCGGCTTCCCCGTCACCCGCAGCCTGGGCGCCCGCTATGCCACGCTCCAGGCTCCGTCGGCGATGGGCGCCGGCGGGTCGGACACGGTCGCCGCGACCGTGGTCAACGACGGCGACTACACGATGCCGGGCGCGCGGCTCGCGCTGAACGTCCCGGCGGGCTGGACGGTCACCCCGCTCGGCCCGCTCCCCGCCGCGGCGGCGCCGCACCAGTCGGCGACCGTGCGGTTCCGGGTGGCCGTGCCGGTGACGGCGCAGCCCGGGACCGACACGCTCACCCTGAAGGCCCGCTACCAGACGCAGCCCGGCGCCCGGTCCGGCCTGGTCGAGGCCACGGCAACAGTCAGCATCCCCGCGTTCACCCCGGCGGCTGGCCTCGCCGAAGGCTGGCCCGCCGGCTGACGGTCCGCCCCGCCCGCCCGCCGTTCTGCCCGCTCGCCGTTCCGCCCCACCCGTAACACCAGTCCCGTCAGCAACCGCATCCGGGCCGGCGATCGATGGTGGTTCGCTTTTGTCCGGGGATTGGCGGACAAAGCTAAACCGCTATGCGCGAGCCGTCGGGGTCAGCGCGCGGAACCGGCGGGGTCAGCGCGCGGAACCGGCGGGGTCAGCGCGCGGAACCGGCGGGGTCAGCGCGCGGAAGCGGCGGGGTCAGCGCGCGGAGTCGCCGGGACCAGCACGCGGAGGGCGCCGGGGAGGGCGCGGATGTGCAGGGGTGTGCCCGGCTGCAGTGGGGCTGCGCAGGGCAGCGTCTCGCCGTCGGCCGCGGCGGGGAGGTCCCGGCCGACGGTCACCGTCACCTCGGTGCCACGGTCCAGGCTGATCTGCGCCAGCCCGGTGTGCGACCCGTTCCTGACCCGCAGCAGGGTGCGGATGAACGCCAGCCTGGGCCCGTGCCGCATGGTCACGATGTCGAGCATGCCGTCATCGAGCTGGGCCGGCGGCGCCACCCTCATCCCGGCGCCGAAGTACGCCGCGTTGGCCACGACGACCGCGTAGCCGGCGAAGTCCCGCACCAGGGCGCCGCCGCCCTCCTCGGGCCGGTCGCTGCGGCGGATCTCCACCCGGAACGCCGTCGGCGCCCAGCCGGCCAGGGCGCGCAGGGCCGCGACCGAGTACACGATGGGCCCGCGCAGCCACCTGGTCCGGTTGGCGATCTCGCCCGCCACCGAGGGGATGCCGACGTACACGCTGCAGGCCACCACCGTCTCCGGCTGGCCCGGAGTGGCCACACCGATCAGGTCTACTCTTCGTTCCTCGCCCGCTATCAGTACGGCAGCGGCCGCGGCGGGCCCGGCCGGGATCCCGAGCACCCTGGCGAGGTCGTTACCATTCCCGGCCGGGATGATCCCGTACCGGGCGCCTCCGGTGGCCGCCACGCCGGACAGCGCGCCCGCGAGGCCGTCGCCGCCGACGGCGACCACCACCTGACCCATCACGGCAGCCCGGGCGGCGATGCGGGCGGCGTCGGCCAGGCTGGCCGACTCGCTGACTTGGTAGCTGGCGCCTGCCGCGTCGAGCACGGCGGTGACCTCCGGCAGCACCCGCAGCGACCGCCCCCGGCCCGCCGCCGGGTTGACCACCAGGCAGAACCGGCCGTCGCGCTCGCCCATGGGCACCTCCGCAGCCTGTTCCGGCGTGATCGCTGACTCGCACGATAAGCCGCAGCCGCCATCCACGCGACCGCGCCCGGCGTACGATCGGTTGCCATGGCGGGTCAGGGCAACGCAGCCGACACCGACGCGCGCTATCTCCAGGTCCAGACGACGACCGACTCGCGCGCTGAGGCGATAGAACTCGCCCATGACGCGGTGGCGGCCAGGCTCGCTGCGGTCGGGCAGGTCGCCGGGCCGATCGCGAGTACCTACTGGTGGGAGGACGGCCTCGAGCGTGCCGAGGAGTGGCTGGTCATACTCAAGCTGCCGGCCGACCGCTATCAGCAGCTCGCCGACTTCCTCGCCGAGCGGCACAGCTACGACGAGCCCGAGATCGTGGCGACGCCGATCGTCGCAGGCTCGCCGGCGTACCTGAACTGGATGGACGAGGAAACCCGGCCCCAGTGACCGCAGGGCGGCCTCGCGGGCACCGGCCCGCGCAGGCCGCCACCGCAGCCTAGGCCGGGGGCAGGTTCCAGGACGCGATCAACGGGTAACCGTGCTCGGTGCCGAGCACTGAGTAGGTGCCGGTGTCCAGCCGGAACAGGCGGCCGCCGTCCGGATCCAGCTGCAGCCAGCGGGCGGTGAGCACGCGCAGCACGTGGCCGTGGGCCACCAGTGCCACGTCTCCGTCGGCGAGCAGCGGCCTGGCCCGGGAAAGCACGGCATCCGTGCGGGTTCCCACCTGTTCCACGGTCTCGCCTGGATGCTCGGCGTCGCCGGGGATCACGCCGTCGCGCCATAGGTACCAGCCCGGGCGCCCGGACTGGATCTCCGGGGTCGTCAGCCCCTCGTACCCGCCGTAGTCCCATTCCCACAGGTCTGGGTCGATCTTGATGTCTTCCAGCCCGGCGAGCTCCGCGGTGAGCACGGCGCGCTGCGCCGGGCTGCAGAACGTGGCCACGATCTGGCGCCGGGCCAGCGCCGGGGCGAGTGCGGCGGCCGCGGCCTCGCCGCGCGCGGTGAGCGGTATGTCGGTGCGGCCCGTGTGGCGGCCGGAGGCGCTCCACTCGGTCTCGCCGTGCCGGAGCACGATCAGCTCTCCCATGCCGCCATCATCGCGGACCGGCGTCAGCCGAGCAGGCTCCGGGTGTCTAGTGCGATGCCGAACGGCTCGGGCAGCCGAATGCCCATGGACACGGTCGGCGATAGGATCAGCGCGGCGGCGCGCCAGCAGTCCGACGGGAGGGCCTGACACGGTGGATTACGACCTTGAAGTCTTCCCCGATCCCGCCGCGGTGGCTGCCCGCGCCGCGGGTTACGTCGCCGGCCTGGCCCGCGCGGCGGTGGCGGCGGGCGGCCGGTTCAGCTTCGCGGTCAGCGGGGGGCAGACGCCTTGGGCGATGTTCCGTGCTCTCGCGGCAGAGGACATGCCGTGGGCGAGCGCCGAGCTGTTCCAGGTTGACGAACGGGTGGCGCCCGCCGGCGACCCCGACCGCAACTTGACTCATCTGCGGGAAAGCCTCGGCGCCGCCGCGGCAACGGTGCACCCGATGCCGGTGGAGGAAGAAGACCTCGCCGCAGCGGCGCGTGCCTATGCGGCGGAGCTTCCCGCAAGGTTCGACCTGGTGCACCTGGGCCTCGGCCCGGATGGCCACACCGCGTCCCTGGTGCCAGGTGACCCTGTGCTGGATGAGACCAGTGCCCTGGTCGCAGTCACCCAGCCCTACCAGGGGCACCGGCGGATGACGCTCACCTACCCGGCTCTGGCCCGGGCCGCACAGATCCTCTGGCTGGTCACCGGCGCGGACAAGCAGGAGCCGCTCGCCAGGCTGCTATCCGGCGACCGTTCCATCCCGGCAGGCCGGGTGCAGGCTGAGCACTCGCTGGTTCTGGCTGATGCGCAGGCAGCAGAACGGGTGCGCGGCGCCGCAGCCGCGCACGGGAACAGGGACTGACTAGGGTGACCGGGACGGACGCGATCCGGCTCTTTCTGGCCGACGTCGACGGCACGCTGGTGACGCAGGACAAGGTGCTGACCGACCGGGCTATCGACGCAGTGCGCAAGCTCGGCGAGGCCGGGATCCTGTTCGCGATCACCAGCGGCCGGCCCCCCCGGGGCATGTCGATGCTGATCGAGCCGCTCGACATCAAGACCCCGATCGCCGCCTTCAACGGCGGGCTGCTGGTAAATCGTGACATGTCGGTGATCGAGCAGCGTGTGCTCCCCGAGGAGCTTGTGGTGCCCCTGGCCGATCTCATGGGGTCCTTCCACCTCGACACCTGGCTCTATCGCGGCGCGGACTGGTACGTGCCCGACCCCAAGGGCTCTCACGTGGCCCGGGAATCCTGGACGGTGAAGTTCGAGCCGAAGGTCATGACCAGCCTCGACGGGCTTACCACCGACGTCGCGAAACTGGTCGGCGTGAGCGACGACCTCGACGCGGTCGCCCGTGCCAGTTCTGCCGCCCACGACCGGTTCGGCGATCATGTGACGGCCGCCCGTTCCCAGCCCTACTACCTCGATGTCACCCATCCGGACGCCAACAAGGGCGCGGTCGCCCGCTACCTGTCCGCGAAGTACGGGATCCCGCCGCAAGCCATCGCCACGATCGGCGACATGCCAAACGACGTGCTGATGTTCGCCCACTCCGGCCTGAGCATCGCGATGGGCAACGCGAGCCTCGATGTGCAGCGCGCGGCTCGGCGGGTCACGGCATCCAACGAGGAAGAGGGCTTCGCCAAAGCCGTCGAGAGGTTCATCCTCCCCCGAGGCTGATCCGCTCCGCCGCGTAAGCACGGCCAGGCCGCCGCCGCGGGCTCTAGGAAACGGTCTCGCCCGGATGCTCGGCGTCGCCGGGGATCACGCCGTCGCGCCAGCGATCTTGATGTCCTTCATTCGGCGAGCTCAGCGGTGCGCACGGCACGCCGAGCCGGGCTGCAGAACGTGGCGCGGATCTGCCACCGGGCCAGCGCCGGGGCGTGCGCGGCCGGCTGCGGCCTCGGCGCGGGCGGTGAGCGGTGTGTCAGTGCGGCGACCGGGGCAAGCGAGCGGCCCGTGGAACCCGACATTGACGGCCTGATGTGTCACGTGTAAGTTCTAGCTGACATGTAAATCTCAGCTGACAGGTCCAAGGAGCGGACGCTGACCCAGGAAGCCGAGCGGCCAACCGCCGAGGAGGAGCTGCTCACAAAGCTGACCGCAGTGGCCAATCCACTGCGGCTGCGGGTCATCGCCGAGCTTTCCGGGGGCCGGGTGCACGTAAGTGAGCTGGCCCGCAGGCTCGGTATCTCACGGCCGCTGCTGTATATGCACCTGAACCGGCTGCAGGAGGCGGGCATCGTGACCGGCAACCTGGAACTGTCCGAGGACGGGAAGGCCATGAAGTACTTCGAGCTAGCGCCGTTCGAGCTGCGGCTGACCGCACAGATCGTCACCGAGACGGTCCAGGCCAGCCGGGGCCCCGAGCGGGACGGCGGGCAACGGGACGGCGAGGAGAGCGGCACATGACTGGCATGCACGCGCTGGCCAGCGGCAGCGTGAACTACAACGCGATCGTCATCCCGATCGGCATCATCCTCGTCGTGGGCGGGGTGGTCGCCGTGATCGTGGCGTCCTACTTCCGGCTGCAGGGCCACCGCGCGGACGCGGTCGCCATGGCTCACTACCGCAAGCTCGCCGAGGAAGCGGTCGCCAACCAGCAGGAGCTTCGCGACCAGCTGGCAAAGCTGACCGAGAAGGTGCAGGCCGTTGAGCAGCTGATGCGGGAGGTGGGATGAGTGCCATCAGCGCGGACGGCGGCGGTGGCACGCGGCTGCGCCTGTACCGCAACCCGCTGCGGCTCCTGGTCTCGGCCGGGCCGTGGCGCGCCGCCTGGTACCTGGCCGGGTATGTGTTTGCGGTCGGCTGGGTGCTGTTCTCCGTGGGATTGACGGCGGTCGTGACCGCCGCGGTGTTCGCGATCACGCTGGCCGGCATCCCGATGCTGATCGCCGCGGCGGGGGTGCTGCGGTGGTGCGCAGGTGTCGAGCGCGGCCGGCTGGGCCAGGTGCTGACCGCGCCGGTCGGCGGCGGTTACCGCTCGTTCGGCGGGACCGGCCTCATCGCCGGGGCCACGGGCCGCTGGCGGGACCCGGCTACCTGGCGCGATGCCGCGTACCTGATCGGGCTCTGGGGGCCGCTGTTCGTCCTGGACACGGCCGTGCTGGCGATCTGGCTGACGTTCCTCGGCCTGGCCACGCTGCCCGTCTGGTACTGGGCGCCGCGCGGCAACGCTGGTTTCGGCTACACCAGCCCGACCACGATCCACGGCGTCGTGCTCGGCTACTTCCCGCACGGGCCGAAGGGGTCCGGCGGCGTCGGCCTGTACGTCGACACGCTGCCCAAGGCCCTGCTCGCCGCCGCGATCTTCGCCGTGGCGTTCCTGCTCTTCAACTACGTCGTGGTGCTCACCGGGCGGGCGCACGCCGCGGTCGCGCGCTCGCTGCTCAGCACCCCGACCGACCCGCTGGCCGAGGCCAAGGAGGTGCTCGCCAGCCCCGGGCCGCTCGGACCACTGCAAGACAAGATCCGCAGCGGCAGCCCAGCCGGGCATCCCGGCTGAGCGCTGCGCCCCGCCCGCGAGTTGCAGCTCGCGGGCGGGATCGCGCAGCGACCAGCCAGTCACCACACCACCCTGCAAAGAGAGGCCATGATGAGCCAGCCGCAGATGCCAGTATTGCCGCAACCCAGTCCGTCCCGCCACGACCCACTCCGCCACGAGCGGCGACGGCGCGTCCGCTCTCCGTTCGTCGAGCGGATCGCCGGGTGGAGCGCCCGGCACCGCAAGACCGCCGTGTTCGGCTGGCTTGCCCTGGTCGCCGTCGTCTTCATCGGCGGCCATGCCCTCGGCGCCGCCACCCCGCCCCCATCCTATGACGCCGGCCAGTCCGGCCAGGCCGAGCGGGCCCTGCACCGGCTGGGCCTGGTGGCCCCGGCCGTGGAGGGCGTGCTGATCCAGGCCAAGGCGCCCGGCCAGACATTCGCCACCGACCCGGCCATGCGCCAGGCGGCCCGTCAGGTGACCACGGCGCTGGCCGCGCTGCCAGCCGCGGCACAGGGCATCCGCTCTCCGCTCGGCAACCCGGCGTTGGTCTCCGCGGACGGCCGCAGCGCGCTGGTCACGTTCAGTGTTCCCGGCCCCCAGGACGACCAGACCACGGCGGTTGGCCCCGCGTTGAGCGCGGTCGCTGCGATCCAGGCCAGGAATCCGGGCCTGCTGATCGCCGAGGGTGGCGACGCGAGCGAGCAACGGGCGATCAACTCGGTGCTGGGCAGCGGCTTCCGCCGGGCCGAGGCGACGTCGATCCCGGTAACGCTGGTGCTGCTGCTGCTCGTGTTCGGCGCGCTGATCGCCGCCGGCATCCCACTGCTGCTGGCCATCACCTCGGTGATCACCGCGTTGTCACTACTCACCGCGATCACCCGCTGGTTCCCGGTCGTATCCAGCACCAGCGAGGTGGTGCTGGTCATCGGCATGGCGGTCGGCGTCGACTACTCGCTGTTCTACCTGCGCCGCGAACGGGAGGAACGCGCCGCCGGACGGGACAACCGCGAGGCCCTGCGGATCGCCGCCCGCACCTCGGGGCGTGTCGTCCTGGTGTCCGGGCTGACCGTGATGATCGCGCTGTCTGGGCTGTTCATCACCGGCGACCCCGTGTTCTCCGGCATCGCGCTGGGCACGATCGCCGTGGTCGGCACCGCTGTGCTTGGCTCGCTGACCGTGCTGCCCGCGCTGCTGTCCTGGCTCGGGCCGCGAGCGGACAAGGGCAAGGTCCCGTTCCTTGGCCGCAGGCGCAGCGCCGCCCGGCCGTCGCGCGTGTGGGCATTCCTGGTGCGGTCTGTGGTGCGCCGCCCGCTGGTGTGGGGCGGCCTGGCTCTGATCGCGCTGCTCGCGCTCGCCGCGCCCGCGCTCGGGATGCGAATCGGCGAGCCTGCCGTCGACCTGCCCGCCGGCAACCCGGTGCTGCAGACCATCGGCCGGATCAACCATGCGTTCCCGCAGTCTCCATCGCCCGCCCAGGTGGTGGTCACCGGTACCGGCCTGGCCGGCCCCGCCATGCACGATGCCCTGGCGGCGCTGCAGGCCAGGGCCGCCCACGGCGGCCCGATCCACGCACCGGTCACCGCCACGCCGGTCGCTGGCGGGCGCGGTCTGGTCATCGGCGTGCCGCTGGCGGGCAACGGAGGCGACGCGGCCTCCACCGCCGCGCTGCTGACGCTGCGCGACCGGATCCTGCCCGCGACGCTTGGCAAGGTCGGCAGCATCAGCTACGCGGTGGCCGGGGACACCGCGAGCACCTACGACGACAACGTGGCATTCCATTCCGCCACGCCGTTGGTGGTCGCGTTCGTGATCGGGCTCGCGTTCGTGCTGCTGCTGGCCGCGTTCCGCTCCGTGGCGATCCCGCTGATCTCGATCGGGCTGAACCTGCTGTCGGTCGGCGCCGCGTACGGGCTGATCACGCTGATCTTCCAGGACGGCCGGCTGCAGGGGCTGCTCGGCTACACGTCGTTCGGCGCGATCATCTCCTGGGTCCCGCTGTTCATGTTCGTGCTGCTGTTCGGGCTGAGCATGGACTACCACGTGTTCATCCTCAGCCGGGTCAGGGAACTGCGGTCGCGGGGATGCAGCACCCGTGAGGCGCTCGTGGGCGGCATCGCCAGCAGCGCCGGGGTGGTCACCAGCGCGGCCGTGATCATGGTGGCGGTGTTCGCCATCCTGGCCACGCTGCCCATCGTGGACACGCGAACGCTCGGGGTGGGCCTGGCCGCTGCCGTGCTCATCGACGCCACCGTGGTGCGCGGGATCCTGCTGCCCGCCGCGATGGCGGTGCTGGGGGAGCGGTCCTGGTACCTGCCGCGCTGGCTGCGGCGGCTAGGCGCGCCCGCGGCGTTGCCAGAGCCATCCGGCCAGGGCTATCAGCAGCCCTCCGCGGAGCCAGACGTCAGCCAGGTTGAAGGTCGGGCCGTAGAACGACAGGTGTAGCCAGTCCACGACCCCGCCGTGCAAGACACCGGGCGGCCGGGTCAAGCGGTCGATGAGGTTGCCTGCCGCGCCGGCTGCGGCCAGCGCGGCACCAACCCCTTCGGCCCGGCCCGCCGCCCGCACCGCCCAGGTTCCGAGCAGGATCACGCCGGCGAACGCGACGACCGAGAGCAGCGGCTCGTAACCAGCGCCCAGCCCGAACGCGGCGCCGTGGTTGATGACAAGCCGCAGCCGGATGAGACCCCCGGCGGTGGTGACGTGCCGCCCGCCGGACAGCCGGGACAGCGCCCATGCCTTGGTCGCGGCGTCGGCCGCGACCGCGAGCACCGCGACGAGGGCGAGCAGCACCGTTCGTCCAGCCGCTGTCCGCGCCTGCGCCGCGCCGGGAACCGGGGCTTCCCGCCTCGGCGTCGTCCTGCATACCACGCAGATCATCCTTCCGCACGGCGCTGCTGGCCGTCGCCGACCCTGGCACAGGGTAGGGCTGCCGGTGAATCCGGGCGAACCCCTCGCGCCTGACATGCGTGTCAGTTAAGCTGACTGACACGCGTGTCAGGTCCTCGCACGTCACCCATTCGGGTCGCCCCCAGCCCCCAACCCCGAAAGGCGCGCCGTGCTCAACGTCGCCCGCCCGGCCCAGGGCACCGATCTGCGCACTCCACAGGCGGGCGGCCGGGCCCGCAGCCCGGTCGTCGAGCGGGTCGCCTGCTGGAGCGCCCGGCACCGCAAGGCCGTCGTCGTCGGCTGGCTGCTGTTCGTGGCCGCGGCCTTCGTGGCCGGCCAGCTGCTCGGCACGCAGAGCCGGCCGCAGTACGACCCCGGTCAGGCCGGTCAGGCCGAGCAGATGATGCACGGGCTCGGGGTGACCACGCCGCCGTCCGAAAGTGTGCTGATCCAGGCCCGCGCGGCTGGCGTCACGTTCCAGGATGATCCTGCTATGCGGCAGGCGGCCCAGGCGGTCGTGACCGCGCTGCGGCGGCTGCCGGGGGCCGCCGAGGACATCGTCTCGCCGCTCGCCCCCGGCGGTCAGAGCCTGATCTCCGCCGACGGGCGCGGCGCCCTGGTCACCTTCCAGGTCGCCGGGCCGCACGCCAGCGCCGACACCACCGTCGGCAGGGACATGGCCGCGGTCGCCGCGGTGCAGGCCCGGTATCCGCGCCTGGTGGTGGCCGAGGCGGGCGACGCGAGCACGAGCGCGGCCTCGAACGCGCTGCTGGACTCCGACTTCCGCAAGGCCGAGGTGACCTCGGTGCCGATCACGCTGATCCTGCTGCTCGCGGTGTTCGGCGCGCTGATCGCGGCGGGCATCCCGGTGGCGCTGGCCGCCGCCGCGGTGATGGCGACGATCTCACTGCTCGCCGTACCGAGCCGGTGGCTGCCCATCGGCTCGGGCACCGCCGAGGTCGTGCTGATCCTCGGCATGGCGGTCGGGATCGACTACTCGCTGTTCTACCTGCGGCGGGAGCGCGAGGAACGGGCCGCGGGCCGGTCCTTCGGCGAGGCGCTGCGGATCGCGGGCGCCACCTCGGGCAAGGCGATCGTGATCTCCGGGCTGACCGTGATGATCTCGCTCGCCGGGCTGTTCCTCACCGGGATCGACGAGTTCACCGGCATGGCGATCGGCACGATCATCGTGGTCGGCGTCGCGGTGATCGGGGCGCTGACGCTGCTGCCCGCGCTGCTGGCCATGCTCGGCGAGCGGGCGGACCGCTGCCGGGTCCCGTTCCTCGGCCGCCGCCGGACCGCGGCCAGGCCGTCGCGGCTGTGGGCCGGGCTGATCCGCCGGGTGGTGCGCCGCCCGGTGCTCTGGGGCGCGGCGGCGCTGCTCGCGCTGCTCGCGCTCGCGTCGCCCGCGCTCGGGATGCGGATCGGCAATCCAGTCATCGACCTGCCCAAGAACCTCTCCGTGGTGCAGACGCTGGACCGGATCAACGCCGAGTTCCCCGGCCGCCCGGCGCCGGCCAACGTGGTCGTGACCGGGCCGGGCCTGACGAGCCCCGCGGTGGCGCACGCGCTGGCCGTGCTGGAACGCAAGGCGTCCGCCACCGGGCCGATCCGCACGCCGGTCACCGCGGCGTTCGTCGCGCACGGCCGGGGGCTGATCGTGAACGTCCCGCTGGCCGGGAACGGGTCGGACAACGCCTCGACGAACGCCCTGCTCACGCTCCGCGATCAGGTCCTGCCGGCGACCCTGGGCACGGTGAACGGGCTCAGCTACGCGGTGACCGGCAACACCGCGTCCAACTACGACTGGAGCGCCACGGTGCACGCGCGCACGCCGATCGTGCTGGCCGTGGTCTGCCTGCTCGCGTTCTGCGTGATGCTGATCGCGTTCCGGTCCATCCTGCTGCCGCTGATCTCGATCGGGCTGAACCTGCTATCGGTCGGCGCCGCGTACGGGCTGATCACGCTGATCTTCCAGGATGGCCACCTGGAGGGCCTGCTGAGCTTCACCAGCTACGGCGCGATCGCGGACTGGGTGCCGCTGTTCATGTTCGTGCTGCTGTTCGGCCTGTCCATGGACTACCACGTGTTCATCCTCAGCCGGGTGCGGGAACGGCGGCTGGCCGGGGTGAGCACCCAGGATGCGCTGGTCGGCGGCATCGCCAGCAGCGCCGGCGTGGTGACCAGCGCGGCCGTGATCATGGTGGCGGTGTTCTCCATCTTCGCCACGCTGTCGTTCGTCGACGTCAAGACGCTCGGTGTGGGGCTGGCCTTCGCCGTGCTGATCGACGCCACCGTCGTGCGCGGGCTGCTCATGCCCGCGGCCATGGTGCTGCTCGGCGAGCGGTGCTGGTACCTGCCGCGAAAGCTGGCCGGGGTCCCCGGGCTGCTGCGCGAGGGCGCGCCCGCGCGGCACCCGCATCGCGATGGCACGCCCGCGCCGCACGCCCATCGCGACGGCACGCCAGCGCCGCAAGCCCGGGTGGCCGGGGCGCTCACCGAGTGACGGCGGTTACGGCAGCGTCAGGATGTCGTAGCCGTCCGCGGTGACCGCGAGCGTGTGCTCGAACTGCGCCGTTCGCTTACGGTCTCTGGTCACGGCCGTCCAGCCGTCGTCCCAGATGTCGTACGAGATCGTGCCGAGCGTGAGCATCGGCTCGATCGTGAACGTCATCCCCTCTTCCATGATCACCGTGACGTCCGGGTCGTCGAAGTGCGGGACGACCAGCCCGGAATGGAACGTGGTGCCGATGCCGTGGCCGGTGAAGTCGCGAACCACCCCGTACCCGAACCGGCGCGCGTAGGACTCGATCACCCGGCCGACCGCGTTCAGCGGCCTGCCGGGGGCCACCGCGCGGATGCCGCGCATCATCGCCTCGTGCGTGCGCTCGACCAGCAGCCGGGACTCCTCGTCCACGTTGCCGGCCAGGAAGGTCGCGTTGGTGTCGCCGTGCACACCGCCGATGTACGCGGTGATATCCACGTTGACGATGTCGCCGTCGGCGATCACCGTGTCGTCCGGGATCCCGTGGCAGATCACCTCGTTGAGCGAGGTGCACAGCGACTTCGGGTAGCCGCGGTAGCCCAGCGTGCTCGGGTACGCGCCACGGGAGACGAGAAACTCGTGCCCGACCCGGTCCAGCTCGTCGGTGGTGACGCCCGGCGTCACGTGCCGGCCAACCTCTTCCAGCGCCTGGGCTGCTATCCGGCCGGCGACCCGCATCCGCCCGATCGTCTCGGCATCCTTCACGTCCGGTTCGCCTAGCCTGGGGCGTTTTCTGCCCACATACTCGGGGGCAGTGATGCTGGAGGGAACCTGGCGCTGCGGGGAAACCCGGCCGGGCTGGAGCGTGGTAGCCATGATCTGGGAGTCTAGTTCGCATGAGCGGTGAACAGCAGTGGTGGTACTGCCTGAGGCACAAGACGGTTGAGTCCGAACCCACGTGCCCGGGCAAGGACCGGCTCGGCCCGTACCCGACGAAGGATGCGGCGGAGCATGCCTTGGACACCGTCAGGGAACGAAACAAGGAGTGGGACGCGCAGGACGGCGACTGAGCCGTACCGGCCTGCCCGTGGCTGACCGGGCCCGCCCGGTCGGCGAGTGGACTTCGGCCTGCTCGCAATGCCCGGTATGGTGGGCAGCAGCGGCCGACCCGGCCGAGAGAGGCGTGCGGTGAGCGAGGAGCATTCCGGCCATCCCGGTCAAGAGCTGCCGCCGGCCGCCGAGTCGCGGATGGCCGAGATCCGGCGCAGCGGCACCTGGGGTTCCGCGCTGTCGTCCGACGAGTTCACGGCGATCAAGGCCGTGGGGTTCGAGCCCGTCGGCCAGGTGCTCGGCGCCGCCGTCTACAACATCGGCTACAGCGGGGGGTACGGCTGCCCGGGAGCCTGGGCCGGCTTCGGCGGCTACGCGGGGCCGTACCAGAGCGTCACCACGGTGTCCGGGACCGGCATGATGGGCTCGTTCGGCCCCATGGTGCAGACGCTGTACCAGGCCCGCCGCCAGGCGATCGGGCGGATGACGGCCGAGTGCGAGGAACTCGGCGGGCACGGCGTGGTAGGCGTGCTGCTGACGATCGGCTCGTTCCCCGCTGGCGGCCTGGAGTTCAAGGCGATCGGCACGGCCGTGCGTGCGCCCGGCGGGGTCCCGCTCAAGCGGCCGTTCACGTCCGATCTGTCCGGCCAGGACTTCGCCAAGCTGATCATGGCGGGCTGGGTTCCGGCCGGCCTGGCCCTCGGAATCTCGATCGGCGCCAGGCATGACGACTGGCTCACGATCAACCAGACGCGGTGGGGAAGCGGGAACTCCGAGGTGGGCGGGTATACCGACCTGGTGAACCAGACCCGGCACGACGCCCGTACCCAGATGGAGCGGGACGTGGCCAGGCTCGGCGCCAGCGGTGTCGTGGTGCGGACCATGGACCTGCGGATCCGGGAGCGCGAGTGCCCGATGCAGGAGCACCGCAGGGATCACATCGCCGAGGCGACGATCATCGGAACGGCGATCACACAGTTCGACCGGCGCCGCGCGGAACGAGGGGAAAACAGCCTCGCGATCCTCTCCCTCGATCCGCAGCGGCGCCAGGCAGCACGGGTGAAGCTTGGACGCTGACGCCCGCGGCACGACCAATGACCAGACCAGGCAGGAGCACCAGGGGATCCAGATGACTGACCAGACTTCCGCCGATCTCACCCTCGAGGGCGTACCCCAGGATGCGATGCGCCGCCTCGCTGAGTTGCGGCCGGGCAAGCCAGGTTCGATCTTCACGTCGGACCTGTCGGTCAACGAGTTCCTGCTGGTGCGCGAAGTCGGGTTCCGCCCGCTCGGCCTGGTCCTCGGCAGCTCGATTTACCACGTCGGGCTGCAGATCGGCCGCTGGAGCAAGAACCAGGAACTCGACGTGCTGTCCCAGGCGATGTACCACGCCCGCGAGCTGGCGATGACCCGGATGGAGGCCGAGGCGCAGGCGCTGGGGGCCGACGGGGTGGTCGGCGTGCGGCTGGACGTGGAGCTGAAGGAGTTCGGCTCCGACATCGCCGAGTTCATCGCCATCGGGACCGCGGTGCACGCCGAGGAGGGCGCGGGCGGCGGGGGAGTGAAGAACTGGCGCAACAACAAGAAGCTCCCGTTCACCTCCGACCTGTCCGGGCAGGACTTCTGGACGCTGATCCGGGCCGGCTATGCGCCGCTCGGCATGGTGATGGGGACGTGCGTCTATCACATCGCGCACCAGAGGCTCGGCAACAAGATGGGCAACATCGGCCGCAATGTGGAGCTCGAGCAGTTCACCCAGGCCCTGTACGACGCGCGCGAGCTGGCGATGAGCCGGATGCAGGCGGAGGCCGAGGAGCTGCACGCCGAGGGCATCGTCGGCGTGCAGCTCCGCCAGCACAGCCACACCTGGGGCTCGCACACCACCGAGTTCTTCGCGATCGGCACCGCGGTGCGGCCGCTGCGCGACGACCACGTGATCGAGCGGCCCACGATGGTGCTGAGCCTCGACAGCTGACCTGGCGCCACACGCCGGCGTTCAGTCGTCGCGCGGCCCGCTGATCGCGTCGAGAGCCCGGGCCAGCCGGGCTCGCATGCCCGCGCGCGACTGAGCAGGCTCACCTGCCGCGGCGCTGACCAGGTGCTGGGCGGCGTCAAAGGAAACCGGCGCCAGCCCGGGGTCTACGTTGAGGCACTCGTGCGCCATGTCCTCGAGATCCGGGTCGCCCGCGTCCATGGCCATGATGGTCGCGCCCACCCGCCGCGCGTCGTGCACCCGCTCCAGCAGCGGCGCGGGAGCGGCCTCGGGGCTGACCACGAACAGCGTCTCGCCGCGCCGTGCCTCCTCGAGCCGAGTCAGGCCGACGCGCAGGTGCGGCGGCGCGCCCGGCGGCGGCGCCCAGCGCACCAGGGTCGGCGCGAGCCCGGGGATTCCGGCCAGCCGGCTCTCCTGATCCAGGTGCGCGGCCAGGTGCCAGGGTTCCTCATCCGGCGTCCCGACGATCAGCAGCCCGCTCGACGTGCGCGACACCGAGCGGCGCAGCGCCCGTGCGAAGGTCCTGGTCTCCTGCAGCCACGAACTCGGTTCGAGCAGGATGCGCAGGGCCGCTACCTGATCCGCATCCACCAGTCCATGGTGCACTCTCGCGGCGCGCAGCGCCAGGAGAATTGTGATCAAGTGGCTACACCGCGCCGGCGAGCGGGACCGCACCGAGGTCGGGCCGGTGTCGGCAATAGGATCGGGAGATGGCTGCCGCGCAGGTGTCGCAGGAGATAGCAGAGGAAGCCGGCTGGCTGACGGTCGGGATTCTGGGCGGAACCGGTGACCAGGGGCGCGGCCTGGGCCGCCGGCTGGCCATGGCGGGCAACCGGGTAATCATCGGCTCGAGGAACCCCGGGCGTGCCGAAGCCGCGGCGGCCGAGATCGGCTCGCCGCCGCAGGTGACCGGGGTCGCCAACGAGGACGCGGCCAGCACCGCCGACCTGGTGATCGCCGCGGTCCCCTGGGAGGGGCACGCCGACCTGCTGGCGCAGCTGGCCGGTCCGCTCGACGGCAAGATCGTCGTCGACTGCGTGAACCCGATGGGCTTTGACTCCCGGGGCGCGTTCCCGATCCCGGTGCCCGAGGGAAGCGCCGCGCAGCAAGCCGCGGCCGTGCTCCCCGGCAGCACAGTCGTGGGCGCGTTCCATCACGTGTCGGCCGTGCTGCTGCTCGACCCCGACATCGACAAGATCGACCTGGACGTGCTCGTCCTCGGCGACGACCGGCACGCCACGGACCTGGTCCAGGCGCTCGCCGAGCGCATTCCCGGGGTCCGCGGCGTCTACGCCGGCCGGCTGCGCAACTGCGGCCAGGTCGAGGCGTTCACCGCCAACCTGGTCGCGATAAACCGGCGGTATAAGGCTCACGCAGGCCTGCGGATCACCGACATCGGGCCGTAACGCGACTTCGCGCGGCCGGCCGGGCGACGACGGGGTCAGCGGTAGGAGTACTCCTCGGTCGGGAAGCTGCCGCCCACGACGTCCTCGGCGAACGAGCGCGCGGCCTGGCCGAGCACGCCGGCGACGTCGGCGTACTGCTTCACGAACTTGGCGGTTCGCGGCGACAGCCCGGCCATGTCCTGCCAGACCAGCACCTGGGCGTCGCAGTCGGGCCCGGCGCCGATGCCGATCGTCGGGATGGACAGGCTGGCGGTCACCCGGGCGGCCAGCTCGGCGGGCACCGCCTCGAGCACGCACGCGAACGCCCCCGCGGCCTGCATCGCCTTGGCGTCGTGCAGCAGCCGCTCGCCGTCCTCGCCGCGGCCCTGCACCCGGTAGCCGCCGAACGCGTTGACCGACTGAGGCGTCAGGCCCAGGTGGGCCATGACCGGTATCCCGGCCGCCACGAGGTCCTCCACCTGGCGCAGCACCCGGTGGCCGCCCTCGAGCTTGACCGCGTGCGCCCCGGCCTCCTTCAGGAACCGCGTTCCCGCGGCCAGCGCCGCCTCCGGCGACCCCTGGTAGGAGCCGAACGGCAGGTCGGCCACGACCATGGCACGGGTGGTGCCGCGGACCACGGCTGCGGTGAGCGGGATCAGGTCGTCGACGGTCACCGGGATCGTGGTCTCGTGCCCGAAGATGACCATCCCGGCCGAGTCGCCGACCAGCAGCACCGGGATGCCGGCGTCATCGAACACCCGTCCGGTCAGCGCGTCGTAGCAGGTGAGCATCGGCCACTTCTCGCCCCGGGCCTTGGCCGCGGCGATGTCCCTCACCGTGATCCGCCGCTGCGCGCGGCCTCCGTACAGCGGTTCCGGGGCCGTGGTCCGCGCGCTGGTCGCGGCCATGCCTGAACCACCTGCCTGTGCAGTCATCTAGGACCTCCATGCCTCGAGGCGCCCCTTCGGCGTACCCGGACACGTCGATCATCGCACGTCACTGGCGGGTGAGGACAGGCCTGGCCGGCCCGCGTATCGTCGCCTGGGTGAGGCATAGCACGCCGAGTCAACAGGAGGTTAAATGCGGCTGACCAAGCTGGGACACTCCTGCATCCGGCTGGAGAAGGACGGGGCGACGCTGGTGATCGACCCGGGCCGCTGGAGCGAAGCCGCCAACGCGCTCGGCGGTGCCAGCGCGGTCCTGGTCACCCACGAGCACCCGGATCACCTCGACGCCGACGCCGTCCGCGCGGCGCTGGCAGGCGACCCCGCTCTGGAACTTTGGGCAAACGCCTCGGTCGCCGGGCAGTTCCGCGACTTCGGTGCCCGGGTACGCAGCGTTGATCACGGCGACACCTTCTCCGCGGCCGGATTCGACGTCCACGTCTACGGCCACGATCACGCGCAGGTCTACCGCGAGATCCCGATCGTCATCAACACCGGGTTCGCCGTGGACGGCGAGGTCTTCCACCCCGGCGACTCGCTCACCGTTCCCGAGGACCGGGTGCCGACGCTGCTGCTGCCCATCGTCGCGCCGTGGCTCAAGACCGCCGAGATGATCGACTACGCCCGGGAGGTCGCGCCGCAGCGGGCGTACGCGATCCACGACGCGATCCTGAACGCGAACGGCATCGGCCTGATGCAGCAGATGATGCAAGTCGCGGCGCAGCCGGCCGGGGCGTCGTTCGCCCGGCTGGAGCCGGGCACCGCGGTCGAGCTGTAACCCGGCTGGAGCCGGGCACCGCGGCAGAGGTGTAACCCGGCTGGGGCCGGGCACCGCGGCAGAGGTGTAACCCGGCTGGAGCAGGGCACCGCGGCCGGGCTCTAGGCGGGCGGCTCGCTGAGCGGCTCACGCCACCGGTTGGTGATCGGCAGACGGCGGTCCCTGCCGAAGTTCTTCGGCGTGATCTTCGGGCCCGGGGGGTACTGCCGGCGCTTGTACTCGGCCCGGTCGACCATGCGGATCACCCGCTCGACGAGCGCCGGGTCGTGGCCGGCCGCGGCGAGTTCCGCGGCGCCCATGTCCTGCTCCACGTACCCCTCGAGGATCGCGTCGAGCTCCGGGTAGTCCGGCAGCGTGTCGCTGTCCATCTGCCCGGGCGCGAGCTCGGCGCTCGGCGGCTTGGTGATCGAGTTCTCCGGGATCGGCGGCGTCTCGCCGCGGCTCTCGGCCTGGCTGTTGCGCCACCGGGCCAGGTCCCAGACCAGCGTCTTCAGTACGTCCTTGATCGGCCCGAAGCCGCCGGCCGAGTCGCCGTAGAGCGTGGAGTAGCCGGTGGCCAGCTCGCTCTTGTTGCCCGTGGTGAGGGCCAGGTGGCCCTCGGCGTTGGACAGCGACATGAGGATCATGCCGCGGATCCTGGCCTGCAGGTTCTCCGCGGCCAGCCCGGACAGGCTGAGCTCCGCCTCGAACGCGTCGACCATGGACCGGATCGGCACGGTCCTGGCGTGCAGGCCCTGCCGCTTGGCCAGGTCCTCCGCGTCGGTGACCGAGTGATCCGACGAGTAGCGGCTGGGCATCAGCACCACGTGCACCTTGTCCGGGCCGACGGCGTCCGCAGCGATCGTCGCCGTCAGCGCGGAGTCGATGCCCCCGGACAGCGCCAGGATCACCGAGCCGAAACCGTTCTTGCGCACGTAGTCGTGCACGCCGAGGACCAGGGCCGCGTAGACCTCGGCGGGGTCGGACAGCCGCGGCCAGGTGGTGCGCGGCTCCGGGCGGTCCGGCCGGCTAGCACCGGCCTTGGCGGGCAGCTGCAGCCGGCGGATCGTGATCATCGAGCCGTCGCGCGCGTCGACCGGGGTGTCCGAGGGGCACGGCGACGAGACCGCGGGCTCCAGCTCAAGGTCGGCGACGACCAGCTCCTGCTCGAACTGCGGGCCCCTGGCCAGCAGCTCGCCCGCGGCGCCGGAGATGATCGAGTCGCCGTCGAAGACCAGCTCGTCCTGGCCGCCCACCATGTTCACGTAGGCCAGCGTGGCCCCGGCTTCGGCGGCCCGGCGCTGAACCAGCTCCAGGCGGGTGTCGTCCTTGCCGCGCTCGTACGGCGAGGCGTTGGGCACCACGAGCAGGCCAGCGCCTGCTGCGCGGCAGACGGCGACCGGGCCTCCGTCCTGCCACAGGTCCTCGCAGATCGCGATCGCGACGTCGACCAGGCCACCGTCGTCCGCCTGCAGCCTGACGACGGGCAGGACGTCGCCGGGCACGAAGTACCGGTACTCGTCGAAGACGCCGTAGTTCGGCAGGTGGTGCTTGGCCGACCGTACGGCGACCGCGCCGTCATACAGCAGCGCGGCGGCGTCGAGCGGCGCCCCGGCGGGCAGCCCGACCCGCGGCCGCATGCCGGTCACGCGGTCCAGGTACCCGGTTACCACGGCGACACCGCCGAGCCCCTCGGCGGCCAGCCGCTCCGCGGTGGCGTCCAGCGCCGCGATCGACGCCTCGACGAACGACGCGCGGAGCGCCAGGTCCTCGACCGGATAGCCGGTCAGCATCATCTCCGGGAACACCACGAGCCTGGCGCCCTGGCCGGCGGCGCGCCTGGTCCAGTCGACGATCAGGTCCGCGTTACCGGCCAGATCCCCGACGGTGGCGTTGACCTGAGCGAGGGCTATGCGCATCTGGGGCACCCGCCCAGCTTAGTCGCGCCCGCCTCGCTGGCGGCGGCGCGATCACAGCGTGGTCGTGACCTTGCCGATCTGCCTGAAGGCTCCGGGCTCCAGCCCGCGCCGCTGCGCCAGCAGGACGCTGAGCACCTGGAACGGCACGATCTCGGCGATCGGCCGGGTCTCGTCGGCGCGGACCTCGGGCATCCGGGGCCCCGGGCCGTAGCCTGCTGCCAGGCGCACCACGTTGGCGCCGACCGCGGACAGGTCGTCGGCTAGCCGGTCGTTCGGCACCGCATCGGCCGGGGTCCCCGGCAGCACGATCACGCACGTCCTGCCGTCGGCCATCTCCAGCGGGCCGTGCCGGAACTGGGGAGCGCTCATCGCCTCGAGGGGCGTCTTCGCGGCTTCCTTGACGATCAGCGCGCCGGTGCGCGCGGCCGCGAGCGAGGCACCCCTGCCGACCGTGAACAGGATCTCCTGGCCGACCGCCGCGTCCCAGCCGGCCAGGTGGTCATCCCACTGATTCAGGTAGCCGGCCAGCCTGCCCGGCATGTCGTAGACGTCGCGCGGCACCGGCCGGCCGAGTGCGGCCCCGGTGGCCATCAGGTGCGCGGCGAGGCTGTTCAGGTAGCTGCGGGTGCCGACGGTGTGCTCTTCTCCGGAGCGGAGCTCGATCACCGCGTCCGCCGCTGCTGCCAGCGGGCCCGTCATGTCGTTCGTGACGCCCAGGATGGCCTGCGGCCGGGGGGACCGGGCCAGCAGCGGCGCAATCTCGGCGGACCGTCCTGACTGCGAGGTCACCCACAGCAGGCTGTCGGCCGTGACCAGGCCGCCCGCGTCAGACAGCAGCTCGGCGGCCTCGATGCACCAGACCGGGACGCCCGCGGCGGCGAGCGCCAGGAAACCGGGGTACAGCGCGTGCAGTGACGCCCCCATGCCGGTCATGATCACCCGGCCGAACCGGGGCAGGCGCCGCAGGAGTGCCAGGGCCTCCGCCGGCAGTCCCTGGTCGAGCAGCCGCTGGAGAGCCTCGGGCTGGCTTCGGATGTCCGCTATGTACGGCGGGGTCACGGACTCGGAGAGGCTTGTCACGGGCCGGACTCTAACAGATAACTGTGCGAATCAACCAGTTGACGTGGTTGTTATGAACGTCCTATATTCCCCTCGTGGCCGCGCCTGGAAGGTATTCGCAGATTGACGGGTTCCTCCCGCGCCGGCTTCGCCTGCTGCAGCACGGCCTGAGCTGAACCATGGCCTGGGCGGTGGGTGTCGACCTCGGCGGCACCAACGTGCGCGCGGCTCAGGTCGACGAAGCCGGAACGGTGGGCAGCGTCCTGTTCGAGCCGCTGGACCCGGGCCGGAGCACCCGACCGTTCGCCCAGCTCATCGACATGACCGCCAGCCTGATCGAGAAGGCGGCCGGTGACCCTCCGGTCGGCATCGGCGTCGGCGCAACCGGCCCAGTCGATCCGGCTCGCGGCGTGATCAGCAACCCGGACACGCTGCCCGGCGCGTATCAGGGCGCGGTCACCCAGGTGCTGGCCGAGGCCTTCGGCGTGCCGGTATGGCTGGCGAACGACGCTGACGCCGCGGCGCTCGGCGAAGCGTGGACCGGCGCCGGCGCCGGGGTGGGCGTGCTGGCCTGCCTCACAATCGGCACCGGCATCGGCGTCGGCGTGATCTCCGGCGGCCAGATCTTCCGCGGCGCGGGCGGCAGCCATCCCGAGGCGGGCCACCATGTCGTGGACCCCGGCGGGCCGGCCTGCTACTGCGGGGCGCTCGGCTGCGTGGAGTCCGTGGCCTCGGGTGCGGCGGTGCTACGCGAAGCGCTGGCCACCGGCACCCTGGCCGAGGGTGCGAGCGCGGCCGATGTGTTCGCGGCGGCCGGCCGGGTCCCAGCGCTCGGGCGGATCGTGGACCGCGCGCGGGCGGCGCTGTGCACCGCCGTGCTCAACCTTGTGGCCATGCACGCCCCCGATTTGGTGGTGCTGACCGGGAACGGGCACGGTGACCTCCCGGCGCTGGTCGAGCAGGCCCGGCAGCAGTTGCGCGGGTACCGGTTCGCGCCGCCAGGGGTTCAGGTGCGCGAGTCTGCGCTCGGCGGGCTGGCCGGCTGCGTGGGCGCCGCGCACCTGGCATTCGTCTCAGGACCCGGCCATGACTAGGGCCGAGCGGCACCGGCTGATCTGCGAGGCCGTCCAGGCGACCGGCCGGGCCCGGGTGGTCGACCTGTCCAGCCGCCTGCGGGTGTCCGAGATGACCGTCCGGAGGGACCTGGAGGAGCTGGAGGCACGCGGGGAGCTGACCCGGGTGCACGGCGGGGCGATCTCGAACACCTCACGCAGCTTCGAGCCCGGCTTCGCCGCGCGCAGCATGCGGCACGTCGAGGCCAAGCAGCGGATCGGCGCCGCCGCCGCGGCCCTCGTGCGGGACGGCGAGACCGTCATCGTCGACGCCGGAACTACCACCCTGCACACCGTTCAGAACTTCCGGCGGGATCTGCGGATCCGCGCGCTGGCACTCAGCCTGCACATCGCCGATGCCCTTGCCGACATGCCGAACGTGACCCTGATGATCCCCGGCGGCCAGGTCCGCCCGTACGAGCGGTCATTCGTCGGCGCCGCGACGACGGTGATGCTCGAGCAGCTGACGTTCGATACGACGTTCCTGACTGTTGGCGGAGTCGACATCGAGGCCGGGTTCACGGAATACGAGTACGACGACGCGCAGACCAAGCAGGCCGCGCTGAAGAGCGCCCGGCGAAAGATCATCGTGGCCGACTCCACCAAGATCGGCGCCGTGTCTTTCGTCCGGCTGTGCCACATCGGCGACGTCGACATTTTGGTGACCGATACCGCGGCGCCAGCGGAGAGCGTCGCGGCCATTCGCGCAGCCGGGGTTGACGTGCTCCTGGCCTGACGACATTCATGCACCGGCCACTGTGCGCCGATGTGAAAGGAAAGGGGAGAATCATGAAATCCCACCGGCTGACCGTGGCTACGGGCGTGCTGTCCTGCGCTGCCCTGGTCCTGGCCGCTTGCGGCGGCTCGTCCGGCTCGGGGTCTTCCGCCTCGGGCGTCATTCACCTGACGATGTGGCAGCAGTGGGGCGGCGGTCATGAGGAGGCCGCCCTCGACTCGGCCATCAAGGAATACGAGCACCTGCACCCGAACATCCAGATCACCGAGACGCCGGTCACCAACGACGCGAAGATCCTCTCCGCGATCAGCGGCGGCAACCCACCGGACATCATTGACCTGGGCACCACGCTGGAACTGGCCTCGTGGGCCACCGAGGGCGCGATCACACCGCTGAACTCGTACATCTCGAAGAGCAAGCTTGCGATGTCGAAGTTCGTCCCCGACGCGCTGAAGCCGGTGACGGTGGGCGGCAAGGTGTACGCGCTGCCGTTCATGGACTTCACGGCGGGCCTGCTCTACAACAAGAAGCTGTTCGCGGCCGCCGGGCTCAACCCCAACGACCCTCCGACCACGCTTGAGCAGCTGAGCGCGGACGCCAAGAAGCTGACCAAGACCGGCGCCGGAGGGAAGATAACGCAGCTGGGGTTCACCCCCGACTGGCCCGGCCCGGACGAGGGTCAGGTCTGCCCGCTGGAAACCTACGGCTGGCTGTTCGGCGGCCAGTGGTACGACAGCAGCACGGGCAAGATCACCCCGGACACGTCGGCGAACGTGGCGGCGCTGTCCTGGGAAGCCAGTTACGTGAAGCAGTACGGCGCCCAGAACATCGCCAACTTCCTGAGCAGCGCGGGCGCGTACCTCACAGCGCAGGACCCGTTCGAGTCCGGCAAGCTGGCGATGGTCTACGACGGGCCGTGGGCGCTGCAGTACATCGACGCGAACGTGCCGAGCGAGGCCAGCTCGATCGGTGTCGCTCCGCTCCCGGCGCCGGCTGGCGAGTCCCAGAACACCGGGACCAGCTTCATCGACACCAACCCGCAGCTGGTCCCCCGTGGCGCCCAGTACCCGCAGCAGGCGTTCGACTTCATCTCGTGGCTGACCACGAACGCGCAGCTCGCGTCCACGTTCGCGAACCTCGTCGCGAACCTGCCGCAGCTGAAGAACGTCCCCTCGTTCTCACTGGAGAAGAACGCAGGGTTCGACTTCTTCATCAAGAACGGCGCGTCGAGTCACGTTCACGTGTGGCCGCCGCTCGCGACGTCCAGTGAGTACGCCACCAAGCTGTGCCAGGCCCAGAACGCCGCCCTCTTCGGCCAGCAGACCCCGGCCCAGGCGCTGAGCAGCCTGACCAACCTGTCCCAGTGACCCAGACCAGCGCGCGCAGTCGGCGGTCCGCGGTGCGGGGCCGGGGCGTGCTCGCCGCGCTCCCGTTCCTGTCACCGTGGGCCGTCGGGGTCATCTGCCTCGTCGCCATCCCGCTCGGCCTGTGCGTGTACTGGAGCTTCACGAACTACAACCTGCTCACGCCGCCGCAGTGGACCGGCATGTCCAACTACCGTGCGCTGTTCCACGACCCGGTGTTCTGGCTCTCGGTGCGCAACACGTTCTACATCACGCTGATCGGCGGCACCGCGGGCATCCTGATGGGGCTGGGCACGGCGCTGCTGCTGAACAAGCCGGGCCGGGCGGTCACGTTCTACCGCAGCGCCATCTTCATCCCCGCGGTCGTGCCGGTCGTCTCGATGGTGATCGCCTGGGTGTGGATCCTGAACCCGGACTATGGCCTGCTGAACGGGGTGCTGCACCTGCTGCACCTGCCGACGTACGGCTGGCTGGACGACCCGGCCACCGCGAAGCTCAGCCTGCTCATGATCATCTTGTGGGGCTCGGTCGGGCAGATCATGATCGTCTTCCTGGCCGCGCTCAAGGAGATACCGCAGGACTACTACGACGCGGCAGCGGTGGACGGTGCGAGCGCCTGGAGCCAGTTCCGCCACGTGACCCTGCCGCTGCTCAGCCCGGTCATCCTGTACAACGTGGTGATCGCGCTGGTCTTCTACACCCAGATGTTCGAGCAGGCGTTCGTGGCCAGCCCGCTCGACCTCGGCGCGCCGGTCAACTCGACCCTGTTCTACTCCCTGTACCTGTACCAGAACGCGTTCACGTACCTCAGCATGGGCAAGGCAGCGGCCATGGCCTGCCTGCTGCTGGTGTTCTCGCTGCTGGTCGTGGGCGGGTTCTTCGCCCTCAACCGTCGCTACGGCCACGCGGGAGAATAGGCATGGCGGTGACGACCCAGGAGACCGAGGCCCGGTCCGGCCAGGCCGCGCGGGCGGCCAGGGACGCGGCCGTGCGCCGGTGGCGCGGACGGCTTGCCCGCATCGCCAGGCACACGGCCGCGGTCGTCATCGTCGTGATCTTCCTGGTTCCGCTGTTCTGGATGCTCACCGGGTCGCTGAAGTCCAACGCGGACATCTTCAAGTTCCCGCCCAGCCTCTGGCCGGCCGATCCACAGTGGTCCAACTATCCCAGGGCACTGACCTACATACCGTTCTGGCGGTATCTCGGTAACAGCGCCATCGTCTCGGCCTGCACCGTGCTGGGCACGCTGGTGGCCTGCGTGATGGCCGCCTACGCGTTCTCGATCATGCGGTGGCGGGGCCGGGAGGCGATGTTCGCGGTGTCCCTTGGGCTGATCCTGCTGCCATTCCCCGTGGTGATGATCCCGCTGTACGTGATCTTCCGCCATCTGGGCTGGATCGGCTCGCTGACGCCGTTGCTGGTTCCGCCCTTCGGAGCCCAGTTCGTCACCCCTTACTTCTCCTCCGCGCTGGCGATCTTCCTGCTCCGGCAGTTCTTCCGGTCCCTGCCCAGATCCCTGATCGAGGCGGCCCGGCTGGACGGCGCGGGCAACTGGACGGTGCTGCGCAAGGTCGTGATCCCGCTTTCCCGCGGGCCGCTGATCACGGTCGTCATCCTCACGTTCCTGACCAGCTGGACCGCGTTCATCGGGCCCCTGATCTTCATCAACAACCAGTCCGACTTCACGCTGTCGCTGGGCCTGGAGCAGTACCAGAGCTCGCACTTCACCGCGTACAACTACCTGATGGCCGCGTCGCTCGTGTTCATGATCCCGACGCTGATCTTGTTCGTGGTCGCGCAGCGCCACCTGATCCGTGGTGTGGCGTTCAGCGGGCTGAAGAACTAGCGGAACCAGGCCCGGGCCCCGCGCACGGTGACCACCGCCAGCCCGGCGGCGAAGACCAGCCCGGCGCAGATCGCCGCGCCGCGGTCGTGCGGCGGCCGGGCGGGCCAGAGCCACGGCGTGGTCCAGTGCCCGGCCAGCGCGGGCAGGGTGATCGCGAGGTAGCCGAGCGGGCCGATCCAGGCCAGGGCGCCGCCGAGCACCGCGCCGGTCAGGAACGCCAGGCCGGTGAAGCCCGCCAGGTCGCGAAGCAGGGCCAGGGTCCCCCCGTCCAGGTGCTGCGACGCCGAGCCAGCGGCCAGCGCGCCGAACGCGGCGCCCGCGAGAGCCACCGCGGCGACCAGCCGCAGGTACGGCAGCCAGCGGCCGGTGGCCCGTTCCGGATCCCCGAAGGGGCTGCCTGTGGTCACGCCGATCACCGCCGCGGCCCCGGCCTCGATGGTGAGCGGGATCTGCTCGGCGTACACCCCGCTGCGGGGCAGCCAGTGCAGCGCGGTCCGCAACGCGATCGCGCAGGCGGCCAGCACGAGCAGGCAGGTCGCCGCGCGGCGGCTGGCCGCATACAGCCGCGCCAGCCGCAGGCCGGCCAGCCGGTATCCGGTGCTCCGCCTGGGCGCCGGGTCCGCCTGACGGGCCCGCCGGGCCGGGCGGCCGACTCCCGCCGTGGTCACGGGATCTCGCTGAGCGAGATCCGGCCGGCCCGCAGCGCGGCCAGGTGGGTCATGAGCCAGGCGTGCCGGGCGGCCGCTGGCAGCGCGGCGAACCGCTGCGCGGCGGCCAGCTCCTGGTGCCATCCCGGGGGCGTCCCGTGCGGTATCCGGGCCCTCAACGGCCCGGGCTGAGCCAGGTCCAGCGCCCTGACCAGCCCGTCGACGACCGCGACCTGGGCGGAGTGCCTCGGGCCCAGGCCCGGCATGACGCTGATCCCGCCGACGCTGGCCCCCGCGCCGACGTGGCCGGGCAGGCCGACCACCAAGCTCAGGATCCACGCCCCGTCCTGCTGGCGCAGATTCTCGGTGATCGCGGAAGCGCTCCCCTCCCCGGGCAGGGCCACCCGGGACAGCGGCAGGTACAGCACCGGCGGCCGGCCGTCGATGACCGGCCCGCCGAGTGCGATGCCGTTGCTGGGGTCGGCGTGCACACTCGTGACCGCGACCTGGGTGACCCGCACCGGCGCCCCGGGCAGGCCGGCGACCTGGCTGAGCACGGGGCCGAGCGCGGCCGTCACGTCGGTCAGCAACGCGCGGTAGGCGGGCTGCAGGCAGATCGGAATCGCGGTGTGGCCGCAGACCGGGGTGTACGGGGTGGGCCGGTCGCTGGCCGCGTCGTGCAGCGCGGGGATGACGATCCCGTGCTCCTCCAGCCGGGCCGTGCCGGCCAGCACGACGCCGGTCCCGGCCGCCGCCAGCCCGGCCGCGGTCACGGCCGCCGCGGCGCCGCGCAGCCAGCGCCCGCCCGCCGCGGCCGGCAGGCCGAGCCCGCCCAGCGCCGCCGCCGCGAGCCCGGCCAGGAACATCAGCTGGGCGATGGGCAGGTCCGGAAAGTACGGATAGAAGATCCCGTAGGCGTCGCCCGGGAACGCGCCCTGCACGTTCAGCGGCCAGATCTGCGCGTACGTGACGTTCGCCTGGAGCGCGAACGCACCTCCGGCCAGAGCCAGGAACATAACGAACGCGGCCACCGGCGCCGTGAACCGGCTGGGAAGCAGCGCCCCGGCGGTGAACCCGAGCGCGCAGGACGCCGCCACGAACGCGGCGCCGACCGCCACCGGCCACAGCAACGGGCCGCCCCAGGCGCCCTGGTGCGCCGTGACCACGTACAGCACGGCCACGCCGGCCAGGTAGGCCGCTTCGGCCCAGCAGGTGGTCGCGGCCCAGGCGGCGAGCTGACCGGCCCACCGTGGCAACGCGGTCATGCCGACCATGTCGGCCATCCCGCGGCGGTGCTCTCGCGACCCCGCCCAGGCCGCCGCGCCCGCCAGCAGCGGCGCGAACGCGAGCAGGGTGTGCGACTGGACGATCCCGCTGCGCACGTCCCAGAATGGCGGGTCGGCCATGGCGGGGCGGTAGGTGACGAGCCAGAACAGCACGGCCAGCAGCGGCAGCAGCCACGGCATGATGTTGCGGCGCAGTTCCAGCCCCAGTAGCCGGGCCGGGCCGGGCAGCGCTACCCGGGATGGCCGGGCCGGGGCCGCGGGCGCCACGGGCGCCGTGGCGGTGGTCACGACTGCGCCCCTGCCCCGGTCCGGGCCGCTGCGAGCACCGCGCTGTATCCGCGCTCCAGCGGCGCGTCACCCGCAGCATCGGTCCCTTCGGCGCGGGCGGTCAGCTCCTCCGGGGTCCCGCAGAACACGATCTTCCCCTGGTCCATGAGCGCGACCTGGGAGCAGGCCGCGCCGACGTCTTCGACCAGGTGCGTCGAGACCACCACGGTCGCACGCTGGCCGAGATCTCGCAGCAGTGCCCGGAACGTGACGCGCTGCTCCGGGTCGAGCCCGGCCGTGGGCTCGTCGAGCAGCAGCAGTTCCGGCTCGTTGACGATCGCCTGGGCGATGCCGGCCCGGCGCAGCATGCCGCCGGACAGCGTGCGCAGTTTGGTCCGCGCCTTGTCCCCGAGCCCGGTGCGTTCCACCGCGGTGGCCACCGCGGCCGGGACGCGGTTCGGCGGCATCTCCTTCAGCAAGGCGAAGTACTCGACGAACTCGGCCACCGTGAACCCGGGGTAATAGCCGAGGTCCTGCGGCAGGTACCCCAGGCGCCGCCGGATCTGCCGGCGCTGCGGGTAGGAGCCGGGGTCGCGGCCGAGCAGCCGGAGCGTGCCTGAACTCGGCGGGATCACCGTGGCCAGCATGCGCAGCAGCGAGGTCTTGCCCGCTCCGTTGGGCCCCAGCAGCCCGAACACCCCGGGCCCCAGGTCCAGGTCCACGCTTGCCACGGCCTGGGTACGGCCGAACCGCCGGGTCAGCTCGGTGATCTCCACGTTCATGTTGTGCCTCTCGGAGTCCGGGTCGCGAAGAGCACGATCGCGACGCAGATGGCCGCGAACGCGAGGTAGGGGAGCACCAGGGCCGAGTCGCCGATGGCCGCGGTGAACCGCCCCTTCGACGCCTGCCCGGCCAGCATCACGATGGCCCAGCCGGCCACGCCGGCGGCGACGCCCGTGTTGGCCGACCGGGCCGCGGTCGCGACGGCCAGGGCCAGGCCGCACAGCGCGGTCATCGGCGCCAGCCAGCCGAACGTGATTCCCACCGCGCTGGCCGACGCCGCCGACGCGGCCAGGCCGAGCCCGGTGTCGAGGCCGAACACGGCCAGCCCGCGGACGAGCAGCACCATCCGGTCGCTGACCGCCATGCTGCGCGACAGTTCCCAGGCCGGGTCGATGCCGGGGCCGTAGGCGTAGGCGATGCCCGCCGCCGCCACGGCCGGGGCCAGCAGTGTCACCAGCGGCTGGCCGGTGCCGATGGTGGCAACGGCTCCCGCGGCCAGGACCGCGACGCTGGCGATCAGCCAGGGGAGCAGCAGCGACGGCGTGGTCACCAGGGCCCGGGCCAGGCCCGGCGAGCGCAGCAGCCGCCCCGTGATTCGTTCCACCGGGCCGGGGGAGCGCGCCCATACCACCGTCGTGCCGGGCCTGGCCGCCGTCCCGGCCGTGGCCGCGGCCATCCCGGGTGGGGCAGCGGCCCGTGCGGTGACCACCCGGACCAGCTCGGCCTCGAGCCGGCCCTCGAATCCGCTCCGTGGCTGCGGCATGTCGCCAACGTTCATGGCACTACCTCTGTGTCGACGACGAGCTGAAACGAGCGCGACGACGTGGACCGGAGAGCCCGGCGGGCGCGGTGCAGCCGCACCCGGGCCGCGACCGGCTTGATGTTCAGCGCCGCGGCGGCCTCCGCCACGGTGAGCCCGTCGACCGATACCAGTTCGAGCACCGCCCGCTCGCTCTCCGGCAGGGCCCTTAGTTCCGCGTGCAGTTCGCGCACCCGCCGCGACGCGTCGATCCTCGCCGTCAGTCGGTCGATGTCGTCGGAGTCGAGCAGCCTGCGCCCGGCGATCACCTGCTCGGCGCGGCGTTCCCGGGCGGAGCGGCGGAACTCGGCCGCGATGACGTTGCGCGCGATCCCGAACAGCCAGGTCCGGGGGCCGCCGAAGGAACCCCGGTAGCCGGCCGCGGCCTCGATCACCGCGAGGAACACCTCCGCGGTCAGGTCTGCGGCCAGCTGCGGGTCCGCCACCCGGCGGGTCACGAACCGGGTCACCTCGTCCACGTGTGCGCGGTAGAACGCGGTGAACGCCGCGGGATCGGTCGCGATCGACCGGACCGGCTCATCCTCCGCTCGCATCAGCGGTATCCCTCAATCGCTGTCACACCCGTGAGTGGTCAACGCACGCGTCGGCGTTACATCATCCTGCACTGCTCCGAGGGCTGCAGCTATGCAGCCACGGCTACACCGGGTAGGGCTCGGGGATGACGGTGTACTGATGGCCGCTTGGTAGCGTCCAGATCAGGGTGCCCGGTTCGGGCTGTTCGAGCCGCCATCCGCGTGCCTGCTTGGCCTGGTGATGCCGACGGCAGAGCGGATGCAGGTTACATTCGCAGGTGCGGCCGCCCTTGTCGTAGGGGATGGTGTGGTCGTCGTCGCAGGCGACCGCCGGCCGGCGGCAGCCTGGGAACCCGCAGCGCCGGCTGCGGATCTTGATCACGTGCCGCAGGGTGTTTGAGGGCTGGTAGCCCGCCGATTCCCGCCGGTGCTCGCAGGCACCGGCTTCGATCGGGGTGATCTTCACCGTGGCTAGCCAGGCCGCTGGGTCGCCGTTGCCCGGCGGGCCTGGCCCGGCGCGGGCGCAGCCGTGGGCGACGGGTCTCCCGTCCGGGCTGACCAGGGTCACACACCAGCGGGTCGCGGGGTTGGCGGCGAGCGCTGCGGTCAGGTCACGACAGGTCCCGGCGTCCAGGGCGCCGAACCCGCCGGCTTCTCCGGGTGCGTCGGACAGGCCGAGCCACGCCGACGCGGGCATGGTCAGGTTTACCGACCCCGCCAGCGCGGCCAGGCCAGGCGGATCGGCAGGGTTGGCAAGCTCGGCCGGCATCTGAGTATCGTCCGCCGGGCAGCCCGTGCCCTGAGCGTCACCTTCGCCAACGGTTGCCCCCACGGCAGAGCCGTCAGCGGTGGGAGCGCCGGGCACGCCGGGTGCAGTGGATGAGCCGCGGGCACTGGGTCCGGTCGGTGCAGTGGATGAGCCGGGGGCACTGGGTCCGGTCGGTGCAGTGGATGAGCCGGGGGCACTGGGTCTGCCGGACGCGCACGGTCCGCTGGCTGCACTGGGGGCAGCTGATGGGCTGTCTGTGCCGGATGCGCTGGCGGCTTCGCCGCTGCTGTCGACGGGCTGGTCGTGGTCAGCTGCTTCGTTGGCGAGCAGGCCGGCCAGGAGACCGTCGAGGCTGTAGCCGTTCATGAAGGCGAGATAGGCCCGGGAGCGCAACCAGTCCATGGTGCCGTCGGCGCCGCGGGCCTTGAGCCACCGGGCGGCAGCGGTCAGCCGCTTATCGGCGGCGATCACTTCGGCGGCGGGCAGGTCACGCCCGGCCACGGCAGCGGTGCCGCGGCCCGGCTCCATCCATACCTCCACCCGGGCGTCTTGCTCCGCCCGCTTCTTCCGCCGCTCCGCGGCTGCCGGGTCCACGGCCGCGACGGCTTGCTGCAGCGCGTACGCCAGCTGCCCCGTGGTCAGGTCGGGGGCGCGCGGCATCACGATCGCCTCGGCCCGCACCGCCAGTTCGTCGTCGAGTGGCATCAGTTCGCGGACGAACACCTCCGCCCGGGACATGTCGATCACGCCCGCGGCCAGTGCCGCAGGCACCTGCGACAGCCGCGTCACCCCTGCGGCCAGAGCCAGGAACCCCTCGGCGGCGCGAGGGGTCAGCTTCAGCGCGGCGCCGACCTCATCGGCGACGTGCTCGCCCGGAGTGCCATCGGCACCGGTCCGCCGCTGCTCCAGGTCCGCGACCGCGGCCAGCTGGGCGGCCTGCTGCCAGGAGGTGTTCCGCCGGGCCGCGCACAAGAACCCGATCAGCTCGTAGTCGCTGAGCCGGTCCAGGCCGTCGCCCAGCGCGGTGCCGGTGAAGGCGGCGAGCTCCCGGCCCGGCAGCATCCGGTCGAGCAGGCCGCCGGAGGCAAACCCGTACCCGGGTTCGCCCGAAACGTTGTGGATGAACCCGGCGTCCCACACCTCGGCCACGCGAGGCGCGCGGTCAAGGTCAGTTCCGCGATCGTCGTCCCAGGAGTCGCGATTAGCGCGGGGGCCGGGATCGCCGTCCCAGAAGTCTTCGGCAGCGTCGGGACCGTCGTCGAGCCGGGCCAGCCCGGCAAGCTCCTCGGCGGTCAGCTCGCCCTCGGCCGTCAGCCGGGCCGCCAGGTCCTGGGCCGTCAGCCCCAACTCCGCGGGCGGCTGGTCGCCGCTGGCGCTGGCGGGGCTGTGGGGCATGACACCTCCCGTATACGTGTTCGATTAGCCTAGCATGACATGGCTAAGCATGCGATTTATTTTCGAGCATACGTAAAGAACGGCGACTTCGCTGCGGGCTGGGCCAGCGGCTCTGAGGTGGGGGCGTTAACGCGCCGGAAACACGGGCGGGGCAGACTGACGACGTGGATAGGCAGGAAGAGTTCGTGCTGCGCACGCTCGAGGAGCGTGACGTCCGGTTTGTCCGGTTGTGGTTCACCGACGTGCTCGGCTACCTGAAGTCCGTGGCGGTCGCACCGGCCGAGCTCGAGGGAGCGTTTGCCGAGGGCATCGGGTTTGACGGATCGGCGATCGAGGGCTTTGCCCGGGTCTACGAGGCCGACATGATCGCCAAGCCGGACCCGTCGACGTTCCAGCTGATGCCGCTTCGCGGCGAGGCGGCGGTCGGCCGCATGTTCTGCGACATCCTGATGCCGGACGAAAGCCCGTCCTACGCCGACCCGCGCCATGTCCTCAAGCGCGCGCTCGGCCGCGCGGCCAATCTCGGGTTCAGCTTCTACACCCACCCCGAGATCGAGTTCTTCCTGTTGCGCGAGAGGCCGGAGCCTGGGGTCAAGCCGCAGCCAATCGACAACGGCGGATACTTCGACCACACCCCGCACAGCATTGCGCACGACTTCCGGCGCAGCGCGATCGACATGCTGGAGAGCATGGGCATCTCGGTGGAGTTCAGCCACCACGAGGGAGCGCCCGGCCAGCAGGAGATCGACCTGCGCTACGCCGACGCGCTGACCACGGCCGACAACGTGATGTCTTTCCGGCTGGCGATGAAGGAGGTCGCGCTGGACCAGGGGGTCTACGCCTCGTTCATGCCCAAACCGTTCACCGAGCATCCCGGCTCGGGCATGCACACGCACATGTCGCTGTTCGAGGGCGACCGCAACGTCTTCTACGAGCCCGGTGGCGATTTCCAGTTGTCCAAGCTCGGCCGGGCGTTCATCGCGGGCCTGCTCACCCATGCGGCCGAGATCACCGCCGTGTGCAACCAGTGGGTGAACTCATACAAGCGGCTCTGGGGCGGGGACGAACGGATCGCGGGGCTCGGTGGCGAGGCGCCCGCGTACATCTGCTGGGGGCACAACAACCGGTCAGCCCTGGTCCGGGTGCCCATGTACAAGCCGCAGAAGGGCAACGCCACCAGGATCGAGTTCCGCTCGATCGACTCGGCCTGCAATCCGTACCTGGCCTTTGCGGTGATCCTCGCGGCCGGGCTGAAGGGAATCGAGGCCGACTACGAGCTGCCGCCCGGCGCCGAGGACGACGTGTGGGCGCTGACCTCGGCCGAGCGCCGCGCGCTCGGCATCGCGCCGCTGCCGCAGAGCCTGTCTGAGGCGTGCAACGTCATGGAGGGCAGCGAGCTCGTCGCCGAGACGCTCGGCGAGCATGTCTTCGACTTCTTCCTGCGGAACAAGCGCGCCGAGTGGGAGGAGTACCGCCGCCAGGTCACCGATTTCGAGCTGGCCAGGTACCTGCCCTCGCTCTGACGGTTGATGTTGACGGCTGACGGCGCGCTGCGAACGGCCGCGAGCCGGGTTCCGGCTGCGTTACAGGCCCTGCCGCGTTACAGGCCCTGCCGCGTTAGAGGCGCTGCCGCGTTAGAGGCCCGGGTGCAGGCCGCGCCGGAGCCGCAGCCGGTATCGCCGGCCCGCCTCCTCGCACAGCGGCCGGAACCTGGGATCGGCCGCCGAGATGGTTTCCGCCCAGTCGCCGCGCCCCAGGACGGGAGCGGCGGCCTCGCACATGGCCGCGTACAGGATGATCGCCTGGGCGAGCCAGTACGCGCGGGTGAGCTGCAGCCGCTGGAACTCCCACAGAGGATCACCGCCGCCCGGCTCGCAGTAGAACAGCGCCGATGGCGTGGTGGCCGGGCCTGGATCGGTGGCAGTGAGCAGGGCGAACGGCTCCGCGCCCGCTGGCAGGTAGCTCTGCAGCAGCGTGCGCCGCTTGGGCACCTTCACCGCTCGCAGGCCGTCGGCCTGCCTGAGCTCGGCTAGCCTGGCATCCATGGTGGCGGCCCGGTCGGCGATCTCGCCGGCCAGATCGGCCAGACCATCGCTGCCGTTGTCCTCGATCTCCTCGGCGTGGCCGCTGATGCTGCGCAGCCGGTCGATCGCAGCCCCGGCCAGGGCGTAGCCGCGTTCCCGGCACTGCGCTGGCTCGGACGGCTCCAGCAGCCACCGAGTTCGCGCCACGGTATCGGCAAGCCGCCCGACCGCGCCGATAGCAGCCGGGGAGGCATGGTCATCAAGGCCGCCCACCGCGAGCCGGAACGCATCGGATGCCTCGGTGAGCATGGCCGGGACTTGTGTATGCACGACGGTCGGCAGGTTGAACCGCCAGCGGGCATCGCCGGCGATGGCGGCCGCGTCGGCTCGCCCGGCCGCGCCGGTGGCGTCGAACAGGCCGGCGGCGACGGCGCGCAGCGCGGCGCGCAGTTCGCCGTCGGCCATCGCGGATGGCCTCCGCACGCTGGGCACCGGCCCCGGTACCCAGCCGAGGATGTCGTCGATCTGTTGCAAGAGCCTGTCCCAGGCCTTGGTCACACCCTCGATCAGCGAGTTGCCAGCGTCTGAGATGTCTTGGTTCACGAGATCGAGGATAACTGGCCGCTGACGAGGCGAGATGCCGGGATTGGCCACCAGCGGGCACCCGTTGGCCGCCGTCACCCGCCGACGTCGTGCAAAGTCATGGACCGGATCGTGAATCAGCCGTCAGCTGCCGACGTCGTGCAAGTGATGGACCGGATCGTGAATCAGGTACCTGGCGAAGCTGTCGACGGTGAACCGGGCGCCGTCGCTGCGAGAACCTGTGCGCTCCCACTGCGGGTCGGTGAGCCCGGCAAAACGATCGGCGATGCGGTGGGCGGCCTCGGTCAGCTGGCCGGAGACCACGGCGGGATCCTGGTCCTGGTAGTGGTCCGCGACCGCGGTCGCGTCCTGGTCCCAGTTGGGGAAGCCGGGATCGTCCTGTTCGAGCATCATCATCAGCCGCTGGTCAAAGATCCGGAACAAGTCTCGTACGTGGCAGCCGTACTCGGCCGCCGACCAGCGATCCTCCCGCGGCCTTATGCGCACGTCTCCGGCGTTCCGGTAGCGCAGCACCGCCTCCCAGGCCGCGGCGTTCTCGCGGATCAGCCCAGGCACCGCGGGCCTGGTGGTCGCGGTGGCGACGTAGCCGCATTCCGGGCACCGCCGTTGCAGCACCCACGTCCAGTTCTTGGTATCTGGTGCGATAGCCATCAGCCCGCGGCTCCGGCCAGCGCGGCCGCGTGCGACCGGACCGCGTCCGCGAACGCCGCGATCAGCGGGTGCACCCAGGTCGGGTCCGAGGACAGCTCGGGCTGGAACAGCGAGGCCACACAGAACGGGTGGTCCGGCAGTTCGGCCACGCGCACCTCGCCGCTGGTATCCCGCCCGCTGAACACCAGCCCGTGGTTCTGCAGTATCTCCAGGTAATCCGCGTTCAGGCCGTAACGGCAGAAGTACCGCTCGGTCGTCGGGCCTGGGCCCATAGCGTCGGCGGCGACCGTGCCTGGCGTGATCACGACCGTGGACTCTTCGCCTAGCAGCGAGCACTCCAGCGGCACTATCAGCGCTTCGGCTGCGTCCGGGCTCTGCTCGGCGTTCTCGACGGCGGCGAGCCCGCAGACGTCGCGGGCGAACTCGAGCAGCAGATGCTGGAATCCGCCGCAGGTGCCGAGCAGCGGGATCCGGCCGGTGCGGGCCGCCCGGATCGCGGCGAGCACGCCGTCGGTGTTCTCGTACGGGCTGCCCGGGATAACCCAGACGCCGTCGAAGCCCGCCACGTCGCCCGCGCCGCCGATGGCCGTGCTGCGCAGCCAGTAGACCTCGATCGCGGGACCAGCTGGGCCGGCCATCGCGTCGATGACCGGCGGGATCTTCGCGTGGGCCTGCACCGATCCAGACCGGTCGCCGACCAGCGCGATGCGCGGCGGCCGAGCCGTGGCGGCGTGGCGCGGGAAGGAAGTCATGCCGGAATCGTCACCGACCTCGGATAACAATGTCCAATGATGAGTTGGCATCTCGACATTAGTGATACTTATGAGCTGAGGTCAGGGCCGAGATGAGCTGAGGTCGGGCCGGGATGAAGCTCCGGGCTGAGATGAAGCCCAGGGCCGGGATGAAGCC
>Ga0209333_1000020_pt1 | contig 98217 bp, 83 predicted proteins | sample BlaSpr_A8_OM2_O3_FD_187982 | JGI IMG/M metagenome (GOLD analysis project Ga0209333, IMG submission 187982) | Forest soil microbial communities from Thunder Bay, Ontario, Canada - Black Spruce, Ontario site 2_A8_OM2_O3 (SPAdes) (version 2) | ecosystem: Environmental > Terrestrial > Soil > Boreal... | reverse complement strand
TCGCCCAGCCGGACCGCCTCCCGCACGTTGTGGGTCACGAACAGCACGGTAAGCGTCTGCTCCGCGCAGATCCGGTCCAGCTCGTCGTGCAGCAGGTCGCGGGTCATCGCGTCGAGCGCACCGAACGGCTCGTCCATCAGCAGCACGTCGGCGTCCTGGGCTAGGGCCCTGGCCAGTGCGACGCGCTGGCGCATGCCGCCGGACAGCTCGTGCGGCCGCTTTCCACCGAACCCGTCCAGCCGCACCAATTTCAGCAGCTCGGCCGCGCGTTGCTGCCGGTCTGCCTTGGGTACCTTCCTGGCCCGCAGCGCAAGCTCGACGTTGCCCCCTGCGGTCAGCCAGGGCAGCAGGCCCGGCTCCTGGAACATCATCGCCACCCGGCCACCGACGGCCACCTGGCCCGACGTGGCCGAGTCCAGCCCGGCGACGACGGACAGCAGCGTGCTCTTCCCGCAGCCGGACGCGCCGATCAGGCAGACAAACTCGCCCCGGCCCACGGTGAGCGACACCTGGTCCAGGGCGAGTACGCTGCGCGGCCCGGTTCCGTAGCGCTTCGAGACGCCGGCCAGGGTGACCGCCGCCTGGCGCCCGTCGGCCCCCGTCGCCCCCGCGCGCGTGCCGCCAACGGCGGCAGCCCCCGGGGGGATCCCCGGGGGCGCTGCCTGGCGGTTGCTGATGCTCACGAACCGACCTGTTGCTGGCCGTCGGCGGCCAGCAACTTGTTGAGCGGCCCGAGGTCGTAGATTCCGGTCAGGTCCGACACGGGCTTGAGCAGGCCGAGGGTCACCGCGTGCTGCGCATCGGCGATCTGCGACGACGCGACCGGGTTGTTGGTGAACGTGACCTGCGCGAACGAGGCGGACAGGATGCTCGTCTTGAGCGACTTGCCGCTGATCGTGGCGAGCTCGGCGTTGGCCGCGGTCTCCGCGGCCGACTTGTCGCTGTTGATGAAGCTGTTGGCCTGGATCTGGCCCTTGAGCAGCCCGCTGATCACCGTCGGGTACTTGGAGATGAACGACTGCGTCGCCACCAGCTCGGTGGTGACGAACTGGCCGCTCGGCCACAGGCTGGCCTCGTTGACCAGCACGTGGCCGCCGTCCGCCAGCATCTCGGCGTCGTAAGGCACCGGCTCCCAGCCGCCCGCGATCGACCCGGACTGGAACGCGAGCACCGCGTCCGAGTTCGGCGTGATCGGCGTGATCGGCACGTCGCCGCCGCCGGTCGAGGTGGTGGTCAGGCCGTGCTGCTTGAGCCAGTAGCGCAGCGACACGTCCTGGGTGTTGCCGAGCGACGGGGAGGCGACCTTCTGGCCCTTGAGCTGTGCCGCAGAGGTAATGCTCTTCTTTACCACCAGCTCGGCGCCGCCCGACGCCGAGCCGGAGATCACCCTGATCAGCTTGCCGCCGGAGGTCTGCCAGGCCTTGATGGCCGGGTTCGGGCCGACGTAGGCGGCGTCCAGCTGGCCGGCCAGGAGGGCGGTGGCTTCCTCGGTGCCGGTGCTGAACGGAGTCAGCTTCAGCGTGACGTTCTTGCCGAGGTCCTTGGTGAAGTAGCCCTCCTTGATCCCGACCAGCGCGCTAGCGTGGGTGATGTTCTCGAGGAACCCGAGCCGGAGGGTGACCGGTGCCGAGGAGCCGCCCGAGTTCGTGGTCGAGTTCGATGTGCCCGAGGAGCTGGATGAACTGCACCCAGCAGCAGCCAGCAAGATCGCGGTGCCCGCCCCCGCGGCGATAAGCGTTTTTCTCATCGTCCGCCTGTTCTCTTAGTTCTATTTCGATCAAAATTATCGGCTTTGTAGGCAACCTTTTATATCACAGACACCTTCTGGACACCATGCGGCCATCGGGCAGACACGCTCGCGCCGGTGGTGGCGTCGGTGAGGGTGTCTTCGATGACGTTTTGCTGTCGGCAGCCTGCGTCAGCTGCCGGCGTCGCCGGAGTCCTCCGGATCCATCCCGGCCACGGACGGGAACCTCTGCAGGCACTGCTGCAGCCGCGCCAGGTTGGCGTCGGTGGCGTTGTTGGTCTGGTAGGTCACCGCGCCGCTCATGGTCACCATGTTCTTCTTGTGCGGCAGCGCTTCGGGCACCACATTCGGGATGCTCGAGCAGGCCGTGCGCACCTTGAGCATGGTCGCGATCGACGTGTTCGGCTGGAAGTCCACCGTCACCCACTGCTGACCGAGCGCCGCGTCGAACTTCGAGCAGCCAGCTACGCCGCCGGCCAGGCCAGCGGCGAGCGCCGCGACCCCCGTTGCAGCGAGAACGCGCCGGACGGCCCGGCTAGACTCTGGCACGCCTGTCAGCTTAGTGCGCCCCGGAATATCGCCGTCTTCCGGCCGGGCACGTCGGCATCCACCGATAGTGGAGGGATCATGGCCGCGCTCATCGAGGACTACGCGCTCATCGGGGACATGCACACCGCTGCCCTGGTGAGCCGCGACGGCTCGATCGACTGGCTGTGCGTCCCCCGGTTCGACTCGGCTGCCTGCCTGGCCGCCCTGCTCGGCGACGCCGGCAACGGCCAGTGGCGGCTCAGCCCGACGGCGGCGGACGGCCCGCAGGAGCGACGCGGCGAGGTAACCCGGCGCTATCAGGACTCCACGCTGATCCTGGAGACCGAATGGCAGACGGTCGGCGGCACCTGCCGGGTAATCGACTTCATGCCGCCGCGCGGCGACGAGCCGCCGGTCGTGGTCCGGATCGTGGAGGGCGTGCAGGGCGCTGTCGAGATGGAATGCGTGTGGCGGCTTCGCTTCGACTACGGCAAGGTCCTGCCGTGGGTGCGCCGCATCGATCACGCGATCGTGGCGATCGCCGGACCGGACTCCGCCTGGCTGCGCACACCGGTCAAGCTGATCGGGCACGACATGGCGCACGAGGCGACCTTCACGGTGCGGGCCGGCGAGCGGGTCCCGTTCGTCTTCTCCTGGACGCCGTCGCACCTGGGCGCGCCCCCCGAGGTCGACGCCTTCGACGCGCTGGACGCGACCAGGAAGTTCTGGTCCGACTGGGTGGCCAAGTGCAGCTACCAGGGACGATATCGGGACGCCGTGATCCGGTCGCTGATCACGCTCAAGGCGCTCACCTACGCGCCGACCGGCGGGATCGTCGCGGCGCCGACGACGTCACTGCCCGAGGACATCGGCGGCGTGCGGAACTGGGATTACCGGTACTGCTGGCTGCGCGACGCGACGATCACCCTGGAGGCGCTGCTGCGCACGGGCTATACCAGTGAGGCGGCCGCGTGGCGCGAGTGGCTCGGGCGCACGATCGCCGGGGATCCGCGGGACGTGCAGATCATGTACGGCGTGGCCGGTGAGCGCAGGCTCGAGGAGTGGCAGGCCGACTGGCTGCCCGGCTATGAGAACTCGGCGCCGGTGCGGATTGGCAACGCCGCGGTCAGCCAGCTGCAGCTCGACGTCTACGGCGAGGTGATCGACGCGATCACGCTTGGCAGCCAGGCAGGGCTGTCCTTCGACGGCCACACCTGGAGCCTGGTGCGGGCCCTGCTCCGGTTCCTCGAGAAGAACTGGGATCAGCCCGATGAGGGCATCTGGGAGGTACGCGGGCCCCGCAGGCACTTCGTGCATTCCAAGGTGATGGCGTGGGTCGCCTTCGACCGGGCGGTGCGCGTGGCCGAGCTGGGCAAGCCGGGCGCCGAGACCCGGTGGCGCGAGATCCGCGACCAGATACACGCCGAAGTATGCGAGAAGGGCTACGACGCCAAGCGCGGCACGTTCACCCAGTACTACGGCAGCACCGAGCTCGACGCGGCGGTGCTGCTGATCCCGGAGGTCGGGTTCCTGCCGCCGGACGACCCGCGGGTGGTGTCCACGGTGCAGACCATCCAAAAGGAGCTCACCAGCGGCGGCCTGGTGCTCAGGTACACCCAGCCGACCGCGCAGGACAATAACGTCGACGGCCTCACCGGCTCCGAGGGCGCGTTCCTCGCCTGCAGTTTCTGGCTGGTGAACGCGCTGCACATGATCGGCCAGGACGACGACGCGCTGCAGCTCTTCGAGCGGCTGCTTGCCATGCGTAATGACGTCGGCCTGCTCAGCGAGGAGTACGACCCGCGCTACAACCGCCTGGTCGGCAACTTCCCGCAGGCATTCAGCCACATGCCGCTGATCCAGTCGGCGCTCAATCTGGAGCAGCACGCGAGCCACCACACCCGGCGCGCGGCCCGGCCAACATCACAAGGCGGTTGATGCCACACTTGTGGCTTAGTCATGGCACCGCGTCCCCACATTCTGGTCGTCAACGGCCGCAAGGTCCGCCAGCCGGTCTTCGTCATCGGCGCCCCGCATTCGGGAGCGGACCTCCTGGCGCGCGCGCTCAAGCAATCCTCCGGGTTCCACGTCACCGTCGGGCAGCGCAGCGTGATGAGCGTGGTGTACGCGTTCGCGCGCAGCCCGTCCATCCAGCGCGGCCGCGGTGAGGCGGCGGCGACCGTGCTGCGCGACGCGTTCGCGCAGGCCTGGCAAGTCACCCCGCACGGCTGCATGGCCTGCTCCCAGGCCTGCCGGGACGCGAGCGAGCTGAACGGCAGCGGAACCTGCATCGCTGAGCGCGACATCCGAAGGTACGGTGACGCGAGCCCGGACCTCATGTACTGCGCCGAGGGGCTGGTCGACGCCTTTCCCGACGCGCGGATCGTGCAGGTCATCAGGGACGGCCGGGACGTGGTGGCCGCGATGCTCGCCGACGCCGAGTCGCTGGCCTGGTTCAAGCCTGGCGTGGCGAACGTGGACAGCGAGTTCCCGAATCCGTTCTTCGGCATCGAGACGGCATCGGATCTGGCCGCCTGGCCGGGTCTGTCGCTCGCCGGGAAGTGCGCGATGCGCTGGCGCGGATCGGTCCGGACCATGGCCAGGCTGCGCAGCAGCATGCGCCCGGAGCAGCTGACCACGCTCCGCTATGAACAGCTGATCCGGCAGCCCGCGGCCGCAACGCGCGCGGTGTCCGGTTTCATCGACGCCGACCTGGCCGCGATCGGCGCGCGGGCGCGGGGGCGCACGGGCCCGGTGACCGTCCAGTCGGGTGGCTGGCGCCGCTCACTAAGCACGCAGCAGGTCACGGACGTCGAGCAGGTGGCAGGGATCGACCTGCGCCGCGTCGGCTACGGCGCCTGATCCCCGCCGGGCTCGCGGTCGTCCCAGGTTGCCGCCACGCCTTCCGGCAACGGCACCGTGAAGCCGTTCAGCAGGAACGACACGAGCGTGTAGTACCCGCACAGGGATACGAGCTCCACGACGCCGGCGTCCCCGAGCAGGCGCTGAGCCGCGGCGAAGGCACGGTGGTCGAGCTGGCCGTCGGCGGTGAGCTGCCGCGCCACCGTGTAGACGACCCGCTCGTCGTCGGCATCGAACGGGGGATCCTCTCCCCGGGCGATGGCGTCCACCACCTCGCCGGGCACGCCGTGTTCGCGGGCCATGCGGGCGTGCGCCCACCACTCGAACTCGGCCTTCCACCGGGCGCCCACGGTGATGATCGCGACCTCGCTCAGCCGGCGCTCGATCGAGGTCTCGAACCGCAGGACCCGCCCGAGCGAGCTCAGCCGCCGGCCGACCCCCGGGGCGTGGACGAACGCGTTGAACGGGCCGATCAGCCCGCCCTCCGGGCCGACCAGGTCGCCGCCCCGTGAGCCGACCACGCCGTCCCACAGCGCCCGGCCATCGGCGTCGAGGTCGTCATAACGCAGGTAAGGAAGACGGCTGTGCACAGCAGCACAATACGGGCCCGCCAGGATCAGGCAAGCGCGGCGGGCTCCTGGCTGGCGAACTGAGTGCGGTACAGCTCGGCATACAGGCCGCCGGCGGCGAGGAGTTCCTGGTGCCTGCCGCGCTGACGGATCTGGCCATCGTCGATGACCAGGATCTGGTCGGCATCCCTGATCGTGGACAGCCGGTGCGCGATCACCAGCGAGGTGCGGCCGGACAGCGCGGTCTTCAGCGCCCGCTGCACGGCGGCCTCGGACTCCGAGTCCAGGTGAGCGGTGGCCTCGTCGAGCACGACCACGGCGGGCGCCTTCAGCAGCAGCCTGGCCAGGGCAACCCGCTGCTTCTCACCGCCGGACAGCCGGTAGCCTCGGTCACCCACGATCGTGTCCAGGCCGTCGGGCAGCACCGAGATCAGGTCCCAGATCTGTGCCGCACGGCAGGCGTCGGCCAGTTCCTGCTCCGTCGCCCCGGGGCGCGCGTAGGCCAGGTTGGCCCTGATCGTGTCGTGGAAGAGGTGCGCGTCCTGGGTGACCACCCCGACCACGTCGTGCAGCGAGTCCTGGGTGACATCCCTGATGTCGTGTCCGCCGATGCGCACGCTGCCCTCGTCGGGGTCATACAGCCGCGACACCAGGCTGGTGATCGTCGTCTTGCCCGCGCCGGACGGCCCGACCAGGGCGGTGAGCTGCCTGGCCGGGGCGGTGAAGCTCACGTCGTGCAGCACGCCGATGCTCGCGTCGGTGCGCTCCGGCTGCGGCAGGGCAATGGACTCCAGCGAAGCCAGCGAGACCTCGGACGGGGACGGGTAGCGGAACGAGACATCGTCGAAGACGACGTCCGCGGGCGGCCCGGCGGCGGCCGATCCGTTGTCCTGGCCGGCCACCACCAGCGGCACCGCACCCGGCTTGTCCGCGATCAGCGGCTTCAGGTCCAGCACCTCGAACACCCGGTCGAAGCTGACCAGCGCGGTCATCACGTTGATCTGGACGTTGGAAAGCGAGGTGATCGGCCCGTAAAGCCGCTGCAGCAGGCCCGCCATCGCAACCAGCGCGCCGACCTGGAACGCACCGTCGATGACCAGCTTGCCGCCAACCCCGTAGACGACCGCCGTGGCCAGCGAGGCGAGCAGCGACAGCGCGATGAACAGCGTGCTGCCGTACACCGCCTGCACCACGCCGATGTCCCTGACCTTTGCGGCGCGTCCCGCGAACACCACGCTCTCGCTGTCTGGCTTGCCGAACAGCTTGACCAGCATCGCCCCGGCGACGTTGAAGCGCTCGGTCATCGTCGTCCCCATCGCGGCGTCGAGCTGCATTCCCTCCCTGGTCAGCCGCTGCAGCCTGCGCCCGACCAAGCGCGCGGGGACCAGGAACACCGGGAGCAGCACCAGTGCGATGACCGTGACCAGCCATGAGTAGTAGAACAGCGCGATCAGCACCAGGACCAGCTGCAGCGCGCTGGACACCACCGACGACAGCGTGGAGGTGAGCGCCTGCTGGGCGCCGATCACGTCACTGTTCAGCCGGCTGACCAGCGAGCCGGTCTGCGCCCTGGTGAAAAACGCGATCGGCTGCCGCTGCACGTGGCTGAATACCTGAGTGCGCAGATCGTAGATCAGGCCCTCGCCGACTCGCGAGGTGAAATACCGCTGCACGATCGTGAGGAACGCGTCGAACACGGCGAGCCCGACGACGACACCGGCCAGCTCGAGCACCACATCGGTGCGTTTGGGCAGGATGCCCTTGTCGATGATCAGGCCGAGCAGTATGGGGTACGACACGGTGACCACCGCGTCCAGCGCGGCCGCGAGGATGAAGATCGCGAGGTCCAGCCGGTACGGGCGCGCGTACCCGGCGATCCGGCGGACCGTGCCCGGCTTCAGCCGCTGCTTGGTCACTGACGGATCGCGGGAAAACCCGCGCATCGCTTGCCACTGGCTGGCGTACATGACGCCGAGAACCCCCTGGTTGCGCTCGTTCTTCCCGCGTCAGCTACGGGCGAACTCACCCCCGCGGGGGGACACCCCCCGCGAACCCCCCAAAGTCAAAACCCCCGCGGGGGGACACCCCCCGCGAACCCCCCAAAGTCAAAACCATCCGCCCGTTGGGGTCAAACCTAAGACTGCGAGCGCGCAAGGCGCGCTCGCAGCAGCGCGGCTTGCGCCGCGCGCTCTGCGGCTGCCTGCTGCTCCAGCGTATTCGCGCCGGCCTGGAGCAGCAGCCGTTTGGTGGCCCGCGCGGTCTCGGTGTCGATCTCCAGCAGTGCCGCGGTCAGATCCGCCACCGCGGCGTCCAGTTCGGCCACCGGAACCAGCAGCTCGGCCAGGCCCAGAGACCCGGCTTCGGCCGCCGACAGCGTGCGCGCGGTGAGGCACAGCTCGATTGCCCGCGGCAGCCCCACGATGTCGACGAGTGGCTTGGTCCCGGTGAGGTCGGGAACCAGCCCCAGGGCGGGCTCCTTCATGCACAGCTTCGCGTCGTCGGCCAGAATGCGCAGATCACACGCCAAGGCGAGCTGGAATCCTGCGCCGATGGCGTGTCCCTGCACCGCGGCGATCGACACGATGCCGGGATCGCGCAGCCACAGGTAGCCCTCTTGGCAGCTGGCGATCCACGACTCGAACCCGGGGTCGGCGGCGCTTGGCGGCGGGTCCTCGCCCGGAACCCCCTCAGCCGAGAACATGCGCAGGTCGATCCCGGAGCAGAAGGATGGCCCGGCGCCGCGCACAACCACCACGCGGACCCGGGACTCCAGGTCGGCCCCGATCGCCGCAAGGCCGCGCCAGACCTGCGGGGTCATCGCGTTCCGGCGCTCGGGCCTGCTCAGCGTGACCGTGGCGACCGCATCGTCGATGTCAAGGCGCAGCCCGCTCGCGGCAAGCTCGGCAGAGGAAAGAGCGGGGCCGTTGTTCAGCGCTTGGCCTTACCCCTGGTGGCGCCGCCGCGGCCGCGCAGCGACACCCCGGTCTCGGTCAGGATCCGGTGCACGAAGCCGTAGGACCTGCCGGTCGAGCCGGCCAGTGAGCGGATGCTCTCGCCGGCGTTGTATCTCTTCTTCAGATCAGCCGCCAGCTTGGTGCGATCGGCACCGGTCACCCGGGTGCCTTTCTTGAGGGTTTCGGTCACGGGTACCTCCCGGTGAACTTAAGTGACCGGTGCGTTACCGTCTCTCGCCATGATCACGCAAGAACTCGTGATCGGCTACCCACACGCCATCAAAAGATCTCCTCTTTTTCAGCGCCGCTGAAGACCGTTCCCGGAGGCTTGCCGGCGCTGGTTCAGGCCAGCGCCACAAGGTCGGTAAACTCCTCGCTCCACGCATCCTCGACCCCGTCGGGGAGCAGCACGACCCGTTCGGGCGCGAGCGCCTCGACGGCACCCTCGTCGTGCGTGACCAGAACGATCGCTCCCTGGAACCGGCGCAGCGCGGACAGGATCTCCGCCCGGCTCCCCGGATCCAGGTTGTTCGTCGGCTCGTCGAGCAGCAGTACGTTCGCGCCCGATACGACCAGCAGCGCGAGCGCGAGCCTGGTCTTCTCGCCGCCGGACAGCACGCTGGTCGGCTTGGCCACCTCGTCGCCGGAAAACAGGAACGATCCGAGGACCCGGCGCTGCTCGGCCTCGGTGAGGTCCGGGGCTGCCGACCGCATGTTCTCGAGCACGGTCCGCCCGGTGTCCAGGGTCTCGTGCTCCTGCGCGTAATACCCGAGCCGCAGGCCGTGGCCGGGTTTGACCTCGCCAGCGTCCGGCTCCTCGAGCCCGGACAGCAGCCGGAGCAGCGTGGTCTTGCCCGCGCCGTTCAGGCCGAGGACGACCACCCGCGCGCCGCGGTCGACCGCCACGTCCACGCCGGTGAACACCTCGTTTGAGCCGTACGACTTGGTCAGGCCCTGAGCGGCGAGCGGCGTGCGCCCGCAGTGCGCGGGAACCGGGAACCTGATCCGGGCCACCCGGTCCGGCGCACGGTCCGCGCTGACGCTGGCGAGCAGCCGTTCCGCCCGGCGCTCCATGTTGTGCGCCGCCCTCGCCTTGGTCGCCTTCGCCCGCATCTTGTCGGCCTGCGACTGGAGCGCGGTCGCCTGGCGCTGCGCGTTCACGCGCTCACGCCTGCGGCGCCGGGCGTCGGTGTCCCGCTGCTCCAGGTAGTTCTTCCAGCCGAGGTTGTAGACGTCGAGTTCGCAGCGGTCGGCGTCGAGATAGAACACCTTGTTGACGACGGCCTCGAGCAGCGCGGTGTCGTGGCTGATCACCACCAGCCCGCCGCGGAAGGCCCGCAGGTGATCGCGCAGCCAGGACACCGAATCCGCGTCGAGGTGGTTGGTGGGCTCGTCGAGCAGCATGGTGTCCGACCCGCCGAACAGGATCCGGGCCAGCTCGATGCGGCGGCGCTGCCCGCCGGACAGGGTCCGCAGCTGCTGCCTGAGCACCTGTGGCGGCAGCCCCAGGCTCGATGCCAGCGACGCCGCCTCGGCCTCGGCCGCGTACCCGCCCAGCACCGTGAGCCGCTCCTCGAGCTGGCCATACCTGCGCACCGCGGCGTCGCGCCTGGACGGGTCGGAGTCGGCCATGGCGACCTCGGCCTCGCGCAGGCCCGCCAGCAGCGTATCCAGGCCACGGGCCGACAGCACCCGGTCGACGGCCAGGCCTGCCAGGTCGCCGACCATCGTGTCCTGGGGCAGGTACCCAACGGACCCGCTGCTGCGGACCGATCCCGCGGCCGGTGCCGACTCGCCCGCGAGCACCCGCGCCAGCGTGGTTTTGCCCGCGCCGTTGCGGCCGACCAGGCCTATCTTGTCGCCGCGCGCCACCTGAAACGTCGCGCCGGCCAGCAGCAGCTGCGCACCGGCGCGCAGCTCAACATCATCAACCCGGATCATCGGAGAAATGCTCCATAACAGTATAGAACGGACACCAGAGACCACACGTCCACACAGGACCCATGGCGGCCCGTCACACCAGGAGCGGTTGCATGGTTCCAGCCTACCCGAGACCCTCCGCCCCACTGCAAAGGCATTTCCCGCACGGGCAGGCCACGCGGCTGCTCAGGCTGCCGGTGGCTGCGGCGCGGTCAGCCGGATCCGGATCGCCCGGAACTGGCGGGGCGCGCTGCGGAGCACGGCGAGCCGCGGATCGGGCACGGTGAGGAAGCGGTCCACGGCGAGCTTCAGGTATGGCTGCAGCCGCGGGTCGTCGCGCAGCCCGGCGACGGTGCGCCGGTCCCCGCCGAGCACCACGGCGTCGAGCTTGCCCGCGTAGGGGGCGAACACCGCTGCCGCCGTCTTGGTTGCCGCGCCGAGTGCCTCGCTGGCCTGCTTTTCCCGCCGCCGGGCGAAGCGCTGCTGCGATGTCCCGCCGGCCGCGCTGCGCCCGTGCACCAGCCGCGAGCCCACCTTGGAGGCGGCCAGGCGTGCCTCGGGGCCGGTGAAGACCCCGGCGGCGTAGCCGCCGAGCCGGACCAGGAGAACCCCGACCGTCCGCGGGGAACGCGCGTGCGCACTGATCCGCTCGGCGCTGCCGGCGATCGTATCGGCCGCCAGGCCCGGGCCCTGCGGCAGCGGCGGGAACGGCACGTGGCACTCTGCCACCGCCCCATCCTCGGCTCGGTACGTGACCACGGCCGGTTCTGCCTTGACGGCGACGTTGCCGTGCCGCTGGGCGAAGGACTCCAGCCAGGTTGCGAGGCGCTCCGGGCTCACCTCGATCCATCGCACGTCGTCAGCTGTGCCATTTGACACTACGCAACGCCTCCAAACGCCTACCATCCGTGATACGCCTTCGGGGGGACCCAGATCATGATTGCTGCCGACCACAGCGGCGCCGGCCACGCGGGCGAGCACGCCGAGGACGCGATGGAACGAGCGCTGGCCGAGGCTGTCAGGGACTCTAGCAAGCTCGGGAACCTGCTCGACGAGCTTAGCCAGGGCAGGTTGTGGCTGCCGCTGCCCGAGGACGGGCAGCCGGTGACGGATGGCACGGCCGTGCGCCTGCCCACGCTGAAGTACCTGGGCGCGGAGTTCGTCCCAGGGTTCACGTCGGCCGCCCGGCTGCGCGGTACCGTCCCGCGACCCAGGGCGCCGCTGCCGCCGGGGCCGGGGATATCCGGGGCACCCCGGGCGTCCGGGGTGCACGCCCTCCCGCCGATCAAACCGCATATCGTCGTCCCGGTCGCGGCGCTCGCCCGGCTGCTGCCCGCCGACGTCGGAATCGCCCTGAACCCCGGCGCGGGCGAGAGCGTGCCGGTCTATCCCGAAGGCGTTTCGTACCTGGCCTCGGCGCACGCCCCGGATCCGCGCGGCCGGATCAGCGTGGGACCGCTGCCGGTCCAGCCGGACGGCCTCCTCGACGGCATCCGCGCGGGCCTGGCCGCGGTGGCCGCCGCCAGCCAGGCGGCGGCGGCCTGGCTGGCGGTCGAGTTCGCGGGCGAGGGGCTGGTGATCTCGGTGACGCTCGATGACCCGGGCGACGGCGACGCCAAGGACGCCGTCGTCCGGGTCGTCGAGCGGGCCGCCCTGGCGGCGCCCACCGATCCGCGTTTCCCGATCGACGTCACCTTCCCCGGCGAGTACAGCGGCGGGGCGAGGATGCCCGATCCGGTGGACGAGTGGGTATCAGCCTTCGCGACCCCGTTCTACCGGAGGGACTGACGCCGGTGCGGAACCCGGGCCGCTACGCCCGCCCGAGCGAGCGGGCCGCGCGGTTGAGCCCGCTGATCACCGCGCGCAGCGATGCGTTCACGATCGACTCGCTGACGCCGACGCCCCAGAGCACCCGGTCGCCGACCGCGATCTCCAGATAGGCGGCGGCCTCGGCGTCCCGCCCGGCGGTCAGTGCATGCTCGGAGTAGTCGAGCACGCGGACTGTGCTGCCCGCCCCCCCACCCTCAAGGCCTAGGTTGGTCCCTGACAGCGCGTCGCAGAACGCGGCAATCGGGCCGTTGCCGGTGCCGGTCAGGACGTGCTCCTGGCCGAAGGCGCGGACCGTCGTGGTGATCTGCTCCACGCCCTCCTGGCTGACCGAGCCGAACTTGACCAGCTCGAACGCGCCGGCGCTCAGATACTCGTCGGCGAAGATCTGCCACATCAGCGCCGCGTCCACTTCGCCGCCCTCGTCTTCGGTGTGGCGCTGGATCACGTGGCTGAACTCGATCTGCAAGCGACGGGGCAGGTCAAGGTGGTGGTCGCTCTTCATGATGTAGGCGACGCCGCCCTTGCCCGACTGCGAGTTGACCCGGATGACCGCCTCGTAGGACCTGCCCACGTCCTTCGGGTCGATCGGCAGGTAGGGCATTGCCCACGGCAGCTCGCTCACCGGCTTGCCCGCCTCGGCGGCCTGCCGCTCCAGGTCGTCGAAGCCCTTCTTGATCGCATCCTGGTGCGACCCGGAAAACGACGTGTACACCAGGTCCCCCGCGTACGGGTGCCGCTCGTGCACGTCGATGCGGGTGCAGTACTCGGCGGTGCGGCGGATCTCGTCGATGTCGCTGAGGTCAATCATCGGGTCGATGCCCTGGCTGTACAGGTTCAGCGCGAGCGTGACCAGGTCCACGTTGCCGGACCGCTCGCCGTTGCCGAACAGGCAGCCCTCGATGCGCTGCGCGCCGGCCAGCACAGCAAGCTCGGCGTCGGCGGTCGCGGTGCCGCGGTCGTTGTGGGTGTGCACCGAAAGCGCGATGTGCGCACGCCTGGTCAGGTTGCGGCTCATCCACTCGATCTGGTCGGCGTAGACGTTCGGGGTGGACCGCTCGACCGTGCACGGCAGATTGAGCACGATCTCCCGGTCCGGCTCGGGCTGCCACACGTCCATGACCGCCTCGCAGATCTCCAGCGCGAAGTCGAGTTCGGTGTCCATGAAGATCTCGGGCGAGTACTCGTAGCCGAAGTCGGTGCCGTGCAGGTAGGTCTCGGCGAACTTCATCACCGCGCGGGTGCCCTCGACGGCCACCGCCCGGCAGTCGGCGCGCCCGTCGCCGTCCCAGCCGAACACGACCCGGCGGAAGATGGGCGCCGCAGCGTTGTAGAGGTGCACGGTGGCCTGGCGCGCGCCGGCCAGCGACTGCACGGTCCGCTCGATCAGTTCCTCGCGGGCCTGGGTCAGCACCGAGATGCGGACATCGTCGGGTACCGAGCCGCTCTCGATCAGCCCGCGGATGAAGTCGAAGTCGGTCTGGCTCGCGGCCGGGAAACCTACCTCGATCTCCTTGTAGCCCATGCGTACCAGGAGGTCGAACATGGCCTGCTTGCGGGGCGGGTTCATCGGGTCGATCAGGGCCTGGTTGCCGTCGCGCAGGTCGGTCGACAGCCACCGCGGTGCGGCGGTGATGGTGCGCGACGGCCACTGCCGGTCCGGCAGGTCTACCGCGGGGAATGGGCTATAGCGGTAGCACGGCATGCCGGACGGGCGCTGATTACCTGGGTTGCTCATGACGTTGCTGCTCCTGACAGGGAGGACCGGGCTGGATTCGGCCGGCGCAGCAGAACGACCCGCGGCGAGGGGCCGACCGGGCTGGTTACCGGGCCTCGCCGCGGCCGCGAAGGAGCAGCCTGCGCATCATGACCCAGCTATGTTAGCCGACTCCCGCCCCGAGGCGCGAGCCGGGCCCACGGCCAGCCGGGACGGAGGGGATACTTGCCTGCGGGGGGTGGTCAACAGGTGGATCCCGCGTGGTCGGCCGCTCAGACACTGACCTTCCTCTTCACTGACATCGAGGGCTCCACGGCGATGCTGCAGCGCCTGGGCGGTTCGTACGCCGAGGTGCTGGTCGGCCACCACGAGATCATCAGGTCCGGCCTCGCCGCGCACCACGGCCGCGAGGTCGACACCCAGGGCGACGCGTTCTTCGCGGTGTTCGCGGCGCCCAGCGCCTGTGTTGCCGCGGCCGTTGAGATGCAGCGGGCGTTGTCTGCGCACCGCTGGCCGGCCGATTACCCGGTCCGCGTCCGCATGGGCATCCACTCCGGCGAGGCGGCGCAGACGCCGGTCGGCCTGGTCGGGCTCGAGGTGCACCGGGCGGCCCGGATCGCCGCCGTCGCGCACGGCGGCCAGATCGTGCTGTCGGCGGCAGCGGCCGCGCTGCTGTCCGGGTCGCTGCCGGCCGGTGCCTCAGTTCGGGACCTGGGCCTGCACCGGCTGAAGGACCTCGGCAGGCCGGAACGGCTCTTCCAGCTCGACGCCGACGGGCTGCCCACGGCATTCCCGCCGCTGACGTCCCTGGACAACCCGAAGCTGCGCAACAACCTGCCAGCGCAGGCGTCGAGCTTCATCGGCCGCGACGCCCAGCTCGCCGAGGTCCACCGTCTGCTCGACGGATCACGCCTGGTCACACTCACCGGAGCGGGCGGCGCTGGCAAGACCCGGCTGGGGCTGCAGGCCGCGGCTGGGCTGGCGGACGGGTCGGGTGACGGGGTGTGGTTTGTGGACCTCGCCCCGCTGCAGGACGGGGATCTGGCCGCGGCCGCCACCGCCAGCGTGCTCGGTATTCGCGAGGACCCGGGCCGGCCGATCACCGAGACCCTGGTCGATGCGGTCGGCGACCGCAGGCTGCTGGTGCTGCTGGACAACTGCGAGCATCTCATCGACGCGTGCGCCAAGCTCGCGGACGCCCTGCTCCGCGGCTGCCCCAACATCGTGCTGCTCACCACCAGCCGCGAGCCGCTCGGCATCGACGGCGAGCAGGTCTACCGGGTGCCGTCGATGGTCACCCCAGCCGAAGGCGACGGCGTGGACGTGATCAGGAGCGCGGAGGCGGTGCGGCTGTTCGCCGACCGCGCCCGGCAGCAGGGTGCCCGGCTCAGCTGGGACCCGGAGGCTGCGGAGGTGGCCGGCCGCATCTGCCGCCGGCTCGACGGCATCCCGCTGGCCATCGAGCTGGCCGCTGCCCGGCTGCGGGTCATGCCGGTAGCTGAGCTTGACGCCCGCCTCGACCAGCGGTTCTCGATCCTCACCGGGGGCTCGCGCGCCGCGCTGCCCCGCCAGCAGACGCTGCTGGCCATGGTCGACTGGTCCTGGGAGCTGCTGACGCCCGGCGAGCGTCACGTGCTGGCCGGCCTGTCGGTGTTCGCCGGCGGGTTCGACCTGGCCGCCGCCGAGGCCGTGGCCGGGGGTGAGATCGTGCCGGCCGTCGAGGTTCTCGGGTACCTCGCCGCGCTCGTCGACAAGAGCCTGGTGCACTTTGACGCCGGCATCGGGGACGGCACCGGCGACGGTCCGGTCCGGTACCGGTTGCTGGAAACCGTGCGGCAGTACGCGACGCGCCGCCTGCAAGGACATGACCGGGCGGCCGCGGATGAGGTCGCCGCCGCCCACCGGGATCACTACCTGGCCCTGGCGCGGGCTGCGGCCCCCCGGCTGGTCGCACGCGACCAGCCGGAGTGGCTGGACCGGCTCGAGCTCGAGCTGGACAACCTCCGCGCCGCGATCGCGTTCAGCCTGCGGCGAGCCGACGCGACGGCCGGCATAGGTCTTGCCGCGTCGCTGCGGATCTTCTGGAAGGCCAGGGGCCACGCATCGGAGGGAGCCGAAGCGCTCCGGGCGCTGCTGGACCTGCCGGGCGCCCAGGGCGCAACCGTGCTGCGCGGCACCGCCCTGGCCAGCGCCGCTTACCTGCTCGAGCAGACCGGCGGCTACGCGACCGCCGCGGAGTACTGCGACGAAGCGCTGGCGATCGCGCGGTCGGCCGACGACGACTGGCTGGCCGCCGACGCTGCGGCCATCCGCGCGTTCGTGCTGGTGCGCCGGGGCCAGCAGGCTGCCGCGCTGCCGCTGATCGCACAGACCCTCGGCCTGGCACGGCGGCTCGGGGATCCGCACCTCACCGCCCGGCTGCTTTCGGCCCGGTCGTATGCCGTGGATCTCGAGGGCGACCACGAGGCGGCGGCTGCCGACGCCGCCGAGTCGCTGCAGCTGTTCCGCCGTGCTGGCGACCGCCGCGAGGTCGGCACCATGCTGGGCAACCTCGGGTATGCCGAGATGTCTCTCGGTGAATTGCAGCGGGGGCGCGGCCACCTGCGTGAATCACTCGACATCGCGCGCGAGCTCGACGACAGCTACGGCGTCGTCTACGTGACCTTCAACCTGGGCCTTGCCGAGTACCTCAACGACTCGCCCGGCGCTGCCGCGGCACTGTTCGCCGAGTCATTCGACCTGGCCAGAAGCGTGCAGATGCGCGCCGGGACGGCCTACGCGCTGATCGGCCTGGCCATGGCGGGCAGCGGCGACGACCCGGTCAGGTCGGCGCGGCTGCACGGTGCGGCCGACGAGGCGCTGGCGGCGCTAGGCGAGACCCTGGAGTCCCTGGAGGCCCGGCTGCGGGACGCCGACCGAGAGCGGCTGCGCGCCGCCATGGGCGACGCGGCGTTCGTTGCCGAGTACGCGGCCGGGCGCGCAGCGCCGTTCGAGGAGATCGCCGACGCGATCAGACGTTGAAGCCGAGCGCGCGGAGCTGCTCGCGGCCATCCTCGGTGATCTTGTCCGGGCCCCACGGCGGCATCCAGACCCAGTTGATCCGGAAGTCGGCGACCAGCCCGTCCAGTGCTGCGCGCGCCTGGTCCTCGATCACGTCGGTGAGCGGGCACGCGGCGCTGGTCAGCGTCATGTCGATGGTTGCGATGCGGTCCTCGCCCAGGTTCACGCCGTAGACGAGGCCGAGGTCGACGACGTTCACGCCGAGCTCGGGGTCAACGACGTCGCGCAGCGCCTCGAGCAGGTCCTCGGTATCGGGACTCGGCTGAGGGGCCGGGTTGGGCGGGCTAAAAGTCTCATCGGTCGTCATGTCTGCTCCCCACCTGCTGGTGTGCCGGCAGGCCCGTCCAGGGCCTGAGAAACCGCGTCCTTCCAGGCCATCCAGCCGAGCAGGGCGCACTTGATCCGTGCCGGGTATTTGGACACGCCCTCGAACGCCACTGCGTCGCCCAGCAGGTCCTCGTCGGGGTCTGCCGTGCCCCTGGACTGCATCAGCTCCAGGAAGGCCGCGCTGATGTCCATGGCCTCGCGCACGGTCTTGCCGATCACCGCCTGGGTCATCACCGACGCGCTCGCCTGGCTGATCGAGCAGCCGAGCGAGTCGTATGACACGTCGGTCACGGCGGGCTCGCCGCCCGCGTCCTTGACCGCCACCCGCAGCGTCACCTCGTCGCCGCACAGCGGGTTCACGTGGTACACCTGGGCGTCGTACGGCTCCCGCAGCCCCTTGTTGTGCGGGTGGCGGTAGTGATCCAGGATGATCTCCTGGTATAGCGACTCGACTTCCATAACACCGCCTCCAACGCGATGTCGCGGGCGGGATGTTCCCGCCCAAACCCCCCGTTGCCGCGCATCATGTCGCCGCGAAAAACTTCTGTGTCTGGCGCACGCCCTCGGCCAGCGCGTCGACCTCGTCGTGGGTGTTGTACACGTAGAACGTCGCCCGCGCGCTGGCCTGCACCCCGAGCGCGCGGTGCAGCGGCCAGGCGCAGTGATGGTCGGCACGCACGGCGATGCCGAGCTCGTCCAGCAGCTGACCGACGTCATGCGGGTGCACGCCGTCGATCGTGAACGATACGGCACCGCCCCGGTCCTCGGTGGTCAGCGGGCCGAGGATGCGCACGCCCTCGATGGCGCCGAGTGACTCGAGCGCGTGCGCGGTGAGCTCCTCCTCGTGCGCGGCCACGTTCTCCATGCCGAGCGCGTCGAGGTAGTCGCAGGCCGCGGCCAGGCCGGTGGCCTGGGCCGCCGCGGGGACCCCGGCCTCGAACCGCTCCGGCGGAGGCAGGAACGTCGAGCCTTCCATCCGGACCACCTCGATCATCGACCCGCCGGTGATGAACGGCGGCATCGCCTCGAGCAGCTCGCGCCTGCCCCACAGCACGCCGATCCCGGACGGGCCGAGCATCTTGTGCGAGGAGAACGCGAGGAAGTCGGCGCCGAGCGTCCCGACGTCGACCGGCCGGTGCGGCACCGACTGGGCACCGTCGGCCACCACGAGCGCGCCCCTGGCGTGCGCCAGGGCGGCGATCTCGGCGACCGGGGGAACCGCGCCGGTGACGTTGGACTGGTGCGTGACCGCGACGAGCCTGGTCCGGTCCGTGATCAGCGTGTCCGCATCGGACAGGTCCACGCGGCCATCGGGGGTCACCCCGAACCAGCGCAGCGTGGCGCCGGTCCGTTCGCACAGCTGCTGCCAGGGCACAAGGTTGGCATGATGCTCGAGCTCGGTGACGAGAATCTCGTCGCCGGGGCCCACCCGGAACCGCGCGGCCTGCGGGCCCGCGGTGGCGGCGTTGCTCATCGCGTACGCGACCAGGTTCAGCGCCTCGGTCGCGCTCTTGGTAAACACGATCTCGCCTGCGGGGGCGCCGATGAACGCCGCGACCCGGGCCCGGGCGGCCTCGTACGCGTCGGTGGCCTCCTCGCCGAGCAGGTGGGCTCCGCGATGCGCCGCCGAGTTGTGGATGGTGTAGAAGTCACGCTCGGCGTCGAGCACCTGGCGCGGCTTGTGCGAGGTGGCCCCGGAGTCGAGGTAGACCAGCGGCCTGCCGCCGCGCACGGCGCGGCCGAGAATCGGGAAGTCGGCGCGGATTGCGGCGGCGTCGAGCGGGCGGGTGGCCGCGGCCTGGACAGAGCCCGGGAGGTGGGTGGGAGTGGTGGTCATGCGACAGCGTCCGCGTTCAGGAACTTCTCGTACCCCTCGGCTTCCAGCTCCTCGGCCAGCTCGGCGCCGCCCTCCTTGACGATCCGGCCGTTCACGAACACATGCACGAAGTCGGGGTGCACGTACTGCAGGATCCGGGTGTAGTGGGTGATCAGCAGCACGCCATGGCCGGGCTCCTGGCGGAACCGGTTGATGCCCTCCGAGACGACCTTCAGCGCGTCGATATCGAGGCCGGAGTCGGTCTCGTCCAGGATCGCGATCTTCGGGTTCAGCAGCTCCATCTGCAGGATCTCGTGCCGCTTCTTCTCGCCACCGGAGAAGCCCTCGTTCAGGTTCCGCTCGGCGAAGTCGGGCGAGATCGACAGCGCGTCCATGCTCGAGCGCAGTTCCTTGACGAACGTGCGCAGCTTGGGCGCCTCGCCGCGGACCGCGGTGACCGCGGTGCGCAGGAAGTTCGACACCGACACGCCCGGCACCTCCACCGGGTACTGCATGGCCAGGAACAGGCCGGCCCGCGCCCTGGCGTCCACACTCATCGCGAGCACGTCCTCGCCGTCCAGCGTGACCGAGCCATGGGTCACCAGGTACTTGGGATGGCCGGCGATCGCGTAAGCGAGGGTGGACTTTCCGGAGCCGTTCGGCCCCATGATCGCGTGCGTCTCGCCGCCCGAGACCGTCAGGTCGACGCCGCGCAGGATCTCTGTGCTGGCGCCGGAGGCCTCGGCGACGCTGACGTGCAGGTCGGTTATCTTAAGGGTGGGCTGAGCCATCATCTCTCCTGATCAGGCAGCGAGACGTAGACGTCGTCGCCTTCGGTCTTCACCGGGTAGGTGGGCACCGGCCTGGTTGCTGGCGGGCCGGTGGGCTTCCCGGTGCGCAGGTCAAAGCAGGATCCGTGGAGCCAGCACTCCACGGTGTGGTCGTAGACGTCGCCCTCGGACAGCGGGACCTCCTCGTGCGAGCACACGTCGTGCAGCGCGAAGATCTCCCCCTCGGCGCGGATGATCGCTACCGGCGTGCCCTGCACCTCGACGCCGATCGCGCCCTCACCGGGCACGTCGGCCAGTGCGCAGGCACGCACATAGCTGGCTGGCTCGGTCATGCGGCACGCTCGGTCGGCCCGGCCAGCTCGGCCTCGATCGCGGCCGTGACCCGGTCCCGGATCTCGGGAACCTCGATCTGGCCGATCAGCTGGCCGAAGAAGCCCTTGATCACCAGACGCCGCGCTTCCTCGAACGGGATTCCGCGGGCCATTAGGTAGAACAGATGGTGATCCTCGAGCCGCCCGCTGGCGCTGGCGTGACCGGCGCCGAGCACCTCGCCGGTGAGGATCTCCAGGTTCGGCACCGAGTCCACCCGGGTGCCGTCGGTCAGCACCAGGTTCCGGTTGTACTCGTAGGTGTCGGTGCCGGTCGCCGTCGCCCGGATGACCACGTCGCCGATCCACACCGCGTGCGCGTCCTCGCCCTGCAGCGCGCCCTTGTAGCTGACCCGGCTGCGGCAGTTGGGCTCGGCGTGGTCGACGAACAGCCGGTGCTCCAGGTGCTGCCCGGCGTCGGCAAAATAGAGCCCGCGCAGCTCCGCGTCTCCCCCGGGCCCCGCATACCGAACCGACGGCGCCAGCCGAACCACCCCGCCGCCCAGCGTCACCGCCGTGTGCACCAGCGACGCATCCTTCCCGAGCTTGGCATGGTGGTACGACAGATGCACCGCATCCGAAGCCCACTCCTGCAGCGACACCACACTCAGCGCCGCCCCATCCCCCACGACCAACTCCACGTTGTCCGCATAAGTAGCCGACCCCGTGTACTCCAGCACCACAGTCGCCCGAGCGTTCGGCGCCACATTCACGACAAGGTGCCCAAACGCCGCACCGCCAGAGTCTTCTCCGCGGATCGTGACCCACGTAGGAGCATCCCGTTCCCGGCTATCCGCGACGTCGAGGACTGTCGCCTCAGCGAATGAAGCAAACGCCTGAGCGCTAACCCGATCACCAGGGACAAAGGCGGTGCCGAGTCGGGGGTCGCCGTGTTGCGCCAGCTCAACGGCGACACCCGGCGCGGCATCGACTGCCACCTGCACCTTGCCATCGGCGACGACGGAGTCCGTGTGCAGCCCGCGCAGCCGGCGCAGCGGCGTGAACCGCCACTCCTCCTCGCGCCCCGACGGCACGCCAAAGTCCGCAGGATCGAACGACTGCCGCTCGTGCAGCCTTGAAACGGGGGCGCCCGCTTCGACCGCCCCCTGCAGCGCCGACATCAGCCGACCGCCCCTTCCATCTGCAGCTCGATCAGCCGGTTCAGCTCGAGCGCGTATTCCATCGGCAGCTCGCGCGCGATCGGCTCAACGAAGCCGCGCACGATCGTGGCCATCGCCTCGTCCTCGGTCATGCCGCGGCTCATCAGGTAGAACAGCTGGTCCTCGGAGATCTTCGACACCGTCGCCTCGTGCCCCATCTCCACGTCGTCCTCGCGGACGTCGACGTAGGGATAGGTGTCGGAGCGGCTGACGGTGTCCACGAGCAGCGCGTCGCACTTCACCGTGGACTTCGAGTGCGCGGCGCCCTCCTGGACCTGGACCAGGCCCCGGTACGAGGTGCGGCCGCCGGCCCTGGCCACCGACTTGGACACGATCTGGGACGAGGTGTTCGGCGCGCAGTGCACCATCTTGGCGCCGGCGTCCTGGTGCTGCCCGGTGCCGGCGAACGCGACCGACAGCGTCTCGCCCCTGGCGTGCTCGCCCATCAGATAGACCGCCGGGTACTTCATCGTGACCTTGGATCCGATGTTCCCGTCGATCCACTCCATGGTCGCGCCCTCCTGGGCCACGGCCCGCTTGGTGACCAGGTTGTACACGTTGGCCGACCAGTTCTGGATCGTGGTGTACCGGCAGCGGCCGCCCTTCTTCACGATGATCTCCACGACCGCGGAGTGCAGCGAGTCGGAGGAGTAGATCGGCGCGGTGCAGCCCTCGACGTAGTGCACGTAGGCGTCCTCGTCGACGATGATCAGCGTCCGCTCGAACTGGCCCATGTTCTCGGTGTTGATCCGGAAGTAGGCCTGCAGCGGGATCTCCACGTGCACGCCCTTCGGCACGTAGATGAACGACCCGCCGCTCCACACCGCGGTGTTCAGCGACGCGAACTTGTTGTCGCCCACCGGGATCACCGTGGCGAAGTACTCCTGGAACAGCTCCGGGTGGTTCTTGAGCGCGGTGTCCGTGTCCTCGAAGATGACGCCCTTCTCCTCGAGGTCCTCGCGGATCTTGTGATACACGACCTCCGACTCGTACTGCGCCGCGACGCCCGCTATGAGCCTCTGCTTCTCCGCCTCGGGGATGCCGAGCCTGTCGTAGGTGCTCTTGATGTCGGCCGGCAGATCGTCCCAGCTGGCCGCCTGCTTCTCGGTCGAGCGGACGAAGTACTTGATGTTCTCGAAGTCGATGCCGGACAGATCCGAGCCCCAGGTGGGCATGGGCTTGCGCCGGAACAGCTTCAGGCCCTTGAGCCGCAGGTCCAGCATCCATTCCGGCTCGTTCTTCTTGGCCGAGATATCGCGGACGACCTCCTCGTTCAGGCCGCGGCGCGCGGACTCGCCGGCCTTGTCCGAGTCGGCCCATCCGAACTTGTACCGCTCCAGCCCCTCGAGCTCGGGGCGTGCGATGGTCGTCATACGGAGATTCCTCCGATTGTTGTTGTTATGTCACCGCTACTTTGGGTGTTACGGCTGTGCGCGAGTGACGGCGCTGTCACGTGGGTGGTGCAGATCCCGTCGCCGCGGGAGATCGTGGCCAGGCGCTGCACCGGGGTCCCGAGCAGGCGGCCGAATGCCTCCGTTTCCGCCTCGCAGAGCTGCGGAAATTCGGCGGCCACGTGGGCAACCGGGCAGTGGTGCTGGCAGAGCTGCTCCCCCCCGGTCTCCCCGCTCCCCCGCGCCGCGGCCGGCGCGACGCTCGCGGCGGCCGCGTAGCCGTCCGCCGACAGCGCCTCGGCCAGCGCCTGCACCCGCTCCGCAGGGGGCGCGGCGTCGACGACCGGCCGGTACCGGCGCTCCAGGTCGGCGATCTTCCTGCGGGCGAACTCGGCGACCGCCTCGTCGCCCACGGTCTCGGCGAGGAACCGCAGCGCGCTGGCCGCAAGGTCGTCGTAGGCATGCTCGAACGCGCTGCGGCCCGCGTCGGTGATCGCGAACAGCCGGGCCGGGCGGCCCCGCCCCCGGCTGCCGTAGCAGCGCGCCTCCCTGGCCTCGATCATGCCCTCGGCCAGCAGGTTGTCCAGGTGACGGCGGACCGCGGCCGGGGTCAGGCCGAGCCTGCCGCTCAGCCCGGCCGCCGTGAGCGGCCCGTTCTCCAGGATCAGCCGCGCGATCCTGGCGCGGGTGCCCTGCTCGGCCCGCTCGGCGCCCGCATGGCCCGCCGCAGGCTGGCTCGGGGCGGCACTGGAGGCAGCAGCGAACCCGGCACCACCAGTGGTGCCGTGCACGGCGTTATCCAGTCCCACGTTTTTCACAACATCAGTGTGCCGTAAATACTTCCGCCACCGCAAACCGGATCGCCGGATTCGCCAGTGATTCTGGTTGCACCCGGAGGCAGACGAGGCTGGCGGGGTAGAGCGTGCCCGGGGTGGCGGCAGATGACACCAGGCGCGGTATGAATACCGACTTGCCGTGCGTCTCAACCAGTGATATTTCCACATCTTGAGATGGAGAAGGTCATGAACGTCGCGGAACGCGCGGACCGAACGTGAGCGGGGCCCGGCCTGCGCTGGCCGCGCTCGCCGACCCGGCGGTGCTGCCCGACCCGTATCCGGTCCTTGCCCGCCTGCGCGAGGCGTCGCCGTTCGCCGAGGCGGTCAGGGGCCGGGCGGACGGGTCGCTGGTGGTGGTCGGCCGGCACGAGGACTGCTCGGCGATCCTGCGCGACCCGCGGGCCAGCAGCGAGCGCAGCAGGTCGCTGCTGGCGCCCGAGCCGGGGCAGCGGCGGCCGCAGTCGTTTCTTTCGACGGACCCACCGGACCACACCCGGCTGCGCCGTCTGGTCTCCAAGGCGTTCGCTCCGCGCGTCATCGCCAGGCTCGCCCGCCGGATCCGCGAGCTGTCCGACGAGCTGCTGACCGCCGCCGGAGCGGATGCGGACGGGGACACCGGCGGGCAGGGCGGGCAGGGCGGGCAGGGCGGGCAGATTGAGGTCGTCGGCCAGCTCGCCTATCCCCTGCCGGTCCGGATCATCTCCGAGCTGCTCGGGGTTCCGCCCGGCGATCACCCCCGGTTCGCCGGGTGGTCGGCCAGCCTGGCGCACTCGCTGCAGCCGAGATTCCTCGGGAATGACAGCTCGTCGGAAGCCGCGGCGGACCAGGCCAGGCAGGAATTCGCTGGCTACTTCGGCGAGCTGATCGCCGCCCGGAGGGCCCTCCCGGCGGACGACCTGCTGTCCGAGCTCATCCGCGCCGAGGATGACGGCCAGCGGCTGTCCGAGGCGGAGCTGATCGCCACCTGCGTGCTGCTGCTCGTGGCAGGCCATGAGACCACGGTGTCACTGATCTCGAACGCGATCCTGGCCCTGCTCCGGCACCCGGACCAGCTTGCGGCGCTGCGCGCCGACCCCGGCCTGGCCGCCGCCGCGGTCGAGGAAACGCTGCGCTACGACGCGCCGGTGCAGTTCACCGCCCGGGTCGCCCGAGGCGCCATGCAGGTCGGCGACGTCACCGCGCTGGACGGCGCCGTGCTGATGCTCCTGATCGCGGCGACCGGCCGCGACCCCGAGGTGTTCGCCGAGCCCGACCGGTTCGACATCAGGCGCGGCGCAGCCGGCCACCTGGCCTTCGCGGCCGGGCCGCACTTCTGCCTCGGCGCGCCGCTGGCCAGGCTCGAGGCGACGATCGCGGTGCAGGCATTCGCGACCCGGCTGGCCGATCCGGAGCTCGACCCGGCGGGACTGGCGTACAAGCCGAACCTCAATCTCCGCGGCCCGGCGTCGCTGACCGTCGGCTTCGCCTATATCAAGCCTTCCGGGCGTTAGGAGCTTGGAGCCGACGCCTCGGCGACCGCCGGAGGCTGGCTGAGGCTCAGCGGATGGTGGCAGGCGGCCACGTGCCCCGGGCTCCCGTGCACCTCGAGCTGCGGTTCAGTCTGCCTGCAGATATCGGTCGCGTACCGGCAGCGCGGGTGGAACCGGCACCCGGACGGCGGCGCGACCGGGCTCGGCACGTCGCCCTCGAGCACGATCTGCTCCCGCCGGGCGGACAGGTCGGGATCGGGCACCGGGACCGCGGACAGCAGCGCCTCGGTGTACGGGTGGACCGGGTGGGTGTAGAGCTCCTCGGCGGGTGATACCTCGACGATCTTGCCCAGGTACATGACCGCGATCCGGTCGGACACGTGCCGCACCACGCCCAGGTCGTGCGCGATGAAGACGTAGGTGAGGGCGAGGTCGTCCTGCAGATCGTCCAGCAGGTTGATCACCTGAGCGCGGATCGAGACGTCAAGCGCGGACACCGGCTCGTCGGCGATGATCAGCTTGGGGTGCAGCGCGACCGCCCTGGCGACGCCGATCCGCTGCCGCTGGCCGCCGGAGAACTCGTGCGGGTACCGGTTGACGTGCTCCGGTGAGAGGCCGACCAGCTCGAGCAGCTCCCGCACCCGGCCGGAGATCTTCGCCCGGTCGCCGTACTTATGGATGCGCAGCGGGTCGGCGAGGATCGTTCCGACCCGCTTGCGCGGGTTCAGCGACGCATACGGGTCCTGGAACACCATCTGCATCTCGCGCCGGATCGGCCGGAGCTTGCGGCGCGACAGGCGGGAGATGTCGCGGCCCTCGAAGGTGATCGTGCCGTCGGTCAGGTCGTACAGCCGGGCGATGCACCGCGCCAGCGTGGACTTGCCGCACCCGGACTCGCCGACCAGGCCGAGCGTCTCCCCGGCGCGCACCTCGAGGCTGACGTCGTCCACCGCGTGCACCCGCGCCACCTCGCGCTGCAGGATCCCCTTCCTGATCGGGAAGTACTTTTTGACGTGCTCCACCCGGACGAGGACGTCGCGATCAAAGGTCGCGCTCACTGCGCCTCCCCCGTGGGGGCCAGGTCCTGCGGTGCGGCCAGGTCCGGCCGGATGGTTGTCTCGCGCAGCCGCTTCTTCTGGGCCGGGTCGAGAAAGCAGGCGTCCAGATGGCCGTCGCCGACCTTGTCGGACAGCGGCGGAACCTCGGCGCACCGGGCGAATCGGTGCGGGCAGCGCGGCCCGAACGCGCAGCCCTCGGGCAGGCTGATCAGCGACGGCGGCAAGCCCCGGATCGCGGAGAGCCGCCGCGGCCTGGGCCGGTCCAGCCGCGCTATGGACCCGAGCAGGCCCCAGGTGTACGGGTGCTGGGCGTCGTAGAACAGGCTGCGCAGGCTGCCCTGCTCCACCACCCGCCCCGCGTACATCACGGCCACCCGGTCCGCGATGTCGGCCACCACGCCCATGTCGTGGGTGATCAGCACGACCGCGGTGCCGTATTCGTCCCTCAGATTCTTGATCAGCTTGAGGATCTGCGCCTGGATCGTCACGTCCAGCGCGGTCGTGGGCTCGTCCGCGATCAGCAGGTCCGGGCTGCAGGACAGCGCCATCGCGATCATCACCCGCTGCCGCATGCCGCCCGAGAACTGATGCGGGTAGTCGTTGACCCGTTCCGACGCGTGCGGGATTCCCACGGCCGCGAGCAGTTCCACCGCGCGGTCGCGCGCGGCCTGCTTGGAGATGTTCTCGTGCGCCCGGATCTGCTCGGTGATCTGCCATCCCACCCGGTACACGGGGTTCAGCGAGGTCATCGGGTCCTGGAAGATCATTGCGATCCCGGCGCCGCGGACCTCGCGCACCTGATCCTGGGAGAGCGTCATCAGGTCGCGGCCCTTATAGATCACCTCGCCCTCGAAGCGCGCGTTCGGGTCGTTGATCAGCCGCATCACCGACATCATCGTCACGCTCTTGCCGGATCCCGACTCGCCAACGATGCCAAGCGTCTCGCCCTCGGCGACGTCGAAGGACACCCCGTCCACGGCCCTGACGAGCCCGTCCTCCGTGCGGAAGGACACCCTGAGGTCGCGCACCTCGAGCAGCGGCTGGGCCATCAGGTTGGCCGCACCCTCGGGTCGAGCCAGGCGTAGCCGACGTCGACGACCGCATTGGCCAGCACGATGAAGAACGCTCCGAACACGACCGTGGCCATGATCGTGGGCAGGTCGAGGTTGGTCAGCGCCTCGTAGGTGAGGAACCCGATGCCGTGGATGCCGAACACCACCTCGGTCAGGATCGCCCCGCCGCCGACCAGGGCGCCGAAGTCGAGGCCGAACAGGCTGACGAACGTGACCATCGAGTTGCGCAGAACGTGCCGGAGCAGGACACGCCGCTCGCGCAGCCCCTTGGCGCGGGCGGTGCGCACGTAGTCCTCGTTCTGGATCTCGATGAGGTTGGCCCGCAGCACCCGGGCGTAGAACCCGATGTACAGGAACGACAGCGTCAGCCAGGGAATGATCAGCCCCCTGAACCACAGCGTCGGGCTGGTTGTGAACGATGTGTACCCGAGCGGTGGCACCCAGCTGAACAGGAACGTATTGTGCAGTCCGCCCTGGGTGATCAGGTTGGCCACCGTGCCCGCCCAGAACGGCGGCGTGGAGAATCCGATCAGCGCGATGATCATCAGCAGCGGGTCCAGGACGGTGCCGCGCAGCAGCGCCGCGGCCACGCCCATGGCGATCGAGACGATCACCCAGATCAGCGCGGCGCCGAACACCAGCGACAGCGTGGCCGGCGCGGCGGCGCCGATCTCGGGCACCACCAGCACGCCCTGGTCCGAGTAGGACACCAGGTTGCGGCTGACGAACAGGCTCTTCATCATCTCCGCGTACTGCACCCACAGCGGCTTGTTGAGCCCGAACTGAGCCCGGATCTCGGCCAGGATCTGCGGGTTGGAGTTGCGCCCTGCGATCGCCCGGGCCGGGTCGACGCCGGGCGTCTTGAAGAAGATAAAGAAGACGATCACCGTGATCACGAACATGACCAGCACGGTCCACAGGGCCCGCCGGACGATGAAGGTCAGCATCGGCGCCGTCCCCCGGCGCGGCTTGCCGTCACTACCCGTCCACCCGCAGCTTGGCACGCGGGTCGAGCGCGTCCCTGACGCCGTCGCCGAGCACGTTCAGCGCCAGCACCGTGAGCACGATCAGGATCCCGGGGGCGAGCGAGACCCAGGGCCTGGTGTACAGCAGGTCCTCGCCGTCGCCGATGATCGTGCCCCAGCTGACGTTGGGCGGCTGCACGCCGACAGACAGGAACGACAGCGCGGACTCGGTCAGGATGCTGGTGGCGATCATCAGCGGCAGCAGCACGATCACCGTGGACACCACGTTCGGCAGGATCTCCGAGAACATCAGCCGCATGTTGGACGCGCCCTGGGCGATGGCCGCCTCCACGAACTCCTTGTTGATCACCGCGAGCACCTGGCCGCGGATCGGCCGGTACACATACGAGACGTAAGCGAACGCGATGATGCATGTGGGCACCCACAAGTTCCCCGCGTTGAGGCGCAGCGGGCCGACCGGGATGCCGTTGGAGTGCGTGAGCAGCTCGGTCGCGATGCTGATCGCGAGAAGGTACACCGGGAACGCCCAGATGATGTCCATGATCCGGGACAGCACCGCATCCACGATCCCGCCGAAGAACCCGGCGATGAGCGCGATCACGGTCGCGGCCGCGCAGCAGATCACCGCCGCGGAAATCCCGATCTGCAGCGAGGACCGGCCGCCGTACAGCAGCAGCGAGGCCACGTCGCGGCCGAGGTTGTCGGCGCCGAGGAAGTAGTGCTGCGGGTTCCAGGTGGGGCCGATCGGGGTCTCGCCCAGTTTCAGCAGCCCCGCGCCCTGCTGCATCACGGGAACGACCTTGCCGCCCACCACCGTGGTGCCGTTCAGGTTCGGCGCCAGCGGGTTGGCGATGTGCGCCACGTCGTGCGCGTACACCGGCGCCAGCAGGCTCAGCAGCACGATCAGCAGGAACAGCGCCAGCGCCGCCAGCGCGATGCGGTTGCGGCGCAGCCGCCGCCCCGCCAGGGCCCACGGGTTGCGGCCGACGATTTCCGGCCGCAACCCGGTCTCGGGCTCAACCTGCTCCAGCAGCGTCGCCATCAGCGTCTCCCCGTGACCTCCTGCCTATGACAGCCAGAGCCGGTCAATGAGGATGTACCACTGCGGGTTCCACTCGTAGCCGTGGACGTCCTTGGACAGGAAGTCGATCTGCTTGGGGTTGTACAGGTCGACCCAGGGTGCGGCGTTGGTGTCCTCGTGGTCGATCTGGGTCCACAGCGCGGCGGCCGCGCTCGGGTCGCTCGCCTCCTCCGACTCGGCCTTGTTGATCTGGGCCTGGGTGGACTTGCTGCAGTAGGCGGCGATGTTGGGGCTGGCGTCGCTGTTCGGGTGGATGGTGTTGCAGCCGAGCAGGACGTTCAGGAAGTCGGCCGGCGCCGGGTAGTCCTGATACCAGGCCGACCAGCCGACGTTCCACTTGGCGGAGTTCGTCGAGTTCTGCACGAACGGGTACTGGGCGCCCGTGCTGAGCAGCTGCGTGGTCGCCTTGTAGCCGATGGAGTCCAGGTCCGACACCATCTGCTCGGCCAGCGAGGTGCCGACCTGGTCGTTGGTGCCGTCCACGACCACCTTGTCGCCGAGGGTGCCGGACGCCTTGACCAGCGCCTTGGCCTTGGCCACGTTGGGCCCGGACCAGACGGTCTGCTTCCCGGTGGTGTACGGGCAGTAGGCCTTGTAGGAGGGGAAGTTCGGCGGCAGGATCTGGCACGCGGGCACCGCGAGCGACGGGCCGCCGGCGATCTTGACGTAGGCGGTCCGGTTGGCCGCGTAGTTGATCGCCTGCCGGGCCTGCAGGTTGTTGAACGGCGCCGTCCTGGTGTTGAGCGCGAAGTACCAGTCCGCGGTGAGCGTGTTCACGTGCACCTGGCCCGCGTACTTGGCGCTGTTCAGCTGGGTCAGCTGGTCAGACGGGATCTGGTCGCCGTCGAACACCTCGTTGGCCTCGTTGTTCTCTACCTCGGTCACCTCGTCGGAGACCTGGAGGCCGTACTTCTCGATGATCTCGTTCGGGTAGCCGGCCGGCTGCGCTTCTGCGTTCCACACCTTGAAGTACGGGTTGCGGACCAGCACCGCCTCGGTGTTCGGGTTGTACGACTTCCACATGTACGGGCCGGTGCCGGGCGGCACGTTATTGCCGGTCAGCTTCAGCGAGGTGCTGGCCGGCACCGCGTAGGCGAACGGCAGCGTCAGCTGGTCCATGATCTCCGGGTCCGGCGCGGTCAGGTTGATCGTCAGCGTGTACGCGGAGTCGTTGGCGACGACGCCCTTGCTGAGGCTGCAGCCCTTCGTCGAGCACGCGCTCGCGCCCACGATGCCGGAGTAGAAGCTGGTCGGGCCGGGCACCGTGAACTGGCGCTCGAACGTGGTCACGAAGTCGCTCGGCTTGAGCGTCTGCCCGTTGGAGAACTTGATCCCGCGGCGGATGTGGAAGACGTAGGTCTTTCCGCCGTTGGTGGGCAGCGGGATGGAGGTGGCCAGGTCGGGCACGATCTTGGTGCCGGCCAGGCCGCCGACCTTCGCGAAGGCCGTCAGGCCGTCGCCGGTGTCGATCAGCAGCTGCCACTCTTGCAGCGTGTAGTTCTGCGCCGGGTCAGCCACCCCGAAGGAGGAGTTGGCCAGGATCGTGAACGTCCCGCCGCTGTGCCCCTTGGCCGAGCTGCTGGTGCTCGGCGACGACCCGCTGGCGCCGCAGCCCGCCAGCGCCAGGGCCACGGCGGTCACGGCCGCGCCCGCGTACAGCAGCGGACGGCGCCGCATTCGGCGCGCCTGATGTGTTGCAGCCGAGCGCACTAGCCTCATCTGACGCCTCCAGGCGGTGAAATCTCTCGCCGATGCCTCACGTTCCCGGGGATCATATTCGCGGGTGCACATAGCGGGCGAGGACTACACAGGTAACGCTTTGGAATCAAAAAGTGGCCGAGGCCGGGTCATTTCGTTATCGGCGTCCAGTCGGGGCACGGCGTCTTTGTGCTGGCTGGCGGGTTGAGCGGGGCGGTAGCCGATGCGCGGCGGGCGCAGATGTCAGGCGAGAAAACCCCGTAGCAGCGCGGCTGTGCCCGCGATATGCTCCGCCATCGCTCGCCGTGCCCGAGCGCCGTCGCCGTCTAGGATCGCGTTGACTATCTCGGCGTGCTGCCCGGCCGTGTGATCGATGTTGCGCTGTAGCACCGGGATCGCGTTCAGCAGGTCGTTCAGCCGCATCCGTGCCTCGCCGCAGGCGGCGGTCAGCAGGCTGGAGCCGGTGAGCTCGGCGATCGACAAGTGGAACAGGGTGTCCAGCCGCCGGTAGTCCTGCGGGCACGCGGCGTTCACCTCCGCGAGCCTGGCGAGCAGCGCCTGAGTGGTATCGGGCCGCGCCGCCGACTGGGCCACGAGCTGGGCGAGGGCCTCGGCCGCGCCGGTCTCGACCGCCTGCCGGAACGTGAGCGCGTCGGCCAGCTTTCCCTCGTCATCCCGGGCCAGGCGGCGCAGCTCACCGCGGTCCGGGGCGGGCGGCGTGCCGGTCACGAACGTGCCACCGGACCTGCCGCGGCGTGACTCGACGTAGCCGGCGCGGGCCAGCTCGCCCAGGGCCTCGCGCAGGGTCAGGCGGCTGATGCCGAGCTGGGCCGCGAGCTCGCGCTCGGCGGGGAACCGCTCCCCCGGCCCGACCACGCCAAGCTTGATGAGGGTCAGCAGCCGCTCGACGGTCTCCTCGAAAGCGAGACCCTCGCGCACCGGCCGGAGCAGGCCGGTCAGGTCAAGCCCGCTGCTCGCCACGATCGCCCTCCGGCGGGACCGGTGCTCGGCCGCACCGGCGCCATCCCGCTGACTCTACGGCCGAGGGGTAACCGGCACGCGGGTCCCCCCTTGCCCGCGTGCCGGCACCCCAGGGGCGGATGTTCCGAATCGAGTCCCTCGGGGTCTTGAACATTCCGTGGCACGCGTCCATCATTGGTTCGATATTGAACCATTAATCCTGGCGACCGGCCAGCGATGAGGCGGCGAACTGCACAAACCCCCCTGATCCGAGGAGCACGCCGTGGCCATAAACGAGCAAGCGCTCAGCAGCGACGAGGAAGAACTCCACCGGCTCGGCTATGCCCAGGAGCTGCGCAGGCGGATGTCGGGGTTCTCGAACTTCGCGGTCTCGTTCACGATCATCTCGATCCTGTCCGGCTGCCTGACCCTATACGGGTACGGCATGAATACCGGCGGCCCGGCGATCATCGTCTGGGGCTGGCCGATCGTCGGCGTCATGACGCTGATGGTCGGCCTGGCCATGGCCGAGGTCTGCTCCAGCTTCCCCACCGCCGGCGGCCTGTACTACTGGTCGGCAAAGCTGGCCCGCACGCACGGGCCGGCCTGGTCCTGGTTCACCGGCTGGTTCAACTTCCTCGGCCAGGTGGCGATCACCGCGGGCATCGACTTCGGCTGCGCGTTCTTCATCAACGCGTTCCTGAGCCTGGAGTGGGGTGTCAGCACCGCGCACGGGGTCACGATCCTGATCTTCGCGTGCGTGCTGCTGGTGCACGGGCTGCTGAACCAGTTCGGCATCCGGCTGGTCGCGCTGCTGAACGACGTGAGCGTCTGGTGGCACATCCTTGGCGTTCTGATCATCGTGGCAGTCCTCGTGTTCGTGCCGTCGCACCACGCGTCGGCGTCGTACGTGTTCTCCGGGATCGTCAACAACACCGGCTGGCACAGCACGTTCTACGTGCTGCTGCTCGGCCTGCTGCTGGCCCAGTACACGTTCACCGGCTACGACGCGTCGGCGCACATGACCGAGGAGACGCACAACGCTGCCCGCAGCGGTCCCCGCGGGATCGTGATGTCGATCGTCGTGTCCCTGTTCGCCGGGTGGCTGCTGCTGATCGGGATCACGTTCGCGATCCAGAAGGCGCACTACTCGCTCTACACCGGGGCGCTGGTGCCGCCGGCCCAGATCTTCGCCACCGCGATCGGGGACACCGGGGCGAAGCTGCTGCTGCTGATCGCGATCGGCGCCCAGCTCTTCTGCGGGATGTCGTCGGTGACCGCGAACTCGCGGATGATCTACGCGTTCTCCCGGGACGGCGCGCTGCCCGGCTCCAGCGTGTGGCACAAGGTCAACAAGCGAACCAGAACGCCGACCAACGCGATCTGGCTGGCGGCGGTCGGCGCGCTGATCCTCGGCCTGCCCTACCTCTGGAACGGCGCCGCGTACGCGGCGGTCACCTCGATCGCGACGATCGGCCTGTACATCGCGTACGTGTCGCCCACCTTCCTGCGGCTGCGGCAGGGCTCGAGTTTCCAGCGCGGGCCGTGGCACCTGGGCAGGTGGAGCTACCCGGTCGGCATCGTCGCGGTCGTCTGGGTGATCTTCATCACGATCCTGTTCATGCTGCCCACCGCGAGCCCGATCGGCTGGGGCAACTTCAACTACACGATCGTGGCCGTGCTGGCCGTGATCGGCTTCGCCGGAATCTACTGGCTGGTGTCCGCGCGCAACTGGTTCACCGGGCCGAAGGTGCAGGGCACGGCGGAGGAACTGGCGGCCATCGAGCAGGAGCTCTCCGCATGATCACCGTCGGCCCCGGCCTGCCCGCCTAACCTGATGGGATGTCAATGCCGACGAAATACCGGGGCCCGGGGCCACAGCGCCGCCAGCGCGGCATGCTGACGATGGAGCAGCTGCGGGTCGAGGCCAGCGACGACACTATCGACACCGTGGTGCTGGCGTTCACCGACATGCAGGGCCGGCTCCAGGGGAAGCGGCTGTCCGCGGAGTTCTTCCTCGAAGAGGTGGCCGAGCACTACTCCGAGGGCTGCAATTACCTGCTCGCGATCGATGTGGACATGAACACCGTGGACGGGTACGAGATGTCGTCCTGGGATCGCGGCTACGGGGACTTCGTGCTCGTGCCGGACATGGCCACGCTGCGCCGGGTCCCCTGGCACGAGGGCACGGCGATGGTGATCGCGGACCTGACCTGGCTGGACGGTTCGCCGGTGGTGGCCTCGCCGCGGCAGATCCTGCGGGCTCAGGTGCAGCGGCTGGCCGACCGCGGGTGGACCCCGATGGTCGGCACCGAGCTGGAGTTCGTCGTCTACAACGACTCCTACGAGCAGGCCGCGGCGAAGGACTACCGCGACCTGGTCCCGGCCAACCTGTACAACGTGGACTACTCGATCCTGGGCACCTCCCGGATCGAGCCGCTGCTGCGCCGGATCCGGAACGAGATGGCCGGGGCCGGGCTCTACGTCGAGTCGGCCAAGGGTGAATGCAACCTCGGCCAGCACGAGATCGCGTTCCGCTACGCGGAGGCGGTGGCGACCTGCGACAACCACTCGATCTACAAGACCGGGGCCAAGGAGATCGCGGCGCAGGACGGGTCCAGCATCACGTTCATGGCCAAGCCGAACGCGCGGGAGGGCAACTCCTGCCACATCCACCTGTCCGTCCGCGGCGCCGGCGGCGAGCCGGTCATGGCCGGCCAGGGCCAGTACGGCATGTCCAAGCTCGGCGAGCACTTCCTGGCCGGGCAGCTCGCGGCGATGCGGGAACTGACCCTCTTCTACGCACCCAACATCAACTCCTACAAACGGTACGTGCCCGGCAGCTTCGCCCCGACCTCGGTCCGCTGGGGCCCGGACAACCGGACCTGTGCGCTGCGCCTGGTCGGGCACGGGGCGGGGCTGCGGGTGGAGAACCGCGTCCCCGGCGGGGACGTGAACCCATACCTGGCCGTCGCCGCGATGATCGCCGCGGGCCTGCACGGCATCGACAACGAGCTGCCGCTGGAGCCGGCCGTCGAGGGCAACGCATACCTCGACACTTCCGCAAAGGTGCCGCACACCCTGCGCGACGCGCTCGAGCTGTGGCAGAAGAGCGACCTGGCCCGCCAGGCGTTCGGGCCTGACGTCGTGGAGCACTACGCCAACTACGCCAACGTGGAGCTGACCGCTTACGACGCCGCGGTGACCGACTGGGAGCTACGGCGCTGCTTCGAGCGCCTCTAGGGCTCGCGGGCCCCGGGCCCGCCCGCCTTCGATACAGGAAAGGTGGAAACAAGCGCATGTCTGAGTTCACGGTGCTGAACCCTGCCACCGAGCAGCCGGTCACGACCGTGGCCCAGCCCGACGCCGAGGAAACCGACGCCGCGATCGCGCGGGCGGTCACGGCGCAGCAGGCCTGGCGAGCTGTGGCGCCCGGCGACCGGGCTGCCCTGCTGCGCCGCTTCGCCGCCGCGGTGGACGCGCACATCGGCGAGCTCGCCGACCTGGAGGTGGCGGGCTCGGGCCATCCCCTCGGCCAGGCCACCTGGGAGGCCGGCCATGTGCGCGACGTGCTGCTCTACTATTCCGCAACGCCCGAGCGGCTGATCGGCAAGCAGATCCCGGTGCCCGGCGGGCTCAACGTGACGTTCCACGAGCCGGTCGGCGTCGTGGGCCTGATCGTGCCGTGGAACTTCCCGATGCCGATCTTCTCCTGGGGCATGGCGCCGGCGCTCGCCTCGGGAAACACGGTGGTCACCAAGCCGGCCGAGCTGACGCCGCTGACCGCGATCAGGATCGCCGAACTCGCGCTCGAAGCGGGGCTGCCCGAGGGCGTGCTCCAGGTGCTGCCCGGCAAGGGCAGCGTGGTCGGCCAGCGCCTGGTCGACCACCCGCTGGTGCGGAAGATCGTCTTCACCGGGTCCACCGAGGTCGGCAGCCAGGTCATGGCCGGCTGTGCCCGGCACATCAAGCGGGTCACGCTGGAGCTCGGCGGCAAGAGCGCCAACATCGTGTTCGCCGACTCCGATCTGGAGCGGGCCGCCGCGACCGCGCCCTATGCGGTGTTCGACAACGCCGGGCAGGACTGCTGCGCCAGGTCCCGGATCCTGGTGCAGCGCTCGGTGCTGGACCGGTTCATGGAGCTGCTCGAGCCCGCCGTCAAGAACGTGGCGGTCGGCGACCCGGCCGCGCCGGGCACCGAGATGGGCCCGCTCATCTCCGCGGCGCACCGCCAGCATGTCGCGTCCTACGTGCCCGACGACGCGCCGGTGGCGTTCCGTGGCAGCGCGCCGGACGGGCCGGGGTTCTGGTTCCCGCCGACCGTGCTCGCGCCAGTCGGCACCGACGACCCGGCCTACACCGAGGAGGTGTTCGGGCCGGTGGTCACCGTCACGCCGTTCGAGGACGAGGCCGACGCGGTCGCGATCGCCAACGACACCCCATACGGCCTGTCCGGGTCGATCTGGACCTCCGACGTCGGCCGCGCGATCCGGGTGTCCCGGGCGGTGGAGACCGGGACGCTGTCGGTGAACTCGCACTCCTCGGTGCGTTACTGGACACCGTTCGGCGGGTTCAAGCAGTCCGGCCTCGGCCGCGAGCTCGGACCGGACGCGCCGGACGCATTCACCGAGACCAAGAACGTCTTCATCGCCACCGATTGACGAACCCAGTTTCGCTGGGCACCGAAGGGAGCCATGGCATGCAACGCGGCATGCAGCGGTTGCAGGACCGGATCGCGGTGATCACCGGGGCCGGCAGCGGCATCGGCCGGGCCAGCGCACGCAGGCTCGCCGATGAGGGTGCCGTGGTGGTAGCGGTCGACATCGACGAGGCGGCCGGCAAGGCCGTCGCCGAGGAGACCGGCGGCACGTTCATCGCCGCCGACGTGTCCAACGAGGACGACGTGCAGCGGCTCTACGAGTCGGTGGCGCAGCGGCACGGGCGCATCGACGTCGCGTTCAACAACGCGGGCATCGCCCCCCCGGAGGACGGCTCCATCCTGGCCACCGGCATCGACGCCTGGCGCCGGGTCCAGGAGGTCAACCTCACCTCGGTGTACCTGTGCTGCAAGCATGTGATCCCGTACATGCAGCGGCGGGCCAAGGGCTCGATCATCAATACCGCGTCGTTCGTCGCCGTGCTCGGCGCGGCGACCTCGCAGATCTCCTACACCGCGTCCAAGGGCGGCGTGCTCGCCATGACCCGGGAGCTGGGCGTGCAGTTCGCCAGGGAGGGCATCCGGGTCAACGCACTGTGCCCGGGCCCGGTGAACACGCCCCTGCTGCGCGAGCTGTTCGCCAAGGACCCCGAGCGCGCCGCCCGGCGGCTCGTGCACATCCCGATCGGCCGCTTCGCGGAGCCCGAGGAGATCGCCGCAGCGGTAGCATTCCTGGCCAGCGACGATGCGTCGTTCATCACGGCGTCGGAGTTCCTCGTGGACGGCGGGATTTCCGGCGCCTACGTGACACCGCTGTAAGCGGCCAGGGACGGGGAGGTTCACAGGTGGCAGTGAAGGCGGAATGGGCAGGTGGGCGGGTGGGCGCGCCCCTGATCGGGATCAGCGCCTACTGCGAGCAGGCCCGCTGGGGCGTCTGGGACCAGCCCGCGATCGTGCTGCCCCGGCGCTACGCCGACCGGGTCGCGGCGGCGGGCGGGATCCCGGTGCTGCTGCCGCCGGTCCCGGGCATCGAGGAGGCGCTCGGGCGGCTCGACGGGCTGCTGCTTTCCGGCGGCGGGGACATCGACCCCGCGCGCTACGGCGCCGATCCGGCTCCCCAGCTCACCAGCGTGCGGGAGGAGCGGGACACCGCGGAGTTCGCGCTGCTGACCGCGGCCGAGGAACGGCACCTGCCGGTACTCGGCATCTGCCGTGGCATGCAGGTCATCAACGTGGCGCGGGGCGGCACCCTGCACCAGCACCTGCCCGACGTCGTCGGCAACGCCAGCCACGCCCCGGTGTCCGGCGCGTTCGGGTCGCACCCCGTGCGGGTCGAGACCGGCAGCAGGCTGAGCCAGATCCTGGGCCGCGACGGGGCTGACCTGTCGTTCGCCACGCCCACGCACCATCACCAGGGCGTCGACAAGCTCGGCAGCGGGCTCATCGCGACCGCATGGGCCGAGGACGGCACCATCGAGGCGTTCGAGCCGGACCAAGGCGGGGACGGCCCGTTCCTGGTGGCGGTGCAGTGGCACCCCGAGGCCGGTGACGACCCCAGCCTGTTCCGCGCGTTCGTGGCTGCCGCGGGGGATCGCGCCTCCGTGCCAGCGCCCGCCTGACCGCATCGGCCCGGAGGATCGCCCCGTCATGGGACACTATGTCCCATGACCGATGCGCTCCCGGCAGGGGTAGATCCGGAGAAGCCGACGCCCGCCCGGATGTACGACTACTTCCTCGGCGGGACCAATAACTTTGCGGCCGACAGGGAGTTCGGCGAGCGGCTCAAGGCGCTGGTGCCCGAGATCGGCGACTCGGCCTGGGCGAACCGGTCGTTCCACCAGCGCGCGGCGCGGTGGATGGCGGACCACGGGATACGCCAGTTCATCGACATCGGCGCCGGGCTGCCCACCCAGGGCAACACGCACGACCTGGTGCAGCAGATCACGCCCGGCGCGCGGGTGGTGTACGTGGACAACGACCCGATGGTGCTGGCGCACGGCACCGCGCTGCTCGGCGGGTCCGAGAACACGAAGATCGTCATGGCCGACCTCCGCGATCCCGGGGCCGTGCTGAACCACCCGGACCTGCGCGCGCTGATCGACCTCGCCGAGCCCACCGGGCTGCTGATGACCGGGGTGATGTACTTCGTGGCCGACGAGGCGGATCCCTGGGGCCTGGTCGACACATACAAGGCGGCGATCGCTCCGGGCAGCTACCTGGCGCTGTCGCACCTCACCGCCGACAGCAAGCCGGTGCGCGCCGTGGCGGAGAGCGTGGACGTGTACAACCGCGGCACCGAGAGCATCCACTTCCGGTCGAGGGCGCAGGTCGAGCGCTTCTTCGACGGGCTCGAGCTGGCCGAACCCTACGCTGGCGCCGGGCCGGCGGTCACCCACGTCGGCCTGTGGGGGGCCGAAGATCCGGCTGTGGCCGACACCGATGACTCGCGCTGGCTGTACTGCGGGGTGGCGCGGCGCCCGTGACCTGCGCGCGGCTGGCGAGATGCTGGCCACAACGGTTTGCACCGCCCGATACCCGTAGACTCGCACGCGTGTGTTCCGCTCCGGCCGTCCAGATCAGCGGCCTGGTCAAGCACTATGGGCGTACCGTCGCCGTGGCGGGACTGTCCCTGCAGGCGGAGCGCGCGCAGGTCACCGCCATCCTGGGCCCGAACGGCGCCGGCAAGACCACCACGATCGAGATCTGCGAGGGATACCGGCGGCCGGACGATGGAATCGTGCGGGTGCTGGGCCTCGATCCGGTCAGGGACGCCAAGAAGCTGCGGCCGAAGGTCGGCGTGATGCTGCAGTCCGGCGGTATCCCCACCGCCGCCAGGCCCGGGGAGTACCTGCGGGTGATGGCCAGCTTCCACGCCAACCCGATTGACCCAGGGCTGCTGATCGACCGGCTGGGCCTCGGCAGCTGCCTCCGCACCCCGTTCCGCCGGCTCTCCGGCGGCCAGCAGCAGCGGCTGTCGCTGGCCGCTGCCGTGATCGGCCGTCCCGAGCTGGTATTCCTCGACGAGCCGACGGCCGGCCTCGACCCCCAGGCGAGGCACGCCACCTGGAGCCTGATCGGAGGTCTGCGCGACGCGGGGGCCGGTGTGATCCTGACCACCCACTACATGGAGGAGGCGGAACGCCTCGCCGACCGGGTCGCCGTCGTCGATCACGGCCATCTGGTCGCCGCGGGCACCCCGGCCGAGCTGACCGGCACCGCGGGCCAGCTCAGGTTCCGGGCCGAGCCCGGCCTGGACACCGACAGCCTGATCGCCGCGCTGCCGCCGGGCAGCGCCGCCAAGGAATCCCCGGCCGGGTACTACGTGGTCGAGGTGCACGACCGGGTCGACCCGCAGCTGCTCGCCGCGGTCACCGCGTGGTGCGCGGAGCATGGTGTGCTCGCGCAGAGCCTGCGGATCGAGAACCGGACGCTCGAGGACGTTTTCCTCGAGCTGACCGGCCGGGAGCTCCGTTCATGACCGAGGCTGCACGGATCCAACCTACCCCGCCCGGCCTGCCCACCCCGCCCGTCGCGTGGCCCTCTCCGGCACCCGGCGCCGCGCCGCTGCCGGTGATGGTCGGCGCCCAGGCCGCGCTCGAGCTGCGCACGCTGCTGCGCAACGGCGAGCAGCTGGTGCTGACGCTGATCATCCCAGTGCTGCTGATCGCCGCGTTCAGCCAGGAGGACCTCGTCAGCTACGGCCCGGGCAGCAGGATCGACTTCCTCGCCCCGGGCATCCTGGCGCTCGCGGTGATGTCCACCGCGTTCACCAGCCAGGCGATCGCCACCGGGTTCGAGCGCCGGTACGGGGTGCTCAAGCGGCTCGGCGCGACGCCGCTGTCCCGCCGCGGCCTGATCGCGGCGAAGACCCTCACCGTGCTGGCCGTCGAGGTGCTGCAGTCGGCGCTGATCGTAATCGTCGCGCTGGCGCTCGGCTGGAATCCGCACGGCGGCGCTGCTGCGGCCGCATGGTCGGTGGTGCTGATGGTGGTGGGCACCGCGGCGTTCAGCGGGCTCGCCTTGCTGATGGCCGGCACGCTCCGTGCCGAGGCCACCCTGGCGGCCGCCAACCTGGTCTATCTCGTGATGCTCGGAATCGGCGGCGTGGTGTTCCCGCTGACCAAATTCCCAGCGGGCGCGCGCCCGCTGCTGAAGCTGCTGCCCGCAGACGCGCTGTCCGACGGCCTGAGGTCGATGCTGCAGCTTGGCGGCGGCCTGCCCGTGCGCGACCTGCTGGTGCTCGCGGTCTGGGCGGTCGCTGGCATCGGGCTCGCCGTGCGCACGTTCCGCTGGGAATAGCCGGAGCCTGCGGTCGCGATCACCTGTTCCCGGTTGCTCCAGCGTCCCGCTGGGGTCATGAGCGCGGTTCCACCGTGGGCGCTCGTGATCACCGGCATCGTCTCGGTTCAGGTCGGCGCGGGGCTGGCGGGCCGGATGTTCGGCGAGGTGTCGCCGGCCACGTTGACGGGGCTGCGGCTGTGGGCGGCCGCGGCCGCGATGGCGGCGTTCGGTGGCAGGGGCCTGGCCCGGACAGTACGCGACCTGGTCCGGGAGCGGGCGTGGCGGGACTCGGCGGTCGTGGCGGCGTTCGGCGTGACGCTGGCGATCATGAATTTCTCGTTCTACCAGGCGTTCGCGCGGATACCGCTGGGCATCGTGGTGACGATCGAGTTCCTCGGGCCGCTGACGGTCGCCGTGGCGTCGTCACGGCGCCTGGTCGACCTGGTCTGGGTGGCCCTCGCCGGGACAGGGGTGGCGCTGCTCAGCGACGGCTGGTCCAGCCTTTCGCTGCACGGCGGGCAGGGTGGCCGGGCCGGGACCGCGCTGGCCGGCGTGGCCCTCGCACTGGTGGCCGCCGCCGGGTGGGCGGCCTACATCCTGCTGAGCGCGTCGACCGGGCGGCGATTCCCCGGGTCGTCGGGGCTGACCATCGCGATGGTGCTGGCCGCCGTGGCGGTCACCCCCGCCGCCGCGGCCGGATCGGCAGGGCGCGGCGACCCGCTCCGGCTCGCCGTGATCGGCACCGGGATCGCGGCCGGGCTGCTGTCGTCGGTCATCCCGTACCGGCTCGAGATGGAGACCCTGCGCCGCATCCCGGCGCGGATCTTCGGCATCTGGATGAGCCTGGAGCCCGCGGTCGCCGCGCTGGTCGGCCTCGTGCTGCTCGGCGAGGCCCTCGCGCCGCGCGAGTGGGCCGCGATCGGCTGCGTGATCGTGGCCAGCGCCGGGGCGGCGCGCGCCAACGGGCCGGCCCCGGGCGATCCGGTCCCGCCTAACCCGGGATAGCTGAGCCCGGGTGCAGCCCGGCGCGGAAACATGTACCCACGTACTCTGGGCGTGACATCCGACGGACGAAAAGGGTTCTCTCCTACGATGAGATCCGTGCCTGGCCGCCTCGCGAACGTGCTGCTGTCGCCGTCGCCGACGTCGATGCGCCGGATCGCGCTGGCCGGGGTCGTGGCGAACGCCGGGATCGTGATGACCGGCGCGGGTGTGCGGCTCAGCGAGTCCGGCCTCGGCTGCCCGGACTGGCCGAGGTGCACGGCGACCAGCATCGTGGCCGGCGGCGACACCGGCGACCCGCTGATCCACCGCTGGGTGGAGTTCGGGAACCGGCTGGTAACCCTCGCGATCTTCGTCGTCGCCGTCCTCGTCTTCGTCGCGGCCTGGCGCTACCGCGAGCAGGGCACCCGCCGGCGCGACGTGATGTGGCTCGCCTCGCTGCAGCCGGCCGGGATCGTCGCCCAGGCCGCCCTGGGCGGGATCGTGGTGCTGACCAAGCTCGACCCGGTCTGGGTGTCGATCCATTTCCTGCTCTCGATGGCCCTGGTGGCCGCGGCGGTCGCGCTGTACGTGCACTGCAGGGAGGGCCGGGGACCCACGCGGCTGCTGGTCCCGCGTGAGATACGGCTGGGCGCGTTCGGGACCGTGGGCGTGCTCGGCCTCATGCTCGCGGCGGGCACCGTGGTCACCGGTACCGGGCCGCTGGCCGGCGCCGGCGACATCCCCCGCTTTCACCTGCCGCTCGGCGGCGTGACCCAGTTCCACGCGGACATCGGCTGGCTGCTGGGCGGGCTGGTGATCGCGCTGGTGGTCGGGCTCCGCCTGGTCGGCGCGCCCCGCCGGGCCGTCAGTCTCTCCTGGCTGCTGCTCGCCCTGATCGGTGCGCAGGGTGCCATCGGCTACGCCCAGTACTTCAGCGGGCTGCCCGCCGGCCTGGTCTGGGTGCACGTCTCCGACTCGGTGGTGATCTGGGTCACCGCGCTGCTGCTCCTCTTTGCTCTGCGCGACCGGGGCCCGGCTGCCACGCAGAGCCAGGCCGGCACCACGGGGACGCGCGCCGCGGGCTCCGCGGACGGCTCCCCTGCCGCGGTCACGCCCGGCGCGCCGCTGCCCCAGGATGCCCGGCTGCGGTAGCGGCGGCCCCTGGCCCGCGGCGGCCACCGGCGTGGTCAGCGCGGCAGCCGGGTGGCAGAAGGCGGTGCCCGGGGTGCTCGTGCTCGCCATCGACGGGCACGGCGGATCCGGAAAGTCGACGATCGCCGCGGCCGTCGCCCGGGCGACCGGGGCCGCGCTCGTGCACACCGACGACTTCTTCACCGGCGCCAGCCCTGCGCCGGGCACGCGTTGGCCGATGGAGAGCTATTACGAGTGGCGGCGGCTGCGGATGCAGGCGCTCGAGCCGCTGCGCGCCGGGGGACCTGCGTCGTTCCGCCGTTTTGACTGGGAAGCCGGCAGCGGGCTCGACGGCGTGGTCACGGTAGATCCCGCCAGCCTGATCGTGGTCGAGGGCGTGTTCTCGGCGTCACCCGAACTCGCGGGCCAGGTGGACCGGGCGGTGTTCGTGGACACACCGGAACCCGAGCGGAGGCGCCGGCTGCGCGGCAGGATCGCGCCCGAGGAATGGGACGACGAGTGGCTGCGCGCGGAGCGGGAGTACTTCCTGACCCGGCCGCCGTCGTCGTTCGACCTGATCGTGCCCGGCGCCTTCGGCGGCGGCGGGGTAACATAAACGCAAACTTCACGGGAGCTCGGGCTGACCGGGCTGAGAGGGTGGCTGGCCTCACGCCGTCGCGCCACCGACCGTTTGAACCTGACCGGGTAATGCCGGCGTAGGGAGGCAGTCAGCCATGACCGCGGCCAGATACCCGCACCATCGCGCGGCGCTGGCAGCGCTCGTGCTCACCGCCGCGGCCGCCCTCGGCCTGGCCGCCTGCGCGGGGGGCAGCGCGCCGGCAGCCTCGGCCGGCGCCGCTCCGGTCAGCGGCGGTACCGCGTACTTCGCCGAGCAGCCGCTGGCGCCGCCGACCTACATCTTCCCGCTGGTGTCCGGCGAGAACTTCACCACCGCGAACACCAGCGACCTGCAGACCCTGCTCTACCTGCCGCTCTACTGGTACGGGGACAAGGGAAAGGCGTCGATCGACTACCCGCTGTCGATCGGCAACCCGCCGGTCTACAGCGACGGCGACCGGGTGGTCACGATCACACTGAAGCACTACGCCTGGTCCGACGGCGAGATCGTCAGCGCCCGCGACGTCGGGTTCTGGATCAACATGCTCAAGGCCAACAAGGCGGACTGGGCGAACTACGTCCCCGGCGGATTCCCCGACAACGTGGTGTCCTGGAGTGCGCTCGGCAGCACCACCATCCGGCTGCGCCTCAACGCCAGCTACAACCCGTCCTGGTTCACCTATAACGAGCTCTCGCAGATCACACCGCTGCCGATGGCGTGGGACCGGACCTCGCTGTCCGCAGCCGTCCCGTCGCCGGACGAGGGGAATCTGCCCGACACCACGTCCGCGGGCGCGAAGGCCGTGTACAGCTTCCTGAACGGCCAGGCGACGAAGACGACCGGCTACGCCTCCAGCCCGCTCTGGTCGGTGGTCGATGGCCCGTGGCGGCTGGCCAGCCTCACCAGCGACGGCATGGCCACGTTCGTGCCCAACCGGCGCTACTCCGGCCCGGACAGGCCGCACCTGGCGAAGTTCGTGGAGCTGCCCTTCACCTCGGCTGAAGCCGAGTTCTCGGTGCTCAAAGCCGGGCCGTCGAGCGGCGGGCCGGGCAGCTCCGGCCAGCAGATCTCGGTCGGCTACGTGCCCGACAACGACCTGCCGCAGCAGCCCTCGCTGAAGGCCCAGGGCTACCGGCTGGTGGCGGACTACCCGTTCGGCTTCGACTACTTCGAGCCGAACTTCAACAACCCACAGGTCGGGCCGATCCTGCGGCAGCTGTACTTCCGCCAGGCGTTCCAGCACCTGGTCGACCAGACCGGATGGATCCACGCCTACTACAACGGCCTTGGGGTGCCCACCTACAGCCCGGTCCCGGCCAGCCCGGCCAATCCCTACTCGGACGCCAAGGCTTCGGTGAACCCGTACCCGTTCAGCGTGCCGGCCGCGAAAGCGCTGCTTTCCGCCCACGGCTGGAAGATCGCCGCGGCCGGCGTCACCACCTGCGCCAGGCCGGGCACCGCCGCGGATGAGTGCGGCACTGGCGTCAAGGCCGGCCAGCCGCTCCAGTTCACGCTCATGTACCCGAGCGGCCTGCCGTACACCGACGCATCAATGGCAGACCTGCAGTCGGTCGCCAGGCAAGTGGGCATCGAGATCTCGCTGGACCAGGTGACCCAGGCCACGATCGCCGCGACCATCGAGCCGTGCTCGTCCTCGTCACCCGCGTGCAGCTGGGAGATCGGCCAGTACGGCACCGCGTGGCTGTTCGAGCCGGATCACTACCCGACCGGCGACGAGATCTTCCAGACCGGCGCGCTCGGCAACGTGAACAACTACTCGGACCCGGCCATCGACAAGCTCATCACGGCGACGACCACGACGTCGGCGGGCGGCGCGCAGGCGGCGCTCAACGCCTACGCCGACCAGGCCCGGCTGCAGCTCCCCGACTTCTGGCAGCCCAGCCCCGGCACGCTGATCACGGTCCAGTCGAACCTGCGCGGCTTCTCGCCGAACGCCTACGGATTCATCGATCCGGAGGAGTGGTACTTCACGAAGGCGCCCAGGTGAGCTGACGGGACTCGCCCGACCAGCGGCGCCGGCCGCGCTGACCCCCCTGGGGGCTACTCGTACAGGACTTCATCTGCGCTTAACGAGCGGGGCGGGTTAGGTTCGCCGCGATGCGGATAGGGTCAACCTGATGCCCTATTGCACGCAAAGGAGTGTGCCCGCTTGAGCGACCCCGCGAGTCAGCGCAGCGAGCGGAACGAGCAAGACGACGTCCTCTCCTGGTCGCCGGCGGACGCCAGAGCGGTCGACCTGATCAGGGTTCTGGCCATGGACGCCGTGCAAAAGGCCGGATCGGGGCATCCGGGAACGGCCATGAGCCTGGCTCCCGCCGCGTACATGCTGTTTCAGCGGGTGCTGCGGCATGATCCTGCCGACGCGGACTGGATCGGCCGGGACCGGTTCGTGCTGTCCTGTGGTCATTCCAGCCTGACCCTCTACATCCAGCTCTACCTGTCCGGCTACGGGCTGACCCTCGGCGACCTGGAGCAGCTGCGCACCTGGGGCAGCCGGACGCCGGGGCACCCGGAGCGCCATCACACGCCCGGCATTGAGGTCACCACGGGCCCCCTTGGCCAGGGGCTCGCCAACGCCGTCGGGATGGCGATGGCCGCCCGCCGGGTACGCGGCCTCATGGATCCCGACGCGCCGGCCGGGACCAGCCCGTTCGATCACCACGTCTACGTCTTCGCCTCCGATGGTGACATCGAGGAGGGCATCACCCACGAGGCCTCGGCGCTGGCTGGCCATCAGAAGCTCGGCAATCTGATCGTGCTCTACGACGACAACGACATCTCGATCGAGGACGACACCGCGATCGCCAAGTCGGAGGACGTGTGCGCCAGGTACGAGGCATACGGCTGGCACGTGCAGCGGGTCAGCTTCCGCCAGCCGGGCGGCTACCACGAGGACGTCCAGGCCCTGCACCGGGCGCTGCTGGCGGCCAGGGACCACACGCAGGCGCCGTCGTTCATCGCGCTCAGCACCATCATCGGCTGGCCGGCGCCGAACAAGCAGAACACCGGCGCGGCACACGGCTCGGCCCTCGGCGCCGACGAGGTCGCAGCGACCAAGAAAATCCTGCACTTCGACCCGGCCGTTTCGTTCCCGGTCGAGCAGGACGTGGTGGACCACGCGCGCGACGTAGCCGACCGGGGCAAGCGCGCCCACGCGCACTGGGACGAGCAGTTCGCGAGGTGGGCCGCGGCCCAGCCGGAGCGCAAGGCGCTGCTCGACCGGCTCACCGCGCGCGGGCTGCCCGATGGGTGGGACTCTGCGCTGCCGGTCTTCGAGCCCGACGCCAAGGGCGTGGCCACCCGCAAGGCGTCCGGTGTGGTGCTGAACGCGCTCGCCCCGGTGCTCCCCGAGCTCTGGGGCGGGTCGGCCGACCTCGCCGGGAGCAACGACACCACGATGGCGGGCGAGCCGTCGTTCATCCCGCCGGAGCACCAGACCAAGATGTTCCCCGGCAACATCTACGGCCGCACGCTGCACTTCGGCATCCGCGAGCACACGATGGGCGCGGTCCTGAACGGGATCGCCGCCGACGGCCTCACCCGGCCGTACGGCGGCACGTTCCTGGTGTTCAGCGACTACATGCGGGGGGCGGTCCGGCTGGCGGCGCTGTCCAGGCTCCCGTCGACCTTCATCTGGACGCACGACTCCATCGGCCTCGGCGAAGACGGCCCGACCCACCAGCCGGTCGAGCACCTGTGGGCGCTGCGCGCCATTCCCGGCCTTGACGTGGTCAGGCCGGCCGACGCCAACGAGACCGTGGTGGCCTGGCGGGCCATCCTGGAGCGGCCGAACGGCCCGGCCGGGCTGTGCCTGACCCGGCAGAACGTGCCGGTGTTCGATCGCTCCGGGGCATCTGGGCTGGCCAGCGCCGAGCTGACCGCCCGCGGCGGGTATGTGCTCGCGGAGGCAGTGAGGGGGGATGGGGAGGCGGGTGGGGGGCAGCCCGAGGTCATCCTCATCGGCACCGGCAGCGAGGTGCAGATCGCGCTGGCCGCCAGGGAGGCGCTGCAGCAGGACGGAATCGCGGCCAGGGTGGTTTCCATGCCCTGCGTGGAATGGTTTGCCGAGCAGGATGATTCTTACCAGCAGGAGGTACTCCCGGAGCACGTCCGGGCGCGGGTGAGCGTCGAGGCGGGGATTGCCCTCGGCTGGCGGGGCTTCGTCGGTGACGCGGGTGAGTGCGTGGGCCTGGAGCACTTCGGCGAATCAGCGGATTATCAGACTTTGTACAGAGAATTTGGAATCACGGCCGAGCACGTGGTCACGGCCGCGAAGGCGAGCCTGGCCCGGGTAAGGGCCAGATAGGCGCAAGGAGCGAATGCCATGAACCCTCAGCCCGACATACTTGCCCAGCTCACCGACGCCGGCGTGTCCATCTGGCTCGACGACATCAGCCGGGAGCGCCTGACAACGGGCAACCTGAAGGACCTGGTCCGGGATATGCACGTGCGCGGGGTGACGTCGAACCCGACGATCTTCGCGAAGGCCCTGTCCCAGGGCGATGCCTATAACGACCAGGTCGCCGACCTGGCGCTGCGCGGCGTCAGCGTCGAGGAGGCCAGCAGGGACATCACCACCTACGACATCCGCTGGGCGTGCGACGTGCTGCGGCCCGTCTACGACGAGTCCGGCGGCGTCGACGGCCGGGTGTCCCTCGAGGTCGACCCGCGGATCGCCAGGGACACCACGGGCAAGACGCCCGCCGAGGCCAGGGCGCTCTGGTGGATGGTCGACCGGCCCAACCTGTTCATCAAGATCCCGGCGACCGAGGCGGGGATCCCGGCCATCACCCAGTGCCTGTCCGAGGGGATCAGCGTCAACGTGACCCTGATCTTCTCGCTGCAGCGCTACGGCGAGGTGATCGACGCATTCATGGCCGGGATGGAAGGCGCCGCCGCGGCCGGCCGGGACCTGAGCAAGATCGCCTCGGTGGCTTCGTTCTTCGTCAGCCGGGTGGACACCGAGGTCGACGACAGGCTGGACAAGCTGGGCACGCCCGAGGCCGAGGCACTGCGCGGGAAGGCCGCCCTGGCCAACGCGCGCCTCGCCTACGAGCTCTTCGAGCAGAGGTCCGCCACCCCGCGGTGGAAGGCCCTCGCCGAGCGCGGTGTGCACGTCCAGCGCCCGCTGTGGGCCTCGACCAGCGTCAAGGACCCGAGCTTCGCCGACACGCTGTACGTGGTGGACCTCGTCGCCCCGGACACGGTGAACACGATGCCGGAGGCCACGCTGCACGCCACCGCGGCCCACGGCCAGCTGCACGGCAACACGATCGACGGCACGTACGAGGAGTCCCGGCAGGTGTTCCGGCAGCTCGAGGCGCTCGGCATCCCCTACGACGACGTGGTGCAGACGCTGGAGGACCAGGGCGTGGAGAAGTTCGAGGCATCGTGGAACGAGCTGCTCGACACGATCAAGACCCAGATGGCCGCGGCGAAGAAGTGACGAGGCGGACCGGCGGAGGAACCGTATGACATCGAACCCCCTGCGCGACCCCCGCGACCGCCGGATCCCGAGGGTCGCCGGGCCCTGCGCGCTGGTGCTCTTCGGCGTGACCGGCGACCTGGCCACCAAGAAGCTGCTGCCGGCCATCTACGACCTGGCAAACCGCGGGCTGCTGCCGCCGGGCTTCTCCCTGGTCGGCTTCGCCCGCCGGGACTGGCAGGACGAGGACTTCGAGCGCCTCACCCACGACGCGGTCAAGGCGAACGCGCGCACGCCGTTCCGGGAGACCGTCTGGCGCCAGGTGGCCGAGGGCGTGAAGTTCGTGCCCGGCGAGTTCGCCGACGACGAGGCGTTCGACCGCCTCGCCGCCTGCCTCGCCGAGCTCGACATCGAGCGCGGGACCGGCGGGAACTATGCGTTCTACCTGTCCGTGCCGCCGAAGGCCTTCCCCCAGGTGGTGTCGCAGCTCAAGCGGTCCGGGCTGTCCACGCCGCCGGAGAGTCTCAACGGGCAGCGGCCGTGGCGCCGGGTCGTGATCGAGAAGCCGTTCGGCCACGACCTGGCCAGCGCCCGGGAGCTCAACGCGATCCTGAACGCGGTGTTCCCCGAGTCCTCGGTCTTCCGCATCGACCACTACCTGGGCAAGGAGACGGTCCAGAACATCCTGGCGCTGCGCTTCGCCAACACGCTGTTCGAGCCGATCTGGAACCGCGGGTACGTGGATCACGTGCAGATCACGATGGCGGAGGACATCGGCATCGGCGGCCGGGCCGGGTACTACGACGGGATCGGCGCGGCCCGGGACGTGATCCAGAACCACCTGCTGCAGCTCATGGCGCTCACCGCCATGGAGGAGCCGGTGTCGTTCGAGGCCGACTCGCTGCGCATGGAGAAGGAGAAGGTGCTCTCCGCGATAACGATCCCCGAGGATCTCGCGGTTGGCACCGCCCGCGGGCAGTACTCCAGCGGCTGGCAGGGCGGTATCGAGGTGCGCGGCTTCCTCGAGGAGGACGGCATCGCGCCGGACTCGATCACCGAGACGTACGCGGCCCTGCGCCTCGAGGTCGACACGAGGCGGTGGGCCGGGGTGCCGTTCTACCTGCGCACCGGCAAGCGGCTGCCGAGCCGGATGACCGAGATCGCGCTGATGTTCCAGCGCGCACCGCACCTGCCGTTCTCGAGGACCGATACCGAGGAACTCGGCCAGAACGCCCTGGTGATCCGGGTGCAACCGGACGAGGGCATCACGGTCAGGTTCGGCTCCAAGGTGCCTGGCTCGGCGATGGAGGTGCGCGACGTGAACATGGACTTCGCGTACGGCGAGTCGTTCACCGAGTCCAGCCCCGAGGCCTACGAGCGGCTGCTGCTCGACGTGCTGATCGGCGACCCACCGCTGTTCCCCCGGCAGCGCGAGGTGGAGCTGTCCTGGCGGATCCTCGACCCGATCGAGGAGTACTGGGCCGGGCACGGCAAGCCGGAGCAGTATCCGGCGGGCACCGCGGGCCCGGTGGCAGCGGACGCGATGATCGCCCGCGACGGCCGGGCCTGGCGCCGGCTCTAGCCCGGGGAGAGAATGCGATGATGATTGACCTGACCGACACCACCACCAGGGCCATCCACGACGCGCTCACCCGGGCCAGGGATCAGCTGGGCGGCCCGACCACCGGCATGGTGCTCAACCTGATCATCATGACCGACGAGGCCGCGCAGTACGACGCGGTGCGCGCGGCGACGCAGGCCGGCCGCGAGCATCCGTGCCGCGTGCTGGGGGTGATCGCCAGGGACCCGAACGCCGAATCGCGGCTTGACGCCGAGATCAGGACCGGCGAGGGCGCCCCGGGGCAGACCATTCTGCTGCGTATGTACGGGCCGATGGGGCTGCACTCGGATTCCGTGGTGCTGCCGCTCCTGGTGCCGGACACCCCCGTGGTCACCTGGTGGCCGCGCGGCGGCCCCGCCACGCCGTCCAGCAGCCCGCTCGGGCTGCTGGCGCAGCGCCGGGTCACCGACGCCGCGTCGTCAGGCGCGCCGTCGCGGACCCTTGAAGCCCTCGCGGAGGGCTACCGCCCCGGCGACACCGACCTGAGCTGGACCAGGGCCACGGCTTGGCGCTCGCTGCTGGCCGCCACCATGGACCAGCCGCACGGCGAGATCAGCGGCGGCTCGGTGTCCGCAGAGCCGCGCAACCCGACGGCGGACTTGCTGGCGGCGTGGCTGACCAGTCGGCTCGGCCAGCCGTTCTCCCGCGACGAGTCGCCCGGTCCCGGCATCACCGAGGTGCGGTTCGTCACCTCCGACGGCGACATCACGATCACCCGCCCGGACGGGCGCATGGCCACCCTGACCCGGCCCGACCAGCCCGACCGCCGGGTGGCACTGCACCGCAGGGACACCACGGAACTGCTCGCCGAAGAGCTCCGCAGGCTCAACCCAGACGAGGTCTATGGCGAGACGCTGGCCAGCCTCGTCTCGGGCGCCCGGAGGTAACGCCATCAACGCGCCGCCTCAGGTGATCATTCACCGCGACGGAGAGCTGCTCGCGAAGGCCGTGGCCGCCCGGCTGGTGACCAGGCTGGTGGACGCCGTGGCGGCGCGCGGGCACGGCTCGCTGGTGCTGACCGGCGGCGGGATCGGCACCCAGGTGCTCGCCGAGCTCGCCGCCGCGCCGGCCAGGGATGCGGTCGACTGGCGGCACCTGGACATCTGGTGGGGGGACGAGCGGTTCCTGCCGTCCGGCGACCCGGAACGCAACGAGACCGGGGCCAGGGCGGTGCTCCTTGATCACGTCGACGTCAGCCCGGAGCGGGTGTACCCGATGCCGCCCTCGGACGGCCCGGACGGCGCCAGCCCGGAAGCGGCGGCCGCGCGATACGCGGGCTGGCTGCTGGCCGCCTCGCAGCCCGAGGACCACAGCCAGGTGCCGTCCTTTGACGTGCTGATGCTCGGCATCGGGCCCGAGGCGCACGTCGCGTCGCTGTTCCCCGGTATGCCGGCCCTGTACGAGGAACAGCGGACCGTGGTGGCGGTGCACGGGTCGCCCAAGCCGCCGCCGACGCGGCTGACCTTGACATTCCCTGCCATCACCGCGGCGCGCGAGGTGTGGATCATCGCCTCCGGCGAGGACAAGGCGGGGGCCATCCGGCTGGCGCTGTCGGGGGCTGGGCCGGTCCAGGTCCCGGCGGCCGGTGCCCGGGGCAGGCAGCAGACGCTGTTCCTGCTCGACCGGGCCGCCGCTGCGGCGGTACCCGCGCAGCTCGGCCGGCTCGCCTCACCCTGACCGACGCCGCCGGCTCGCTTCACCCTGACCGACGCCGCCGGCTCGCTTCACCCTGACCGACGCCCGCGGCTGGCCTCACCCTGACCGATGCCCGCGGCTCGGCTCACCTGACCGGCTCCCCGCAGCCAACCGTGATGGCGCTGATGACCCGTTCTGGCTGATATGACCCGGCCTGGCTAGGATCGCGCCGTGGCCACTGATCCCCGTGTGCGTGGCGGTCGCGATCACCTTGTCGTATGCGGAGATGACGCTCTCACGTTGCGCATGGTCGAGGAGCTGACCGTCAGGTATGGCGAAGAGGTAACCGTGATCCTGCCTTCGGCCCAGGGCAGAGACGGGCTGATGATGGCCCGGCTGCCCGGCGTCCGGCTCATCGAGCGGGCCGGCCTCGACGACCAGGCGTTTATCGCCGCCGGTGTGCCGGCCGCCCGGGCGCTCGCCCTGCTACGCCAGGATGATCTGGGCAACTTCCACGCCGCGCTGCGCGCCCAGGAGCTCAACCCGGATCTGCGCCTGGTCGTCGCCATCTTCAACACCAGCCTCGGCGAGCGGATCCGCACGTTCTTCACCGACTGCGCGGTGCTGTCTGACTCCTCGATGGCCGCGCCATCGTTCGTCGCCGCGGCCCTGGGCGAGCCCACGCCGAGCCACGTCCGGCTGGCCGGACGCACGCTGTACGTAGCCAGGCGCGACGACACGGACGCCGAGCACATGATTTGCAGCGTGACGATGGACGCCGACGGGGGCTCTCCGCGCCTGGCGGCCCCGCAGGACAGCACCTCAAACCTGGTTCTGGCGGTGGCAGACGGCACGCCGCGCAACCCGCTCGCGGCGCAGCGCCGCAACCCGCTTCGGGCCGCTGGCCGGCTGTTCCGGAGGCTTTTCTGGCACCGGTTCGGCGTCGCGTTCGCGTCGCTGATCGCGATCCTCGGCGTCGGCTTCGCGCTCCTCGCCACGGCCGTGCACTACTCGATCGGGAACGCGCTATACCTGACCTTCCTCGACGCCGCCGGGGCGGCCGTGAGCAACCCCAGGCTGAGCTCGCCCGAGAAGGTCTCGCAGATCCTGCTCACGTTCGACGGCCTGGCCTTCCTGCCGCTGGTCACCGCCGCGGTGGTCGGGGCCAGGCTCACCGGCTCGGTGCGCGGCGCGAACCGGCCGGTGACTGACCACGTGATCGTCGCCGGGCTCGGCAACGTCGGCACCCGCGTCGTCGGCCAGCTGCACGACCTTGGCATCGACGTCGTCTGCGTGGACAAGAACGAGAATGCCGCCGGAGTGCCGATGGCCCGCCGCCTCGGCCTGAAGGTCGTCGCCGGCGAGACCCACCGTGAGGAGACCCTGCTGGCGGCCGGCATCACCACCTGCCGGGCCCTGGTCTCGGTGACCGACAGCGACATCGTGAATCTGGAGACCGCCCTGCACGCGCGGGCGCTTGCGGAGCAGCCCCGCATCGTGGTGCGGCTGTACGACGACGATCTCGCCGAACGGGTGCAGAAGAACGTCAGCAACACGATCTCGCGGTCGGTCTCGTACCTTGCGGCGCCGGCCTTCGCCGGAGCCATGTTGGAGCACCAGGTGCTGCGCACGATCCCGGTGGGGCGGCACGTGCTCCTCATCGCGGACGTCGCCGTCGGCGAAGGCGCCGAGCTGGCCGGCCGGCGCGTGGACGACGTGCACGATCGCAGCGACGTACGGCTGATCGCGCTCCGGCGCCGCGGCGGCACCGCGGTCGACTGGTCGCCCCGGCCCGGCGACGAGCTCAGGCCCGGCGACCGGCTGGTCGTGGTCGCCACCAGGGCCGGGCTCGGCCGGGTCCTTGCCCGCTCCCGCTCCCGGTGACCGTCGGATACCCGATGCCCCGGAAACTGGGTCTCCCCAAAGATCGATTGCGGAGTTACGCTCAGGACAGATCTTCCGTTTGGTTCTGCTGAGCCATCTGTGAAGAGAAGGAAGGTCCGCATATGGCCGTATTTACGCCATTCGCTCCTGTGTTGGCCACAGACTGGGCTTCCCACCCGGCATCCAGCCCAGCGCGGCCGGCCAACCATGTTTCCTTCCGTCCATCCGTGCGCCTGCCCTGCCCCGCGGGCGACATCCCGAAAGGTCAGGGCGGCGCAAGTCCCACAGGAGGAATCCTTTGAGCAGCACAGATGATGCTCCCGCCCCGGCAGCGCCGGCAGCGTCGGCAGTACCGGCCGTACCGGTAAGCCCCGTTGCCGATCCGGCACCGCTCGGGCTGGCGGCCTTCGCGCTGACCACGTTCCTGTTGTCCGCCGTCAACGCGGGCTGGGCGAAGAGCTCGACTGGCTTTGACTGGTGGGCCTACGCGATCGCATACGGCGGCCTGTGCCAGCTGCTGGCGGGCATGTGGGAGTTCCGCAACCGGAACGTCTTCGGGGCTGTGGCGTTCTCCACCTACGGCGGGTTCTGGATCGGCTTGGGCCTGTGGCTGCACTTCATAGTCCCGGCCGCCGTACCCCATCCGGTAACGATTAATCGGGACCTGGGCTGGATCCTGCTGGCGTTCGCGATCTTCAACACCTACATGCTGATCATCAGCACCCAGGTCAACATGGCCGTGTTCCTGGTGTTCCTGACCCTGGAGATAACCGAGATCTTCCTGTTCATCGGGAACCTGACGACCAAGGTCCCGGTTCTGCCGCCGGACGTCAACATCGGCGGAGCGGTGCAGATCGGCGGTTACATCGGCATCGTGACCGCGCTGGTTGCCTGGTACACCTCGGCGGCCGGCGTCATGAACGGGCTGAAGGGCAGGCAGGTCTTCCCGGTCGGCAAGCCGCTGTTCAACCTCTGACCAGCAGGCCCGGCCAAAGTTCCTCGTCAGGTCCCGGGGACCGTCAGGTCCCCGGGACCTTGCGTTGCGGACCACCGATACCTTAGGGCAGGTGGATCTGCAGGAAAGGCTTCAGCTAGACGCGGCGCGGCACCAAGTGGCCAAGGTTAAGGCGCGCACCAGGCCGTGGCGGTACATCTTCGCCATCATTCTCGCCATAGTCGCCGCGTCCGTGTCCGTTCAGGCCCGTTACGTTGCCCACGAACTGTCGCACAAGGGCGGTAGCAGTGAGTCGGTGCTGGCCCCGCTGGGGTCTGCCGGAAACTTTGGCCTGTCCTACGGCGCGGCGATCGCATTCTGCCTGCTGGCGGGCGCCGGCACGCTCGGACTCGGCAACAAGGCCCGGGAGGTCCTCGAGCGATCGGTTGGCTCGGCGCACGCAACGGTGGTCCGGTTCGTCATCCTGGTGGCCGGCGCCCTCGTCACGGTGATCATCACGCTGGAGCTGTTTAACGTCGCGGTCACGCAGCTCATCGTCGGCGGCGTGGTGACCAGCGTGCTGCTCGGCATCGCCGCACAGCAGTCCCTTGCCAACGTCTTCGCCGGCATCGTCCTGCTGATGGCGAGGCCGTTCCGGGTCGGTGATCAGATCGGAGTCCGGTCCGGGGCGCTGTCCGGCCTGCTCGAGGGGATGGTCAGCGAGATCAGCATCACCTACGTGCGGCTGGAGACGCCGAACGGTCCGGTCCACATCCCGAACTCCCAGGTTCTGGCCGCGGCTGTAGGCCCGGCCGGTGCGGTGCCGTCACCATCCGGGCAGGCCGCCACGCCGCCCGGCCAGGGAGCGGCCACCCAGGCCGGGCCGGCAGCGGCAACCGCTGCACCGCTGACACCGGCGGAAGCGGCCGGAGCGCCAGCCCTGGAGCATCCGGGCGCTGCCGAAGCGCAGACAACCCCCGGCGCCGCTGAAGCGCCGCCGGGTTCCCCGGGCCCGGCGGAGCCGGCGCCCGAAGGATCGGAATCCGGGCGCGACGCCGGCCGTCAGCCGTCCTGAGCGGCACTCCGGCCAGCTAGTCGTCTGCTGCCCGGCCGCCCCCAGCCCGTGCCGCCTGGGCCGCCGCCAACTCACGGCGGCGGCGGTTTCCATGATCTAGGAGCTGAGCCGCGCTATTCGCGGGGTTAGAGCTACCACGATCATGAAATAGCGGGCCGCCCTCCTAGAGGCGGCGGCCCGCCAGGCGCCAGGAGAAACCGCGTAACTCCCGACCGCGGCTGGTTGGCCGGCGCTCTAGCGGTGACTCGCCTCGTACTTCGCGATGACCTGCGCTGGAATCCGGCCGCGGTCGCTGACGTCGATCCCGCTGCGCTTAGCCCAGGCGCGAACCTCCGCGCTGTGCTGGCGGTGAGCCGCCGTTCTGCGCTTGGTCCGGCCAACCCTGCCCGTTACCTTGCGGGCCCTGTCGGCGAACCTCCGGAATACCTCATCGAATTTCTCGCTGTGCTTCTCGCATAGGTCGATCTCATAATCCCGGCCGTCCAGGCTGAACGCGCGCGTCATGTGCTCGCCGTCCGGGATCTCTTTTGAGTCGTAGTCGCACGCGAATGTGACTGAGACCTTCTGTGCCACTTGTACTCCCCCTTCCCCCGACGCGAATATATCCCCAGGCGCATGGCATCTGTAACGGCACCTTGGCTACGGGTTTCCAGGGCACCTTTGGAATGCTTATCTGGCGCGGGAAAACTGCACAGCATCAGCCTAACGCGAGCCTGGTTCAGCGCAGTGTTCGGTGCTCAGCGGCTGCCACGACGTGGCTGGTAGGGGAACGATTCCAGCGGCGGTTCATCCGCTATGTCGTCGGTAAGGGCGGCGCCGTAATGCACCGGGTAATCGGCAGTGCTTGGACCGACAGCATCCCCTTCGGCCGCTGAGCCAGGCCCGGATCTGGGCGCCGATCTGGGGTTCGATCTGGCGTCAGATCTGGGTGCTGAACTTGCGCCCGGGTAATGCGATACAGGCGCCTCACCTTGATAATCCATCGGGCCGGTGCTGGTTAGGTACGGATCGCTCGCTGGCTCGCCTGGATAAGAGCCCTGGTGGCCGGTGCCACGCGGATAAGCTCCGCTGTCACCGGCGCCCGGATAGGAACTGCCCGGGTCGGCGCCGGCATGGAAGTCGGCACGGTAACCAGCCCGCTCCGCAGTCGGGGCGGCGGGCAAATCCGCCAGGTATCCGGTGCCCTGCTGGGGCGGTCCGGCCGGGTAGCCCGAAGGCCCGGTCAGGTAGTCGGCTGGCCTGGGCCGCTGGTCCGGCGGCGGTCCGGTCAGGTAGTCGGCTGGCCTGGGCCGCTGGTCCGGCGGTGGCTCGGCCAGGTAGTCGGCCGGCCTAGGCCGCTGGTCCGGCGGTGGCTCCGTCAGGTAGTCCGTCGGCCTGGGCTGCTCAGGCGGTGGCTCGGGCAGGTAGTCGGCCGGCCTGGGCCGCTGGTCCGGCGGTGGCTCCGTCAGGTAGTCCGTCGGCCTGGGCTGCTCCGGTGGCGGTGCGGCCAGGTACTCAGGCGCACCGTTCTGGTACGGCGCCGGCGCCGCGGGGGTCTCCGGCACCCCGAGCTGGCCGAGCACGTCCAGCGGGTCCGCGAGGTAGTCGGGGGCCCGGCCCCGGCGGTCCGGCGGCTGCGGTTCACCCGGGTATCCCACGGGTCCAGCCGCCGGTTCCGGCATCGGGCGCGAGGGCTCCGCCGGGTACTGCCCCGAACGGCCCCGGCGGCCCGTGGGGGCGGCCGGGTACTCGGTTGCCCCGGTCCGCGGGTCCTGCGGCTCGGCCGCGTAATCAGGGGTCCCGCCCCGGGGGTCAGCGGACAGCGGCTCGCCCGGGTACCCCACAGGCGCGGGCCCGGGTACGTGATCGGCAGCCTGATCCCGGTGGTCCAGCGGCTCGGCCAGGTAGTCCGTCGTCCCGTTCCGGTATCTTCCCTGGTCAGGTGTACCTGGCCCATCATCCCGGAAGTCAGCAGGAGCGGGCTGCATCATCTGGCCGGACATCGGGCCCATCGCGCGCACCTGCGCCGTGGCGTCGCCGGGCGCGTCGGCAAACGCCTGGCCCGGTGCCTCGCCGTCCCATCCGGGCTGCTGCCCGTCCGGGCCACGCTGGAGCGTCTGCACCATTCTCGGCAGGTCGGCAATGGCGAGCCGGAAGGTGCCGGTGCACATCCCGCCCTGCCAGATGCTCAGGACCGCCACTCCGGTGTCCGCGTACCAGCTGAGCCGCATGCTGCGGGAATTGCCCCGTACGTCGAAGAAAACCTCGCCCAGACGGGGCAGCGGGGCAGCATCCGATGCGGACATGGTGCCCATGGTTACGCCGAAGCAATGCCTTTGTCTACCTTGATCGCGACACTCGCAATGCCGGGGCCGGGGCAGCCGCGGCGCGGCGCCCCGGCCAGTTTCGTGATCTAGCCTGCATGAGCCGTGGCGCAGATGGCATCATTGTGCGTCGGCTAGCTGATGATCGGCGGCATACCCGCCGCATCGCGCACCCGGCCATGCCCTGTGCTCGCGGGAACACGACGACCACGTCATGCGTTGCAACTTGCGACGGGGCGAATGCCGCATCACGCGAGAATTTATGCGTCCAGCGAGCCGGACGCTCGGCTAGGCGAGGGATTACACGGTGAGCTGGTTGAGGAGAGTTGTTCATGTCTGAGGTACGCCGTCAGGCGGTGCTGATTCCGCGGCCGAACTGGGCCTGGCAAGACGACGCTGCGTGCCGCGGTAAGGACACCGTGCTCTTCTTCGGCCCAGATGGCGAGCGCCAGCCCGAGCGGGACATCCGGGAGCGGAAGGCCAAGGCCGTATGCGCCGCATGTCCGGTCCGGGCGGAGTGTCTGAATTACGCAGTTAGCCGTCCGGAGAAGTACGGCACCTGGGGCGGGCTGAACGAGGACGAGCGGTCTGCCGAGCGGCGTCGCAGGATGCGCCGCGCGAACGCGGCCTGACCTGCCCCGAACCCAACCGGGCGTTGCGTAAGCCCGCAGCCACCAGCCCCGCCGCCGCGACACTTGTTCCATGGCGCGCGACAATGGAAGCATGATCTGCTTGTCGTGCCGTCAGCAGCACCATGAGAATTGCCCTGGCGGGACCTGGTGCGACTGCCAGCATCGGCAGCCCGACGCCGACGTCGAGCCGAAGCTTGGCTGGGTCCGGCAAGGCTGACCGCCTCCGGGCGGAATAGTCACGATTGCCGCGGAGTTGACCTGACATATGGGAGCCAGCGCTTTGTCTCGGGAACCGGTTAGGCGACCGTCACATGCTGCTGCGCCGCTCACCGCCGCTGATCCGCTGCTCGTCAGCCGCAGGCACGTCGATTTCCTTCGCATCACAAGCGCGCTCTGTCTCACGCCGCCGCTGACCACAGTCCGTCATTCCTGACGGGCGCGTGCCGCGAGCAGCGTTCCCGCCAGTCGGCCGGACGTAAGCGGGAATAATACGCCCGCCACAAGCTGCCGCCAGCAGAGTCCAGGCACGCGCCCCGTGACCGAAGGGACGCAGCACATGCCAGCGCCGAGCAGCACAACGGCCACTCCGCCCATCCAGCCCACCCCGCAGCCCACCCAGCAGCCCGCCCTGCCCGACGCCAGGAGCCAGCGAAGCCGCCGCCAGGGCCGCGGTGATGGCCAGTGGGCACTTGGCTACCGCGAGCCGCTGAACAAGAACGAAGAGCTCAAGAAGAACGACGACGGCCTGAACGTCCGCGACCGGATCATCAATGTCTACGCCAAGCGCGGCTTCGACTCGATCGACCCGGCCGACCTGCGCGGCCGGTTCCGCTGGTTCGGCCTGTACACCCAGCGCCGGCCGGGCATCAGCGGCGGCAAGACCGCCGTCCTGGAGCCCGAGGAACTCGACGACACGTTCTTCATGATGCGGGTCCGCATCGACGGCGGCCAGCTCAGCAGCGAGCAGCTGGCCACGGTCGCGGATGTCTCGCGGCGGTTCGCCAGAGGCACGGCCGACGTGACCGACCGCCAGAACATCCAGCTGCACTGGGTGCGAATCGAGGACGTGCCGGAGATCTGGGACGCGCTCGAATCCGTGGGCCTGTCCACCACCGAGGCGTGCGGCGATACCCCCCGGGTGATCCTGGGCTGCCCACTGGCCGGCATCGACGCCGAGGAGATCATCGACGCGACGCCGGAGATCCGCCAGACCGCTGCGCGCTACGTCGGTGATCCCGCGTTCTCCAACCTGCCGCGCAAGTACAAGTCCGCGATGAGCGGATGCGCGGCGCAGTGCACGATCCACGAGATCAACGACATCGCGTTCGTCGGCGTGATCGGCCCGGACGGCGAGCCGGGCTACGACCTGTGGGTCGGCGGCGGGCTCTCCACCAACCCCATGATCGGCAAGAGGCTGGGCGCCTTCGTCCGGCCGGACCAGGTCCCCGAGATCTGGGCGGGCGTCACGTCGATCTTCCGCGATTACGGTTACCGCAGGCTGCGGCACCGCGCCCGGCTCAAGTTCCTGATGGCCGACTGGGGCCCGGAGCGGTTCCGCGAGGTGCTCGAGCGGGATTACCTGGGCCACCCCCTGGCCGACGGGCCCGCGCCGAAGGCGCCGGGTAGCGGGCAGCGCGACCACGTCGGCGTTCACATGCAGCGGGACGGCCGGTATTACGTCGGCTTCGCCCCCCGGGTCGGCCGGATGTCGGCCGACAAACTCGACTTGGTCGCCCGCCTGGCCCTGGAGTACGGCAGCGGCCGGATCCGGACCACCACCGAGCAGAAGATGGTGATCCTGGACGTCCCGGAGGAGCGGACGGCCGCGCTCGCCGCCGAGCTCACCGCCGCCGACCTGCCGGTGGCGCCGGGCGTGTTCCGGCGGCACACGATGGCGTGCACCGGCATCGAGTTCTGCAAGCTGGCGATCGTCGAAACAAAGCAGCGGGCCTCGGACCTGATCGCCGAGCTGGACCGGCGGCTGCCCGGGTTCACCGAGCCGATCACGATCAACGTCAACGGCTGCCCCAACTCGTGCGCCCGGATCCAGACCGCCGACATCGGCCTCAAGGGAACGCTGATCACCCTTCCCGGGGGCGAACAGGTGGAGGGATTCCAGGTCCACCTCGGCGGCAGCCTGGACGGCGGTGACGGCGAAGGCTCGGGCTTCGGCCGGAAGGTGCGCGGGCTCAAGACCACCGCCGATGGTCTTCCCGACTACGTCGAGCGGGTGCTGCGTCGCTTCGAGGCGACCAGGACGCCAGGTGAGACGTTCGCCACATGGGTAGCCAGGGCTCCGGAGGAGGACATAAAGTGAGCATTCAGGCTTTTCCGGCAGAGCGCGCAGTCCCGTTCTACTGTCCCTACTGCGGCGAGGAAGACTTGGAGCCCCAGGAAGCGGACGGTGAGTGGCGTTGCCGCAGCTGCGTGCGCTCGTTCCGGCTACGCTTTGCGGGAACCGGAGCCATCCCAGGAGGGCACCGGTGAGCCGCGACGTGATCGGGGCAGAATCAGCGGATACTGACGAGACGACGCCCGCGGGTCGGGAGGAAGCCATCCGCATGGAGAGGCTGGCCAACGAAGCGGCCGAAGCGCTGGCAGGCGCGCCGGCCGATGACGTGGTCCGGTGGGGCCTTGACACCTTCGGCGACCGGATCTGCATCACCTCGTCGATGACCGATGCCGTGCTCGTCCACCTGGTGTCCCAGGTGCGCGAGGGCGTCGACGTCGTCTTCCTCGACACCGGCTACCACTTCGCCGAGACGATCGGCACCAGGGACGCGGTTTCCACGGTCTACCCGGTCAATGTGATCAACGTCACCCCCGAGCAGACCGTGGCCGAGCAGGACGAGCAGATGGGCCCCCGGCTGTACAGCCGCAACCCGGATCTCTGCTGCTACCTGCGCAAGGTGGTGCCGCTGGAGCGGGCGCTCGAGCCGTACGACGCCTGGTTCACCGGGGTCCGCAAGGAGGAGACCGACGCCAGGAACGACACCCGCGTGGTGCAGTGGGACGCCAGGCGCGAGATGGTGAAGGTCAACCCGATCGTCGACTGGACCCAGGAACAGGTCGAGGCCTACGTCGTCAAGCACGCCGTGCTGGTCAACCCGCTGGTCTACGACGGCTACCCGTCGATCGGCTGCGCCACCTGCACCGTCCGGGTTGAGGCCGGCGGCGACGCCCGGAGCGGCCGCTGGGCCGGCACCGGCAAGACCGAATGCGGCATCCACCTCTGACCGAGCGCCGCGCCTGGCCCCCGCTGATTGCTGTCGCGCACGGCAGCAGCGATCCCCGGGCGGCGGCCGCCGTCACCGACCTGATGGCCCTGGTCCAGGCGCGGGCGGGCCTGCCGGGCCTGCAGGCCCGCGCGGCCTTCCTCAGTCACGCACTTCCCTCGGTTCCCGACGTGCTCGAGGCCGTATACGGCAGCCTCTCCGATGACCGCCAGGAACGCGACGCTCCGGCCGCCGTGGTGTTGCCGCTGTTGCTCACCGCGGCCTACCACAGCGACGCCGACCTGCCGGCTTTGCTCGGCGAGGCCACCCGCCGCCTGCCGCGGCTGCGCATCAGCTACGGCGAGCCGCTCGGGCCGCACCCTGGCCTGCTGCGCGCCCTTGACCGCCGCCTGGCCGAGGCCGACCCGGCGTCCTCGGCAGGCCCCGGCGGTACCGCTATGGTCCTCGCCGCGGCCGGGTCGAGCCGCCCCACCGCGAACGCCGCCGTGGCCCGGGCCGCCGCGGCCTGGCAGCGGGCCAGGGGCTGGCACAGCGTGGTGCCCGCGTACGCGTCGGCGGCCGCGCCGTCGCCTGGCGAGGCAGTGGCCGGGCTGTTGCGCGCGGGAGCCGCGCGGGTGGTCGTCGCCACCTATCTGCTGGCCCCCGGCGTCTTCGCCGATCAGGTACGCGAGCGGTCGCTGGCCGCGGGTGCCGCCGTTGTCAGCGCCCCGCTCGGTGCCGCCCCCGAGGTGGCCGACGTGGTGATCGAGCGTTATCAGCAGGCCGCCTGCGAGGATGCTGTACTGCGCGTTCGCCATCGCGCGTGAAGACGCTGAAAATGGGGACAGGGAAAGGTCCTGTGGGGGGAATGCGGGGGCAGGCCCCCGCAGGGAAGGGTTCTTTGGGGGAATGCGGGGGCGGGGCCCCCGCAGGGAGGTCCTCATGACGCGCGCGGCGCCATATGTCACGCACGAAGTGCTCAATCAGGTCCCGCCGCTGGCGGACTACGACGTGGCCGACGACCCGGCCCTCACCGAGGCGCTGCAGCGCGAGAGCGCCGACGGCGGAGACGGTGGCCGCGAGCTGCACGAACTCGGCGAGCGGGCCGGTTCCGCCGCGACGCAGGAGGCCGCCCGGCTGGCCAACGAGCATCCCCCGGTGCTGCGCACGCACGATTCCCGCGGCAACAGGATCGACGAGGTGGAGTTCCACCCCGCGTGGCATGAGCTGATGGCCGTGGCCGTCGGCCACGGGATGCACGCCGCGCCGTGGCGTGACCGCACCCCAGGCGGGCACGTCGCACGGGCGGCCAAGTTCTATGTGTGGACGCAGGCGGAGGCCGGGCATGGCTGCCCGATCTCCATGACCTACGCATCGGTGCCGGCGCTGCGGCATGCCCCCGGGCTCGCCGACCGGTTCGAGCCGCTGCTCGGCTCCTGCAGCTACGATCCCGGGCTGCGGGTTCCGGACGGCAAGGCCGGCCTGCTGGCCGGCATGGCCATGACCGAGAAGCAGGGGGGTTCCGACGTCAGGGCCAACACCACCAAGGCGGTGCCGGCCGGCGACGGCTACCAGCTCACCGGGCACAAGTGGTTCTGCTCCGCGCCCATGTGCGACCTGTTCCTGGTCCTGGCCCAGGCCCCTGAGGGGCTGAGCTGCTTCCTGCTCCCCCGGGTGCTGCCCGACGGCACCCGCAACGCCATGCGCATCCAGCGGCTCAAGGACAAGCTGGGCAACAGGTCGAACGCCTCGTCGGAGGTCGAGTACGACGCCGCGTTCGCCTGGCCGGTCGGCGAGCCCGGCCGGGGCGTGGCCACGATCATCGAGATGGTCAGCGCGACCAGGCTGGACTGCGTCATCGGCAGCGCGGCCGCGATCAGGCTCGGATGCGTCACGGCCGTGCACTACGCCGGCATCCGCCGCTCGTTCGGGACCACGCTCGCCGCGCACCCGCTGATGGCCGCGGTCCTCGCCGACCTCGCGCTGGAGTCCGAAGCCGCCACGACCGTGGCGATGCGCCTGGCCGGCGCCGCCGACCGTGCCTCGCGCGGCGATGCCGCCGAGGCCGCGCTGCTGCGGCTGGCGCTGCCCGCGGCCAAGTACTGGGTGTGCAAGCGCGCGCCGATGGTCGCAGCCGAGGCGCTGGAGTGCCTGGGCGGGAACGGGTACGTGGAAGAGTCGGGCATGCCTCGGCTGTACCGGGACGCGCCGCTGAACTCGGTGTGGGAGGGCTCGGGCAACGTCACCGCCCTGGACGTGGTCCGCGCGCTGAGCCGCTCCCCCGGGTCGGCCGACACGCTGCTGGCCGAGATCGATCTCGCGGCCGGTGCCGACCGGCGGCTGGACGCCGCTGCGGAGCGGCTGCGCTGCGCGCTGAAGGAGGCTTGGGCCGCGGATGGCGACGGGGCTCAGTATGGGGCCAGGCGGCTGGCCGGGCTGATCACGCTGACCCTGCAGGCATCGCTGCTGGTGCGGCACGCTCCGGCGGCCGTCGCCGACGCGTTCTGCGGGTCCCGGCTCGGCTCCGAACTCTCGGCCGGCCCCGGTGGCCCGTTCGGCACACTCCCAGACGGACTGGACCTTGACCCGGTGCTCGGCCGGGCCGCTGTCAGCGTCCGCGGGTAGGGTCTGCGGATGGAGGTGTGGCCGGGAACTCCGTATCCGCTCGGCGCTACCTGGGACGGTGCGGGCACCAACTTCGCGCTGTTTTCCGAGGTCGCGGAGCAGGTGGAGTTGTGCCTGTTCGAGGCCGGCGACGCGGACGAGGACGAGGAAACCCGGATCGCGGTCACCGAGGTGGACGCACTCGTCTGGCACTGCTACCTCCCCGGCGTGGAGCCCGGCCAGCGCTACGGGTACCGGGTGCACGGCCCGTACCAGCCAGAGCACGGCCACCGGTGCAACCCGTCGAAGCTGCTGCTCGACCCCTACGGCAAGGCCGTCGAAGGGCAGGTGACCTGGCACCAGGCCGTGTACTCGTACCAGCACGGCAACCCGTCGGTGCTGAACACCGACGACAGCGCGCCGTACATGCCGCGGAACGCGGTGATCAACCCGTACTTCGACTGGGGCGACGACCGGCCGCCGCGCACGCCGTACCACGAAACGCTCATCTACGAGGCACACGTGCGCGGCCTGACCATGCGCCATCCCGAGGTAGCACCCGAGCAGCGGGGCAGCTACGCGGGCCTGACCCATCCCGCGGTCATCGACCACCTGACCAGGCTCGGCGTGACCGCCGTGGAGCTGATGCCCGTTCATCAGTGCGTGCCCGAGCCCGCCCTGGTGCGGCGCGGTCTCACCAACTACTGGGGCTACAACACGATCGCGTTCCTCGCCCCGGACAACCGGTACTCCTCGTCCGGCACGCCTTATGGCCACGTCGCCGAGTTCAAGGCGGCGGTCAAGGCGCTGCACGCGGCCGGCATCGAGGTGATTCTCGACGTCGTGTACAACCACACGGCCGAGGGCGGCGCGCTCGGCCCGACGCTGTCCTTCCGCGGCATCGACAACGCCGCCTATTACCAGCTCGCCCCCGGCAACCCGCAGAGCTACCTCGACTACACGGGATGCGGCAACAGCCTCAACGTGCGCAACCCGCATCCGCTGCAGCTGATCATGGACTCGCTGCGGTACTGGATCCTGGACATGCACGTCGACGGGTTCCGGTTCGACCTCGCCGCGGCCCTGGCGCGCGAACTGCACGACGTGGACCGGCTGTCGGCGTTCTTCGACCTGGTGCAGCAGGACCCCGTGGTGTCCCAGGTCAAGCTCATCGCCGAGCCCTGGGACGTGGGCGAGGGCGGCTACCAGGTCGGCCACTTCCCGCCGCTGTGGACGGAGTGGAACGGGCAGTACCGGGACACCGTGCGCGACTTCTGGCGCGGCAGGGCGGCCACGCTGCCGGAGTTCGCGTCCCGCCTGACCGGATCGAGTGACCTGTACGAGACGAGCGCGCGGCGGCCGGTCGCCTCGGTGAACTTCATCACCTGCCACGACGGCTTCACGCTGCGGGACATGGTCAGCTACGACCGCAAGCACAACGAGGCGAATGGCGACTACAACCGGGACGGAAGCGACGACAACCGGTCGTGGAACTGCGGGGCCGAGGGCCCGACGGACGATCCGGCGGTGAACGAGCTCCGGGCCCGGCAGGTGCGGAACTTCCTGGTCACGCTGTTCTGCTCGCAGGGCGTCCCGATGCTGCTGGCGGGCGACGAGATGAGCCGCACCCAGCGCGGCAACAACAACGCGTACTGCCAGGACAACGACATGTCCTGGATCGACTGGGATGCGGCATCCAAGCAGCAGGACCTGATCGACTTCACCTGCATGCTGTCCGAGCTGCGGCGGGCGCACCCGGTGTTCCGCCGCCGCAGGTTCTTCAGCGGCCGGGCCGCGGCCGACGGCCTGCAGGACATCGTCTGGCTTACCCCGGCCGGGCGGCAGATGACCGACAACGACTGGCAGACGGGCTACGCCAGGTCGCTCACCGTGTTCCTGAACGGGGACGCGATCACCGAGCCCGGGCCGCGCGGCGAGACCATGCGGGACGACAGCTTCCTGCTGCTGTTCAACGCGAACCGGGAGCCGGTCACGTTCACCGTGCCCGGCGTCAGGTTCGGTCCCGGCTGGGAGGTGGTGATCAGCACGGCCACCGCGGTCGGCGCCGCGGCTCCCGGCGCCACCGGGACGATCACGGCGCGGCCGGGGCGCAGCATCGAGCTGGCCGGCCGCTCGATCATGGTGCTGCGCGGGATCGAGGACCGCCCGGCTAGCCCCGGCTCGCCTGCGTCGCCGCGATCAGCACCAGCGTGAACGTGGTCAGGCCGACGGCGCCGTGCATCGCCACCACCCGGGCGGGGAAGTGCTGCTCGGCTCCCCTGGCATGCTTGCCGCCCCGGCCGACCAGCCACCGGGTCAGCATCACGAAGCCGAGCATCGCCGACCCGCTCAGCACGCCGAACCCACACCACGCGTAGACCGTCGAGTGGGTCAGCAGAAAGATCACCCATAATGACAGGCCGGTGCTGGCCAGCACCGGGTGCGCGAAGATCAGCGCGGCCGGGAAGACCGTGACCCTGGTGGCCTGCTGTCGCAAGCCACCGTGCGAAAGCCAGACGCCGAGCAGGTACAGACCGAAGCAGGCAGTGCCGGCCCAGATCACCGTGGCAACGATCTTCAGCATGGTCTCCTCCCCCCGCCGCAGTCCGTCACGTCGTGCCTTGGCAGCACATCTTGCTCTATTGGACGCGAGAAGATGCAAGGACTCGATTTCACGCGACAGTGTGGACGGTTATCGGCCGAAACCAGCTCGCCATCAGGCCTGCCAGCCATTTTGCGGCGGATCGCCGGTGGTCTTGCGGCGCTGCCGGACGCCCGTTTGCGGCGGTCTGATTGACTGCTTGCCGTGCGCAAGATCTTCCCGGCCGACCCGGCCGCGCCCGATATTCGGGCGGACGACGTCGAGGCCCTGGCTGAGCTCTACGCCTACCCCGCTGGCCCGTCCGACGCGCCGTGGCTGCGTGCCAACATGATCGAGAGCATCGACGGCGCCGGCAGCCTCAACGGACGTTCCCGCGGCCTGTCCGGGGACGCAGACCGGCTGGTGTTCGCTGTTTTGCGCAGCCTGGCCGACGTGATCCTGGTGGGGGCGAGTACGGCGAGGGCGGAGAAGTACCGTCCGGTCCGAGAGCAGGAGATCTGGCCGAAGCTTCGCGGTGAACGGCAGCAGCCCACGCCGCCGATAGCGGTCGTGACCAGGAAGCTTGATCTGGACCTCGACAGCCCGCTGGTGGCCGGGGTACCCGGCGGAGCCCGCACGATCCTGCTCACCACGAAGGCGGCCCCGGCCGACCGCCGTGAGGCCGCGTCCGTGCATGCGGATGTGGTCGTCACCGGGCGGGATACGGTGCCGCCGTCTGCCGCGGTGCAGGAGCTGGCCAGCCGCGGCTACCGTAACGTCCTCCTCGAAGGCGGCCCAGCGCTGCTCAGGCAGATCGCCGAGGCCGGCCTTCTCGATGACCTGTGCCTGACTTTCAGCCCGGTGCTCGAGGGCGGCATGGCTGGCCGGATCCTTGCCCCACCCCCCGCGGCCGCCGGAAACGGCCCGGTGGCCAGGCTGAGCCTCGCGCACGTGCTCGAGGACGACGGCAGCCTGCTCTGCCGGTACCTGCGGGCCACCGGCTGACCGGCGGCAGCGGGCCATGGACAGCAGCGCACCCTGGGACTTGACTCCCCGGCAGAGCGTCGAGCAGGAGTGCGCCCGCCGCGGCGAGGCCGACGTGGTGGCCGCCTGCGTCGTGCTGCTCGCGGGCGGCGACGTGGACCGCCCGTTCATCTTCGCCATCGGCGGCCCGGCCGCCGAGTCGGTACTCGGCCCGCACCCGCGCCAGGACCAGCGCTACTTCCTCCGGGTATGGGCGGCGCGCGCCCTGCTGTACGCGTGGGACGACAGCGCGCAGCCCGCCGTGCTGGGCGCGCTGGCCGACGAATCGTGGCGGGTGCGCGAGATGGCCGCCAAGGTGGCTGCCAAGCGCAAGATCGGCGATGCGCTCTCCGTCGTTACGGAGATGAGCACCGACCCGGTGCCGCGGGTGCGGGCCGCCGCGGCCCGGGCAACGGCGATCCTGACCGCTGTGAGGGGGGAAGGGGCGGTGGGTGGGCTGAACGGATAGCGTGGCCCCGACGGCGGCGGGAGGCAGTCCCGCCGGGGCGGGATCGGGAGCGACGAATGGCACTGCACCGCAAGGTGGACGAGTCCGAAGCAGACTCCGAGCTTGACATCAACCCCGTGTACGTCCGCGAGTTGCACCTGCACGTGCCGCGCAACCGGATCCCGGAGCACGGCATGCTGCCGGACACGGCGCTGCAGACGGTCCACGACGAGCTGATCCTGGACGGCAACGCCAGGCTGAACCTGGCCACGTTCGTGACCACTTGGATGGAGCCGCAGGCCCGGCAGCTGATGGCCGAGTGCTTCGACAAGAACATGATCGACAAGGACGAGTACCCGCAGACAGCCGAGCTCGAGCGGCGCTGCGTGAACATCCTTGCTGAACTGTGGCACGCGCCCGGCTGCGAGCCCCGACCCGATGGGACCACGATCGCTACCGGCGTCGGCTGCTCGACCACCGGCTCGAGCGAGGCGTGCATGCTCGGCGGGATGGCCCTGCTGTGGCGCTGGCGGGCCCGCCGTGCCGCAGCAGGAGCGGACGCCACCAAGCCGAACCTGGTGATGGGCTCGAACGTCCAGGTCTGCTGGGAGAAGTTCTGCCGCTACTGGCAGGTCGAGCCCAGGCTGGTGCCGATGGCGCCGGGCCGACTCCACCTGACCGGTCCCGAGGCGGCGGCCCGTTGCGACGAGAACACGATCGGCGTGGTCGCCGTGATGGGGTCCACGATGGACGGCAGCTACGAACCGGTGCTGCAGATCAATGAGGAGCTTGACAAGCTCAAGGCCGCCAACGGCCCGGACATCCCGATTCATGTGGACGGCGCGTCGGGTGGGTTCGTGGCGCCTTTCCTGCACCCGGGCCTGCTGTGGGATTTCCGGGTGCCGAGGGTGGCCTCGATCAACGCCTCGGGCCACAAGTACGGCCTGGTCTACCCCGGGGTCGGCTGGGTGGTGTGGCGGGACTCCGAGGCGCTGCCCGAGGACCTGATCTTCAAGGTCAACTACCTGGGCGGGGAGATGCCGACGTTCGCGCTGAACTTCTCCAGGCCTGGCGGCCAGGTCGCCGCCCAGTACTACAACTTCCTCAGGCTCGGCTTCTCCGGCTACCGGAGCATCCAGCAAGCATGCCAGGACGTGGCCAAGTACCTGTCCAGCGAGATCGCGGCGATCGGCCCGTTCGAGCTGCTCACCGACGGCAGTGACCTGCCCGTGTTCGCGTTCAGGCTGCGGGACCCGGTTGCCGCCGGCTACACGGTCTTCGACGTGTCCGAGCGGCTGCGGCAGCGAGGATGGCTGGTGCCGGCCTACACGTTCCCCGAGGACATGCAGGACACCGCCGTGCTGCGGATCGTGGTCAGGAACGGCTTCAGCCAGGACCTGGCTGAGTCCCTGATCGATGACCTCAAGGTGCAAGTGCAGCTACTCGAGTCACAGCCGCACCCAGCGGCACCACTGATGCCGGGATCAACGCAGGACCGCAGCGGCTTCGCCCACTAGCGCCGTCCCACCGGGTCTAGTCATGGTCTAGCCCGCACCACCCGCACCACCCGCCCCATCCGTGCCCATCGAGGCTCGGCCCGGCCGCATCACCCACTCAGCGGCCCGCGCCACGTCGAGGCTCGGCCCAGCCGCATCACTCACCCGGCGGCCCGCGCCACGTCGAGGCTCGGCCCGGCCGCGGGTTCGGTAAGTCATACCGCCTTGCGGGCTACACCAGGCTAGCGAAATAAGTTTCGAGCAACTTCGCCCGACGTCTGATATCTTCGATCGTTTTGTCGGTACCGGGCGATAGCGTGGTTATTGACCAAGGCTGCCCGAGCGCCCTGGGAGGAGGTGGAGCCGATGGCCGCCGCGACGCCGGAACCCGCTCCGGAGCGAGAGCCGGAACCTGGCCCGAAGGGAGGGCCGGAGCCGGACGAGCCGCAGCCGCGTGGCGAGGGTGGCGGGCCGCGGTTTTCCTGGGTGCCGGGCAGTGAGCTGGATGGTGTTGAGCTGTCGGGTCCGGTACCGCCCGAGGCACTGCCCGGTTGCGATCGGGCGGGTGGTGCTCCGGCCGGGCTGGATTGGCAGGCGCTGCTGAATGCGCTGGCTGCCAGCGGCCTGCTCGACGGCGACCCGGAGAACCAGGACGCCGAGCTTGCCGAGGAGCTAGCCGCCGAGGCCGACGGGCGGATGGGCCCGGCTATGGATCCGGCCCGGCTGGCTGCCTTCGCGGTTGAGTACATGGAGCCCGGCCCGGCGCTGGGTGGGTGGCTGGAGGTTGCCGCGGGCGGGGCGGGGTCGCTGGATGAGAACGGGCTGACCGGGCTGGTGATTGCCGCTCGCAAGCAGGCGGCGCACGCGAACGGGGTCGAGCTCGCCGCGGTCGCCCAGATCACCTCGCGTGCCGCGGCTGCGGACCGGCGGGTCGGTGTGAGCGGTGCGGGCCGCCCGGCGCGGGTGTGCCGCGACGCGGTGGGGCAGGTTGAGATGGCGTTGCGGCTGTCGCATGACGCAGCGCAGACGTGGGCGGATCTGGCGTTGACCTTGACCTGGCGGCTGCCGAGGACGCTCGCTGCCCTGGCCGCGGGGTGGATCGATCTGGGTCGGGCCGAGATCATCGCGCGGGCCACGTCCGTACTGAGCGAGGAGGCCGCCCGGCTGGTAGAGGCGACAGTCTTGCCCGAGGCCCGGCGAAAGACCTACGCGGAGTTGCGTGCGTGGGTGCATGAGCTGGTGATCGCCGCTGATCCTGACGGGGCCGAGGAGCGCCGTCAAAAGGCCGAGCGCAACGCGAACGTGCGGCTGTATGCCGACGATGACCAGACAGCGACGCTGGTGGCGGACAAGCTGCCGCAGATCGAGGGTGCGTCGGGGTTCGCCAGGATCAACGCGCTGGCCCGGGCGCGCAAGGCGGCCGGGCAACCGGGCAGCCTGGGCCTGCATCGCGCCCAGGTGCTCCTCGGCCTGATCCTGGGCACCCCGCCGCCGACAATCCGCGCCGAGGACGCACCGCCCGATGAGCCCCAGCCCCCCAGCAGCGATCCTGGCTCCCACGGCGCCAGCCCCGAGGGTCGGCCCGACCACCACGGCGGACCTAGTCCCGACGAGCCACCCAGGCCGTCGGACGAGCTGCCTCCGCCGCCAGACGAGCCTCTGCCCGCTGACGACCCAGGCCCAGCCGATGACGACCTCGATGCCGTCGGCGACGACACCGATCCGGGCCGCGGGTTCGACCCGTGGGAGGACGACGACGACCCGTATGGCACCGGCCCGGCGCCAGTGTGGCCGGCGCTTGGCCCCCTGCCGCCCGGGCTGGCCCGGCCCGGCCCGGCCGACGGAACGCTACTGGCCGCGGGCCTGCTGGATGTGACGCTGCCCTGGGTCACCTTGGCTGGGCTCGCTGACCGGCCGGGAAGGCTTGGCAGGATCGGAGCGATCACACCGGCCCAGGCCCGTCAGCTCGCGCTGGCAGCCGCCAGCGACCCGACGGCTCAGTGGCGAGTGATCGTCACTAGCCCGGACGGCCACGCTATCGCGGTCGCCCGGATCCGCCGCCGCGCCCGCCGGGCTGCCGCGAGGGGCTCGCCATACTGCGATGGGCCGCCTCCCGGACCCGGGCCAGCCGGCCGGGTCACGCTCACGATCAGCCAGGACGCGATCGCCACTCTGGGGAAGCGAGGTACGGGGCCGCCCGGAGGTACGGGGCCGCCCGGAGGTACGGGGCCGCCCGGAGGTACGGGGTCGCCCGGAGGTATGAGGCCGCGCCGAGGTACGGGACCGCCCGCGAGCGTCGGGCCGGCAACGGGCAGCGGGTTGCCGGACCGGATCATCGCGGCTGCGCTGCGCACCGCCGAACGGGCGCTGCAGCGTGCCCTGATCCAAGCCGAAGCCGACACCGCCGTCGGCGGGTGCGCGCACACCGCGGCATCCGATGCCTACCGTCCGCCGCCGCGGCTGCGCGAGTACGTGATCGCCCGCGACCTCACCTGCCGCAACCCGGTCTGCGGCCAGCCTGCCTCACGCGCCGACCTGGACCACACGATCCCATGGGAGGACAGCGGACTCACCTGCAGCTGCAACCTCGGCGGCGCATGCCGACGAGACCACCAACTCAAACAGCATCCCCGCTGGAAACTAACCCAGATCAAACCGGGCTGGTTCGAATGGACCGCGCCAAGCGGCCGCACCTACACCACCCAGCCAGCCACATACGTCGTGTGACGGGACGGCAGGCTCTGCGCCTATCCAGAGCAGCTGCGGTGGTCAGGCGCCCCTGCGGAGCCGGTCAAGGGCCTCGGCCAGAATGGCCGCGCCGTCGGTGTCGTTGCGACGCTCCTTCACGTAGGCCAGGTGCGTCTTGTAAGGTTCCGCGTGCGGCGGCGCCGGCGGGTTCTCCTGGTCCTGGCCAGCCGGGAATCCGCACCGCGGGCAGTCCCACGTTTCGGGGACCGCAGCGTCGCTGGCGAAACTGGGCACGGTCTCGTGCTGGTTGCAGCACCAGAACGACACCCGTACCCGCGGCGCGGCCTCACCGCGCTCTGCTTCGCCCATCGGACCTGCGCCGACCCGGCTGCCGCGGATGGCGTTGCCACTACTCACTGCTCACCTCTTGCTCCATGACCCGATGAATCCTGGCGTGCGTGATGAGATTGTCGGCCTGGCCGCCACCGCTTAGCGACTAAGCAGGAGGCCAAGGCTGACGATGCAGATGAACCACAGGATCCCGGTAAAGACCGTGATCCGGTCCAGGTTCCGCTCGACAACCGACGACGACCCCAGAGATGACGAGACTCCCCCGCCGAAAAGGTCGGACAGTCCGCCGCCCTTGCCCTTGTGCAGCAGCACGAGCACCACCATGAGCAGGCTCGTGATGATCAGGACGATAGAGATTGCGATGGTCACTGCTGGTTCTGGTCCCCTCCGGGCGTTTCGCTCAGGTGATGGCGCTCAGATCACGATACCTGCAGATCCTGACAAATTCCCCGGCATCGAGGCTGGCCCCTCCCACCAAGCCCCCATCGATGTCCGGCTGCGCCATGATCGCGGCCATGTTGTCTGGCTTCACCGACCCGCCATACAGAATACGCGCACCAGCCGCCACTCCGTCCCCGTGAACGGCGGAAACGCGGCCGCGAATGGCGGCGCAGACTTCCTGAGCGTCCTCCGGCGTCGCTACCTCGCCGGTGCCGATCGCCCAGACCGGCTCGTAGGCCATGACCATGCCACCGACCTGTTCGCCCTTGAGACCGGCGAGGCCGCCGTCCAGCTGGGCGAGGGTATACGGGATGTGGTCACCGGCCTGGCGTACCTCGAGCGGCTCGCCGATGCACAGCACGGGGGTGATGGCGGACCTCAGAGCGGCCTTCACCTTGGCGTTGACCAGCGCGTTGTCCTCGCCGTGGTACTTTCGCCGCTCCGAGTGGCCGGCCAGCACGTAGTGGCAGCCCAGCTTGGCCAGCATCGACCCCGACACATCACCGGTGTACGCGCCCTCGTCGTGCGGTGAGATGTCCTGCGCGCCGTGCTGCAGCCGGAGCTTGTCGCCCTCGATCAGCGTCTGCACGCTGCGCAGCGCGGTGAAAGGCGGCAGCACGGCCACGTCGACGGCGTCGAAATCCTTGCCGGTCAGGCTGAACGCCAGCTTCTGGGTCAGCGCAATGGCCTGGAAATGGTTGTTGTGCATCTTCCAGTTGCCGGCGACGAGCGGTTTCCTGCCACTCGCCTGGCTCACGCCGGCGTCCCGTCATCGAGCGCCACGAGCCCTGGCAGCCACCTGCCCTCGAGGTACTCGAGGCTCGCCCCGCCGCCGGTCGAGATGTGGGTGAACGAGTCCTCGGGAATCCCGAGGATCCGGACCGCGGCCGCCGAGTCGCCGCCGCCAACCACGGTCAGCCCGGCCACCCTGCCGATCGCCTCCGCCACAGCCCGGGTGCCCTCGGAGAACGCGGGGAACTCGAACACCCCGACCGGCCCGTTCCAGAACACCGTCTTGGCGTCCGCGAGCTTCTCGGCGAACAGCGCCCTGGTAGCCGGGCCCATGTCCAGGCTTTCCCGGTCCGCCGGGAACGCGGTGACCGGAATGGTCTCGTGCTCGGCGTCCGGGCCGTAGTGCGTCGCCGCGACGAGGTCTACCGGGAGCACCACCTCGACCCCGCGCCGGTCAGCCTCGGCGAGCACCTCGACCACCCGCGGGATCATCTCCTCCTCCAGCAGCGACTTGCCGACCTCGTACCCCTGCGCCTTGAGGAATGTGTAGGACATCCCGCCGCCGATGATCAGCCGGTCGGCGCTGCCGAGCAAGTTGTCGATCACCGCCAGCTTGTCCGAGGGCTTCGCGCCGCCGAGCACAACAACGTACGGCCGCTCGGGGCTATCGGTGAGTCTGCGCAGCACCGCGACCTCGTCAAGCACCAGGTCCCCGGCGGCGTGCGGCAGCAGCCCCGGCAGGTCGTAGACGCTGGCGTGCTTGCGATGCAGCGCGCCGAACCCGTCAGCCACGTATCGCCCATCCGGTCCGGCCAGCGCCGCGAGCCGCCTGGCGAGCCCGGCCCGCTCGGCATCGTCCTTGCTGGTCTCGGCCGGTTCGAAGCGGATGTTCTCCACCATCCCGATGCTGCCGTTGGCCAGGCCGGCCGCGACCGCGGCGGCGGATTCCCCGGCTACGTCGGCCGCGAGCGGCACCTCCTGGCCCAGCAGCTCCGACAGCCGCTCAGCGACCGGCCGCAGCGACGGGCCACCAGCGGCCCGCTCGGCGTAATCGGCTCCCGACGGACGGCCCAGGTGCGCGATGACCAAGATCCTGGCGCCCCGCCCGAGGAGCTTGGTGATGGTGGGCAGGCTGGCCCGGATCCGGCCGTCGTCGGTGATTCTCGTCCCGTCGAGCGGTGTGTTCAGGTCAGCACGCAGCAGTACGGTCTTGCCTTCGACGTCGAGGTCATCGATCCCCCGCACGGCGCCGCCCTCAGCCGCGGCCGGCCAGCCCGGCGCCCACCAGGGCGGCCAGGTCGGCGAGCCGGTTGGAGTAGCCCCACTCATTGTCGTACCAGCCGATGACCTTGACCTGGTCGCCCTGCGCCATGGTGAGCAGTGAGTCGAACGTGCAGGACCATGGGGTCCCGACGATGTCGGAGGACACGATCGGGTCGGCCGTGTAGGACAGGTACCCCTTGAGCGATCCGTCGGCGGCCGCCTGGTACGCCGCGTTGATCTCGTCGACGGTCGTCTCGCGCTCCAGCTGCACGACCAGGTCGGTGACGGAGCCGTCCGGGACCGGTACCCGCATTGCGCGCCCGTCCAGCTTCCCCTTCAGCTCCGGCAGCACCAGAGCGGTCGCCTTCGCCGCACCGGTCGTGGTCGGGATGATGTTCTGCGCCGCGGCCCGGGCCCGGCGCAGGTCCTTGTGCGGGAAGTCCAGGATGACCTGGTCGTTGGTGTAGGCGTGGATCGTGGTCATGAAGCCCTTGACGATCCCGAAGCTGTCGTGCAGCACCTTGGCCATGGGCGCGACGCAGTTCGTGGTGCACGACGCGTTCGAGATGATGTTGTGCGCCGCCGGGTCGTACGCCGCGTCGTTCACGCCCATCACGATCGTGATGTCCTCGCCGCTGGCCGGCGCGGAGATGATCACCTTCTTGGCACCGGCCGCGAGGTGTGCCCTCGCCGCGTCCGCCTTGGTGAACCGGCCGGTCGACTCGATCACGACGTCGACGCCCAGGTCTCCCCACGGCAGCGCCGCGGGATCCCGCTCCGCCAGTACCCGGATCTCCTGGTCGCCTGCCCTGATCACGTCACCCGAGGCCGAGACGTCCACGTCGAGGGTGCCCAGCACGGTGTCGTATTTCAGCAGGTACGCCAGGGTCTTGTCGTCGGTCAGGTCGTTGGCCGCGACGATCTCGAGGCCGGCCGCGCCAGCCGCGCCGGCGTGCACCGCCCGCCAGAAGTTCCGCCCGATCCGGCCAAATCCATTGATGCCCACCCGGACAGTCACCGCAGCGCTCTCCTTGTCGTGTTTGCTCGTTCAGTCGACTGGCCAGGCCGCAGCCGCCCGCCCGACCGAACGATACACCGCCCGCACGACCGCGGCGGCTTGGCGGGCGCCTGCCGCGCGGCGCCAGGGATGTGCGTGTGCAGGAACGGAAAGGGTAAGGCGGGACACATCAAGGCGCGAGCATCTCCGCGGTCAGGTGCGCCTCGGTGCCCGGGATGCCGAGGTCCATGGCGCGCCGGTCGGCCAGCGCGAGCAGCCTGCGGATCCGCCCGGCGATCGCGTCCTTGGTCAGCGCGGGCTCGGCGAGCTGGCCGAGTTCCTCCAGGCTTGCCTGGCGGTGCTTGATCCGCAGTTCGCCCGCCACGATCAGGTGGTCGGGTGCGCTGGTGCCGAGGATTTCAAGCGCCCGCTCGACCCTGGCGCCGGCGGCGACCGCGGCCCTCGCGCTGCGCCGCAGGTTGGCGTCGTCGAAGTTGGCGAGCCGGTTCGCCGTCGCCCTGACCTCGCGCCGCATTCGCCGGTCCTCCCAGGCGAGCATGGAGTCGTGGGCGCCGAGCCTGGTCAGCAGCGCGCTGATCGCGTCGCCATCCCTGATCACGACGCGGTCCACCCCGCGGACCTCGCGGGCCTTGGCGTGGATCTTCAGCCGGCGCGCAGCGCCGACCATGGCCAGGGCGGCCTCCGGGCCGGGACAGGTGACCTCGAGCGACATCGAGCGGCCGGGCTCGGTCAGGCTGCCGTGCGCCAGGAACGCCCCCCGCCACGCGGACTCGCAGTCGCACGTGGTGCCGGACACCACCTGCCGGGGCAGCCCCCGCACCGGGCGGCCGTGAGCGTCGACGAGCCCGGTCTGGCGGGCCAGGCTCTCACCGTCCTTGGTCACCCGCACCACGTAGCGGTTGCCCTTGCGCAGGCCGCTCGGGGCCAGCACGATCAGCTCCGAGGAGTGACCGAACACTTCGGCCACGTCCTTGCGGAGCCGCCGCGCCGCCGCGCCGGTGTCGAGTTCCGCCTCGACCACGATCCGGCCCGCGGCCAGGTGCAGCCCGCCAGCGAACCGCAGCAGCGTGGACACCTCTGCCTTGCGACAGCAGGGCTTCAGCACTGTGATCCGACTGAGCTCATCCTTTACCAGGCCAGTCATGGCCATCGGCGTCACTCCCCCTCGAAAATCTGCGCGAACGCGCCTGCCAGCAGCCGCGGATCGTGACGCGGCGACCCGTCCCCCATGGCCAGGTCCGCCAGCACCAGCCTGCCGCCGAGAACGGCGGCCGCCTTTTCCAGCTCGGCCCAGGATCCGCCAGCCGCGCCGCGGTCAGCGAGCACCACGTCTACGGTCAGCTCCGGAGCATGGTCGGCCAGCACCTCCAGGTGTGCGTGCGGCGAGAACCCCTCGGTCTCGCCCGGCTGCGGCGCCAGGTTCAGCGCGACCAGCCTGCGCGCCCGCGTGGTCACCAGCGCCTCGGCGAGCCCTGGCACCAGCAGGTGCGGCAGCACGCTGGTAAACCAGGAGCCGGGCCCGAGGACCACCCAGTCCGCCGCCCCGACCGCGGCCACAGCCTCGGGGCACGCGGGCGGGTCAGCGGGAATCAACGACATCGACCGTACCCGCCCGGTCGTCGTCGCGCAGGCCACCTGCCCGCGAACGGTGCTCGTCTCGTACGGATGATCCGGGTCTGCGCCCTCGACCTCGGCGACGAGATCGAGCGGGACCGAGGCCATCGGCAGCACCCGCCCGTGCGCGCCGAGCAGGCGCCCGACCCAGTCCAGGCCCTGCACCGTATCGCCGAGGAGCTCCCACAGCGCGACGATCAGGACGTTGCCCACCGCGTGCCCGCCGAGTTCGGCCTCGCCGGTGAACCGGTGCTGCACCACCCGGCTCCACGTGGTGCCCCACGCGTCGTCGCCGCACAGCGCCGCCAGGGCCATCCGCAGGTCACCGGGCGGCAGCACGCCGTACTGCCGGCGCAGCCTGCCGCTGGAGCCCCCGTCGTCGGCCACGGTAACGACCGCGGTGAGCTGGCGGGTGACCCTGCGCAACGCGGACAGCGACGCAAACAGGCCGTGGCCACCGCCGAACGCCACCACCTTGGGGTTCACCGGCCGCCCAGGGCGATCCGCCATTCCGTTCCTCACTCGCGCCCAAGGTCTCTGTGCACCACGCGTACGGTCGCCCCCGAGCCGATCAGCCGGGCGGCGATCTGCTCGGCCATCACGACGCTGCGGTGCTTCCCGCCGGTGCAGCCCACCGCCAGCATCACGAAATGCTTTCCCTCGCGCTGGTAGCCCTCCAGGGTCACCCGCACCGCGGGGACGTAGGAGTCAAGGAACTCGGCAGCCCCGGGCTGGCCGAGGACGTACTCCTTGACCTCATCGTCCTGGCCGGTCAGCGGGGCGAGCTCGGCGACCCAGTGCGGGTTCGGCAGGAACCGGCAGTCCGCCACCATGTCCGCGTCGACGGGCAGCCCGTACTTGAAGCCAAACGACACGACGTTCACGCGCAGTGCGGTGTCCGCGTCGCCGCCGAACGTGTCCCGCATCCTGGCCCGCAGCTCGTGCACGTTGAGCCGGGAGCTGTCCAGCACCAGGTTGGCCTCGCCGCGGACCCCCTGCAGCAGCTCGCGCTCGGCGGCGATCCCGTCCACGACCCGGCCGCCCTCCTGCAGCGGGTGCGGGCGGCGCACGCTCTCGAACCGGCGGACCAGGGTCTCGTCGCTGGCCTCGAGGAACACGACGTAGGGCCGGGTGCCCCTGGCCTCGAGGTCGCCGACGACCGACTTCAGGTCGGTGCTGAACGCGCGGCTGCGCACGTCGACGACCGCGGCGATCCTGGGCACAGTGCCCTGGGCCCGCCGCGCGAGATCCAGCATCGTCGGCAGCAGGTCCGGCGGCAGGTTGTCGGCCACGAACCAGTCAAGGTCCTCGAGAGACTTCGCCGCCGTGCTCCGGCCCGCGCCCGACATCCCGGTGATGATGACGATCTCAGGCGTCTTGCTGTCCGCGTCCGCCGGGTCGTCCGGCCTCACGGCCCACCTCCCCCGCTGACTGTCGCCGTCCCTGGCTCGGCCGGGGTCTCCGGCGCACCGGGGTGCAGGGCCGCCGCGATCGTCTGGGCGATGCGCGGCCCGATGCCGGGCAGGCCAGCTATCTCGTCCACGCTAGCTCCCGCGATCCGGCGGACGGAGCCGAAATGCCGCAGCAGCGTGGCCTTCCTGGCCGGGCCAAGCCCGGGAATGGCGTCGAGCTCACTGGTGGTGAGGGCCGCCGACCGCTTCTTCCTGTGGTACGTGATCGCGAACCGGTGCGCCTCGTCCCGCACTCGCTGCAGCAGGTAGAGCCCCTCGCTGGTGCGCGGCATGATCACCGGGCTGTCCTCGCCGGGCAGCCAGACCTCCTCGAGGCGCTTGGCCAGGCCGCAGACCGAGACGTCGTCGATGCCCAGTTCATCCAGCGCCCGGGCCGCGGCCGCCACCTGCGGCTGCCCGCCGTCGATCACCACCAGGTTCGGCGGGTAGGCGAACTTCCGGCGCGGCGGCGTGACCACGCCGGGCGGCTCGTCGTTTTCTTCCCGGTCGCCGAGGACGTCGAGCTCGCCGGTCTCCTCCCGCTCCTCCAGGTAGCGCCGGAACCTGCGGGAGATGACTTCGTGGATCGAGGCGACGTCGTCTGTGCCGTCCAAGCCGCGGATGCTGAACCTGCGGTACTCCGACTTGCGGGCCAGGCCGTCCTCGAAAACGATCATGGACGCCACGACGTGCGTGCCCTGCAGGTTCGAGACGTCGTAGCACTCGATCCGCAGCGGCGCCTCGTCAAGACCGAGCGCCTCCTGGATCTCGTGCAGCGCGCGGCTGCGGGTGGTGAGGTCGCTGGCGCGCTTGGTCTTGTGCAGTGCCAGCGCCTCGGCGGCGTTCCTGGCCACGGTGTCGAGCAGGGCCTTCTTGTCTCCCCGCTGCGGGACCCGCAGGCTGACCCGGCCGCCGCGACGCTCACCGAGCCACTCCTCGAGCGCCTCGGCGTCGGGTGGCAGCACCGGCACCAGCACCTCGCGCGGCACCGGGGCGTCGGGCCGCTGCGTGTCGCCGATCGCCCGCCGCTGGCCCCCGCGCTCGGCACGCTGGTCACGCTGCCTCTCTCCGCCCCGCGCCCCATTCTGCCCGGCCACCGGGTCTTCGCCGTAGACCTGGCCGAGGAACTGCTGCACGAGCTCGCCCGGCGTGATCTCCTCGACCTTGTCGACCACCCAGCCCCGCTGCCCGCGCACTCGCCCGCCGCGCACATAGAAGATCTGCACGGCGGCCTCGAGCTGGTCTTCGGCCAGCGCGATCACGTCGCAGTCGGTGCCGCCGCCGAGCACCACCGCCTGCTTCTCCAGCGCCCGGTTCAGCGCCTGGATGTCGTCGCGCAGCCGCGCGGCGCGCTCGTACTCCTCGGCCTTGGAGGCGCGGCGCATCTCGGTCTCGAGCCGCCGGATGAACTTCCCGGTCTGGCCGGCCATGAAGTCGCAGAACTCTTCGGCCAGGTGCCTATGGGACAAGGCGTCTACCCGGCCCACGCATGGCGCTGAGCACTTGCCGATGTAGCCCAGCAGGCAGGGTCTGCCGATCTGGCCGGCCCGCTTGAACACCCCGGCCGAGCAGGTCCGCACCGGGAACACCCGCAGCAGCGTGTCCACGGTCTCCCGGATCGCCCAGGCGTGTGAGTACGGGCCGAAGTAGCGCACCCCACGGCGCCGCGCGCCGCGCATCACCATGACCCTTGGGTACTCCTCGTCCATGGTGACGGCCAGGTACGGGTAGCTCTTGTCGTCGCGGTACCTGACGTTGAACCGCGGGTCGAACTCCTTGATCCAGGAGTACTCCAGCTGGAGCGCTTCCACCTCGGTGCCGACCACGGTCCAGTCCACCGCGGCCGCCGACCGCACCATGGACTGGGTGCGCGGGTGCATCCCGGCGAAGTCGGCGAAGTAGGAGTTGAGCCGGGAGCGGAGGTTCTTGGCCTTGCCGACGTAGATGACGCGGCCTCGCTCGTCGCGGAACCGGTACACGCCCGGGGACTCGGGAATCGAGCCCGGGGCCGGCCGGTAGGTCGCCGGATCTGCCACGCAGCAACTCTATGCGCGCCGCCGGAGTCGAACGGCGAGCCGCCACGGCGGGTCGGTAAGCAGGTGCCGAATTTGCCGGAGTTGCGCGAGGCAGGCGGCCGGCGCCGGATCACGGTATGCCACGCTGTGCCGGTGCCGATACTCGCCGCCGTCTGCATCCTCGCCGCGATCACCTGGGTGTACCTGCTGGCCGGCCACGGCGGTTACTGGCGCACCGGGCAGCGGCTGCCGTACGCGGCCGCCGACCCGGCCGCGTGGCCGAGCGTGGCCGCGGTCGTGCCGGCCAGGAACGAGGCCGCGGTTCTGCCGGGCACCCTGCCGACCCTGCTCGGGCAGGACTACCCCGGGGCCTTCTCCGTCGTGCTCGTCGACGACGACAGCTCGGACTCGACCGCGTCCGTCGCCCGGTCGCTCTCTCAAGAGATCGGGCCGGAACGGCTACGCCTCGTGGCCGGTCGCCCGACACCGGCCGGCTGGGCGGGCAAGGTGTGGGCCATGCAGCAGGGAGTCCTTGCCGCGGGCGAGGCCAGGTACGTCCTGTTCACCGACGCGGACATCGGCTACGCCCCGGGGACGGTCGCCGCGCTGGTCCGGGCGGCCGAGGCAGACGACCGCGGGCTCGTATCGCAGATGGCGCTGCTGCGGGCGGCCACGTTCTGGGAGCGGCTGCTGGTCCCGGCGTTCGTCTACTTTTTCGCCCAGCTCTACCCGTTCCAGCGGGTCAACAAGCCGGGCGCCCGCACGGCGGCCGCCGCGGGCGGATGCATGCTGGTGCGCCGCGACGCGCTGGAGGCGGCGGGCGGCCTGGACCGCATCCGCGGCGCCCGCATCGACGACGTGGCGCTCGGCCGGCTGCTGAAGAGCCCGCCCGATCCGGTGCGCTGCTGGCTCGGCCTGACCACCAGCGTGGTCAGCTGCAGGCCGTACCCACGCCTGGCCGGCCTGTGGGACATGATCGCCCGGAGCGCTTACACACAGCTGCGCTACTCGCCCGCCGCACTGGCGGGCACGCTGGCCGGCCTGCTGTGGCTCTACGCCCTGCCCCCGGCCGCCGCGCTGGGCGGGCTGGCCTGGCTGGCCATGAAGGGGGAAGGGGAGGTGGGTGGGGGTGCGGCGGCAGCCTGGCTGGCCGCGGCGGGCCTGGCCGGGTGGGCGATCATGGCGGTCAGCTACGTCCCGATCCTGCGGCTGTACCGGCTGTCGCCGTTGCGGGCGCCGTGCCTGCCGCTGATCGCGATGCTGTACGCGGCGATGACCACCGACTCGGCCCGGCGGTATCACCTGGGCCGGGGCGGGCAGTGGAAGGGCCGGACGATACCGGCGGGCCAGCGCGACTAGCTCGCCGGGCTTCTGGCGCCCGTAGGTCGGCGCGACTAGTTCGCCGGGCTCCTGGCACCCTCGGCGGGGGCGAACAGCACGATCGCCGCGAGGTCCTCGGCCACGTCGGTGAACCGGTGCTGCTCGCCCGCTGCCACGTAGATTACTGATCCAGGTTCCACGGGAGCGCTGTCCTCCCCGGCCCACAGCACCGCCCGGCCCGCGGTGACCACGTAGATCTCGTCTTCGGTGTGCGGTTCCTGGTCGTCGATGCCGCCGCGCGGGATCGAGTAGGTGCCGACGCTCAGGTCCGCGACCCGGAATTGCTCGACCCAGTGGTTGCCCGCCTGGCCAGACGGCGGCGTGAACCGCCCGGCATCGCCGATGATCTTCATTGCGCCCTCCCGGCCGTCACGATATACCGTCCGGCCCGGGCGTTTTCGTTGACCTTTGGCCTGCCGTATGCGGCATAACCTCCAAATACCTGGAAATGATCAAAGTAGGGACAGGAGGGGGTCACGGCACCGGAGGTCACGATGAGACGCAGCGTTCGGCTGGGCATCGCGGTCGCCGCAGCGGCTCTTCTCGCTGCGGCGTGCAGTTCGTCATCTGGCACGTCAGCGAGCGGCGGGAAGCCGGTCACCGGCGGGACGGCGACCTTCGCCGAGCCGCCGGGCGTCACGCCGAACTACATCTTCCCGATGCTCACCGGCGCGTACTACAGCGTGGCCAACATCGAGGAGTTCCAGCGGCTGTCGTTCCGGTCCCTGTACTGGATCGGCAACGGCAAGGGCCAGCCGGTCGTCGACCCGGCGCTCAGCCTCGCCGCGCTGCCGGTCTACAGCGACAACGACTCCGTGGTGACGATTCACCTCGGCAACTACACCTGGTCCGACGGGCAGCCGGTGACGACGCGGGACGTCGCGTTCTGGATCAATCTGCTGCGGGCCAACAAGGCAGACTTCGCCGCCTACATCCCCGGCGAGTTCCCGGACAACCTGAAGAGCTACAAGATCGTCAACTCGAAGACGATCGTCCTGACGCTCACCGGGTCCTTCAACCCCACCTGGTTCACTTACGACCAGCTGTCACAGATCACCCCGCTGCCCGCCCAGGTAATGGACAAGACCTCGGCGTCGGGCAAGGTGGGCAGCTACGACATGACGACGGCCGGGGCCAAGGCGGTGTTCGCGTTCCTGACCGCGCAGTCGAAGGACGTCGCCAGCTACGGCAGCAACCCGCTCTGGAAGGTCGTCGACGGGCCGTGGAAGCTGGTCAGCTACCAGACGACCGGCTACGCGAAGTTCGCCGCCAACCGCGCCTACGCGGGCCCGAGCAAGCCCAAGCTCAGCTACTTCGTTGAGCTGCCGTACACCAGCGATACCTCCGAGCTCAACGTGCTGCGCTCCGGCACGACGATCGACTACGGCTACCTGCCGACCGAGGACGCGTCGCAGTCCTCGGAGCTGGCCTCGGACGGCTACACCACCGTGCAGTGGCAGGGCTGGGGCACGACGTACTTCCTGATGAACTTCCAGAACCCGAAGACCGGGCCGATCATCGCGCAGGCCTACATCCGGCAGGCCATGCAGTCGCTGATCGACGAGCCCGCGTATCTCAAGGGCCCGCTGCAGGGTTACGGCCACACCGACTACGGCCCGGTCCCGGTGATCCCGTCCAACCCGTACATCGACGCGTACGAGGCCAAGGGCCCGTGGCCGTACTCCCCCGCCACCGCGGTCAAGCTGCTGTCGAGCCACGGCTGGGCCGTCAAGCGCAGCGGCGTGACCACCTGCGCATCACCGGGATCCGGCGCGGGCCACTGCGGAGCGGGCATCGCCGCGGGCACCCCGCTCAGCTTCTCGCTGCAGTACGCCACCGGCATTCTCCAGGTGAGCGAGGAGATGCAGGCGCTCAAGTCCAGCTTCGCCCAGGCCGGCATCCAGGTCAGCCTGACGACGGCGCAGTTCGATTCGATCATCAGCCTGCTCGCCCCGTGCACCAAGACCGAGGCGTCCTGCTCCTGGCAGATGCTCAACTACGGCGGCGGCTGGACCTACGGGGTGGACCCGTACCCGACCGGCGACCAGCTGTTCGCCACCGGCTCGGGCTCGAACGCCAGCAACTACTCCAGCCCGGAGGCGGACAAGATCATCGCCGCCACCGTGCACGGCCCCGGCACGCTCACCGCGTACGAGAACTACGCCGCCGACCAGATCCCGGTGCTGTGGATGCCGCAGCCCGTGTACCAGATATCCGAGATCAGCAAGGACCTGCACGGCACCATGCCGCAGAGCCCGATCGAGAGCCTGACCCCGGAAGACTGGTACCTCACCAAATGACCACGCCCTCGCTGGACGAGCGGCCGCGCGCCGGTTAGCTCTCGAACGCGGACGGCGGCGGGCAGGCGCAGGCCAGGTTGCGATCACCATAGGCCTGGTCGATCCGGCGGACCGGCGGCCAGTACTTGGACCTCCGGTCACCCGGCACCGGATACGCGGCCTGCTCCCGCTCGTAGGGGTGCGCCCAGTCCGCGGTGAGCAGCATGGCCGCCGTGTGCGGCGCGTTCTTGAGCGGGTTGTCCTTGGCGTCGAACTCACCGGACGCGACCCTGGCGATTTCCTGCCTGATCGCGATCATCGCGTCGCAGAACCGGTCGAGCTCGGCCAGGTCCTCGCTCTCGGTCGGCTCGACCATCAGGGTGCCGGCCACCGGGAAGGACATCGTCGGCGCGTGGAAGCCGTAGTCGATCAGCCGCTTCGCCACGTCCTCGGCGGTGATGCCGGTCTGGCTGGTGATCGGCCGCAGGTCCAGGATGCACTCGTGGGCGACCAGGCCGTCCCGGCCGGTGTACAGCACGGGGAAGTGCGGATCCAGGCGCCTGGCCACGTAGTTCGCAGACAGGATCGCCACCCCGGTGGCGCGGCGCAGCCCTTCGGCGCCCATCATCCGGATGTACGCCCAGGAGATCGGCAGGATCCCTGCTGACCCGTACGGCGCGGCGGCGACCGGCCCGACGTGGCCGGGCTCGTCGGTCTGGCCGAGGAACGGGTGGGCGAGGGCTGGGTGGGCGGGCAAATAGGGCGCGAGGTGCTCCCGCACCGCGACCGGGCCGACCCCGGGGCCGCCGCCGCCGTGCGGGATGCAGAAGGTCTTGTGCAGGTTGAGGTGCGACACGTCGGCGCCGAACGTGCCCGGCCTGGCGAGCCCGACCAGGGCGTTCAGGTTCGCCCCGTCCACGTACACCTGCCCGCCCGCGTCGTGCACCTCGGCGCACACCTGGCCGACGGTCTCCTCGAACACGCCGTTGGTCGACGGGTAGGTCAGCATGATCGCGGCGACGCTCCCGGCGTGCGCGTCCAGCTTGGCGCGCAGGTCGCCCACGTCGATCGCGCCATCGTGGCCGCACTTGACGACGGCAACCCGCAGGCCGGCCAGGACCGCGCTCGCCGCGTTCGTCCCGTGCGCCGACTCGGGGATCAGGCACACGTCGCGGCCCGGCTCGCCGCGGGAGGCGTGGTAGTGCCGGATCGCGAGCAGCCCGGCGAGCTCCCCCTGTGATCCCGCGTTGGGCTGCAGCGACACCGCGTCGTACCCGGTGATCTCGGCCAGCGCGTCCTGCAGCCCGCCGATCAGCTCCAGGTAGCCGGCGGTCTGCTCGGCCGGGGCGAACGGGTGCAGCTCGGCGAACTCCGGCCAGGTGATCGGCTCCATCTCGGCCGCCGCGTTCAGCTTCATCGTGCACGAGCCGAGCGGGATCATCGACCGGTCGAGCGCGATGTCGAAGTCGGCCAGCCGCCGCAGGTAGCGCAGCATCGCTGTCTCGCTGCGGTGAGAGTGGAAGACCGGGTGGGTGAGGAATTCGCTGTCCCGGCGCAGCGCGTGGGGCAGCGCGTCGGGAGCCTCGGCAGCCAGCTCCACGTCCCGGCCGGCCAGGGCGGCGGCGACCGCGCGCAGCTGGTCCTCGGTCGTGGTCTCGTCGCAGGCGACCTGCACCGCGTCCGGGCCGTCCTGGTACAGGTTGTAGCCGGCCTCGCGGGCCCGTGCCACCGCCCCGGCGGCGGCGCCGGGCAGCAGCACCCGGACCGTGTCGAAGAACTCCCCGGACTCGACGCGCAGGCCCCCGTCGCGCAACGTCTGCGCGAGCGTGGCTGCCCGGCGGTGCACCCGTTCGGCGATCGCAGTCAGCCCGTCCGGGCCGTGGTAGGCGGCGTACATGGCGGAGATCACCGCCAGCAGCACCTGCGCGGTGCAGATGTTGCTGGTCGCCTTCTCCCTGCGGATGTGCTGCTCGCGAGCCTGCAGCGCGAGCCGGTACGCGGGGTGGCCGTCCGCGTCCACCGAGACGCCGACCAGGCGGCCGGGCAGCTGCCGCTTCAGCGCATCGCGGACGCAGATGTAGCCGGCGTGCGGGCCGCCGAAACCCATCGGCACGCCGAACCGCTGCGCGGTGCCGACGGCGATGTCGGCGCCGAACTCTCCCGGCGGCCGGAGCAGGGTCAGCGCCAGCAGGTCGGCGGCCACCGCGGCCACCGCGCCCCGGCCGTGCGCCGCCTCGATCGCGGGCCCGAGGTCTCGCACCGCGCCGCTGGCGCCGGGGTACTGCAGCAGCACGCCGAACAGCTCCCCGTCCGGCTGCGCCGCGACCAGGTCGGGTGTGACCGGCGCGACGACCAGCTCGATGCCGAGCGGCTCGGCCCTGGTGGCCAGCACAGCGAGCGTCTGCGGCAGGCAGTCGGCGTCGGCGATGAAGATCCGGCCCTTGCCGACGACCCGGCGCGCCATGGTCATCGCCTCGGCCGCGGCCGTGGCCTCGTCCAGCATGGACGCCCCGGCCACCGGCAGCCCGGTCAGGTCCTCGACGACGGTCTGGAAGTTGATCAGCGCCTCGAGGCGGCCCTGGGATATCTCCGGCTGGTACGGCGTGTACGCGGTGTACCAGGCCGGGTTCTCCAGCAGGTTGCGGCGGATCACCGCGGGCGTGACCGTGCCGTAGTAGCCGAGGCCGATCATCGAGGTGAGCACCTGGTTGCGGCCGGCCAGCCGGCGCAGCTCGGCGAGCGCCTGCTCCTCGGTCAGCGGCCCCGGCAGGTTCAGCTCGCGGTCCGCGGCGAGCCCGGCCGGCAGCGCCGCCGAGGTCAGCTCGTCGAGCGACGCGTAGCCCACCGACTTGAGCATCTGCGCCTGATCGTCATCGGACGGCCCGATGTGACGCTGCGCGAACTTCATGGGAGCCTCCTCGGCGGCCCGCCACCGGGCTGCCTGGCGTTGCTGTTAGCCGGAGTCCCCCTCTGTCGCCGCATCCGCGCGCAGTTCCAGAGCCGCTTGTCCCGCCCGGTCCCTGATGCCTGAGAGGTTCCGGGGATGTTGCCCCTTCGGCGCCCCGCGGCTGGCTGCGCGAGGACTCTCCCGGGCGGTGTCGTCAGCGCACCCGAGCTTACCCGAGCAAGCACCCCCGCCCGCGGCAACACACGCCCCCTCAACGTGCGCTGAATTCAGCGGTTGGGAAATGTCCGGTGCGTACCGGACATCTCTGAACCGCTAACGCGATCATGGTCTCTCGGCGGGATGCCCAAGGTTCCTTGCCCAAGAAACGCCGCTGCGGTCAGATGTGGTCCCAGCGGAACCCCCGGACGGGAATGAGCGCGAGCGCGGCGGCGAGCCCGAGCAAGATGCCGATCGCGGGCAGCGCTGACGCCGGTTCCCCCCGCGCGCCGAGCACGCTGACCGTCCCGCCGTCGGCCTGGCGCAGGCCCTCGACTATCTCGAGCGTCGTGGTCTTGCCCGCCCCGTTCGGCCCCAGGATGCCGAAGAACTCACCACGCTGGACCTCGAAGCTGACCCCGTCGACCCCTTTGACCTGTCCGTATGACTTCCGCAGGTCTCGTACGGATATGGTCGCCGGCACGCCCGCCACCTTAACAGGCCGTAACGTACAGTCCCGGGGCTCGCCGGGCTCCGGCCGAGCGCCCGTCAGGAGAGCGGGCGTGACTCAGCCAAGCTGGCCGGCCCTGCGGATGGCTTCGTCGGCTGGGTCGCCGTCGCCGAGCTGGATATCGTCGACGATGGCGCCGTCCTTGAGGCGGATCATGCGCTCGCAGCGGGCGGCGATCTGGGGGTCGTGGGTGGCGATGATGACGGTCATGGGGCGGTCGTGGCGCATCTCGCGCGTCTCGGTCAGCAGGTCGATGATGGCGGCGGCGGTGTGGGAGTCCAGGTTGCCGGTGGGCTCGTCGGCCAGCAGCAGGTCGGGGGTGTTGATCAGGGCCCGCGCGATGGCGACGCGCTGCTGCTCGCCGCCTGACATCCGCGCGGGCAGGGAGCGCTCACGGCCCGCCAGGCCGACCGCGTCCAGCAGCTCGCGGGCGCGGGCTGGCTTGTCCCAGCCCGTGCGGTAGGGCAGCACCGGGGCGATGACGTTGTCCAGAGCGGTGAGTGCGGGCAGCAGGTTGTAGCGCTGGAACACGAATCCGACGGTGCGCCGGTAGGCGGCCAGCGCGCCGCCGTGCAGCGCGGTCACCTCCACGGACCCATTGATGATCGTGCCGGAATCGGGACGCTCGATCGCGCCGACCAGGTGCAGCAGAGTAGATTTGCCCGACCCGGACGGGCCGGCCAGCGCGACCAGGGCGCCGGACGCGATATGGACGCTGACGCTGTCAGCGGCGACCGCGGGCCGGTCGCTGCCGGTCCGGTAGCGCTTGCTGACATCGCGAAGCTCGATGCCGCCAGGCTCGGTCGCGCGGTCGGGGGTGCGGTCGGTCATGGCTATTCCTTGGCGGACGCGGCTAGGCTAGTCCCTACCTAGTGACAATTCAAGCGCGTTACCTAGCGACTAGCCAAGGCCGTTGCGCCGGCCGGGCAGGAGATCGAGGACATGGCGCTCCATCATGCTGTGCTGGCCCTGCTCGCGGCCAAGCCCGCGCACGGCTACGAGCTGAAGGGCAGCTTCGAGCAGGCGGTCGGCGAGCAGTGGGGCGGCCTGAACATCGGCCACCTCTACCAGGTCCTGGACCGGCTGGCCCGCGACGGCCTGATCGAGTCCGAGCGCCAGCCGCAGCCGGTCAAGCCGGACCGGCTGGTGCACCGCATCACGCCGGCGGGACGCGAGGAACTGGACCGCTGGCTGAACGAGCCGAGCACCCGGACCCGCGGCTACCGCGACGACTTCTTCCTCAAGGTGATGGCCGCTGCGCAGGCCGGGGACCCGGCTGCGCTGTCCTCCGTGCTGCGCCGCCAGCGGGCCTACCTGCTCACGGAGTTGCGCAGCCTGGCCGCCGCGCGCGGCGTCGCGTCGCAGTCACCGGTGACCGCGCTCCTGGTCACAGCGGCCGAACTGCATATACGGGCGGATCTCGGGGTTGTCGACGCGGCGGAACGGGAACTGCGCCCCGACGTTCTCGAGACGCTGCGGATCCCGGCAGCCGGGTCAGCCGCTCCGGCGCAGCCTCCCGGGGCAGTCAGCCGGTCTTCCTTGCCCGCCGGTGGGCAAGCTCATCAGGGCTAGCCGAAGCCAGGCCGACCCGCGTGCCAGGCTCGGCCGCGGTCCCGGCATCCTCGGCCCGCTCGGCGGGGAGGTCGGCGAGCGTGCCCTCGACCTCCTGCCAGACCCGGCCGAGCGCGATGCCGAACACGCCCTGGCCGCCTTGCAGCAGGTCCACCACCTCGTCCGGCGACGTGCACGCGTAGACGCTCGCGCCGTCGCTCATGAGCGTGACCTGCGTGATGTCGCCCGCTCCCTGGTCCCGCAGGTAGTCGACCGCCGCCCGGATCTGCTGCAGCGAGATCCCGGTGTCGAGAAGCCGCTTGACCACCTTGAGCGTCAGAATGTCCCGGAAACCGTAGAGCCGCTGCGACCCGGAGCCGCTGGCCGGCCGGACGCTGGGCTCGACCAGCTTGGTCCTGGCCCAGTAGTCAAGCTGGCGGTAGGTGATCCCGGCGGCCATGCAGGCTGTCGGGCCCCGGTAGCCCACGTCCTCGGGGCTCGGCGGCACTTCGTCGCCGAACAGCAGCCCCTGCTCGTCACCGCCGGGCACGCCAGCCCGACGGGCCTGGCCGTTGCCCTTGATTACCGCCACGCGCACCTCCGGCCCGGGACGCCGAGCCCCCGGGTACTCGTCTCGAACCGTAGGCTGCCCGCGCCGAGGTCGTCAACGATCTGCCACGGCGCGTCGCGGTAACAGTAATGAGTCACGACAAAAGCATCCCCCGGGCTGGCGAACTGCAGGCACTCAGGTTGCGCGGCCGAAATCCTCGGGAGTGATCGTGTCAAGGAACTCACGGAACTTCTCGACCTCGTCCTCTTGCTCGTCCGGGATCGCGATCCCGGCCTCTTCGAGGATCTCCTCGGCCGCGAAGATCGTCGCACCGGTACGCAGGGCCAGGGCTATCGAGTCCGATGGCCGTGCGCTGACTTCCTTCCCGTTCGAGAAGATCAGGTCGGCGAAGAACGTTCCGTTGCGCAGCGCGGTGATGTTCACCGTGCGCAGCTGGACGTCCAGCGCCTCCAGGATGTCGCGCAGCAGGTCATGGGTCAGCGGCCGCACCGGCACTAGGCCCTGCTGAGCATAGGCGATCGCCGTCGCCTCCATCGGCCCGATCCATATCGGCAAGTACCTCTCCCCCTGCGTTTCTTTCAGCAGGACGATGGGCTGGTTCGTGGGCATCTCGACCCGGACGCCTACGACCTCCATCTGCCTCACGGCGGCTCCGTCCTTACGTGCGCCTGACGCGCTGCCTCACTTCTGGACCCTGCTCAAAGGGCACTCCCTTTGTCAACGTACACCCGCTATCCAGACGTGCCCGCCCGCGCCCCGATTGAATTCACCGAAAGGCGCTGCCGCTTGGCCCGTGGCCGAACTCACGCACCGGCGGCACCCGCTGGGGTGCCTGGCCCGGCGCCAGGCCCGGTATCGCCGGCAAACCCGGCCTCGGCCAGGGCGGCCTCGATGAGCGCGCCGTGCAGCCGCATGCTGACCGCCGCTATCTCCCGGGCCGTGCGCCCGGCCTGCTCCCTCGCCTCCGGGTTACGCTGTCGCAGGGTGGGCGCGACCACCTGCTCGATGAACGACATCTCGCGCTCGACCGCGGCCCGGACGGCCCGCAGGTGCCGGGCCTCGACGCCATACCTGCCGAGCACGGCTGCGGCCGAGGCGACCTGGAGCGCGTCCCGCTCGTACACCCGCCCGGTCCGGCGGACCAGCCCGAAGTTCTCCAGCTCGGCAAGCTGCTTCTCGTTGATCCCGGCGGCGGCCAGGAGCTCGCTGCGGCTCAGCGGGACCGGGCTTCGGCCGGCCTCGGTCCCCTCTGGGTGCCGTGGCAGCCGCTCCTTGATGACCCGCAGCGGCAGGTACTGATCGCGCTGAGCGATCAGGATGTACCGGAGCCGCTCCACGTCGGCCTCGTCGAACCTGCGGTACCCGGACGGCGAACGGGCGGGCTCGATCAGCCCCTCCGACTCCAGAAACCGGATCTTGGACACGCTGACGTCAGGAAACTCCGCGCGAAGACGGGCGATCACCTCGCCGATGCCGAGGTACGCGCGAGCAGGCTGTGCGCTCATCCCCCGACCTGTGCGCCTCCGCCGCCATGCTCCGCCTGCGAGTACGGGCCGAGCAGGAACACCAGGCGGAACTTGCCCACCTGCACCTCGTCGCCTCCGGTCAGGTCCGTCTCCTCGATCCGCTCCCGGTTCACGTACGTGCCGTTGAGGCTGCCGACGTCGCGGACGGTGAAGCGGCTGCCGGACCGGTAGAACTCGGCGTGCCGCCGCGACACGGTCACGTCGTCGAGAAAGATGTCGCTGTCCGGATGGCGGCCAACCAGCGTGAGGTCGCTGTCCAGCAGGAACCGGCTGCCGGCGTTCGGCCCGCGCCGCACGACCAGCATCGCCGTTCCGGCCGGGAGCGTGTCGAGCATCGCGGCATCGGCGACCGGCTCGTCGCCGACTTCGGTATCACCAGCGTCGATGCCTACGGCGGAGATCACGGAGGTGGTCTCCGCCAAGCCCTCCCCCGAGCCACGGCCCACGGGCGCAAGCGGGTTGCCGCAATGCGAGCAGTAGCGAGCCCCTTCGGGATTCTCCTGACCGCACCGGATGCAGTACACGCTGGCCATGTTCCTGCCTAGCCTCCCATTCGCCGGCCATCCGGCCGGGGCGGGAACCATGTCAGTCGGCTGATCCTGGGTGGTTCGCCGCGAGAACTCCGCTGGTGGAGTCAACGCTACCCGCGCCGCACCGCGCCGGTCCATGCGCCACGCACGCCGTGCCTGCCCCGGCGGGCCGACCGGAATCCGGCCGGGCAGGTGCTTATCGCCGGCGCCGGGCGCCCCGGCCCCGGCACCGCCCGACGCGCCAGCGTCCGTCCGCGCGGCTCGCGCACGCGCCTTCTCGCGACGCCTACGCCACATTCTGGCCGCACCTCCGACGCGCCACCGCTACTTGCAATTCAGCGATTCTCTCATGCGGGCGCTCTTCGCGCCGTCACTCTACGGCAGCTCAGACAGCAGCAGGAACCGAGCGATCCGCGGCTCAGCGCCCGGCCTGGGCAACTACCGCGGCCCACTCGTCGAGCAGCGCCTGCGCTGCGTCGTCGTCGGTGCCCTCTGCCCACAGGTGGGTGACCGCGTCAGACGGGTCGGGCAAGACCAGAATCCACCCGCCTTCTGGCTGCTCAACACGCACCCCGTCGGTGGTGTCGACCTTCCGGTCTCCGGCCGCTTCCACGACCGTCCGCATCACGCTGCCCTTCGCCGCCCACGGGGTCGGCATAGAGCGCTTGAGCAGGTGGGCCTCTGGGATCCTGGCGTCGATCTGGCTGAGCGTGAGCCTGGTCCTGGCGACCAGGCCGAGCAGGCGGGCGAACGCCGCGATCCCGTCGATGGAGCGGGAAAACTCGGGCATCACGAAGCCGCCGCGGCCGTCCGCGGCGAAGATCACGTCCTCGGCGGCGGCCGCCTCGTAGATCCCGTACAGCGAGGTGGCTGTCCAGTCGACCTTCACGGAGTGGAACCGGGAGACCCGCTCGGCGACCCTGGTGGTGGTCACCGGCAGCGCGACCCGGCCGGTGCGCCGCTCCGCTGCGATCAGGTCGAGCACGACGAGCAGCGCGCGCTCGTCGCTGACCAGGGAGCCCTTGTCGTCGACCAGCGTGATCCGCTCGCCCACCGGGTCGAACCTGACGCCGAAGTCGGCACGCGACGACGAGACGAGCTCGGCGAGGCGGTGCAGCCCGGCCCGGATCTGCGCGAGCGACTGCGTCGGCGACGCCTCGTCCAGCCGGTTGTTCACGGTGAGCACGTCGACGCCGATCGTGCCGAGCAGGACGGGCAGCACCAGCGACGCGGTCCCGCCTGCGCAGTCGGCGACGACCTTCAGGCCGGCGCCACGGACGCCGGACATGTCAATGCCCCGGAGCAGCGCGTGAGTGTAGGCCTCGACCACGCGCGGCGGGTAGGTCAGTTCCGCGATCTCACCGGGAAAGGCGCGCCGGTACTCCTGCCGTGAGAAGACGCGCTCCAGCTTGCGCTGCGCGGTCTGCGACATGTCGGCGCCGTCGGAGTCGAGGAAGATGATGTCGATGGACTGCGGATCACCCGGCGTGGTGCGCAGCGCGATCCCGCCGCTGTACTCGCTGCGCGCGGTCTCGAACCTGGCCACCGGCAGCGGCTGGGCCTCCAGGTCGACCACGTTGATCGCGCTCGCGTTGAGCGCGCCGTGCACCGCGCGCTTCAGCGCCCGCGCGGCGCGCGACACGTCCCTGGACGTGGTGACGGTCGTGCCTTTTTTCAGCGTGGTGGCGTAGGCGCTCGCGAGCCGGACGCAGAGCTCAGGAGTGATCTCCACGTTGACGAGGCCAGACACCCCGCGCGGCCCGAACAGCGTCCGCTGCCCGCGGGACTCCCAGATCACGCTGGTGTTCACCACGGCACCGGCCTCGATCGTCTTGAACGGGTAGACCTTGACGTCGGCGGACACGTACGCCTCGGGCTCGATCACGCACTCGTCACCGACGATGGCGGACTCCTCGATCCGGGCCGAGCGCATCACGTCGGTGTTCTTGCCCACCACGCAGCCGCGCAGGGTGGCGCCGCTGCCGACGTAGACATTGCTGTGCACGACCGCCCGGTGCAGGAACGCCCCCTCCTTGACCACCACGTTGCTGCCGATCACGCTGTACTCGCGCACCTGGGCGCCGCCCTCGATCTTGGCGTAGTCGCCGATCGCGAGCGGGCCGCTGAGCGTCGCGTCCGGATCGACCTCGGCCCCCTCGGCGACCCAGATTCCCGGGGACACCTCGAAGCCGGCGATGTGCGCCTGCACCCGGCCATCCAGCACGTCGGCCTGGGCCTTCAGGTAGCTCGCATGCGTGCCGACATCCTCCCAGTAGCCGTCGGCGACCCAGCCGTACAGCGGCGCGCCGCGCTCGAGCAGCCGGGGGAAGATGTCGCCCGACCAGTCGGCCACCTCGCCCGGGGAAAGCTCGGCGAGCACCTCGGGCTCCATCACGTAGATGCCGGTGTTGACGGTGTCCGAGAACACCTGGCCCCATGTGGGCTTCTCCAGGAAGCGCTGGATCCGCCCGTCGTCGTCCACGATGACGATCCCGAACTCCAGCGGGTCGGGCACCCGGGTCAGCCCCACGGTCACCAGCGCGCCGTTGTCCTTGTGGAACCGGACAAGCTCGGACAGGTCGATATCGGTGAGGGCATCGCCCGAAATGACCAGGAACGGCTGGTCCCGCAGCGCGTCCTCGGCGTTCTTCACGCTGCCGGCGGTGCCGAGCGGGGCCTCCTCGGTGGCGTACTGCAGGCTCATCCCGAAGTCCTCGCCGTCGCCGAAGTAGTTGCGCACCATCGAGGCGAGGAACGCCGTGGTGACCACGGTCTCGTCGAAGCCGTGCTGCCGCAGCAGCCGGAGCACGTGCTCCATGATCGGCCGGTTGACCACGGGCAGCATCGGCTTGGGCTGGTTAGCGGTCATCGGGCGCAGCCGAGTGCCCTCTCCGCCCGCCATCACGACAGCCTTCACCGCGACCCAGCCTCCCTGTTCCCCCCGGGGTTACCCGGGGGGACGAGTCTGTCGATCCCCCCGCTGCGTTGCCACAGGGGAACGCCCCCCCGATTCCCCCCGAAGTATGCGTCGCGCCTGCTCCACGTACAACACGGCGGCACACCAGTACAGTGCACTTCCCCAGATGGCAAACGCCCAACCGGCGATTCTGGCGACCTCGGAATAGGTGCCGGTGTGCGCGCCGAGGAACAGCAGCGGGAACGCGTACATCAACGTCAGCGTCGCGGCCTTGCCCACGAAGCTGACCTGCAGCGGCCCGTAGTTATGCCGTCGCAGCACCAGCAGCACTGCCAGCAGCAGCAGTTCACGGGCTGCGAGCACCCCGACCAGCCACCACGGAATGATGGCCCGGATGGCGAGGGCGGCGATCGTGGCCACGATGTACAGCCGGTCCGCCGCCGGGTCGAGTACCTGGCCGAGCCGGCTCTGCTGGTTCAGCGCACGGGCGATCTTGCCGTCCAGCCAGTCGGACGCCGCGGCCGCGATCAGCAGCCCCACGGCCCACCAGTCCCCGGTCTGGCTGCGCAGACCCAGGACCAGCCACAGGAACACCGGCACGCCGACCAGGCGGGCCGCACTGAGGGCGTTCGGGATGGTCAGGACCCGCGCCTGCGGGTCGGTTGCGGCCACGTCCTCGGCCGCTGCCTTTGCCATCCTGCCTCGCTGCCCTGCCTAGCTGGTCCCGGGCCGGCCCTTCGCTCGCGGGCGGTGCGCCCAGGATACGGTGGCCCGGCCGCGCGGACGGCTAGGCGGCCTCCCATAGCGTGGCGATGCCCTGGCCGACGCCGATGCACATGGTCGCGGCGGCCCGCGCCACGCCACGCCGCCGCAGCTCGTGCAGCAGCGTAGTGGTGATCCTGGCGCCCGAGCAGCCGAGCGGGTGCCCGATGGCGATCGCGCCGCCGTTCACGTTCACGAGGTCCGGGTCGAGCTTGAGCTCGTCGATGACCGCCACCGCCTGCGCGGCGAAGGCCTCGTTGACTTCCACCAGGCCGAGGTCGCCCACCTGCCACCCGGCCCTGGCCAGCAGCCGGGTCATCGCGGGCACCGGGCCGATCCCCATGTAGTCCGGGTGCACCCCGGCAGCCGCCGCCCCGGCGTACCTGGCGATCGGCTGGACGCCCGCGTCAGCCACCGCCCGCTCAGACATCAGCAGCAGGCCGGCCGAGCCGTCGTTCAGTGGCGATGAGTTGCCCCCGGTCACGGTCCCGCCAGTGCGGAACGCGGGCTTGCGCGAGGCCAGGTCCCCCAGGGTCAGATCCGCGCGGATCCCCTCGTCTGCGGTCACCTCACCGCCTGGGGCGGTCACCGGGATGATCTCCTCGGCCAGCACCCCGGCGGCCGCCGCCCGCCCGGCCCGCTGGTGGCTCTGCAGCGCGAACCTGTCCTGCCGCTCCCGGTCCACCGCGTAGCGCTCGGCGACGTTCTCCGCGGTCTCGCCGAGGCTGATCGGCGGGTAGAGCTGCT